>Ga0105252_10000036_pt1 | contig 125450 bp, 120 predicted proteins | sample EasRivMeERMZT100_FD_89675 | JGI IMG/M metagenome (GOLD analysis project Ga0105252, IMG submission 89675) | Soil microbial communities from meander-bound floodplain in the East River, Colorado, USA - East River MetaG ERMZT100 | ecosystem: Environmental > Terrestrial > Soil > Floodplain... | reverse complement strand
GGCCCAATGCTTCGCACAGATACTTCATGTACCGTTGGTAATCGGCCAGCTTTGCCATGGTCGTTCTCCCCCCATAAACTACCATAACAAAAAATCATTTTATTTATAACACAGTAATATTAGGAGGAGTCTCGCGTCGTCGCTCGGCCTTGGCGCATTGCAGGGTGCTGCCACGGGCAGCGATCCTTGGGAGAGCCTATTCGGGATTGCTCGCTCACGTCGCGCGGCTGGGCAGAATGATCTGGTTCCGTTCTGGGTATTCAATGGCAATGGAAAATACAAGATTCGGCGTTACATTCCTGCACTCCCGCTTAGCCGTGAGTGCGCTGCAGCAGGGAGACTGCGCGCGTCGCTTGCCGCGTACAGGCTTGTATTTGGCCAGCCACGGCAAGAGGACCTGGTGGCGTTCTTGCAATTGACACATCGCCTTGGGGATCTGAATGCCGACCTTTACGCTATAGATCTGTCGCCCAGCGATATGAAGTAGGCATTGGCCTCCCACAGATGAAATCGCATTCAGCATCGGAGTCAAGGAAAAGGTAGGGTAGAGAACAGGCTCATCTTTCTTTAGGTAGATCCTTGGTATGTGTCCGGCGTCTCCAGCTTCGTGCCCGTTTAAAAATCACCGTGTTACGGGGAACTCATTAGGGTCTGTTCCGAAGTTTTCCTATCCCCAATCTTTCCCTAAAATTTTTCCATCGCCATTCGATGGCGACGCGCCGTTAAATATTCAGTTGTGAACAAAGTCCCTCGCGCGGTACAAGCGAAGAGATGACAATCGGGGTCTTGGCTACAATGCCCGTGCCGAGATAGAACAATCACGAGGTGAAAGATGGCGACGGCGGATCTGGGCGATGTAAAAATTTACTTCGAAAGCCAAGGCTCCGGCGAAGCGGTGCTGCTCTGTCCTCCGTCATGGTGGCCGAGTGATACTTGGAACGTTGCAGTCGTGCCGTTCTTATCGAAACGTTTCCGCACGATCATTTTTGACTGCCGCGGCACTGGCTATTCGAGCAAGCCGAATCATGGCTACACGATCGAGCAGTTTGCCAAGGACTGCGCTGCGCTGTTAGACCATTTGAAGATATCGCGGTGCCACGCCGCCGGATTCGCCCTCGGCGGCCAGATCGCTCAAGCGCTGGCGATCCAGCGGCCCGATCTGGTTGCGACTTTGACCATTGCGGCGGCGGGTGCGGGAACGAAAGCGACCGACGGCGGGCCGCGGGTGATTCGCAACACTGACGAAGAGGAAATTCGCGAGCATGGCTTCGAGCAATTCATCCGTGGCCACATCGAGAACACGGATATGGCGTTCAATCCAAAGTTCTTCGCCGAGCATCAGGACGTCGTCAAAGCACTATCGGACGCGCTGTGGAAGCGCCAGACGAGCCCGGAACAGCATCGCTATCACTACGACGCCCGGCGCACTTGGGACACCTTGGGCAACGCGCCGAAGATCAAAGTGCCAACCCTGATTCTTTGCGGTGCCGACGATAATGTGAACCGCGGCGGCAGCACGCCCGTCGGGACGGCGCGAAAGCTGGGCGAGTTGGTTCCGGGCTGCGAGCTTTCGCTCGTTCCTGACGTGAAGCATATGACCTTCTGGGACGGCGACGGCGCGCTGCATACGCTGCAAGAATTTTTGGCGCGGCACCCAATTGGAAGATAGGAGCAAACGGGCATGCGAATTCGAAAATCGCCCATCGCGAACATTGTACTGTTATTGGCATGGGTCTTCTTCAGCCCAGCGTTCAGCGCCGTGGGCTATGCACAGGAAAAGAGCAAAGGCGGCAGCGACGCCGTCGCGCAACTCTACGCGGCCGCCAGGAAGGAAGGTACGGTGGTCATCTGGGGGCCGACGGATGCGATCATTTATCAGCGTATGCAAGAAGCGCTGGACAAAACTTACCCCGGCATCAAGATCGACCACTTCGAAAGTATTCCCGAGCCGCTGGTGCAAAGAATCATCGCCGAAAGCCAGGCCGGCAAGCCGGCCGCGGTCGACATCATTCAGTCGGGTTCGCTGCGGGCGCTCCGGCCTTTGATCGATCGCGACATGCTAGCCGCCGTTCCGGCGTGGGAAAAGGATTTCGGCCTCGACGCGGTTTACGCCAATCATCGTTTTGCCGGCGCGTATAACCTCACATTGCCGATTTCCTATAACACGAAAATGGTGAGCGCCAAGGACGCGCCTAAGAGCTGGGAGGAACTGGCCGATCCCAAATGGAAAGGTAGAAAAATTATTATTGAAGCGCGCTTGGTTCCGTTCGCCATGCTCGGCACCGAGTGGGGCAAATCGAAGGCGGCTGAACTAACCAAAAAAATTCTCGCGCAGCAGCCGATCATCGTCCAGGGCGGCACCACCGTCGCCAAAGCACTCGCCGGCGGCCAAGTACAAGTCGCCGTTGGCACCTACGCCTACACCATTGAGGGGTTGAAGAAACAGGGAGCGCCGGTGGACTGGATTCCGGTTTCGCCTTTGCCGGTGCTGACGTCGGCGGAGGGAGTGCTCAAAACCGCGGCTCACCCAAACGCCGCGCGCTTCATCGCGGGCTGGATTGGCACGGCGGATGGGCAGAAGATCAGGTACGGCACTTCCGGCCAGGCCATGGAAGTTGGCAGAAACGCGATCGGCGTGGTTGCCGAGCGGATTAAGGCGAATCAACCAGCAATCATCCTGGAAACCGAGAAAACCTTCGCGACGATTTTGGAAATTCAGCGGGAGCTCGGCAAAATGCTCGGCGCATTGCGGTAAATCCCTCTCCTCATCCTTCCCCCGCGACGCCGGGGAGGAAAGAGGTGGGGGCAGTAGATTGTTCCGTCCATGAGCGTATCGCCATCAACCGTCGTCAATGAGCTTCAGATCAAACCACGGTCATTGGCGCGGAATTTTTCGCTGCGAGCTCTGATCCACGGATTGACGCTCGTCGTCGTCTCTTATCTCGTTGTCGTGCCGCTGTTCATGTTGCTCTACGCGAGCGTCAAGAGCACCGAAGACAAGTTGCCGTTTGAGTCCACCGTGACATCGCTCGGTAACTATGCGGCGATTTTCACCAGTCCGTCGATGTTGCCGATCTTCCTCGACACGTTTCTTTTTACCGCCGGTTCGTTAGCCGTGGGGCTTCCCGTCGCGATCGGTTTGGCTTGGTTATTGGAACGTACGGCGATACCCGGACGCGCTTGGATCGCCAACGCGATCCTGGTGCCGATGACGATTCCGTCGTTGCTCTCGGCGATCGCCTGGATTCAGTTGCTCGATCCGCGCGCTGGCTTGGTCAATGTCGTGCTGCGAAATGTTTTCCGAGTGACCAGCGACAACGGACCGTTCGACATTTATTCGCTTTACGGCATGTGCTTCGTCCAAGGTCTGCGCCTGGTGCCGTCGGCTTACCTGATGATCGCGGCGTCGTTTCGCGCCATGGACCCATCGCTGGAAGAACAGAGCGCCATGGCCGGTCGAGGCATCGCGCAAACGACGTTTAGAATCACCTTGCCGATCATGCGTCCGGCGCTGCTGGCGGCGCTGATTTATTTCATCATCGTCGTGATCGAGTCCTTCGACATTCCTGGCCTGCTCGGTTTTACCGCGCGCATTCGCGTGCTGAGCACGGCGATCTATTGGGCGACCCACTCGGAAGTGGGCTTGCCCGATTACGGTCTCGCTTCGGCTTTGGGCGCTATTGTCTTGGCCGCCGCGCTGCTGCTCATGTGGATTTACCAGCGGCTCACCGCACACCAGGAAAAGTTTGCCACCATCACCGGCAAGGGCTATCGGCCGCGCCAGATTAGTTTAGGCGTATGGTCCGGGCCGGCGACAGCGTTTTGCCTGTGCTACATTTTCGTCGCCGTACTCTTGCCGTTCGTGATGTTGCTGTGGACCAGCGTGCAGCCTTTTTACGCGGTTCCTTCGGTGGATTCTCTTTCTCGAGTGAGTTTTGAAGGCTATCTTAATATTTGGCGCGACCGCAGCGTCGTCCGCGCCATGTGGAATACCACTGTCCTGGCGCTGGTCACGTCGTTGGCGACGATTCTGCTTGCCGTGCTGGTTAGCTGGTTCGTTGTGCGGCGCCAACGGACCGGCAATGGCCTGGCAAACTATCTCGCCACCGTATCGTTTTTGCCCCAATGCGTACCGAGCATCGTCATCGGCCTGGCATTCATTTTTGTCTACGTCCGATTTCCGATTCCGATCTACGGTACGTTGTGGATCATCGCCTTGGCGCTGACGACGAGATACCTCGCTTTCAGTTCGCGCGCGACGACCTCCGCGCTGATGCAGGTGCACGGTGAGTTGGAAGAAGCGTCGCAGATGTCCGGCGCGCCTTGGGTGAAAACCTTGCGCCGGATTACCATGCCGCTGCTAGCCCCCGCCATGATCAACGTGTTTCTCTGGGTGGCGGTACACGCGATGCAGGAGTTGTCGATCGCCATAATGCTCTACAATCCCGACACGGTGGTGGTTTCGACGATGATCTGGAGCATGTGGCAAAACGGCCGCACGGCGGACGCCGCAGTGTTGGGCGTGATACTCATTTTTCTCTCCGCGTTGCTGCTTCTCAGCGCCCAAGCATATTCATATTTTCGCGGCAGACCTAAGTCCCAAACATGATTCGGGTCGAAAATTTGCAGAAAACTTTTGCCGGCGCTAGAGGCGAAGTGCATGCCTTGCGTGGTGTGTCGTTCGAAATCGACAAGGGGCAGTTGTTCACTCTGCTCGGGCCGAGCGGCTGCGGCAAGACGACCACGCTGCGCTGCATCGCCGGCTTGGAGCAACCTCTGGCTGGCGAGATCTCGGTGCACGAGCGCGTGGTATTTAGTTCAGCCAGCGGTGTTTTCATCGCCCCTGAACAACGCCGCATCGGCATGGTGTTTCAGTCCTATGCGATTTGGCCGCACATGACCGTGGCGCAGAACGTCGCCTATCCGCTGCCCAGCGGACTTAGCCGCAGCGAGATATCCATGCGCGTGGAAAGCATTATCAATCGCTTGGGTCTTGGCGGATTGGCCGACCGGCTGGCGCCGAACTTGAGCGGCGGACAGCAACAACGGGTGGCGCTGGCGCGGGCGTTGGTTGCGGAACCGCAGGTACTGTTACTCGACGAGCCGCTCAGCAATCTCGACGCGAAACTGCGCGAGCAGATGCGCTTCGAGCTCAAAGCGCTGCACGAGTCGCTTAACATTACGACCGTCTACGTGACTCACGATCAAGAGGAGGCGTTGGCGCTCTCTGATCGGATCGGTCTCATGGACCAAGGCGCGCTGATCGAAGTGGGCGCGCCGATGGAGTTATACACGCGGCCGGCGCATCGGGTCACCGCCGATTTTCTTGGCAGCGCCAATTTTCTCCCGGCCACCGTCGAGCGTGGCGGTAATCAGCCCTGGGATGAAATATTGGTAACTTCAACACTGGGCAAATTCACCGCGAAGCGCAGTCCTGAATGGCAGCCGGGCATGGCCGCGGTACTTTTTTTTCGGCCGGAAAATGTCGAGTTGTTAAATGGCGGCGATGTTTCAGCGAGTGAACCGAACCACGGTTCGGCGCTGGTCGAGCGTGCGACGTTTCTCGGTAACTCCGCGGATGTGATGCTGCGCCGCGGCGAGATTATCTTGCGCGTCCGCGCTCATCCCACGCGTGTGCCGCGGGTGGGAGAACGAGTGGGTTTTTCCGTGGCGCCTGAGTCATGCATCGTATTTCCGGCATAATTTGCGGTGTCGGGTTTTGGGAGAACTCTATGACTTCGTCATCAAGTGCGGTGAACCTCGATCGCACGAACAGCATCGAATGGCAGCTTTACACCAAAATGCTCACCACTCGGGTGTTCGAAGAAGCGCTGCTGCGCTGGGAGCATGAAGGCAAACATTCAGCGCAAACTTTTCCGAGCAAGGGACAGGAAGCGGTCTCGATTGGCACCTGTCTCGCGCTGGAAAAGGGCGATGATGTGATCCCATCGTTCCGCACCCGCGGCGCGATGATTGGAATGGGTATCAGCATTGAGGAGCAGATTCGCGAGTTCCTGCACACGCCGCTTGCCGCCGGGGATTCGCGCGACGCGCCGCACCATGCTTCATGGCCGGAACGCGGCGTGATGCCGGGCTCGACGATGATCGGTGGCCATATTGCGATGGCCGCCGGAATTGCTCTGGCCAATCAATGCGATCGTAAACTCAACGTCAGCGTGGCTTTTTTCGGCGACGGCACGCTCGGCTCCGGCGATTTGCATGAAACGATGCACATCGCCGGGAATTGGAACTTGCCGTTGATCCTCGTTTGCGAGAACAACGGCTGGGAGATGTCGACGCCATGGCCGAAGGTGCGCAAGCAACGCTCACTGATTCCTTACGCGGCGCCTTTCGGCTTGGCCACGCGCCAGGTTGACGGCAACGACTCGCTCGATGTTTATCATTCGGCGCGCTGGGCGCGGGCGACGGCAATCGGCGGGCAGCCGGTGTTTCTTGATTGCCTGACGTTTCGTCTCGGACTTTACAGTTCACACTTCGGCGAAGTAAGGCCGGGTATCGAGAAAGAATTGGCCGAGGCCGAGAAGCGTGATCCGCTGAAGCGTTTGGGCGATTGGCTGATCGGCGCCGGTTTGACGACTGGCGCGGATCTTGAGCGGCTGCAACGTGACGAAAATCAGCGCGTTGAAGCGGCATTTAATGCGGTTAGGGGTGAAGGGTAAAGGGTAAGGCGTCCGGAATCCGGAATCGCCTTACCCCTTACGGATTCAAGGAGAGAAACAAAAGATGTCCACGCTAAATTACCGCGATGCTGTCGGTAAGGCGCTGCAAGATTCGATGCGCGATGAGTCGCGCTTGATTTTGATCGGGCAGAACTTCGCCGGTCACGCGCTTAAGCCTCTCGCCGATGCCTACGGCTTGGATCGCGTACGCGATTCGTCGATTAGCGAGAGCGCCATGGTCGGCATCGCGGTGGGTGCGGCGATGAAAGGCATGAAAGTCGTCGTCATGATCGCCTACGCCGATATCGCGTCGGTCTGCCATATGGCGATCGTCCAGAGCGCGGCGAAGCTTCATTATTTGACCAACGGGCGCTTACGATGCCCGGTGATCATCCGTCTGCCGATCGCTCGCTTTCGCGGCCATGGACCGGAAGGCAACGAGGTCGGCGCGTCATGGTTTTACAATGTGCCAGATTTGAACATTGCCATGCCTGGATCGCCGAGCGAAGCCTACTGGAGCTTTCGCGAAGCATTGACGCGGCCAACGCCCACGCTGTTTTTCGAGGATCGCTCGATTCAGTTACGAACCGGTGATGTCGCCGAAACCAATCCGGGAGGCAGAGCGCAGATCACGCGCCGCGGCGACAAACTAACGATTATTGCCGCCGGCCGCGCCGCTGCATTGGCGGAAGACGCCGCTGATGAATTGGCCAGGCAAGGACAGCGCGGCGTAATCGAAGTGGTGAGTTTAGGTATTATCAAGCCATTGGATAGCGAGACAGTTTTGAATTCAGCGCGGAAAACGGGCCGAGTCCTGATCGTCCAAGATGAACCGATCTATTCTGGCTACGCGCCGTACGTGCGTTGCGTGCTCGATGAGTTGCCGGTGGGCGCGCTCGCTTGCGCGCCGTGTATCATAGCCGGTGCCGATCAGTACTTGCCGTACTGGGACGAGCGGCCGTTTTTGCCGTCGTTGGAGAGTGTGATCGCCGCGGCTAAGGAACTGTTGAAATAAAGAGGATCAAGGCGAAATGATGCAGACGATGCTCCGATCGCTCCTCGTGGCTGCACTCATCATATTTGCGCGCTCGGCGCGCGCGGGCGCATCCAACTGATCGCGGCGGGCGAAGCGCCGTTGGCGATCGGCTACGGGCCCCACGCGCAAAGTTTCGTCAACCAAGGCGCACCCTTCAAGTGGGTGGCGCTGGAGCCGGTGGTGGTGATTGTCAGCACGGTGAGTCTGGCGGCGCGGGCGCCCCATCCGGCCGCGGCCCGGCTGTTTTTCGATTTTTTTTCGCGGCCGGCGCAGCTAAAGTTCCGCGAGCTGAGCCGCATTCCGTCGCGCGCCGATGTCGACGCCGATCCGCCGCGCCTTAACAAGGGCTTCAAGAAGGTCGTGCAGGATTTGGAAAACCCAGGCATGGCGGAGTCGATCAAACTCTTTCAGCAAACCTTCGGCCTCGCCCCGGGGTAGAGCGAAGAAAATTTGCCGTAAAAAACGCAAAGGGCGCAAACAAGAAAAAGCGGGTTATGCGCCCGTACTTCGTTTTCTTTTGCGTACCCTGCGTTCTTTGCGGCTATATCTGTTTCTCACTCACGCCGCAAACTTCGCGGTCGCGGTCATCGCTACATTGCCTTGACCGTCTCGTGCCCACAACGCGGCCACGCTGCCGTCCGGATTCGGCGTTCCAAGGATCGTGAACTTGCCGCCGCTGTCATAAACCGACTGCAGGTTTTGAAAATCGAATTGGGTCAGCCGCTTGGCCGGCATCTCGCGGCGGCACATTTCCATCAATAGTTGCGAGATCAGCGAGCTTTGCACGACCAAGCCCGGCAGCTTTTCGACCTTGGTGACGTAGTCGCGGTCGTAATGAATGCGATGGCTATTGAAGCGAATCGCCGAGAAGCGGAACAGCAGCGGCGGATTGGGCTCGATCACTTGGCTCCAGGTTGCCTTTCCCGGAACCGCCGGCAACGCCGAATCATAGGTGGCTGGATTGATGCCCCAGCCCCGAAGGATAATCAGGCCGTCGATGACGTCGGGAGTTGGGGCTGCGGTTTGGGCTCGTTGTTCGCTGAGCATGCACATATCGCGCTCTTCGACGACGCAGAGTCCACGGCTAGTGGATAGACTGTTGCGCTCGATCACCGTCACCTGGGCGCCGCTTGGCCCGTCGTCAATCTGAATATCGGCGATCTCGGTCTTGCGCGTGATCTCGTCGCCGATCCTTAACGGTTCGTGAAACGCGACGCGGGTGCCGCCAATGCGCCGGCGCGGAAGCGGAATAGCGGGTACAATTCCGCCGCCGGATGCCTGACCGTCCGTGCGCATCTTGTCGGGCCGATGCGATGCCGGGAAAAAGCCGCCATACCAGCCGGGCGGTATCGGTGATCCCTTTTCCAACGGCGGATTTTCCAACCCCAGCGTCGCGGCAAATTTCACCATCGCTGACGCCGTCACCACGTCGGTCGCGGTCTCGCTTTTTCCGATAAAACTTTTGAAGCTTTCCAAGGATTCAGCCATGAGTTTAATCTCCTTCCGTCCAGTTCACGGCGGAGCGTAGTGCGGTCGCGAAGGTTATGTCAAGACAAAATTTCGATTCAATCACGACATAACTATTGTGACGCCGAAGACCGATGATTACCGCGTCCGGTTGTAGGAATAATCTTCCCGTTCGGTCGTGCCCACGCGTAGCTCGGCTGGCAGCGGCGGTCGCGTGGCGTTCGCTTTGGCGTGTACGTCCAACGCTGCTTGGTCGGTCCAGCGTTCGAGGATCGTTAAGTTGTCGGGGTTGACAACGCTTTGGAAAACTTCGAACTGCTCGCAGCCGGGTTCCTTCATTATATCTTCGCACCGGGGCTTGTATAACTTTGCCAGCTCGGAACCTTTACCAGGTGCCGCGGTGATCTTGATGATGAGTCGGAGTGCCATATCGTCTCCTTTTATTATGCCGTTGCCGGCGAGTGGACGGGAATCGAACCGGACTATCGTTCAGTTCGGTGGATGGTGTCAAGACGGAAGCGCTGGGTTCAAAACGTTCAAATCGTTCGAGCCGTTCAAATCGTTGACCGAAGAGGTCCGGCGAACTAGTTACAATAATCCGTCAGTTGGTTAGGCTTTTTAGAACCGGTTCCATAACCTTCCATACGTTGGCGGCAACTCTTTCGTGGCCTTTCGCGGTAGGGTGGATGCCGTCGGCGAGATTCAATTCGCGCACGCCGCCGACCCCTTCCAGGATGAATGGGATCAGCGCGGCTTGGTTCCTTTTCGCCAGCTCCGGGAAAGTCGCATTGAACTGTTTGGCATAGTCGGCACCCATGTTGGGTGGGACTTTCATGCCGGCGAGGATGATTTTCACTTCGGGATATTTCGCTTTGGTGCCGTCGATGATCGCTTGGAGGTTCTTCCTGCTCGTCTCGGCGGGTAGGCCGCGTAGCCCGTCGTTGCCGCCGAGTTCTAGAACCAAGACATCAACCCGGTTTTTCAATAGCCAGTTGAGCCGGTTCAAACCCCCTGCCGTGGTGTCGCCGCTCTGGCCGGCATTGATCGCTTTGAAATTCCAACGATTGGCGTCGATCTTGGCTTGAATCAGCGCGGGATAGGCCTGGGACGGTTCGAGGCCGTAGCCAGCCGTGATGCTGTCGCCAAGGAACAGGATGTTCTTTGGTGGCGTCGCGGCTCCAGTCAGGCAAATGAGCGCGAGCGATGCGAGTAACGATCGGATCGCCAATCGGTTAACAAAAATCAGTTGTGTATGTAACATAAACCAATTAAACTACCTCAATCAAAATGCGTCAAAGTTTAGGAAATCTTGCTAAGTAGCTGATTTCACAGCGCTTGGGATCTGATGGATACTAACATAATTCTTAATGTAGAGCATTTGAGCAAGGAATTTACCAGCGGCGACGATACGGTTCACGTGCTTAATGACGTGTCGTTTGGCATCGAAGCGGGCAGCACCTGTGCCATCGTCGGACCATCCGGTAGCGGCAAAACGACCTTAATTGCTATCTGCGCTGGCCTCGAACGCCCCACGGAAGGGTCGGTGCTCTTCGACGGTATACCTTTACAGGAGGCAAGCGAAGAGAAGCTCGCGCGGATTCGCAATCAGTCCATCGGCTTCATCTTCCAGAGCTTTCAATTGCTGCCATCGTTGACCGCCCTGGAAAACGTCATGGTTCCCGCTGAGATCAGCGGTGAAAGGTGGGTGCGCGGGGCGGGCCTGGAGTTGTTGGGCCGGGTCGGTTTGAATAATCGATTGTACCATTATCCCTCCCAGCTCTCGGGCGGTGAGCAGCAGCGCGTTGCGATCGCGCGCGCTTTCATCAATCAACCGAAGATTCTTTTCGCCGATGAGCCCACCGGCAACCTAGATGCCGAGACGGCGCAAGGCATCGTCAAGCTAATTTTCGATCTCAATGCCGACCACGGCACCACGTTGATTCTGGTCACCCATGACCGCGATCTCACCCAACAAGCCGGACGAGTGATCCGGCTGCGCGGCGGCAAACTGGTTGCCGATAACCGGAGCTTCATTACGGCCGCGACCGGTTCTTAGCAACACAACTTATGTTCGGATTCGCCAAACTTTGGGTCTGGCGCATGGCGCTGCGCGATGGCCGGCGCGGCTTGCGCTCCCTGTTGTTTTCCATGTCCTGCGTAGTCTTGGCCGTCGCCTCGGTGGTGTTGGCTTTCTCTTTTCGGGAAAATTTGTTGTCGAGTATTCTGGCGCAGTCCAAAAGTTTGCTCGGTGCCGACTTGGCGCTGGACAGCCGCGAAGCATTCTCCCAAAGCGATGAGAAGCTGTTTGCCTCCCTGGGCGGCGATCAATCGCGCCAGATCGGCTTTACCTCGATGGCTTACTTTTCCGCCAGCGGTGAATCGCGACTCGTCCAAGTACGTGCCATCAGCGGCAAGTTCCCTTACTATGGCGCCCTCGAAACCGACCCAGCGTTCTCACTGTCGGTCTTCGCCAAGGGCCCCAACGCGCTGGTCGACGAAAACGTCATGCTGCAATTCAACGCCAAGGTCGGCGACCGCATCAAGATCGGCAACTTCGAATTCACCATTGCCGGCAGTCTGCGCAAGATTCCCGGTGAGACTTTGGCCTTCTCGCTGATCAGTCCGCGGGTCTATATACCGATGGAATATCTCGACCGCACCCAGCTCGTGCAGAAAGGGAGCCTGGTGCGTTACCGGGTCTTTTTCAAGCTTGACGCCAACACCGATGTCGACCAGCTGGTTGCGACATTGACGCCCACCCTGCAGCGCTTGCGGCTGGAAGCCGACACGGTAAGCAAGCGCGCTGCTTCGATCGCCGGAGCAATGGAAAATCTCTCGCGCTATTTGCGTTTGGCGGTGTTCGTCGCGGTGCTGCTCGCCGGTGTCGGCGTTGCCAGCGTCATGCATGTCTACGCCAAGGAAAAAGCGCGGGGGGTGGCGCTGCTCCGTTGCATCGGTGCGGCGCCGCGCGAGACCCTGGCGGTCTATCTGGTACAAATCCTTCTGTTGACGCTGCTCAGTTCCGGGCTCGGCGCGGCTTTGGCAATCGCGGCGCAGGATTGGCTTCCTTACATACTCAGAGATTTCTTGCCGGTGGCGACGGAGATCAGCATCACGCCGAACAGCATCGTCGCTGGCGTCGGCATCGGCTTGGCGACCGCGATGTCGTTTGCGTTGCTGCCATTGCTGCCGTTGCGCCGGGTTACACCGTTGCTCGCCTTGCGCAGTTCCGCATTGCCCGAGCGTCAGCCAAGAGACCCGTTGGTGATGGCGACGTTTGTATTGATTATTGGCCTGATCGTCGCATTCGCCGTGGCGACCACCGGGAATTGGCTCCACGGAACTATTTTCACAGCGGCAGTCTTCGGAGTCTTCGCGCTGTTGGTCCTATGTGCGCGCGGTGCAACCGCGTTCATGAGTCAATTCGCGCCCAAGGTTTTGACTTTTGCTTGGCGGCAGGGACTGGCGAATCTCTACCGTCCTAACAACCAAACTCTGGCGGTGACCTTGTCCATCGGTCTCGGCGCGTTCTTGTTGGTGACGCTTTACAGCGTTCAGGACATGTTAGTCCAACAAGTGCAGCGGCGCAGCGGCCAGGGCGATGCCAATTTGGTGCTCTTCGACGTCCAGAACGATCAGCGCAAGGGAATTGCCGAGCTGTTGCGCGCGAACGATATTCCACTGCGCGCCGAGGTGCCGGTCGTCACCATGCGCTTGACCTCAGTGAAAGGGCGAAAAGTCGAAGAACTGCGCGGCGATGCGGCAGCCAAGATTCCCGATTGGGCATTGCGCCGGGAATACCGCTCGACCTATCGCGCCGAGCTCACCGGCACCGAGGCCATCGTCAAAGGCAAATGGCACGGCAAAGTCGACGGCCGCGTCCAACCGATCCCCGTGTCGGTGGAAAAGGGCATCGCCGAAACCTTGAAGGTCGACGTGGGGGACGATCTCCAGTTCGAGGTCCAAGGCGTCTCATTGGCAACCAAGATTGCCAGTTTGCGCGAAGTCGAATGGCAGCGGGTGCAGCCGAATTTCTTCGTGGTTTTTCCAGAGGGAGTTCTGGAGAGCGCGCCGCAGTTCTACGCTGTCGTAGCCCGCGCCGGCTCGCCGCAGGCTTCGGCGAAGTTGCAGCGCGCCGTTGTTGAAAAGTTCGCTAATGTCTCAGTAATCGATCTGAGCCTGGTTCTGAGCACGCTGAATTCCATCCTCAGCCGAGTGTCTTATGCGATGCGTTTCGTCGCGCTATTTACGATTCTTACCGGCTTGGCGGTATTGATTAGCGCCGTGCTTGGCAGCCGGATGCAGCGCCTCAAGGAAAGTATTCTGCTGCGCACTCTGGGCGCACCACGCACGCAGATCATTAGTACCGTGGTTGCCGAATACCTATTCCTCGGCGGCATTGCCAGCATTGCCGGCGCGCTGCTGGGCAGTATCGCGAGTTGGGGATTGAGTTATTACTTTTTTGGCGCGGCGCTGTCGATTGCGCTCACGCCAACTTTGGTGATCGTCGTTGCGGTCACGGGCGCCACGGTGGCGGCGGGTGGGATAGGATGTTTGGGTATGCTACGCGGCCCGGTTCTTGAGTCACTACGGGCCGAAGCCTGAGCCTGCCGAGTCCTTCAATTCAAATTCACCAGCATTGTCCTCGATCCCTGCACTTCATCATTCTAAAAATTGATCACCGCCTTGACCACAGAGTAATTGGCCATCGCTTCCATCGCTTGGTTGATTTGATCGAGCGAATAGCTCTTGCTGATCATCTCTTCAAAGGGGAAAGCTTTTTTGCGTGAGGCGAGAAAATCGATGGCCTGGAGCCAGTGGCGCGGTTCCCCCGAACGGATCGTGATGAACAACATCTCTTGGGGGATTTTTTCCACGGCGATATTGGCTTTGCCGCCGGCGCCGATGTTCAAGTAACGGCCGCCGTCGCGCAGGAGCGTCAGCCCTTCAGGCACCGCCATGTTGTTGGCGACCTGGACCACGACATCGGCGCCGCGTCCGTCGGTGTGATCCTTGACCCATTGGCGGCGCTGCTTCTCTTCGGTAACCTCTTCAAGATTCAACACGGCGTCGGCGCCCATTTTCTTGGTGACTTCCAAACGATTGGCCGGCGCGCCGATGACTAAAACCTTTTTCGCGCCATGATCTTTGGCCACCGCGGTGGCGAAATTGCCGAGCGGGCCGCTGCCTTGGATCACCACGGTCTCATGACTCTTGATCGCGCCAAGGCGGTCGTAGCCATGCATGACCGTGCGATAAGCGCAGGCCGAAGCGGCTGCCGACGCCGAGGTCACTTCGTCGGGAACCTTGATGATCAAGCATTCCTTGGGTACGTACATATATTCGGCGCAGCTGCCGAGTAGATAGGGATATTGATCGCTGCGGTTGTGTCCCCACGACGCGCGGCCGCGGCAGATGCAGGGCTGGCAGGCGACGGCGCAATAATAGCAAGAACCGCAGGCGACGTAGCTCCAGACGATCCGATCGCCCCGTTTTACCGGGTTACCGAGAATATCGGTGCGTTCCCCGCCGATGTCCTCGACTAAACCGCAGGGCTCATGACCGGTAATAATCGGTAGCGAGTCGTCGGCGGCGAGCGGGCCATGCCAACGATGCACGTCGGTGCCGCACAGTGTCGACGCGGTAATTTTGACCAACAGTGAGCCTGGATCGAGATCGGGAATCGGCACTTGTTGGATCGTCAGTGGTTTGTTGTGCTCGGTAATTACAGCTGCGCGGCAAGTCGCCATGGTTTACGCTCCCCTGGATTATTTGGTTTCTCACGCCTATGCCTCACGACATTTTCTACAGCGGCAATTTGTAAAACGTCTCGGCATTACGCCAGAGCATACCCGCCTTGTCGTCGGCCGTGATCTCGTCGCTTCCCATCAGCTCGCCGAGATCGTGCTTGCAACTTTCATGGGTTACTTCATGGGGGAAGTCGGACGAGTAGAGAAACGGCTTGTTGCCGACGAACTTAATGGCGAACGGCAGGGTCAGTTCCTCGGTTTCGATGCCGAGATAAAAACGGTCCTCGTTGATCAGTTTTTTAACATAGTCGCTCGGTTCGTCTTCCTCACGAATGCCAAATTCGCTGGGCGGGATATGTTGGAAATGGGTTTCATGCGATGCGTGCAGTCTTTCGAGCAACAGCAGCAGCCAGGCAACGCCACCTTCCAAGAATGCGATGCGGACTTTCGGAAAGCGATCGAAGATACCGTTGTAAAGGATATCAGCGCAGTTAATCGTCAAACCCCAGGGATGACCCAAAGCATGCACCGGCACATACATATTCATATGATCCATGCCGAAGCGGTCATGGGCTCCGCCATGGACGGCGAGACAGCAACCGAGCCGGTTGGCTTCTTCATAAACTGGCCAATACATTTTCGATCCGAGCGGATGGGCCAAGCCATTCGACGGCATCATGGCGCCGAGCATGCCCAGCTCGGTGACGGCGCGGCATAGCTCCTTGGCGGCTTCCTGCGGGTCCTGCATCGGAAGAATGCCCATGCCCTTGAAGCGCGAGTTATACTTCACGTAAGTCTCGCTCAGCCAATCGTTGTACGCCTTGGATGACGCGACCGCATAATCTAAACTGACGATCTTGCCATAGGCGAGCGCGACGGTTGGGTAAAGCACGGTCCAGTCGATGCCGACATCGTCGAGGAATTCGAGCCAGCCTTTGGGTCCGACCGGGGCGCGCTGGTCGCGCTGCGGCGGAGTTTCAACCGCACGACCGGAGTGTAGATGATCCAATGGCGGAAAGACCACGCCTTTGCGCGCCGCGATCTCGCGGTAGGGGGATTCCATGTGATCGATGATACCCTTATTGTCCTCCAAGATATGACCGTCGCCGTCGATGATTCTCGTGCCTAGATTCGCACCCATTTCAATGTCCTCCTGAACCGTTAAAGATATAAATCGGGGTTTCCGCCAGTCTCTACTCTTCTTATAATCCCACTTGAGTTCGAGGTTCAAGCTAACCGGGCGTCATGAATCGTAACAAGTTGTTTCTCGCCATCGCAGCGGCTTTCAGATAGGAGTATAAGAGAATGGTTAAGCACCATCGCGGTGGCCTGCAGGATAGGACTTAAGAATTTATAGTTGGCGATTGAATACGATAGGGAGGATTTATGACGGAAGAAACTACAGAACAGAAATTGGCGCGTCTCGAAGCCGAGAACAGAGCGCTTAAAGATCAAGTGGAACGAAAATCCGGCCAGCTGCGCTTGAAGGTCAGCGAAAAAGGCGGTCTGTCGCTGTACGGCCTCGGGCGCTTTCCGGTGACGCTTTACAAAGAGCAATGGACGCGGCTGCTCGATTACGCCGACGAGATCAAAACCTTTCTCAAAGACAACGATCAGCAGCTCAAGGCAAAGCAGTAAGCCGGTTGCAGCGCAAGCAATCGACGCCACACCGCGAATGTCTCGCGCGGCACGTCGTGATGACTCGGACGCATTGTGCTGCGTTGCTGCTGCGTCGCAAGCGTCGACGCTGATCGTCGCCCGGAGTTTGCCGCGCCAGGATAGGTTCCGCGAGGATGCTAAGAAATATTTATTCGGCCGTTTAATCGCGAGTTGCCGATGAAGCTCGGGCGCGCGATTTACCGCTTCACCCGATCGGTAAGATTTTTTCAACGGATCACCTGCGAGCCTTTTTTCCGCCTTGGAAAGTCGATTGTGCCATGACTAGTTTTGCGATCGCGGCAAGGCCGCTAATTTCGCCATTTTGCATTCAAATCCACGGTTGAACGATGGCCCGGAAAATTTTTTCGCGGGACCGGTCTTTGGGCCAGGGCGAATCTGGTAAGTTCTGGAAATCCTTGGCGCTTTTTTGGAACAATTGAAAATACCACGATCGTTGACGCGGTAAAAAAACCGGGATAATTCCTTTGGCAAACTCCTTATGAAGGCGTAGTATGACTTCGTCACAGAATCCGATAGAAAGTTCTTCGAATCGAGGCTGAAAGCGCCATGCGAACAGGACATAAGGTACTCTTGATATTGATTGCTTTATCTCTGGTGCTCGGAGCAATCATCTTCTTCAACATGAAGGGCAACAACGTCGAGGCTGGTTACATGCGTTGGGCGATTGCCAACAACATCAGCTTGTTCTTTGCTTCGCCCATGAAATTTCTCGCCGGCGATTCAGGTGCGGGCGGCAACTCGAGTCCCATGCTTTACATCGGTATCGGCGGCATTGGCCTCGTCTTCATGCTGATCATGTTGAAGTTCGCCGGCGATGGCGAGACGGTGTCGTTGCGCAAGCGCGTCAAAGAATTGGATGCCGCCAAGAATGAAGCGGAGCGCGCGCTGCAGGAACAGGTGTGGAAAGGTAAGACCGATCGGCAGGCCAAGGAAAGCGCGATGCGCGATCTCGAATCGAGCATCGACAAGATCGAGATTCTGCTCAACGAGCTGGGGGAAAAGGAAAGGTTATTAAAGATTCGTGAATCGGAGGTGGTATCACTCAAGACCAATCCTGGCGCGGGGGCGGGCGTAGCACCGGGTCGTGGACCGGCCAACGCCCGAATGCTGGCCGAAGAGCTTCGTAAAAAGTCCGAAGCTTTGCAGGCGCGGGACGCGAGCATTAAAGATCTTGAACAGCGGCTCAGTGCAAAGACATCTCAGTGGGAAAATCAGCTACGGGAAAAAGAACGACAACTTAAGGGCCGTGAAGGGGAGCTTGAGGGACTGCGCTATCAGATCAACGATCTCACGGAGCAGCTCGCGGACATGGAAGCCGCTCGCAAGCGCAACGAAGAGCGCTTTCAGGAAGAGGCTCGCAGACGGCGAGAATTAATAGATGCCAATGAGCTCGCCAGCAAGGCCGAGGAGCAGCGGCTGGGCGAGCAAATCCGCCTTCTCGAAGGGCATCTGATTGAGAAAGATAAGCTGCTCAAGAACCGCGACAGCGAGGTCAATAATTATCACCGGCAGCTCGAAGAGCTGGCTGCGGCGAAGACGCAGGCGGAAAGTTCTCTGCAAGAGCAGCTTGGGCAATCGGGTAAATGGCAGCAAGCGAAAGAAGCGGCGATTCGAGAGCTGGAACAACGCTACGGTGCTACAGTTCAAGGGCTGAAGACCGAGGTGGGCGAAAAAGATCTGCTTTTGGAAGTGCGCGATGGCGAAATCAACTCGCTCAAATCCGAAGTCAAAGCCGCATCGGGCCGTTTAAGCGAACTGGCTGCGGCCAAGGAGCGCGCCGAAGCGGCCTTGGAGGAGGCGCTGCGCAAAGAGGAAATGCGCGGACCCACCGATATTGCTAGCCGCGAACTTGAGGAGCGTTATAGCGCCGAACTGACCAACGTGGCGAATCAACTGCGCGAGCGAGAAGAACTGCTACAGACGCGCGACGCCGAAATGGCCGCCTTAACATCGGAAATTCAGGCCGTCCAGGGAAAATTGACAGCGATGGGCGCCGCCAAGGAGCGGGCCGAAGCCACATTACAGGAAGAAATCCACAGAGAACGTCAACAGCGTGAGGCGCGGGAAGCAACCAGCCGTGAATTGGAAGGGCGTTTCGTTAAGGAATTGGATATCGTCGCCAACCAACTGCGTGAGAAAGAAGAGCTCCTGCATGGCCGCGATGGCGAGTTGACCGCGCTTCGATCGGAAGTGAAGGCGGTCACCGGGCGACTGAACGATATGGCGGCTGCGAAAGAGCGCGCCGAAGCGTCGTGGCAAGAGGAGCTGCGCAAGGAGCGCCAACGGCGCGAGTCGCGCGAAACGACGAACCGTGAGTTGGAAGAGCGCTATGGCAGCGAACTCACTACCCTGGCCAACCAACTGCGCGAGAAAGAAGAGTTCCTGCATGGCCGCGATGGCGAGTTGACGGCGTTAAAATCGGAAGTCAAGGCGATCACCGGGCGATTGAATGATGTGACGGCTGCGAAAGAGCGCGCCGAAGCATCGTGGCAAGAGGAGTTACGCAAGGAGCGTCAACAACGCGAGTCACGCGAGGCGGCGACCCGTGAGTTGGAAGATCGTCACGCCAGCGAAATCGAGAATCTAGCCAAGCAGCTCGGCGCGAAAGACGAATTGCTCAAAGGGCGCGATGGCGAACTGCTTGCTCTCAAAACACAGTTAGCTTCGCTGGCCGAGCAGCTCGGCAAGGTGGAATCCGCCAAGGAACGTGGCGCCGCATTGCTGCAAGAAAAAATTAGAAATGAAAAACAACTGCGCGCGGCCCAGGATTCCGCGCTTAAGGAGTTGGAGGAAAATTTCAAGGGTAAAATCGCGATTCTGGAAGAGCAGCTCAGCGAGAAATTACAAACCATGGGCAGCCGCGATTCACAACTTCAGTCGCTCACTTCAGAATTGACCCAGTTAAACCGGCGCTTGAGCGACATCGAAGCCGCTAAGGAGAAAGCCGAAAGTTTGTATAGCGAAGCGGTCAGAGAAAAGGACGAACTGGCGGCGTCTAAAGATGCTTCGATCCGTGAGTTGGAAGACAACCTCAGGAACAAGATTCGCGCCTTCGAAACACAGCTGAGTGACCGAGAGGCGTTGTTGAAGGGACGCGATGAGGAATTAACGGTTATCAAGAAACAGCTGACCGAATTGGGCGCGGCCAAAGAGCACGCGACCCGATTGCTACAAGATGAGCTTAGAAACAAGTCGGACGAATTAGCGGAACGGGACTCGGCCAGGAAAGCCCAGGAAGAACAGCTCGTCGGACAGCTACGGTCATTGGAGAGTCAGTTGAGCGAACAGCGCGATCAGCTCAATGGCCGCGACGCGGAGTTAGCGGGTTTGACGGCGAAGGTGGGGAGTTTGGCGCAGCAGCTGACGGAGGCTACGGCAGCGAAGGATCAGACGACGCGCATGCTGCATGATGAGATCCGAAAGAAGACCGAGGAATTGGAACAGCGCGAAGCGCACGCGAAAGCGTTGGAGGAGCGTTTCGCCGAGCGGGTGCGGTCACTGGAGAGTCAGTTGAGTGAGCAGCGCGATCAGCTCGATAACCGCGAAGCTGAGTTGGCTGGTTTATCGGCAAAGCTGGGAAGCTTGACGAACCAGCTGGCGGATGCCGGGGCGTCGAAAGATCAGACGACGCGCCAATTGCAGGATGAGATTAGAAGGAAAACCGAGGAATTGGCACAGCGTGAGGCGCACGCGAAAGCGTTGGAAGAACGTTTCGCCGAACAGGTGCGGTCCTTGGAGAGCGATCTCAGGGAACAACGTGAGCGATTGTCCGGGCGCGAAATGGAGCTGGCGGGATTGTCCGCAAAGTTGGGGAGCCTGACGAGCCAGTTAGCCGATGCCGGTAGCTCTAGAGAGGAAACTGCGCGACTGCTGCAAGAAGAGATTAGAAAGCGAACCGCGGAGTTAGAGGAACGTGAAGCGCACGCGAAAGCATTGGAAGAGCGCTTGACGGAACGGGTGCGATCGCTGGAAAGCGACCTCGGTGAGCAGCACCAACAGTTAGCCGGGCGCGAAACAGAGGTGGCTGGATTAACCGCGAAGGTGGCGAGTTTGACCAGCCAATTGAGCAACGTCGGCGCATCTCAGGACGAAACCACCCGACTACTCCAGGAAGAGGCCAGAGAAAAGGCCGAGCTGCTGCACGCCAAGGAAGCCGCATTGAAGGGGCTGGAAGAACGCCTGAGCGGCTCCCTTCGTGCATTAGAAGCACAGCTCAGCGAAAAGCAGGAACTGCTTGAGATCAGGGACTCCGAGGTTGAGACGCTAATCGCAAAAGTCAGTAGTCTTGCCGGTCAGGTGGCGGAGTTGGAGTCGGGGCGGGGGCGCACCGAGCGCCAGTTGCAGGACGAGCTGCGCGAGAAAGACGCCCTGCTGCAGACCAAAAACGCCGACCTCGACGAATTGGAAGAGCGCCTTAGCAGTCGACTCAAGACACTGGAACGGCAGTTAAACGATAAACAAAAGCTCCTGGAATCGACTAGCGTTGAGATGGGCGATATGCGGGCGCAGATGAGCGTGTTGGAAGAACAATTGAAGGAGTCGGAAAACGCCAAGATGTGGCTGGAGAATGCGCTGCATGAAGAGCGCCACAAAGAGAGCCAGGCGCTGATCGTGGCGGACAACCACCAGCCCGCCGTAGTCGGTGACGGTGATGCCGCGGCCGAGATCGGTGAGGCTGATGGGTTGGATAATATAAGGTCTGAAAGAGAAGCACTGCTCAAGGCGCGCGACAAATTGATCAATGACCTTATGGGCGAACTCAAGGAAAAGAAATCCCAGTTGGCCAAGCATGAAATTGAGGTCTGGCAAGGGATCGAACGACGCGGCGTGTGGAAGCACCGGCTGTCGAAGATCGGTATTCGGCTCAAGGATTAACGACGACCCTGATGGGAATGCTCGGGACCCGACTGTTCCGCTAAGGTAATTCTTCACCACGAAGGACAACCAAGAGCACGAAGTTCGGAATATCAATCATCCGAACCCTTCGTGCCTCTCTTATGAAAATAGGTTTAAAGAGCCAAACAGTGTTAGTAGATTTGTAACGTTTTAATTTTCATGCGCAGTGTTGTACCGAGTGGTACATGAATTACTTCGTGGTGAATCACTCACTTCTCGCCAATTCCGGTATCACTTCGTACGACTACTTTCGCCGGCCGTAGAGGCTGTCGATATAGCCGCTCTTGTCGAATTCTTCGACGAAGCGCGCGTCGATGAAATCGCTCGGCTTGGCTGCTCTAGCCTTGGGGTCTTTGAGCGCGAGCTCGTCGAGTATGGTTTTGATTCCCCCGGCCGTTGGATACTGTTTAGCGGGCAGTTTCTTTTCGTCGATGGAGCTTTCATAGGTTCGCTGTAAAAGCTCTTTATCCTCCAGGTGCAAATATTTCGCCGCGATCTTGAATCCTAAAGCGCGGTCGCTCTTTAGCCGGTGCACCGCTTCGATGTAGGACTTTACGAAATTGCGCACGACGACCGGGTGCTCGCGCAGGAATCTCTTGGTCGTGACGCCGCCTTGATGCTGATAAGCTAAACCCAACGCGGCGACATCGGCGAGCAGATTAAAGCCCTTTTTTTGCGCCGCGAACATGGCCGGCGGCACCAGCGTGCTGGCGGAAACCCGGCGCGCTTCGAGCGCAGCCATGCGCTCCGGCGTACTGCCGGTTTGGACAATGGTGACATCTCTCCCAGGCGTGAGACCCAGGCGCGGCAAGGCGTAGCGGGCGACGAAATCCGCAGCGCCGCCAAAACGTGCGACTGCGACCGTACCGCCTTTGAGCTGCTCTGGAGTCTTTATCTCCGGCTGCGTCATCAGCCAATAATCTAGAGTCGTAATGCCGCCGACAACGTAGACTGGTTCCGCGCCGGCTAGTCCCGCGCTAACGATGCCTGGGCCTGACGCCTGAATGATCGGCGTGTCGCCGGCGATCATCGCGGTGACCGAGATCGTCCCGCCGGAAAAATAGACGGCTTGGACGTCAATATTATTCCTGGCGAAAATGCCGGCGTCGCGGGCGACCCAGATGACCAGCTGGTCGGCGCTGATGCCGCTGTAGCCGATGGCCACTCTGGTTGGTTGAGCGGCGACGAAGTGTGTCCAACAAAACAAACCGGCGGTGAGCGATAGGATTGCGAAACTATTCCTCATGGTTCTCTCCAAAAAATTAACTGGGGAACTGGGTTTCGACGAATTAGTGACAAGTTTCTGGGCGAGCGCCAGGTGAAAATATATTTGATTATTTGAGCAAGTAGCTTGCCGATTGGGGGATGCGCAGGATGCTCACACCTTCGCTGTCTTCGACGTAGCGAATGAAGTGATATTTATTCTCCAGCTCGTCGTACTTGAGCGGCGGCGCCTCGGCGCGGCCGGCTTCGATGTTGGCGCAAATAAAATGTGGACCGTCGCTTTGCAAGGCGTGCGCCACGGCGTCTTTTAGTTCATCAACCGAGTTCGCTGTGCGCGAGCTTTTGATTCCCGCATTGAGCGCGATGCCGGCGAAATCAATTTTACCGGCCGTGGCCACGGTCGGCTCGCCGCCGGACGACTCGTACTGTTTGTTGTCCCAGCAGATGTGAATCAGATTCTTCGGTTGGTGCAGGCCGATGGTGGCGAGCGAGCCTAGATTCATCCATAGCGCGCCGTCGCCGTCGAAGACGAAAACTCTGCGCTTCGGCAAGGCGATCGCCAGGCCGAGGCCGATGGAGGAGCAGAGGCCAAGCGTTTTGACTTGCATGTTGCCATCGCTCGGTCTGACCGCGTTCCATTCATTGGTTGCGCCACCGGCGGTGGTGACGAACAGCTCGTCTTTGATCAGCGGCGCGATCGCTTGCAGGCATTCAAATCGTTTCATGTTCGTTCCCGATCACAACACGGCGCGGGTCAGCAAGAGCGCGACCGGCCGCTTGGACGAACTCGCCAAGGTTACGGCACCCGCGATGTCTTGCTTCACTTTGGCTGGGTCGCGCATGACGATGGTCTTGATGCCCAGTGCGTCCAGCACCGGCTCAGTCACCAGGCCGACCATATGGAACGCATTATCGCCAATATCACCGGCATAATAGATTAGCAGCAGTACAGGAATGCCAAATTGCAGCGCGGTGGTGGTGAGACCGTTACAGCTGTTTAGCAGCCCGCCATTCTGCATCAGCATCGCCGGTCTCTTTCCGCCTAGGTGAGCGCCGGTACAGACGCCGATGCCTTCTTCTTCGCGGCCGACCGGCACATGGGTGATTTCCTCGTCTTCGTAAAGCAGATTGATCAGTTGGAGCATGTTGATGTCGGGAACGCTCGATACCAGATCGATGCCCGCGGCTTTAAGCCCGGCCAGTATGTTTTGCGCTCCGGCCATGGTGCCCATGAATGTTGAACCTCGATTACCTTCTAGAGAACCGCGCCGAAGGTGTCAAGGTTTGTCGTGGAAAAGATTGACACTCCAGGGAAAATTCTGTTAGCAGAGAGAGCGTCCGAAGACCGAGAGCGCAAAGAAGTAATTTTTTTCCGAGCGAGGGAACATGCTGAAACACGGACTTAGAAGATTGGCTTTCGTGGTAGGGTGCGCGATGTTCATGCCGGCATTGCATGGCGCGGAGTATCCCAACAAGACGATTCAGATTATCAATCCTTTCCCGCCTGGCGCGGTAACCGATATCGTCGCGCGGCTGCTGGCGCCGAAAATGTCGGCGGCGCTCGGACAGCAGGTCGTGATCATCAATAAGGCTGGCGGCGGCGGCGCGGTGGGTATTCAAGCGGCCAAAGATGCTGCGCCCGACGGCTATACGATTCTAGTCACGCCGCCGCCGATCGCGCTGATTCCGATCGTCAACAAGAATTCTACGTTCACCTTGAAAGATTTCGTGCCGCTGACGCTGGCGACCAGCAGTCCGAACACGACCGTGGTCAAAGCCGACGCGCCGTGGAAGAGCTTCGAAGAGTTTATCGCCGACGCGAAGAGAAGCCCAGGACAGCTCACCTACGGTTCGGCGGGACCGGGTACCACGCCGCATTTCATCGGCGAGCTGGTGAAATTGAAAACCGGCATTGACATGACCCATGTGCCCCTCGGTTCCGAATCAGCGGCGGCGACCGCGCTGTTGGGCGGTCATATCAAGGTTGCGTTTCTGACCTTGGGCACGACGCGCAGCCACATCGAAGCCGGCACCATGCGCGCGCTGGCGGTCGCGTCCAACCGCCGGCTGAAGGATTTTCCCAACGTGCCGACGACGGTGGAAAAAGGTCACCCTGAGCTCAATCTCAAAGTCTGGGTCGGCTTTTTCGCGCCGGCCAAAACGCCGCCGGCGGCGCAGAAGCGGCTTTCATCAGCAATCAACGACGCGTTAAAAGACCCTGAAGCGATCGCCAGCATCGAAAAGGCGCAAGCGCTGATCGAAAACCTTGGCCCCGCGGAGTTCGCCAAATTTCTCGGCGAAGAAGAGCGCAAGTGGTCCGAAGTGGCGCGGGTGGCGAAGATCGCGCAGTAATTTGCTTTCGGACGAAATTGCTCTCACCACGAAGATCACGAAGGATACGAAGGGTTAGATCGAAGAGGGCAAGGCATGCTTTGGCTACTTCGTGGTGAAATTGTTTGATTGATCGTGGCACCTCTGCACCTTTGCTTCACATTCCGCATCCGCACTGACATGAGACGGGTAAATATTACGGTCGCGCTCGCGCTTGCTAGCCTGTCGGCGATTTTATTGTTTGAAGCAGGCCGATTCAATTTTGGCACACTGCGTGTGCCGCAGACCGGCTTTTTTCCAAAGTCGCTGGTTACTCTTCTGCTGCTGTTGTCGATCGTCTTGCTAGTGCAGGCGTGGCGTCAGAAAGAGGGCGAACAAGGCGGGGTGAAGATTGAGAGCGAGGGCTGGATCAGAATCGCTTCGACCCTGGTGACCATGATTGGGTTTGCCCTAGTGCTCGAACCGCTCGGCTTTCTTCTCAGCACGTTTTCCCTGATGGTTCTTTTGTTGCGCGCGATTGAGGCCCCGAAATGGTCCAAGGTGTTCACTGTGGCGTTGGTGACGGCTCTGGCTTCATACAGCCTCTTCGCGTGGCTGCTCGGCGTGCCGCTGCCAGCCGGCGTGTTAGGATTCTAAATTCTATGTTAACGCCGCCCCTTGAGGCGGGCACAATACTATGGGGTTTCCAAAGGGGGCGGGCATCCCCTTTGGTCAGGAGCGGGGTTAAATCCCTGCCCGCGAAGTAACTTGGTCTCATGGATATTCTCAGCAATATCGGACTCGGTTTCTCTGTCGCGCTGACGCCGGCCAATTTGCTGTTTTGCTTTCTTGGCGCTCTGGTCGGGACATTGGTCGGTGTGTTGCCGGGCTTGGGTCCGGTGGGCGCCGTGGCGTTTCTACTCTCGCTGACATTCAAGATGGAGCCGGCGAGCGCGATCATCATGCTCGCGGGAATTTATTACGGCGCGATGTACGGCGGTTCGACGACATCGATTCTCGTCAACATCCCCGGCGAAACCGCCTCTGTCGTCACTTGTCTCGACGGTTACCGCATGGCGCGCCAGGGGCGGGCCGGCGCAGCGCTCGGCATCTCCGCGTTCGGATCGTTCATCGCCGGCACGGTCGGCGTGATCGGCTTGATGTTTCTCGCGCCGCTGCTCGGTAGAGCGGCGCTGAGCTTTGGCCCGCCGGAATATTTTGCTCTCACCCTGGCGGGACTAACGCTGGTCGCCTATCTTTCCCAGGGCTCGATGGTCAAGGCGCTGATCATGGCGATACTCGGTCTGCTCGCTGGTACTGTTGGCATGGACCCGATCTCCGGCGAGGAGCGCTTCACTTACGGCACGCTGACCCTGCGCGACGGCTTCGGTCTCGTGCCTGTGGCGATGGGACTGTTCGGTATCGCTGAAGTCTTGGAGAACTTGGCCGTTCTCAGCAAGCAGTCGGTCTATCAAACTAAGATTCAAGGTTTGCTGCCCAACCGCAAAGATTGGCGTGACAGTGCGGCACCGATTGCGCGCGGCTCGGTATTGGGTTTCCTGCTCGGCGTTCTTCCTGGGCCAGGTCCGGTGATCGCGTCCTTCGTCGCCTACGCCATGGAGAAGCGATTGTCACGCTATCCGGAAAAATTCGGCAGCGGCGTGATCGAAGGCGTTGCCGGTCCCGAGGCCGCGAATAATGCCGCCACCGCGGGATCGTTTATCCCTTTACTTTCGCTCGGCATCCCCACCAGCGCGATCATGGCGCTGTTCATGGGCGCCCTGATGATCCACGGTATCCAGCCGGGTCCGCTATTTATTGCTAAGTATCCTGAACTTTTCTGGGGCTTCATCGCCAGCATGTACGTCGGCAACACGATGTTGTTGGTGTTGAATTTGCCGCTGATCGGCATGTGGGTTCGTTTGCTGAAGACGCCGTACGTGATTCTCTTTCCGCTGATCTTGCTCTTCTGTCTGATCGGAGTTTACAGCCTCAACGCGAACGTGGCCGAGATCATCATCATGTTGGTGTTCGGCGTGGCCGGCTTCTTGTTGCGCCGAGTCGGCTTCGAGGGCGCGCCGTTTATTCTCGCCATGGTGCTCGGCCCGATCATGGAAACCTCGCTCAGGCAGTCGCTGCTGATTTCCCGCGGCAACTTCATGATTTTCATCACCCGGCCGATCTGCGCGGTGCTGATAGCGCTTACAGCGGTGTTTCTGATTTGGCCGATATTCAAAAGGAAGAGAAAAGACGAGTAACCACAAAGGTTATGTAGGGGGCGCGATTCATCGCCCCCTCGATTATAAGACGAAGAATAGTTTAACCGCAAAGAGCACAACGGTCACAAAGAGGCCGGATGACTTAGAATAAATTCTGGGCCATAGTCATTCACTCCTGTTTCACGCGTTGAATCTGAAACCGGCGAACTTGAGGAAAAAACGCGATCACCATCCCGACGACCGCCAATGTCGCCAAACCGCCGGTGAGCGCCGAAAGCTTCGTGCCGATCCAAGCCGCGACCACGCCGCTCTCGAATTGGCCGAGCTGTGGTCCGCTGCTGGTAAAGATGCTGTTGATCGACGACATGCGACCGCGCAGAGCGTCTGGTGTACTCAACTGATTGGCGGTCGAGCGCAGAATCGAGCTGATCGTGTCGCCGGCGCCACACAGCGCGAGCATTAAAACTGAAAACCAGAAAACTTCAGAACCTGCGAACAGCGCGGTGGCGGCGCCGTAAATTGCGACGCCGATGAGAATCCATCTCCCGGTGCGTTGAACCGGCGGGAGCAAACTCATTGCCGCAGCGGCAATCAGCGAGCCGATGGCGCGCGAGGAATAGAGCAAACCGAGACCGCGCGGGCCGACCTGTAAGATATCGCGCGCGTAGATCGGAAACAGGCCGCGCACGTTGCCAAAAAAGGTCGCGCCGAAATCGAGCAGCATCAAGGGTAGAATCACGCCGTGCCCGCGCACGAAACGGAATCCTTCGCGCAGAGCGTTATGTGACACGCTGCGCCAGCCGCCACCCTCAGGTATCTTTGCGCGCAATGATGCCAGCGCCGCGAGCATGGCAAGCCATGAGAGCGCGTCGACCAAGTAGCAGGCTGCCGGACCGGACATGGCCAGGACGAGGCCGGCGATGGATGGTCCGGCGATCACCGGGACGTAGCGCTGGGTGCCGTGGAGCGCCAAGGCTTGGGGTAATTGTTCGCGCGATACCAGGTTGGGAATCATCGATTGGCGCGACGGTTGGTCTAGAGACGTGAAAATTGCGAGGAAAACGGTGGCGAGGTAAAGCATCCCCGGCGACGCCTTGCCGGCGACTGTCAATATGGCTAGCGCAGCGGAGACGCAACAGAGTCCGCTCTGGGTGCACATCATGAGTTTGCGCCGGTTCATGGCGTCGGCCAGCAGGCCGGCGCCGAGCAATAAAATCGTTTGTGGAATAGCCCGTGCCAATCCTAGCATGCCGATCTGCAGCGGCGAGTTGGTCAGCTCGTAGATTTGCCACGCCATCGCGACCGTGGTGAATTGGCTGCCGATGCCGGACAACATCGAGCCGACCCAGAAAATTCGAAAATCGCGATTGCGGAAGGGTGAAAAAGTGTCTTGGTTGGTGCTGCTCACTTGCTCGTTAGTCTCTCATCCTCAGAACTCGATTGATCGGTCCCGCAACGACTTGCTTTCCCGCCGCTTAGAACGCCTGGCTAGTGGCTGAGTTGATGTTTCGAAGTCGGCCCGTGCAGGCCGATTTTCATTCTCGCATGAAAGTTCGGGTTTACGCTTGGCCGGTTGCTATCTTTTCATCTCGGCCAAGACTTCTTTCAACAAGCTGTAGTCCACGACTTGGGCGAGCGGAACGGTGGTCTTCAGCTTTGCTTGCTCACGCATCAGTTCGATGTCCGTGCGCACGGCGTCGTCGGTGGTTGTGCCGTCTTTGGAGTAGTTCTTGACGATCTCGCGCAGCGACGCTTCGGCGGTTTTACGGTCGAGTTGGAAATCTTCCATGATGAATGGAATGACCTTTTCATGATTTGCCGGCTCTCTGGCGAAGTCCATGCCGCGCAGGGTCGCGCGAATCGTCCGCTTGATCTGCGCGGGATTCGATTTGATGCGCGCATCGGAAGTGCCCAGGCCGGCCAATACCGTGCGTAGATAGTCGGCGACGTTGCCGAGGCTGCGGTAGCCCAGTTCCTCCGCTTTGAAATTGAACGGAATCGACAACAACGCCGCGGCGGCGGAACCGCCTTGCAGCGCCGCGAAGGCATTGGCGGTGTTGCCCGCCGCGATCAGGACAATGTCCTGATCGGGATTCATGCCGGCGGATTTCACCATCGCGCGCGCGCCGACGGCGTCGGTGGCGGCGATGGCAGTGACCGCCACGGCTTTGCCTTTGAGATCCTGGATGCGCTTGGTCTCGGGCCGCACCATCAAATGAAACAGCGGTTTGTCGAGCGTGAACATAAGCGCTTTCACCGGGACACCCGTCGCCGCGCCGCGCAGCACGGTGCCGCCGGCGGCGATATATTCCATCTCGCCGGTAACCACCGCAGTGAGCTGCACGTCGGCTTTGCCCACCGGAAAGCTCGCTTCGAGTCCTTCGCTTCTGAACAGGCCGAACTTTTCGGCCAAATAATAGTTCAAAAACGTCAGGCTCTTCGACGGCATGGCGACGCGAATCGGTTCGCCAAGAGCGATGCTTTCGCCGAGCAAGCAAATGAAACAAAGCGTGATCGGTAATGCTAACCAACGGTGGTATCGCATGGTGCTATCCTTTTCGGATTTACTCCCGCCAAGGCGCAAAGGCGCCAAGTGCGGAAAAACGAATTTTGATTCAACTTTTGCGTCGTGGCGCCTTGGCGGGAGATATTTTCCCTCTCTTCAGACTTCGCACTCAAGAATTTCCAAGCCATCCAACCGATCGATCAAGTAGAGCAAGCCGTTTTCGGCGCGATAAATGTCGTTGCTCTTGACCGTCTTCTGCCCGCGGCCCGGATTGGGCACGTAGTAACCGACTTCCGCCACGCTGTACGGATTGCTGATGTCGACCACGCGCAGGCCGCCGCTGAACCAGGTGACGAACATTTTGTTGTCGTAGACTTGTTCGGCGGGTTGATGCGCGCCGTACTGATGTCCCGGCGCGATGCTGAACGCTGCCTCGGGATTATATGTCGCCACCGATACCGGGTGTTTCTCATCCGTGATGTCGACCATCCACATAAACGCCGGCGGTGTCGGCGCGCGCTTGCCGGCGTCTTCATCAACCACGACCATCATGTCGCGGCCCATGAGCTTCCAAGGAATCGGCAGCGTCGTGTGGATCGGCGAAGGGTAGGGCGGCGACCAGTTGAGGCCGCCGATAAAATTCGGCTTACTCATATCGGCGATATCGAGAATCACGAAGCCGCCGTGCCAGTAACTGACGTAGAGACGATTGCCGTAGCGAATCGGATGGTGGCATTGATGCGCCGTTCCTTCCCAGGTCGGTGTCTCGCCGCCGCCGACCCATTGGCCGGGCATCCACCAGCGGCCGACTTCGGTTGGACGCGCTGGGTCTTTTAAATCCAAGATCACCGGGATGCGCCCGATGTACCCTTCAAGATGCACCGAGATGTACGCATAGCGCCCGTCGAAGGTGAATCGATGCACGCCGCCGTTGGTTTCAAAAAACGCGATCTCTTTCGGCTTCTCGCGGTTGGCAGTGTCGTAGATTTTCAGCCCCGTCGGTAGTTTCTCTTTGCCGCGGTATCGTTCCAGATTGACCAGCATGACATCGCCGCTTACCCGCACCTTGTGCGAATGCACACCCTGGGGAATTTCGATCTGGGCGACGACTTTGGGATGTTTGGGATCTTTGACGTCAAGTATAGTTGTGCCATGGGGCGGGTCCATATGGCCGACGTAAGCGTAGCCGTTCTCGACGACCACTTGGCCGCCGCCGGCTAGGTCTGTGCGGCCGACGAGTTTTACGTTCTTGCTGATGCCAAATTCAGGCGAGTTGCCTTCGCTCATGATTGTTCTCCTGTTCGATTTGAGTAAGCTCTTCTACCAAGCCGGAGGCGAGGCGGTCAACCGAACGAGCCGTTCAAGTCGCTCATCACTTGATGATAGTTTCTAACCCAGCCGCCTTATCAAATCAGTTGCGCCAACGCATTGACGTTGTTGTATGTTATAAGATACAATCGGAAATGATCGAAATTCGCCAAACCGAGGTGTACGCACGCTGGTTTGACGGCTTACGCGATGCGCGAGCGCGGTCGCGTATCGATATTAGAATCCGTCGCCTCTCGCTCGGCAATCCGGGTGACGTGAGGCCAGTAGGGCAAGGCGTATCGGAGCTGAGGATCGATTACGGCCCGGGTTATCGCGTTTACTTTGTACAACGTGGAGACTCTCTGATTTTTTTGCTCGTGGGTGGCGATAAGCGGAACCAAGACCAAGATATTCAGAAAGCAATTAGAATGGCACGAGAGCTATAGGAGATTACCATGGCAAAAATTAAGACTAAGCGTTGGGACCCAGCGGAACATTTGGCAACGGAAGATGATATGGCGGCGTACTTAGAAGCAGCGCTTGATGACGGCGATCCGGCCCTAATAGCGGCCGCGGTAGGTGACATCGCACGCGCAAAGGGTATGAGCCAAATCGCGCGAAAAACGGGGCTAGGTCGAGAGAGTCTGTACAAAGCATTGTCGCCCGACGGCAACCCGGAGTTTTCGACTGTACTTAAAGTAGTGCGTGCACTGGGTTTGCGTTTACACGCGACGTCGGCCGATGCGTAATGGAAATACGTTTAACCAGAAAAGATCGAAGACCCAGACGCGACTCCCCTGGCAGCTACGTCAATACTGCCAATCAAATGTGGGGTTTTGAATCGGGCTGTTCCGGGTTTGCTGTGAAGGAGTGTTCATCACACAGTTCAGTCCCGCACCAAGCAACAAGCGCGGCTCGATCGCGATTGACAGGTTTCGGCCCCTGTGCGAGTGTCCGACAGGCGAGTCCACGGGTTTATTCCGTCTGACGCTGCTCAGGCTGGCAACTCTAGATTGATAATATTCAGGCCCGATCGGTTTCATACTGATCGGGCTTTTTGTTTTTTTGTGGGCTGGTCTCATAGCAAGACGCGAAGCAATTGTGGAGTTGGGATTTTGGAGAAACTCATGAACATGACTTTTTGGCATCGATGCTCGGAATTCAGCTCCGACAATCGGCCCCACGGACGGAATTCCAAGACCAGCCCCTTCGACAAACTCAGTGCAGGCTCTGAGCAAGGTCGAAGTATCCAAAAGCCCAATTGGATTAGGATTGTCGCCCTCGCTGTCGCGTTCGCACTGAGTGGGGCCGAGGTCAAGGCGCAGCAGCCGAAGAAAGTCCCGCGCGTCGCATTCCTCTCGTTGCCCTCGTCGGGACCGGACTTGCGCTCGGAGGCGTTCCGGCAGGGGCTGCGCGAGTTTGGGTACACGGAGGGACAAAATATCGTCGTCGAATATCGGTGGGCTGATGGCAAGACCGAGCGGCTTGCGGGACTCGCTGCTGAGTTGGTTGGCATGAAGCCCGATGTGATCGTGACCGCCAGTACGCTTGCGGCACAAGCGGTCAAGAAGGCGACTACGACGATCCCTGTCGTCATGTCCGGCGTCGGCGATGCGGTGGGCACGGGGCTTGTCGCCAGCCTGGCGCGGCCGGGAGGAAATGTCACCGGGACGACTTTAATCACTCCGGATCTCACGGGCAAGCAGCTCGAACTCCTGAAAGAAATCATCCCTCGGATCACCCGTGTGGCGGTCCTCGGCATTACGGGAAATCCCTCCTCGGGTCTTGATTTGCGGGCAACACGGGATGCGGCCCGTCTACTGGGCCTTCAATTGCAGGTTGTTGAGGTGGGTGGTCCTGAAGGGTTCGGGAGCGCCTTCTCGGAATTCACCAAGGGGCGTTGCGGCGGGCTGCTGGGTCTAGGCAGCCCCGTCATGGTTAACAACCGTCAGCACATCGCGGATCTCGCGATAAACACCGGCTCCCGGGAGTGTTCTTGCAAAAGGAGCACGCAGAGGCAGGAGCGCTCATGGCCTATGGGTCGTCGTTCACGGACACCTTTCGGCGCGCAGCCTACTTCGTGGATAGAATCTTGAAAGGAGCCAAGCCCGCCGATCTACCGGTGGAGCAGCCGATGAAGTTTGAGCTGGTGGTGAATCTCAAGACCGCTAAGGAGATCGGTGTCACGATCCCGCAGTGGACGCTGATGAAGGCGGATCGGGTGATCAAGTGATGAAAGAAAGCAGTAAGCAGAATGCAGTCAGCAACAAAAACGCGGGGAGAAACCCGATCAGTGAAAAAATCAATCGCCTCGCGCTATGCGCTATGCTCGTTGCGCTAAGCTTTCCAGTCGGGGCGCAGCAGCCGGGGAAAATCCCTCGTATAGGCTATCTAATTGGTTCCTCCTTTTCCACTAGTGCGGCCCGCCGCGAGGCGTTCCGGCAAGGACTGCGCGAGCTTGGTTACGTGGAGGGAAAAAACATTGTCATCGAGTGGCGATCTGCTGACGAAAAACTCGATCGCTTTCCCGCGCTTGTGGCGGAGCTAGTCCGTCTCAAGGTAGACATCATCGTCACCGCCGGTCCGATACCAACCCGTGCCGCTAAGGCAGCAACTTCTACGATTCCCATTGTCATGGCGCAGGATCCCGATCCTATTGGAAACGGGTTCGTCGCCAGCCTGGCGCAACCTGGCGGGAACATCACCGGATTGTCTACTCTCGCCCCGGAGCTAAGTGGCAAACGACTGGAGCTTCTGAAAGAAATCGTTCCTAAGCTCTCCCGCGTGGCCGTCTTCGGGACTTCAACCTACCCGGGCAACGCGCAATCGTTAAAAGAGGTGGAACTCGCCGCAGGGGCGTTCGGAGTGAAGCTTCAATACCTAGACGTACTGAGTTCCAAGGATATTGAAATCGCATTCAGAGCCGCGACGAAGGGGCGGGCTGAGGCAGTCCTTATGATGGTAACGAGCGCAATCATCGGCGGTCACCGAACACAGGTTATAGACCTCGCGGTAAAGAGCCAGTTGCCGGTGATGTACGGTGGGCGAGTATTGGTGGAAGCCGGTGGGCTGATGACCTACGGCGTGAACAACGCGGACTTGGACCGGCGCGCTGCAACGTATGTGGACAAAATTTTGAAAGGCAGGAAGCCTGCTGACTTGCCCGTGGAGCAACCGATGAAGTTTGAGTTCATCGTAAACTTGAAAGCGGCCAAGCAGATCGGACTGACGATCCCGCCGAACGTGCTGGTGCGGGCGGATAGGGTGATTAAGTAATCGCCACACAACCAACTAACAGCGCCGGTATTGAACTGTATTCTACTATGACTCAATCCTGCGAGATTGTTTTGAGGCGTCTATCAGCTCAATCTCAAGAAATGATTCGGCGAATCCTTGAAACGAGCACGTCAATAAATATGCCTCCTAGTATGCGATTTTCACGCTGCGCCTCCCTTTGATTTCTTCTCCGCTATGTACTTCCTCATAACAAGGCGCCTCAGTTGTTTCTTGCGCCTCTGCCGATTTTTTCGTGCGTCCTGATTCATGCTTATTCTCCTTGTGCGCCGGGATAAACCGGCGGCTTGTTTGCAGATGGGAGTTCCGCACGGCTAAGAGTTAGCCAGCCATGCCGGACTTGAGTCATGCGTGGCCGTCCGCAAGTTCAGCCACGAAGCGTTGATAAAGAAACGTACAGGCATGGTAACGAGCCGCGTTAAACTTAGACCGGGGCGCCGACGCCATAAGGAGAGGCGGAGGGCAACACCAGGCGTGTCGCACATGCGAGACACGAAAGAACGCCGGGCGGTCAAAGATCCATTGCATGTACGGAAACAACCCGCGCGATAACCGGGAGATCCTAAGACGACAAAACAGATGGGCCTCACGATTCCGCCTTCTGTTCTACATCGCGCGGATGAGGTGATCAAGTGGCCGATCGCTTTCCGCTGGTGGTTACGACACTCAATGGTAATTCTCCGACGAGCCAATCCTGCGACATTTGACCGTTGCGTCTTACAGTTCAATCCTACTTCGAAATGAGCCTCTTCCCTCTCGACGAATCTGGTTCCGATTCTGCCGTAAATAATACGTATCGCAATCACTGTGTGCGTGATAGCCTCCAGAACAAGGTGGGCAATGAAGAAAGCTGCTCTGTCATTAATCTTGAATGCGACGTTAGTGCTTGTTGTTGGAGTCGCTGCCGAGGCGCAGCAGGCAACAAAAATACCCAGGACAGCATACCTAAGCGCGTCCCCCCTTTCCACTAACCCGGAGCGCATCGAGGCATTCCGGCAAGGTGTGCGCGAGCTTGGCTACGTGGAGGGGAAGAACATTGTCATTGAGTGGCGATCCGCGGAGGGAAAACTCGGTCGCCTCCCCGCGCTCACGGCCGAGCTCATGCGTCTCAAGGTCGACATCATCGTCACGAGTGGTCCGACAGCAACCCGTGCCGCCAAGGAAGCAACTTCTACGATTCCCATTGTCATGGCGCAAGATAACGATCCCGTTGGCAACGGGTTTGTCGCCAGCTTGGCGCGGCCTGGTGGGAACATCACTGGCTTGGCGACCCTTAATCCGGAGCTGAGCGGGAAACGAGTGGAGCTTCTGAAGGAGATCGTTCCTAAGCTCTCCCGCTTAGCCGTCTTCGGGACTTCGATCTTCCCGGGCAATGCGCAAGCGTTAAAAGAGATCGAACTCGCCGCAAAGGCGTTCGGAGTGAAGCTTCAATACCTAGACGTACTGAGTTCCAAGGATATTGAAATCGCATTCAGAGCCGCGACGAAGGGGCGGGCTGATGCAGTCCTTATCATTGTGGCGGGCGCCGTCGCCGGCGCTCACCGAACACAGATTGCAGAACTCGCGGTAAAGAGGCGGCTGCCAGCGATATACGACAGGCGAGAATTTGTCGACGATGGTGGCCTCATGTCCTATGGAACAAACTTCGCCGACTTGTCCCGGCGCGCCGCTACCTATGTGGACAAGATTTTGAAAGGCAGGACGCCCGCCGACCTTCCCGTGGAGCAGCCGATGAAGTTCGAGTTCATCGTCAACCTGAAAGCAGCCAAGCAGATCGGTCTGACGATTCCGCCGAACGTATTGGTTAGAGCGGATAAAGTCATCAAGTGACGGAAGAAAACCAAGTGGCGATGCTAGGATTGAACTGAAGCGTATTACAGTTCAATCCTCGAACAAAAACTTGCCACGTCAGCCCCCGTGCGTTGATTTGTTGTTTGTGACGCCGCACCGCGTAGGTATCAATACCAAGCGCCTCCACACTTCCTGCGAACGGCCAGAACGGAACAAATCCTGACAGAAGTTGACAGAACTGCTTGGAAGCGCAAAGTCTTTACTAAAATTCCGAAATTTTTCAATCCCGGTTAACTTGACACGGATCAGACGACGGAGATAAATTCGGACCCGAAAGAGCGTTACCTATAATCAACGGGCTCAGGGAAAGCCTATAAATAAATGAACGTAGAAAAACACGAAATGAACGATGAAATCCATATGTAAATTAGAGCCTATTTTAGAAGGCCCAAACCGACACAGGATTCTGTAAACGCGAAATACTAGCAAAGACCGACGCAGGGAAGTTTACAATGAATAGAATATTTTTATCTTTTGCGTTTATGATTTTTTACTTTTCGAACACGGGAAATGTCACCGCTTCAGGCTTGGTTGATTGTGAAAATGCCCTAGCCAATTCACTCGTTTCTGAGGCATACGTAGTAGCCACACAAAACCCGACAATCATAGCACGAAACGATGCAAAAGGCGGATTTTTTTGCACCATATACGCCACATCAGAAGACCCAGTTACATACGTCTCATACCGAGGATTTACTTACCAATCCGGGACCAAATCGTCCTACACATGTGAAGTTTACACAGTACTAGACAACCAACCCACCCCTGGCGCAAACACATATCAAGTTTTCTCTTCACGGGCAGACCAGAAGACATGGAGGTCATTAATCACCGACGCTTGTCAACAAGCGATGCAATGATCACCCGACTCATCACCAGGAGTTAGGCAAGCAGAGAGTGATGTCTGGCTATTCTACACCTCGCACAACACCCGTCCCCACACACTCCACCCTCAGCCCACCGCGCCCAACGCCGCACGTACAACTCAAAACGGGAGGAATTTTCTTCACCCCGCTTTTGCTCATAAAGCCGAGTCGCACGTTCAAAGAAATTCTATCTAACGTCTGGCTGCGGTCCACTACGGGCCGCCATTTTTCTAGCGCGAAAACAGCGTAGGATCGAACTGTTTTCTCCTACAGTGGATTCTTCTAGCTGCCACGGCGCAGTCCAAGTTTGAGCGAGAAGGAACGCAAAAAGGCGGTCCTTCTATCTAACTGTTGCGCTAAGCGCGAAACTCATTCAGTCCAATTTATCTCTTCTCACTTTCCTCAATCGGGCTTGCCAGGACTGCTGCGCGGACGCGGGGCGAAAACCTCGATGACATTGCGTTAGCTTTCGCCATCGTTTTTGCCTGCGTCTGCGAACTCTACCAACGTCGCGCCGGTTGCGTCGGAGAGGCTCGCGATAATCTCCGCCGGAATGGCATGAGCTTTGATCGCGCCTGTTCGCTCCGGATGGGGCGCGGCCCAAACTCGCTTCTCGAAACCATCGAGGGCGAGCTCGCCGGCCTTTAGTATGCGGTGACGCACCGTGAAGCTGCTGCGGCCCCATTCGCTAACCTCGCTTTCGACGACAATTTCGTCATCGAAACGGCATGGCATGACGAAGCGCGCGCCCACGTCGACTACCGGCAGACCGACGATGCCGTATTTCTTACGCATCGCTAACGGCTTCAAGCCGGTGCGCTCGAACAGCCAGCCGGTGCTGGTGTCGAAGATGATAAAATAATGTGGATAAAACACGATCCCCACAGGATCGCACTGCCCCCACTCGATGCGTAGCGTGCGTCGGTTGACTAACAAGGTCTGATATCCTTTCTTCGAATCCGCTTCTCGATGGAGATACGTTTCCCATCGAGTAATCTACAATATCTCACCTTTGTCAATTTCGCGGTTACAATAATTGAATTCGGCATTATTCAAAATAACGCAATCGGGGTTAGCATCCTGTGTTTAGGTTGGTTGTCGGATTTGAAACGAATTGACAGCTCGTTCTGCGGGTGTTAGCAAGGCACATCGATGCCGCGGCCCTACTTATCATTGCTCATTGGCGTATTTCTCCTGCTGGCCTTGCCTTCAGCAAGCGTAGCGCAAGTGGTACGCGTCGGCTATCCCTCACTCGCCACCGGCTTTGCTGCGTCGTGGGTGACGGCGGACAAGGGCATTTGGAAAAAACATGGGCTTGATGTTGAACTGATTTTTCTGCGCGGCGGTGGACGAACGGTGGCGGCGCTCATCGGCGGCAGCGTCGATGTGATTCTCGGCTCGGATCTTGGGATCGTCACCGCGCTACTGCAGGGCGCGAGCCTTACCCGTATTGGCGTAACCACCAACACGCTGGGCTATTCCATCGTCGTTCAGCCCAGTATCAAAACCATTCGCGATCTCAAGGGCAAGATCATCGGCATCACTCCGGGGCGCGACGCAGCCTATGCGCGGGTTGTTAAACTCTTGCGCGACAGCGGCATGGACTCGAACAAGGATGTGACATTTCTTTCGGTAGGGGATGGCGGACCGGCGGCGCGAGTCGCGGCACTATCGACCGGCGTGATCCACGCTTCCATGTTCACGCCGCCGTCGGACATGATCGCCGAGAAAGCTGGCATGCGAATTCTCTCCAGGTTAGACGTCGCCAACGTGGGCGGCGGCATTAACACGACGACGCAATGGATTCAGAAAAACCGCCCGCTGGTTTTGAGATTTCTACGCGGCTACATGGAAGGCATTCATTATTTGAAATCGCACAAGGACGAGAGCCTTAAGATTTTTTCCAAGTACGTGCGCAATCCTGATCTCAGCATCATGGCTTATCTCTACGAAGAGATTTCGACGCGGGCGGAAAAAGACTTGCGGCCGCAATCGGACGCGGTGCGTGCGCTGCTAGACCTCGCCGCGCTGGATTTTCCCCAGGCTAAAAAATTGAGCGAAAAAGACAACTCGGATCTGAGCTTGATCGAGGAGATCCAACGATCCGGCTTTATCGATCAACTCTACAAATAGGTGCCCCCCGGCTTTGCGGGTGATCCCAAACTGTTGCTTGCGTTGCCCGATCAATGCGCGTGCTTGGCGTAGATATCGCTGCGGCGGTTTTTGATGAGCGGTAATTTCTCGCGGACTTCGGTCACTAGCTTCATATCTAGATCGATGACCTCGACGGCTTCCCTTTCTCCCAGATCGACGAGCACCCGACCTAGCGGGTCCACGGCCATGCTGTGGCCGGTGTAGATGTTACCGATTTGGTTGGGCGCGATGACGAAGCAGCCGTTTTCCAGGGCGCGCGCTTTAATCATCGTTTGCCAGTGCTCGATTTTGAGATCGCCTTGGACCCAGCCGGACGGCGCGACCAGAACGTTGGCACCGGAAAGGGTCAGCATGCGCGCCATTTCCGGAAAGCGCAGGTCGTAGCAGATCATCATGCCGAAGCGGGCGTCGCCCAATCCAACAAGAGGCGCGACATCGTCGCCGGGGTGAAACTTGTCGGACTCTTTAAAGCCGAAGGCGTCGTACAAGTGCAACTTGCGGTAAACCGATGCGACGTCGCCTTTGGCATCGATCCAGACCGCAGTGTCGAAAACCCGATGGGTCACAGGGCTGGTCTCGTAGATCGGCGCGATGACGGCGATGCCATTGGCTTTCGCCGCGACGCTAAGCGCCGTGATAAAAACGCCGTCGACGGATTCCGCGACTTGGGTCAATTCTGGCGCAGTTTGGCTAGCGGGCGAGAATGCCATCAGAAATTCCGGGAAGACGATTAGCTCCGCGTTTTTGCTCTTTGCTTGTTTTAGGAGGGCGAGCGCGATTTTCAGATTCGTTTGCTTGTCGGTCGACGCTGCGATTTGGGCAATGGCGATCTTGTTCATGGCGGTGGGTTGCTGGAGTGGCGAAGAATTGGAGTGATGGGTTTCGGATACAATTACCCCAGCACTCCAATTTTCTAGTAGTTCAGCGTCGTGCCGGCTTTTTTCGCTTTGATATTTTCCAGGACTTTGGCGCCTAACGCTACGTCGGCGACACCCTGGCCGGCGTTATTTTTGTAAAAAGTGATCTGGTCGAGGCGAGTGCGGCCCTCATTGTTGCCGGCGAGGATGGAGCCGATCTCGATCAGCTGCTCCCATTTGATCACGCCGCGGTTGACCGGATCGAAAATATCCGCCTGCTCATCTTGCACCGCTTGCTGAATCGACACGATGCCGTGGACGTCGCTGCGCGCCAGCGTGGCGTCGTCGATCTCGCGCCGCTTGGCGGCGGTGAAGCCGCCTTTCACCAACCCGACGTTGCTGCCGACGATGGTCGTGACATGCTGCCCCGGCTCCAACAAATTACCGTCGAACACCGGCACGCTAGAATTGGTCGCAGTGAGCACAATATCGACGCCGCGCATGGCCTCGGCCGGCGATGAGACCGGCGTGATGTTGAGATTGGTCACCGGTCCCATCTCTTCGGCAAATCTTCTTCGGTTCTCCGAATTGCGGCTGTAGACTTTGACGTTTTTCAATTTCCGCACTTGCATGAGCGCGAGCAGATGATTCTTCGCCTGGCCGGCCGCGCCGAAAATGGCCAGGCTGGTGGCATCGGGCCGCGCTAGCAAATCGGTTCCCACCGCGCTGGTCGCGGCGGTTCGCAAACCGGTGACCGCGACGTTGTCGGGCAACTCGCTGCAGGTAATCTCGCCGACGATGATGCCTTTGAGCTCGCCTTCGGCGGAGTCGTAGAGGACGATGACGGGATGGTTTAGGCGCGGATAGACTTGCTCGTTGGCCATCGGCTTGACCCATTCGCAGTGAGTCATCAGACCGGTGGCTTTGGCCGCCGGCACGCCGCCTTGATGCACGCTCACGCGCACTCCGGTGGGGAGGTGAATGCGCCGGCGCGGCGCGTTTAGCTGTGGGTTTTCACCCCACTCGCGAAAGCCGAGGCGGACCGCTTCGACCGCTTCGTTCATGGTGACGATGCCGCGAATCTCTTGGGGGCTGACGAGGACGGGTTGCATGGGAAGCTCCTAATATTGTCGCGGAGTGATGGCGTAGGAACGAATTGGAGTGATGGAGTGGTGGGTTTCGGATAGCAAGCCCTCAGCACTCCAATACTACGTCGCGCCAAATCTTCTGAATTTTTTTCTAGATCGTCGCCGCTACTTGTGGCCGGGCGACCAAATTTTCCGCCCACCGCTTCAGGTTGGGATAGTTGTCGTCAATCGCCACCTTATAGCGTTCGCGCCGGGTGTAAAAAGGGATGAACGTGATATCGGCCAACGAATATTCGTCGCCGACGAGAAACGCTTTGTCCGCCATTTCTTGGTCGAGGGTTTGGAGATGCTGCGCCATCTTCTCCCCGGCTTTGTCCATGTTCCGATCATGCTGCAGATCGCTGGCCGCCGGATGGAGTCGCGTGTTCATGAAATCGATCCAGATGCGCGCTTTCGAGCGCAGCAGCGGATCCCTCGGCATCAGCCGGACTTGGGGAAATTTTTCTTCCAGATACTCGTTCAGAATGGCCGATTCGTAGATCACGCCGTCGCCGTCGACCAGCACGGGCACTTTACCGTAGGGATTCTGCCGGACCAAGTCTTCCGGCTTATTTTTAAGATTCACCTCGATCAGCTCGCAGGCCAGTTTCTTTTCCGACAGGACAATCCTTGTCCTGTGCGCGTAGGGTCAAGTGTGGGCGGTGTAGAGTTTCATCATATTCATGCCACTCCTTATCAGCGTCTAATAGCATCCCGAAGCCAGGTAGGCAATGTCGCCAAATATGGTTCCAGTCGTTCCAGTTGTTTCAATCGTTCCAACGGCTTTCGGATTGGAACGGTTGGAACCATTGGAACTTTTGGAACCGCCCGGAACCGTTACCGGTTCCGGGCGGTCAGCCGTTCTTGCAGGGCGTCGCCGACGAGATTGAGCGCGAGGACCGTGATCATGATGGCGAGGCCTGGATATGTAGTAAGATGGGGCGCGACCAGGAGAAATTGCCGGCCGTCGTTTAGCATCGAACCCCACGACGGCGTCGGCGGTTCCACGCCCAGGCCGAGAAAGCTCAGGCTGCCTTCGGCGACGATCGCCGCGGCGAGGCCGAAAGTCGCTTGGATCAGCAGCGGTGGCAAGAGATTGGGCAGCAGGTGGTGCCAGATGATTCGTTTCGGACGACAGCCGAGGGCGCGGGCGGCTTGGACGAATTCTCTCTCGCGGAGCGCGAGAATTTCGCCGCGCACCAGGCGGGCGTAGCTCGTCCAGCCAATTAAACACAATGCGATGACGACGTGATCGAGTCCCGGGCCGAGCACGGCGGTGAACGCAATGGCGAGCAGGATACCGGGGAAGGCGACCAGGATGTCGACCAATCGCATGAGCAGCTGATCGATCCAGCCGCCAAAGAATCCCGACATTGATCCGACGATCAGACCGATGGCTAATGATAGCGTGACCGTGCTGACGCCGACGAGCAAGGAGATGCGCCCGCCATGGAGAACGCGGCTTAGGATGTCTCGGCCGAGCTTGTCGGTGCCGAGCGGATGATCGGCGGAGTAGGCGATCAAGTCTTCAGATAGACTCTGCCGCAGTGGATGATGTGGTGCGATTAGCGGGGCGAATAACGCCGACACTGCAAGAACAAGCAAAATGCCAGCGCCGAGAGCTAGCCAGAGTTTGTTATTCATAACTCACGCGCGGGTCGACGAGCTTGTAGAGAAGATCGGTTAAGAAGTTGACTAGAATATAGGAAAGCGCGATTACCAAGACGCAGCCTTGGACCAGCGGGTAATCGCGCGTCTGAATCGCTTGCACGGTCAAGCGGCCGATGCCCGGCCAGCTGAATATCGTTTCGGTGATTAACGAGCCGGCGAGCAGGGCGCCGAATTGCAGGCTCATGATCGTGATCACGGACATGAGCGCGTTACGCAGCGTGTGTTTGAGCCAGACCTGTTTTTCCGGGAGGCCTTTGGCGCGCGCGGTGCGCACGAAATCGTCGGTCATGACTTGCAGCAAGCTGGCGCGCAAAATGCGCGTTAATATAGCAGCCATGCCGAGGCCGAGGGTCAGAGCGGGCAGAACTAGGTGGCTGATGCCGCCGCGGCCGGACACCGGCGTCCAACCGAGTTGAATCGAGAAAGCGATCATGAGCAGCGGGCCAAGCCAAAAATTGGGTAGCGAGAGGCCGAATAGAGAAAACAGCAACGCGCCGCGATCGGGCCAGCGGCCACGGTTCACCGCGGCGAGAATCGCCAGGGAAAATGAAATGGCCAGCGCCGCGATCATGGCGCAGAGGGCGAGCTGCAGGGTCGCCGGCAGGCGCGCGCCGATGATTTCCGCCACGTCCGCTTGCTCGTAAAGCGAGCGGCCCAAGTCGCCGGCGGCGAGGTTGGTTAGAAAGTTCCGGTATTGCGTGAGCAAAGGTTGGTCGAGGCCGAGGTTGCGGCGCAGCTCCTGTTTGTCGGCGCTTGTGGCGGTTTCGCCAAGCATGACTTCGACGGGATCACCAGGGATGAGATGGATCAAGACGAACACCAATGTCAGCGCGCCGAGCAAGGTCGGCAGCAGAAACAAGAGCCGTTGGATGAGGTAGTGCTTCACGGGATTAGAATCGTCGGCTTGGCGATTCATCTTCTAAGAGTCCTTCGACGGGCTCAGGACGAACGGAGCGAGGCCAAAAATAATTGAGAAATCTCCGATCATGCTGAGCTTTTCGAAGCATTCTTGGTTTTTGTCTGTTGCGATCTAGCGCAACGACACTTGCTTAAACGATATCAAGTCGCCATCCGGATAGGGCACGAATCCTCGGATCGACGGATTTTTCACCACGACATTTTTCCACCACCAGAGCGGCACGCAGGGAAGTTCCTCGGCGAGCCGTTTTTGCACTTGGCCATAGATCCGCTTGCGTTCGACTTCGTCGAACACCGTGCGGCCTTTTTCGAGCAAGCGGTCGACTTCTGCGTTGCTGTAACGGCCGCGGTTGTCCCCGTCGGGCGGCACGCTGGCGGAGTGAAATATTTGATACTGAATATCCGGGTCCATGATGCTGACCCAAGCGAGAGAGTAGAGATGAAAGTTGCCTTTTTTGATGTCGCCGAAAAACGTGCCCCACTCGTAGCTGCGGACTTCCAGCTCGATGCCGACCTTTGCCAATTGCTCTTTGAGCGCTTCGGCGATGCGTCGGCGTAGATCGATGTTGGTGGTTTTGAACGACAGGCGAAAGCGCGGCAGCGGACCGGCGCCGTCCGGGTCGGCGAAGCCGGCTTCGTCGAGGAGCCGCTTGGCCAATTCCGGGTCGTGCGGCCAGCGCCGGACCTTCTCTTCGTAGGACCAATTGATCGGCGAAATCAAACCGCTAGCCGCGGTACCGGTGTTCTTCAGCAAATGGCGGATGATCGCGTCGCGGTCGATGGCGTAAGCGAGGGCGTGGCGAACTTTCAATTGTTTGAGAATCGGATGAGTAAGGTTGATGCCGATGTACTGAAACGTCGTGCCTTGATGGACGCCGATGTCGGCGCTGGTATTCCTGCTGAGCCACGGCAACATGTCCGGCTCGATATCGTTCTGCATGAAGTCAATCGAGTTTTTCTTGAATTCCAAAACACGAACCATGGCGTCGGGAACGGTCTTGAAGACGACGCCGGCCAGCGCTGGTTTGCCTTCCCAATAATTCGCATTCGCCTTCAGGGTGACTTTCTCGCCGGAATCGACCGCTGCCAAAATAAACGGGCCTGAACCTGGCGGCGGCTGCCCACCCGATGGCGAACCGGCCGGGACGATGCCGAGGGTAAACTGCTCGACGAAGGGCGCGTTCGGCGCGCTCAGTTGAAAACGCAACTGGTGCGTGCCGGTTTGTTGGATTGCGGCGAGATGTTTTAACAGGCCGCGTTTGGGCGAACGGGTGGCGGGATCGAGTATCGATTCGAACGTGTATTTGACATCGGCCGCGGTGAGCGGCTGGCCGTTATGAAAGCTTACGCCTTGGCGCAAGGTGAATTCATAGTTACGTTCATCCAGCCTGCGCCAGCTCGCGGCGAGTTCCGCTCCAAGCCGCAGGTGCTCGTCAAAACGAAGCAGCGAGCTGTAAATGAGATTGCCGATGCGCACTGAATTGGCATCGGTGGCATGGCGCGGATCGAGCTGGAGTGGGTGGGATTCAATCCCAGCGACCAGATATCCCGGCGGCCGGTCGGCCGGCGCCGAGCGGCACGCAGTGACGAAACAAGCTAGCGTGACGATGATGGAAAAGAAAAAGAATCGGCGGGGCATGCGAATTTTCTAGAAAAATTTTGACTGACCATAGCTCGTTTGGTACTATCGGTCAATTTTTCTCCGCTTATGACGACAATTCTCTATCGTTTGGTGCGCGGCGCGCTGGTGATCGTCGCAGTATCGTGGTTAAGCCCGTCGGCGCAGGCGCAAGCATCACCATTTCCGATCCCGGAAGGATTGGCCGGGGCGGTCGAGTTCTGGAAGCAGATATTTACCCGCTACAATTCTGGCGATGTGGTGTTGTTCGATCCGCGCGATCCGGGAAAAATTTACAGCGTTTTGCGCGCGCCTGATAACGACCAGGGACGAGCTCAGGTCAATAAAGAGCGGGCGCGCATCGCCGCGGACTATGATCTTGTTGAAGATGAAACTCGGATCAGAAGCCAACGGGGCGCCAAGAACCATTTCATCGAAGGGCTAGAAATCTCCGGCCGCTACATAGCGGAAATGCAAAAAATATTTCGCCAGGAAGGTTTACCCGTCGATTTAGCTTTCCTGCCGCTGGTGGAGTCGTCGTTCAACATCCGGGCGAGATCCAGCGTCGGCGCCGTCGGCATGTGGCAGTTCATGCCCGAGACCGGCAAAAAATTCATGCGCGTCGACTCGTCAGTAGACGAGCGGCGCGATCCGCTGGCATCGACCCGGGCGGCGGCGCGGCTGCTGAAGCAGAACCATCAGATTCTTGGCAGCTGGCCGTTGGCGATTACCGCTTACAATCACGGCACCGAGGGAATCTTTCGCGCGATCAACACTGTCGGGTCGCGCGATTTGGGCGAGCTGATACGGCGCTACGAAGCAGCGAACTTCGGCTTTGCGTCGAAGAATTTCTACGCGGAGTTTCTCGCCGTGGTCGATATCGCCAGCAACCGCGAGAGTTTTTTCCCCTACCTGCGCGAACACCGGCCGGTAAAGTTGCTTGAGGTGCGGCTCAAACGGCCAGCTGTGCTGCATGCCGTACTCAAGCCGGCAGCGATTTCTCATAGCGATTTTTTCGCGTGGAATCCGGCGCTGGAGCCCAATACCAAAGTGCTCCCACTGGATTATCGAGTCAGACTGCCGGTAGAAAAAGTAGACAGCTTTTTGGTCGCCCACGGTCGAGTGGTCGCCGATCCCGCGGAGAAAAAAGCGGCGGGGAAATCTCAAGGCTCCATGAAAGCTGCACCGCAAAGTGGGACGACCGTTAAACGGTTTACCAAGTCGAAAGCTTTTCCGAACAGCGCCGTTCAAAAGGCACAGTCCGCGCCGAAGGCAAAACGTCAATACGCGCGCGCGGCGCAGCCGCTGGCAACGTTGGCCTCGCGTTGAGTCCTCCTGCCTAGAGTTCGCTATTGCTTAACGAACCGGGATTGCGGTTTTCACCGGAATGACGGAACCGAAGTCGCGCGTGAGTTTAGAATGTTTTAGCGCTTTAACTCACAGAAGGGGCTTGTTAACGTCCCTGGCGTGCCAGCACAATTGTCCAGGGTTGCAGGCGGTCGAGCTTAGCTTATAATGACTTTGATTTTATGGAAGCGCTCTTGGTCAAGCTCGTCGCGGGGATTTATCTTCTAGCGGCGGCAAGTTACTTCTATTTCGTTTTTCGAAAAGATACCTCATCGAGACTTCCCGCGCTGGCGCTTTTGGCTGGATTCTTGTTGCACACCGCCGCGCTTACCGGTCGATTCATCAATGAAGGTTTTGCCGCATTGGCATTGATGGGCGAGGCGCTGCTGTTTAAGAGTTGGTTGATGGTCGGTCTCTATTTGGCGATTCAGCTGAAATATCGCCTTACGGTTCTTGGCGGCATCGTTGCGCCGTTGGCTTTCTTGATGTGCCTGGCGGCATTCGCCTTCGGCAAATCCGGCGCGGAAATACCTCCCGGACTCGAGTCGGTCTGGTTGCCGGTGCATGTGACGCTGGCGTTTCTCGGTAACGCCGTGTTCGCCCTCGCGTTCGGCGTGAGTTTGATCTACCTACTGCAAGAGCGTCACTTGAAGCACAAAAAGATGACTGCGCTGATGAAGCGCTTTCCCTCGCTCGAATCCTTGGATCGTTTGAATTACGTCCTATTGGTCTGGGGGTTTCCGTTGATGACTCTGGGAATAGTTACCGGCAGCATGTGGGCGGGCATCCACTGGGGTAACTATTGGTCGTGGGAGCCGCGGCAAATCGCTTCGGGCATCGCCTGGCTATTTTATGGAATGATCCTGCACGGTCGCATCACCGCGGGAATGCGCGGCAAGAAGGTGGCATTGCTCACGATGGTCGGGTTCTGTGTCGTGCTCGGTTATTTTCTTTGGGGCGATGCCATGTTTCCAAGCCGTCATGGTGGACGGTTTCAATAGACGAAGTGGTTTCGCGGGCGGGTACCGCCCGCTACCAAAGGGGATGCTCGCCCTCTTTGAAAACCCCATTTAGTGGTTCCGAGCCGCGAGCAGCGTGGCCAACAATAAATAACCCGTGCAAAAAGAAATCGTCATTGTCGGACTCAACCATCGCAGCGCGCCGATCGAAGTGCGCGAGAGCGTGGCGTTTGAAAATGCTTACCTGCGCGACGCGCTGGCGCGTTTGCGGAGCTATCCGTCGATCCACGAAGGAGTGATCCTATCCACTTGCAACCGCGTCGAGGTGGTCGCGGCCGCTTCCGACAGCCGGACGGCTTGCAGCGACATCAGTAGCTTTCTGGACGAACAAAAAGCGCAACGCGTCGCGGGAGCGCTCGATGAGCATGTTTATACTTATCAGGGTGCCGACGCGGTGCGCCATCTGTTCCGGGTCGCCGCGAGCCTCGACTCCATGGTGGTTGGCGAGCCGCAGATACTCGGCCAGCTAAAAAAATACTACGACGCGGCGCAGCAGGCGGGCACCGTCGGCACGCTGCTGCACCGCTTGTTTCACCGGTCATTTTCCGTGGCGAAACGGGTGCGCACCGAGACCGGCATCGGTAGCGGAGCGGTGTCGGTCAGCTCGGTGGCGGTGGATTTGGCCAAGCGGATATTCGACCGCTTCGACGATAAGACCGTGATGTTGATCGGCGCTGGCAAGATGGGCGATCTGATGGCGCGCCATTTGCAAAGTCACGGCGTGCGCAGCCTGATGGTGACCAACCGAAGCTTCGATCGCGCGGTGGAGTTGGCCGAGCGCATTCAGGGCAACCCGATCCGCTTTGAGGATTTTCCGCAGTATTTAAAAATGGCCGATCTGGTGATCGGTTGCACCGGCGCGCCGGAAGTGCTTGTCGATGCGGCTCAAGTCGACAAAGTGCTGCGCGAGCGCAAGCACAGGGCGATGTTTTTTATCGACATCGGCGACCGGCGCAACTTTGACGCGAAGATTAACGACCTCGACAACGTCTATCTTTACAACATCGACGACCTCAAAGGCGTGGCGGATGAGAATCTCCAAGAGCGCGCCAACGAAGCCAACAAAGCCGAAGGCATCGTGCAAGACGAGGTGCGGAGTTTTGTTCGCTGGGTCGTTTCTCTGGAGCAGGTGCCGACGATCACCGCGTTGCGCCAGCGCTTCGACGAAATTCGCCGGCGCGAGCTGGAAAAATCTCTCGGCGGCAGTCTCAAGAATCTATCCGAGCAGCAGCGCGTCGCGCTGGAAGACATGACCACCGCAATGATCAACAAAATGCTGCACGGGCCGATATCCCAATTGAAGAGCAACAGCGAGAACGATGAGGAGGCCACGCTCTACGTCGCCGCGCTGAAGAAGCTCTTCGAGCTGGAGGATAAGTGAGCCGAATTCGCATCGGCAGCCGCGGCAGCATGCTGGCTCTGGCGCAGGCGAACTGGGTCAAGCAGCAGCTGATGCGGCGCTACGCCGATCTTGAGGTCGATCTGACGATCATCAAGACCAGGGGCGACCAGTTTATCGACCGGGCGATCGACGCCATCGGCGGCAAGGGAGTTTTTACCAGAGAAATAGAAGAGGCCCTGTTGCGCAAAGATATCGACATTGCAGTGCATTCGATGAAGGATCTACCCACCGAATTGCCAGCCGGGCTCGCCATCGCCGCAGTGCCAGTGCGCGAAGATGCGCGCGACGTGTTGGTGAGCCGAAACCGGCAGGGCTTGAAAGCGCTGCCACGGGGCGCGCGCTTGGCTACTGGCAGCTTGCGGCGGCAAGCGCAGTTGCTGCATTGTCGCGCCGATCTCTCGTTGGTGCCGATACGGGGGAATATCGACACGCGCTTGAGCAAGCTGGACGCGGGCGAGGCCGACGCGCTCGTCATGGCGGCGGCCGGCTTGAAACGTATCGGGCGGGCCGAGCGCGTCACCGAATATCTGCCCGATGAAGTTTGTGTTAGCGCCGTGGCTCAGGGCGCCCTTGGCATCGAGGCGCGCGACGATGGCGCAATGGTGGCGTTGCTGGCATTCCTGCATGATGCTGGCACCAACGCCGAAGTCGCGGCTGAGCGCGCATTGTTGGAACGCTTAGGTGGCGGGTGTCACGTGCCGGTCGGCGCGCGGGCGAGGGTGGAAGGGGACACACTGCGGATGATTGGCGTGGTGGCGAGTCCAAACGGAAAATCGCTGTGCAAGGGGATCATTGAGGGCAAGTCGACGATCGCTCGCGAGATCGGTCGACGCTTGGCTGAGCAGTTACTCAAGAATGGCGGCGCTAAAATATTGACGTCGAGCTGAGCCGATGGCAGACAAACCGCTGGCAGGCAAACATGTCATTATCACGCGCGCGCGCAAGCAGGCGGGCGGTTTGGCGCAGCGGATCGAAGCGCTAGGCGGCGAAGCGATCGAGGTGCCGACCATCGAGATCGAACCAGCGCAGGATTGTGGCGCTTTCGACGCCGCGCTGGCGCGCATCGAAAATTATGATTGGCTCATTTTTACCAGCGTCAACAGTATCGATCCGTTGCTCGCCCGGCTCGCGCATATCGGTAAATCGGTAGACGCGTTAAATCATCTAAAAGTTGCCGCGGTGGGCGCGCAAACGGCGACTCGATTGACTGCTGCCGGGATTTCGGTTGATTTAGTGCCCGCGCGCTATCAAGCTGAGGGTCTTCTCGATGCGCTTCAGGCCGAAGCCATGCACGGCAAGCGCGTGCTCATTCCCCAGGCGGCGCAGGCGCGGGATGTGTTGCCCGTGACTCTGCGCCAATGGGGCGCGAAAGTCGACGTAGTCGAAGCCTATCGAACCGTGACTCCGGCTGCCGATAGCGCTGCCATTAAAAGGCGATTGCAGGCCGGCGAGATTGATATCATCACATTTACCAGTTCGAGCACCGTGAACAATTTCGTGCGGCTTTTCGCTGGTGCTGATCTCACGTCGATCGTGGGCAATGCCGCGATCGCCTGTATCGGACCGATCACAGCGAAGTCTGTGGAAGAGTTGGGCGGCCGAGTTGCTATCCTGGCACGAAAGTTCACCATCGACGGTTTGATAGGAGCGATCGTCGATTACGTTCAAAGAAAAGAAACAGCTAGCGGCGATTTATGCGTTGGCGAGAAATGAGGATCGTCATGCCGGCGCATGCTGGCATCCAGGTGGCGGGCAGCGTCCGTCATACCGTTGGAAAACGGTATCCAGGTTAAGGGATAGGATGGACCCCGGTATCCACCGGGGGTGACGAAACGGCTGGATTCCGGCTTTCGCCGGAATGACGGAAGAGAAGTCGACCCCGAAATGACACAGCTAGACAGCAAGACTTCTGCTGGAGGGGTTTAGGAGAATCGAATGGATTTCCCAAGATATCGGCCGAGAAGATTACGGCGCAATGAAAAAATTCGCGACATGGTGCGGGAAACCAGTCTGGCTCCGAAGAATCTGATCTACCCATTGTTTGTCGGACCGGGACGGAACAAGGCTCAGCCGGTTTCTTCGATGCCCGGGGTTGCGCAATTGTCGGTTGACCGCGCCGTCGAGGAGTGCCAGGAAGCGACTTCCCTCGGGATTCCCGCGGTCATTCTATTCGGTCTGCCGGAACATAAGGACGGCGTCGGTAGCGAGGCTTATGATGACGGCGGTGTGGTGCAGCAGGCGATTCAGGCGATCAAGGCTAAGTTGCCGGAGCTCTTAGTTATCACCGATGTGTGTTTATGTGAGTACACCGATCACGGTCACTGCGGTGTGATCAAGAACGGCGATGTCGACAACGACAGCACGCTGGAGCTGTTGGTCAAGGAGTCATTATCCCATGCGCGCACTGGAGCGGACATCGTTGCGCCGTCGGACATGATGGATGGCCGGGTCGGCGCGATTCGCAAAGCGCTCGATGAAAACGGCTTTGCGCAAACCGCGATCATGGCCTACGCCGCGAAGTATGCCTCGGGCTTTTACGGCCCGTTTCGCGAAGCCGCCGAATCGACGCCACAGTTTGGCGATCGCCGTTCCTATCAGATGGACCCGGCGAATTCCGAGGAGGCATTGCGCGAAGTGGCGATGGATATTCGCGAGGGGGCAGACATCGTCATGGTCAAGCCCGCGATGGCTTATTTGGATATCGTGTACCGTGTGAAACAGAAATTCGGCTACCCGGTGGCGGCTTACAGCGTTAGCGGCGAATACTCGATGATCAAGGCCGCTGGACAAAACGGTTGGATCGACGAGCAGCGGATCATGATGGAAGTGCTGTTCGCGATTCGCCGCGCCGGCGCCGATATGATTCTAACTTATTTCGCCAAGGACGCGGCGCGCGTATTGGCGAAGGGAAAGGAAGAGGATTAGCCGCAAAGAACGCAAAGTTCGCAAATAAAAATCTTATTTGTCGGGGCGGGTTTTAAATCAGCCCTGTTAGGTACTTGCTAGAGCAGATTCCACAAATCCTTAATTTTGCGCAGCAGCGTGCGCTCGCATTCGGCTTCACGGCCGTCGCTGTGAACCTGGCTGGCGGATAAACGGAAGATCAGCACCCGCGCGCCTTTGCCGAGCCTGATGATATACGTGTTCGAGTCTGCTTCGAACAAGACTTCGACATCGACCGCGGCATCGACCTGCTTGACTATTTGCGCTGCCCAAACTTGAATCAGAGGCGATGCCGCATCGCCGTGCTCTGTGCTCAGCATTGGCGAAGGGGCGGGGGATGACTATTTGGCGTGAAGTCGGGTTCGGAGATTGCACCGCTGAGACGCGGAGGGCGCAGAGGAAAGAATTTTTGCTTAAAAATACTCCGAACTCTGCGATCTCTGTGTCTCTGCGGTGAATAAGCCTTCACAATCAAGCCGGAAAAGCCTATTTCTTTTTATAGAGACCGTCGATGAAACCGCTCTGATCGAGCTCGCGGATAAAACTGAGATCGACAAACTGTTCTGGCTTAGCGGTTTTGGCACGTGGGTCCCGCTCGGCCAACTCATCGATGACGGTCTTGAGTCCTTCTAGGCTGGGATACTGTTTTTTCGGGTACATCGCTTCAGATAAGACATCGTCGCGGCTCTTTTCCAGAATCTCGCGCTCAAGTCCGCTGCCCATATATTTCCCCAGGGCTCTAATGGTCGCTTCCTTGTCGGTCCACATTCTATGCACGGCTTCGACATGAGATTTCAAATATCTGCGCACGATGTCGGAATGTTCTCTGATGTACTTTTTCGTCGTTGCCGCGCCGGTGTGTTGAAAGACCAGCCCCATTTTCGCAACATCGGCGACAATCGCTAGGCCGCGCTTCTCAGCGAGAAAACTCGACGGCGGATTGATCACTGCCGCCGTCACTTTGCCGGTAAGAATCGCACTGAGACGGTCAGGGCCGCTGCCCACCTGAACGATGGTGACGTCCTTACCCGGTGTAAGTCCAACTCGCCGCAGGGCAAAGCGGGCAATTGAATCCGTCGCCGAACCGAAACGGCTGATTGCGACCGTGCCGCCCTTAAGCTGCTCCGGCGTTTTGATTCCCGACCTGCCCATGAGTACGTAGTTGAGCGAGGTGACGCCGGCGGCAACGAAAACCGCTTCGGAACCTGCAAGTCCGCTGCTAACCAGGCCAGGCCCGGCGACCTGGGTGATGGGCACGTCGCCCGACACTAGGGCAAGGATCGCAGTGCTGCCACCGGTGAAGAAGATGAGCTGAACGTCAAGCCCGTTCTGGGCGAAGATGCCGCTGTCCTTGGCGATCCACGCCGGTAATTGGTCAGCGCTGAGTGAGCTGTAGCCGACATTGAGCCGAGTCATCTGCGCCGGAGCGTTGGGCGCGAGCGACCACTGCGCCGGCAGCAGGGCGAGCGCGAGTAATAGTCTTCTTAAAAGTGCCATTGGCTTTCACCTCGATTGAACTTACCGTGGAAACTTTACAGGAGGGCAGTGCTAGAAACAAGAAAGCCCCTGCCGTAGCAGAGGCTTTCCTGGGGCAGACTTAATAACGGGTCGAATTTCTTGCTAACCGTCCTTGCGAAAGTCGGTGCGATAAATCTTATGGCAATCGCCGCAAGCGCCCTCACGGTTACTGCCGAGATCTTTGACTTTGGCGTTGATCTCCGTGTCATTCTTTGCTGCCGCAGCCTTGCTCAAGGCTTCGGCCGCCTTGCGCGCGTTCGTGGCGCGATTTTTGAAATCATCGCTTTTCGCCCAAATATCCGGGTGTGCCCTGGATTTTGCGTCTGTAACCCCTTGAGGGAAAAGGTTCGGAATAGCCTCCATGCCTTTCATGATGTCTTTCGCCTTGAGCTCGATTGTGGCGTAATCTTTCTCTTCCACCGCTTTCTTGAACACCTTCGAAACAGAGTCGTTGTTTTCCCTCATGATTGCTTTACGTTTGGCTATCACATCCTCTTGCGCCAAAAGGTTGGACGTGGCCGACAACACAACGAATAACGCGCCCACGGCAAGCGACAAAGTTTTAAATTGAATCATTCCTCTTCCTTTCTTTTCGTTAATACCGGTGTGTTCGAGTCCAATTTGACTTTTTGTTTATTGGCTGTAACGGCAAGTAGCTTACTTGACTTGATCAACCAGCGCTTTTGCGGCTTTTGCTTTCGCCTCGGCGCGGTAATGAAGCTGTGCATCTTTCTTCGCGCCGGCCTCCTTATGGTCCGCGTCGGCCTCCTTGGTCCACTGTTTGGCCAACTCAATCATCATCATCGCTCGGCCCTTTTCTCTGTCGTCCGTAACCTTACCGGCGGCCGCCTCGGCTTTGGCGATGGACTCGTTCGTACCCTTGATGAGGCCGGGGCAGGAAAAAGCGAACACTTGCGCGGCAACCGGCAACGTTAAAAGGCCGGCGATTGTTCCCACTATCAATTTGCGACAAATCATTTTCTGTGTCTCCTTTAAGATTTAAGAACCTTGATTGATCTTCTTAACCGCGTTCAACAATTGTTCAGTCGTTAACAAGTCTTTTTCCGTATTAGTTGGCCGGATATCGTAGTAGCGGATGATTCCAGCTTTGTCGACGATGACATAGGATCGTTTCGCCACCAGGCGAGCTTCGTCAAAAACTCCATAGGCTCGCATCACTTTGTGAACGGCTGTGACATCGGTTCCACCGCTGAGCAAAGGGTATTGGATCTTGGCAAATTCGGCGAAGGCCAGTTGCGAGAATCTCGAAGTGGAGGCAATCCCTAGAACCTCGACGTTTTCTGCTTGAAATTTAGGATAGTTGTCATCCGAACCGGATGCTTGTAAGCACTTCACTCAGGTGGCGCTGAAATCGAAGTTGTAGAAGTTTATCAGTACGTTTTTGCCTTTAAGGCTGCTGAGCTTCACTTTGCCGCCCTTGGTGCTGTCGAGCTCAAAGTCGGGCGCCGGGTCGCCGATGCCGATCGCCAGCGTCGGGCGGACCGATCCAAAGAAAAGCACGACCGTGGCGGCCAAACTCGCAATCAGGATCTTGCGTAACTTCATAGCGTTCTCCTCTTGGACGAAACTCGGCGCGATCTCTTTCAAAAAGCTGACGATATATCTCTTAGATTATCGCCACTGTCAATCCCCCTAATTGAGGGAATTTTCTTCAACTCAGTTGGGGGGAGGCGAATTGAGGCTGTGTTCAGTGAACCAATGGCTGTTGCACGGGTCAACGTTGGTTGACCTTTTTCACTACGCTCAACAGTTCTTCGGTTGGGACCAGGTCTTTCCCTGTATTGGTCGGTCGAATGTTTAGATAACGAATCACGCCTTCTTTATCGATGATGACGTAGGAGCGTTTGGCGAGTCTTTTTTCCGCGTCGTAGACGCCAAACGATTGCATCACTTTGCCATCTCGATCGCTCAAAAGCGGGTAGTTAATCTTGGTAAAGTCAACGAAGGCCCTTTGGGAAAATATCATGTTGGCACTAATGCCCAATACCTCGGTGTTCTCGGCCTTGAACTTGGGGTAGTTGTCCGCACCGGACGCCTCAAGACACTGAATTCAGGTGGGGCTAAAGTCGAGCACGTAAAAATTGATAAGAACATTTTTACCCTTGAGGCTGCTAAGCTTGAGTTTGCCGCCGCTGGTGCTCTCAAGCTCGAACTCGGGGGCTTTGTCGCCAATCTCGATGGCGCGCGCGTTATCGGCGGAACCGAATTGGAGACAAAGGGTTAAAACCAGAGCGACGAAAGACGTTGTGCTGGCTTTCACGGTGCTTCTCCCTTTTAACGAACTTGAACGATAACTCATTGGGAAGTCCCCCGGTTTATCTCGCAGATTTGTTGCTCTGTCAATCGCCTTCCTTGCAGTGCAATTCGATCCATTCTCCGGGATTAGCTAACAGGCTAATTAAGTCCTTCCCGCACCGCCAGAACCGCCGCTTCCGTGCGGTTTTTGACATCGAGCTTGCGGAAAAGTGATTTTAGGTGCCCTTTGATAGTTTCGCGGGCGAGATGGATGATATCGCTGATCTCTTCGTTGCTTAGTCCTTCAGTGACCAAGCGGAGAATCTTAAGCTCCAACTCGGTCAGGCCGTACCTTTCGGCAAACTGCGCTATGCGATCTGGGCTTGGACGCCCTTTAAGCGTCGTGTCGCGATCCAACGCCAGATGCGCGAGGTAGGGCGAAGAAGGGGTTTTGCCGGAGTGGGTTTGCCGGATGATTCTGATAAATTCGGCCCGGTCGGTATCCTTCAAAATGTAGCCCAGCGCACCGGCCCTCAGCGCGGCGTTGATCTTTTCATCCTCATGATGCACCGAGAGCATGAGTATCTTGGTGCGCGGCGACAGCGCGCCGATGAGGCGGGCCGCCTTGATCCCGTCCATCTTCGGCATATCGACATCCAACAGCGCCAAGTCGGGTTCTTTCACTCTGGCGCTGGTCACGGCATCTTGCCCATCCCCCGCGTCCGCCACGACCTCGATGTCGGTGCCGGTTTCCAAGAGAATCTTGAGGCTTTGACGAAATAGCCGCTCGTCATCGGCGATGAGAAGCTTGATCGGCATGTGCTACTCCATCTCGTTACTATTGGATGGTCATACGTCTAGCTAACTATTTTGGTGCTTCGGGTTTTTGTGTGGATCATGTGTATCGTTCAGATTATTTTGTTCACCACGAAGATCACCCTTCCACTGCGCTCAGGACTGGCTCCGGACACGAAGGGTTCGGATGATTAAAATTTCGAACTTCGTGCTCTTCGTGGTGAATACCCTTTCACACTAAACCCGTAAGAACCACTGTTTCAGACTCGAACCTGATTCAAGACTAAAGCGGCTTAAGAAGCAAGTGGCGTGGGTATAAGCGTCCCGTATAGACGGCGGACATGGCGATGCGTTTTCCATTACACCATTGCTCGGTTTGATCCCGGTAGTGTGGCGACAACGGATGTCCGGATTGGCCCGATGAGAGCACAAAGTGAGAAATTGGCTGGTCGTTGAACTCGACGATAAAACGAAGTGAGGGGCCGACGGTTTGCGCGTAGGGATTCGAATGCCGATAGAAGCCTAAGTTGAGAGTCATACCGTCACCAGGAGCGGCGAGCGGGCCGATCGCGAGCAAAGGTTTTAATAAGCTCACGCGACCGAGAGCGTGGTTCATCTCTAGCCGGTGGATTTTGCCCCAATGCCAATCCGCCAGCTTGTTACCCAACGACAATTCCAGTTCCGCGCATGCTTCGCGTAATGCGCGGTCGACCCATTGGGCTCGCGATCGACCGCTAAACCATGGCGATTGCGGATTGCCAAAAATTCGGTCCGTCGGCACGATGCACTGATTGAGAATTTCGACGTAGGCAGAAAAAAGCTCTTCACCCAAGTCAGGGCTAAGTAGATTAGCCAACAGCCGATGATGGAAGACATGAAAGATCGATGCCTCGACGCTGTGCTCCGAACAGTCGCCGTCCCAAGCAAGCAGGCGGGCCGCGGCCTGGGTGATCGAAGTGTTATCCACCGCGACCGCGGCGAGATCGACCTTGAGCATGTCGATGAACTCCTTGGCGTGAAGGGAAATCCGATCAAACTGCATGGCGGCCAAGTCTTCGGCTGAAAATGTTTCACGGTCCTTGAGCAACTGCTCGATGCGCCGAATGCGATGGGGCGGTTCATAGAAGTGAGACAGGTAATAGGGAAAATTTGCGTCGGTGATTCGGTTGTTCGCCGTCGCCAGGCTCCCCTCGGGCGGATTGTAGACGCGCGGTAGTTCGTCGAACGGAATGTAGCCCTGCCAATCGTTGCTTGGGTCCCAGCCCTCGAGTGGAAGTAGCGTCGGGGTTTCCTGGCGCCGGGGAATATTTCCGGCGAGGCTGTAGCCGATGTTGCCATTGCGATCGGCGTAAACGAAATTCAAGCTCGGCGCGCCGTGGCAGCGCAGCGCGTCAAGAAATGTCGACCAATTGCGGGCGCGGTTGACGCCGTAAACACTCTCTAGTTCTTGGCTCGACTCGTGCGCCGTCCAGCGCACCGACAATATTTCACTGCTGTTTGGCGAGTCGCTAAAGTCGCTGATCACCGGCCCATGGCGAGTCTGGCGGATGGTTTTCGACAACGCAGCTCTGCCTCTGATGGCGATGATTTCGCGCCGGGTCTCGAACTTTTGCCATTCATTGCCAACCAGATATCGGTCCGGCTCCAAGCGGTGTAATTTTTCGCGATAAATTTCGACGTCGTCGCAAATGGCGGCGGTGACGCCCCAGGCGACCCAGCGGTTATGGCCGAGGTGAATGCAGGGAATGCCAGGGATTGACGCGCCCCAAACTTCGTAGCCGTCGGTTTGCGCAGCGTCGCTTTCGGCTTTTAAATGCATCAAATACCAAGTCGACGGCAGGGTCATGCGCAGATGCGGATCGTTGCAGAGAATGGCGCCGCCATCGACGGAGCGGTGCGGCGCCACGACCCAATTGTCGCTACCGTGGCCCGCGCCATGCCAATCAGTCGCCGCCATGGCTCCGCTGGTAAACTGCCAAACGCCGCTCGCTTGCTGCCAAACCGAACGGGTAATCGTCGGCGCGTCGGCGGGGTAGTGCGGCAGCAATGCGCGCAGTTTTTCCGGCTGGCCTTTGAGCTGACCGGCGATGGCAATGAAATTGAGCCGCGTGTAAAGCGCAGTCGAAAGCAGTAAGGCAAAGCCTTTGCCGATGGTCAGAGTGTCTTCAGGCCTCCAGGGTTCGGGTTCATGGCGTAGTACGCGAAACTCCCAGGGCAGTTTCTTGCCGCACTTTTCGATGTAAGCGTTGATGCCTTGACTGTAGGCGCCTAGGCGCAGCCGTTCCGGCTCCGCCAGTTGATCGAGGGTGGCAAGGGCGGTATGGCGGATGCCCAGCAGTCTGATGAAATAATCGAAGTCGGCGCTAGTCCGGCCACGAAAGGCATGTGATAATTCTTTCCAGGGTAGCGAAAAGTCGGCGAAAATTTCCGCCATGCGGCCGGAGAGAAAACGCCGGCTCAGCTCCATCTGCCAGAGTCTTTCCTGCGCGTGAAGATAACCTTGAGCAACAAACAGGTCCTGTTCGTTGGCGGCGGCTACATGCGGGATGGCGTGGTCGTCCCAATTGACTTTGACCGGCCTGTGTAAGCCGGCGATGGTCAGTTCGCCCTCATAGTTCGCCAGCGAGCTGCGATCGAGATAACCTATGACTGGGCGCAAGAGCGCCGAAAAAACGGTTGAGAAAAAACCGCTTTTCGGCAGCTCCATGTTTTGCGGGACGAGAGCGCGGGCGCGGGTGCGCTCCGGGAATTAGAGCAGCGCCTTGACCGACGGACGCGCTTTCATTCTGTCTAAATATTTTTCTAAACGTGGCAGCGACGGATCGGGCAGGACGCCGAAGCCTTCGAGCCTGGTGAAGCGGGGAATCAAATCGGCATCGACCAAGGAAAAGTCACCGAGCAGGTATTGCTGATCGCCGAGCTCGTCTTCGAAACGCTGTAGGAGTTTTTTTAGATCGCCCTTGGCGCCGTCGATGATCGGCTGGCTTTGTTCCTTGGCCTCTTTCATCAGTTCCATGCGCAGTTTTTGATAGGCCGAATCGAAGTGCGCCATGCCGTAATCGACCAGAATGCGCCCCTTGGCTTTCTTCGCGGGGTCCTTCGGCATCAGCGGCGGATTGGGATATTTTTCTTCGAGATACTCGTTGATGATCAAGGATTCATAAAGCTCCGTGGAGTCGTCGGTCAGCACCGGGACTTTACCGTAGGGATTCATCTTCAAGTAGTCCGGATTTTTTTGCTCTTTCTTGGTGAGATCGATGGACACGATCTCGTAGGGCAGATTCTTTTCCGCCAGCACGACTTTGACCCGTTGGCAATTGGGCGAAGATTTGAAATCATAAAGTTTGATCACGGCGATACTCCTTTTGTGCAAGTTTTCTCTTGCGCTTTTATACTAAGATTTTCGCAAAAGGAAAAGCGTAATTGTTGATCTGTTTATCCTTTGATGTTAAGCGGATAAGACTGTCAGAGAAGTAAACCAACGTGAGTCCAACCGAAGCAGCGAAGACGATTGTCACTGGCTTGAAAGGCGCGGGCATCAATTTGGTCGCCACCCTGCCGGATATCAATCTCGCCGACTTGCTGCGCGAGGTAGAAGAGGATCGGGATTTCATTCACGTGCCGCTCTGCCGCGAGGAGGAGGGCATCGGCATTTGCGCCGGCGCCTATCTGGTCGGCAAAAAATGCGCTGCGATCATGCAGAACGGCGGTTTTTTCAATAGCAACAACGCGATTGTCAGCACGCTGCTGCAATACCAGATCCCGTTGCTGCTGTTGATTTACTACGCCGGCGATATCGGCGACCGGACGTTCAGCACCACCGGCAGCATGACGGAGCCGGTTTTGCAGGCGTTGGGGATACGCTATTACATCATGCGCGATACCACCGACGCCGTGGAACTGATCAAGCGAGCGCAAGTTCTCACTGAAGATGCCAAACGGCCCGTGGCACTGCTGGTAACGAAGGAAGTGTTGGGGCGGCGTGCAGCGCTTAAGTCTTTATGAAACGATATGACTGTCTGAGGGCCGTGGCAGCGGTTGTCGGCGATGCGCTGGTGGTCAGTTCCGCCGGCGCGATGACATTGGAGTGGAACGCGCTTCATCCGGGCGATGGCAATTTGCGCGTGCGTACATTGGGGCTTTGTTCGTCCATCGCTCTCGGCATGGCGTTGGGCTTGCCGCGGAGACAAATCATCGCCCTCGATGGCGATGGCTCGTTGTTGATGAATTTGAGCTCGCTGGCGACGATCGCGCGCATGCAGCCAAAAAATCTCATGCACGTTGTTTTCGACAATGAGGTCTATGAGGCTTCGGGCAGTAAAAAAACCGCCACCGGCACTGGTACCGATCTGGTCGGTTTGGCACTCGCGGCGGGAATCAAAAATTCGTGCTGGGCCCATTCTGTTGACGAATTCACAGCCGCGGTGACGAGCGCGATGAAGGGCGGCGAGTTGTGCTTCATCGGCGCCAAGGTTTCCACCGAGCGCACTCAAGTGGCGCCGTTCCCATTTGACGAAGTGGAAAACAAATATCGCTTCATCCGCCACATCGAAAAGACCGAGAAGATCGAGATATTCAAAACCAACTTGCCGGTGAGTTACGTTTGAGCACCTTTTTGAACACCTGGCCATAAGTCACCAAGCGCCGCCCATGAAGATCGATATCGAATTTAACTCCGGAGCGCAGTTGCCGCTGGATGCGATTCCCGCGCTGGCGCGGCTCGCCGAGGCGCATGGCTTTGATTGCGCCTGGGGCGGCGAAGCGAACAACAAAGATCCGACGGTGATGTTGTCGGCGATCGCCGCGGTGACCACGCGGCTTAAAGTAGGCTCGGCGATCTATCATATTCTCGGTCGAACCCCGGCGACTTTGGCGCTCCAAGCGGCGGGGCTCGACGAGCTTTCCGGTGGGCGCTTTCTCTTGGGCATCGGTTCGTCAAACCCAACCATCGCCAAATGGCATGGCCAGACCTTCGATCACCCGCTCGGGCGGGTGCAAGAATACACCGAGATCGTGCGCGTGGCGCTGCGCGGTGAAAAACTCAATTTCACCGGAAAATATTTCACGGCGCATAATTTCAAGATGGCTTTCAAACCGTCGGGACGGACGATACCCATCTATCTTGCCGCCTTTGGTTCGCAGATGACTCGCTTGGCCGGTCGCATGACCGACGGGGTTTTGATCAACATGGCCAACCCGACTGAGATTCGCCGCATTGCCGCAGAAGTGCGGGCTGGCGCGGAGGCGGCCGGCAAAGATCCGGCGACGATGGAGATTATCTGCAAGATTCGCTGTTCGATCGCGCCGAATTATAGCGTCGCGCGTGACGCCCTCAGCCATGCGCTGACCTATTACGCGCTGGCTGATTACTATCGCGATCTGCTCGGGCGCATGGGATTTGCCGACGAGGTCGAGGCGATGCGCGGCGCTTGGAAGTCCGGCGGTTTTCACGCAGCCCGGAAATTGATCACCGATCAAATGTTTAGTGGATTGCCCATGGTGGCGGCCACATCGGCGTCGGAAGTCGTCGAACAAATCAAGCCATACGCCGAAGCCGGTGCGACACGAATCATACTGCCCTATGTGGCGGCGTCGGACGACATCGTCGGCGAGCTGACGAGTTTTATTAACTATTGGAGTCCGGCCACCACCGGCGCAATCAAATAGCAGGAGAACTGTCGGATGCCATTCGAACTCATCGACCCCAAAGGTTTGGAAGCCCCGGTGGGATACGCTCATGTGGCGAAAATCACCGGCGGTACGGTTGTGCACATCGCCGGGCAGGCGCCTTTTAACGATCAAGGGCAAGTGGTGGGAAAGGGCGATTTTGTCGCCCAGTTCAACCAGGTGATGGGCAATTTAAAAACCGCCATCCAAGCGGCCGGCGGACAGCCGAACCAATATGCCGTGTTGACGATCTACATCACTAATCTTGAGGCTTACTGGAGCAACAAGAAACCGCTAGGCGCCGCTTACCGGCAAGTGTTTGGAAAATATTTTCCCGCGATCACCTTGGTCGAAGTGAAGCGGCTCTATAATCCTGATTGCATGATTGAAATTTCTGGCGTGGCGGTTATCGACTAAACTAGGCTAGCTTACCCGTGTGTAGGAATTTCCTTCTATAAACGCGAGTTTTTTGCACAGTAATCGACAATCTTTGCCGACAGTCTAGGCAATCAAGCGCCGCCTAAAACTGCGATTCCTTGTAATTTCGAGTAGTTGAATTGATGGCAATGGAATTGCTTTCGTTTGGGAGCATTAATTCCACCCTCTGACGAAAGACCAGAACATGGATCGTATGAACCCCATTGCAGCACTGGACAAAGGACCGGACCATGATCTTTTCGAAACCATCACGGAAGAAGAGATCATTGGCGTGTGGCGCTCGATCAAAGGGCGGGGCATGTCTGGCGATGACGCATGGCAAGCCATCGTTACCGGCATCGCCTTAGACATGGCTTTCGCCAAATCACGCGCCTTTAAGAACACCGATCATTAATCTTCCCTGGCTGTTCTCATCTTCCTATTCGTACCTCTAAGGTCCGGTTAAGTCCGCGCTGGGAGTGGCGCGATCGATATCGCGCCGTTGGTTGTCAACAGCGCTCATCGCGTTGACTCGCTGGACAAAATCTGGTTGAATCGAGATACCTTAAATTGGGAGCGATTCATGTCACGGATAACCGTTGAGGATTGTTTGCAGAAGGTAGATAACCGATTTGACCTGGTCATGCTTGCATCCAAGCGGGCGCGTCAATTATTCAAAGGCGCCAAGCCGTTAATTGATTCGGATAACCGTGAAGTAGTCGTGGCGTTGCGTGAAATCGCTGAAGGTAAGGTCAGAAAGATCAGCAGTCAGCCCTGAGTGCGTAACTCATTCGCACGGATGGCGAAGATCCCAAAATCCCCGTTCCCGTCAGGTTCTTAGGTTCGGTCGTCTTGAAAATCCGATTGGTCCCTACGATATTTATCTTTGGTGGTGAGGGTGCCGAAACCGCTCATGGCCGAAGACGATAAAAACAGCCCCGTAGATGTCACTTTCGCCGACCTCGAGCTGCCGCAGATTGTTGAAGAGGCAGCCGACGAGTCGAGGTCGAAAGATAAAGCGCTTGTTCCGTTCGATCCGCTGCAACGCTATATGGCGGAAATCCGCCGTTTTCGGGTGCTCAGCCGGGAAGACGAGCATGTCTTGGCCGTGGAATACAAGGAGTTCGGCAACGTCGAAGCGGCTTACAAATTGGTCACGGCGAACCTTCGGCTGGTTGTCATGATCGCGCGGGAATATCAGAAGTCGTTTAAGAACCTGCTTGACCTGATTCAAGAAGGCAACATGGGGTTGATGGAGGCGGTGAAAAACTTCGACCCCTATCGCGGCGTGCGCTTCCCATCCTACGCGGTGTGGTGGATTCGCGCTTACATGATCCGCTATATCATGAACGACTGGCGCATGGTCAAAATCGGCACAACCCAGGCGCAGCGCAAACTGTTTTTCAATCTGCAGAAAGAAAAAGATCGGATCGAAGCGGAAGGGCTCATCGTGGGTCCCAAACTGCTGGCCCAACGACTGAACGTCAAGGAGGACGAAGTGGTCGAGATGGAACAGCGGCTGGCGAGCCGGGATCTTTCCGTCGATGTACCCTATGGCAACGACGATGAAGCGACGCTGCTCAACTTTTTGCCCGATAACAAACAAAGTCCGGAAGAGCAGTTCGCCGAAACCCAATACCAAGATATGCTGCGGCAAAAAATGGCGCAATTTGGCGATGCACTTAAAGACAAAGAGCTGGTGATTTATCGTGAGCGGCTGCTGAACGAGCAACCCCTGACGCTGCGCGAGATCGGCGAAAAATACGGCATTAGCCGCGAACGGGTACGCCAGATCGAAGAACGGGTGAAAAAGAAGCTTAAGACCTATCTAAAAAAAGAACTCAAGGATGTTACCGACGTGGTGGGTCCGCGCTGAAATTTTGTCTTGCCCCCTCGATATCTGAAACTCCTTCCTTGTGTCTCGTGATAGCGGCGTTGATTTCACCGCAGCGAGCGCGGAATTTAGCTTCTGTCGCTTGCGCGTTTTGTGCGCTTCTGATAGCAAAAATAGCATAATCGAAACGGGGGGTTTTCTTGCAGTTTCAAAAAGAAGTGGAAATTCTCGCGCCGCGCGAAAAAGTGTGGAAATTCATTTGGGACGTGGATCGGTTCATCGCCTGCGTGCCGGGTTGCAAGGAGGCGAAAACCCTCGAAGAGGGGAAGCGCTATGCGGCGACCCTGACCGAGAGAGTCGGCCCCTTCAAAGTTGAATTTCCGACGATCATCGAGGTGCTGGAACGCGAAGAGCTGACCCATATCAAGGCGCAAGCCACCGGCGCCGACAACAAGATCGGCAGCCGGATGAAGATCGACCTCGACGTAAACCTGCGCGCCCAAGATGACAAAACGATTCTCGGATTTGTCGCCGGCGTGGATATTCTGGGCAAGCTCGCGGCGTTGGGCCACGGCATCATCAAGCGAAAAGCCGATCAAGTGCTCGATGAGTTTGCCCAGGCGGTCAAGAAGAAATTGGAAGGAGAGGCGTGAGATGCTCAGGAGATTTCGTTTAGAAGAGCCGGAAAGTGTGGCGGAAGTCTCTGAACTGCTTGGCCGGTTCGGCGAGAACGCTAAGGTCTATGCCGGCGGCACCGAATTGCTTCTGGTGATGAAAGAAGGTCTGGTTCAATATGAACGGTTGATCAACGTCAAGAAGCTCGGCCTCAACCAAATTAGCGCCGAAAACGGCACGCTGAAGATCGGCGCCCTGTGCACTCATCATGAATTGGAAAACTCCGCCCTGCTGCAACAACAGCTGCCGGCCTTGGTAAAATTGGAACAAAACGTCGCCAACGTGCGGGTGCGCCAAGCCGGCACCATCGGTGGAAATCTCTGTTTTGCCGAACCGCACGCCGATCCGGGAACCTTGCTGATGGCACTGGGAGCAAAGCTGGTCGCTGACAAAGGCGCATCGAAGCGAGAGATCTTGGCGGAGGATTTTTTCGTCGACGCTTATGAAACGTCACTGGCTGCCGACGAAGTGTTGACCGAGATCCGCGTGCCCACGCCTGGTGCCAATCGGAAATGCGCCTACTTGAAATTTGGCTATCTGGAGCGGCCCAGCGTTGGGGTTGCGATAGCATTCAGTTTGACTGGTGGCGGGGTCAGCGACGTAAAGATTGCCGCTGGCTGCGCGGGTCCGGCGCCCAAACGGGTGGCGGAAGCGGAGGCGTTGCTCAACGGCAAAAGCAAAGATGAAGCGAGCCGCAGCCTCGCCCAAGCCGGCGCCATCGCTGGAAAGGCTTCGCAGGCGATCAGTGATCTGCACGGCGCACAGGATTACAAAGAACATATCGTCGGCGTGCTACTGAAACGGGCGTTTCAGGCGGCGGTCAGTTAGAAATTCTGGATACTACCAATATCAGGAGAACTTCATGGCGACAGCGACGAGAAGACATGCGGATACGCAAGCGATACCGGTATCATTCACCTTGAACGGTCGATTACAAGAAATCGACGTTGAGCCGCATGAGCTTTTGCTCGATGTGGTGCGTGACCGTTTGGGGCTTACCGGCGCCAAGCGCTCATGCGATGTGGAGGTCTGCGGCGCCTGCACGCTGTTGGTCGATGGCCGGCCGGTGAGCGCCTGCACGACCCTCGCGTTCGAAGTTCGCGGCCGTTCGGTCATGACGATTGAAGGCTTGGCCGACAACGGCAAGCTTCACCCGTTGCAAGAGGCGTTCATCGAACATGGCGGTTTTCAGTGCGGCTTTTGCACGCCTGGCATGATCTTGGCGTCGAAAGCGTTGCTCGACGAGAATCCCAACCCGAGCGAAGAGGAACTCAAACACTTCATGCACGGCAATATTTGCCGCTGCACCGGCTACAAGAAGATCATCGAATCGATCATGGCCGCGGCGAAAAAAATGCGCGGGAGACCGTAGGCGTCCAAAAGGTTCCAATTGTTCAAGCCGTTCAAAGCGTTTTCGGCGTTCGGTGCAACAGTCGAGCTATGCAAACGGTTTGAACGATTGGAACGACTTGAACCTCTTAATCCTCAATTCCGTAATCCTTCCAACGACTCGCCACTAGGTCCAGGTGTTCTTTGGGCGGCAGTGAAATCGCCGGATACTTGTGCTTTCTCGTGGCATCGATCGCCACGCGTGAGCCGACATAGCGGCTCGGGTGATGCTGGATCACGTCGGCGGGAGCCTGGGACGGGTCGAGGCCGACGGCTTGGACGTCCCGTTCGATATAAACGTCTTTCTCCGGCCGGACATGCCAGCTGAGGGCCCAGTCCACCGCGAAATCATCCCAGACGTCAATATCTTCATCGACAACGACGGTAATCTTTCCGAAGCCAGTCCGCTGTGACCAGGCGCCGTACATGAGCTGGCGCACCTGACCGTCGAACTGTTTCTTGAGCGAGATGACGAGATAGGCGCCGCTGCCGCCCGCTTCTTTCAAGCGCAAATCTTTAATCGGCAAGTGCAGCACGTCTTTCAAATGTTTGAACAAGGGCCACTCACGGCCGATGCCGCGAATGCAGCTCGACTCCGACGGCGGCATCTGGCTGATGAACGCTTGATAGAGCGGCCGATTGCGAAAAGTCATGCACTTGATGTTGAAGAAGGGTTCGTTGCCCGCCGGGCCCATGTATCCGGTATATTCGCCGAAGGGGCCTTCGTGTTCGACGGCGTTGGGCGGGATCTCACCTTCAAGGACAATTTCCGCGGTAGCCGGAACTTCTAGTGGCACGGTTTCGCAGGGTACGAGATCCAACGGCGCACCGCGCAGCGCGCCAGCCACGGCGAACTCGTCCAGTGAATCGGACATTTTCGATACCGACACGTAACCAACCGATGGATCGGCGCCGATGACCACAGCTACTGGCGTGGGTTTGTTCTGCGCGTTGTTCTTGAGAATATGCCAAGCCATGTCTTGGCGCTTGCCAATCAACAGCCCGGTCTTGTTCGGCCCTTTGACCTCCATTCGATAAGTGCCGACATTGCGCACACCGGTTTCAGGGTCTTTCGTGATCAGGTAGGGGGACGTGAAAAACGGCGCAGGATCCTCTCCGACGGTCCAGGTCGGCACCGGCAGTTTGGTGATGTCGACTTCCTTGCCGTGCAGAATGTTTTCCTTGCACGGCGCGTCCTTGGCCGCAACCATTCGTGGCGCGATCGGATTGCCCAAGGCATGGTCCCATTTGCGGTTGATGCCTTCCACTGTCTCGGCTTGCAAGCCAAGGGCGTAGATTTCTCTCGACGCGCCGAGCACGCCGGCGACCACAGGAATGGTAAATCCTTTGACGTTCTCAAATACCAGCGCTGGACGTTCATGCGGCGGAATCTTCTTGAACAGCTGGCGGCACACCGCGGCGATTTCCCAATCCTTGTCGACCTCTTTGGTGACCCGTTTGAGCTTGCCATGTTTTTCGAGCGTCGTAACGTATTCGCGCAGATCTTGGTAGGCCATGAAACCTCCTATGCTTGGTGGGACAAAAATCTTTTTCTATCCTTAGCACAATTCGTTTATATATCAACAATAACAATACCAAATAATATTGGCGGCACACCCAGATCGGCTGTGGAGTTAGTCAGAAATGCGATCGCAACTGCGTGCTCGCAATTGCCATCGCTCAATGTTCGGAAGAGGAAGGAACTTCTAGGCGCGAATCTCGGCGCGCATGAAAATAATGTAGGAGATGCCGAAGCAGACAGCCACCAGGCCGAAGATGGTCGTGATATGCGGCCAGATGAGGGTCAAACTTTGATCGAGGGCTAAAGGGGTTGGCAAGATGCCTTCCGCTTGGCTTTGCAACGCCATGCCGAAAACGCGCGCGGCGGGGTTCAACAGAATGCCGACGCTTTCGTTGAATAAAGTGCTCGGTGAGATGCGGCCGATGACGTTCTCGATATCGGTGCGCCGGGCGAGCGCTTCCGGAGTGGTGGCGTCGGGTACGACCAAACCGGCGATCCCCGAGCTAACGACGGCGACGAACAGCGAGAGAAAAAGCCATACGGCCATGGACGCCAGCGCCGCCGTGACCGTTTTCTGAAATAGCAGTGAGAATAGCATGGCGAGGGCGAGCCAAAATCCGACGTAAAAAATGCCCACCACGGTAAAGATGATCATGCGCCAGAGTTCTTCCGCGTTGGGGGGAAATCCTAACAGGGTTATGCCCAAACCGATCACGAGTAACAAAATTGATCCCCAGAGAACCCCCACGGTGGCAAGGCCGGCGAAAAATTTACCGTTGATAAAGCTGTCGCGAAATATCGGCTGGGACAGCACGCGGCTCAAGGTGCCGCGGGCATACTCGCCGCTGATCGAATCGAAGCCGAGGGTGATGCCAACCAGCGGGCCGAAGAAGCCGAGAAAGGTCGCCAGCGAAAAAAGTGTTTCGCCGCTGGAGGTCAGCAGGAGCAGAAAAACATACTGCACCGGCACGGTGTCGGTGTTTTGCCGAATCGCTTGGCCAGTGGCGTAGGCTGCCCAAAGCCCGGAAAAGACAATGAGGATCAACAGAATCATAAAGCGGCGGCTGCTGAAATGGTCCGCCAGCTCTTTCCAGAATACAACGCTCATGTGTTTAAGCCTCGCGGAAGTATTTCAAATAGATCTCTTCCAGAGTGGGATCCTCGGAACGGAGTTGCAATAAGTTCAAGCCGCGCCGCGACACCAGTGAAACGACTTCGCCGCGAACGTCTTCAGTACAGCGGAGAAACCAGCCGTGCGCTCGCTTTTCAATCTCATCGATGCCTTTGATGCTCTGGAGGTCGCGGTCCAAGCCGTCGGTGTTGCCGCTCACGTCGAGGAGAAAATTCCACTGGCGTCCCTTGAGGATGGCTTTACCTAGCGTATCCATCTCGCCCTGGACAATGAGCTTGCCTTTGACGATGATGCCGACGCGACTGCAGATTTGCTGCACCTGCTGCAGTTGATGCGATGACAGTAGCACGGTGAGGCCATGGTCGCGATTTAAATTCTTGATCAGCTCGAGAATGCGGATGGCGCCGTCAGGATCGATGCCTAACGTGGGTTCATCGAGGATGATCGCGGTCGGTTTTTTCACCAGCACTTCGGCGATACCAAGGCGTTGTTTCATGCCACGGGAATATTCTTTCACCAAGCGCCGGCTATCGTCGGCAAGTTGAACTTGGTCCAAAACTTGGGCCGTGCGCCGGCGCGCTTCGTCTTCGGGAATGCGATTTAGGCGCGCCATGTAAAGCAGGTTTTCGCGCGCACTGATATCGTCGTAAAAACCGGGATTCTCCGGCAAATAGCCGACGCGCTTTTTGACTTCGAGGGACTGATGAGTGGGATTGAAACCGCAGACCGAAACTTCCCCGGAAGTGGGTTCCGTGAGTCCGAGGAGCATTAAGATCGTCGTCGTCTTACCGGCGCCGTTGGGGCCGAGAAAGCCGAAAACTTCGCCTTCCTCGACTGTCAGATTAAGCGAATTGACCGCGAGCTTTTCACGGTAACGCTTGGTCAAGTTGCGAGTGTCGAAGACGGCGCTCATCTACGACCCAAGCGGAAAAATACCACCGCCAAGCCGATCACGACCAAGCCGACGATGCCGAAACCGACCCATCCCCAAATCGTCGGTGTCGAAACCGTGACTCGAAATTCTACTGATTTGGTCACGTCGGCTGAATTGGCCGTCAACGTCATCAGATAGTCGCCGGCGATGGTGCGGTCCGGCGCCAAAATTTCCATTTTGATCTGGCGCACTTCGCCGGGGCCCAAGGCGTCTATTTTATCCGGCTTGAACTCCACCGACCATTTGTCACTGGGCTTTTTAGTGACGAAGCCGAGATTGCGTATCGGCGCACTGCCGGCGTTGCCGACGACGAAATCGATGGGAGTTTTGGTGCCCGCGGTGAGCGCGGCATTAAGCGTGCCGGCGAGGGAACCCATCTTTAAGTCTTGGGTGCCTTTGAGCGAGACCTTGATGGTGGTCGAGGCCTCGAACGCCCCAGCGCGTGCCTGAATGGTAACGGGAGATTCCTTGGCTTCAGCGTTGGCCGGCGTGTCGACCTCCACGCTTAAAGTTTCTGAGCCATTTTCCTTCAATTGAATCGACGAAATCTGTTGGTCGCCGAACTGCGGCTTGAAGCGCACGGACCAGCCTTGTGGCGCCTGGGCTACCAGCGATGTCGGCAACGCTTTATTCGTTTCGTTCTTGAGATCGACGGTGAATTTGAGCGTCTGGCCGGAGCCGGTGCTGAGCACTGGATACTGGCTACTGACCTTGATGCCTCCGGTTTCGATTTTCTTGGTGGTCACGCGGAAGTTGACGGTTTCGACGTATTGGGTCGTCCCCCTGGTATCTTTGGCGGTGACCTTGACGGGATAGGTGCCCGGCTTGGTGTTTTCAGGGATTTTTGCTTTGAGCTCAAGCGTGGTCGATTTATTTGAGGTCTGATCGCCGCCTTGAACCATCACCGAGCGCACCGGAAAACTTGGATATCGCGAATTAAAATTAATATCCCAACCGGTGGGCGTACCTTCGATCAGCAGGCTCACTTCCACGGGGTCTTTGGTGCGGTTAACCACCTCCGTGTCCATGGTTGCCTCTTGTCCCTGGCCGACGGTTAGGTCTTTAAAGGGAATGATCAAATTAAAAGTTATGCCGGCTGGTGCGGCTACGGGTTCCGCGGCCAAACCATGGGCAATGAAACTCGTAGAGGCGATGAAGATGAACGCGAAAGCATAAACAAACATTCGCGGGCGGATTGGTACGGCCCCGGTCCTCATAAATGCAGCTCCCCCTCAGATGCGAAATTGATGCCGATAAATAACCATAAAGTTCCGTAGCGTCAAGGCCCCTGCAGAGATTTATGTTTTTCCGAGCTGGCGCAGTCCCTCATAAAGGACGATTGAAACCGCGTTCGAGAGATTCAAACTGCGCACACCGTGACCCATCATCGGTATGCGAAACGAATGGCGCATGTTTGCGGCCAACCAATCTGCCGGCAAACCGCGAGTTTCCGGGCCGAAGACCAAGTAATCGTCGTCTTCATAACCGACCGCGGTGTAAGATCGTTGAGCTCTCTTGCTGAAGTAGAGCAGTTTTCTCGGTTGCACATTTTTTTTGAAATCGTCCCACGAATTATGCACATGGAGGTCGACATACTCCCAGTAATCCAAGCCGGCCCGTTTCAGATGCTTATCATCGATCTTGAAACCCAACGGTTCGATCAAGTGCAGGGGCGTCAGCGTGGCGGCGCACAAACGCGCCACGCTGCCCGTGTTCGGCGGGATCTCCGGTTCGAATAGGACGACATGCATATTAATCTAACAAGCTCGAAATTCGAATCTCTAATTTCGAAACAAACGGAAGCCCAAAATCCAACTACTAAAACCCGCAACCGGCCGGTTTGGAATCTTGTGTTCTCCGATCATTTGAATTCGTTTCGGTCCGCTGGGCCGCTTTCGAGATTTCCTCTTTTTCCCTAGGCTTCCAGCACGAATGTGACCGGGCCGTCGTTCACCAGCGCGACTTTCATGTGCGCCTGAAATTGGCCGTTGGCGACATTGAGACCGTGGTCGCTCAGGCGCTCAGAGAAATATCGGTACAGTCTGTCGGCTTGCGCGGGCGGCGCCGCGTCGGTGAATGACGGTCGGTTGCCCTTGCGGCAATCACCGTACAACGTGAACTGCGAGACCACCAGCAGCTCGCCGGCGCAGTCGATCACTGAGCGATTCATTTTCCCCTGGTTGCCTTCGAAGATGCGCAATTTTGCAATCTTATCGGCGAGCGCGTCGGCGTTATTTTCACTATCGGCTACGCCGACGCCCAAGAGAACGCATAGTCCCGGACCGATTTGGCCGACGATCTGATCATCGACATAAACTCGAGCTTCCGCGACTCTTTGTATGACGGCGCGCAAGATGGGTTCAAGCGGCGCTAGCGGTTAGCAGTAAGACCGCCAGAAATTTCGGTTTCATGGTTGAGCGAGATACTGTTAACAGAGAAACTGGCTGGTGACAATGATCTCGCGGTGTTAGGATTAAGCCGTTCACGCGATGTCGCGAAGCCAAAAATGACGCGTAAGACGCGCAAGAGATGATTACGATTCCAATAAAAATCATCCTAATGGCCGTTGCGCTGAGCTTGCCGATTCGGACTGTACCGGCCGCCAATGCGTTTGCCGCCGAAGGGCAGGCCAAAGCAACGATAAGGTTCAGCGGGCGGGTCAGCTTGGCCGGAAATTATCCAACGCCAAAGGCGCTGCCGGTTTTCAAGAACCGCGCTTTTTGCGGGCCTCAGGTTGTCAATGAAACGCTGCTCATCGCCCGTGACGGCGGTGTTAAAAATGCCGTCGTGATTCTCCGCGCGATCGATCGCGCGGAGGCGGTAAAACCTAGCCAGCTCATTCTCGACAATCAGCATTGCGCCTTTGCGCCCCATGTCCAAGTCGCGCCCGTAGGCAGCGAGCTATCGCTCAAGAACAGCGATCCGATCTTGCACACGGTGCACGCGCGCTTGGGCCGGGAGACCTTATTTAACGTCGGCCTGCCCAAGTGGCGCACGGTCAGCAAGCGGCTCGACCGCGCCGGCTTGGTGCGCATCGACTGCGACGTGCTCCATACCTGGATGAGCGCGGCGATTATCGTCACCGATAGCCCGTACTTTGCCGTGAGCGATGAGCGCGGTTTATTTTTCATTGAAGCTTTGCCGGTTGGTTTATACGGCATGGAAATCTGGCACGAACGGTTGGGTTCTCGTAATCAAGGACTGCGGGTGAATGATACCGGTGCGCTAACTGTGGACATCGTTTTTTCCACCGAAACCATCAGGTAGTGCTGGATTTCCATGGGCGATCTGCTAGTTCTCTGTGAGACACCTGTACAGGCGCGATGTATCCCATCCTTTTCCAACTTGGTCCCCTAACGGTCTACAGCTTCGGCGCTTTCATGGCGCTTGCGGCACTGTCGGCGGGTTGGATAGTTAGCATCGAGTTGAAGCGGCACGGTTACAATAGCGAGCTTGCCTCGACGCTTGTCTTCGCCGCCGCCATCGGCGGTCTCATCGGCGCGCGCATTCTTTTCATTGCCGAGGAGTGGCAAGGGTTTCTCGCCGCGCCGTGGCGCTATATTTTCACCGGCGCGGGTTTTACTTGGTACGGCGGATTCATAGGCGGCGCCGCGGCGGGCCTGTGGGTGGCGCGCAAAAACCAACTCCCAGCGCTGGTGAGCTTGGACATCGCCGCGCCCGCATTGGCCTTGGCTTATGGCGTGGGACGCATAGGCTGTCATGTTGCCGGCGACGGCGATTGGGGCGCGGTAACAGACGTGCCTTGGGGCGTCGCGTACACGAACGCGATCGTTGGCTGGGCCGATCCTAACACCGGGATTCCCTATCCGCCCGGCGCACGAGTCCATCCGACACCGATCTATGAGTTTCTTCTGGGCGCGCTCGTGTTCGCAATCCTTTGGATGGTGCGCAAGAAAAATTTAGCGCCGGGAACGCTGGCGTGGCTGTACTTGATTCTGGCGGGTCTGTCGCGCTTCGTCGTCGAATTTTGGCGTATCAATCCAGCGGTCGGATTCGGCTTAAGCGAAGCGCAGTGGTTTAGCATTGCCTTGATGTTGATCGGTTCAATTCTGCTGGTTCGATGGTTGCCAAAAATAGGCTCTTGAAAAATTATCCGTCTCAAGGCAAAATCATCGACGATTCGCGATGAGACGCTTAACTACTCTCTTTTCTTGTTTGTTGCTGTTTTTTGCCGGTGCTGCTTCGGCGTTAGCGATCTGCAAACAAATCTCATTCGTCTCTGACGACAATCGCCATGCGTCTGCTCCAGATGACCATTATCATTCGGATTCCCCTCACGAACATTCGGATGATGCCGCAATGCACTGCCCGACGGTCGGACCGTACGTTCCGACCACGATATCTTCGGCAAAGCCAGATCGCAGGCCAGAGCGTCTAGAAAATCGCATTGTCGCGGAATTAGGTTTTCATATCAGTGACGGTGGATTTCACCGTCTCATCCACGATCCTCCCGCGCTCACTCGTTTAGGCGGTACTTGTTCGCATCTTTTCCTCTCCGTGCTCCGCATCTAGCTCACGTTTATCATCTTGCTTCGTTAGCCCGTCGTGGGGCGAAAACCCTGCCGGTTTCTATGGGCAGGTATCGTCACCGCCGACCGGGCGAATATCGGTCTGCAGAGATTAGCGATCTGGTTTTATCAAAGAAGGAGTTGTCGGTCATGCTTAGAAGAGAATGGGATTTCTTCAAAGTCGTGGTGTTCTTTTTTTCGCTGTTTTCCGTTGGAGCCGGGTGGCGCGAAGCCGATGCGGGCGAGCTTGAGATGCACCATCCTAAAGGCTGGACGTTTACTATGCCGAAGGGCAACCCGCCTAAAGGGCGCGCGGTTTTTGACAAGTTTAGCTGTTACTCCTGTCACGAAGTGCGCGGAGAAAAGTTTCCTCCCCTCGACAAGGGGCAAGCGGTCGGACCTGAGCTGAGTCAGATGGGTCCCATGCACCCACTAGAGTATTTTACCGAATCGATTGTCAATCCGAGCGCTGTCGCCGCGAAGAAGTTTCGGGGGCCGGATGGGAAATCCAAGCATCCCAGTTTCGATGCGGACATGACGGTGGAAGAACTGATCGATGTATCGGCCTATCTAGCTTCGCTGAAGCCGAAAGGCGTCCCAAAATCAGTAACCGGTGACGGGAAAGTGATCACGCTGGTTGCCGAGACCCAGGAGATCGTCATCGAGCACGGAGAGATCAAGGGGTTTATGGATGCTATGACCATGGGATTCAAGGTCAATCCCACGTCGCTGCTGAAAACCGTCAAAGCAGGAGACAAAGTGCGATTTACCATCGATACCGAAAAACGTGTGATCACGAAGATTGAGAAGCTCAAGAACTGACGTAAGAGAAAGGAATTAACATGAAATCGAATCTTCGGTTGTTACTGACTATTCCATCGATCCTGATCCCTGGGTGCGGGGCTTACGAAATGCCGCCTCTAGCGACCAATCACCCGGCGTACACGGAGGCAATGGTATCAACGGTCACGCCTTCTTCCAGAACACTTGCTTACACGCAAGCGGATGTTCCGTTGACGCGTCCCGTGTTGGCGGCAGCTGCGCCGCAGGGTAAGCAAGCGGAGGGCGAATCACAAATGATCGTGGCCGATGGCAAAGTCGTGGCCACTGTGCCGAATGCCAGCCAGATCGTCGTTGAGCACGGTGAAATCAAAGGCTTTATGGAAGCGATGACCATGGGCTATCGGGTAGACCCAGCGTCCCTTCTGGAAGGACTCAAATTCGGAGATAAGGTTCGCTTCACCATCGACGTTCCCAAAAAGGCCATAGTGAAGATCGAAAAGTTGAAATAGGCAACGGAGGTATCTCGGATGCAGTTGGCACCACACACAACACACCTTTTCAGCTTCCTGGTTTTTCTGGGCGGCTGTTCGACGGTGAACCTCAATGGTGGATTTCCCGAGGTCAGCGCATTGGTGGGAGAACGCGGCGGACACAAAGTTTTTTGGAACAACGGCACTGATCTCGATAAAGAAGCCGCGGAGAAACTAGGCTCGTTACTCAAAGACAAGCTAGCCGTCGATGATGCCGTCCAGATCGCCCTGCTTAACAATCGCGAGCTGCAGGGCGTTTATTCGGATCTCGGTGTTGCGCAGGCAGATTTGGTACAGGCGGGACTGCTCAGCAATCCGATCTTCGACGGGGCCATAAAGTGGCCGACATCCGGCGGAGGCAAGCCGGAACTGGAGCTCGCCGTGGTTATGAATTTCCTCGATATTTTTTACTTGCCGCTGCGCAAGCGAGTAGCGGCCGCCCGCTTTGAGGAGACGAAAACTCGGGTAGGCGGGATGGTTCTGGACTTTGCGGCGCGGGTTCGAGCTGCCTTTGTCTTGCATCAGGCAAATGAGCAAATGCTCGAGCTGCGCCATACGATAGTACAGGCACTTACCGCCTCATTCGAGGTCACGCGACGGCTTCATGAAGCGGGAAACATCACGGACCTCGATTTTGCTCGAGAAAGGGCGCTGCTGGAGGGCGGAAAATTGGCGCTCCGATCGGTCGAGGTTGCCGCCCGGCAAAGCCATGAAGAGCTGAATATTCTAATGGGTCTGTGGGGAAAACAGACGGAGTGGCGAACCGAAGAACGTTTACCCGAAATGCCAACGCAGCCGATCCAGACGGAGGATATCGAACGTATCGCTCTCAACCGCAGCGTGGATCTTTTGCATGCCCGTCAACGTGTCGTATCCTCGGGTGAGCAACTAGGACTGAACAAGGCTACAGCGCTCTTTCCAGAGTCGCACATGGGGGTGTTAGGTGAGCGGGCCGATGGCGCGTGGGAGGTTGGGCCAGTGCTGGAGTTTCCTATTCCCTTATTCGATCAGGGACAAGCGCGCACCGGTCGTGCCGCCGCAGAACTCAGGCGAGCGCAGCAGGAATACTACGCACTCGCGGTAAAAATTCGCGCGACCGCGCGCACGCTTCGGGACCGAGCGCAGGGAGCGCGGGATCGTGCTTTATACTATCGCGACATTATGCTCCCACTTCATGAGCGCATCGTTAACGAAGCACAACTCCACTACAACGCGATGCAACTTGGACCCATTCAATTGCTGCGCGCGCGCGAGCAGCAGATCGAGACCGCTGCTGCCTATGTCGAGGCGCTGCGTGACTATTGGATAGCCAGGACGGAGCTAGCACAGCTCTTGAGCGGTCGATTGCCGGCAGGCGACGGTGCGCGAGCGGGTGACGCAGCCGCAGCAATGAGGGGCGCTCGTACACAAGGGCGTAACATAGAAGGGCATTAATTTCGAAGGAGTAAAAATGGCCAAGAAACTATCCAGGCGGGAAATTTTAGGTCTCGGCGCCGCGACAATCGCCGGCGGCGTCGCGTTGTTGGGAAAAGAAGTCGGCGCGACATCGCATGGACGAGGCTCAGCGCAATACCAACCGGGCGGCGGACAAGCAAAATCTCAGGCTGGGCGCGCGTATTGGGAAAAGAGCTACAGCGGTGGGCCGATTGACGTCAAACCACTTGCTCCGGTTTTGCCCGGGAAGGGTTACCGGCCCGTTGTGGTTCCCAATGGCGGCGCGCTCCCATTTAAAGTGGTTGACGGCGTCAAGGTCTTTCATCTTATCACTGAGGAAGTGGACCATTTCTTCGATGCCGGTCTGCGCGCCAAGTGTTGGGGATTCAACGGTCGCGTCAATAGCACGATCATCGAAGCCGTCGAAGGCGAACGAATTCGCATCTACGTGACAAATAAATTGGGCGTATCCACTTCGGTCCATTGGCATGGCTTTTATCTGCCGTGCGGTATGGACGGCGTCGGCGGTTTGACCCAACCGTACATCAAGCCGGGAGAAACCGTGAAGTACGAGTGGACGCTGCGCCAGTACGGAAGTTTTATGTTCCACGCCCATCACGACGAAATGACCCAAATGGGCATGGGCTTGATCGGTATGTTTGTCGTTCATCCAAGGAATCCGTCCGCCGAATATCCCGTCGATCGAGACTTTTCGCTAATGATCAGCGAATGGGCGATCGAAGCCGGAACCGCCCGTCCGAATACTTTGGTGATGAACGACTTCAATATCTTAACTATCAATGGAAAAGTTTTTCCGTCGACGGCGCCATTAGTATGCAAGACCGGAGATAAAGTTCGGCTTCGCCTAGGTAACCTGGGCGCCATGGACCATCATCCGATGCACATTCACGGCTATCATTTCCGGATCACGGCGACCGACGGAGAGGATATTCCTCTGTCAGCCCAGTGGCCGGAAACCACGGCACTGGTTGCGGTCGGACAGACCCGCAACATTGAATTGATCACCGATGCTCCGGGGGACTGGGCGTTTCACTGCCACATGACGCATCATGTGATGAATCAGATGGGGCATCAGTTTCCGAATATGGTCGGTGTCAAGCCGGACGGTCTCGACGAAAAACTACGCCCGCTCTTGCCGGCATACATGACCATGGGGCATACGGGCATGGATATGGGAAAAATGGCGGAGGTCATGCCCTATCCTCAAAATACAATTGCGATGAAGGGCGCGACAGGGCCATTTGGTGATTACATTTCCATGGGCGGGCTTTTTACGGTCGTTAAAGTGCGCGATCAACTTCGGAGTTACGATGAAGATCCCGGATGGTATAAGCATCCGCCCGGTACGGTTGCTTTGAAAGCCAGCGATGCTGAGTTAGCGCGGGATGGATTAGACGTGGGAAATGTCCTGGGTGACGCGAATCCTTTGAAAGGCAGCGGTCATACGCCGCGTTGAGCTCGTCGCGGACCTCGGCCTTAGTAAAGTAAAGACTGTGGAATCGTTCGCACCGATGCAAATAATCCGCCCGTGTCGTCGCAATGGCGGGAATCCGTTCGCTGAATTCAACTGGTTCACTGATAAAACTCGTGGCACGTTTCATGCTCCCTCTTGTTTCTTAGTTATGAGCCGCCTTTGCATGAAAACCGGGGTGGTCTCGCTCCTTACGTTCGTACTGCTCTACTATGGGGTTGCGTGGGCGGTGCTGAGCTGTTTCCACGAGGAGGATAAGGCCCATGACCCAACGGTTATCTCGGTCCCCGATGCGCTGGGTGGCGACACTTATCTTCCATTCCCGCGTCACGCCCATGTGAATCTTGATTGTCTTGATTCCGATTATCATACGGAATCCCTCGCCGCGCCTTCATCATCGATCCAGTTACCTGTACGGATCGCCCGGCTTGTTTTTCACGGCAAGGGTAATTTGACACTCTATGCCCTCACGACGACACAAGCGCACCGGCTTTGGTTGAAAGCCGTGCTGGATCGGTTTCCTTCGATCAACTTTCTCATCGACTTGCCTCGGTATGTTTCTTTCTCCGTTCTGCGCATCTAGCGATTTAAGTGCTTTTCGCCACCGGTTTGTTTCCCCGCGATAGGCAGACTTCACTCTCGTGGGGACTACCCGGGGGGGGGGTACGGGACGCGGCGTTTCAATTACAGAACCTGTCGCGTCTCTTAATCGAGGCCGCTCATTGGCCGGCCTAGGCCTTGGTGACAAAGTCAGAAAAGGACAAGTTGTGAAAACACTCGGAATCATACTAGCAGGAACGCTTCTCAATATTACAATTGGGCTGGGCATCATTATCGCGGCCGAGAGTTTCGGCACAGTTCAATCGGTTGCCGGCGGTGGCGTCACGGCGAAAGTGACATTTTTGAACCCGAAGAGCGGCGATGAGCCTCGTTTCCAAATCGTTCTCGACACTCATTCGGTGAATCTCGACGGCTACGATCTCAAGACGCTGGCGACTTTACGCGACGATGCCGGTAAAGCATACGCTTCAACGGGAATGGAAAACAAAGGTAGCGGACACCATCGGGAAACAACCGTAAGTTTCACTAAAGTATCAGCGGAGGCGAAGCGCCTTGAACTTGTAATCAAGGAGGTCGCGGGAGTCAAAGAAAGAGTATTCCGCTGGAACCTTGACTAAACCTTGCAGTAGCCAGGGCTCTGAACCGAAGCATTGAATGAAAGGATAACAGTCATGGATTTTCTACAGAACAACTGGTTTTGGATTGTTGTGGTCGTGTTTTTTTCTGGATGACTGCGTCAGGCCGAGGATGCTGTGGAACCGGGACGCGTGATGGCGGCAAAGGCGAAGAAGGCCAAGGGCATCAGCATTGATTACCCGCTTGAAATCGGCGGGATTCGAAAGCCGCTCGGGGGGGGAGGTGATTCCGATGTTAGTCAAAGTAAAGTATGCCGGTCTTTGCGTGCTCGGAATGGAGATCTTTTATATCCTGTGCATCGGTTACGGACTACTACTCTCCGGTAAAGCACAGGAGCTGCACCACGCTCTTTTCGAACTGATCCCCGGAATGGTCTGGGGAAATCCCGCAAGCATGGTGTGGGGCGCGTTCTATTTGGCGATCGTGGCGTGGGTGTCGGGTTGGTACATAGCTTGGATGCATAACGTGAGTCTGAACATTGCGAAGTGAGAGGCGAATCAACAACTCAAAAAAGGAGCTTTATATGAAGAAACTTATCATAGCAGTGATCATGTCGGGGGCGATCGGAATTTTTCCCCTGATGGCCCAGGAGAAGAAAGAAATGCCCATGAAAGAAGGCATGCCCATGAAGGGAGAGGCGATGAAAGGCGGCGGCATGATGATGGGCAAGATGAAAGACATGCAGGGAAAAATGGGCGAGATGCGCAAGGGGATGGGCGGCATGATGAAGGGCCAGGGGATGATGAAAGGCGAAGAAACCAAGGAGATGGGGAAGATGATGGGTGGGATGTCGGGAATGATGGGCGATATGGGCAGCATGATGGGAGAGGGGAAAATGACACCGGAAGAGATGCAGAACATGTCTAAAATGATGGGCGACATGTCTGGCATGATGAGGCAGATGTCGCAACGAATGGGAAGGGGAATGAAGAAACCGCAATGAGGGTGCGCCACGGTGGTTGACGTTGACTCGAAGCGCCAAGGAAAAATTCTATGGTAACCGATCCAGTATGCGGCATGACGATAGATGAGACATCTTCCGCTGGGAGTTTTGTCCACGCGGGGATGACTTGTTATTTTTGCTCGCCCCATTGCCTGCACAAGTTCACGGCCAATCCGGAACAGTTTCTCAAGTCCGTTGCTGATAAAAATGATGGGCGCGGGCCTCACAACCATGGGGCAGAGGCCAGCGCTTACGTGTGCCCGATGGATCCCGAGGTGCGCGAATCCAAACCGGGCGCGTGCCCCAAGTGCGGTATGGCTCTGGAACCTTCAACCGCCGCCGCACCGTCGATCAAGACCGAGTACGTCTGTCCGATGCATCCCGAGATTGTGCGGTCAGAGCCGGGATCGTGTCCCATCTGCGGAATGGCACTAGAGCCGCGCACCGTCACGCTGGAAGAGGAAGCGAATCCCGAACTCGTGGACATGACAAGAAGGTTTTGGATCAGCGCTGTTCTCAGCGCTCCTCTTCTGTTGTTTGCACTTGCGGAATTTCTTCCCGGCCAGCCCGTTCACGGCTGGTTTTCACCGCATTCTCTCAACTGGTTTCAATTGGCCCTTGCCACGCCAGTTGTCCTCTGGGGCGGCTGGCCGTTTTTCCAGCGCGGCTGGGCATCGATTGTCAACCGTAGCCTCAACATGTTCACCCTAATCGCCATCGGCGTCGGCACGGCTTACGTTTACAGCATCTTCGCCGTGCTGTTTCCCGGTCTCTTCCCGAACTCATTTCGCGGAGCAGAAGGGGAAGTCGCTGTTTATTTTGACGCCGCTGCGGTCATCACAACCTTGGTTCTGCTCGGCCAGGTGCTCGAGCTCCGCGCTCGCAGTAGAACCAGTAGCGCCATCAAAGCGCTGCTGGGACTTGCGCCGAAAACGGCGCGGCTGCTGCGCGACGACGGCAGCGAAGAAGATATTCCGTTGGAGCGCGTGAAGCCGGGTGATCACGTTCGGGTCCGTCCGGGAGAAAAAATTCCAGTCGATGGTGTGGTCCAGGATGGCACAACCTCGGTCGACGAATCGATGATTACCGGTGAGCCCATCCCGGTAGAAAAGGTAAAAGGCAGTCGCGTTACGGGCGGTACTGTCAACGGCACGGGAAGCATTGTCATGAGGGCAGAGCGCGTCGGTAGTGACACGTTGCTTGCACAGATCGTGCGCATGGTCGCCGAAGCGCAACGCAGCCGCGCGCCGATTCAAAAGCTCGCCGACACCGTGGCCGGCTATTTTGTTCCCGTGGTGGTTCTGGTTGCGGTTGTAACGTTCATCGTCTGGGCCTTGTTCGGACCGGCGCCGGCAATGGCTTACGGACTGCTCAACGCCGTCGCCGTATTGATTATCGCCTGTCCCTGCGCGCTGGGCTTGGCGACGCCGATGTCGATCATGGTCGGCACAGGGAGAGGGGCGATGGCCGGTGTGCTGATAAAGAATGCCGAAGCTTTGGAGGTTTTGGAAAAAATCGACACGTTGGTGGTCGATAAGACCGGAACCCTCACCGAAGGTAAACCGCAGTTGGCTGCATTGATTGCGGCGCCGGGACAAAGCGATGATGAAATTCTTCGCCTCGCGGCCAGCTTGGAGCGGGGCAGTGAGCATCCCCTGGCGGCGGCTATCGTCGACGGCGCGGAGAAGCGCGGAATAAAGCTCGCCGATGCTAGCGACTTTCGCTCGATCACGGGGAAAGGTGTCACCGGCTCGGTCGATGGTAAACGGGTCGCGCTCGGCAACCGCAGATTGTTGGAGGAGTTGGGTATTGCCGCAGCCGAGTTCTCTGCGCGATCAGAAGAGCTGCGAAGAGACGGACAGACGGTGATGTTTCTCGTTATTGACGGTGCTGTGGCCGGACTCATCGGCGTCGCCGATCCGGTCAAGCAGTCAACCCCCGAAGCCATCCGCCTACTGCATGAGGATGGAGTAAAAATCGTCATGTTGACGGGGGACAATCGCACTACGGCGGAAGCAGTGGCGCGGAAACTGGGCATCGACGAGATTCAGGCCGAAGTTCTGCCCGAGCAGAAGGGCGAAGTCGTGAAGCGGCTGCAAGCCGAGCATCGATTCGTGGCGATGGCCGGGGACGGCGTCAACGACGCCCCCGCACTGGCGCAAGCTCACGTGGGCATCGCCATGGGAACCGGCACCGACGTGGCGATGGAAAGCGCCGGAGTGACACTGGTCAAAGGTGACCTGCGCGGTATCGCCAAGGCGCGACGACTCAGCCGGGGAACCATGCGGAACATAAGGCAGAATCTTTTCTTCGCGTTCATCTACAACGTATTGGGGATTCCGATCGCAGCAGGAGTGCTCTATCCAATTTTTGGCATGCTGCTAAGCCCGGTGATCGCCAGCGTCGCCATGACCTTCAGCTCGGTGTCAGTCGTCGGCAACGCGTTGAGGTTGAATAAACTAAAGCTCTAACTTGGAGATTTACTCAGCTCTCGCAGGCGCGTAGCAGCCAATCAAGAATGGGTTTTTACGAATGTGATCGCAGCAAAGAAAATCACGAAAAACCGCGGGCGGTGGCGCGCGTGGAATTGGCTCTGTCCGTGGGCCATGCTCGGGCTTGCGGTGGTGATTTTGTTCTTCGTTGGACTGTCGATATGGACGTCGTTGCTCGCGGCAATGCTGTTAGTCTGTCCGGCAATTATCTTATGGGGTGCGATTCAAACCAGGCGCCGCAAGCAAACTTGAGGCTAAGGTGACCGTCGATGAGGAGGATTAATCATGGCTGATGGAAATTCGCAATCCGGCGGCTGGCTCCGCTCGAGAACAGGTCTGGTATTTCTCGGCTTTGCGGCGATCGCGGGGTTTTTCCTCTGGGAAGAACATAAGGCCCATCTGCTCGGCGCGCTGCCGTACGTTTTACTTCTGGCTTGTCCGCTCATGCATTTATTTCACGGCGGGCATGGAGGTCATGGCGATGGAAACGACAAGCACAAAGATCATCGCTAAGGCCGCGATTTTCTGAGGAGGAAAAATGGAAGAAGCTCCTGCATACGGATTATGGTCGCTGGTCTTTATCAATTCGGCGATCTTCATCATCTTCGCCTTTAGCTTTACCAAGCCGCGCACTTCCCGAGACTGGCGTTCCTTTAGCGCCTTCTCGGCGTTCATCGTCGCTCTATTTGTCGAGATGTACGGCTTCCCATTGACAATTTATCTGCTCTCCGGCTGGTTGGTGCAGAAGTATCCTGGAGTGGATTTTCTGTCGCATGATGCCGGGCATCTGTTGAATAGGCTGATCGGCTGGAAAATCGATCCCCACTTCGACCCACTGCACATCCTGAGTAACGTTCTGCTCTTCGCTGGTTTTATCTTGTTGTCAGCGGCCTGGAAGGTTCTCTACGAGGCGCAGCGCGCCGGCACGCTTGCGACGACGGGTCCCTACGCCTACGTGCGCCATCCGCAGTACGACGGCTTCATTTTGATCATGCTGGGTTTTTTGCTGCAGTGGCCGACGCTGATTACAGTGATCATGTTTCCTATTTTACTGATCATGTACGTTCGGCTGGCGCGTAAAGAAGAAAGGGATGTGCTAGCTGAATTCGGCGACACTTATGGGCGTTACATGAGGTCGACACCGGCGTTTTTCCCGCGGCTAAGGGCGACCCGGTTGAGACAGGAAGCGTGAGAAAGGAGGCACTCGATCATGTGAGGCACAAAGTGGGCGCATACTGAACGGCGTGTTTTAGGGTTCGAAAATAATATCCATAAGGAGGACATCATGAAGACCATAACGGCTCTGGCGCTTGTCGCGATTTTTGGCCTGGTGGGTTCTTGTACGACCAATCCCCATCCGATGGACATGACCCAAGCGGTTCAAAGCGCCAAAACCCGCGGCGACCACGAAAATCTGGCCCAGCATTATCAAGATGCCGCCAAGGATATGCAGGCAAAGGCGGCGGAGCATAGGAAACTGCTTGCTCAGTACGAAGCGAATAAGGGTTTCTATGGGAAGCAGGCTTCGAGTCTTATCAGCCATTGCCAAGGTTTGGTCCGTGTCTATGAGCAGGCTGCGGCAGAGAACCTGAGCATGGTTGAATCTCATCGGCAGATGGCGGCGGAGGTGAAGTAAGGTTTCGCCTTTCTAACGGCTGGACTGATTGTCGCTTCTGTGATCGATCTCAATAAATTTTATTTTAAGTCAGCATTAGAAGAACCAGCTCTCTTTTGAGGGCTGGTTCGGAGGAATTATGCTCAAAACCCATTTTATCCTGGTCAGACTGCTTTTGGGTTTGGTGTTGGCCCCGATCGTGTCGTCTTCGACTTGGGTGTCGGTAGCCTATGCACAATTGAAGCTCTCTGAGGCCGTTGTAGAGGCTTTAGAAAAAAATCCCGAGATTCAGTTTTTGAGACAGCGCCTTGATGCGGTTTCGGCCAGAGCCAAGCAGGCTACGTATCTGGAGGATCCAGAGATTCAATTTCAACTTGGCGGGGTGCCGCTATCGAACCCCACGAGCTTCAATAAGTCCGATACGAACTCGATCGGTATCAGGCAGAAGTTGCCGTTTTTTGGGAAACTTGGGTTGAAAGAAAAAATCGCTCTACAGGATGTGAGAGTCATTGAGCAGGAGCTTCGCGCCAAGGAGCGAGAGATTATCTCTATGGTCAAGATGGCTTACGCGGATCTTTTCATGGCGCAAAAGGCCAGCGAGATACTGCGCGAACAGTTGGAACTCATGCGGACCATTATCCGCGCCACCGAAACTCGTTATCAGGTGGGCCGGGTGACGCAGCAGGATCTTTTCAAGGCCCTGCTGGAACAGAGCGAGATCATGAATCAATTCATCAATGTCGAAGCAGAGAGCGACTCCGCCCAGGCGAAATTGAACGCGACCATGTATCGGTCGCCGCGATCGGCGGTTCAGCTACCGGCAGACCTCGCGGCGCCAAGCGCGGATCTGAACCTCCCTGCTCTCGATGATTTGGCGTTGACGAATCGCCCACAATTGAAAGGCGCGGAAGAGGAGATCGCTCGAAGCGAAAGAATGTATGATCTAGCAGACCGAAATCGTAAATTCCCTGACTTCATGGTCGGATGGGATTACATGAGGATGCCGACGGACGACAAAAAAGACCGCTACGGCGCCATGATTAACATTAGTGTTCCTTTCTCGCCATGGACAATCGGTCGACGCAACTATGAAGTGGAGGAAAGTCTCGCGGAAATTCGCGCCGCCAAGGCGAATCGGGATGCGATGAGAAACATGACTCTGAGAGAAGTAGCGGAGTCGCTGGCGAAAGTCCAAGCCGCACGGCGATCGATAACGCTTTACAGTGAGGGTCTACTAACTCAGGCAGAGCTTTCGTTCAGGTCGGCTATGGCCGCCTATCAGACTGGACGGGTGGAGTTTGTCGCACTCTTGGAAGCTCAGCGCGCGCTGCGCGAAGCCAGGATGGGGTACTACAAAGCGACCGTGGGGTTTGTACAGAACCTGGCCGATTTGGAGCGGGTCATCGGCAAGGACTTACAATAGGAGCTGAGCGTGGAGCAGTTCACGAACGGAGGGAGCTTATGAAAACAGTAAAAATTCTTGGCCTTCTAGTCTTGATTGCCGGCGTATTCGCCGTTGGCTACTGGCGCGGGCAGAGTAATCAACCAGCCGGCCATTCGCCAGCGTCTTCGTCACAGCAGTCGACTGAAGTGAAGTCAGAGAGCGGGGCGATGGAAGGGCACGACATGTCGTCAGGCAGCGTCAACGTAAGTCCAGAAAAGCAGCAGCTTGTTGGCATCCGCACCGCAGTGGCGGAGATCCGTCCCTTGGTCAAGAAAATCAGGACCGTTGGAATTGTTGCCTATGACGAGACCAAAGTGGCTCAGGTCTTCAGCAAAGTAGACGGTTGGATTGAAAAACTTTTCGTCAATTACACCGGCAAGCTGGTGGAAAAGGGGCAACCGCTTTTCACATTTTACAGCCCCGAGCTAGTTTCAACTCAAGAAGAGTATCTCTTGGCGCTGCGGGCTAAAGAGAGTCTCGGTTCAAGTTCTCTAAAGGAGATCAGCTTGGGTTCCGCTTCGTTGCTGGAAGCGGCGCGCCGTAGGCTCGCTCTGTGGGATATCTCCGAGGAACAAATAGCGGAGCTGCAGAAAAATGGTCAACCCCAGCGGACTCTGATCTTCTTCTCGCCAATGAGCGGGTTCGTGATTAAGAAGGAGGCGGTGCAGGGAATGAAAGTCATGCCGGATAAGGAGCTTTACACGATCACCGATCTATCCGCTGTTTGGGTGAATGCGGATATCTACGAGTATGAGCTAGCCAATGTCCGCTTGGGACAGAAAGCGACGATCGCCTTGTCCTATTTCCCCGGCCAAACGTTTTCCGGAAGAGTGTCTTGGATCTCTCCGGTTCTTGAAGAAAAGACCCGTACCACGAAGGTTAGACTTGAGTTCGCTAACCGTGACTTCAAGCTCAAGCCGGAGATGTACGCCAATGTGGAAATCGAAGTGGATGGCGGAAAAAAATTAGCGATCCCCGATGAGGCGGTATTGGATTCCGGCATCAGAAAAATCGTCTTTATCGACAAAGGCGAAGGGCGCTATGCGCCAGCGGAGGTCAAGCTCGGAAGCAAATTCGACGGCTACTACGAAATACTCTCCGGCCTCTCCCCCGGAGAGCGAATCATCGCGAGCGCGAGTTTTCTCCTGGATTCCGAAAGCCGGCTCAAAGAGGCCATGGGGGCGATGGCGGGTATGCCGGGAATGGATATGGGCGAGACGCAAAAGAAAGCACCGGCCGCCGCAACAGTAACAGAGAAAAAGTCTGGCGACCTGACGCTGTCTCTTGAAACGCAACCGGCAAAACCAAAACCCGGCGAGAACATAGTTCGACTCAAGATTCGCGACGCCAAGGGCGCGGCCGTACAAGACGCCACCGTCAACCTCACCTCGACGATGGCAATGCCGGGTATGGCCGCCGGCAAGGCGGTGGCGAAGCATCTCAAGGACGGAGTTTACGAGGCGACGGTCAGTCTCGCCATGGCGGGAGCGTGGGAGATCGGCGTGTCGGTGCAGCGCGCGGGGCAAAAACCGGTGCAGGAAAAGTTCACCGTCACGGCACAGTAGGATGGCGTCATGATCGAGAAAATTATCGAAGGCAGCGCGAAAAATAAGTTTCTCGTCTTTCTCATGGTGCTTTTTCTCAGCGCTGGAGGAGTCTGGGCGCTGAAGAATACGCCTCTTGACGCGATTCCCGACCTTTCCGATGTCCAGGTTATCGTTTACACCACCTGGATGGGACGCAACCCGACGATCATGGAAGACCAGGTCACCTACCCGATCGTGACCGCCATGATCTCGGCGCCGAAGGTCAAGTTCGTGCGCGGCTTTTCCGACTTTGGCTACTCTTATGTCTACATTATTTTCGAGGACGGCACGGATATTTACTGGGCGAGAAGCCGCGTCCTCGAGTACATGAACCAGGTGCAGAATCGACTTCCCCGCGGGGTTACCCCGACGTTAGGGCCCGATGCCACAGGGGTAGGCTGGGTCTTTCAGTACGCCCTGGTTGATAAGAGCGGCAAGCATGACCTGGCGCAACTGCGCTCGCTTCAAGATTGGTACCTGCGCTATCAAATCGGTGCCGTCGAAGGCGTGGCGGAGGTCGCGAGTCTGGGTGGCTTCGTCCGCCAGTATCAGGTGAATCTGGATCCCAGCCGCCTGTCCGCCTATCGCCTGCCGGTCAAGAGCGTCGTCGATGCCATCCGCATGAGCAACAACGACGTCGGTGGGCGCTCCGTCGAACTCAGCGGCGCGGAATACATGGTGCGCGGGCGCGGCTACATCAAGTCAATCAAAGACATCGAAATGATCGCGGTGGGGAGCGATGGCCGCGGCACGCCGATCCTCGTGCGCGATATCGGCCAGGTGGCTCTGGGGCCGGATATGCGGCGCGGTATCGCCGAGCTCAACGGCGAAGGGGAGGTTGTCAGTGGCATCGTGGTCATGCGCTACGGCGAGAACGCGCTCGATTTGATTGAACGCGTCAAGAAAAAAATTAAAGAGATCGAGCCTTCGCTCCCGCCGGGCGTAAAGATCGTCACCGCCTATGACCGTTCTGATCTTATTCTGAAATCGATCGCCACTTTGAAGGAAAAACTGATTGAGGAGGGGCTCATTGTCAGTGCCGTAATCATCATTTTTCTTTTCCATGTGCCCAGCGCCCTGGTAGTCATTATCACGCTGCCGATCGCGATCATCATCTCGTTTATCGCCATGCATTTTCTCAACCTGACCACCAACATCATGTCATTGGGGGGCATTGCCATCGCTATCGGCGCAATGGTCGACGCCGCGATCATCATGGTGGAGAACGCCCACAAAAAGCTGGAGCAGTGGGAGGAGGAGGGACGGCCCGGTAACCGGACCGAGATTCTCATCGAAGCGGCAAAGGAAGTTGGTAAACCGCTTTTCTTTTCCCTCCTTATTATCACAGTTTCATTTCTGCCGATCTTTACGCTGGAGGGCCAGGAGGGAAGGCTCTTTAAACCGCTGGCTTTCACGAAAACCTTCGCCATGTTCTTTGCCGCTTTTCTGTCTATCACCCTCGGTCCCGTACTTTTAGTATTGCTCGTCCGCGGCCGTATTCGCCCGGAAGCGAGAAATCCGGTCAACCGACTGCTGATCGCTGTCTATTTGCCGGTGATCCATTTGGTGTTGCGGTTTCGAAAAAGCACCATCGCTCTGGCGATCGTCGCGCTCATCATTACAGTTCCCGCCTTCATGCGCTTAGGGTCTGAATTCATGCCGCCCCTGAACGAGGGAATGATCTATTACATGCCTACGACTCTGCCCGGAATATCAGCCACACAAGCGACCATGCTCCTGCAGATGCAGGATCGGATTTTAAAGACTTTCCCTGAAGTGGAATGGGTCTTCGGTAAGACCGGTAGAGCGGAAACTTCGACGGACCCGGCGCCTTTTAGCATGGGCGAGACGACAGTGATGCTGAAACCGGAATCCGAGTGGCGCAAACTGCGAGTTGACCGATCTCACTGGCCCCAGCCGTTTCGCTACTTTGGCGAACTTATTTTGAGCCCCACTCGTACGATGACATGGGACGAGCTGGTTGCCGAAATGGACAAGAAGCTGCGGCTGACGGGAGTGGTCAACGCCTGGACCATGCCGATCAAAAACCGCATCGACATGCTCTCGACCGGAATTCGCACCCCGATCGGTATCAAAATCTTCGGCCCGGACTTGGCCAAGATCGAGGAGATCGGCAAGAACATCGAGGCAAACCTGCAAATGATCACGGGAACCCGCTCGGTCTATGCGGAAAGGGTGATGAGCGGATATTACCTCGACTTTGAGTTAAAGCGCGAAGAGATCGCCCGCTATGGTCTGGCGCTCGACGAGGTGCAGATGGTCATCGAGTCGGCCATCGGGGGAGAGAGCATATCCACGACAGTGGAAGGCCGGGAGCGCTACCCGATCAACGTGCGCTACGCTCGAGAGCTGCGGGACGACGCGGGCAAGTTGGAACGGGTGCTGATCCCGGCGATGAATGGCGCGCAGATTCCGCTCGGACAATTGGCCGATGTTAAACTCACCTCCGGTCCGGCGATGATCAGGGACGAGGATGGCCAACTTGCCGGTTATGTTTTCGTCGACATGGCGGGCCGAGATATTGGCAGCTACGTCGAGGAGGCGCAAAAAAAGGTTGCTGACGAGGTCAAGATCCCTGTCGGATATACTCTCGTATGGAGCGGTCAGTATGAGTACATGCAGCGCGCTAAAGAGCGATTGATTTATGTCGTGCCACTAACCTTGCTGATTATTTTTCTTTTGCTGTACGTCAACTTTAAGTCGGTAGCAAGGTGCGTACTCGTGCTCCTGGCTGTGCCCTTCTCTCTGATCGGAGCGGTTTGGTTTCTTTATATTCTGGGATACAACATGAGTGTCGCGGTGTGGGTCGGTATCATCGCGTTGGCCGGCGTGGACGCCGAAACCGGCGTGATCATGCTCCTCTACCTGGAGCACGCATACGAGAAATGGCGTAAGGAGGGGCGGATGCGAACCCTCGAAGACCTCAAAGAGGCGATCATCGAAGGCGCGGTGAAGCGCATCCGGCCGAAGGTGATGACCATCATGGCGATCCTGATGGGCTTGCTGCCGATCATGTGGAGCCACGGCGCGGGCGCCGACGTGATGAAGCGGATCGCCGCGCCCATGATCGGCGGAGTCATCACCTCGTTTCTCCTTGAACTGCTCGTGTACCCGGCCATCTTCGAAATTTGGCGCGGCTGGGATTTAAAAAGAGCAAGAGTGCAACCGATCTCGCCCGGCACGGAGATTCAAAGATAGAATAGGAAATGGCTGGAGCTTGTGATGAACGATGTTGCCGGCGTTAAAGAGAAAACGTTTTTTTGGGATCCGTAATGAAAAGAGCGAGTATTTCTTTGTCGGCGCGGGAGACGGAGGTTTTAAAGTGTTTGGCGCAGGGCCTTAGCAACAAAGACATCGCTGGAAGGATGCGACTTAATCCGTCGACGGTGAAGAGACACATGGAGAATATATTTAGAAATCTTCACGTGACAAATAGGGTTGAAGCCGCGATTTATGCTGTTACGAAGGCAGCTGGCTCGTCATAGGGCGAGACCGATGAAAATTTTGGTGCTTGAAAGATACGGAAGCGGAGAAAAGTGCAGATTGCCTAAGTCAACGGGCCGTACGTGCGACCCTCGTAAGGTTTCTTTTCAAAGTAGTACAAAATTAGACAGCAATCCCATCAGATGCAGCGCATGATCGTTTCCAGATTGGTTGTAGACCAAAGAGAAAAATTACGCGGTGGGATGATGAGCAGTTTGCCTAGCGCCGCCAATGCGACTTTCGACTTGTAATTTATTGACGCCATCGCCATTGCTAAAAACGGAATCTTACGCGGTATTGGGTGGTCACATGAGCGGTAAGTTAATTAAGACGACAGGAATTATCGCCATCTCAATTCTGCTCCTTTTTTCAGGCATTGCGTGGGCTCTGCAAAATTGTTTAGGGGAGGTAATTCGGCATGGGGTAGACGAACATGCCGAATCGGCCATCGTCACCACCGAATGGGTCGACCCATTACTCGCGCGTTTTTTGCAGTCTTCGCATCAGCCGCGAGAAATAATTCACTGTTTTAAGTCACGCCATCTAATGGATCCGATGGGACAACCTTCCTCGGTTTTTCGCATGGCGACCGCGGACGAGTGCGGTTGGTTAGAGCTGTCCTGTTCGAGCGATTCGGCATCGTCGAGAGAACAGCAAACGGCCTGGTTGGCTGCCCTCTCATCGCCTCGTTTGTCGCGTCACTTTCTTCTCCCTATTCTTAGAATCTAACCCGCTTCCCGGCAGCTTTGTTTACGGCTTGTGGTCGGAGCGTTTCGGCGGTTCTGCGCCCGAAGTTCCACGATCCCAGAAAATCTGTGTAGGCACAGTGCTTATATCGCGTGAACAACGACGGGGGAGTTGTATGGAAGCAATTAGAGTCTTATTTTCTGGATTTTTACTGAGCGGGTTTTTTTTGGCAGCGAGGGTTTCGGTGCGGCGGCATCGAGCACGCCGCAAACGATTTCAGGCGGTGGTGTTACGGCGATGGTGACTTATATGAATCCTGGCACTACCGATGAGCCTCGATTTCAGGTCGTGCTCGACACCCATTCGGTCAACCTAGACGCTTACGATCTGAAAAGCATAACCATTCTGCGTGACGACGCCGGCAAAACCTATGTTTCCACGGGATTGGAAAACAAAGGCGGCGGGCATCATCGGGAAGCGACGCTGGGATTTCCTAAAATCTCGTCGGACGCGAAGCGTATTGAGCTGGTGATCAGGGATATCGCGGGCGTCAAGGAAAGAGTGTTTCGCTGGAACGTTGACTAAATCGCTCTGGAGTTAGACGAGCGAATTTAGCTAAACAAAAAGGAGATTGTCATGAAACAAATTGTTGCGGTGACGGTCCTATAAGAAAAGGCAAACATGTCGAAGATGATGAGCGATATGTGCGGCATGATGAAGCAAATGTGAGAATGAATGAAGTTGGGGATGAAAAAAACTCAGTGAGCGCTATCTGCTAGCGATGATGTTGTCGCAAGTTAGCGTCGATAATGGCCGTGCGGGAAAACACAGGAGGCAGCAATGATTGGGATGATAAGTTGGTTTACAGGTGGATTACTATTGGCTCAGGAACGGGCCTATGAGTGGGGTTGGGGGATGCATCCTATGGGCGGATTCTGGGGCGGATGGGGTATTGGGATGATGTTCTTTTGGGGTCTGGCTATCTTGGGTGCCGTACTTGGTATCCGGTGGCTAATCACCCAGGGCAAGAAATAGCGGTCCGATTCGGCGCTGGGAATCCTACGCCAACGATTCGCACGGGGAGAGTTCGAGGCGAGGTAGCAGGTTCTACTTTAGCCCAGAACGGGAAGCGGAAGAGGTCGAGCGGGACACGATCCGTATTATCGAAGATGCCCGCTAGTCGGATTCGACGATGGACTGAGACGAGCGACGACTTTGGGTTTTTCAACCACACGATAGAAGGAATGGCTGTGCTAGTAACAAAAGGAGGGGTCATGAAGAAGTTTATTTTACCGATAATTTTCGCGGGGGCTATCGGCTCTCTGCCCGTGTTTGCCCAGGAGAAAAAGGAAATGCCCATGAAAGAGGGCATGCCCATGAAGGGTGAGGCGATGAAAGGTGGAGGAATGATGATGGAGCAGATGAAAGACATGCAGGGAAGAATGACCGCGATGAGAAAGGGCATGGGCGGGATGATGAAAGAAAAGGGGATGATGAAGGCCGAGCAGATGACGGGGATGGGAAAGTCTATGGGGGATATGTCCGGAATGATGGGAAACATGGGACAGATGATGCAGTCCGGCAAGATGACACCGGAGGAGATGGCGAACATGTCCAAAATGATGGGCGATATGTCGGGCATGATGAAGCAAATGTCTGAGCGCATGGGAAGGGGAATGAAGAAGGCGCAATAGACATCACGCGCAGGCACTGATTTTCTGTACGACCGTTAGGAGGTTTGGTGCCTGCGACGTTCACCGGTTGGGGGATTATCTGGGAAAATAGTGAAGACAATGACAATGACGGAGAGGGAATTTTGGACGGTGCTCCATGGGATGGTGTTTGGGACGGTTTTTTTGCTGGCGTTCACCGGTGGTTTCGCATGTCTTTGGAGCCTCAAGCGGGTGCTCATCACTGAGCCCGGAATCAAAGAGCGCATCAAGAGGCTGATCATCGGTATGTGGACGATGGCGATCATGGCCTGGCTTACGGTCATTTCCGGCACCTATATCGTTTACCCGTGGTATCGAGCCGGGGACCCAGGCAGTCCCCGGTCTCTTCTCCTGGCTAACCCGGACACACAGGCATGGCATACTTTCGGGATGGAGTGGAAAGAACATGTAGGCTGGTTCGCGCCAATTTTGGCAACGGCAGCAGCCTTCATCGTGACGTATTACGGGGCCAGCTTGGCCGAGAAAAATCGGCTACGCAAGGCAGTGCTAGTTCTGTTCACCATCGCGTTTGCGTCCTCTGCCGTAGCTGGCTTATTTGGCGCACTTCTCAACAAGGTAGCTCCGATTCAATAATTGCAGGAGAACGGATATGAATGCACGGACAGACTTTACGAAAACAGACGGTGTCGCAGCGGCCGCGGTTTTGGCCTCAGCCATCGGTGTGTTTATTACCGGTTCTCTGACCACGTTGGCTGAGATCAGTGACTCGTTAAAGACGGCCTTGGAGTGGTCCGGGGCGGTGGGACCCCTTATAGGTAAAACCGGCGTTGGTGTAATTGCCTGGCTGATTATTTGGCCCATATTCCATGCCCTCTGGCGGGGCAAAGTAGTGAATTTTAGTGCCATCTATATTGTTTCGGTGATTCTTATTGCGCTCGGTTGGTTTCTTACTTTTCCCCCAGTCTTTGAGGCTTTCAGCGGCTAAGTGATTTACATTTTGTGGATGCATTCCGAGTGAGAAAAGGAGATTGAAGGTGAACACGTTTATATGCGCGACAAAATAAACGACAGGTCACACGTGATCGGCGACATCTCCGGCATGATGAAGCAGATGTCGGAGCGGATGAAGACGAGAACGAACAAGGTTCGGTAATGCGTATGTCCTAGGCCGTAAAACAAAAACGCCAGGTTTGATGTCGGCTGCGAATAGCGGGCCGGAAACGACGAGGACGGACAAGCTGGGTTTGGCAACCGGCCATCTGGTTGTGCGCCGTCCCGTTAGTCCCGTTTATAACCTCGCTGCTGTTCGACAGCGCTGTGGCGTTCATCGCAGCGGCTGTCCTATTCGTGGTCATACTTTTGGTCTGTAATGTCATATGCCGGACAGGCAACGTTCAGGCACGTCAGATGCAGTGATGGGCAAAGAGGATGAAAAAGAGAGCCGTGTTATGGGCCTAGGAACACCAGAATACAGGATCGTGATTTTAGCGCTTCCGTTGTTTCTCGTATGGGAGATTCTTCAGTCCCTCTTCTATACAGATACCTTCACGGCATCCTGGCGTCAGCTTTTGTACAACCGAATTCATTGCGCGATCGGTGATGGGACGATTTTGCTTGGGGCTTTTTGGTTTGCGGCGCTGTTCTGGGGAAGAACTTGGATCGCGAGAAAAGAGATATTGCCCGCAGTTGTGTTCGTCGCAGGCGCGCTAACTTGCACGATCGTTAGTGAATATCGGAATGTTCATGTGGCTCAGAATTGGGCCTACAGCCAATGGATGCCTACGATCAGCGGCATCGGGGTCATCCCTGTCGTGCAGTGGATGGTCATTCCTTCTGTGATCGTTCACAACCTTCGGCGAGGGTCCATCTGAATGCCAAGAGGCGATCGAAGTATTGAAGTTTGAATAACGTAAAGCACAGGAGGTGATTGTGATCGCAAAAGATCCAGTTTGCGGGATGGACGTTGATGAAAAGACGGCCGCTGGAACGGCGGTTTACAAGGGCAAAACCTATTATTTCTGTAACCTGAGCTGTAAGGCGCGATTCCAGAAGGAGCCGGAACATTATGCCAAAGCCTGAATAGTAGTCCGCGACCGGCGCCAAAGACCAAATTTGAAAGGAGCGTGCAGGTGACTAGCTCAGAACAGTCCGCGCTTGCTTCCCTGGTAGCGCACGGACGGACTCAGCGCTTAGAGTTGTCAGTCCTGCGGTCTGACCTGCGCATCTTGCGTGGCAAAGATCGAGAAGTCTCTGCTGGCGACGCTGGAGGTCATAGCGATGGAAACGACAAGCACAAAGATCATCGCTAAGGCGGCAATCTTCTGAGGAGGAAAAATTGAAGAAGCGCCTGCATTCGGATTGTGGTCGCTGGTCTTTATCATGTTTCCTATTCTCTTAGCTATGTACGTTCGTTTGTCACATCGGGAAGAACGAGAAGTCACGAATGAATTCGGCGAAACTTATCTGCGCTATGCCGCGGTCACACCACGATTCCTACCTAAACTCCGCCGCCGGAACCGGCGCAATGCCATGCTGAGGCATTGACCCGGTTGTGAAAACTTACTCGTGGCGGTGGTATTTCGAAAGTCTTCGTTTGTTTTGCAGCTCAGAATGTTTACTGGTATCTAAAATACCAATCGGGAGGTTCGATGACGATCAATGTTCGAGGTTTTGCCCTGCTTGCTTTATTCACCTACGCTCCGGTTGTTGCCCAAGAACGCCAGCACGATCAGCACCAAGCGCAAAAGGAAGCTGCTGCAGCCATACCGGCGACTACGAAATGCTGCGAAAGCATGGACAAGATGGGCGAGATGAAAGGAGTCATGCCCATGAAAGGTGAAATGACGGGCGAAATGAAATCCAAAATGGAAAAGATGAAAGAGATGAAAGAAAAGATGGCTGAGAATATGGGCGAGAAAGGCTTGAAGATGCAGACGCCGGAGAGCAAGGTCGAGAAAAACCCGACATCCAAGGATGCGCACCAACACTAGCGAGGGGAGAGCGAATCGATGTGGCAACGTAGGCTGATGCTGATTTTTCTAACCTTGATTCTTGCTTCGTGTAAACAAGCGGAAGGGCCGGCCAAAACATCGCAGGATCAAACGCATGTTCACGGTACGCCAAAGGACTGGAAGTTCACTTTGCCGTTGGGCAACGCCGCCGATGGGCGGAAACTATTCGTCGAGGCGGAATGTCATAAGTGCCATGAAGTCACAGGCGAAAAATTTCCCGACATCGTCAAGGAGAAGGGCGATGTCGGACCTGAGTTGGCGCAGATGGCCGGTTTGCATCCGCCGGAATATTTGGCCGAGTCGGTAATCAATCCCAACGCGGTGATCGATCACGACGCCAAGGAGAAAGGTTATGTCGGCGCCGACGGAAAGTCCAAGATGCCCGAATACAACGACACCTTTACGGTGCGCCAGCTCGCGGATCTCACTGCCTATATGGCCTCGCTCAAAGCGGGCGGACATAAGCACTGACGAGCAAGAAGCGCGGCATTTCATTTTCCATTGTCGTCAGGAAGAATAGCCGATCGCACCACGGACTCGGAGAATCCTCCCGCCAAGCATGTCCTGAGCATCGCCGAAGGGGCGCAAAGGCGCCAAGTTCAGAAAAGAATTTTATTCTAAAAACCGTGCGCCTTTGCGGGAGATATTCCGATTTCTTCTTTTGCGCCCTTTGCGGTTAAATCCTCTGGTTCCGAATCTTTGCTTGCGGCGCTGTTGCACTAGACCCTTTCGTGCTCCTTCACTCTTGCAGTTAACTGCATCGATTGACCGGCGTGGTTGATTTTCTCGTGGCGCGAGCCGGGGTTTGGTGCTATGAGACTTTGGGTCGGCGTGGCGCTGGTGCAATCCAGCGGCGCGACTTTTTACTCTCGGAGGTCTTATGAAAGTCGTCGATGCAATTTGTGAAATTCTCAAGCGCGAAGGGGTTGAGTTTTTGAGCTGCTATCCGACCAATCCGCTGATCGAGGCGGCGGCGACGGCGGGGATCAGGCCGATCGTTTGCCGGCAGGAGCGCGTGGGTGTCGGCATCGCCGACGGATTTACCCGCGTCACCAACGGCCGGCGCATCGGCGTGTTTACCATGCAGGCCGGTCCGGGGGCGGAGAACGCATTCTCCGGCGTTGCGACGGCGTATTCCGACTCCGTGCCGATGCTTTGTTTACCGGTCGGCCATCCGCGCAATAGCTCCCAGGTGTTTCACTTTTTTCGCTCGGTGCAATCCTACGCGCCGATCACCAAGTGGATCGAAGAACTTACCGTGGCCGATCAGGTGCCGGATGTCATGCGGCGTGCGTTTACGTATCTCAAGTTGGGCCGGCCGGGGCCGGTGATGGTCGAAATCCCCGGCGACGTTGCGCTGGAAGATTTTACCGGGGCGCTGAAATACTCACCGGTGAAGCGCACGACCAGCGGCGCCAACGCGAGCGATGTTGCAGCGGCGGCGAAAGTCTTGTTGCAAGCGAAACACCCGATGATCGTTGCCGGACAGGGCGTGTTGTACGCCGACGCAACGGACGAGTTGATCGAGTTTGCCGAGCTGGCGCAGATTCCCGTTACGACACCGCTGGAAGGCAAGAGCGCATTTCCCGAACACCATCCGCTGTCCCTCGGCACGGGCGCGGGCGTGATGCCCAAACCGGTGCATATATTTCTGCAGAAGGCTGACGTGATACTGGCGGTCGGCACGAGCCTGACCAAGCACAACATCACGGCGGCGGCGATTCCGCCGGGCAAGGTGATCATTCATGCGACCAATGACGAGCGCGACATCAACAAACAGTACGCCTCCGACTATCCGATACTTGGCGACGCGAAATTGGTTTTACACCAGTTTGTCGAGGCGGCTAAGGATATTCTCGGCGGCAAGAAACGCGACGCTGAGGGCGCGGTGGCGGCGGAAATCAAAAGGGGCAGGGAAGAATGGCTCAGGGAGTGGATGCCCAAGCTGACTTCCAATGAAACGCCGCTGACGCCATACCGCGTCATGTGGGAGTTCATGAATTTGTTCGAGCGCAAAGATGTCATCGTCACCCACGACTCGGGCAGTCCGCGCAATCAATTGGTGCCGTTTTACCAGGCGCCCGTGCCGCGCAGTTATTTGGGCTGGGGCAAGTCCCACGCGCTGGGCGGCGGACTCGGTTTGATCATCGGCGCCAAGCTCGCCGCGCCGGAGAAATTTTGCGTCAACTTCATGGGCGACGCTGCCTTCGGCATGACCGGGCTCGATTTTGAAACCGCGGTGCGAAACAACATTCCAATCTTGACCATCGTGTTGAACAACAATTTCATGGCCGCCGAGACTCACGTGATGCAGGCTTCGCACGAGCGCTACGGCACCATGAATATTCTCGGCAACTACGCCGACTTGGCGAAATCCCTGGGCGGCTGGTCCGAAAGAGTGGAAGAGCCAAGCCAGATCGTGCCGGCGCTGCAACGCGCCAGAAAAGTCACCGACGACGGCAAGGCGGCACTCTTGGAATTCGTCACTTGCCGAGAGATCGCCACATCGAGAATGCGCGATTGACTCCGGCTGCCGCAATTGAAGTTACGGCGCCGGGCGACGAATGTTACCAAGCGCGGAACATGACTTCGGCGACCTTGTGGAAGGTTTCGTCATCATTCTTGCCGAGCTCGATGAGCTGCGCTTGGCAGATGTGTTTGCAAAAGGCGAGCACCGCTTGGCGCACAATCATACTTTTGCCGTTCATGGTTCGGTGACCCGTCAAACGGCCCTGGCGGAGGAATACGGTTTCTTCGGGGTGATATACTAAATCATAGAAGCGAGTGTCTTGGGGAATCGACTGCGCTAGCGTTTCCGAGCTGCGGTTGTTTGCTGCGATATCGGCTGCGGCATGAGCGCGCCATTGCTGCTCGAAATCCCCCTCTTGCCCAACAGACAGAATCGGCGGATTGGCCGGGGCAAGGGCCGAGTAGGGCGCGAGTATCGTAGCCTTGCCGTCGGGCAATTTTCGCACGCCGCCTTGACCTTTGGTGGTGCTGTTAATGATCAACCCGACCCGCGTCGCCCAAATCGGAATACCAATTTCATCTATCGCGATCGCTTGACGGCCGAGCTGTGCGATTTCACCAGCGAGGGATTCGGCGTGGGAGCGAGTACGATTAGCGATGATGAGTTTTCCTTTGCCGATGTGATCGCTTACATGAAAAGCCACGGCGCGCGCCGAGCCGCCGGCTCCCAACAGCAGCACGTCCATGCCATCGAGGGACTTCACGAAAGCTTGGCGCTGACCTGGCGGCGGAAGTAGCAGGCTGTCGATGAATCCTGCGCCATCGGTGTTGTAGCCGATCAGTTTGCCGCTCGGACTCTTGACGACGGTGTTTACCGCGCCGATGCGCGCCGCGTCGGCATCGAGCTCGTCGACGAAATCGATCACGCGCACTTTGTGCGGCACGGTGACGTTGATGCCCGTGAAGCGATGGGAATTCCTGAGCGCGCGCAGCAGCGCGCCGACGTGGGCGTCGTCGACATCGAGCGGCAAGTAGATGGTGTTCATGCCGAGCTGGCTAAACACCGCATTCCACAACGCCGGGCTCTTCGAATAGTGCGATGGGCCGTCGCCGATGACTCCAGCGATGGACTTATCGCCAATGGCTGATTCGTCGAGCCGATTGGAAATCAGCTTATGAATTGCCGCGATTTCACTGGTCGATTGCATGGCGCTCCGTAATTTAGTCGCACGGAGCAGCCATTTTGGCAACCGCATCCAAAGTGGAAAAGAGAGCCAACCACAAAGGACACAAAGTGTACATAGAAAGAAGATTCGGAACCGGAGAAATTAACCGCAAAGAACGCGAAGTGCGCAAAGAAAAAAATCGTGTTCCGAACTTAGCGTCTTAGCGTCTTTGCGGGAGTAAATCTCTTCTGTCAGCGGTACGAGCTAGGCGGACTTGCGGATGGACAGCTTGTCGTCGGCGAAGGAGAGAAAGGTTGGGTTTTTCTCGATAACCGTCTCCATGGCGACATCGTGTCCCCATAACTGGTGCACGTATCTCAGAGTCTTCTCGGCGTATTCAAGCTGGAGATCGCGGCCATCGTGAAAGTGTTTGAGTAACAGTGTGCGGTCTTTTTTGTAATCCGAGTCTTCGACCTTAATGACGGGGATGGTACCGGTGCCGACGCTTTGGATCAGGGTGTCTTTGATCTGGCGCCAGTTGTCTTTGTCGGCGACCCGGGTGACCACCTGTTCGTTGCCGCGGTTACTATATTCGAACAAGTTGAGCTCGCGCATCAGCTCTTCGGTTAGATATCGGCGCAAGAACGACGCATCGCGCTCCACTTCGCGCACCTCGAAAAGCTTGTCCATGCCGTTTTTCTTACGCGGACCGAATGTCTCAATCTCTTCGGGACTCGGATTGTTCCAGCGCTTTTCGATATCTTCCCAAACTTTCATGCCGACGTGGTAGGGATTCAAGCTGCCGGGGGACGGCCGAAGCACCTGGGTATGGCGCACGATAAATTCCAGATGCAGCTCCTGCGGCAAGTCGAGGGATTCGAGAATTTTCTTATGCCAGAAGCTTGCCCAACCTTCGTTCATGATTTTAGTTTCAATCTGTGGCACGAAGTACTGCGCCTGTTCATGGACGGTGGTCAGCAAATCTCTTTCCCACTCGGCGAGCTGGGGATTGTGATCGCGAATGAAGAGCAGCAAGTCTTCGTCGGGATAAAGCGGCACTCTCTTAAGATCGGGCTCGACCCGCTCGCGGCGCCGGTGCACGGTACTGAACGGATCGGCGGCCGGTTCAGTCTCGGCCAATTTCAGCTGGAGTTCTTCCTCTGCACTGGGCTTTTTGATGGCAAGATTGCGCCGGCATTGCAGCGAGAGGGCGTGAGCGGCATCGAGCAGCGCTTCGACCTTTTCCAGACCGATGCTCGGATCTTCGACGTAATGGCGCACGCGGTTGGCGTGGCTTTTGAACGATTCGATGGTGTACTGAGCGCGGGTTGACTTGAAGGTGAAATTATTCTTGAAAAAATCGTTGTGGCCGTAGACATGGGCGATGGTCAAGACCTGCAGGGCGAGGCTATTGTCGCGCATCAGATAGGCGATTGATGGATTAGAATTAATAACCATCTCGTAGGGGAGGCCGCTAACACCGTAATCGTAGAGGGTCTTGAGCTTTTCAAAATTCTTACCGTAGGACCAGTGGGGGTAATGGGCCGGCATCCCCGAATAGACCATGTAGGATAGCATGTCCTCATGGTCGCAGATCTCAAATTCTTGCGGGTACGGATCAAGTCCGAAACGTTGGACGAGCTTGGTGATTCGCTCATCCCAGCGTTCGAGATCTTCGACGGTATAACTGGTGGCCATGGCAATGGATTTAGGCGGCGTCCTCCCGGACGCGGTCTTTGCTCAGAAAGGTCTTGAATGAAGCCCAGATGTCTTCCTTCTTTTGAATCTGCACGGTTTGAAAATTGGCTTCTTGAATTTGCGAGAAGAACTGAATCATCGTGCTGCCGTAGTAACCGGAGCCCAGCGGTTTGATTTCCCCGTAACCGAACAGGTTGGAAATCTTGGTTAATTCCTGCGCGGCTTTGAGCGCGGCTGGATTGTCCGAATCGAAATTATCGCCGTCGGAACAGTGAAAGGCGTACACATTCCAAAGCGCCGGGTGGTAGCGCGCCTCGATGATTTCTAGCGCCTTGATATACCCCGACGAGATGAAAGTGCCGCCGGATTCGCCTTTGTGAAAGAACTCTTCCTCAGTCACTTCGAAGGCTTCGGTGTGGTGCGCGATGAAAACGATCTCGACGTTTTGATAGCGCGTGCAGATAAACTGGTAGAGCAGGAAAAAGAAACTGCGGGCTAGATATTTTTTTACCCGGTCCATGGATCCCGAGGTGTCCATGATGCACAGCACGACGGCGTTGGATTCGTTGCGAATGTCAGTGATGGTGTGATGGTAGCGCAAATCGTCTTTGTGAAAAGGAAAGCGCGCGGTGGCGGCCATGGGGTGCCGCTTCAGCGTGGCTTTTTTGCGTTTTACCCGTGAGCGCGCGGTACGCTTTTTGTCGAGACGGACCCGGATGCCTTTGCGACGAAAACCTTTTTGGCGAAACAGCCGTTCGACTTCGATTTGGCGCAGCCGCTTGCGCTCGAGATCGGGTAGTTCAAGATCCTCGAACATGAGTTCGATGATCTCGTCCAGGCTCACGTCGGTCTCGTAATAGTCGACGCCCGGCTTGTCACCCGCTTGTTGGTTGCCTTGGCCATCTTTGCCCTGCCCAACGACATCTCCCGGCTTGGGTTCGCCGTCCCCGCCCTGGCCGACTCCAGGCGTGTTATCGCCATAGACAAACCGGTATTCCTTGATGCCACGAATCGGCACCTTGATGATGCGATGTTTGTCCTTGCCGATGATCGATTCCTCGGCGATGATATCGCCGATGTTGTTGCGTATCGCTTCGCGCACTTTTTGCCGGTGCCGCAGCCGGTCACCGGCGGTGCGGTCGCTGCGTTGTCCGGCGGACGGATTGAACGGTCGAAAAATTGTCATTGACGAGCTTGCCGGATGACGTTGATTTTTACGCCAGCCGATCAATCCTTCCACAGATTGTTCGACGCGTACTTGAGCACGACGTCGACGCAGCTCTGGCAGTAGCCATGTTCGAGCAGGCTTTTGACCATTGAGTTGTATTTTTCCGATTGGTCTTCGTCGCGCATGCGCGCCTTGGTGATCACCCGGCTCAGGTCGCGCACCGAAGTGATCAATTTCTTTTCGATCGCTTCTTTAAGCGGTTCGTAGCTTCGGTATTCGATCTTTTCGCCGCGCCGGTTGGCCGCCCAGAGATAGGCGATCACTTCCTGGCGGAAGCCGTCGGCGGCGGAGCCGATGATGGCGATCTGCTCTTCAATCGATTTCATGAAGCCTTCATCGGGAGCCAATTCTTCTTTTGTGTTGCGGTCTTTGACTTTGCTCTTGTTGATATAGGCCTCGGCGTGATCGAGATAGTTCTGAAATAACGCCTCGGCTTGTTCCTGATAGGAGTAGACAAAGGCCCGGGTAATTTCTTTTTCGAGAACCTCCAAATACTCTTTGTGCAGAGTGTCTTGGAGGAATTCCAAATACTGCTTGCGAGTGTCGTCCGGCATGTCCGCTTCTTTGACCATATTGATCAACGCTTCGCGTACGTTGATCGGATTGATGCAATTGCCGGCGGTGTTGTCGGAAAGGGCATTGTCCAAAGCTTTCATGATAAAGCGTGTCGAGATGCCCGACATGCCTTCCCGCTTGGTGCTTTCGCGCAGCTCTTGAACGTCGACTTTTTTGGTTCGGCCTTTCTCGACGACTTCCTCGCCATTATAGAGCTTGAGCTTAGTCATAAGATCGCACTTGTTGGTCGGTTCCAGGCGCGATAGGATGGCGAACATGGACGCGACCTCTAAGGTGTGCGGAGCGACGTGAGCGCGGAAATCGGAATTGCGGATAATTTTCTGATAGATTTTTACTTCCTCGGATAGCCGCAGGTTGTAAGGAACGCGGATCGCGACGATGCGGTCGAGGATCGCTTCGTTGGTATGATCGGCCTTGAATTTTTGCCACTCGGCTTCGTTCGAATGGGCGACGATGACGGTGTCGACATAAACCAGGCCGTGGCGGCCTGGCGCCGGAACGACCTTTTCCTGGGTTGCCGTGATCATGCAGTGGAGATACTCGATCTCGTTTTTGAAGACCTCGATGAACTCGACGATGCCACGATTGCCGACGTTCAATGCGCCGTTCAATTCCAGGACTCGCGGGTCGCCTTCCGAGTATAAATCCAGCTTTGAAATATCTTCGCTGCCGATGAGCACCGAAGTGTCCTGGTTGTTGGGATCGACCGGCGGGACGACGCCGATGCCGATGCGCGCGCGTTTGGAAAATTCCACCGTGTGGACAGGAAACTCTTCATACTTCCCGGCAAATTCATTTTGCAGCCGGTAGCGACACACTGGGCACAAGTCACCTTCGATATGAACGCCGAGCATCTTTTCGAATTCCTTACGCAAATGGCGCGGAATGAGATGCAAGGGCTCTTCGAACATCGGGCAGCCCTCGATCGCGTAGAAAGGCTCATTTTCTTCGAGACCGCGATGGAGTTTTTCCGCCAGCGAGCTTTTGCCGGAGCCCACCGGACCCATCAAATAAAGAACCTGGCGGCTTTCCTCACCCTTGAGCGATGCCGCGTGAAAATAGCGGACGATCTGCGAGACGGTCTTTTCAATGCCGAAGAATTCCTCGCTGAAGAAGTCATATAGTTTGATCGACTCATCCTTGTAAAGCCGTTGCACATGGGGATCGCGTTTTTCGTGAATGTCGCGAACACCGGATTTAATCAGCGTGTCGTAGACGCGGGCGTGGGCGAGTTTGGCGATCGTTGGGTCGGATTTTACATTGTCGAGATAGCCGAGCAGGTTGCCATGCCAAGATTGAGCGTGATGAGCGTCCCTGTCCTTTTTGATCAGCTTCTCGAATTCCTTATTATGGTCCATTCCAGCAGCCTCCCTTAAATATATCGTTACGGTGAAAAATTAATGCGGACGTAGCGGGGGAGCGGAACACCGGATGCGCGAGCAAAAGCACTGAGCTGTAATTGAGGATTACCTTGATGCCAAGCGAACGAGCGCACTATGAGTGATTTGTGTGTCACCTTGAATGAGCGAAAAACCTAAAGAGGGATTCGGCGCCGATCGCGCTAGGGGGGACATTCCGGGAGTATGTTAAGGCTCGCATTCGACCTCCTAATCCGTCATGGTCGGCTCGCCGATTGGCTCTCTGATTGTTAGACGACACCAAAGAACATTTGATCACAACACCCGATGCGTTACGGTTAATATTAAAACGTTATTCTGTATCAAAGTCAAGATAATTCCATGCCAATCCGCGATTGTTTCGAGAGACAATTCATGCCATCGGTTATCAACTTTGATTTCGTCTGCTAGAATCAGCGCCATTCGGAAAAAATTGCTTGAGCGATCGAAGGTAAGGTAACGGTCCATCCTATGACGCGGGAATCTCTGCAGATAGAACCAGGGCTAAAATGGTACGCGATCCGCATCAAAGTTAACCGCGAACGTGACGTCGAGAAGCGACTACGCGATTTGCGCTTGGAGGTGTTTCAACCCTGGATGCGGGCGCGGCGCCGAATCGGCAGCAAGTTTCACTGGGTGCAAGTGCCGTTGTTTCCCGGTTATATGTTCTGCCGGCTAGATATGGTGCTTTCCGGAAAAGCAGCGCGCTACTCCCCTGGGGTCAAAGACTTTCTAACCTTTGGCAGCCGACTTGCTGAGGTCGGCGAAGAAATTATCAGCGCGTTGCGCGAGCGCTGTCCGGATGGGGTCGCAGAGATCGATCCAGTGCGGGCCAAGCCGGGCGATACGGTGCGTATCAACGAAGGGCCGTTTTCCGGACTGGAGGCGATCTTTGAACAGAAACTCAAAGGCAGTGAGCGCGTAGCCGTGCTTCTCGACATCCTCGGCAGGCAAACCCGTATCGTGTTGCCGAGCGAGACCATTGCCAAGGTATGATTTTTCATCTCTGACCATTGCCGATGCGCCAGTGTCTGCGGTTCGTTTGCTCTTCTAGTTGCTGCTTGACACGCTTCGTCTCGCCTTGATAAAGCCCCCGTAAGTTGGATCGATCTTGCGAGGGGGGATCACATGGGTCACCGATCTCGGCAACGACGGCTGCTCTTTTTCATCACCAGTGCGTTGGTTCTGTTGCTACTCGGCCAGACTGTGGTTTTGTCGAGTCGTTGGTTGAACCAATCCTTTCCCGGCTTTTTTGTCCATCAGAACCTGACGGTTGGTCCTTATTCCTTGCCGGGGTGGGGCGGAGCCGAGGCTGGTTTGAAGTCTTTTGATCGAATTATCAGCGTCGATGGGCGAAAGCTCAGCGATCGCAGCGAACTTTACTCCCTTGTTCGCGGTCTTCACGCTGGCACCCAGGTTCGCTACCAAATTATCCGGGCTAATCAGCAGCTCGACATCATTATTCCGGCTCAAGTATTCGTTTTGCGCGAATGGCTGTTGAGTTTTGGTATTTACGTCATGATCGGTCTCGCGTTTCTGGTGATCGGCGTAATGCCGTACTTCTATCGGGCCTCGTCGCCGGTGGCATTGCCCCTCTGCTTCATGGTCATGGCGGTATTCATCTGGTTTCAGACCACCTTCGATTTTATGACTGAGGGTTGGTTGCCGAAGGAGATCCGCATCTTTGCCCTGTGCTTGACGCCCAGCGCGGCGATTCATTTAGCGTTGCTGCTCAGACAAAATTCCTCGAGCGGGTCGCTGCGCTGGTTCGTTGTCGCGTCGCTTTACGCGATCGGGGTCCTGATCGGCGTATTCAATAGCGTGAGCTACTTTGGCCCGGTGGAGATTTGGTGGCAGTTTTTCCAGGCGGCCTACGCTTATGTTCTTATCGGCGCGTTGGCATTTCTCATCATTACCGGAACCGCGCTGCGCCGCACCGAGTCTGACTTGGAGCGTTCGCGGCTCCGGGTAATGATAGCCGGTGCCCTCGCCGGATTCCTGATGCCCGCGTTGGCCACGGTTCTCACCACCTCGTTGCAACTGCCGATTCCCTACAATCTCGCTTTGGTGCCAACGGTGTTCTTTCCGATCTCGGTTGCCTACGCGTTACTGAAATACAGCATGTTCGATCTCGGCAAGGTGTTAAAATTGGCGCTGAGCCGAGTCGCTTTGGTGGCGGTGTTGGTCGCGCTCTATTTGATTGTCGCCATCGCCGTCGCGCCCTGGGCGGGGGAGACCGTTAGGGATCCGCTGGTGCTGCTGTTTTTTTCGCTGCTCGTCGTCACGCTCTTTAATCCGTTGCTGCGCCGCTTCGAGGACGTGGTCGATCGATACATTTACCGCCAAGAATATGACCCGGCGCAGGTGCAATCCCAAGTGAGTTTGTTTCTACGCACATTGGATGCTGCGCCAGCATTGGCGAAGGGATTTATCGAGCGGATCGTTTGGCCGCTGAATATCGAAGCGGCGGCGGTGTTATACCGAGGGAGCAACGCGCCGCAATGGTTGGCGGTTTCGACCGATTCACTGGCCGGGGGCCCAGCGGCGAGCAACGCGGACAACGCCGATCTCTCGGATCTCTGGGATCGCTCTGATTATCGTGCTCTTTGCCGCGAGGAGGTGGCGTTGGACCCGCGTTTCGGCGACCGGCGTGAGCGGATTTTGCAGCTGTTCGAGGGTTTGCGCGCCGAGCTTTTGTTACCGTTGGTATACCAGCGTGAAGTGCGCGGCATGGTTTGTTTCGGCGCCAAACGATCCGGCCTCGAGTACAGTGCCGAAGATTTTCGCCTGTTAGGAACTTTGGCGGAGCAGTTGGCATTGTCCCTGGAGAACGGCCGGCTCTATGAAGAGTCGGTTGAGGCGCGCAAGAAAGCCGAGGCGAGCAACCAAAAATTGATCGAAATGGATCGAATCAAGAAAAATTTTGTCGCCAATATATGCCATGAAATTCGCACGCCGGTCAGCACGATCATCGGCTTTGCCGAAGTGTTGCGCGACCCGAGCTATCAGGGCGATGCCCGCGCGATGCTCGACCGGCTCGTCAATAACGGCCAAGAGCTGTCCGGCCTGATGGATAATCTGATGAACTATTCGCGCATGGAGGCGGATGGCAGCGCATCGCAGTTCGAGATCGTCAAGCTCAAAGAAGTTTTGGCCGGGCTGACCCTAATGACGCAACGCTTGATCCGGGCCCGGCCCATCGAGTTCGGCGTGCACATCGATTCGACCATCGATACGATCGAAAGCGACGGGCAAAAACTGCAACAGATCTTGGTGCAGTTGCTGACCAACGCCCTTAAATTCACCGAGAAGGGGCGCATCGATCTGTCGATCCGAGAAGACCACGAGCGAGGTGCTCTGGAAATTGCGGTGGCCGACACCGGAATTGGTATCCGACGCGAAGATCAGGAGCTGATCTTTGAGGACTTCCGCCAGCTCGATGGATCTTCGACGCGTCACTATGGCGGTACCGGGCTTGGACTCGGCCTTTGCCGGAAATTCGCCGCGGCCCTCGGCGGTGATATCCAAGTGGCGAGCGAAGTCGGCGTTGGCAGCGTCTTTAAATTGCTATTGCCAGTTAGAGCCGCGGAAGCCGCAACGCTGCGCGATGCAGCTTAGGACTTAGTGAGATTGTTGCAATGATTTCGCTCTAGTCCTGTGTTACAGTCGGCCACCAACGCAGAAAGGCAGTACGCGCTTATGTCACAGCTACGTCAATTGGTGATTGCCGCCGCGGATCCCAGCCGCTTGGCGGGATTCTATCAAGAGGTTTTCGAGCTCGACAAGATCGACGAAAGCCAAGGGGCGGTGTTTCTATCCGATGGCACATTCAACTTGGCGTTGATCACCGAAGCGGACCCGGAAAAGCGCGGCATGCGTCATCTTGGTTTCGACACAACCCGCGCCGACTCGATTCAAATAAAGCTTGCCAATCTGAATATCGCCAACAGCGACCTTCACGAAGTGAACTCCGTCGCCGGCATCGATCATGAGTTGCGCGATCCCGATGGCAATCTCTTGGGCATTTCCCGGCGCGCCTTCGATGTCGCTTACCAGCAACGGCCGGTGCCGATTCGTCATATCGCGCTCTACACACCCAATCCCCAGCGGCTCAGAGATTTCTATTGCTCCGTGCTCGATATGAAGGAAGTCGAGCGCACCGACCGTTCGTCGATCTTCGTGTCCGACGGCTATTTCAATCTGGCGCTTTTGTTCCAACGGAAGGAAGAGCCTATGGGGTACAACCACTTTGGCTTCCATGTCAAAAGCAACGAAGAGATGCAGAGCCGGGCCGAGAAAGCCGGAGTGCGGCGCGGCGCCAAGCGTCCCGATCGTATTCCATTTGCGGAGTATAGGGTTCACGATCCCGAGGGCAACGGCATCGATATCTCGCAAAAAGGGTGGCATGTTTAGCGGATCGCTAAGCCGATGGGTCGAGGATCGAAGATGGAGGATGGAAAATTGCGACCTTCGATCTTCCATCCTCGATTCTCGACGGAGGGCCGCTAGTCGAGTGCGGCTCGGTCTATGAAGAGCGAAGACTTCCTTCAAGAAATCCTGACGCCGGTGCATGAATTCTGCCGAGCGATGGATGCCAATCCGCCGGCTTACTGTTACGTACCGCTACACACGGACGAAGAGCGGATTCGGGTGATGCAGAGCCGGTTATTCAACGAGCTGCGCGCCGCGGACTTGTTCGGCGCTTGGCTCAAGACCACGCCCGAGCTCGACGTCAAAGCGACCATGGCTGAATCGGCGCACGACGAGATGGTGCACGCGCAGCTTCTGAGCAAGCGTATCCGCGATCTGGGCGCCGAGCCGTTCGACTACAAGCCGTTGCCGGCGCAAATCGCCATGTTCAACGCGATGGAAGGCTTGAATGAAACCTGTGAGCGGATCGCCGGGCTATCACTGGCAGGTGAAACCGTCGCCAATTATTTGATTCAAATGTGCCTCAATTCGCCGGCGGTGCCGGAGTGGATCAAGCAGCCTTATCGCCGGATCACCCAAGACGAAGAAGGCCACGGCAGCGTGCCCCAAGAATTTCTCAAGCGCTACGCCACCACGGATGAACGCCAGGACAAGGTGCGCCGCGCCGTGGCGATGCGCATGGTTTTGTTCCGCGAATATCTCGCCAGTTTGGATCGCTGGTCGATGGGCAAGGATCGCTGGTAGACTACGGACGTTTCGCGAGAAACGCCGGCGACGTGCGGCTGGCGCAGTTTGACAAGTCTTACTGCGGTTCTTTTCCTGATTTATCGTCGATTTGGCTTGTTTGGTTTAGCAGCGCATGGAGATATTCGAGCCGATCAATTGCTCTCGCCCGGCATTGACAGCAGGCTAGAGTCGAGTCTGACACACTGCGACATAGATGACACTTCTCGTGCCGGCAGAACGGACAGTGCCCTTCGAACAAGGGCCAAGATAGTGTTCTCTGTGCCAAGTGTGATCAATCCTTTCCCCGGCTAATTTGAAATTAGCACTCAATAAGACTATGCAAAGCGTGTGCACGCCAGTTCCGCGGCGTCGATGCGGCGATGATGGTGCAAATTCCGTCTCGGCTGGAGCAGCGGCCAACCGTACAAAAACCGCTGAGCTGTTTGAAAAGCTGTAACTTCGGTTTACTGCGGAGTCCTTATTTCGGTTGAATAACGATGCCAATTCCCGATATAGGGTGGGGAGTCATTAGGGAGGGGTAAATGAAAATTCTATTTTTCGATGATTTTAAGCTCGGCGTTATCAAGGGCGATAGTGTGGTCGATGTGTCGGCGGCCGTGCGCGACATTCCGCATACCGGGCCGCATAATTTGATCAGCGGGTTGATCGAGCGTTTCGGCGACTATCGTGGCGCGCTGGAGAAGGCTAGTACCGAAGGGAAGGGCGTGCCGCTTACGAACGTGCGCATCCGGGCGCCGCTGCCGCGGGCGGTCAATATCGATTGCATGGCGGTGAACTACATGGAAGACGGCACGCGTAAAGAGCCGGCGCCGATCAATGCGTTCCACAAGTCGCCCGGCTGCGTGATCGGCGACGGCGATACCATGGTGCTGCCCGACGTGCCCGCGACGATTTTCGAGGGCGAGGCGGAGTTGGCGTTGGTGATCGGCAAGCGCGCCGCCAACGTGCCCGCCGCCAAGGCGATGGAGTATGTCTTTGGCTACCTGAATTTCATCGATGGATCGGCGCGCGGTCTGCCGCCGGCGGGCAATACCTTCTATCAGATGAAATCGCGCGACACCTTTGGCCCGATGGGTCCGTTTATCGTGACCGCGGACGAAATCAAGGACCCGGACAATTTGCAAGTGCGGTTGTGGAACAACGGCACGCTGATGCAGAACTACAACACCAGCGACATGGCGCATAATATCCCGCGGTGTATCGAATGGGTCAGCTCCATCCATGCGCTCGAGCCCGGCGACGTGCTGGCGCTGGGCACCAATCACCGCGGCCTAAATCCGTTTCAAGACGGCGATCTCATCGAGATCGAAACCGAACCGCTGGGCCGCCTGCATTTCAAAATTCGTGACGACCTCAAGCGTACTTGGGCTAGAGAGACACGCTTGCAACGGCACGACAAAGGTCTGGAGGGTAGCACGCCACAACTCACGGGTAAGTACGCCAAAGCCTAGCGTCAACACTTTTTGCGGGTGCTTGCACTTTGGAGCCATTAATTGAGGTTTCCAAAGGGGGTGAGCATCCCCTTTGCAATATCTAAATCAGCGGCGGGGTTAAATGCCCTCCGCGCAGTGGCTTCGTTTAATAAAAATCGAAAATAGGAGAGCTAACAAAAATGAAAACCACTAAGAAGGCGATCAAGGCGGCTAGCCGGCAGTCCAAGAGTTCGGGTATAGACCGGCCCGAGGGTGTGGGCAAAGCTCAGATGAAGTGGGGCAGTGACGTGGTCGCCGAAGTCACCCGACGGCTTGACTTGAAATACATCGCGCTGGTGCCCGGCGCGAGCTACCGCGGCTTTCACGATAGCATCGTCAACTATCTAGGCAATCAGAATCCGCAGATGGTGATCTGCCTGCATGAAGAGCATGCGGTGTCGATCGCCGACGGTTACGGCAAAGTGACCGAGCAGCCAATGGCCGTGGCGCTGCACTCCAACGTCGGTCTCATGCACGCGACCATGACGATCTTCAACGCCTGGTGCGATCGCACGCCGATGATCATCTTTGGCGCCACCGGTCCGGTGGATGCGCACAAGCGACGGCCGTGGATCGACTGGATCCACACCGCGAAGGATCAGGCGTCGATGATCCGCCACTACACCAAATGGGACGACCAGCCGGCCTCACCGCAAGCGGCGGTGGAGTCGGTGCTGCGGGCAAACCAGATCGCCCGCAGCGCGCCGCGCGGGCCGGTTTACGTTTGCCTTGACGTCGGGTTGCAGGAAGAACCGCTCAAGGAGAAAGTTTCGATTCCCGATCCGGCGCGCTTCGCGCCGGCACCATCGCCCGGGGTGCCGCACGCTTCCGTCATCAAGGCATTGAAGGCCATCGACAAGGCGAAGTTTCCGCTGATCCTCATGGGGCGCGTCTCGCGCAAGCAAGCCGACTGGGACCGTCGCGTGCGCTTCGCCGAAATGATCGGTGCCGCGGTTTTGACCAGCAGCAACGACCCGGCTTCATTTCCGACCACTCATCCGCTGCATCTCGCCGCGCCTTGCTTGCGTCCTAGCAAGGCGGCAACGATGCTGATCGAGAAAGCCGATTTGATCATCAGCATGGATTGGCTCGATCTGGCCGGTGTTTTGCGCCTGGCGCTCGGCGCCGCGCAGACGCAGGAGCCCGCGGAGCAGACGATCATCCACTGTTCCATGGACGGCTACCGGACCAACGGCTGGAGTATGGACCATCAGGCGCTGGCGGCGGTCGATATTCCGATCTACGCCGAGCCCGATCAGTTTATCGCACAGATGCTCGACGAGCTCGACGCCAATAAAACGCCGAAAATCAAAGCCCGCCCCGAGATGAAAAGCATCGTTCATTGGAACGACGACCTCGGCGCCAGTGCAAAGGCTGCGAACGGCAAGTCGATGACGCTTTGGGACATGGCGATGACCGTGCGCGAGTTTGCCAAGAAGCGGCCGATCACCTTCGCTCGTCTATCGCTCGGCTGGCCAGGCGAAGCGGATGACTTCGACGGACCGCTCTCTTTCATGGGCAATGACGGAGGCGGCGGCGTCGGCACGGGGCCGGGGCACTGCGTCGGCACGGCGCTGGCGCTCAAGGGGAGCGGCCGGATTCCCGTCGGCATTATCGGCGACGGCGACTATCTGATGGGCGTGAGCGCGCTGTGGACGGCAGCGCATATGGACATTCCTCTGATGATCGTGGTCGCCGACAATCGTTCCTATTTCAACGATGAGATGCATCAAGAACGCGTCGCGCAAATGCGCGATCGGCCGCCGCAGAATCGCTGGATCGGCCAGCGCATCGACGATCCGCGGGTGGATCTGGTCGCGATGGCGCGCGCCCAAGGATTCGACACTGAGGCGCCGGTCTCGACGGCCGAGGCACTGGCGAAAGCGCTCAAGAAGGGCGCGGATATCGTCGCCAAAGGCGGGCGCTATTTCATCGATTCAGTGATCGAACCGGGCTACGCCGAAAGCGTACCGGACCAGCGTGCCGGCATGGTGAAGAAAAAGTGAACACTCGGAAGTTCAGTCCGGCCGGTTCGAAAATAACAGTGGGTGTCATCGGATGCAACGAATAATGTCGTCGAGACTCTTCTAACGATAGTCACCGGCTTTTGGAGGGTTCATGGCGCAATCGGAGATCGCATTGATCGTCGGCGCAGGACCCGGGTTGAGCGCGTCCTTGGCGAGGTTATTCAGGAAGGAGGGAATGAGCATAGCCTTGGCGGCGCGCGACGCCAAAAAGCTCGACGGCTTAGTGCAGGAAATCGACGGGCGCGCCTATGTCTGCGACGCGAGCGCGCCGAAAGACGTTGAAAACCTTTTCGAAGCGGTGAGCAAAGATTTCGGCGCGCCCAATATTGTCGTCTACAACGCCAGCGGCCGGGTGCGCGGGCCGCTCGCCGATCTCGATTCCGACGAGGTGCGCAAGACGATCATGATTACTTGCTATGGCGGCTTCCTGGTCGGCCAGGCAGCCGCCAAACGCATGCTCAAGTCCGGCGGCGGCACGATACTTTTCACCGGCGCTTCGGCGAGCGTCAAAGGTTACGCCAACTCGGCGGCCTTCGCTATGGGCAAAATGGGGCTCACCGGCTTGGTTCAGAGCATGGCGCGCGAGCTGCAACCGCAAAATATTCATGTCGCTCAAGTCGTCATCGACGGCGGCATCTACGACGCCGCTCGGCCCGAGCGTCTCACGGCGCGCGGTCCCGACGGCGGTCTGGACCCTGACGCTATCGCGCGCACGTATCTGCACCTGCACCGCCAGCACCGCAGCGCCTGGGCCTCCCAGGTCGAACTGCGCCCCTGGGTGGAAAAATTTTAGTTTACGGGCGGATTAGCGTGAACCGGTCGGCGCTGGAGTACGTCTAATCGCATGCGGACCTGCGGAGGCTCTCGCTCGTGGGCGGGCGTATTGTGCAGGCGATCCGCATATTTTATTGTTTCAAAGTTGCTTTGCCGGACTAAAAGGCTCGTAAACCTCGATGCGGATCAACACAAACGACAACAGGACAGTCTGCTTCATGCTTCCGTCTAAATCCGGCCGGGTGAAGTTGCGATCATTATTGACGGTGATTGCGAGCGTGATCGTCTTACTGGCGACCGGGTGCAATCTCATACTGGAACCGATCGAGCAGCGTTTCCTGTTTCGGCCATGGGGTGGGGACCCCGCGAGGCTCGCACTAGTTGCGGCGCGCGACAACGGCATCGAGGAAATTCGCTTGCCGACGGCCGACGGCGTGACGCTGCATGGCTGGCTTAAGAGACCCACGATTGCGCGGCCGGTCGAACGATTTCCGCTAGTGATCGTTTTCGGCGGCGCGCGCCGGGAAACTTCCTGGTTAATCGATCGTGCGGACAGTCCCGAGCATTGGGGTTGGTTGTTTATCAATTACCGCGGCTTCGGACTGTCGGAGGGCGAGCCGTCCGAGCGTGTCGTCGTGGCGGACACACGCCTGATCTATGACTACGCCGCGGCAAGATCTGACGTGGACGCGACAAAAATCGTGGTCCTCGGCCGAAGCCTGGGCACTTATTTCACGGTTGTCTTGGCCAGCAGCCGCACCTTGCGCGGCGCCATCCTGGCCACGCCTTTCGATAGCATCGCCGCGTTAGGCGAGGAACGCTATCCCTGGCTGCCGGTGGGACTCTTTCTTAACGGCCGCTACGACGCCGCCGTGCTGGCGCCGAAGATCAAAATTCCTGCGTTATTCGTGTTAGCCGAAAACGATGACGTGACTCCCGCGGCAAATGGCGCGGCGCTGGCGCGCGCTTGGGGTGGTCCGCAAAAGACCGTTACCTTGGCGGGTGCGCGTCACTATGGCATCGAGCGGCGCCATGAGTTTTGGCGCGCGGTGACCGATTTTCTCGGCACGATCGAACCGGCCGCTTCGCTTCGCGACGGCTACGGCGGTCAATTTGACGTGCAGCCTTAGCGCGCGCCGATTTCGTTCGTTATATCGCGCGATCGCGTTTCAGGGAGCCAATGGGGGTCTCAGGTTAGGTGCCCATCGCCAGCAGGCGGCCCCAGCCTTGCACGGGCTTGATGATACCGGGCCGCACCAAGTCATGCCAAACCTCGGTGCTCATATTTGTGAAGGCAGGCTTGCCGAATTCCTCTTCCAACGCCGGGATGACGTGCAGACAGAGCGCCGCGCCGCCAGGCACGGCGATGGCCTCGGCTTGAGGAAACGAAAGCGCCGCTTCACGTCCAACATCGAGAGCCATTTTCAACCCTTCTTCGAGAGACATGGCCGCGGACTCGACGCCCCATTGGTTGCGTTTGGTCATGCCGACGACTTCGATGCCGCCGTCGGCGAGGTAGCTCGCCAACGCATCGTTGACCTTGTCTGCCCAGCGGCTGCCGACGGCGAGCTTGCTGAGACCGAGGTGCTTCATCGAGGCGATCAGCGCCTCCAGCGGCGCGTCGGTGGGGATGCCGGTTTTTTCCGTCGTCTGGCGCAGCAAATCGAGCACCCGTTTGCGGCCCAGCGCAGCCGACACGGGCGCGCCGCCGAGAATGATGATGTCAGCTTTCTCCTGCACCAAGGTGTCGACGCATTTCCAGTAATTGCCGAGCGCGGCTTCGACGGCTTCGAGCGTATAATTGGTGATGCCGAGAACCGAGGCAACCTCCATAACGTCGAGCGGCACGAGCCGGTAAAACTGATAACCGGCGCCGCGGTTGCGTCCTTCATGGGAGCGCGGATGAATCATGCCGTAGCGAAAACGAGGCAAGAAATTTTTTACATGGTCAACCATAGGGTCCTCCGGTTTGTCGAGCGATGGTCGTTGGCAGCGAATTTTCACTGCTTGAACTCTTATAGTTAACCCTTCGGGTAGCTGTCAATGACAGGAGTTGGGGCGTGGGCGAAAGCTTACATCCTTGCGGCATTTATAGAAGCCATCGCGGCGGCGCTAGGCGCCTCTAGGGCGCCTTCGAGAGGGAGCTTGCTAGCCCACAGGGTTTAGCGCTAAAAGGTTTGACGATGGGGAATGCGGCATTGCCTCGAAAGCGCGAGGAAGCGACAATGCTCGACGTGACAGGGTTGGTCCACGGCGGTGGATATCGATTGAACCGTGGTACCGCAATGCGGAGGTAATATTATGCTGCCAAGAGAAGAGAACGAACTGCTCTCACGAGTTGGCCCCGGCACGCCGGCAGGCGAACTGTTGCGCCGTTATTGGCATCCTATTGCCGTGGCGAAGGAGCTGACCGAGGCGGCGCCGACCAAGTTTGTCCGCGTGCTCGGCGAAGATCTCGTATTGTTTCGTGACAAGAGCGGGCGCTTGGGGTTGCTCGCCGACCGCTGCTCGCACCGTGGCGTTTCTCTTTTATATGGGCGAGTCGAAGAGCGCGGCATCGCTTGCGCGTACCACGGCTGGCTTTACGATACCCTGGGCAACTGTCTTGAATGTCCGGCGGAACCGGCCACCAGCAAGTTTCACCTGACGGTCAAGCATAAAGCCTATCCGGTGCAGGAGCATGTCAATTTGGTTTGGGCTTACATGGGTCCGGCGCCGGCGCCGATGTTGACCCATTACGACACCTTGTTTCGCAAGGACGGTCATCGAAAAATCGTCGTTCACCCGCAGTTGGACTGCAACTGGTTTCAAGCGATGGAGAATTCCGTCGACCCGGCTCACTTACAAATTCTCCATCAGGAGTTCTACGGCAGGGGAGAACGCACGCCGCCGAGCACGACGCGGGGATTTACCGAAGACGTGGCTTCTTCGGAGTTTTACCTCACCGATCACGGCGTGATGAAGAAGCGGATTTACGTGAATGGAGCCGTCGACGAGCATCCATTGTTGTTTCCAACCATACTGCGCCAAGGACCGAGCACGCAGATACGGACGCCGGTGGATGACGAGCACACAATGCACATCCATGTGCTGTTCTTCCCCACGGAAGACGGCAGCGAACCGGAGGAAACCTACGATCCTGAGGTGGTGTACAATGGACCGTATAAAGATCCGCCAAACCGCAATCATCCTTTCACGCGCTACACTCTGCAACATATCATTCCCCAGGACCATATGGCCTGGGAGACCCAAGGACCGATCGCTAACCGGGCCGAAGAACGTCTGGCGACGACGGACAGAGGCGTCATCATGCTACGCGATTTGATGAAAACCGAAATCGCTAAAGTTGCGCGCGGCGAGGACCCGATCGGCGTACAGCGCGATCCGAATCATCCGATGATCGACACCAACGTGGACGAAGGCGTAAGACAGATGCGCAATGACGCACGTTCTCCCTCGCCAGGATCGTATCGCCATGATCTGGCCAGGCTGTATCAGGGTGGCAAAGGTCAGTAAGGCGGAGTTGTGTGATGCACCCGAGTCACTCATTAACTTGCGCACGCGCGTAGAGTCCGTAGCCTAAGCCTTCGAGTGCTTTAATTTTTGGTTCTCACGGGTTTACTGTGAAGAAGTTTCCACCACGAAGGACACGAAGGTTTCAGATAATTATAACTCCGAACTTCGTGCTCTTCGTGTCCTTTGTGGTGAACAAAACAATCTGAACATGACGCAGCATCCACACAAAAGCCTAAAGAACCTATTAATTGCGAGGCAGACATGACGGCAGTGATCGGGCTCGGACATGTGGGGATCTATGTGCGGGACTTGGAGCGGATGGTGGCGTTCTATCGCGATACCCTCGGCATGCGCATCACTAAGCAGAATTGGCGCGCGGGCATCGTTTTTTTGAGCACGGCTCCGGACAAAGCCGACCACGAGATCGCGCTGTTCCGCGGCCGACCGGACGATGCCGATTCTCGACTCATCAATCAGATCTCGCTGCGAGTCGCGACGATCGACGACCTGCGCGCCTTTCATCGGCGCTTGGTTGCCGAAGGCTTGCGCATCGATGCGCTGGTGAACCATGTGAGCGCGCTCGGCTGTTACTACTTCGACCCCGAAGGCAATCGTTCGGAAGTTTTCTGGGTCACTGGCCGCGCCTGCTGGGTGCCGATCGCGCACTTGATCGATATCGAGCAATCGGACCAAGCGGTCATGGCCGAGGTTGATCAGCTTTGGGAAAGGTTGCGTCATGTTGGCATGGGCGAACGGATGGCGAACGAGCCGGCGACATTGCAGTTGGATTGAGGCTCAGGATGCAAGAGATCAAAATCGGCATAGGCACATCAAGCATCGGCCGTTTTCTGCCTTACGTCGGTGTCGAGGCGGGATTATTTGAACGACAGGAGATTGCCGTCGAGATCGTCAATCAACTGGACGAAGAAAAAGTCGTCGAGGACATCGTTACGCAGACAACGCCCGTCGGCACGCCTAACGCGCCGTCGCTGATCTTTTCCCGGCTGAACGGCAACGACCTGATCATCGTCGGCGGTATCTTGAACCGTCCGGCGTTTTATCTCGTAGCCAATGGCAAGATCTCGTCGACAGGCGATCTTAAAGGAAGAAAAGTCGGCATCAATCAGCCGCGCCGAATGGCGGGCATGATGATGCTCGCGCTATTGAGAAGTTGGCGACTCGATCGTGCCAGCGATCTCGATCTGGTCGATCTCGGGCTCAACGATCGCAGCTTCGAAGCGTTGCGCGCCGGTGAGATCGATGCGGCTCTGTTGCCGCCGGAAAAAGCGTTTCTAGCTGAGGCGGAAGGTTTTCGTTTGATCGCCGACAGCCTCGGACTTGAATGCCATTGGGTGCCGCTCGCGACCACGGGGCGATTTCTCGCCGAGAATCGCCAACTCGTGACGAAAGTCGCGTCGATCTATCGCGACAGCATTCAGCTGTTCAAAAGCGATTGGCAGTTAACTCTCAAAGCGATCGGACGCCAACTCCCGGCGCTGAAGAGCAAGCCTCAAGTTCTCGAAAAGTGTTACCATCTATTTGCATCACTCTTCGAGCCGACTATGATGCCTTCGTTGAGTTCGTTAAGCGCGGTCCTCGACGAAGTTGCGTTGCAGGATTTGCGAGCGAAAAAATTGCAGATGTCGTTGTTGGTGGAAAACTTGCTTTAGGTAGGTACGAAACCCAAAAGAACTATTTCAAATTGGGGGTTCTCCCGGGTTTGTTGCGAAGATGTTGTTACCACGAAGGACACGAAGAGCACGAAGTTCGGAGTTTTAATCATCGAACCTTTCGTGTCCTTCGTGCGCTTTGTGGTGAACAAAACAAATTGAACGTGACACATTTTCCAATCGACAGCCTGAAGAACCCGAACTAGAAAACGGAGGTAGACAATGGCCAGAATTCGGCACATCGCGATCGGCACGCGGGACCCAGAGGCGACAGCGCGGTTTTATATTGAGGGCCTCGGCTTGAAGCAAGTGGGTAAGGTCAACTCACCAACCGCCGAGGGCTACTACTTGAGCGACGGCCACGTCAACCTTGCGATCCTGAAATTCAAGTACGACGATCCCGCCACGACGGAGGGCGCGCCCAGGTATACCGGCATCCATCACTTCGGCGTTGAAGTCGAGAACATGGCGGAGGCCCGAGGGCGGATCGAAAAGGCGGGCGCCGTGCATCGTCCTTACCCTGGAACCGAAGAAATGGCGAAGCGCGGCAACGTCGAGGTCAAGTTCACCGTGCCGGATGGCGTGACGGTTGACCTCTCCGAGCATGGCTGGCTGGGTACCAAATAAGCGGTTCTTTGCGCGGCCGTTTTGTGTTTGACTTCAAAGTTATTGGAAGAATGAAATGATTGTTGTGGCGACACCGCCGAAATTCGCTTATTGCCTATCTCGCAGTGGAGCTTGCCACTTTTCGAAGAGCATGGTTTTCCAAACGCTCTCTTTCTCCCACGATAAGGCGAGTTGGGTTGCCAGAAAGCCAAATTTTTTCACCCGCGCGAGCTGATCGAGAAAGCGCGTTTCGACGGGCGCCTCGTTGTTGGGGCAAGACTTGCGAGTTGTTCCCACGAGTCCTACCTCCACGTCGCCGGGCGTAGCTCCCGGTTTCACCGGAGCAAAATAGTTGTTGCAGCCGCTGCCGCCGGTAAAACGCCCGTCCTTGAAAACAAGGCTTACCACTGGCTGTTCCGGAGCCGGCTCTCTGAAATCCCAAGATCGCAGGATCCACTCCATGTTCCCGATTGTCTCGAGGGTCAATCGCTCCGGCTTGGCGGATACGGTAAAAGGAATTAGCTTGCCACTCGCATCAAGCTTCCACCCAAGGGTAGTGACTTCTCCAGGGCAGCACATGGCGTCCTTCGGGCCGGCCCGTACGACATCCACCAAGATTCGATTTTGTTGAATCCGCAGATCGCGAATCTGTGCTCTGTCGCCCAAGAGCGCGGTGGCGACATTTTCGACCTTGCTTTTTCGGCGCGCCATCACGGCTAGATGAAGCAATTGACCGGTGCCACCTGGCGCGTAGTCAAGCAAAACCACCGCGTCCTTCGTGCCATTACCGTCCAAATCACCGATCACTCGCAGATCACCAACCAAATTGATCATAGGCCGCACGGCGCTGCTCTTATTATAGGGCCTGCCTTTCCATATGCCATCAACAAGCTTGACGGGACTTTTTAAACCCTCGAATCCGGAATACGAGGCGTTCTTGAGTTCTTTGAGCGTCGGAGCGTGCGCCAGGGATTCGCGCTTGAATTCAGATGCAAACGGTTCGCTCACGAACCCCAAACTCAGGATTGCCAAAGCAGCAAAAAGTTTGCTTACAAACCCAGTCGGCAACATGGCTGAATTTATACCACTTTTTTGCGCAGGATAAACAAGTCGGAAGACGCTAAAGTAAGCGTCGGGAATTGTAAGGTGGGCGAGCGCTTTAACCAGCTCGCCGGGGGGGGGCAACTCGAAATTGCTTAAATCTCATAATTCCCCGCAGCTTGCTGCGGGCACATTTAATTGGGGAATCCAAAGGGGTGTGAGCATCCCCTTTGGGTCGCGTGCGCGGTTAATACCCCGTACGCGAAATGCTCCGTTTATTGCTCCGTTGAGAACGGCTCGAGTAGCGGAGTGATAGAGGTTTACGTTACTTACGATTCGACAACAATTACCAAATGTCACGCCCGATGCGATGGTAAACCGCAGGCGCCGGCCAACTACGACCCTTCCTTTCAGCGCTAACTCAGCTTGTCGGGAAATTGCACATACGGCTGTGGCGGAACTTTGTCAGGCGGGACAAACTGTGGGGCCGGTTTGCCGGCCGGGCCGAGCGACCGGATATATTTATAAATAGCGCGCACATCAGCCTCCGTCATCGCATTGAGCGAGTAATACGGCATGGGCGGACGTCGCTGCATCTCCTTCGCCAACTGGACCCATTGGTCTTCGGTGATTTCCTGAAAATAAAGCCGCAGGTTGGCCGGATAGGTGGTACCCCAAGATCCACGCCAGCCTAGCACGCCACCAGTCAGCCACTCTTTTTGATCAATCTTGCCACCCTTCACCAGGAATCCCGGCGTATGGCAATCATTGCAGCCCGAGATCGCGACGATATACCGACCGCGCTCGATGTCCGTCTTAGTGGCCGTTTTGGCGCTAGATTTTGCCGCTGTTTCGGCAGCGATTGCCGGCTCAGCAAATGCGACCCACGCGAGTGCCGCAACGACCAGAAAGATACTTCCTGTTCTCATCTATTCCTCCACTGATGAAGCAGCTATATCAACCGCTTGTTGAACTTAGTAAGGCTCCCAAAGGTTTTACCGCGATGGCGAGAGATTGTCCAGTTTTACTTTGTTTTTGGGATTACCCTGCGGCGGGATCAAGTAAGCAAAATATGAGTGAATGGCATGACCGATTGCCCACCGTTGGAAAGGCCACGGTTAAGTCGTGCCACCGAGCTGTCGTCTGAGATACTGACCGGGCGACGCGTCGGTGACTTTGGCGCGGGGTTCGCCCTCGGGCCAATCCATCACGATGTTGCCGCGGACGAGCGTCATGACCGGCCAGCCGGTGACTTCCCAACCCTCGTAAATTGACCACGGCGTGATGGTGTGCAAAAGTTCTTTCGTGATCGTCGCGCGCCGTTTCAAATCGACGACGACCAAATCCGCGTCGGCGCCGGGAAGTATCGCGCCTTTCTTGGGATAGAGGCCGAAAATGCGCGCGGGGTTTTCGCTGGCGACTTGCGCTAGGCGTTCGATGCTGATCCGACCTTTATTCACGCCTTCGCTCAACATCATCGGCAGCATGCCTTCCACGCGCGAGGGAAAACCGCTGATGGTGGTCCAAACATTTCCCTTTTCCATGGCCTCGCGGGTTCTCGTGTGGGCAACGTGATCGCTGCCGATGCAATCGATGGCGCCCGAGGCGAGCGCTCGCCAGAGCGCGTCGTGTGTGGCGCGATCGCGCAGCGGCACGTTGATCTTCCACGCGTCCTTGTTGAGGACAAGATAATGCGTGCCGATTTCGCTGTAGACCCGCAACCCTTCGGCCTTCGCCTTGTCAATTTCCGCGATGGTTTCCTTGGTGGTGCAGTGGACGATGTAAATCGGACAGCCCGCGATCCCGGCGTAGTAGAGATAGGTTCTCGCGTGACCGGCCTCGGTGAATGCCGGCGAGCGATCGTCCCACGCGCCCATGTCCGCGCGGCCCGCATCCATCAGCTTTTTCTGCAACACTTGGGCGATCTCCCAATTTTCACAATGAAGCAGCGCGACCGCTGGAGCGCCAAGCTTGGCGACGGATTGAAAGACTGAGTAAATGCTCCCGTCGTCGAAAAAATAAGCGGGCCAGGAAGCTTTCCAGGGCCCCTGCATCTGCAAGTGCAGTTTGAATGAGCTGATGCCATGTTCTTTTGCCAGGTAAGGGATTTCCTTGACGTGCTCGTCGGTACTGACGATCGGCGTCAGAAAAAAATCTATCGCCGCGGTGCGCGAGGCCTGATAATAAAGCGGCATCGCTTTAGTGAAGCTCGGAATATCGGCCGGTCCCTTCACTTGGTCGGCGTCGCCGGTAATCGCCACACTGACCAGCTGCATGCCCCAGGTCGTCACACCGGCAGCAGCCGCGGCTCTGGTCTCACTCTGGAAATCATCCGCCAGTGCGCGGTGGCTCCCGAGGTGGCATTCGGGATCGATCACGCCAGGGAGTAGGTATTTTCCGGCTAAATCAATTTCACGTTCGGCAGCCGGTAAAAAGGCATCGCTGCCCACGGCGTCGATCTTGCCGTCGACAATCGCGACGCCGCCTTCGATGACCCCCGAAGGCGTAACGATCAGACCGTTCTTAAAAACTAGGTCAGCAGTGGTTTTAGCCATATGTTACTTTCGGAAGAATTATGTTTCGTTTTCGACTGCGCCGAGCGTAAGGCCAGCTTTCCGTCATAGAAGCTTCGTTGATCCATGTTTTCTAAATTTGGGAATTTTGATATCGCTGAAGTTGGTTAGTTTATTTGCGCTTTAGAAAAATGGCAAGAAGGAGAAATCGATGCTCGAACTTTATCACGGCACGACATCGGTTTGTGCGCAAAAGGCGCGGCTAACCTTGGCGGAACAAGGGTTGGAGTGGGAGAGCCACTTGAAGGCCTTGAACGGCGATCAGCTCGACCCGACCTATCTCAAGCTCAACCCCAACGGCGTGGTGCCGACGCTCGTCCACGACGGCAACGTCATCGTTGAATCCACCGTGATCATGCATTACCTCGACGATACCTTTCCCACACCGCCGCTCATGCCGCGCAATCCGCTCGACCGCACCAGGGCGCATCTGTTCAAGAAGCTGATGGACGAATACATCCATCCGGCCTGCATTGTCTTCACCTTCGCCACCGCCAACCGCTGGCCGCTGGCCAATCTCTCTAAGGAACAGCGCGACGCCGAACTGGCGAAAGCGCCGCTGCAGCGCCAATCCGAATACAAGCGCGCGGCGGTGGAAGAAGGCATCGGCTCGCCGATGGGCAAGGAGGCGACGAAGAGCTTCGAGAAGCTGCTGAATTGGATTCAAGAATCAACTGAACGGGGGCCCTGGCTTGCCGGCCCCGACTACTCGCTCGCCGACATCGCGGCGACCCCTTATTATTACTGTGTTATAAATAAAATGATTTTTTGTTATGGTAGTTTATGGGGGGAGAACGACCATGGCAAAGCTGGCCGATTACCAACGGTACATGAAGTATCTGTGCGAAGCATTGGGC
>Ga0105252_10000035_pt1 | contig 125716 bp, 127 predicted proteins | sample EasRivMeERMZT100_FD_89675 | JGI IMG/M metagenome (GOLD analysis project Ga0105252, IMG submission 89675) | Soil microbial communities from meander-bound floodplain in the East River, Colorado, USA - East River MetaG ERMZT100 | ecosystem: Environmental > Terrestrial > Soil > Floodplain... | reverse complement strand
GCTCTTTCCGCCCCGGCGCGATGCTGCGCAAACAGCTGGCGGATGAATTCCGGGCGGAAGATTCCTTCTCTTACGAAATGGGAGTTCAGGATCCGCGATTCCGCCTCGTAGCCGAAGTCCTCTCTCAGCCACTGACTCACAGGTGCATCGAAGCCGACCTTTTTCCGGTCTATCGTGGATTTCGGAATCAGGCCTTCGACGGCCTTTTTCAGGAGATACTTGGGCGTTCGTCCTTGCCCTACCCTGAGTCGATCGGGCAGATCCATCGTGAGTTCGACGAGGTGGTGGTCGAGATAGGGGACGCGTGCCTCCAGGGAAACCGACATCGTTATTTTGTCGACCCGCATCAGCAGCAGCTCTGGAAGGCGAAGCTTGAATTCGCTATAGATCATGCGCGTCAGAAAATCCGCGCCGGCGCCGGTTGCGTCGTAGGGCCTGTAGAGCGCGTCGACCACGCCGGACGTGTCGGCACCGAGGATCTCCTTCGGGAACATTCCGGTGCCGTTCAGGATATCCGGCACGGTCGTACGCCCCACGGCCTTTCCTTGCAGGAGCTTCCGCTTGTGCGTATCCCAATATACGGTTGCCCCGCTCCAGAACAGTTCGCGTTTGCGTGCTGCGCGATCCATGAAATCAGCGTGCAGCTCCAGGGCCGGGAATATTCCTGCGAGAAGCGAGACGCACCGCGAAAGCCCGTTCCGCACGGGACCAGGCATGTGTGAGAACGGTTGCCAGAAGAACCGGTTCAAGCGGGCGTACTTGAAGTAATGCCGGTAGCCGAAGAATTGTTCGTCGGATCCCTCGCCCACCTGGGTCACGACTATCCCGCTGTCCCGGGCGAGTTTGGAAACGAAATAGAGCGGGATGCACACCCAGTCGGCGAGTGGTTCGTCCTGCGTATGCACGAGACTCTGTATGTATCCCGTCATGTCCCGCTTTTCGATCAGGATTTCATGGTGATTGGTGCGGTAGAGCTCTGCAGTCCGCCTTGCGTGGTCGGTCTCGTTCAGTTCTGGATAATCCTTGAATCCCACGGTAAACGTCTCCACGGGCCGGTTCGACAGCGTCGACATCAGCGCAACATTCGTGGCCGAATCGATGCCGCCGGAAAGCAAAACTCCATACGGCACATCGGACATGGTTCGTTTCTGAACGGCTTGGGTCAGTAGGGCGCGGACTTCGGCTTTTACTTCACCTTCCATCCAGTTCGCATTTGCGTCAGTGCGCAAGCCCGAGTATTCGGACTGGCCGGGCAGCGCGTCCCAGTAACGCCGCGCCGAAATCGCGCCGCGGCCGTCGATCTTCAGGTAATGCCCAGCGGGCAATTTGAATATGCCGTCGAACATCGTCAGGGGCGCCGGTGTTGTCAGGAAGGTGAGATAGTGCTGCATGGCCGCCAGGTTGATCGCCGGGCGGACAGCGGGATGAGCCAGCAGTGCCTTTATTTCTGAGGCAAAGAGCAGGATCCCGTCCTTGACTGCGAAGTACAGGGGCTTGACGCCGATTCGATCGCGGATCAGGTACATCGTCCGAGCCCGGTCATCCCAGAGCCCAATGGCAAAATCACCCTCGATGGACTTCACCAGCCCGTCGATGCCCCATTCCTCGTATCCGTGGACGATGACTTCGGTATCGGAGTGATCGGTGCGAAAAAGATGGCCCGCTTTGACGAGGCTCGCCCGAAGCTCCAAATGGTTATAGATTTCACCATTGAACGTAGTCCAGACGGTCAGATCTTCGTTGCATAGCGGCTGGGCGGCGGTGTCGCTGAGATCGACGATCGCCAGTCTGCGGTGCGCAAGACCGACGCGGGAATCCTTCGACAGCCATAGGCCGCTGCCATCGGGTCCGCGATGAATCATGGTGTCTCGCATGCGGACCAGTACGTCTTTATCGACGAGGGTCGACGACGCATAACAGAACAAGCCGGCTATCCCGCACATGAGTTACTCGACGTTTTCCGATGCGACATGGCCGGGGTCCGAGTGTTCGGCGCTCATTGTAGTCCCGACACCAGGATTTCCACTGAATCTCGACTTATTTGCCGCTTCTCCTTATCCTTGCAGAGAGACCTAATCTGGGTTCAGCCTTGGTATGCACATTGAAGCGAGAGAGCCCCACTCATGCGGCAAGTAATTCAGTACCTCGGCGACGGGGCAATCGAGATCGCTGAGCTGCCTTCCCCCATCTGCAAGCACGGGCACTTGCTTGTGCGTGCGTCGCGCACGCTTATCTCGACTGGAACGGAGCGGATGCTCGTGGAATTCGGGCAGGCAAGCTTGCTCGAGAAGGCGCGCCAGCAACCGGACAAAGTCCGAATGGTGATGGAAAAAATCAGGACAGATGGCTTGATGCCCACGATTGAGGCTGTCCGGAGCAAGCTCGATCAACCGGTGCCTCTCGGATACTGCAACGTAGGTAACGTAGTGGAGCTCGGCGAGAGCGTCACCGGCTTCCGAATCGGGGACCGGGTGGCGTCGAATGGCCGGCATGCAGAGCTTGTGTGCGTCCCGTCCAATCTGTGCGCGAAAGTCCCGGATAAGGTATCCGAGGATGCAGCGGCCTTCACGGTACTGGCTGCGATTGCGCTCCAGGGCATCCGGCTGGCGCAACCCACGCTCGGCGAGACGTTTGCGGTGATCGGTCTCGGGCTCGTGGGTTTGATGACCGTCCAACTGCTTCGAGCCCAAGGCTGCCGGGTGATCGGAGCGGATTTCGATCGTGATCGGCTCGGGCTTGCCCGGAAGTTCGGCGCAGAGACGATTGATCTTGGGGGGGGGCGTGATCCGGTCGCCGCTGCGATGGCGTTCTCGCGAGGGCGCGGCGTCGATGGCGCGTTGATAGCGGCATCGACGCGCAGCAGCGACCCGGTGCGTCAGTCGGCCCAGATGTGCCGCAAGCGCGGCCGCATTGTCCTCGTGGGTGTTGCTGGACTCGAGCTGGAGCGGGCCGATTTTTACGAGAAGGAGCTGACATTCCAAGTGTCGTGCTCCTATGGGCCCGGCCGCTACGATCCGGAATACGAGGAGAAGGGACACGACTACCCGCTGGGATACGTTCGCTGGACCGAACAGCGCAACTTTGAGGCGGTGCTGGACATGATGGCCGACGGGCGGCTGGATGCAGCGCCCCTGATCTCGCACCGCTTTCCGATTCCCGATGCTGCCAAGGCGTACGAAGTCATCTCGGGAAATGGGCCTTCGTTGGGTGTACTGCTCGAGTACTCCCAGGAGGCGAGCGTTGCGTCGAACGTGAAGCAGCGGACCGTGGCGCTGACGGACAGGATTACTCAACGTATTGGTGGACCCGTTATAGGTTTCCTGGGCGCGGGAAGCTATGCTTCCTCGGTCCTCGTGCCGGCCTTCGCCGAAACCCGCGCTAGACTGCGTTCGATTGCGTCTTCCGGTGGCCTTACAGGGACGCACGTTGGAAAGAGGTTTGGATTCGAGCTATCCACGACGGATATCGCTGCAGTCTTCAGTGATCCCCTGATCGATACTGTAGTCGTCGCTACCCGCCATGATTCGCATGCAGCATATGTCGTGGACGGCCTGAAAGCAGGAAAGCATGTCTTCGTTGAAAAACCGCTCGCCATTCGCCCCGACGAAATTGCCTCAATCGAAGAGACGGCTCAGGCCGCATGTGCGAACAATGGCGCGGCGCTCATTCTCATGGTCGGGTTCAATCGCCGCTTTGCGCCGCATGTCGTAAGGATGAAGGCGCTGCTCGAGCCCGTGCGCGATCCGAAGACCTTTGTCATGACGGTCAACGCCGGCGCCGTTCCGCCGGAACACTGGACTCGCGACGCCGATTCCGGCGGCGGACGGATCGTCGGCGAAGCCTGCCATTTCATCGACCTGCTCCGCTTTCTGGCCGGAAGCCCCATCGTTGGGCAACAGGTAACCTCGGCTAGTATCGCGGACGCTTGCGTGACCATCTCGCTGCGCTTTTCCGATGGTTCCACGGGAACCGTGCACTACCTGTCGAACGGACACCGGTCGTTTCCCAAGGAGCGTCTCGACGTCTTTTGCAGCGGTCGCGTGCTTGAGCTTGACAACTTCCGCACGCTACGCGGGTTCGGTTGGCCGGGCTTTAGCTCGATGAAGCTGTGGAGGCAAGACAAGGGGCAGAAGGCTTGCGTCGAAGCATTCGTTTCGGCAATACGGGAGGGCAAACCCTCTCCGATTCCGCTCTTAGAGCTACTCGAGGTTGCGCGGGTGACGCTGGCGGTCTCGGCAGCGGCCAAAGCTTGAGCCTGACTCCCGGCCGGTACTCGTCTGGTGCATTGGCAGGGCGTCAGCGCAGCGATCGACATCCTCGAAGAGCAATCACGCTCCAATGAAGATTCTCTTCCTGACCGACAACTTCCCACCCGAGACCAACGCCCCGGCGACGAGGACTTTCGAACACACGCGAAGCTGGGTTGCCGCCGGGCACCAGGTCACGGTACTCGCCAACGTCCCGAATTTCCCTACCGGGAAGGTCTTTCCAGGATACAAGAACAAGCTCTGGCAGCGGGAGATCATGGAAGGGGTCCGTGTCGTGCGTGTCTGGACCTACGTGACGGCGAATGAAGGATTCCTCCGACGATCCCTGGATTACTTCAGCTTTGCCGTGAGCGGGGTCATCGGGGGGGTGTTCCTGGCAAGGCCCGATGTCGTCGTGGCGACCTCACCCCAGATCTTCACTGCGCTGGCAGGATGCATCCTCGCCTGGATCAAGCGTCGACCGTTTGTTTTCGAGCTCCGCGATCTCTGGCCCGATTCGATCGTGGCCGTGGGAGCCATGCGCGAGGGGCCTCTGCTTCGCGTGCTGAGACGGTTGGAATACTGGCTCTATCGTCGGGCTGCGAAGGTCGTAAGTGTTACCAGTGCCTTCAAGCGGGTTCTCGTTGCCAATGGAGTCCCACAGGAAAAAATCGCGGTCATTCGAAACGGCGTCGATCTGAAGGCGTTTGTGCCCGGCCCAAAGCCGGTGGAACTGGCTCGGCGACTCGGTCTGGAGCGCAAGTTCGTCGCGGCATACGTGGGCACGATAGGCATGGCGCATGGACTCGACACCCTGTTGTTGGCCGCTGAACGTCTGCGGGACCGCAGGGATCTCGCCTTCGTTCTGGTCGGGACCGGCGCCGAGCGTGCAAGACTCGAAGAAGACGCCAGGCGCCGAGGGCTCGATAACGTCATGTTCGTGGGTTCCGTGGATAAGGAAGAGGTGAAGCAGTATTGGCGACTCTGCGATGTGGCTCTCGTTCTTCTCAAGGATGTTTCGCTTTTCCACAATGTGATTCCGTCGAAGCTGTTCGAGGCCATGGGTACGGGTCGCCCGATCATCCTCGGCGTTCGCGGCGAAAGCGCGGAGCTTCTTCAAGAGGCGGGTGCGGGAATCGCCGTTTTCCCCGAGAATGCGCAAGCGCTCGCGGAAGCAATAACGAAGCTGACGGATAATCCTGCACTTTGCCGGGACTTGGGCTGTGCAGGGAGGGAATTTGTCGAGAGAAAGTTCGATCGCGGGCACCTTGCGTTGGAGATGTTGAAAGTGCTCGAAGAAGCAGCGGAGCAAGGCCGAACCGAGGGACGGAAGTGATTACCGTCGATCTCGTCGCCGCAGCGCGCCCGAACTTCATGAAGGTCGCGCCACTCTATAAGGCCCTGATCAAGGAAAACTCGTGGTGCCGCCCCCGCCTCATTCATACCGGGCAGCACTATGATGCAAATATGTCGGGGGCGTTTTTCGCGGACCTGGGGATACCCGAACCGGATGTCCATTTGGGGATTGGCAGCGGGACTCACGCCCAACAAACCGGCGGCGTGATGATCGCCTACGAAGACGCGTGCCTGCGATCGCGACCCGATTGGGTGATTGTTGTCGGGGACGTGAATTCCACGATCGCCTGCACCTTGGCGGCGAAGAAGCTCGGGATTTCGGTTGCGCACCTGGAAGCGGGCTTGCGCAGCGGCGATCGGTCAATGCCGGAGGAACTTAACCGGATTGCGACCGACGCGCTCGCCGATCTTCTGTGGACGCCTTCGGCCGACGCCAACGAAAATCTCGAGCGGGAGGGAATTCCGAAAGATCGGATCGAATTGGTTGGCAATATCATGATCGATTCGCTCGAAATGATGCGATCCGCGATTGAGTCGCGCCAGTATGCGAAGCGTCTGGGTCTCGAGCACCAACGCTACGGCGTAGTGACGCTTCACCGCCCGGGCAATGTCGATGACGCCGAACGACTCGGCCAAATGGTCAACATGATTCTAGATGCTGCGAGGAGCCTGCCGGTGGTCTTTCCGGTCCATCCGCGGACGCGGCAACGGCTCGAAGCAACGGGGTTGCTGAAACGGTTGAGTCAGGGGCAAGGGGTTAGTCTTGTCGAGCCCTTGGGTTACACGGATTTCATGAGCTTGGTCTTCGATTGCCGGTACGTTCTTACCGATTCGGGCGGCATCCAGGAAGAGACCACGTATCTCGGAATTCCGTGCTTGACGTTGCGCGAGAATACCGAGCGGCCCATCACGATCACGCAGGGGACGAATCGCCTTGTGCGGACTGAGACCGTGCTGTCGAACGTTGAGGCCGTTCTTTCAGGCGGGTCACCCAAGAGAACGGTTCCGCCTTTGTGGGACGGGATGACTGCGTCACGCGTCGTCCGGAGTCTCAAAGCGGCTTCGCCGCGAGTGTGAAGCGCGCGCTGGGGCGCCAGGGGGAGCGAATCAGGCGCTGTTTGTCAGGCTCTACCGCGGCTCGAAGAATACAGCCAGCCGTAAAGCGATACGTAGGCGGCGCAAAAAAGAAGGGACGCTGCCATGAGCCACCGCGTCTCTCGCCAATACACCACAGCCGGTACGGCGCAGCACAAAGTCATAATCCAGCCGAAGGGCGCCACCCTGTTGTTGAGTCGGGTGGATTCCACGATATCGGGAACGTCGGCGCGGGCGCGTTTCAGGCGCATGTAGATCACTTGATGCAGGTGCATACGGTCGGGTTGTCCGGGAGAAACGCCGTGCATCACCTTTCTGCGGAAGATTGAAAAAACGGTTTCGAATATCGGATAGACGAGGAGCAGCATCGGGAACCACGGGGAGACCTCGGGGTGGCGCACGACCAGAAGCACGGAAAGCTCGGCGAGCCAGAATCCTAAAAGATAGGCGCCCCCGTCGCCGAGAAAGATCTTCCCCTTCGGGTAGTTCCAGGTGAGAAACCCGAGCAAGGCGCCGAGCATGGCCAGCGCGGAGGTGAAGAGGAAACTGTCTCCCACCTGGGCCGAAACGTAGGCCATCGCCGTGAGCACGATCGCCGCGTGGCCGGCCGCCAGGCCGTTGTAGCCGTCGATGATGTTGATGGCGTTCGCAACGCCACCGACCGCGAAGATCGTGAAAGCGATCGCGAAAGGCGTCCAGCGCAGCAGGGTATCGATGCCCGGCACGTCCAATCGCGGCAGCGCCGCGCCAAGCAACCACACGCCAACGGCAGCGGCCACCATCGTCAGCATCAGGCGGGCCGGCACGCTGACGTTCTTGGTGACGTCCTCGGTGATTCCTCCGAGAAACGCGGGCAGGCTGGCAAAAACGAGGAAGCCGAACTGCTCGACGGCTGTGCCGTACCCGATCGCGAGCAATGCGCCCCCCGATACGAAAAGGCCCGCCATCACGCCCAGGCCGCCGATGCGCGGGGTTGGAGCGGCGTGGAATTTCTGCGGGCCGGCTTTGACCGGATCGACGCTCCAGCTCGAGTGCAGCGCCTCGTAACGCACGATGAGAAAGCAGCTGAATGCGGAAGTGAAGGCGGTCAGCAGCAGAATGAAAAGGCCGGCTCCCATTTCGAGTCCTATGATACTTGTAAGTAATTGAATAGTAAAACGAAAGTTCATACAGATTCCCGACCAAAGCCCGGAACCTGCTCAAGCTCTCCGGAACTGCCGGGGGGTGGGAACAGCAGAAAAGTCATAGTGCCTGCCTAAAGGCGCAAGGCCCGGAACGGACCGGTTGCAAGGCCTTGAGCGGGTATGTTAATGTGCTTGCGCCTTCAAATTCACCTAGTCCTTTCGGGGGGTTTCATGAAAAAACTTATTGCGGTGGTTGTCTTTGCGATGTTCGCCGGCAGTGCGGTGGCTGCAGGCGGTTCGTCCTCGGGCGCTGGTGGCGGTGCCGCCGGTGGAGCAGGAGCGGCGAATGCGGGCATAGTTGCCGTGGTTGTGGCGGGGTTGTCGGCGATTCTCGTGGCATCGAGTTCAACCGCCAACCACTAAGCGGACTACCTACCAAAGTACTCTCAGAACCCTGCCAGGGTTGCCCTGGCAGGGTTTTGTTTTTTGGGTAGCATCGGAAACCGCGTCCAGTCTGGCAGCAAGCGAGCTCGGTTTCCTTCCTGTCTTTGCAACGAGCGCAGGGTTTCGCATCTGCGCTTGCGGCGTTCTAGGGTATGGTCCTACTGGACGATTCCATTGTAGCAAGGGGCTATGCGCCGGTTTCTAGCGTGCTGGATGGGAGCGATCGCGTGCGGGATGTGTTTCCCTGCACAGGCTGGTCCGACCGGGCTGATCAACATGCCCGATGCCCGTTTCAATCCGGATGGAACCTTGCGCTTTGGCATGGCCTACGCGCAGCCGTATATCGACCTTTCGGCGAACGCGACGCTGCTCCCCTGGCTTGAGACAAATCTCGCGGTCATACGAATCGATGGCATCGCTCCGCTTGCGGGGCCAGAATTCCAGGAAGGTTACGGCGCCTACAAAGACAAGAACGCCGGTCTGAAAGTCCGGCTCATCGCCGAAAACGGCTGGTGGCCGTCTGTCGCGATCGGCGCGCAGGATCCCTTTGGCACCAGCCTTTTTCCGCGGCGCTTCGCTGCCGCGACCAAGACCTTCGGCGACACGCAAGTCACGCTCGGCTACGGCAGCCAACTGATCAACGGGGCGTTCGGGGGCGTGCGCTACTCGCCCTCATGGCTGGGGAGCTGGTCGCTGGTTGCCGAATACGACGCGAGCGACTACCAGAATTTTCCCTTCGCCGGAGAAACGAATGTGGCCGGGCGCACGCGCGGGCTCTCCGCCGCCGTCGAGTATCGCCTCGGGTGGATGACTGCGGCCGTCTCGAATCAGCGCGGTGTCGCGGGAGCCAGCGCGTACATCTCGATACCGCTCGATCGCCAGGAGTGGATCCCGAAAAACGCCGAACCCGAGCCCTACGCGAAGGTGATCCCCCGGCCGACGCTCGAGCAGTGGAGGGAGGATGCAAGCTACGCCAGGCGCATGTACCAGGCGCTCTTCCGTCAGGATTTCAAGGACGTGCGCATCCGCCTGGAGTCGAACGCGCGCCTCACGCTTACACTCACCAACAGCCGCATCTCGCAGATGAGCCGCGCGGTCGGGCGTGCGGCGAGAACCGCGCTCCTGCTCGCGCCGCTCGAGACCACCGAGATCCGCGTCACCTATACGGCGAACGGCCTGCCGGTGGCGACTTACGAGTTTACCGATTTGCGCAAGCTCAACCGCTACTTTAACGGCCTGTTGATGCGGAGCGAGCTGGCCGAGTCGGTCGCGATCCGCTACGCGGACCCGTCTTCATATTACGAAAAGGAGAAAACGGACGTGCTGGCGGCGGTCGAGGAACCGATCCAGGCCGGGGTTCTTTACGGCGACGAAGGCAATTTCATCAGCTACAAGAGCCAAGGCGTCGGCCTGGATGTGTTTCAGGTCAGGCCCACGCTGAGCGCCTACATCAACGGCCCGAACGTGTTTCAGTACAGCCTCGGGGTGCTCACGACCTATGAACGCGAGCTCTACGAGCGGCTGTTCTTCAACACGGGGGTGAACGTCATCCTGTACGAGAACATCACCGAGGCGCTGGGGACGAACAACAGCACGCTTCCGCACGTGCGCTCCGACTTCGGGGAGTACGCGAAAGGCCCGCCGGTGAGGCTCGATCGCCTGCTCCTGAACCGCGTCTATCACCCATCCGAGCGGACTTACGCGAGGCTCACCGGGGGCTGGCTCGAGCAGATGTACGGCGGGGTGGGCGGGCAGTGGCTATATGTGGCCGAGGGCGCGCCCTGGGCGTTCGACGTGAGCGTCGATGCGGTCAAGCAGCGCGACTTCGACGGCTGGTTCGGATTCCTCGATTACCAGACGGTGACTGCGCTTGCGGCATTTCACTACAGGCTTCCCTATCAATCCACGTTCACCACGCGCGCCGGGCGGTTCCTGGCGCGCGACTACGGGGCGCGTTTCGAGATCAGCCGGCGCTTCCGCATCGGGATGGAGCTGGGCGCGTGGTATACGGTGACCAATGCGGTGGATTCGGGAGTCGGGAGTGAAAGCAATTACCGCGACAAGGGCGTCTTTGTTTCGATCCCGTTCGACGCCTTGCTGCCCAAGGACACCCGCGTCTCTACGGGTTTTTCGATCGCGCCTTGGACCCGCGACGTCGGGCAGATGCTCAATTCGCCGGTGGACCTGTACCGGACGATCGAGAAGCCGCTGGTGATCGACATGCACAAGAGCGACGGTCTGTCCCGCCTCGGCGACCTGGAGGACGATTACAACCTGCCTTATCTCGGCAGCCCGATGTGGGACCGTCCGTTCGAGAACCTGGGCAGGATGACCGCGCAGGACTGGGGCCACGGGGCGAGCGAACTGAGCGGGGCGTGGCCGTATGCCCTGATCGGAGCAGGCACGGTGCTCGTCTCGGCACTGGGCGATCGCGCGGTGGACCGATTCGTGGAGGGCCGCGCCGGATCCCGCGCGATGGATGGGCTCGTGTCGTTCGGCGAATGGCTGCCGGTCGCGGCGATCGGGGGGGCCGGGTTCGCCGCCATGTCCGAATACGACCCGCGCCTGAGCAATACCGGTATCGCCGCGCTGCAGGCCGGGACGACGGGGCTGCTCGCGAGCGCCGGCCTCAAGTACGCCGTGGGCCGCGCGCGGCCGGTGGACGGTCTCGGGACTTCGGACTTCGACCCGTTCAATCGTCCGGACGCCTCGTTCCCCTCGAATCACGTCACGGTGATGTGGGCGGCAGTGACACCGTTTGCCAAAGAGTACGATGCGCCGTGGCTGTACGGGCTGGCGGCACTGACCAATGCGGGCCGAATTGCCTCGCGCGAGCATTGGCTCTCGGACACGGTCGCGGGTTCGCTGATCGGATATGCGCTCGGCGATTTCTTCTGGGAGCAGCGGCGCAAGCCCAACAGCAAGGCGCCGAAGGTGGGCGTCAGTAAGACTGGCGTGACGCTGATGTGGGAGACGGAATGACAGCGAAGTCGGTCCTTGCCCCCTTGTTAGGGGGGGCGGCGCGAAGCGCGGGGTGGATTCTTGTCGTCGCGCTCTGCGCGGCTCCCACCCTGGCTCAAGGGCCCGCAAAGTGCTTCGTGTCCGACCCCGAGCTGCAAGGCGCTTACGTGGGAGGCTGCAAGGACGGCAAGGCCCACGGTCAAGGCAGGGCCGGGGGAGACGCCGTTTATGTCGGTGAATTCGACCGGGGAAACAAGCACGGGCGAGGCGTCAAGACCTGGCCCTGGGGCGACCGCTACGAGGGAGATTTCCACGACGACGAGAAGCAAGGCATGGGGCTATACACCTGGGGCGCGCGCTCGGCGTACGCGGGCGACCGCTACGAGGGCCGCTTCGTGAAGGACATGCGAAACGGATTCGGCCTCTACGTCTGGGCGAGCGGGGACGCCTACGCCGGCCCGTGGAAGGACGACGGCGTGGCGGGACGCGCGACGCCGATGATGATCGCGAGGTTCCGGGCCACCAGCGAGTCGCTGGCGGCAATGGCAAAGCCGGGCGTGAAGCTGTGCTCGGAAGCGAGCCTCGGGTCGAAGGAACGGACCGAGGGCGAAACGCAGGCTGTGAATCAGAATTCGCGGCAGGTCTCGGTCAAGGTCACGAAGCTCGGCTCGATCCCGCTCGTCGTGGCGGGGGCCCGAGTCGCGCCCGGCGAGGTCGTCTGGGACGATCCGCTCAACTGGATTCCATGCAATTGACCCGGTCTTCCCTTCGCCACCGCCGTGTCTGGCTTCTTCTGGGATCGGGAATGATCGCAGGGGTTGTTGTTCTGTCGCTCATCCCTATCCAGGTGGATATGGTTGGCGGTGACAAGCTTGCGCATTTTTTTGCGTACGGCAGCCTGTCGCTCTGGTTTGGAATGATTTTCTCGGGCAAAGGCCGACAGCTTGGCATTGCAGCTGGGTTTGCCGCGATGGGCGCGACACTTGAATTTCTGCAGGGCATGACGGGTTATCGAAGCTTCGAGATTGCCGACATGGCAGCGAACGCGATTGGCGCGGTGCTTGGCTGGGGTCTCGCTCAAACGCCTCTGAACAACGCGCTTGCCTGGGTCGAGCGTGTTTTTTTCCCCCCTCCTTAGCAGGGAGGGGTGGCTGCGAAGCAGCCGGGGTGGTTCTGCCTCAGTCCTTCACGCGCGCGATCCTCACCACGTCCTGGATGCGCCTGAGCGCGCGCAGCACCTTGGCGAGATGCAGGCGGTTGGCGACCTGCAAGGTGAAATGCATGGTGGTGTAGAGGCCCCGCTCTTCGTCCATGCTGACATTGTCGATGTTGGAGCCGGCCTCGGCTATCGCGGCCGCGACTTTCGCCAGCACGCCGCGCTGATTCGAGACCGTCACGCGGATCGCGACGTCGAACATCTTGTCGGGTTCGGGCGCCCACTCGACATCGAGCCATTTTTCAGGATCGCCCCGCGACTTCGCCGCGCCCGGGCAGTCGTGCGTGTGCACGACGAGACCCTGGCCTTTTTTCATGAAGCCGGTGATGGGGTCGCCCGGGATCGGATTGCAGCACTTGGCGAATTGCACCGCCATGCCCTCCGAGCCGCGAATGACGATCGAGCCGGCCGGAGACCTCCCGTCGGCCGCTTGGTGATCGCTAAGCGAAAGAAGCTTCCGCGCGACGATGGCGGCAAGCCGCTTCCCGAGGCCGATGTCGGCGACGATTTCCTGCCGCGACTTCGCGCCGAACTCGCGCACGAGCTTCTCCCAGCGCTCCTGCGTCGCTTCGGGGGGCTTGGCACCGAGCGAGCGCACGGCCTGATTGAGCATGCGTTCGCCTAGTGCGGCGGCCTCGTCGTATTGCATCGTCTTCAGAAAGTGCCGGATGTGCGAGCGCGCTTTGGCCGTCTTGACGTAGGACAACCAGGCCGCATTGGGGTGCGCGTGCGCTGCCGTGATCACCTCGACCCGGTCGCCGTTCTTGAGTTCGGTGCGCACCGGCACGAGCTCGTAGTTGATTTTCGCCGCGACACAGCGGTTGCCGATGTCGGTGTGCACCGCGTAGGCAAAGTCCACCGCGGTTGCCCCGCGCGGCATCGCCATGATCTTGCCCTTCGGAGTGAATACGTAGACCTCGTCGGGGAAGAGGTCCACCTTGATGTGCTCGAGGAATTCGGCAGGGTCGCCCGAGGCGTGCTGGATGTCCAGGAGCGACTGCAGCCATTTGTGCGTGCGCTGCTGCACTTCGCTGATCTCGGCATCCGAGCTCTTGTACAGCCAGTGCGAGGCGACGCCGGCCTCGGCGATGTGGTTCATCGCCTGAGTGCGGATCTGGATCTCGACGGGCATGCCGTAAGGGCCGATCAAGGTCGTGTGCAGCGATTGATAGCCGTTCACCTTGGGAATGGCGATGTAGTCCTTGAATTTCCCGGGTACGGGCTTGTACAGGCCGTGCAGCACCCCGAGCGCGAGGTAGCAGGCAGGCTCGTCCTTGACGATGACTCGAAAAGCGTAGATATCGAGCACCTGCGAGAACGAAAGGTGCTTTTCGTGCATCTTGTTGTAGATCGAATAGATGTGTTTTTCGCGGCCGGTCACGGCGGCCTCGATCCCGGCCGCGGGCAAACGTTCCTTGAGCGCCTTGAGGATCTTGTCGACCACCGCGCGGCGGTTGCCGCGGGCGGACTTGACGGCTTTCGCCAGGACCTTGTAGCGCAGGGGGTAGAGGTGCGAGAACGACAGCTCCTGCAGCTCGCGGTAAAGGCTGTCCAGGCCAAGTCGGTTGGCGATCGGAGCGTAGATCTCGATCGTCTCGCGCGCGACGCGCCGCCGCGTCTCCGCGTTGACCGCTTCGAGCGTCCTCATGTTGTGCAGCCGGTCGGCGAGCTTGATCAGGATGACGCGCACGTCGCGCGCCATCGCGAGCAGCATCTTGCGGAAGTTCTCGGCCTGGGCGTCGGCCTGGGACTGGAATTCGATGCGATCGAGCTTGGACAGGCCGTCCACCAGTTCCGCGACCGGCTTGCCGAAGCGCTCGGTGATCTGCTGCTTGGAGACCTCGGTGTCCTCCATTACGTCGTGCAGCAGCGCCGCCATCACCGCCTGGGCATCGAGCTGCCAGTCGGCGACGATCTCGGCGACCGCAATCGGATGCGAGATGTAGGGGTGGCCGCTCTTGCGGTACTGTCCCTGGTGCGCGGTGCTGCTGAACTGATAGGCCTCTTCGATGCGACTGACGTCGCTTGGCTTGAGGTAGCCGAGGTGCTGCCTGAGATCGGTGATGAGAACCGCAGCCATACCTCTTACTTTACCCCCTTGTGAAGGGGGCGGCGAAAAGCGCCGGGGTTCGGCGTGCGGGGCCCCCCTTTTGGCTAGGGGGCTGGGGCTACCCCGTGTGGACGCGGTTCAGGTACTCGATACCGACTTTGCCCACGGCGATCTCGCGCAACGCGACGACGGTGGGCTTGTCGCGCGTGGTCTCGATGAGCGGCGTACCGCCCTGGGCGAGCTGACGGGCACGGTACGTGGCCGCGAGCGTCAATTGGAACCTGTTGGGAATTCTTTTGAGACAATCTTCGACAGTGATGCGTGCCATGTGATCCTCGTAAGGTCTAGCGTCGATCCGTTTCGAAACGGACTCTAAGTCTTCGGACTGAAGATTTCCGGATGTTGCGAACTCTGCCGGGCGAGCGTCAAACGGGTTGCGCGCACCAAAGCTGCGAGGTCTCGCCGGGCCTCCTCGAACTCTTTGTTTATAATAACATAGTCGAACTCTGCAACGTGGCCTATTTCGGTGCGTGCTGCGCTTAGTCGCCGCTGGATCGCCTCTTCGGAGTCCTGGCCGCGGCCTCGCAGTCGGCGTTCGAGTTCCTGCAGGACCGGGGGAGGCGGCAGGATGAAGACGCTCACGGCGTCCGGGAACGCCCGGCGGACTTGCTGGGCACCCTGCCAATCGATCTCGAGCATCACGTCAAGGCCCTTGGTGCGCGCTTCGTCGATCGATCTTTGAGAAGTGCCGTAGCTGTTTCCATGAACTTCCGCCGATTCCAGGAACTCGCCGCGATCGAGCATGCCTGCAAAGCTCTTGCGATCGACAAAGTGATATTCGCGACCGTTCAGTTCGCCTGCGCGCGGCGGCCGAGTCGTGAAAGACACCGAGAGCGTCAGCCGCTTGTCCTCGGCAAGCACGGCGCTCACCAGGGACGATTTGCCGGCGCCTGAAGGCGCCGATACGATGAAAAGATTGCCGGCCATGAGTGTAGGGTCGAGGATCAATACGTGAGGAAGGAAAGAAATTTCATAGCCGGGCGCCTGCGCCTGACATCCCGCTTTCTATTCGATGTTTTGTATCTGCTCGCGCATCTGCTCGATCAGGAGCTTCAATTCGAGGCTCGCATCGGATAGCTCCTTCGACACCGACTTCGACCCGAGCGTATTCGCCTCGCGGTTCAGTTCCTGCATCAGGAAATCGAGGCGCTTGCCGGCCGCTCCCCCGGTCCTGATGACGCGACTCACCTCGTCGAGGTGCGCCCGCAGGCGCATCAATTCCTCCGCGACGTCTGCTTTCACGCCGTAAAGCGCGATTTCCTGGCGGATGCGCTCCTCGTTCGCCTCGCCCAGCACCTCACGCAGACGCGAAGCCAGCTTGTTCTCGTAGGCGGCGATCGCCTCGGGCAGCTTAGGCTGAATCGAGACGAGCAGCGCTTTCATGCGCTCCACGTGCTCGACGAGCATTTTCGCCAGCTTCTCGCCCTCGCGCGACCTCGTCGCGGCGAACTCTTCCAGAACTTCGTTCACGAGTGCGACGCAGCTCTCGCGCAGCAGCGGCGAGCGATCGTCGGCGAGAACGCCCGGCCAGTGCAGCACCTCGCCTATGGCCAGCGGCCGCGCGTCCGGGATTACCGTACGCACCTTGCGCGAGGCCTCAGCAAGGGCGGCGAGCAATCCTTCATTCACGTTTATCTGCGGCGTGGGTCCGGCGGGCGGGGTGACCGAGACCCGGCATTCCACCTTGCCGCGACCCACGCGCGTCTGGATCAGCTCGCGCAGCGCAGGCTCGGCGGCGCGCAGTTCTTCGGGCAACCGGAATTGCAGGTCCAGAAAGCGGCCGTTTACGCTCTTGAGCTCCGCTGAGAGCGATGCGATCGGCAACTCTCGTGTCGCGGCTGCATAGCCGGTCATGCTGCGGATCATGGGTCGCAATAATTCACGGAGCTAATTTGGAAAACGCCGCTATCATAACGGTTACAAACGCCGCACCGCTACCCCTTAATGGTTCAGCAGGTAAATCAGCCGTTGCCGAACGGCTATCAGCTGGAAAATTACCGCATCGCGAACGTCCTCGCGAGCGGCGGTTTTTCCGTCGTCTATCTCGCTCACGACGAGCACGATCAGCCGGTTGCGATCAAGGAATATCTTCCGAGCCAGCTCGCTTTGCGAAAAGAGGGCGACGTGCTGCCCTCGATCGCGGAGGAGAATCTGGCCACTTTTCGTTTCGGCATGAAGTGTTTTTTCGAGGAGGGTCGGGCGCTTGCCCGACTGTCGCACCCGAATGTAGTGCGTGTGCTCAACTTCTTTCGCGCTAATGAAACCGTATACCTTGCGATGCGCTACGAAAGAGGCAGGACTCTGCAGGAGCACATCGTGGCATGCCGCGGTGCGGTCAAGGAGATTTTCATCCGCCACGTGTTCTCCCTGTTGCTAAACGGGCTGCGCGAGGTGCACTCGAACAAGCTGCTTCACCTGGACATCAAGCCGGCCAACATCTACATTCGCAACGACCTTTCGCCGGTATTGATCGACTTCGGGGCTGCGCGACAGACCTTTGTGGAGGAGGGACTGCGGCTGAATCCTGTCTACACCCCGGGCTACGCATCGCCCGAGCAATATACGAACCGGGAGCTGCTCGGACCCTGGAGCGATTGTTACTCCGTCGGCGCGAGCATTTTCGCCTGCCTCTCGGGCATGGCGCCACAGGCGGCCGACGAGCGCCTGGAAAAGGACCGCTACGTCTCCGCCACCAAGCTGGGCAACGCCAAGTATTCCCGCCAACTGCTGGAGACTGTGGACTGGTGCCTCGAGCTCGATCATATGAAGCGCCCGCAGAGCGTGTTCGCGCTGCAGAAAGTGCTGATGGAAGAGAAGGAGCCCGAAATACATCGCAAGCGCTCGATGCTCGACACCCTGCGCGGCGCCTGGATGAAGGGGGCCGGAAGATGAAGTTTTCGATCTTCCAGGAAAGCCGCAAAGGGGGACGCAAGGCGAACCAGGACCGTATCGGGTACGCATACACCCGCGACGCGTTGCTTACGGTGGTGGCCGACGGCATGGGCGGGCACCTGCATGGAGAGGTGGCTTCGCAGATCACGGTTCAGTACCTTACCGAAGCGTTCCAGCGCGATGCGAAGCTCAAGCTCGCGGACCCGCCGGATTTTCTGAGAAAGGGCATCAGAGAGGCGCATTTCGCGCTCGCGGACTACGCCAAGGCGCGCGGTCTGAGCGAATCGCCTCGAACGACCTGTGTCGCCTGCGTGGTGCAGGATTCCATTGCCCACTGGGCGCACGTGGGCGATTCACGCCTGTATCACGTGCGCCGGGGCCAGGTTCAGGCCCAGACCCGCGATCATTCGCGGGTGCAAGTTCTGATTGACCGGGGCCGTATCCGCGAAGAAGCTGTCGCCGCGCATCCGGACCGCAACAAGATCTTCAACTGCATCGGAGCAGCCACTCCGCCGGAGGTCGAGCTGTCCCAGCAGATGCCGCTGCAGCAGGGCGACACCCTGCTCCTTTGCACCGATGGATTATGGGGGCCGCTCACGCGCAAGCTCATTACCGCCGCGCTTCTGAGGGGTGACATCATGAAGGCGATGCCCGAGTTGCTCGACCTGGCGGAGGCGCGCGCCGGCAGGGATTCCGACAACCTGTCGGTCGTGGCCGTCGCCTGGGAAGAAAAAACCGCCGATGTGGACACGGTTCCGGCGCCGGATCTGGACGGCGTTACCACTCAGCGCGAGGATTTCAGCAAAGCCCAGGACAGCGAGCTCACCGACGAGGAGGTCGACATCGCCATCGCTGAAATCCGCGAGGCGATCCGCAAGCACCTGCAGCAAAAACCATGAGACCGGGCGGGCGCCGCTTCGATCAGTTGCGCGAGGTACTCATTCAGAGGAAATTTACCCGGCACGCGGAAGGCTCGGTGCTGATCGCTTTCGGGGATACGCGCGTGATCTGCACCGCGAGCGTCGAGGAGGGCGTGCCCGGATTTCTCAAGAACCGCGGGCAAGGCTGGATCACCGCGGAGTACGGGATGCTGCCGCGCTCCACCCACACCCGCACCGAGCGCGAGGCGGCGCGCGGCAAGCAGACCGGGCGCACCCAGGAGATCCAGCGGCTCATCGGCCGCAGCTTGCGCGCTGTCGTCGACCTGCAGAAACTCGGTGAGCGCACCGTGAAAATGGACTGTGACGTACTCCAGGCAGACGGAGGCACGCGTACTGCGAGCGTCACCGGAGCCTTTGTCGCGCTGCACGATGCAGTGGGGACGTTGTTGCAGCGTGGAGTTCTCGCGGCCTCGCCGATCCGCGATTTCGTCGCCGCTGTGTCCGTGGGTCTGCACCAAGGCATACCCATCCTCGATCTGGACTACGGCGAGGATTCGGGCTGCGATACCGACATGAACGTCGTGATGACAGGCTCCGGGACTTTCGTCGAGATCCAGGGTACTGCCGAGACCCAGCCGATCACCATGGCCCAAATGGATGCTCTAGTCGCGCTGGCGAAGCAGGGGATAGCCGAGCTCATTGCGAAGCAGAAAGCCGCGCTGTCCTGATCCTCCCCGTTCGAGGAGTGGGATAAGGACCACCCCGGCGGCCTCCGGCCGCCACCCCGCCTCAAGCGGGGAGGGGAATGTCTCGCAGGTTAGAATGGCCGCGTGAAGAAACTCGTCCTTGCCTCGTCGAATCCCGGCAAGCTGCGTGAGTTCGAGGCGCTGCTGGCGCCGCTTGGGGTGGAAACCGTCCTGCAGTCAAATCTCGGTGTGACCGATGCCGAAGAGCCGCACGGCAGCTTCGTCGAGAACGCGCTCGCCAAGGCGCGCCACGCAAGCCGTCACGCCCGGCTCTCTGCGCTTGCAGATGACTCGGGTATCTGTGTCGCGGCGCTCGACGGAGAGCCCGGCGTGCATTCGGCGCGATTCGCGGGGGAACCGCCCCCGGAATCGATGCCCGGGCGCGACACTCAGGACGCGCGCAACAACGAGAAGCTGATTGAGCTGCTTGCCGACAAGAGCAACCGGCGCGCTCACTACTGTTGCGTCATCGTGCTCATGCGCCACGCAAAGGATCCCGAACCGATCATCGCGGAAGGCAGTTGGTCGGGCGAGATCGTAGCGGAGCCGCGCGGCGCAAACGGCTTCGGTTATGACCCGCATTTCTTTCTGCCGGACCTCGGCAAGACCGCCGCGGAGCTCGATCCTGAACAGAAGAATCTGGTCAGCCACCGCGGGAAGGCGCTGCGGCGTCTGCTCGCGAAACTGAAAGAGGGCGTCTGGCCGTGAGCGCGGCCTTGGCCCCGTCTCCCTCAAGTGTGCGTCTGGCGCAGCTTCCACCACTTGCGCTCTACGTTCACATGCCCTGGTGCGCCAAGAAGTGCCCGTACTGCGATTTCAATTCCCACCGGGCCACGGGCGACGTCCCGGAACGGGCCTATGTCGACGCGCTGGTGACGGATCTCGAGCTTGCGCTTCCGGACGTGTGGGGACGGCGCGTCAGCAGCGTTTTCTTTGGTGGCGGCACGCCCAGCCTTTTCTCGGCTGTCGCGATCGAGACGCTGATCTCGGCATTTCGCGCGAGACTCCCGCTTGCCGCCGATTGCGAAATCACGCTGGAAGCAAATCCCGGAACTTTTGAGGCCGAAAAATTCCGCGGCTATCGCGAGGCGGGAGTGAATCGCCTCTCGATCGGCATCCAGAGCTTCAACCCGAAGCACCTGCTCGCGCTCGGCCGCATCCACGACGACGCCGAGGCCCGGCGTGCGATCGAGATTGGCCAGGGCTCCTTCGACAACGTCAACCTCGACCTCATGTACGCGCTCCCCGAACAAACGCCCGGCGAAGCGCGTGCCGACGTCGAGGCGGCGCTTGAAGCCGGAACGACGCATTTGTCGTTTTACCATCTCACGGTCGAGCCGAACACGTTCTTCTACAGGCACCCGCCCGCGCTGCCCGAAGAGGACGCGGCTGCCGCGATGCAGGACGCGATCGGTGCGAAATTGGCCGAGAACGGCTACATCCACTACGAGACTTCGGCGTGGGCGAAACCCGGCCGCGAGTGCCGCCACAATCTCAACTACTGGCGCTTCGGCGATTACCTTGGCATCGGCGCGGGCGCCCACAGCAAGCTGAGCTTTCCCGATCGCGTCGAGCGGAGCATGCGCTGCAAGGACCCCAGAAATTATCTGGAGCGCGCCGCGCGCGGCGAGCCGGTGCAGGAGCGAATGGGAGTCGGCCGCGCCGATCTCGTTTTCGAATTCATGATGAACGCGCTGCGCCTGCCCGAGGGTTTTCCGGTCGCCTTGTTCGTGGAGCGCACGGGCTTGCAGATCGCGGTTGCCGAAAAACCGCTGCGGGAGGCCGAGGCACGCGGCCTCATCGTCCGCGACCACGAACGCATTCGGCCGACGGACCTGGGGCAGAGCTTCCTGAACGATTTGCTCCAGCTGTTTCTTCCGCATGCCGAGAGAGCCTGACCGGTGTGCTTTGTCCCCTCCTCGCATGAGGAGGGGTGCCCGCGCGAGCGGGCGGGGTGGTCAGATTTTTCTGAACACGAGATCCCAGACGCGGTGCCCGAGTTCGAGGCCACGGCGTTCGAATTTGGTTTCGGGCCGGGTGGCGGGACGCTCCGTGTATCCGGAAGCGGTGTTCGTGAGCGTGGGCTCTGCCGAAAGCACTTCCAGAATCTGCCGCGCGTATTCCTCCCAGTCGGTGCACGCGTGAAAATAGGCGCCAGGCTTCATCCTGGAGGCCAGCAAAGCGACGAACGGCGGCTGAAGCAGGCGCCGTTTGTGATGGCGCTTCTTCGGCCAGGGATCCGGAAAGAAGACATGCACGCCGGCAAGGGTGTCCGGAGCGATCATGTGCCGCAACACTTCGACTGCGTCATGCTGGATGAGGCGCACGTTTTTCAGATGCAGATCGGCGATGCGCTTCAGCAGGCTCCCTACGCCGGGGGTATGCACATCGACGCCGAGATAGTCGTTTTCGGCATGCTGCTGTGCGATGGCCGCCGTGGTTTCGCCCATGCCGAAGCCGATTTCGAGGACCTTGGGCGCAGTTCGGCCGAATAGGCGGTCCAGATCGGCAACGGCAGAGGAGAACGGGACGCCGTATACCGGCAGGAATTCGGCGTGGGCGCGGCGCTGCGCGTTCGAGATGCGCCCCTGGCGCAAGACGTAACTGCGGATCGGGGGCCGTTCCGGCAAGGAAGCGGGGTTACGCGGCCTTCGGTGAGATGAGGCCCGAAGCCGGCGAGCTGGGGCTGGCTGAATAGAGCTTCTTCGGCATGCGGCCGGCGAGGAAAGCCTCGCGGCCGGCTTCGACGGCCTTTCTCATCGCCTGTGCCATCAACACCGGGTTCTGCGCTTTGGCGACCGCCGTGTTCATGAGCACGGCGTCGCAGCCGAGCTCCATGGCGATGGCGGCGTCCGACGCAGTGCCGACTCCGGCATCGACCACCACCGGGACCTTGGCGCTTTCGATGATGAGCTGCAGGTTCCAGGGATTGAGTATCCCCATGCCCGAGCCGATGAGCGAGGCGAGCGGCATGATCGCCACGCAGCCGATGTCTTCGAGCCGCTTGGCGACGATCGGGTCATCGCTCGTATAGACCATCACCTTGAAGCCCTCTCGCACCAGCGTTTCTGCGGCCTGAAGGGTTTCGACGATGTTCGGATAGAGCGTGTTCGGGTCGCCCAGCACTTCGAGTTTCACCAGGTCGTGGCCGTCGAGCAGCTCGCGTGCCAGGCGCAGCGTGCGCACCGCGTCCTCTGCGTTGTAGCAGCCCGCGGTGTTGGGGAGTATCGTGAACTTGCTGGGCGGCAGCGCTTCGAGCAGCGATGGCTCGTTCGCGTTCTGGCCGATGTTGGTGCGGCGGATGGCGACGGTGACGATCTCGGCGCCGCTCGCCTCGACGGCGCGCCGGGTCTCGTCGAAATCCCGGTATTTTCCGGTGCCGATCAAGAGCCGCGAGCGATAAGCACGGCCGGCGATGGGAAGCGGATCGGCGATTTGCTCGGGAAGGCGCGTCGGAGCGTTCATCGCCCTATCCCCCTCCGACGGCAACGACGATTTCGAGCGCATCGCCATCGGCGAGCCGGGTATCCGCGTAGCGGCTGCGCGGCACGATCTCGCCGTTTTTCTCTACGGCCACGCGCTTTCCGGAAAGCTCGAGCGCTTCCAGAAGCCGCACGACGTTCGCGCCGGGCTCAAGACGCTGCGCCTGACCGTTGACGGAGAACTGGATCACCTGGAAACCCCGGAAACCTGAGGGTAAAATTATCTTACCATGCGGGCGTAGTTCAATGGTAGAACGAAAGCTTCCCAAGCTTAAGACGAGGGTTCGATTCCCTTCGCCCGCTCCAAAACAAATGCCTGCATCCTTCGACGGTAAGTTGGTTGTCGCTATCTCCTCCCGAGCGCTGTTCGATCTGGAGGAGTCCAACCGCGTGTTCGAAGAGCAGGGCGTCAGCGCCTATCATCGCTACCAGCTCGAGCATGAGGAAGAGGTCCTCGCTCCAGGTATCGCGTTTGCGCTGGTGAGGAAGCTCCTCAGGCTCAACACGCTTGCGCCCGCGCAAGCCCGGGTCGAGGTCATCCTGCTTTCACGCAACACCGCCGATACCGGCATGCGGATCATGAACTCGATCGAGCACTACAAACTCGACATCGCGCGCGCGGCCTTTACCGGAGGCGAGAACACCTATCCCTACGTGCCGGCGTTCGATGCGCATCTTTTTCTTTCGGCGAATCCGGTCGACGTGCGCAAGGCCCTCGACGCGGGGCATGCCGCCGCGACGATTCTGCCTTCCAACGTCGGGCAGAATGTCGAAGTGACCGAGGGGCTACGGATCGCGTTCGACGGGGACGCCGTGCTCTTCTCCGACGAGGCCGAGCGCGTCTATAAGCGCGAGGGGCTGGAAGCCTTCACCGCAAGCGAAGTCACTGCGGCCAGGGAACCCTTGTCGGGAGGACCTTTCAAGAGCTTTCTTGCGGCGCTACATCGCATTCAGTCCGAATACCCGGCCGACCGCGCGCCGATCCGCACCGCGCTGGTGACCGCGCGCAGCGCGCCCGCGCACGAGCGCGTGGTGCGCACGTTGCGCGCCTGGAACATCCGAATCGATGAAGCGTTGTTTCTCGGCGGGCTGGACAAAGGTCCTTTCCTGAAGGCTTTCGGCGCGGACATTTTCTTCGACGATCAGCGCGGGCACTGCGAGTCGGCGAGCCAGCATGTCGCGACCGGGCACGTGCCCTTCGGCGTCGCAAACGAATAGGAAGCCGGAAATGAAGATACTCAAATACGCACTGATCGCCCTTGCCGGCATCGTGACGCTTCTCGTGATCGCCGTCGTCATATTGATCGCGACGTTCGATCCCAACAAGTACAAACCCGAGCTTGCCGCGGCGGTCAAGGACAAGACCAGACGTACGCTCGCGATCGACGGTAACCTCGCCTTGACGATCTTTCCGAGCATCGGAATTGCGGCGGGGAAAACGTCCCTGTCCGAGCCCAATAGCACCCGAATTTTCGCCCGATTCGACGAAGCCAGGGTGTCGCTTGCGCTCATTCCCCTGTTTTCAAGGCAGGTGGTGGTCGACCGCGTGACGCTGTCCGGACTCAATGCGGATCTGATCAAGCACAAGGATGGAACGACCAATTTCGATGATCTGTTGGGCGCTCCCGGCGATGGCGGGGGAGCCCGGCCTCAGCCCAAGCCGGGTCCCCGGCAGGAAGCAGCGCATCTGGACGTGGCCGGGATCGACATCCGCTCGAGCGCCGTGTCCTGGCGCGACGAGGCCAGCGGCGGCCGGTTCAAGGTAACGATCGCCGAGTTCAGGACGGGGCGCATCGCGAGCGGGGTGCCGGGAAAGCTTTCGCTTGCCGCGAAGGTCGAGGGAACCCAGCCGCGCATCGACCTGGCGGTCAACTTGTCGAGCGGCTACCGCCTGGATCTCGACAAGCAGAAATTTGCCTTGTCGGGAGTCGATCTGAAGCTCTCGGACGAGCGTGCTGGGGCGGGCGCCGCAACTTCGGCGAAGGGCGCGATCGAGGTCGCGCTCGCTCCGCAGTCGATTCAGTTCGATCTCGCTCTGGACCGCGTCAATCTCGACTCGTACATGGGGACGGACAAGGGTAAGGCTCCTGCGGCCGGCAAGGCCGGTGCGCCCGCGGGTGGGGCGGAGGAGCCGATCGACCTTTCGGCGTTGAAAGGGCTCAATCTGAAGGGAACGCTGAAGATCGATCAGTTCATTGCGTCGAACGTGAAATTGGAGAAGGTCAACGTCGGCGTGCAGGCCGCTTCCGGCAAGGTCGATATCCATCCGCTCGCGGCGAGTCTCTACCAGGGAAACCTTTCGGGCAGCGCGAGCGTCAACGCCAACACCCAGCGCTTCTCCATCAAGAGCCAGCTCGACGGCGTTGCGATCGGCCCACTGCTGCGCGATGCGCTCGACAACGATCTTCTCGAAGGTCGCGGCAACGTCGCGCTCGATCTCCAGACCGGCGGTAACACGGTGAGCGCCATGAAGAAGGCGCTCGCCGGGAGCGCGAAGATGACTTTGCGGGACGGTGCGCTCAAGGGCATCAACCTCGAGGAGACCATCCGTAAGGCAAGGGCGCTGGCCCAATCGAAGCCCGTGGCCGAGCAGAAAGCGGAGCGAACGGAGCGGACCGATCTCACCGAGCTGGCTGCGAGCTTTGTCATCAAGAACGGCGTCGCGCACAACGACGACCTCTCCGCGAAGTCGCCGCTGCTGCGCCTTGCCGGCTCGGGCGATGTGGACATCGGGGCCGGCACGATCGACTACCTCGCCAGAGTATCGGTCGTCGGCTCCTCGGGCGGGCAGGGAGGCAAGGAAGCTGCCGACCTGCGCGGGGTCACCGTGCCGGTGAAGATCACCGGTACGCTCGATGCGCCGCGGTTTCACGCCGACCTGCGCGCCGCGGCCCGGGATGTGGCGAGGGAAAAGGCCGAGGAGAAGGTCAAGGAAGAGAAGGATCAGCTGAGAGAACGGGCGAGGGACAGGCTCAAGGGCCTTTTCAAACGGTGAGCGCCTTTGCAAGGGCGCTGGTCCGCTGGCAGGTCCGTCACGGGCGACACGACCTGCCGTGGCAGCGCACACGCGATCCCTATCGCGTCTGGCTCTCCGAGGTCATGCTGCAGCAGACCCAGGTTGCCGCGGTCATCCCTTATTACGGGCGCTTCCTCGCTCGTTTTCCAGACTTGAAATCGCTCGCCCGCGCGCCGCTCGACGACGTCCTCGCGCTGTGGAGCGGACTGGGCTACTACTCGCGGGCCCGCAATCTGCACGCCGCGGCCCGAGTCGTGGTCGAGTCGTACCGCGGGCGCTTGCCGCGGACTCGCGAGGATCTCGCATCGCTGCCCGGAGTGGGCCGCTCTACCGCGGCGGCAATCGCGGTGTTCGCCTTCGGCGCTCGCGAGGCGATCCTCGACGGAAACGTCAAACGGGTGCTCGCACGCCATTTCGCAGTGCGCGGTTACCCGGGCGAGAAGCGAATCGAAGACCGTTTGTGGAAGATTGCAGAGGCGCAGCTTCCGGCAAAGAACATCGAACGCTATACGCAGGCACTGATGGACCTGGGTGCAGGCGTGTGCACGCGCAAGCAGCCCGCCTGCGCGAGTTGTCCGCTAAAAACGAGCTGTGAGGCCCATGCTCGCGGCAAGGTTCTGGCGTACCCCACGCGTCGGCCGCGCAGGGTACTGCCCCACAGGGAAACCTCGATGCTGCTGATTCTGCGCGAAGGTGAGGTACTGCTGGAAAAGCGCCCGCCGGCAGGCATATGGGGCGGGTTGTGGTGCCTGCCCGAGATGCCCGTGGGCGCCGATCCGCGCGAGTATTGCGAGCGCCGATTCGGCGCGAAACGCACCCATGCCACGCGCCTGCCGCTCCTTCGGCACGGTTTCACTCATTTCACCTTGGATGTCAGTCCCGTGGTTTGCCGGCTGGAAGTTGCAGCGTTAGCCGAGCCGGGACAAGTCTGGCTGGATCTGGAAGAGGCAGCGCAGGCTGCAATACCCGCACCGGTGAGAAAACTGCTCCTTGCGCTGAAGAATATCGTCATTCCCGCGCAAGCGGGAATCCAGGAAGCTCGGACAGCCGTTGGATCCCTGCTTGCGCGGGGATGACATTCGAGGTTCCCTAGGTGGCGGCGAGGCCGCGGCTTTCGAGAAAGCGCTGCAGGATGGACAAGCGCACCAGGCTGTCGGACAGTTCGAGGAGCTTTTGCTTGGCGACGAGGGGCACCGGCAGGATTTCAGTCAGACGATAACCTACCCATGCCGCGTCGTCGAACACGTGTGGTTCGGCGAACACGGGCGTACCCTGGTCGAGGACCACCATCTCCAGGAGACGCGCGCAGGAAGCGAATTTCTCGGGCAGCGCGATCCTTGCGTCCGGGGGAATCAGCTCGACGTCGGCCGAGATCAGCCCTTGCGGGCCGGTTTCGCGAGCGAGGATGCGAAACCTCTGGTCGCCGCGGGTCTTGAGGTTCAGGATACCCTGCTGCTGCATGTCCCAATCGAGGATCCTCGCGAGACACCCGACTCCCTCGGGGACCGCGGGCGCGCCCACTTCCGCACCCTCGTGGATGAGGCAAACGCCGAAGGGTTCCCCGCGTTTCAGACAGTCGCGCGTCATGTCCATGTAGCGCGCTTCGAATATCCGCAAGGGAAGCAAGCCTCCGGGGAAAAGCACCGCATTCAGCGGGAATATAGGAACGCGCAATAATCCCACAGGCGTAGCCGCCTAGCGTTCCTCGCCCCAGCGGCGCATCAGATCATGTTGGACCCCGAGGTGATCGAGTATTCGCGCAACGATGAAATCGACGAGGTCCTCGATGCGCTTCGGATGATAATAGAAGCCGGGGTTGGCCGGAAGGATCACCGCGCCCGCGCGCGCGAGCTTCAACATGTTCTCAAGGTGAAGTGCGGAAAACGGCGTTTCCCGTGGCACGAGAATCAGTTTGCGGCCTTCCTTGAGCATGACGTCGGCGGCACGCTCGATGAGCGTATCGGAAAGCCCGGCCGCCACCGCAGCGAGCGTGCCCACCGTGCAGGGGCAGATGACCATTGCGTCGGGGGGATTCGAACCGGATGCGACCGGAGCAAACCAGTCCTCGCGGCCGAACACACGCAGCTGGTCGTGTTTGGCGGAAAAACGCTCCCCGAACATGCGCTCGGCGTCTGGCGCGCGCGGCGGCAGCACGATCCCCAGCTCCTGTTTGGCGACTACGTGGGCTGCTTGCGAATACAGAAGATAGACCCGGGCGTTGGCGCGTATCAGAGACTCCACCAGTCTTAGACCGTAGGGCATTCCGGAAGCGCCGGTCAGCGCGACGGTGACGGTCGGTTTCATGCTGCGGCCACAAGATGCCGGTGCCGCACCAGCACCGGAGTGTGGCCTAGAAAGTGGGCGCCGAGACGCTCGACGAAGTACACAGAGCGGTGCCGTCCGCCGGTGCAGCCGATGGCGACCGTGAGCGAGCTGCGATTTTCCTGCACGTATGCAGGCAGCCAGGTTTCAACGAAGCGGCGGATGTCTCCAAGCATTGTCCCCACGATGGATTCCTTTTCGAGAAATTCAACCACTTCGGAGTCGAGCCCGGTGAGCGACCGAAGCCTTGGGTCATAGTGAGGGTTGGGCAAGCAGCGCACGTCGAACACGAGATCGGCATCCAGGGGAACTCCGTCCTTATAGCTGAAGGACTCGAACACCAGCATGATCGATTCGGCGCGGATGCCGAGCAACTCCTTGGTCCATTTGCGCAGGGCGTTCGGCAGAAGATCGGTCGTATCGATCCGATGGCCGATCTCGGAGACCGGAGCGAGCAGCTCGCGCTCGCGCGCGAGACACTCTTCCAGCGTGCGCGTGCCGGTTGCCAAGGGATGGCGCCTGCGCGTCTCGGAAAAGCGCCTGATCAGCGTATCGTTCTTTGCCTCGAGAAAGAGCAGGCGGACGTCCACGCCCTGGCGTTTCAACGCGGCGACGTAGTCCGGAACCAGCTCGAGCGAATCGCCGGTGCGTGCGTCGATGCTCATCGCGACACGATTGTGTCCCGCACGGCGCAGCAGTTCCACCGATTGATCGAGAAGCTGCCCCGGAAGGTTGTCGACGCAGTAGTAGCTGCTGTCCTCAAGGACATTGAGAACGATGCTTTTCCCCGAGCCCGAAAGACCACTGATGAGGACGAGCTGCATTCCGATACCTTAACGGAACTGGGGAAGAGGCGCAAAATCCGATATCCCGATTCTTCCGAATGGAACGGTTGCCGCGCGTTGGGCTGCCTTCAGGTCGACTCGAACGCGCGGAGTTGAAACGGCGACATGCGTCGTCCGTTTCAACTTTTCTTCATCTCCGCCTGCTGCCGTTGCATCAATTCTGCGGTCGAGTCGATGCCCCGAAGCTGCAGGATGTAGTTGCGCACCGCGGCTTCGAGCAGCACGGCAAGGTTGCGCCCCGCCGCGACCGGGAGAACCACTTTACGGACGGCCACGCCGAGTATGTCCTCGGAGAGTTCCTGCTGTGGAAGGCGCTCGGATTCAAGGGTCCCGGACCGATCGAGATGCACGATCAACCGCAAATTCATCTTCGGCCGCACTGCGGTCTCACCGAAGATCGTGCGGATATTGAGTACGCCCAAGCCCCGCACTTCGAGGAAATCTTTCAGCACCGGCGGGGCGCGGCACTCCAGTGTCGATGCGGCGATTCGCGAGATGTCGACGACGTCATCCGCAACGAGTCCGTGACCGCGGCTGACCAGTTCCAACGCGAGCTCGCTTTTCCCGGCGCCCGAGTCACCCGTGATCAAGACCCCGAGCCCAAGGACGTCCATGCATACGCCGTGGCTCTGCGTGGTCTCCGCGAGCGCCTTGCCGAGGTAGCGACGAAAACGATCGATGACTTGCGCGCTGGGCATATCCGTGACGAATACCGCTGTGCCCGAGGCCTCTGCGGCTTTCAGCATGCGCACGTCGGCGGGCGCTCCATCGGCGACGACGAGGGCGGCCGGGTGAACCGCGAACAGCTTGCCTAGCGCCTGGAACAGCTCGGTTTCCTCGAACGCTGCCAGGTAAGCGATCTCGTGGTTGCCGAGGACCTGAATGCGATTGGGATGGATGAAGTTGAGGTGGCCTACGAGCGCTGCGACATCCGCGCTGTCGCGCCACAGCCGCGTTGCGCCGCTCGCTTTCCCGCCGATCCAGGCGAGCCCGAGCTTGACACAATTGTCGTCATACAGCTGCGCGACGCTGATCTGCAACATGAGGTAGCCAGGCGGTGATGTGCTGATGGAGCGAGCTTGCGTCGGTGTCTGTCGCGAGCTTTTCGCGAAGCTCGCGGTCGCTCAGCATCTGAGCGAGTTCGGACAGGATCTGCAAGTGTTGTTCGGTGGCCTGTTCGGGCACCAGCAGCAGGAACACGAGATTGACCGGCTTGCTGTCGGGGGCGTCGAACGGCACCGGTTGCGCGAGGCGCACAAAAGCCCCAACCGCTTCCTTCAGGCCCTTGATCCTGCCGTGAGGAATCGCAACGCCTTGGCCCAGGCCGGTGGAGCCGAGGCGCTCGCGCGCGAACAGACTGTCGAACACGAGACTCCTTGCCACGCCCTGGTTGTTCTCGAAGAGCAGTCCGGCCTGTTCGAACATGCGCTTCTTGCTTGTGACATCCAGGTCCAGAAGGATGTTCGAGGGGGGCAAAAGCTTGGCAATCAGGTTCATCGCGACTCTGCAGCTCGGCCTAGTTCCTGTACTCGTGCACGCAGAATCCGTGCCCGGCGGACCGGAAAGGCGTGGAATTCTACACCATCGTCAAACGGGAAGCCTTTTCCTGCCCGAGAGTCCGACGCGCGGCACGCGTTGAGCGGGGAGAGTGCGTCTTCCAGACTACCCTTGATCCGGCGGGAAGCGGTGTTTGAGCGCATCGTGGGGATGCGCGTGCAGACGATCCTTATGCTTGATGATCTGGCGGTCGAGCTTGTCGGCCAGAGCGTCGATCGCGGCGTAGAGGTCCGAATGCTCGCTCTCGACGAATATGTCCTTGCCGGCAACGTGACAGGTGACTTCCGCCTTTTGAGCCAGGTGGTCCCCGGTGAGGATCACGTGGATATCGATGACGTGATCAAAATGCCTCCGGATCCTGGAGAGCTTGCTCTCGACGTGGTCACGGAGTCCGGGCGTGACTGCCATGTGATGTCCGCTGACTGTGAGCTTCATGCGAAGCGGTCCGAAACAGCCTTAGAGAGACTTTCTCATGCTTACGGAGGGGATTTGCAGGGACTCGCGGTACTTGGCGATAGTGCGGCGGGCGACCACGATCCCCTGCTGGCTGAGGATATCGGAGATTCTGCTGTCCGAAAGGGGTTTTCGAGCGTCCTCTGCGGCGACCAGTTGCTTGAGCAGCGCCCGTATGGCGGTAGCGGAACAAGCACCGCCGGTTTCGGTGGCGACGTGGCTTCCAAAAAAATACTTGAGCTCGAAGATGCCTCGCGGCGTAAACATGAACTTTTGCGTCGTGACGCGCGAAACAGTCGATTCGTGCAGGCTGAGCGTGTCGGCGATCTCGCGCAGTACCAGCGGCCGCATCGCGACTTCGCCATGCTCGAAAAAGTGTCTCTGGCGGTCGACGATCGCCTGCGACACGCGCAGGATCGTCTCGAATCGCTGCTGCACGTTCTTGATCAGCCAGCGGGCTTCCTGCAGCTGATGCGAAAGCTGATTGCCGGACTGGTTCCGGTTGTTCTGCAAGATCTCCGCGTACATGCGATTGATGCGCAGTTTCGGCATGGCATCGGCGTTGAGACTCGCCACCCATACATTCTTTATTTTCTTGACGATGACGTCGGGCACGATGTAACGCGTCTCGATGGCCGTGAACGCGGCGCCGGGACGCGGGTTGAGGCTCTGGATCAGCCGCTGGGCATGACGCAGGTCGTCGTCTCCGCATTGCAACACTTTCTTGAGCCTCGCGAAGTCGCGGGCCGCAAGAAGCTCGAGGTGCCCGCCGGTTATGGCGAGGGCCAGGGCGCGACTCGGGGTCGATTCCGGCAAAGCAAGCAGCTGAAGCTCGAGGCACTCTGCGCAATTGCGCGCGCCCACGCCGGTCGGATCGAAGTTCTGCAGATGTTTGAGCGCGATGTGAAGCTCTTCGGGCTCGATCTGCAGCTCCTCGGGCACGAGAAGCGCCAGTTCCTCGAGCGGCTGCGTGAGATATCCGTCGTCGTCCAGCGCCTCGATCAGAAACGCCACTAGGTTGCGGTCGCCGCGCTCGAGCTGGGTGAGCGAGAGCTGCCTGAGCAAGTGCTCTCGCAGGTTGGGAGAATCGGCGGCGACCTGGAAAAAATCGCCCTCCTCGCCCTCGTCGCGGGAACTCATGCCCGGCCCGGAGCTGCCGCTCCAGTCGATGTCGGCAGAGAAAGTGTCCACCGGTGAGGGGTTCTCGTTGGTCGGCTCCTCGGCCGGTGTCTGGACGGCGGAAACCGGTTCGCCGTTCAACCGGGCGTGCACAGGCTCGGTATCGGAATCTTCGCGCTCGAGCAGCGGATTCTCAGTCAGGAATTTCTCCAGTTCCTGATTCAATTCCGTGGTTGAGAGCTGGAGCAGGCGAATCGATTGCTGCAGCTGGGGCGTCAGCGTCAGGTGCTGCGAGAGCTTGAGCTGCAGAGTTTGCTTCATCGAAAGCGAACGCTATATGGGAATCGCGATTCAGGCGAGCCGAATCGGGAACGGAATGAGCATTTGGGCCGCGCAGTCCTCTACAACCGGAAATTTTCGCCGAGATAGACGCGTCTTACGTTTTCATTATAGACGATCTCGTCGGGTTTACCGGAGGCGAGAACCAGGCCGTCATTGATGATGTAAGCGCGATCGCAAATTCCCAAAGTTTCCCGCACGTTATGGTCCGTGATGAGAATGCCGATGCCGCGATCCCTGAGAAAGCGGATGATCTTCTGGATATCGAGCACCGAGATCGGATCGATGCCCGCAAACGGCTCGTCGAGCAGAATAAAGCTCGGTCGAGTCGCGAGCGCCCGGGCGATCTCGACGCGGCGGCGCTCCCCGCCGGAGAGGGACAGGGCGGTGGACTGCCGAAGATGTGCGATGCTCAGATCGCGGAGCAGCCCGGAAAGGCGCGACTCTGTTTCCTCATCGGAAACTTCCTGCAACTCGAGGACCGCCCGGATGTTCTCTTCCACAGTCAGCTTGCGGAACACTGAGGCTTCCTGGGGCAGGTAGGAGAGTCCCATGCGGGCACGGCGATGCATCGCGAAATGGCTGATTTCCCGGCCATCGAGATGGATCGATCCGTCGTCCACGGCTATCAGGCCCACGATCATGTAGAAACACGTTGTCTTGCCTGCACCGTTCGGGCCCAGCAGGCCCACGACCTCTCCGCTCGACACCTCGAGAGACACGTCCTTCACTACGACCCGCGAGCCGTAGCGCTTCCTGAGTCCGTGTATCTGCAACCGGCTCATCGAGCTCGCTACCCGTTCGGAGGACACGGAGATCAGCAGGGCGGGCCGGCCTTGGCAGGAACAGGCGCTTCGGGTGCCGCCGGCTTCCTCGGCATGATGGTGGCACTCACACGCCCTTCGCGATTCGTCCCGGACGACTCCGATTTCACGGTAAAACGCTCGTTGCGGGCATCGTAAGAGATGTAGTCGCCGCGAATATCGTCACCGCTATCGCGACGCAACCGGGCCTTGTTGAAAAATTCCACGCGCTCGAGTTTATTGTCGTATTCGATCTTGAGCGCCTCCCCGCAAATGTACTCGACGAAGCCTTCCCGTTTGTGGCGGAACGTGGCTGGACTGCCGGTCGCGACGCCGTGCTGAAAGCCGTCGCTGTCCTGGCGTATGACGATTCGTTCCGCACGAATGATGAGCGAGCCCTGGGCCAGAACGACCTTCCCATCAAAGGTGGCAACCTTCTTCGTTTCGTCGGCAGTCATCGAAGCCGATTCAATGGTAACGGGTTTGTCACGATCGGCTCGCTCGGCAAGTGCCGGGCCCGTCGCCAGCGCCAAGACCGCTCCCAGGGCCAAGGCGGCGCGCGCCCTATTTCCTGTTCGGCGCATTGAAAATGCCTCTAACCTGCGACTGCAGCGTGAATTGATGCCTGTTTTTGTCCAAGACCATGCCGACGCCGGTCAGGATCGAGCGTCCTTCGGTAATCGTGACGGTGTGGTCGGTGCGCGAGATGCCCTGCTCGGCGAGCACGTGCAGGAATTCGGTGCGCGCTTGGAATTCAGGCTGCTGTGGCGTCGCTTCACGCGAGATCAGCACATTGCCGTAAAGGAACGCCTCCTCGCCCTGCCGGGTGATCGTGCCACGATTGGCCGAGGCGGTGACATTGCCTCCATCAGCGGAAATTTGAACCAGACGCGGATAGAGCACCTCGCCTGAACGGTCATCGGCGAAATGCACCATCTGCGGCGCGGAAAACGTGTACTGGAGTTTCCCCGACTGGTCGAGCTTCTGGACACTGAAGTTCTCGACGATCCCGGCCGGATCGTGCCCGGCGGGTTTTGCGGTACCACCGGACCCGTCCAGGACGGCGTACTGCAACCACAGGGTCAGCGCAGCGAGCAAGAGCATCAAGGACATCGGCAACAGGTGCGCGACGCGTGTTTTCACGGGAACTCTCGGGCAATGGCCCGTTCCAGAGTCCCTTGCGCCCGCATGATCAGCTCGCAGACTTCGCGCACGGCTCCCCGGCCACCGGCAGCGCGTGTGACGTGGTGGACGCGCTCGCGAACGGCGTCCGGGGCTTCGGGAACGCTTGCGGCAAAGCCGCAACGCGCGAGCACCGGCAAGTCGACCCAATCGTCCCCCATATAGCCGGCCGCGACGGCCGGGACCTGCGCCTGGCCGATCAGCCTTTCGAAGGCAGCGCCCTTGTCCGCGCTGCCTTGCTCGACGAGGGTGATACTCAGCTCCGTTGCTCGCGCTTCGACGGCTCGCGAGCGGCGCGCGGAAAGGATCGCGACCTCGACCCCGCTCTCCTTGAGCATCTTGAGCCCGTGACCGTCCCGGGCATTGAACGCCTTCAATTCCGCTCCAGTCTCGCTGAAATACAAGGTTCCATCGGTGAGCACGCCATCGACATCAAAGATCATCAACCGCAGCTTTCGCATCCGGTCGAGAACGTCTTCACGCATCAAATGACCTTGGCGCGAAACAGATCGTGCATATTGAGGGCGCCGGCAAGCTCTCCGGTATCGGTCACGACGAGCAACTGGGTGATCTTGTAACGTTCCATCAGCTCGACCGCCTCGGCGGCGAGCTTGCGCGCGGCGATGGTGCGCGGGTTGCGGGTCATGACCTCGCTGATCCTGACCGGGCGGAGATCGGGTTTGTTCTCCAGCGTTCGGCGCAGGTCGCCGTCGGTGAATATTCCTACGACCTTTCCGCCGGAGTCGAGAATGCCGGTCATGCCCATGCCTTTTCTGGACATCTCGATCAGCGCTTCGGAGAAGGAGGCCGTAGCGGAAACCGCCGGTACGTCTTTGCCGGTACGCATGACATCGGAGACGTGCGTAAGAAGTTTCCTGCCGAGCGCGCCGCCGGGGTGCGCGCGCGCAAAATCATTCTCGCTGAACCCGCGTGCGTCGAGCAGGGCGATCGCAAGCGCGTCACCCAGAGCGAGGGCTGCCGTGGTGCTCGCCGTCGGCGCGAGATTGAGCGGGCAGGCTTCCTGTGAGACGCCCGCATCGAGGTACACGTCGGCTTCCCTGGCAAGCGGCGAGTCCGGATTGCCGGTCAATGCGATAAGCTTCGCGCCCTGGCGCTTGATCATGGGGATGATTGTGAGCAGCTCATCGGACTGCCCCGAGTTCGAGAGCGCCAGCACCACGTCATCGCGTGTGATCATTCCGAGATCGCCGTGCCCTGCCTCTGCTGCATGGACGAAGAAGGCCGGCGTCCCCGTGCTCGCCATGGTGGATGCGATCTTGCGCGCGACGTGCCCCGACTTGCCGACGCCGCTGACGACCACGCGGCCGCGGCACGCGAGGATCAGGCTGACTGCATCGAGAAAGCGCTGGTCGAGCCGCGATATCAGGCCGGTCACCGCTTCGGCCTCGATCGCAAGTACCTTGCGTGCCAACTCAAGCACCGAAGTCGATAGCGACGGGCGATCTTCCATGTGCAAGACGCGCTGGCCCTCGTCCGGGGCTGCCTTTATCATAGTGTCGAGTATAGCAGACCCATTTCCAGTTTTTCGTTCATGTACCCAATGAAACAAGGACTTCCGAGTGCGCGACACGCTTGAGCTGGTGCTGATTCTGCTGGCGAGCGCGGTGTTCGTCGTCGTGATTTTCCGATCGCTTCGCTTGCCGCCGCTGCTCGCATACCTGTTGGTCGGTGTGGCGGTCGGACCGTTCGCGCTCGCTTGGATTCCGGACACCGCCGAAGGGAGGCACCTTGCGGAACTCGGCGTGGTGTTCCTGATGTTTTCGATCGGGCTCGAGTTCAGCCTGCCCAAACTGTTTCAATTGCGCCGCGCGGTGTTCGGACTCGGATTCGCCCAGGTCCTGCTCACGCTTGCCGTTGTACTTGGCGCCGCTGTCTTTCTGGGCGTACCGTGGCAGCCTGCCCTCGCGGTCGGAGGCGCGCTTGCCATGTCCTCGACCGCGATTGTCCTGCGCATTCTCGCCGAGCGCAGGCAGCTAGAAACGCCGCAGGGTCGCGACATCATCGGCGTGCTGCTTTTCCAGGACCTCGCCGTCATTCCATTGCTGATCGTTATTCCGGCGATCGCCGAAGGAAGCGGCGATCTGGCCGAGCGCCTGTCTGTCGCTGTGTTCAAGGCCGCCGTGGTGCTGGTGGTACTGCTGTTTGTCGGGCAGCGGCTCATGCGCGGCTGGTTTCACGTCGTGGCACGCCGCCGTTCGCACGAGCTTTTCATCCTCAACGTCCTGCTCATCACGCTGGGGCTCGCCTGGCTGACCGAGCGGGCCGGGCTCTCGCTTGCCTTGGGCGCGTTTCTCGCCGGGATGCTCATCGCCGAGACCGAATACCGGCATCAGGTCGAGGAGGACATCCGGCCGTTTCGGGAAGTCCTGCTGGGTCTGTTCTTCGTGACCATGGGTATGCGGCTCGACCTTGGGGCGGTCGCGGCGAATTTTTCACTGCTACTGGTGCTGACCGCACTCTTGATCGCGTTGAAGTTCGCGATGGTTACCGGGCTCGCGCGTTTGTTCGGGGCCGGACCCGGGGTGGCCCTGCGCACCGGTCTCGCTCTCGCCCAGGCCGGTGAGTTCGGTCTGGTGCTCATGCTTCAGGCGCAGTCCCTGGCGTTGCTCGATCACGACTTCTCGCAGATTCTCGTTGCAGCGATGCTGCTTTCGATGCTCGCCGCGCCGTTCATCATTCAGGCAAGCGACAAGCTCGTGCTGCGCTGGTCGAGCGCGGAATGGATGCTGCAATCGCTCGCATTGCATCGGGTTGCCGCGCAGAGTCTGGCGACCGAGCGCCACGTCGTCATATGCGGCTACGGCCGCACCGGACAGCGCCTGGCACACCTGCTCGAGCAGGAGCGTATCGCCTTCATCGCCCTCGACAGCGATCCGGAACGCGTGCGCGGGGCCGCCGCCGCGGGCGAAACGGTCGTGTACGGCGACGCCTCGCGCCGCGAAACGCTCGCGGCGGCAGGTGTCGCGCGCGCGAGCGCTCTGGTCATCACATTCGCCGACACGCAGCTGGCGCTTCGGATCCTGCACCATGTGCGTGCGCTCAATCCCGCTTTACCGGCGATCGTGCGCACCCTGGACGACGCGGACATGGACAGACTCATCGCGGCGGGAGCTGCGGAGGTCGTGCCGGAAACCTTCGAGTCGAGCCTGATGCTCGCCTCGCACGCTCTGGTGCTGCTGGGTGTGCCCTTGAGGCGCGTGGTCCGGCGCATCCGCGAGGTGCGCGAGCATCGATACAGCCTGATGCGCGGCTTTTTCCACGGCGGGACCGACCAGGCCGAAGATCCCGATGAGGCGCGCGAGCCGCGCCTGCATTCGGTGGCGCTCACGCCGGGCGCAAGCGCTCTGGGACGCAGCCTCGGGGAGCTCGCGCTCGATGAGCTGGGCGTGCAGGTGACGGCGCTCAGGCGGCGCGAGCAGAGGATGGTTTCGCCGTCCGCGCAGACCGCGCTGCAGGCGGGCGATGTGATCGTGCTGCTCGGGACGCCGGAACAGCTCGCCGCCGCTGAAATTCGATTGTTGCAGGGGTAGCTATTTCTGCAGGCTCGGCGCCGAGACAGGCGTGCGCCTGGCCATGACCAGCAGGGGCTCGATCGCAGCAGGGTCGGCGGCAAGCGCTCGTTCCAGGATCGAAATCGTGTCGCCATCCCTGCGCGGGAAGGTCCGCAACGCTCGCTCAAGCAAGCCTTGCGCCCTTTCCACTTTGCCGTCGAAAGCGAGGAATACTGCACGACGCACCACGACGGCGTTGGCGGGCCAGGTGCGCGCGACGCGCTCACCGACCGCGAGCTTGTTCGCGAGATCGTTCTTATCCAGCGACGCGCCGAGAACGATCCAAAGCTCAGCCACGGGCCCCATGACACCGTGCGCCAGTTCTTGCATGGTTGCGGCGTCGCGCTGCGCTTGAGCGGTGGGGGCGAGCGTGAGCGTCGTTCCGGTAATGCGCGCCGCATCGAGCCGCACGTAGGCCCTGAGCGTGATTCCCAGGGTAAGTGCGAGCGTGGCGCAGGCGGCCGTCGCAGTAGCCCGGCCGGCCCGCGAAGCTGCCGGGGAGGGCATCTCAAGCCTTGTGCTCGCGCCCATCAGTAATGCAGTCACGCCGAGGAAGTGCGCGCTCCACAAAGGAAACTCGACCATGGAGTGAATCAGTTGCAGCCCCGCCGCCGCGATCAGCCACCACAGCGTCAGCTGCGGATCGGCGCGATAGCGCCGCACGGCCTGCCACCCCCAGACGCCGAGGCCGCCCAGCACCAGGACCGTACCCACTGCGCCGGTCTCGGCAAGGAGGTGCAGCACGAGATTGTGCGGCGAGGTCCAGACCTCGCCGCTCTGCGTGAGCGATGGATCAAGTCCCGACGCGAACGCAGCGCCCGCGAACTCGCCCACGCCTACCCCGGCGACGGGCGCGGCGCTAAAAATGCGCAAAGCAAGTGGGAACGCCTTCGCGCGCGGTTCGGTATATTCCCCCGAGGAATCGAGCAAGCGATCCCCTTCGCCCGGTGGGCCGAGTTGAAGCGCATCGTTGATCCATGGCACCGCGAAATACGCAGCCAGCGCCGCACCCGCGACGCAGTACGCGCCGAACCTGAGTCGCCGCGTCTCGGCGCTGCCCAGAAGGCGTACCGCCATCCATCCGAGCGCTGCATACCAAAGGGCGTAGAGCACCGCGCTGCGCGAGTCGGACAGGGCGCTCGCCGACACGAGCAGGGCGAGCGCGGCAAGCGCGTACGCCGTTCGCACTCGCGCGCGCAGCCAGAGGAAGAGGAGCGCGCCCTCGCCCAGCGCGAGGTAGTTGGCATAGAGGTTCGCTTGCGCGATGTTCCCGTAAGCGCGCTTGCTGTGCAGGTCGGCGATGAAGTCCTCGAACAGCGCCGGGCGCCCGTAGAACTGAATCACCCCCGCGAGCGAATTCGCCAGCGCTCCTGCGAGAAGAAACGCGGAAAGCACGATGGCCACGCGCTCGATCCCGAGCGTGGCCGCGAGCTGCGCGCCAAGCCAAATCACGAGCACTGCATAGACAACATAGACTGCGGCGAGCAGAGAAGCCTGCGGGTAAGCTTGATCACTAAATGCCGAGCGAACCGCGAGGAAGAGCGCAAAGGCGATCAACCAGCGTGCCGGCACGGGTAAAGATCCCCCGCCGCGCCCGGCGAGCATGGCGAGCGCAGCGGCGGTGCCGAGCGCCGCGGCGACCCACTCGGGGAAAAAACTCAGAACGGGAAGCTGGTGGTACGGTATCAGGAATGGCAGCAGACACAGGCTGCCCGCGAGGAGCAGGCTTATCGCCGGGGCCGCCGGCGCCTTCATGGTTTCAAGCGTCCCAGAAACGAAAAGGCCCGCGCAAGCGGGCCTATTCAGATCACGAACAAGCGGCTAGAGGTTCTTGCAGAGCAGGTACTGGTTCGTCCCGGTTTCCGCGTAGGGCGTGGTGTTTCCCGTTGCGGGCGTGTTCGGATTCGGCGCGGACTGCAACGCCCCTCGGACCTGTCCGCCTCCCGGGGCGCCGTCGTCGGCCTGCGTGTCCACCGCGATCGCCACCTTGTCGGGCAGGTTGGACGTGCACATGATCAGGCTGGTGAAGCCCATCCCGGTGCCGGCCCCGCCGGTTTCCACGCCGATGAGGCCCCCAGTCGCGTTCGGGGGGGGCGACCCGCTTCCGGTACCCATGGTCGGACCGGCGATGAATCCGGCGATGCGCAGGTGCTGCCAAAAGAGATTGGATTCGGCCGCGGCCGGCGGGGCGCCTCCCGGGCCTGACACGTCATTGGCGTTGTACAGACCCGCCACGATCCCGTTGCCGCTCCCGCTCACCGGTGGCGTGGTAAGGCTGTTCCAGCGCGCGTTTGCGTTCTGGTCGTCGCCGGGGATGGCACGATAGCGGTCCTGGTAGGAGGTGACGGCAGCAGTGATGCCGTTGAAATCGTTGATCACGTTCTTGATCTTGGCCTGGGTGATCATTTCCTGGCCCTTCAAGATGCCGCCGAGCAGCAAGCCGATGATCACGAGCACGATCGCGATCTCGACCAGTGTGAAACCAGCCTGAGTCGTCTTGACGTTCTTCTTCTTTTGGTCGTTTAACGCGCTCATACGGACTCCTTACCCTATGGCAAATGAAGTTTAACTCGCAAGGAATGTGCCCGAGTCACGTCCACAATAACCACATAATCAGCGGGAAATCGGGTCTGTTTGTTGAATAATGAACACTTATGACGATTATTTGACAGTTGTTCCCTGGCGCATCCGCGCTTCGAGCTCCCTTAGGCGCTCGTCCAAAAACCGGATCTCGGCCGGATCCTTGATCGTCCCGCTCTGCAAGTATCCTCCAATGATGACACGGGCGGTTTCCAACTCGTTCAGGTCCTCGAGTATGAAGACCTCCATCTGCCTTGCCCAAAGAGGGACGCCTTCGCCCACCGCGTAGCGCTGGATCGCCTGCGCGTAGCGCAAGGCAAGCGGCAGATCTTTGAGTCTGTGCTTGGCGATGACCGTAGCGTGGGCGAGCCAGGGCCAGCGGCGACCGGGATCGAGCAGGAACTGGCGGTAGATGAATTCGAGCATGCTGCGCTGCTTCGCTTGTACCGGCACTTCGGCATAAAGCCGGCTCGCGGCGAGCAGCGGGTACTGGCCGCGCGGGTCCAGCTCCAGGATCCGCGAGAGCCAGGACTCCAGCCGCTCGTAGTCGAGGTCGCGGTAGGGTACCTTGCTCCCGGATTGATAGTCGAACGCTTGCAGGTAGAGCATCAGGATCTTGGCGAGTGCGACGGGGTCGCCGAAACTCGCGATCCTGAGCGCAGCGATGCTCGGGGCGGGCGAAAGGTCTTCGGCGCTCGCCCTGGGCGCGGGTGAACTCGCCTTGATTCCGATTTGCGCGGCGAGCGCGAGCGCGAGAAGCGCCAGAACGAGGCGGGGCACGGCTGCGATCGTTCGCTGTCGCATCGCCTCAAAAATTCCTGCGGTACAAGTCGAAAAGTGCCGCGGAGCAGATCAAAACGAGATAGATGGCCGTCTCTCCGAGGATGCTTCCCAGGACGCCTGCTCCGGGCAAAGGCTCGAGCAGCCAGGTCGTCTGCGTCATGCGATCGAGCGAGGGCAACAGGAGCGCGATCGACTCGACGATGACGTTTACCGCGCGATCGGCGAGGGTGGGTTCCTGCAAGGGGGCGCCGGCGATGATCTGCATGGCGGCCATGGAGCGCGACAGCAGGTAAAAACCTCCGACCGCTGCAAAAGCCGGCACCACTTGAGCGAACGACAGGACGCAGAACAGGCTGATCGCCGCCACGATCAGAAGCTCGCAAAAAAGAGATGCGGTCCAGAGGGCGAGCCCGGCCGAATTCGCGAACGGTGCCAAAGGCAGCGCGCTGAGCAGGGCGACGATCAAGGCCACCGCGGCGTAGCCGGCGAACTTCCCCAGGAAGTAGAAAGACCGAGGCGCGGGCAAGGAGAGCAGCAACTCGACGATCTTGTCGTTGAATTCGCGCACCGTGCTCGTGATCACGAACACCGCGATCATGAAGACCGCCGCAACCCTCAAGGGGGCGGCGAGCAAAGCGGTCTGGATCTCTCGCGATTCGGTGATCGCCACCTGATTCAGGAATTGAGCCAACCCGAGCGCGACAACGACGACCGCGGCGGCGAGCCACAGGAGGCGGTTGCGTACGGCCTCGATCAGCGTGACCCTTGCGAGCGAAAGAATCATGGGAGTGGGCAAGCGCGGGACAGCCTTCCTGGATGCCGGTAGGTCAAAGGTGGCACAATACGTGCCTTCTCAAGGTTAAGTCCACGGGGATGGGAGCGCAAGCTGCCCGGGGTCCCTGGAAATATCCTTACGGGAGAAAAAGGGAGAGCCAGGAGCATCGCGGGCATTGCCTGCCATCGCTTCATCCAAATTGAACCTCGTTATGGCGACAGCAAGCCTGATCCCGGTCCCGCACGTCTTCATCGCGAAATCGTGGCGAGGGCTATTTATCGCCATGTTGCTGCTCCTGCACCTTTCCGCCATGCGTGGCGCCGAGGATTTTTGGGCACGCGGGTTGATGCTCGCTCACTTCGGGCTGTTCGTGCTGTGGCAGCCTTTCATGCGCGGCGAGCGGCGCCTGAGCATGATCCAAGGCGGCGCGATCGTAGCCATTGCGCTGGGCATCCTCTATTTTCTCAACTGGTGGTTGCTGCTCGTCTGGGTGAGCGTGCTCGCCGGAATCGTGGGCGGGAAGGTTTTCCTTTTCCAGGCGATGTGGCTGCGGCGCTTCTATCTCGTGGTGCTGCTGTATCTCGTGGCGCTGCTGCTCGTCTGGATCGTGCCCAACAGCTTCATCACCGTGCCACTGCCCCGCGACGTCGGGTTGCTCGCGCAGTGGGGTTTACCCGCGCTGTTCGTGGTGATGGCGCTGATTCCCGCCGAGACGGATTCGGCCGAGACCCCGCAGATCGTCGATTTTTTCTATGCGGCGATGATCGTGCTGCTGCTCGTGGCGCTCGTGCTGGGCAGCTTCGCCTTCATGACGGTCGGTCATGCCGACTATGTGTCGGCCCTGACCTACAGCATGCTGATCATCGCGGGAGCTTTGCTGCTGCTGTCGTTTTCTTGGAATCCGCGCGCGGGATTTGGCGGGCTTTCGATGTATTTCTCGCGCTACCTGCTTTCGGTGGGCCTGCCGTTCGAGCGTTGGCTGTACTTCCTGGCCGAGCTGTCCCAGCTCGAAACCAAGCCCGAACGCTTCATGAAGGAGGCCTGCATTGGCCTCGCGCGTCTGCCCTGGGTGACCGGAGGCTTCTGGCACACGGCGGGCGAGTCGGGAGACTTCGGCAAGACTTCCAAGAACTCGGTCGAATTTACCAATCAGGAAATTCGCCTTCGGGTGTTCACTCAATTGCCCTTGGGCCCGTCGCTCGTTTGGCATTTTCACCTGCTCGGACAGCTGCTCGGCGAGTTCTACGTCGCCAAGCAGCGCGAGCAAAAGCTCCAGCAGCAGACCTACGTTCAGGCCGTCCACGAAACCGGCGCGCGAATGACTCACGACGTGAAGAATCTCCTGCAGTCTCTCAACGTCCTGTGCGCCGCCGCGGAACGCGACGCCACGGGCGATACCGGCGAGTTGTCCTCGCTGATGCGGCGCCAGCTTCCCGCGATCACGCAGCGCCTGCAACAGACGCTCGACAAGCTGCAGAAGCCCGAGGCGGGCGACGGCCGTTTCATCCAGGCGAGGACGTGGTGGGAGGGCCTGCAGCGCAGCTATGCGGGCCGCGGTGTCGAATTCACGCGCGACGGTGCCGACGACAGCGTCATGCTGCCGAAGGAGCTTTTCGATTGTGCCGGCGACAACCTGCTGCAGAACGCCCTGCGAAAGCGCAAGCTGAATGAATCCGTGATCATCCGCGCAAGCTTCCGCTGCGACGAGGCCATCGAGTTTTCCGTGTGCGACAGCGGTGCTCCGGTGGCCACGGACGTGCTGCGGGGACTCTTGAGGGGGCCCGTGCCTTCGGAGACCGGGTTCGGCATCGGGCTGTATCAGACCAGCCGGCTTGCCGAGATTTCGGGGTTCTCGCTGCAACTGCGCGAAAACGACCCGGGCAAGGTTTGCTTCAGCCTCCGCGGAGAAGTGCGCCGCGGCGCGCGCAGCTAGTCGGCGTTCTTCGCCCCGGCCGACGGTGCTTGCCGATCAGGGCAGCCGGCCGGCCGCGACCATGCGGGCGACGAGCACGTTGGACGTAACCATGACGACGACGTCGTCGAATTCGCAGAACGAGGGTCCGGCTGCGTCGTCGCACGTCGAGGCGCGCGGCGTCTGAGTGCGGCTGAAGAAGGTAGTCGCCCCCGCGGCATGGTTTGCGTTGGCGATCTCGTCGGCGCCTACCGGCGCTGCGAGCGTCGTGCCTGCAGTCGTAAAAGCGCCGGAGCCGTTCTTGCCGTGGGAGATGATCACTGCCGGCAACACCAGGCCGACGGCAGTAGCCGCGTGAGTGGTTTCGTTGCGGGTGTTGACGGTCAAGGTGCCGAGAGAGCAAAGCGCAAAAGAAGACGGTGGGTTCGGTGCAGGAGTGCAGCCCGCCCCGAAAGTGTTCAAGCCGATTCCGTCGGCGAAGTTCTGCGATACCCAGTAGGAAAAACGCCTGCCCCAGCTGTCGGTCTCGGGTACGCCAAGCGTGGCCCACGGGACTGCGCCGAAGGTGAAGGTGCAGGTGGACGTGGGGATGGGTGGGACGTCACTGGTCATTTCGGTGCCCGCGTTGGCAGCCCCTGAGGCGATGCCGCCGTTGGCGGGACAAGGAAGCCGGCCGTTCGCCTGGGTGAATCCGATGATTGCTTCCCTGATCGACTCCATGCTGCGCTGGGTGTCTCCCACGTTGCGCACGTCGATCTGGGCGGAGAGCGGGATCAAAGCGCCGGCGAGCAGCAGCGTAATGATCGCCAAGGCGACTGCGAGTTCGACGAGCGAAAACCCCTTGCTGGTACTCATCGCGCCGGATTCAGGGCGAAACGACGACGACCCGGTCGTTGATCGAGGTCGGGAGGCCCGACCGGTGCTCGAAGGTGCCATCTGTCGGCGTGGCGTTCAGCCCTTCAAGATAGTTCGCAGGATTATTTGTGGGGCGCATCGAGCCGTCGAGCGCCCGGCCGGCGAACACGAGGATCAGGCGTTTATTGTTTGACGGTGCGTAAAATGCAGGCAGGTTGTTCACCGTCAGGCAGGTTCCCCCTGCAGTGCAGCTGCCGGAACCTCCCAGCAGGAAGCCGGCTGAGCCCGCATAGTAGGTCTGCCTGAACCACTCGTTTGCGATGAACCAGCCTGCCTGCGGATCCGTGCTGCTGACGATGGGGTTGTAGGGCACGGACACCGTGATGAAAACCCTGTTGCTGGTCGTGGCCGCGTTATACAGGCGCCCTATGTAAGTGACCGTTGCGTTCCCGCTCACCTGCAGCGTGTTGCTTATAGTGGGAGTGAGAGGAGGAATGAAAGGAGGCTCGCCCTGCGAGCTCCAGTTGGCCGGGTTTCCGAAACGGTCGGTAATGGACTTGTCGCCTTGTTCGGCCGGGCGAAGAAAACTTCTCGCCACGTTGCGGAGAGTTGCCCGAAGCCGGATATCCGGACGATCGCCGCCGCCGCCGGAATAGTCGATCCGGCACACGATCTGGCTCGCGGTCGAGCTGCTGCAATCCCACGATGTGACCGTCGATGATCCGGTTCCGGGTGGAATCTGGGTCACGGTTATGGTGGAAGTATCCCACCCGGCAAAGCTCGTGTCGGTCGTGAGAGGCAGCAGCCCGTTTGCCAGTCCGCTGGTGCCCGTATAGAGGTTCTGGATCCGCCCGGGATCAGGGGCGGCAAACGTGGCGGCGAAGGGATAGATGCCCCAGCTCGTGAAGTAGTCCTGGATGTACGGCTTGATGTCGCGCTCGATTCGCGCGGCGACCACCGGCTCGACCGCCGCCATCAGTTCGGCCTGCGTGATGGCGATCAGGCGGTCGTTAGCCGTGCCCGTGAACAACCCGATGGTGTTAAACGTGGAATCTCCGGCAACCGGGGAATCAACCGTGACTTCCTCAAGGTAGGCGAGGCGATTGTTGTGCTGGAGTATCCGGTCCTGACCCGTAAGCGCGTCGCCGGGGGCAATGACGACGGCGACCACGTTGCTCGCGGGCGCCGTGCCGGTGACCGTCAGCAGCCCCGGCGTGTCGCTGTTGATGACGGTGGTCCCCGAAAGCCTGCGGAAATTAGAGGATACCGCGTACCACAGTCGCTCTCCGCTCGCGTCCCTGAGATCTTGGGTGCCTATCGTCGCCCATGGCAGGCGGCCGATGCGGCTCAGCGCACTCGCACAGGCGGCGCCTTCCGATGAACCGTCGTCGTCCGCGTCGGGACACGGCAGCCCGCCCGGCTGATCCGACGGCTGAGACTTGAACTTCTGCCACTGCTCTGACGCAGCGTAGGCAATCAGTGCCGCCTTGGCCTGCCTGAGCGCGTTCATGCTGCGCTGCTCGCGCTCGTTGGAAACCCCGGCGCCGGTGGGGTTGAGGGCGCTCGCGATCAGGAAGGCGCTGACCAACGCGGCCAGGGACAGGATGGCGATCATCGCGAAGCCGCGCTCACGCGGCGCGCTGCGATTCGAACGCAGCCTCACGGCCGGGGCTCGCGCCTTTGCGCAGGAGTCAGAATCTTCCCGCCTCCCACGGGATCCCTCACTTCGCCGCGAACCTTGTCGAGCGTCTGTCCGATCTTGAGGTTGACCGAGGGTTGGCCCTCGGCGCCGGGCAAGGCCACGCGCGCCGGATCGTTCGGTTTCCGGGTGCCGTCCTGCGGGACGCCGTTGAGCCAGACCGTGGTTCTGCCCGAAGAACGCGACACCTGGCCGTTGACCGTGACCAGGCTTTCGGTGACGGCCGCCGCCTCCTGGATGTTAGCCTGGCGGCGGCGATCGAGTTCCTGGCGCTGCTGCGGCATGAGGAAAAGGCGCCCGAGAGTCTCCTGTGCCACGGCGGGGGCCGGCACGAGGCCGAAGGCCAAGAGCAACATCGCAAGTCTCATGCGTTTTTCTCCGATAGCTCGCTACGCAAGCGCGCTCAAACCGGCTTTATCCCTCTCACCGAAACCAGATCGACCTGGCATTCGGCCCGCAGCCGTGGCTGCAGCGCCGTCGCGCTCAGGGCTGCCCCGCGCTCGATTCGCATCACCGAGCAGCGCCTCACCGACACATGCGCTTTCCCGGCGGCCTGCAGGTCGGAAAGGAAATTCAGAAGGTCCCCCTCATGCAGCAGCAGCATGTTGAGTCTCACCCGGCTGACGACGAAATCGGCGGCGCCGGTAGCGACGACCCCGGGGTAGTCGAGCGTGCTTTGAGCTTCGATGCTGTACCTGATCTCGAAGAGTTTTCGTTGGTTCTTTATCCTCGCGATCGACTCGATCCAGTCGAGCCGGTTCTGCTCGCCCACCATGCCGTCCCGCTGCATCCGCTCGTAATGCAGCAGGTTTTCGCGGATTTCGCGCTCTTCTTCCGCGACCTTGGCCATTCGCTCCTGGGCTCCAACGCGGGCAAGCCTGCTCGCATCCCGCGCCGATTTCGCCGCGTCCAGATAGTACCCGCTGGTAGCCAGGCAGGCCGCGCCGAGCGCAGAAAGCAATACCGCCAGGGCGAGCGGCACGCGCAGTTGCTTGAGATCGTCGCGGGAGAAGTTCATGTTCCCCGCCGCTTGTTTACCACGACCGAGAACTGCGGTACTTCCTCGCGCCTCGCGGTCCCGATGTCGCCGCTGATGCTTTTTTCGGCGTTGATGTCGAACGGCAACTGCGTGCGGACCACCTCGGTGCCCGGCTTGCGGCGCAGCGCCTCCGTGAACTGACCGACCAGGGCGGCCACCGCGCGGTAGTCCGACGCCTGGGCCACGATCAGCCTGCCCGAAATTTCCGCGATCTGGACCTGGAGTTCGGGGCCCGCCTTCGGAGCCGATGCGGGCGGCGCCTTGGGCGCCTCCCGGCCCCGCGCCGCTTTCGACTCGCCGCCGATCTCCCAATCGATCTTGTCGATTTCGATCTGGGGCAGCGCTGTTACCGCCTCGCTGATCTCCACGAACATGCCGCCCGGGGACGCGCTCTGCAGCAGGATCGCGCGGTAGTTCTTGACGATCGCCTTCAGGTTGTCGGCGGAGGTCGGCGTCTTGGGGAAGTTCTTCTGCAGCCGGGCGTACTCCTGCGACGCGTGCGCTTCCTGCTCGCGGTTCATCCGGGTCTGTTCCTTGGCCTGGTAGATATCGAGCAGGCTGACCGCCGAGAACAGGAGGCAGAAACCGAAAGCCGCGGCCCCGGCCCAGATCAGGCCCACGCGCGCGCGCCACAAGTGATAGAAACGCCGCAGGCCGTCGTCGGCAAACTGTTCGCGCGACGGAGAACCGGCGAGCACGTGCAGGAACAGGCCTTCTGCGAGAGTTTCGGTGGGCGCGGACTTGAGGCCCAGGTTCCTGCCCATCGTGTCGAGGTCCCGCACGTGGAAACGCAGCCGCGCGGAGCTGACGCATACCGCGTCGTAAAGCGCCTTGTACTCGCTGGGAGCAAGCACGAGCACGTCGAGCGGGTCGGCCTCGCGCGGAAGGATGCGGGCGTTGGCGAGATACTGGTGGATCCGGAGCGACTCGGCCGCGCAATCCTGGGCGATCGCGCGTGGATCGGAGAAGTCCACGCGGCTCAAGCGCGAGAAGCGGATTCGGCCGTTCTCGACGTAGCTCTGCCGCAAGCCGGCCTGCTGCAGGCTCACCATGAGGTAGCGGCTCGGCTTGAAGCCAAGCCGCTTTCCCACCGCGCCCGCTGCGAGCGCCACCGAAAACACGCCGACCACGCGCGCGCCGCTGGCGCGCAACGCCTCCAGCCACGGCTGGTACTGCTGCGTGTTGGTGAACGAGGTGTAGAGGATCCGCTCCTCGCGCCGGCCTGCGTGGGTCTCGGAGCCGAGCGAGATCGGAAGGGCGAGCGACGTGTCCCGGTAGCGCTGGGCGAGCTTGCGCGAGAGCAGCGCGCGCCGGTCCTTGCCGCGCACGTAAGGGATGTTCTCCTGGAAGAAGTCCTCCTCGACGGTGTCGGCGAGCACGTAGAAAAGGCTCTCCGGGTTGCGCGCCAGATGTTTGGAGAACTCGGCGACGCCTTCCTGGCCCATGCCGAAAGCGGCCTCCTTGCGCAGATCGTTTTTCCCCGACAAATAGGCGGTAACCCGCTGCGAGGTGAAGTAGATCAGACGCTTGCTCGGCACGGCTCTATACCTTGATCTTGGAGATGACGTCGTAGATCGGACCGAGAACGGAAAGCATGACCCAGCCGAGAATGGCGCCGAGGATCACCGTCAGGGCGGGCTCGATGATGACCTGGATCTTGCCGATCGATTCGCGCACCTCGCGGTTGTAGAAGTAGGACACGTTGAGCAGCGCCTTGTCGAGCGCGCCGGTCGATTCGCCCACGCGGAGCATCCTCACCACGAGCGGCGGGAAGAGTCCGATTTCCTGGAACGCCGAGGTGACGTTCTTGCCTTCGCCGATCTGCTGCCCTGCGAGCTTCAGGCCTTCCTGGATGACCATGTTGCCGGCGATTTCCTCCGAGCTGCGGATCGCATCCAGGATCGTTATCCCGGAGGAATACATCAGCGCGAAGATGCTGGCGAAGCGCGACAGGATGATCTTGCGCATGATCTCGCCTGCCACCGGGAGTGCAAGCTTGAAACGATCGAGCTGGTAGCGCACCAAGGGGTTGGACTGGGCGGCCATCCTGACTCCCAGGAAGATGACGAAGGGCGCGGCCAGGACGGCCCACCAGTAGGCCACGAAAAACGCCGACACTTCGATCAGAATGCGCGTCTGCAGAGGAATTTGCTGCCCCATGTTCTTTATGAAGGCGACCATCTGCGGCACGAGATAGACCATCAGGAAGAGGGTCACCAGCACCACGATCGAGCCGACGAAAGCGGGATACATGACGAGCTTCTTCATGTGTTCGGCAAGCTCGTCTTCCCATTTCATGTTCTCGATGAGACTCCTCAGCACATCGGGGAGCCTTCCCGTGTCTTCCCCGGCACGGACCAGGCTCGTAAACACCGGATTGAAGATTTCCGGATACTGGGTGAGGGCCTGCGACAGCCGCTGCCCGCCCTGGATGCCTTCCAGCACGCCCGAGATCACCTCGCGGAAGCGGACGTTCTCGATGCTGTCGCGCAAGTCGATCAGCGATTCAACGAGTGGGACGCCTGCGCCGATGAGTTGCTCCATGTGGAAGCAGAAATTGATCAGCTCCGCGCGCTTGACCGTGCCTCCGCGAAGCATGCCGCTGCCTCGCCTCGCCGGTCCGCCGCGCACCAGGTCGAGCCCCATGCGCTTCAAGCGCATCTCGAGATCGACGACATTCATTGCGTCGATCTGACCGAGGATGGCCTTGCCTCGGGTGTCCACGGCCTTGTAGGTGAAGAGCGCCATTTGACTCGCTCGCCGGCGCGCCGCGCCGGCTGAAAGCTACATCCGGTCGGTAAGGTCGACCACGCGCATCAGCTCATCGAGTGCGGTCGAGCCGTCAAGAACGCGGCGAGCGCCGTCGTCGGCCAGCGTGCGAAAGCCCTTGGCCACGGCCGCTTTTTGCAGCTCCAGGCCGGTGGCGCGGCGGGCGATCAGCTCGTCGAGTTCGCCGTCCAATTTGAGAATTTCAATGATGGCCATGCGACCCCGGTAGCCCTGGTAGTCGCACTGGTCGCAACCGACTGCGCGGTAGAGCATCGGCGGGCGTTCGGGCGGCGCCCCCAGCATGTTGCACTCGCCGGCGGTGGCCTTATGCCCCTGCCTGCAGTGCTTGCAGAGCCTGCGGACCAGGCGTTGCGCGACGATGCCGATGATGTTGCCGGCGAGGATGTCCGGCACGATGCCGATGTCCAGGAGCCGGGGTATCGCGCCGACCGCCGAATTCGTGTGCAGGGTCGTATACACCTGGTGGCCCGTCATCGCGGCGCGAAAGGCCATGGTGGCGGTGTCCTCGTCCCGCACCTCGCCCACCAGGATCACATCGGGGTCCTGCCGCATGAGCGAGCGGATGCCGTTCCCGAAATCCATCTTTGCCGCCTCGTTGACCGAGGTCTGGCGGATCAGCGTCATGGGATACTCGACCGGATCCTCCAGCGTCATGATGTTGAGGCCGTCGTTGTTGATGTGGTTGAGCACCGAATAAAGCGTCGTCGTCTTGCCGCTGCCGGTCGGACCGGTCACGAGGATGATGCCTTCGGGCCGGGCGATCATTTTCTTGAGGAGCTGGAGCTGGCCCGCTTCCAGGCCCAGACCGTCCAGGGGAACGATTCCCTTCTGGCGGTCGAGAATGCGCAGCACGATGTTCTCGCCGTGCGTGGTTGCCTGCGACGAGACGCGGAAATCGACCGCGCGACCCGTCAGCATCAGCGAGATGCGGCCGTCCTGCGGCGCCCGCGTTTCCGCGATGTTCATCTTCGACATCACCTTGATGCGCACCGCCATCGCAGGCCAGTAGGTCTTGTGGAGGGAGCGAATCTGGCGCAGCACGCCGTCGATGCGGTAACGGATGCGCAGGAAGCTCTGTTCCGGCTCGAAATGGATGTCGGAGGCGCTTCTCTCGACGGCGTCCGCCAGCAGCGCAGAAATGAGGCGCACCACCGGCTGCGAGTAGGCGTCGCCGGACGCCTGCAGGCTCTGATAGTCGAGCTCGCCGGTTTCGATTTCGTGCAGGATGCCGTCGATCGAAAAATCGTGACCGTAGTACTGGTCGATCGCCCGGACGATCTCGCCCTCGCCCGCGAGCCGCGTCTCCAGCGCGAACTCGCCTTTGAGCTGCGCCCGCACCTGATCGAGCGCCACGATGTTGCTCGTATCGGCGATCGCCAGGATGAGCTTGCGCGCTTCGCGATCGAGGGCGACCGGGAAAACGTTGTGGCGCTTGGCGAATTCGCGCGGCACCAGTTTCAGCGCCATCGCATCCACCACGATCTGCGTGAGATCGACGCTGTTCAGCCCGAGCTTCTCGGACAAGGCGTCGCGCAGCGTCGCCTCGGACACGAAGCCCAGGTTGACGAGGAGCTTGCCGACCGGCTGATGGGTCTTGAGCTGCTCGAGCAGCGCGATCCGCAGCTGGTCCTCGGTGAGGATCCCCTGAGAGATCAGGATCTGACCGATGTGACGCTTCGCCTGCGGGGAGACCGCCTGGGCGCTGAGGCGCGCGGAATTCATTGCCGGGCTATCTGCTCAGTTCTTGCACGCGCGTGCGAGCCTGAGCGGGGCTGAAACTTGCCGAGCGCTTGCCGACCAGGGAAAGCGCCCGCTGGTAATAATCCAGCGCGAGATTCTTCTGGTGAAGCCGATCGAGGCTGACCGCGAGATTGAAGGCGAAGTCGGCGTTTTCCGGATCGACCGAGTAAGCCTTGAAATACGCCGACTGGGCCTCGTTCCAGCGCGACTGCTGCGCGTACTGGTTGCCCAGCGAAAAGTGCAAAGGCGCGGACTCCGGCTGATTCGCGAGGAGGTTCTTCAGGCGGCTCTCTGCGGCAAGCGGATCGAGCTGGCCGCGCAGCGCCAGCAGGCTGGCCAGGGCGTGACTGTCGCGCGGATCGGAATCGAGCAATCTGAGGTAGCGGGACTCGGCCAACTCGAGCTGGCCGCTGCGCACGTCTATGGCGGCAAGGCCGAGCAGGGCGTCGCGGCTCGCCGGCTCGCGCGCGAGCGCGCGCTGGTAGCCCTCGCGCGCAGCGGCGAGGTCGTTCCTCTGAAGCGCCTCGTAGGCCCGCTCAAGAACCGGATCGACGGCGGGTGTGGGCGCGCTGATCGCGATCGGCGCAAGCGTTTCGCCGGCCGCGGGGCGGGCCGGGCCGGCGGGCAATGCGGGCGACGCGAGGGGCGCCCTTGGAGCGGTGGCGCCGGTCTGAATCCTCTGACGCGGCGGACGTACCGGCTGTATCGGAGGGACCTCGGGAATCGCGGTGCGCGCCGTCCCGGGCGTCGCTGCCGGCGTCGGGGCTGCGGGAGCGGGTACAGGCGCCGCCGCCGTCACGGGGGGCGTCGGCGCGACCGGAGGAGGCGAGGTTTCAGCCGGGCGGGGCTGCGCTTGCGCGACGGTGTACCCGTACTTCGGCTGCATTTGCCACCACACATAGCCGCCGTAACACGCCCCGATCAGCCCGAGCGCGGCCAAGGTGAGATAGAACGGCCGACGCGGGTTGTAGTCCATCTCCTTCACCTGAAAGAGCTGCTGCGCCTGGGCGCGCTCGGCGACGCGCGCGGTTTCTTTCTCATAGGCATCCGGCTCCTCCGCCGGCGCCGGCCTTGCCGGCTCCTGCGGCACGGCGCGCGGCGCAGGAGCCGCGGCCCTGTGTTCCGTGGGCAAGTCGTCAGCCAGTATCTCCAGCGGCTGCGAGATGTCGGGCAGTTTCTCGCGGGTCATCAAGGGCGCAGCCTGCTCGGTCGGAGAAGGCTCCGACGCAGGCGCGTCCGCCTTGGCCGCCTGCTTGGCAAGCTCGGCCTTCTTCAGCGCTTCGAGGAGCAGGCTCATTTCGATCTGCCCTCGAACATCGATCCCTTGCCCGGGTTGGGCCGCGAAATGAAATCCTCGCCCGGAACCATGTCACGAAAGGCGCGAAAGTCGCCGTCGATGCTCGCATCCTTCACCACGATCGGGCGAAGGAAGACGACGAGCTCGGTCTTGGTGTTGGTGCGGTTACGCGAGCTGAAGAACCAGCTGACGATCGGAATGGAGTTGAGGATGGGAACCGTGTCCTCGATATCGTTGATCGAATCCTCGATCAGCCCGCCGAGCACGGCGATCTGGCCGCTGTTGACCTTGATCAGCGACTCCATTTCCCGCATGCGCAGCTGCGGCACCTGGTTGGGAATGGTAAGCAGTGGATTGGGATCGTTCACAAACCGGATCAGGCGGGTCGTGGAAGGTTTCACGTTCAAGAGGATCGTATCGTCGCTGCTGATCTGCGGGGTCACATTCATCACGAATCCGACCGGCACCGTCACTGCGGTCGTGGTGACCGCGGTCAGGACTTGGTTGTTGGTCCCTCCTGTTGCCGTCTGACTTGACTGGACGTTGAAATAGACGATGTTGTCGACGACTCGAAGCAGCGCGGTCTGGTTGTTGAGCACCGAGAGCTTCGGGCTCGAGAGCACGCGCACGTTGCCGAAGGACTCGAGCAGCTGGAGCATGCCGGAAATATTCGCGCTGTTGATGGCGAGCGAAAAGATGTTCGGAATCCCCGACGCACTGGGGATCCCGGCTGCGGTTTGGGTCCCGGTCACGGTCGTCTCGCCGCGGGAGCGCAAGGCGGTCCAGTCGATCCCCTGCTGGTACAGGTTATTCAGCTGCACCTCGGCGATGGTCGCCTCGATCAGCACCTGGCGCTTCGCATTTGCCAGCACGTGGTCGAGAAATTCCTGGATCTTCTCGTGCTGCCGCGAAGTCGCCCGCACCACAATGATGCCCGCCTCCGCGTTGACGATCACCGAGGCGGCTTCGCGGAAAGTGGGTCCGCTCGCCGCGGGAGCCGCCGCCGCGGGTGCGCCCGGCGCAGCGGGCACGGGTGCCGCCTGGGGGGCGCCGCCCGCCGGAATAATCCTGTCGGTCTCGCGCAGGATATCCCGGATGTTACGCTCCAGCGTCCCCCAGAATCTGTTGTCGGAGGTGTTGCGTACCGTCGTGCTGGAGCTGTTGGAGCCTCCCCCACCCGCCGCGCCCCCTCCGGATCCCCCCAAACCGCTGCCGCCTCCGATTTGCGAGGAGACGCCCACCGTTCCCGCGGCGAGACGTTCCATGTTGACGTAGTCGATCCGGTAGTTGCGCAGGTATGGGGAATCGGGCATTACCACGAGGTTCGGGCCGTCGAGCTCCCAGCGCATGTCGACCTGCCTGGAAATGCGGGACAGCAACTGCGGCAAGGTCTGCTCGATGGCGTTCAGCGTGACCGTGCCGCCTATCCCGGAGTGAACGTCGATGTTCAGTTTGGCGTCACGGGCGAGCGCAAACAGCAGCTCCTGCACCTTGACGGCGTTGACCACGACGCTGTAGGTCTCGGGGCGCGCTGTCGGCTTGGGCCTGGGCAGGATTGTCGAGATCTGCACGGTGGGCGGAACCGTTCCGGAAGCTTCTGCATCCTCGACGCGAAGGTGGGTGTCCGAGAGCTGCGCCGGCTGCATCGGCACGTGGACGCACGCGCCGAGCACGAGCGTGAAACCTGCCAGCGAGATGCGTCGCACGATACCCTCCGATTTCCTTCTTTTCCGACGCTGCGGAATTCTTGCGGACAGTATAACAGTACCCCCTAACAAACTGATTTAAGAAGCTAAAGCTCTGGCTGTGCCGTCCCGAACTTACTGGCGATTCTGGCTGCGCATTCTTTCCACGCTCCGGTAGTAGGGATGGTACGCGGAAAATGGCGGCGGCAGCTCCTTTATCGCCGCCAATGCCTCGGCCTGGGTTGCATAGGATCCATACGCGGCCCGGTAGTGTTGCTGGCCATTGATCTTCACGCTGTAAATGTAGAGCTCGTCCGTCTGTATCATCTTCGATGCTTTAAGCAAGAAATCTTCCAGCAACCCCACTTGTTCAAAACTCACTGTAACCAACTGAATCACATAACGATTGCCAGGTGCGGCCGGCAGCCACTCTTGGGTCGCTTCAAAGCGCTCTCTGGCGAGTTTCCCGCGCTCGGGTGGCACCGGCTTGCTCAAGCCGAGCGGGCCCGGCTCTGACGTCGCCACGGGCTCTGTACTTTGAACGCCCGCGGGCGGTAAGGACGCGGCCAGCGCGCGCCGTAAGGGTTCGCTCCCGGGTGCGGTCGAGGTTACGGACGCGACCGGTATCGAGGCCTGCATTCCCGGGGCCGATTCGCTTCTGCTCGACGGCGAAGCCGGGCTGGGCGAGGCGGCAGTGGTAGCCGCCGTCGCCTTGACGGCGGGCGGAACCGATCCGGGGGCGATGGCCGGATCGTTGCTCGAAACCAGTGCGGTTACTCCCCAGCCGAGCGCGAGGCCGGCCGCAAGCGCGGCCGCACCGATCCACACCTTCTGCATGCTGATCTTCGCCCGATAGAACTCGGAATCCCGCACGGCCCTCTTCACTTCCGTTTCGGTGACCGCGTGGGCGCCCAGCGCGAAAGCCGCGAGCAACGATTTGTCGGCGAGGATGTTGACCCGGCGCGTGAGTCCCTGTGACGCCGAGGCGACGAGCTTGACCGCGCCCGGGTTGAACACCTTGGGTCCGCGGTAGCCCGCTGCGCGCATGCGAAAATCGATGTAGCTGTCTATGTCGCTGCGCACCAGGGGTTCGAGGCGAAAGCCGTGCGTGATGCGCTCCTTCAACTGCCGCATGCCTTCCGTGTTCAGGTGTTTGTCGAGTTCCGGCTGTCCGAAGAGCACCATCTGCAGCAACTTGTGGCGATTCGATTCGAGATTCGACAACAAACGGATCTCCTCGAGCGATTCGTCGGGCATCGCGTGCGCCTCGTCGATCAATACGACCACGCGCCGGCCTTCGCCGAAGAGCTTGATGAGATGATCCTGCAGCGCGCGCAGGACGCGCGTCATGCGCCCCTTGTCCAGCTCCAGCTGCAGCTCGTCGCCGATGGCGTAGAGGATTTCGTCGCGCGACAGCGACGGGTTGGCGAGATAGATCGTCTCGACCGTGGAAGGCAGCCGCTCCATCAGCACGCGGCACAGCATGGTCTTTCCGCTGCCGACTTCGCCGGAAACCTTGACGATCCCTTCGTCGTGAGTGATCGCGTAGAGCAGCGCCTCGAGGGTCGCGCCGCGGTTGGCGCCCTGGAAGAAGAAATCCGTGTGGGGCGTGATGCGGAAGGGCGCTTCTCTGAGCCCGAAATGGTCTAGGTACATCGGAATCCCCTACCGGCGAGCCCTCGGACTTATTGCTGTTTTTGAAGCGGCTGTTTTTGCAGCGATTCCATGCGCGAGTAAAGCGTCGTGCGGTTGATGCCGAGCATTTTCGCCGCCTGGCTGACATTTCCCCGCGTGAGCTTCATCGCCGCTTCGATGTAACCCTGTTCCCAGGCCTTGAGCATCTCATCGAGATTGAAGCCGCGGTCGCGCTGCAAGTGGCGTTGCGCCTGCTCGACGAGCGTTCCAGGGTCCGACGACAATCCGGGTTCGCCGCCGCCCGGCGCTTCGAGGTCGAATTCGGGCTCAAGTTCCGCCGGGGACAGCTTCTGCCCGGGATACTTCGTTGTCAGCCGGATGACAACGTTGCGCAGCTCGCGCACGTTGCCGGGGAAGTGATAGCTGCGCCACGCCTTTTGCGCCGCTTCATCGAGCGCAAAGGGCGGGAGTTTCGCCTGTTCTGCGTAGAACTTGCGGTAGTGCTCGAGCAGCAGCGAACGGTCGTCGTCCATCTCGCGTAACGACGGAACTTCGAGCGTGAACACCGATAGCCGATGGTACAGGTCGGCGCGAAAACCTCCTTTCCTGACTTCCTGGCGCAGGTCGCGATTGGTGGCGGCGATCACCCGGGCCCGGGAGAAACGCTGCTGCGTTTCACCGACCCTCTGGAACTCGCCGTTTTCGAGCACGCGCAGAAGCTTCGCCTGAAGTTCGAGCGGCAGCTCGCCGATCTCATCGAGAAACAACATGCCGTCGCCCGCGTCCTCGAAGTAGCCTGACTTGTTCTGCGTCGCGCCGGTAAAGGCGCCCTTGGCATAGCCAAAGAGCGTCGGCTCGACCAGCGTAGGCGCGATCGCGGCGCAGTTGAGGGCGAACCAGGGCTTCGCTCGCCGCAGGGAAAGACGGCGCAGCAGGTTCGCCACCACTTCCTTGCCGGTTCCCGATTCGCCCTCGATGAGCGCAGGGAAGGGCGAGTCGGCGTACTGGCTGATCTGGCTCTTCAGTTTCTGCAACGCTGGGCTCTTGCCGACCAGGGGTTCGGCGTCCGCGGCTCCCTCTCCGGAAATTTCGGCTGCCCGGAACTGCAGGGCGTGCATCAGGCTCTTCTTGAGCGTTTCCGCGTCGCAGGGCTTGGCGACGAATTCGGCGGCGCCGAGCGTGCGCGCGTGCCGTGCGTTGGCGGCGTCGTTCTGGCCCGAAAGCACCAGGATCTTCATCGCCGGCGAGTGCGCGAGCAGATCGCTGATCAGCTGGAAGCCCTCGTCGGGCCGGTGGGGCGAGGGAGGCAGCCCGAGGTCGACCAGCGCGAGCTGCGGCGCTTCGTCGAGCTGCCGCAGCAGGCTCACGGCGTGCTGGCGCGAATCGCTCACCATGACCTCGAAGTCCTTTCCGAGGGCGTAGGACAGGGTCTCGGTGATGAGCGGATCGTCGTCGACGATCAGCAAACTTGGCCGGGCGGCTTCAGGCATGAGCCTCGATGCATTTCAGGAAGGCGCCCTCGAGCGATGCTTCGCCGTGACGCTCGCACAATCCACGCGGCGCCCCCGTGTAGGCGAGCGTACCGCGGTCCAGGACGGTGAGTTGGTCGCAAACCTCCTCGATGTCGGCGAGCGAATGCGACGTGAAAAACAGCGTGCGCCCCTCCGACTTCAGCTTGAGCATGAGGTCCTTGGCGCGGGCGCGCGCCTTCGGGTCGAGACCGCTCATCGGTTCGTCCAGAACGTAGAGATCCCGCTCGGAAAGAAAACAGGCGGCAAGCCCGAGCTTCTGCGTCATTCCTTTGGAGTAAGCGCGGACCGCCTTGTCGAGCGCGGCGGGGTCCAGATCGAGCGCGCCGAACATCGCGCGCACGCGATCCTCCTCGTATGGGCATCCAAATAGCTGCAGCATCATGGCTACAAACTCGCGACCGGTGAGGAAATAGGGGGCGGTGAACCGCTCTGGCAGATAGGCGAGGCGGGCGCGGGCCTGCGCTCGGCGATGCCCGACGCCGTGAACTTCGATTGCCCCCGAATCGAGATCGCAGAAATCCAGCAGACACCGGATCAGCGTCGTCTTGCCGGCGCCGTTTACCCCCGCCAGACCCACGCACTGACTCGCGGGAATATCAAGATCGAACCCGCGCAGTACCTCGGCGCGCCCAAAGCTCTTGTTCACTCCGCGGAATCGAACCAAAGGCTCGGGCATGTCACGGGTAAGCGCTTCCTCCAGAAGCCTTCGATGATAGCGCAAAGGCGGCCCACTTTCACGAAGGAAAGCGATCGCTGCGAGTGGTGTACGGATGTCGCTCGCTTTTCTGGGCTAGAATCCGCCTTTCGCGGTTTCCATGCGGGACATCGTGCAAGCAAGCAATCTGGTCGAAGTCGAGAACGTCTACTTTGGCTACGATCAGCGCGAGATCCTGAAGAATATCAATCTCGTCGTTCCCAAGGGCAGAGTGGTCGCCATCATGGGACTGTCAGGCTGCGGAAAGACGACGCTCCTTCGGTTGATCGGCGGGGCTCTCGTGCCCGACCGGGGCGAGATTCGCGTTGCCGGCCGCGTCGTTAACAAGCTCGCCGCCGACGAGCTTCTTGCACTGCGCCGCAAGATGGGGATGCTGTTCCAGTTTGGAGCCTTGTTTACCGATATGTCCTCGTTCGACAATGTGGCATTCCAGATGCGCGAGCACACTAAGCTGTCCGAGCCGCTGATTCGAAACCTGGCGCTCCTGAAGCTGCAGGCAGTGGGTTTGCGCGGCGCCGCCGATCTCATGCCCTCCGAGCTTTCGGGAGGGATGGCGCGGCGCGTGGCGCTGGCGCGATCTATCGCGCTCGACCCGATGCTGATGATGTACGACGAGCCCTTCACCGGGCTCGATCCTATTTCCCTAGGAGTGATCGGCCAGCTGATCCGGCGGCTCAACGATTCGCTTGGCGCGACCTCGATCGTCGTGACCCACGATGTGGCCGAAGCCCTTGAACTGGTCGATTACGTCTATTACATGGCCGCGGGGAAAGTGGAATTTCACGGGACGCCGGCAGAGGTGCGTGCCGCGGGACTCCCATCGCTTCGCCAGTTTGTCTATGGCGAACCCGACGGACCTGTGCCGTTCCACTTTCCGGCTCCGGAGTATCGGCAGGATCTTCTCGCGCAATGACGCGCATTGCCGACCTGATGCGCGCGCTCGGTGCGCGCATCGTCAACAACTGGATCTGGCGTCTGGGGTTTGCGTGCCGCTTCCTGTGGCTCACGCTCAGGGAGTCGGGACCGAGCTTCCGACGCTTCCATCTTACGATCCGCGAGATATATTTTGCGGGTGTGCTGTCGCTCATCATCATTCTCGTGTCGGGACTGTTTGTCGGCATGGTCCTGGGTCTGCAGGGCTACGACACGCTGGTGCGCTACGGCTCCTCCGAAGCGCTCGGCGTGCTCGTGAGTCTGTCTTTGGTGCGCGAGCTCGGGCCCGTGGTGGCAGGATTGCTTTTTGCGAGCCGCGCCGGAAGCGCGATTACCGCGGAGATCGGTTTGATGAAAGCGACCGAGCAGCTTTCGGCGATGGAGATGATGGCCGTCGATCCCATCGCCCGGGTGGTTGCGCCGCGCTTCTGGGCCGGTGTGATTTCCATGCCCTTGCTCGCGGCGCTCTTTTCCGCGATGGGGGTATTCGGCGGCTACCTCGTCGGAGTGCAGCTGATCGGGGTCGACGAAGGCTCGTTCTGGTCGCAGATGCAGGCGGCGGTGGACTTTCGGGAGGACATCCTCAACGGCGTCATCAAGAGCTTCGTCTTCGGCATCGCGGTGTCCTGGATCGCGGTATACGAAGGCTACGACGCACCGCCGACGGCCGAAGGCGTTTCGGGCGCAACCACCCGCACGGTGGTCACTTCATCGCTTGCAATCCTGGCGCTAGACTTCGTGCTGACCGCACTGATGTTCAGAGGACAATGAAATCATGATGACGCGCAAAGAGCTGGACTTGTGGGTGGGGATCTTCGCGGTGATCGGCATCGGGGCGATGCTGTTCCTGTCGCTCAAGGTGGCGAATCTCGCTTCGTTTTCGGCTGCCGATTCGATCCGGATCAAAGCCAGTTTCGACAATATCGGCGGGCTGAAAGTCCGCGCGGCGGTGAAAAGCGCCGGCGTGGTCGTCGGCCGCGTCGGCGAGATTCGTTTTGACAACGGGAGCTTCGAGGCGGTGGTGTCGCTGGATATCGACGCTCGCTACCAGTTTCCCAAGGACAGCTCGGCCAAGATCCTGACCTCGGGCCTGCTCGGCGATCAGTACATCGGCCTCTCGGCCGGAGGCGATTCGGTCAACCTGAAGAGCGGCGATACGCTGAAGCTCACGCAGTCTGCAATCGTGCTGGAAAATCTCATCGGTCAGTTCCTGTACAGCAAGGCTGCCGAAGGGGACGGCAAGAAATAAGGACTGAAAGCCCAACCGCGTGTTGATGGCGAAGAGACTGTGCGCGGCACTCCTCCTCGGAACTGTGGCGGGTTGCGCCACGCCGGGAGGCAACCCGGCCGATCCTCTCGAGCCGTTCAACAGGGCGATGTTCACATTCAACGATACCCTGGACGATGCGGTGATGAAGCCGGTGGCAAAAACCTACCGCGCCGTTCTGCCGGGGGTGGTCCGCACCGGTGTGTCCAACTTCTTTTCCAATATCGAGGATGTCTGGATATCCGTCAATCAGGTGCTCCAGGGAAAGTTCCAGCGAGGTCTCGAGGATTTCAGCCGATTCCTGTTCAACTCGACGTTCGGGATAGGCGGCCTGTTCGATCTCGCCTCCGATCTGGTGGGGCTTCCGAAAAACAGCGAGGATTTCGGACAGACGCTCGCCTGGTGGGGCGTGGGCGGCGGCGCCTACCTGGTTCTGCCGATCCTGGGCCCTTCCACGGTGCGCGACGGACTCGCGTTCCTGGTTGACACCGAGGTCGATCCGGTATGGCGAATTAACGACGTTTCCGTGCGCAACACCGCGGTTGTAATTCGCTTCACAGGCAGGAGGGCGGAGCTGCTCGACGCCACCAGCGTTCTCGAGCAGGCGGCGCTCGACAAGTACGGCTTCGTGCGCGAAGCCTGGCTGCAGCGCCGCCGCAACCTCATCTACGACGGTGATCCGCCGCGGGAGAAAGAGGAATCGGACGACGACTCGCGTTAGAATAGGAGCCCGATGACCATGAACCTCTTTCGTTTTCTTGCTGTCGCCCTTTTCATCCCGGTTGCGCAGGCGCAGGAACTCGCGCCCGACGTTCTGGTGAAAACCATTACCGAGGAGGTTTCCGCAATCCTCAAGCAGGACAAGGACATTCAAGCAGGCGACACGAAGAAGGTCGCGAACTTGATCGAGACCAAGGTCGTGCCGCATTTCAACTTCATGCGAATGACCCGTATCGCGATGGCCCGCAACTGGCGGTCCGCCTCGCCCGAGCAGCAAAAGGAGCTCGCGAGCGAGTTCAAGACCCTGCTCGTTCGCACTTATTCGACCGCGATCTCCAATTACCGGGACCAGAAGATCGACTACAAGCCCCTGCGCGCCAAGCCCGAGGACACCGAGGTCACGGTGAAATCCGAAGTGAAGCAGTCGGGTTCAACGCAGCCGGTTTCCATCGACTACGAGATGGAAAAGACCCCCAACGGGTGGAAAGTCTACGACGTCAAGGTCGGCGGCGTGAGCCTGGTCACGACCTACCGCGATACCTTCGCGAGCGAGGTCAAGGATAATGGCGTGGACGGCCTGATCAAATCGCTCGCCGCGAAAAACCGCCAAGGCGAGCGCGCCAAGTCGGGCAAGTCGTGATCCGTCGCGAAAACGATTCCCTTATCCTCGAAGGCGCGGTCACCCTGGATACCGTTGCCGTGATGGTCGGCGCGGTGGAAGAGCACCTGCGGCAGGGCGCGCGCGTAATCGATTTCCGCGAAGTCACCGAAGTGGATTCCGCTGCGGTAGCCCTCGCGCTTGAATGGCTGCGCCATGCCGAGGAGAGCAAGAGCGGGCTACGCCTCGCCAACCTGCCGGCTGCCATGCAGAATCTCGCCAAGCTGTACGGGGTCTCGGACCTTCTCCAGTCGGCCGCTTAGAAGCACCGGTTGACGCGGATCACGGGTCGTTTCAGATCGAAGGATGGCTCGTCCGTGCGACGCTGATTTCCCGCGGCCCGTGAGAGCGTGACTCAGTGAGCGCGGCGATCGAATTCCGTGATGTCCACAAGCGTTTCGGCGAGCTGCAGGCGCTCTCCGGAATCGATCTCGATATCCGGCAGGGAGAGTTCTTCGGATTGCTGGGACCGAACGGGGCCGGCAAGACGACGCTGATCAGCATTCTTGCGGGCCTGGTGCGCGCCGATCGGGGTTCCGCGCGGGTGATGGGCTATGACGTGCGCGCGGACTATCGCGCGGCGCGCCGGTCGCTCGGCGTGGTGCCTCAGGAGCTGGTCTTCGATCCGTTCTTCAGCGTGCGCGAGACCCTGCGCATCCAGTCGGGCTATTTCGGTATCCGCGACAACCTTGCCTGGATCGACGAAGTGATGCAGCACCTCGATCTCGCTGCAAAGGCCGACGTCAACATGCGCGCCCTCTCGGGCGGGATGAAACGGCGCGTGCTCGTCGCGCAAGCCCTGGTGCACAAGCCTCCGGTGATCGTGCTCGATGAACCGACCGCGGGCGTCGATGTCGAACTTCGCCAGGCGCTGTGGCAATTCATTCGGCGACTCAACCGGGAGGGCCACACCATCGTGCTCACGACGCACTATCTCGAGGAGGCCGAAGCGCTGTGCGGGCGCATTGCGATGCTCAAACAGGGGCGCGTCGTGGCGCTCGATTCGACGGCCAATCTGCTCAAGCGCGTTCATCACCTGTTCCTGCGGTTGCGCCTTGCCGGAGAACTTCCGGGGGAACTGCGCTCGCTCGAGCACGGCGGCCCCGCAGGGGCCCACGTTCTGCGCCTGAGGGGCTACGACGATGTCGAGCAGACGCTCGCAACCATCCGCAGGGCGGGCTGCCGCATCGAGGAAATGGAACTGATGCAGCCCGATCTCGAAGACGTGTTCGTCGATGTAATGCAGCGCTCATGAGCGGTTTGCCGACGCTGCTGTACAAGGAGGTGTTGCGGTTCTCCAAGGTCAGCACCCAGACCATCGGTGCGCCGGTGCTCACCGCGGTGCTTTTTCTCTTCATCCTGAGCCATGTCATGGGAGGCCGGGTGCGGATGTACGACGCGGTTCCGTACGCGGCGTTCCTGGTGCCGGGGCTGGTGATGATGTCGGTGCTGCAGAACGCTTTCGCCAACAGTTCTTCATCGCTCATTCAATCCAAGATCACCGGCAACATCATTTTCGTGTTGCTGCCCCCGCTTTCGTACCTGGAATTTTTCGCCGCTTACGTCCTCGCAGCAGTCGTGCGGGGGATGGTCGTGGGAATGGCGGTGCTGCTGGTGACGCTGCCTTTTGTGGACATGAGCTTTCGCCACCCGCTGTGGGTCGTGGCGTTCGCCGTGGCAGGAAGCGCCGTCCTGGGCGCGCTCGGAATGGTCGCGGGGATCTGGGCGGAGAAAATCGATCAGGTAGCGGCTTTCCAGAACTTCCTCATCATGCCTTTGACTTTTCTTTCGGGAGTCTTCTACTCGATCCACTCGCTTCCCGCCTTCTGGCAGGGGCTCTCGCATTTCAACCCGTTTTTCTACATGATTGACGGATTCCGCTACGGCTTTTTCGGCGTCTCCGACGTCGACCCGCTTTGGAGCCTTGCGGTCGTGGGGGTTTTTCTGGGGCTGGTTTCGGGGTGGACGCTCGCGTTGCTCAAAAGCGGCTACAAATTGAGGCATTGACATGATTACGCCCGAGCAGGTTCAAAGCTACATCGAAAATGGGATGCAATGCAGCCAGGTGCGCGTCCTGGGCGACGGAGAGCATTTCGAGGCGCTCATCGTGAGTGAAGCATTCCGCGGCAAGAACCGGGTGCAGCGCCACCAGCTCGTCTACGCGGCGCTCGGCGAGCGCATGCGCGGGGAAATCCACGCGCTGTCGATGCGCACGCTCACCCCCGAAGAAGCGGCCGGTGGATAAGCTGATCATTGCGGGAGGCGCGCCGCTCTCCGGCGAGACCCGCATCTCCGGGGCGAAGAATGCGGCGCTCCCGCTCATGTGCGCGGCGCTGCTCACGCCCGAGCCGCTCACGCTCTCCAACGCGCCGCACCTGAGGGACGTGAGCACCATGGTGCGGCTGCTTGCGCAGATGGGCGTGGAAGTGTCGCTCGATGACCGGTTGGGGCTTTCGCTGAGAGCGGAGCGGTTTTCCGACCCGCTCGCTCCCTACGATCTCGTGAAGACCATGCGCGCTTCCATCCTGGTCCTCGGACCTTTGGTGGCGCGCTGCGGCGAGGCTCGCGTTTCGCTCCCGGGCGGTTGCGCCATCGGTCTGCGCCCGGTGGACCTGCATATCAAGGGGCTCGAGGCCTTGGGCGCCGAAGTCTCGGTCGAGCAAGGCTATATCGCGGCGCGGGCGAAGCGGCTGAAGGGGGCGCGCATCGTCATGGACCTTGTCACCGTTACCGGCACGGAAAATCTCATGATGGCGGCCTGCCTCGCTCAAGGGACGACCGTGCTCGAGAACGCCGCACGAGAGCCTGAAGTCGTGGACCTTGCCCAGTGCCTCCTGGCGATGGGTGCGCGGATCAGCGGCGCCGGAACCGACGTGATCAGGATAGAGGGAGTGAGCGAGCTGCGCGGCGCGGCGCATCGCATCATGCCCGATCGCATCGAGACCGGGACCTTCCTTGCCGCCGCGGCTGCGACCGGCGGACGGATCACCTTGCACGGTGCCGACGCCGGCATCCTCGAAGCCGTGCTCGAAAAACTGCGCGAGTCGGGCGCCGAATTGAGCACCGGGAACGGGACGATCTCGCTCGCGATGCGGGGCAGGCCGAAGAGCATCAATGTGAGAACCGCTCCCTACCCGGCGTTTCCGACCGACATGCAGGCGCAGTTGATGGCGCTCGACGCGATCGCCGAGGGCACCGCGACGATCACCGAAACGGTTTTCGAGAACCGTTTCATGCACGCCCTGGAAATGCAGCGGCTGGGCGCCGACATCGAGATCGCGGGGAACATAGCGACCGTTCGCGGCGTCGCAAAGCTGCAGGGCGCGACGGTCATGGCGACCGACCTGCGCGCTTCGGCGAGCCTGGTCATCGCGGGTCTCGTCGCCGAAGGCGAGACCACCGTCGATCGCATCTATCATCTGGACCGCGGCTACGAGTGCATCGAGGAGAAGCTCGCGCAGCTCGGCGCGCGCATCAAGCGCATTCACTGAAGTAGAATCGGACGTTTCCACGCAGGACCCAGGACGTGATCACGCTCGCTCTTTCAAAGGGCCGGATTTTCGACGAAACGCTGCCGCTGCTCGCCCGAGCGGGCATCCGGGCGCTCGACGACCCCGATGCCTCGCGCAAGCTCATTCTGCGCACCAACCGGCGCGACCTGCGGCTGATCATCGTTCGCGCGGCCGACGTTCCGACCTACGTTCAGTACGGAGCGTCGGACCTCGGGGTCGCGGGCAAGGACGTGCTGCTCGAACACGGCGGCGCGGGGCTTTACCAGCCGCTCGACCTGCGCATCGCCTCGTGTCGCATGATGGTGGCGGTTTCCGAAGGTTTCGACTATGCGCTCGCCGTGCGGCAAGGCGCGCGCTTGCGCGTGGCGACCAAGTACATGCAGACCGCGCGCGAGCACTTCGCGGCGAAGGGCGTGCACGTCGATTTGATCAAGCTCTACGGGTCGATGGAACTCGCGCCGCTGGTGGGCCTCGCCGACGCCATCGTCGATCTGGTCTCCAGCGGCAGCACGCTGCGCGCCAACCGCCTGCGCGCGGTCGAGGAGATCGGGCCGATCAGCGCGCGCCTGATCGTCAATCAGGCGGCGCTCAAGCTCAAGCGCGATGCGATCCAGCCGCTGCTCGACAAGCTTGCGAAGGCCGTAGGGAAGCATGCCTGAGATCGCTCGCCTTTCGACGACGCAAACGGATTTCGGCGATCGGCTTGCGAAGCTCACCGCGTTCGACTCGGCGCTGGACGAAGAGGTCGAGCGCACGGTCACCGCGATTCTCGCCGAGGTGCGCGCGAGAGGCGACGCCGCGGTTCTCGAGTACACGGAGCGTTTCGACCGGGTCAAAGTCGCGCGCGTCGCCGAGCTGGAGCTTCCGCGCCGCGAACTTGATAAGGCGCGCGCGCAACTGGAGCGCGGGCAGCGCGAAGCGCTCGAGCACGCTGCCGCGCGCATCCGCGGCTTTCACGAACGGCAGCTCGCAGCTTCGTGGCAGTTCACCGAACCCGACGGCACGACGCTCGGCCAGCGCATTACCGCGATCGGCCGGGCAGGGCTGTACGTGCCCGGCGGCAAGGCCGCCTATCCGTCGTCGGTGCTGATGAACGCGCTGCCCGCGAAGGTGGCGGGAGTCGGAGAGCTCGTCATGGTCGTGCCCACGCCAGGGGGCGAGCGCAATCCGCTTGTACTCGCGGCCGCCGCGATTGCCGGGGTCGATCGCGTGTTCGCCATCGGGGGAGCGCAGGCGATCGCCGCGCTGGCGTACGGAACCCAGACCATCCCGCAAATGGACAAGATCGTGGGGCCCGGCAATGCCTACGTGGCGGCGGCCAAACGCCGCGTGTTCGGCACGGTCGGCATCGACATGGTCGCCGGCCCCTCGGAGATCCTGGTCATCTGCGACGGCTTGACCGATCCGGACTGGATCGCGATGGACTTGTTCTCGCAGGCCGAGCACGACGAGTCGGCGCAGGCCATCCTCGTTTCGCCCGATGCAGGGTTCATCGAGCGGGTTGCGAGAAGCATCGACAGGCTGCTCGCCTCCATGCCGCGCCGGGAGGTGATCGGAGCCTCGCTTGCGCGGCGCGGCGCCTTCATCCACACAAGGAGCCTCGAGGAAGCGTGCGAAATCGCCAACCGCGTGTCTCCCGAACATCTCGAACTCTCCGTGCAGGAGCCCGAAAAGTGGCTGGAGAAAATCCGCAATGCGGGTGCGATTTTTCTGGGGCGCTACACTTCGGAGGCGCTCGGTGATTACTGCGCCGGGCCCAATCACGTGCTGCCGACTTCGCGCACGGCGAGGTTTTCCTCGCCGCTGGGCGTGTACGATTTCCAGAAGCGCTCGAGCGTCATCGCCGTTTCGCGCGAGGGCGCGCAGACGCTCGGGCGCCTTGCGGCGACGCTCGCGCAGGGCGAGGGACTGCACGCGCACGCGCGTTCGGCCGAGCTCAGGTTCGAGGGAAATCCCGCGGACAAACCGTGAAGGTGGATCCCGAACAGCTCATTCGCGAAGATATCCGCGCGATGAGCGCCTACGCCGTCACATCCGCCAGCGGCCTGATCAAGCTCGACGCGATGGAGAACCCGTATCGGCTGCCGGAAGCGCTGCGGCGCGAGATCGGCGAGGCGGTGGCCAACTCCGAGATCAACCGCTATCCCGATCCGACGGCGCCGGCCCTGATGAAACGCCTGCGGAGCGTGATGGGAATCGGAGCCGAGTACGGCGTCCTTCTCGGTAACGGGTCGGATGAGATCATTCACATCATCATCCAGAGCGTGGCCCGCCCGGGGGCCGTCGTGCTCGCGCCCCGGCCCAGCTTTGTCATGTTCAACCTGTACGCGCAGTTCGCGGGTCTGCGCTACGTCGGAGTTCCGCTCAAGACCGACTTCACGCTCGATACCGGGGCGATGCTGCGCGCGCTGGAAGAATACCGGCCCGCGGTGGCGTTCATCGCGTATCCCAACAATCCAACCGGCAATCTGTTTTCCGAGGAAGCGATAGCCCGGATCGTCGCTGCGGCGCCCGGCCTCGTCGTGATCGACGAGGCCTACCAGCCATTCGCCCGCAGGAGCTTCATGCCGCGGCTGGCGGAATTTCCGAATCTCGTGGTCATGCGTACCCTGTCGAAGCTCGGGCTCGCCGGAATCCGGCTCGGATACGCCGTCGCGAAACCGCAATGGATCCGGGAATTCGACAAGCTGCGGGCCCCCTACAACGTCAATGTGCTGACTCAGGTCGTCGCCGAGCGCGTGCTCGCGCACAACGAAGTGCTCGATGCCCAGGCCCGGGAGATCAACTCCGAGCGCGAGCGGCTTGCCGGCGAGCTGCGCAAGCTGCCCGGCGTGACCGTGTTTCCGAGCGACGCGAATTTCATCCTGGTTCGCGTTACGGATGCTCCGCGAGTCTTCGAAGGCATGCGACGCCGCGGGGTGCTCGTGAAAAACCTGCACGGCGCCGTCGCCTTGCTCGAGCACTGCGTGCGGATCAGCATCGGCACGCCGGAGGAGAACCTCAAGTGTCTCGCCGCGCTCTCGGAATCCCTTGCCGAAGCCTTCTCGGGACGTTGATTTGGTGTAGGCTATCGCATTGAAGCTCAACGCAATGTCAACGCGCGCCGCAAAAGCAGACCGCAAGACCGCCGAGACCCAGATCGCTCTTTCCGTCAACATCGATGGCAGCGGCAGGGCCGATCTTGCCACGGGCGTGCCGTTTCTCGACCACATGCTCGATCAGGTGGCGCGCCACGGAATGCTCGATCTCGAAATCCGGGCGAAGGGCGACCTGCACGTCGATGCCCATCATACGGTCGAGGACATCGGGATTACCCTGGGCCAGGCAGTGGCGCGCGCGGTGGGCGACAAGAAAGGCATACGGCGCTACGGTCACGCCTACGTTCCGCTCGACGAGGCGCTGTCGCGCGTGGTGATCGATTTCTCGGGACGGCCCGGTCTCCAATACAACGTCAAGTTCACGCGCGCGTTGATCGGCGAGTTCGACGTCGATCTGGTGCACGAGTTTTTTCAGGGTTTCGCCAACCACGCTCAGGTGACCCTGCACGTCGACAACCTGCGCGGCGACAACGCGCACCACCAATGCGAGACGATGTTCAAGGCTTTCGCGCGCGCCCTGCGCATGGCGCTCGAGCCCGATCCGCGCGCGGCGGGGTCGATCCCGTCCACAAAAGGGACGCTCTAGTCCGCCGCGGATGAACGCAGATTTGAGAGTCTGATCCGGGTTCACCCGCGTTCATTGCGAGTTCGCCTGCAGCCTGGGATCTGATGAAAGTTGCGGTTGTCGACTACGGCATGGGCAACCTGCGCTCGGTTTCCAAGGCCATCGAGCACGTCGAGCCTCGGGCGCGAGTCGAGGTGACCGATGACCCCGAGCGCATCGCCGGCGCCGACCGGGTGGTGTTCCCGGGGCAGGGGGCGATGCCCGACTGCATGCGCGAGATGGAGGCACGGGGATTGCGTTCGGCAGTACTCGGCGCCGCGCGCACCCGGCCATTCCTGGGAATTTGCATCGGCTTGCAGATGCTCTTTGAGCGTTCCGACGAAGGCGGCGTGGCGGGCCTCGCGCTGCTGCCGGGGACGGTGCGCCGGTTTCCCCCCGAGGCCATGGTCGATGCGCGGGGACGCAAACTCAAGGTGCCCCATATGGGCTGGAATAGGGTCCGCCAGACAAGGCCGCACGTCCTGTGGTCGGGGATCGAGGATGGCAGCCGGTTCTATTTCGTTCACAGCTACTTCCCCATGGAGGCAGAGGCCGCACTGGTGCGGGGCACGACCGACTACGGTATCCCCTTTACCTGCGCGGTGGCGCGGGATAACATTTTTGCGGTACAGTTCCATCCCGAAAAAAGCCAAACAGCGGGCCTGCAACTCCTCTCCAATTTCCTCAACTGGAATCCCTGAATCTTGCCCTCGGCGATCCCGGATGTCCGGAGCCCTGCGCGTCTTACCGACTCGATGCTGATCATTCCGGCGCTTGATATCAAGGACGGGCACTGCGTCCGCCTTAAGCAGGGAAGGATGGACGACGCGACGGTGTTCTCGGACGACCCCGTCGGCATGGCGAAGCACTGGAAATCCGAAGGCGCGCGCCGCCTGCACGTAGTCGACCTGAACGGGGCGGCTGCGGGCAAGCCCAGGAACGAGGCCGTGATCCGCGCCATCCTCCAGGCGCTGGGCGACTCGCCCCCGATGCAGTTGGGAGGGGGCATTCGCGACCTGGACACCATCGAGCGCTACCTCGACCTCGGGGTCGGCTACATCATCATCGGCACCGCGGCGGTGAAGAATCCCGGCTTCCTGCAGGACGCGTGCACCGCGTTTTCCGGCCATATCATGGTGTCGCTCGACGCCAAGGACGGCAAAGTGGCCGTCGAGGGCTGGTCGAAGATGACCGGCCACGACGTGGTGGATCTGGCGAAGAAGTTCCAGGACTACGGGGTCGAAGCGATCATCTACACCGACATCGGCCGCGACGGAATGCTGACCGGCGTGAACGTCGAGGCGACGCTGAAGCTTGCGCGCGAGCTGCGTGTTCCCGTGTTCGCGAGCGGCGGCCTCACCAGCCTCTCCGACGTCGAGGCCCTGTGCCGGATCGAGTCGGAGGGCATTGGCGGCGTGGTGACCGGCCGCGCCATCTACCAGGGAACGCTCGACTTCAAGAAGGCGCAGGAGATTGCGGACAAGCTGGGAAAAAGCAAGGATTGATGCTCGCGACGCGCATCATTCCCTGCCTCGACGTGGACCGCGGACGGGTCGTGAAGGGCGTCAACTTCGTCGGCCTGCGCGACGCGGGAAACCCGGTTGAAATCGCCCGGCGCTACGACGAACAGGGTGCCGACGAGCTGACGTTTCTCGATATCACCGCGAGCTCGGAGGAGCGCGATCTCATCCTGCATGTGGTGGAAGAGGTCGCGGCCCAGGTGTTCATTCCGCTCACCGTCGGCGGCGGCGTGCGCAAAGTGGAGGACGTGCGCCGCCTGCTCAATGCCGGAGCCGACAAAGTCTCGATCAATACCGCTGCCGTGCAAAATCCCCAGCTCGTAGCCGATGCCTCGGGCCGCTACGGATCGCAGTGCATCGTTGTCGCCATCGATGCGAAGAAAGTCGACGGCGGAGAATTCACCGGTCGTTCCGCGGGGCGTTGGGAGGTCTTCACCCACGGCGGGCGGCGGCCGACCGGTTTGGACGCCGTCGAGTGGGCGCGTACAATGCAGAAGCTGGGCGCGGGAGAAATCCTGCTGACCAGCATGGACCGCGACGGCACGCGCGAAGGGTTCGATCTCGCGCTCACGCGCGCAGTCGCCGAGGCGGTCGATGTTCCGGTAGTTGCGAGCGGGGGTGTCGGCAAGCTCGATCACCTTGCCGCGGGGGTGCTGGAAGGTCGCGCGGACGCCGTACTCGCAGCGAGCATTTTCCACTTTGGCGAGTTCACCGTGCGCGAAGCGAAAGAATACATGGCAAAGCGGGGAATCGAAGTCAGGCTTTGAACCGGCGGGCGCGATGGCAGAGGACTGGCTCGACAAAGTGAAATGGGACGAGAACGGCCTTGTACCCGCGATTGCCCAGGAAACGTCCACCGACAAGGTATTGACGCTTGCCTGGATGAACCGGGAGTCGCTGGCGAAGACGGTGGCGACCGGTGAGGCGCACTACTGGTCTCGCTCGCGAATGCGCCTGTGGAAGAAGGGCGAGGAATCCGGACACGTGCAGAAGGTCCGCGAGATTCGACTCGACTGCGACGAGGACGTCGTGCTGATCAGGGTGGATCAGAGCGGTGGAATCGCCTGTCATACGGGACGGCACAGTTGTTTTTTTCAGAAACTGGAGAATGATCGCTGGGTGACGGTGGAGCCGGTCATCAGGGATCCCAAGGAAATCTACCGGCGATGAGCGACATACTCGAGCGGCTGGCTGACGTTATCGAGGGCCGAAAGACGGGCGACCCGGACAAGTCCTACGTATCGCGGCTGTTCGCGCGCGGACCTGACGCGATCCTCAAGAAGATCGGCGAGGAAGCCACCGAGGCGGTGATGGCGGCCAAGGACGGGGACAGGCTGCGTATCGTTGGCGAAACGGCCGACCTGTGGTTTCATTGCATGATCATGCTCGCGCAATACGGCTTGCGGCCTTCCGACGTGCTTGCCGAGCTGAGCCGCCGCGAGGGCATTTCCGGAATCGATGAAAAAGCCGCGCGTGCGGACACGAGTCGCGCAAAGGCGGAGCGGAAATAGGGATATGGGTGGAGAAATGGGTGCGGAAACCTGCGTTTTCTGCAAGATCGTCCGCGGCGAAATTCCCGGAAAGAAAATCTACGAAGATGCCGACATCTTTGCTTTCCACGATATCAATCCGCTCGCCCCGGTGCATTTCATGATCATTCCCAAGGTTCACGTCGATTCGCTGGCGACCTGCGACATGAGCCACCAGGCCGTGTTGGGTAAGATCCTCGCCATGGCGCCGCGCCTGGCGCGCGAGCAGGGGGCGACCGACGGCTTTCGCACGATCATCAATACCGGCCGTGTCGGCCGGCAGGAGGTGTATCATTTGCACGCGCATGTCATCGGCGGTCCGGAACCTCTGGGACCGATGCTGAGACGAAGTTAGGCGAAGCCTCTCTGGCGAGAGGATTTCGCTCTCGAATTCAAGGAGTATGGCTATGGGAACCTGGAGCATTTGGCATTGGCTGGTCGTGCTATTGATCGTCTTGCTGGTTTTCGGCACGAAGAAGTTGCGCAATATCGGCGCCGACCTCGGCGGGGCAGTGCGCGGCTTCAAGGACGGCATGAAAACCTCGGAGAGCAAGTCTTCCGAGGGTGGGCCCGCGGCCCAGGTGACGGGCCATACGATCGAAGGCGAGATCAAGGAAAAAGCGAAGACCTGAGGTCTTCGCGCATCCGGACGCTGGACGCCGGACGCCGGGCGCAGTCCCGGCTTCTTTTTTCGAACGACTTGGATATTTTCACCTCCCGTGTTTGACGTCGGGTTTACCGAATTGATGGTGATTGCGGTCGTGGCGCTGATCGTCATCGGTCCGGAGCGCCTGCCTCGCGTGGCGCGCACGCTCGGCCACTTGTTCGGGCGGCTTCAGCGCTACGTCAACGACGTCAAGGCCGACATCAACCGCGAGATCGAATTGGAGGAGCTGAAAAAATTCAAAAGCACTTTCGAAGACGCCGCGCGCGGATTCGAGAGCACGGTCAACACGGAGATCAACGCGGTGCAAAGCGAAGCGGCCAAGACCCAGAACGAGCTCAGTTCCGAGCTCAACTCCCTGGCGAAAATCGAAGAGCCGGCCGCGGCACCGCCGCCCGCCCCGGGCCCGGCTTCCGGGGAAGCCTCTCTAACGCCTGGCGAGATCGGTCTGGAGCCGCGGAGCGAAGCGCCCGCGAAACCGGAGAAGACCACCGCTTGATCCCCGCGCCTGGCTGCGAATGAGCACGCAGGACACGTTCATTTCCCATCTGGTCGAGCTGCGCGACCGGCTGCTGCGCGCGATCCTGGCGGTATTCGCCGTGTTCTTGTGCCTGTTCTACTGGGCGAGGGATCTCTATTCGCTGCTTGCCCAGCCGCTGCTCGCAGCGCTGCCCGCAGGCGGCCAGATGATCGCCACCGACGTCGTCGGGGTGTTTCTCGTGCCGGTCAAAGTCGCTTTGCTCGTGGCTTTTGTCATAGCGCTGCCGTACGTTCTTTACCAGATGTGGGCGTTCGTCGCGCCGGGGCTGTATGCGAACGAGAAGCGTCTGGTGCTCCCGCTCGTAGTCGCAAGCTCCGTGTTGTTCCTCATCGGGATGTCGTTTGCGTATTTTCTGGTATTCCCGACGGTGTTCCAGTTCATGGCATCGATCGCGCCCGAAGGCGTGGCGTGGATGACCGACATCGAAAAGTATCTTTCCTTCGTGCTGACGACCTTCATCGCCTTCGGCGTGACTTTCGAGGTTCCGGTGATCGTCATCGTGCTGGTACGCGTGGGGGTCATTTCCATAGACAAGCTGAAGGAGATCCGCCCCTACGTGATCGTCGGGGCGTTCGTGATCGGAGCGATCATCACGCCTCCGGACGTGGTTTCGCAGTTCATGCTCGCGGTGCCGCTGTGCCTGCTCTACGAGCTTGGCATCGTGCTCGCACGCTTTGTGGGCAGGTCCCCCAGCGCGGCACCAGAGGGTGCGGCTGGCGCCACGGGGCCCGGCAGCGCGGAGGCAGGCCCGAAATAGGTTCCGGCGCGTTCTCGCCTCAGCGTTGCCGGCGTTGCTGGGCGGGGCGCGTCCCGACGGTGACCTGGATCTCTATGGTCTTGCTATCGCGCCGCAGCCGTATCGCGGCGGGCTTCCCCGGTACCAGAGCTGCAACCAGATTCAACATCGAATTCGGGTCCTTGACCGGGCTGCCTTCGATCGCGACCAGGATATCTCGCGGCTTGAGGCCCGCCCGGTCGGCGGGCCCGCCCGGCAGCACCCCTGCGATGAGTACGCCGCTGGTGGAGGGAAGACGAAACGATTCGGCGATCTCCGGCGTGATCTCCTGCGCCTCCACCCCGATCCAGCCGCGAGTCACGCTGCCGGTCTGGATGATCTGTTCCATGACGTTCCTGGCGCTGGAGGCGGGGATCGCGAAGCCGATGCCCAGTGACCCTCCCGAGCGGGAGTAGATGGCGGTATTGATGCCGACGAGGTTCCCTGCGGTGTCGATGAGCGCTCCGCCCGAATTGCCTGGATTGATCGCAGCATCGGTCTGGATGAAGTTCTCGAAAGTGTTGATGCCGAGCTGACTGCGGCCGAGTGCCGACACGATCCCCATCGTCACGGTCTGTCCCACGCCGAAGGGGTTGCCGATGGCGAGCACGACATCGCCCACGCGCAGGGCGTCGGCTTCACCGAAGGTGATTGCCGGAAGCGACCCGCCCTCGACCTGCAGGACCGCGAGATCGGTTTCCGGATCGGAGCCGACGGCGCGTGCCCTCAGTTTCTTGCCGTCGGCGAGCGCCACCTCGATCTCGTCCGCTGCCTCGACGACGTGATGATTGGTGAGGATGTATCCCTTGGAGCTCACGATCACGCCCGAGCCGAGGCTCGCCGCGCGCTGCGGCTCCTCCCCGAGACGGTCTCCGAAAAAATGCCGGAACAGAGGATCGTTGAGGAACGGGTGGCGCGGAGTCTTGATCGCTTTGCTGGTGAAAATGTTCACGACCGCCGGGACGGCTTTTCTTACCGCATCGCTGTAAGAAGCCGCTCGCGCGGGAACTCCGGGTACCGTCGTGGCCTGGCGCAGCTCGACCACCTGGGGCGAAGTGACGGAACGCCCGAGCCACTCGGGTTTGAGCGCGGTGATGACAAAAAGGACGCCGACCGCAACGGTTGCGGTCTGCGCGAAGATGAGCCAAAGTTTGCGCATGGAATGGTTGAACGGAATATGCGCGCTGCGTGATGCGAGGCGCGATTTCCCTGCCGCGATTATTGCCCAAACATGCGGAGCGCGAAACAAATTTGCCTCCTCGGCCCATTCCAGCAAAAGCGCACAGCTGCAATTCATCATTCCAATCAATGAATTGGTCGTGAAAATTTGGTCCGCAGCGAGGCTTTCTGTATAATTTTCCCTTTTTCGACAACGTCTTCCCTCATGAGCGATCCATCCAAGGTCAATCGCGGTCGGCGCAATCTGGTTATTGCGGGCGCCGGCATGGGCGGCGCGGCCGCAATCGGAACTGTGGTTCCCTTCGCCGCGTCTATGCTCCCCTCGGAGCGTGCTCAAGCACTGGGGGCGCCGGTCGAGGCCGATATCGGGCAGCTCGCTCCAGGAGAAAAGCTCACCGTCGAGTGGCGCGGGCAACCCGTCTGGATCGTACGACGCACCCAGGAGATGCTCGAAGGGATCAAGAAAGCCGAAAGCAAGGTGGCCGATCCCAACAGCGCGCGCAAGAAAAGCGAGCTGACCCCGGAATACGCAAGGAACGAGTATCGCTCGCGCAAGCCCGAATATCTGGTCGTGGTCGGCATCTGCTCTCACCTCGGCTGCTCGCCGCAGGACAAGTTCAAGGCCGGTGCCGAAGCCTTCGAGCGGGACTGGAGCGGGGGGTTCTACTGCTCCTGTCACGGGTCGCTGTTCGACCTCGCGGGCCGGGTCTACAAGAACAAGCCCGCTCCGGACAACCTCAAGGTGCCGCCGTATTCCTATCTTTCCGACACCCGGATCCTGATCGGCGAGGACAAGAAGGGGGCGTAGCACGATGGCCGCAGCGGAGAAACAACCCGTAACCGGGGCCGGACCGTTGAACGGCCTGCTCACCTGGGTCGACCAGCGCTTTCCGCTGGTTTCGACCTGGAAAGAGCACATGTCGGAGTACTACGCGCCGAAGAATTTCAATTTCTGGTACTACTTCGGCTCGCTTGCGCTGTTCGTGCTGGTGATCCAGATCGTCACCGGCATCTTTCTCACCATGAACTACAAGCCGGACGCCGCGCAGGCATTCGCCTCGGTCGAGTACATCATGCGCGAGGTGCCCTGGGGCTGGTGGATCCGTTACATGCACTCGACCGGCGCCTCGTTCTTCTTCATCTGCGTCTACCTGCACATGTTCCGCGGGATGCTCTACGGCTCGTACCGCAAGCCCAGAGAGCTCCTGTGGGTCTTCGGCATGCTGATTTTTCTGTGCCTCATGGCGGAGGCCTTCTTCGGGTATCTCCTTCCCTGGGGCCAGATGTCCTACTGGGGCGCGCAGGTGATCGTGAATCTCTTCGACGCCATTCCGATCATCGGGCCGGACCTGGCGATCTGGATCCGCGGCGACTACGTGGTGTCGGATGCGACGCTCAACCGGTTTTTCGCCTACCACGTGATCGCGGTGCCGCTCGCGCTGCTCGCGCTCGTCGGCGCGCATCTGCTCGCGCTGCACGAAGTGGGCTCGAGCAATCCCGACGGCGTCGAGATCGGCAAGAATAAGGACCCCAAGACCGGCATTCCTCTCGACGGTGTCGCCATGCACCCGTACTACACCGTGAAGGATACTTTCGGCGTGATGGTGTTTCTCCTGGTGTTCTCGATCGTCGTGTTTTTCGCCCCGGAAATGGGCGGCTACTTCCTCGAGCACAACAACTTCATCCCCGCCGATCCCCTGAAGACCCCGCAGCACATCGCCCCGGTGTGGTACTTCACGCCGTACTATTCGATCCTGCGCGCGGTCACCGAGGAATTCATGTGGGTGCTTGCCGCCGGCGTCGTCGGCATGGCGGGGCTGATCATCTGGAGCGTCGAGCGCGCTGCGATCAAGGTTGCGGTAGCGGCGGCCGCACTCGTGCTGCTCGGGGGCTTCTATGCCCTCGACCCGAAAGTCTGGGGCGTGGCGCTCATGGGGCTCTCGACGATGATTTTCTTCTTGCTGCCTTGGCTGGACCGCAGCCCGGTCAAATCGATCCGCTACAAGGGGCCGATCACCAAGGCGGCGCTCGCCCTGTTCGTGATCGCATTCATCGTGCTCGGCTACCTCGGCACCGAGACCGTGACCGAAGGCCGGACGCTGGCGGCGCAGATCGGCACGGCCGTGTACTTCCTGTTCTTCTTCCTCATGCCGTGGTACTCGAGGATCGACCCATGTCTGTCCGAGCCTGAAAGGGTCACATCGAAATGAAAGCGTTCATCGCGATCCTCGCGCTCGCCGCGCCGCTCGCGTTCGCGGCGGAAGACTCGGTCAGGCTGGACCACGCGCCGATCGATCCGCGCGACGTCGCGAGCCTGCAGGCGGGCGCCCGCAGCTTCGTCAACTACTGCATGAACTGCCACTCTGCGGGGATGATGCGCTACCAGAAGCTGCTCGACTTGGGGCTCTCCGAGCAGCAGGTCAAGGACAACCTGATCTTCGCGGGTGACAAGATCGGGGAACTGATGAACGTCGGCATGACGAGGAAGGACGCAAGAGAGTGGTTCGGCACGCCGCCGCCGGACTTGTCGGTGATCGCGCGCGTGCGGGGGGCGGACTGGCTGTATACGTACCTGCGCAGCTACTACCGCGATCCGGAATCTCCGACGGGTTGGAACAATATGGTGTTCGAGCGCGTCGTGATGCCGCACGTGCTGTGGACGCTCTCGGGGCAGCAGGTGCAGGTAGAGCGCAAGTTCAGGAACCGGGATCAGGCCGAAGCGGCCGGCAGGCTGCAGAGAAGTGCATGGAAAATCGACGTGCTTACTCCCGATCAGGCGGGCAAGGACGGAGAGCGCTACATCCTCAAGACCATCAGGACCGCAACGCCGGGGTCGCTTTCGCAGATCGACTACGACATCCTGGTCCGCGATCTGGTCAATTTCATGACCTGGATGGCCGAGCCCAACCAGCTGGCGCGCAAGCAGATCGGGTACGCCGTGATTCTGGTGCTGCTCGTGCTGCTTGGTCTCAGCTACCTCCTCTACAAGGAGTTCTGGAAGGACGTGCACTGATCCGTCCTTCGGGGCGCGGGGCACCCGCTTCCGCGCCTCTTTCGTCTGTCCCGCCGAATCACAAGGTAAGCCACCATGATGAACCTCTACTCCGGAACCACCTGCCCGTTTTCCCAGCGCTGTCGCATCGTGCTGTACGAGAAGGGCATGGACTTCCAGATCATCGACGTCGACATGTACAACAAGCCCGAAGACATCGCGGTGATGAACCCGTACAACCGTCTGCCGGTGCTGGTCGAGCGCGACCTGATCCTCTATGAGGCGAACATCATCAACGAGTACATCGACGAGCGCTTTCCGCACCCGCAGCTGATGCCCGCGGACCCGGTGATGCGCGCGCGGGCGCGGCTGTTCCTGTTCAACTTCGAAGTGGAGCTGTTCAGCCAGATCGATCCGCTGGAGAACGGCAACCAGAAGCAGCAGGACAAGGCGCGGCAGCAGGTCGCCGACCGCCTCGCCGAGCTCGCCCCGGTGTTCACCAAGCAGAAATACATGCTCGGAGACGACTTCTCGATGCTCGACGTTGCGATCAGCCCGCTGCTGTGGCGGTTGGATACTTACGGCGTTACCCTGCCCAAGTCCGCGGCGCCGCTGATGAAGTACGCGGAGCGCCTGTTCTCGCGGCCGGCGTTCATCGAAGCGCTGACACCGTCGGAAAAAGTGATGCGCAAGTAACGGGCGGAGGCCCGTCATCCCCGCGCAAGCGGGGATCCAGGCTTTGATGGGATTTCCGCCCTTGAGAATCAGCGACCGTCGTGTCCGAACCCACTTCAACAAAGCCCTACCTCTTGCGCGCGGTGTACGAATGGTGCGTGGATAACGGCTACACGCCCTACATCTCGGTCGTCGTCGATCCCCAGACTCGCGTTCCGATGGAATACGTTCATGACGGAGAGATCGTCGTCAACATCGGACCGGTTGCAGCGAGCCGCTTGCAGATGGGCAACGAAAACATCGAGTGCACCGTGCGTTTTTCCGGATCTGCCAAGGAAATCGTCGTCCCGGTCGCTGCCGTTGCGGCGATCTATGCCCGTGAGAACGGACAGGGCATGGCGTTCGAGTCAGGGAAGAAAGAAACCGCATGGGAGGCGAGCAGCGAGGAGCCTGGCACGCCGTCCGATCCGAAGGATCCCCCGAAACCCGGAGGCAAGGTCACGCTTAGGCGGATAAAGTAGAGCTGAAGCGGACATGGAGCGCCGCTTCAACTTCGCGCAAAGTCCAGGACGTATAATTTGCCGACGCCGGGTTAGCTCAGTTGGTAGAGCAGCGCATTTGTAATGCGACGGTCGAGGGTTCGAATCCTTTACCCGGCACCATCGCCCTTCACGGCGGTAACAGGGGTTCGAATCCCCTTGGGGATGTTATGCGCACCAGGAGAAAGGACGAATGACTATGAAGAACACAATGCTCGCACTGGCGATATGTATCGCCATGGTCGGATGCGCCACGCCGCTTACGGTGACGTTCGACTACGATACGGCAGCGGATTTCGCCGCCTTGAAGACCTTTAACTGGATGCCGGCCACCGGCAATGCGGTTGCCGATGAGTTGCTGGTCAAGAGGATCAGGAACACCGTGGATGCGCAGCTTCAGGCGAAGGGACGCATCGTGGCCGCAGACAATCCTAATTTTCTCATAGCCATGCAGCTTTCCGGCAAGACCACCTATGGCGGTTCCACGGGGGTTGGCGTATCTGTCGGCATTCCGGTCGGCAGGGCGGGAAGAGTCTCCGTGGGCGGGGGAAAAAGCAAGGCCCACGAAACGAAGGAGGGAATGCTGGTGCTGGATTTCGTGGATGCCAAGACCAAGTCGCTCCTCTGGCGGGCAACTGCTACGGCCGCGGTCAGCCCGGCCGGTTCGCCCGAGGAACAGCAGCAACGGATCAACGAAGCGATCACGGAGATGCTTGCGCACTTTCCACCCCGAAAGTAGCGGCAAGCGCATGAACTGCGCCGGGCCGGCAACCAGTCCGCCGACAAGCCGCCAACCCCGACTCACGATTGCTTCGTTCCAGTCCTATGTCTTCTTCGGTTCCTGCAGATCGCGAACCTCGGTGTTCATGCGCACGTCCTTGCGGCGGCGCTTCGTGAGAAGCTCGCCCGTCTCGAAGTAGTCGCCCTTCACCGCAAGCTCCGCCGCGCGCTCGAGCTCTTCGGGCCATTCACCCAGCGAGTAGCCGTACCACGGCGACTCGGGTTTGAGCTTGGGCAGGCCCAGTTCCTCCCAGATTTCCTTCGCGCGCTCCATGTACTCGCGCTTGGGCAGCGAGATCGGCGGAAAATCCTCCTTCATGGTCGCGTCGATGAGCACCGAGGCGTCCTCGCCGCCGGCGCGCTTGCTCCGCGGTCCATGGCCCTGGTCGCGGTGCTGCAGGATCTGCAGGTCGAGGCCCGGGTTGGCGCGGTAGGACATGGCCCAGAGCAAGGCGTCCGCGTTGTCCGGGTCGATGTCCTCGTTGACCGCGATCACGTACTTGCCCGCCGCGCGGTTCCACGCGGCCGCACCGTAGAGCGCCCGCCAGATCTCGGTCGGCGGCGCTTTGCGGTCCATGATCACCACGATGACCTTGCGCAGGTTGGTGAGCGGCTCGTGCATCGAAACGCGCTTCACGCTGTGGATGCCCAGCGTGTTGCGCAGGTGATGGGTAAACAGCGGCTCGAGCGCAACGCGCTTGATCAGGCTCGATTCGCTCGGGGTGACCTGCGAGATGATCGAGGTCAGGATCGCGTTTTTCCGGCGCGTGATGCAGGTGACCTCCATGAAGGCGTTGTACTCCTGGAGATTGACGTGCCCGTGCGATTCTCCGAAAGGCGCCTCGGGCTCGAGATACTCGGTGTCGATGTAGCCTTCCACCACGATTTCAGCTTCGGCCGGCACGAGCAGATCGACGGTCTTCGCCCTGACGACGTTGATCGGAGCGCCGACCAGTCCTCCGGCCACATGCAGCTCGTCCAGCGCCTCCGGCACTTTTTGCGCCGAGGTAAACGCGACGCAGGGCGGCGCTCCGAGGATCACCGCCGCGGGCAATTTCTCGCCGCGCGCTTTCGCCTTTTCCCAGTGGACGTAGATTCCCGGCCGCAGCTCGAGCGACGGGTTCATGCCGAGCCGTCGCCGCGCCTTGACCTGCCCGCGATAGATGCCCATGTTCTGGACTCCGGTGTCCGGGTCCTTGGTGATGTACTGCGACAGCGTCGTAAACGGCGAGATGTCCCAGCCGGGGGTCGAGATGGGGATCGGGAGAGCGTCGAGACCTTTGCCCGGCTTGTCGAGGTCCTCGCCCGTGATTACGATCTCGTGGCAGGGCGCGTCCTCCACGACTCGCGGCGCGATGGGCTTGGCGATCGCACGGTTCCAGGTCTCGTTGATCCCGTCGAGCGTGCAGCCCATGCCGATGCGGTAGATCTCGCGGCTCGCGGCGAGCGCGCCGACCACGACCGGAATGTCGTACTTGCGTCCTTTGCCGTCGGTCACGTGGGTGAACAGGAAGGCTTTCCTGTCCGGCTCCTCGATGCCGCCGCGGAACTGCCAGCGCACCAGCGGATGCATCTCGGTGTCCTTGTTGATCGCCCGATCGACCGTGATGAGCAGCCCGGCCCTGTCGAGCGCGCGCAGGTGCTCGTGAAGGTCGGCATAGGCGCGTTCCGGCGCGGCGCTCGCGCGGCCTCGCTTCGGCTCAGTCGCCGAACTGATCTTCGATTTTTTCGCCACAGGCAGAAGCTTTCAGTATGCGCAGTATATCAACGCGACGGCGACGCAAGCGGCGCTACGCCGAGCCGTCTCGCCAATGTTTCCAGTTCGCCCCAAATCGCGCGCGGTATCGGGATGCCCTCGCGGCTGCGGCGCACGAACGTGCGGCGGCCGCGCTCGCCCGGCATGAGAATCTCTCCCGCCTGCGGATCGACCGGCAGGGATTTCAGCGCTTTGACAAGGCGGTCGACTTCTCGCCGGAAAAGCTCCGGATCGCCGAATCGCGCGAGGTCGATCGCGATGACAAGGCCGTTCTGCCGATGCCGCTGCCCTTCGGGCGTTCCTTCCAGCGATTCGGCGAGCAGGGGATTCGCCACGATCAAGCTCGTGATGCATTCGATCATCAGCGAAAGGCCGGAGCCCTTGGGGCCCGCCATCGGCAGCGGAATCTGCGCGGCGCCGGGATCGGTGGTCGGATTTCCATCCTTGTCGAGCGCCCAGCCTGGGGGGATAGCCTCGCCCGCTCTCTTCGCCTGGTTCAGCTTTCCCATCGAAACGACACTGGTCGCCATGTCGAGGACGAGCGGATCATCGCCACGCGGAACCGCGATCGAAATCGGGCTGGTGGACACGCCGGCCGCGAGCGCTCCGTGGTAGGCGACGATGGGCCAGGATCCCGTGAGCGCGATCGCCGCCATGCCCTCGCGAGCCGCGGCGAGCGTGTAGTAGCCGAGCGCCGCGGTGTGCGTGGTCGCCCGGACGAGCGCGAGTCCGATGCCGGCCTCCCGGGCTTTGCGCAGGGCTTCGGCGGTGGCCCTCATCATCGCGACCGGCCCGGCGGCGCGATTGGCATCGATCAGGACGGAAGCGGGGGTTTCGGTGCGGACCGCGATCGCCGGCCTTGGATTCATGTCGCCGGTCTCGATCAGTTCGACATAGCGCGGAATCCTCGTGACGCCGTGCGTGTCCACTCCGCGAAGATTGGCCCAGACGAGCACGTCGGCGACGGTCACCGCGTCGGCTTGCGGCATTCCGGCGCGCGCGAAGATTTCCACGGCGAAGCGCCTGAGCGCCTCGGAGGTGACGGTCGCCGCCGCGCCAGCGGGCGCTTGCGTCCTGCTCATCCCGGGATCACGCTTGCGCGGGAAAGTATTTGTCGAGCCAGTTGCGCACGAGGTTCACCACCAGCGTATTGCCTTCGGAGAACATGAAATGGTCGACGTCGGCAATGAGATGGAGATCGGTCGGCTTTCCCGCGCGCGCAAAGAGCTCGATCGATTGCTCGGTGGGCGTCACCGAGTCGTTCGCCGAATGCAGCAACAGAAGCGGCCGCGGCGCGATCCTTGCGACGACCTCGTTTGCGTTGAACGCGTACATGGTTTCCACGACTTCGAAAGGGAATTCCATGATCGAGTCCGGCGCGAGGTTGCCGCGCAGGCGCGGCGGGATAGGAACGATGTCGTAGCGCGGCACCATCATCGGTTTGCCTGAGCGCTTGCGGCGCTTCCCCTCCTTCATCATGGCGGCGAACTTCCTCCAGGCGCGGGGCGAGGCGTGCTGCCTGCGAAACTTCTTGGCCCCGTCACCCCAGCCTCCCGAGGAAATGCAGGCGGCGACTCTGCGGTCCACGCCAGCCGCGTATACGGCGACCGCCGCCCCGAAGCTCTGCCCCACTACGCCGATGCGCTTCGGGTCGATCTCGGGGCGGGTCGCGAGGGACGAGAGTGCGTTCCGCGTGTCCTTGACCTGTTCTTTGCAGATGACGCGCCCGCGCTCGCCTTCGCTGTCGCCGCAACCCCGGAAATCGAAGCGCAGCGCCGCGTAACCCAGGCCGGCGAGCATCTTGGCGACGGTCGTCCCGCCGCCGCCGTCCTTGTTGCTGCCGAACCCGTGGAGTACGAGAAAGGCGGCGAGACGTTCTCCCGGTGCGCGCGACTCGGGCAAGTGGAGGATGCCCGCGAGCTTGAATCCGTCCGACGTGAAACTGACCCGTTCTTCCATTCCTTCACTCCTCCCAGCCATCAATTATAAGTGCGAGGCTGCCGCGCGGTAGAATCGCAGCCCAAAAGGAGCCTGATGAACCGACACGCACCGATAGACGTCCACGCGCACTATTTTCCTCAGGCTTTTCTCGACTTGATCGAGAAGCACGGGTCGGCGCACGGCTTCGAGTACAGGATGGTCGAGGGCAAGGGCCCGCAGTTCAAGCACGGGAACTTGATGACCGGTCCGTTGGGTCCGAAATTCGTGGATCTGGACGCACGGCTCGCCGCGATGGACGAGCAGGGCGTGCAGGTTCACGCGATGTCGCTCTCACAGCCGATGGTCTATTGGGCAGAGGGCGAGTTGGCGCGGCGTCTCGCCGAAACCTACAACGACGCCCTCGCGCTGGCGCACGAACGGCATCCGAAGCGGCTCGTCGGCCTGGCGACGCTGCCGATGCACGAACCCGCGCTCGCCGTGGAGGAGATCGAGCGCGCCGCGAAGCTCCCCGGAATGCGCGGTTTCTACATCGCCACCCAGGTGCGCGGAAAGGACCTCTCCGACCCGGCGTTCCTGCCCGTATACGAGCGCATCGAGGCGAGCGGCCTGCCGCTTTTCCTGCACCCGGTAGAGGTGATCGGCCACCAGCGCCTGGGCGCGTACTATCTGACCAATCTGCTGGGAAACCCCTTCGAGTCGGCGATCGCCGCCGCGCATCTCATCTTCGGCGGGGTGCTCGACCGCTTTCCTCAACTTGTGGTCTGCCTGCCCCACTCGGGCGGCGCGTTTCCGTGGCTGGTGGGCCGGCTCAACCGGGGCTGGGAAAAGCGTGCCGACCTGAAGCACATCAAGCTGTCACCCGTAGAGTACCTGCGCCGCTTCTACTACGACACGGTAGGCTATTCCGATCACGTGCTTGAGTACCTCGTAAAAGTAATCGGCGCCGACCGGGTCCTGATGGGCAGCGACTACTGTTTTCCGATCGCTTACGAGCAACCCGTGAAAATCGTCGTCGACCATCCGACCCTGGACGCCCGGGCCAAACAGGATATCGTCGAAGGGAACGCCCGGCGATTGCTGAGGATTTGATGACGGAAAATTGAGATGAGGATGCCGGGATCTGCCAGAATAGTTGCACCGTGCCGGAATGGAGTCTGCATCGGCCGCGTTTACCAAACACCCGAGAGCACGCCTTGCTATACAACCGGCTGCGAGGGGCTTTTCTAGGAGGACTCAGCATCATGAAGAAACTCGGAATTTTCTTGTTTGCAGCAACACTGGCGGTAATCAGCGCCGTCGCCAGCGCGCAAGCCCCAACGCGTATGTGGGTCCGTGGCACCATCACCTCGCTGGACGGTGATGTCCTTTCCGTGAAGTCCCGTGACGGCAAGGACCTCAAGATCAAGCTCGCGCCCAAGTTCGGAGTGCGGTATGCCAAGGCCCTTACCCTGGCGGACATCAAGCCCGGTGACTTCGTCGGGCCGGCGTCGAGGAAACGCGCCGACGGGTCGCTCGAAGCGATTTCGCTCCAGGTGTTCACTCCCGACCGTAAAGGCCAGGTGCCCGAGGGCCACATGCCCTGGGATCTCGAGCCGGGCTCTCTGATGACCAACGCGATCATCGGGGGCATCGTCCAGACTTCGAACGGGCGCGAGCTGACTCTTGAATACAAGGGCGGCTCGCAAAAAGTGTCCGTCCCCGCGGGCATTCCCATATTCACCGCGTTGCCGGGCGACCGCTCGATGCTGGTGGCGGGCGCCTATGTCGTCATCGGTGCGCTGGTCGCGCCCGACGGGACCTTGTCGGCCGCAGGCGGCACGGTCAGTAAGGACGGCGTCAAGCCGGCGAACTGAACCCGATTTCACCGGGCCGGCGGAGGCTCGCAGCGGAGCGGGGATGGCGAAGAAATACGAAACGCTGCGGGTTGAGGACAGGCCGAACGACGTCCTTCTTGCGACACTCAACCGCCCGGAAGTCGCCAACGCATTCAACACCCAGGCGGCGCTCGAGCTCTGCGAGGTTTTCGCTCGCCTCGAGGCTGAGCAGCGGGTTCGCTGTGTGGTGCTCACCGGGGCGGGCGAGAGGGCGTTCTGCGCCGGCGCCGACTTGAAGGAACGCAGCTCGCTCACCAACGAAGAGTGGAGATCGCAACACGAGATCTTCGAGCGCATGTTCGGTTTGGTGCGCGACTGTGCTGTACCGGTGCTCGCCGCTGTAAACGGCGCCGCCTACGCGGGCGGACTCGAACTCGTGTTGCTTTGCGATTTTGCCCACGCGTCGAGATCCGCGAAGTTTGCGCTCACCGAGGTGTCGCTCGGCATCATGCCGGGCGGAGGCGGTACTCAGACGCTCGCGCGCGCCGTCGGCGAGCGGCGGGCGAAAGAACTGATTCTCACTGCCCGTCCCTTTTCAGCCGAGGAAGCGCTTTCCTGGGGCGTCGTCAACAAGATCTGCGAATCAGGAAAAGTGTTGGACGAGACCCTCGAAGTGGCCGGGCGCATCGCTTCCCTCGCACCTCTTTCGGTGCGGCAGGCGAAGCGCGCGATGCGCGACGGCCTGCACATGGATCTCGCGTCGGCCATGCGCGTCGAGATTGAGGCCTACAACCGGCTTGTCGGAACCGAAGACCGCAGGGAAGGCCTTCGGGCTTTCAACGAGAAGCGCGAACCGAGGTTCAAGGGCCGCTAAGGCATGGCTGCGCGTCTGCCGCTCACGTGCATGAAGTAGGCGAAGAGGATCGCGGTCGCCGCGACCAGGCTCACAATGCCTGCAAGCCAGAATCCCGCGGCGCCCATGGGTGTCGCGAGTCCGAGCGCGTTCGCAGCATCGATGTGCTCGAGTCCCAGCGCGTAACCCCCACCCAATCCGACTCCCCATAGAGCGACGGTATAGACGAGCATGGGGATGAGGGCGATCTTGTAGCCGCGCAGGGCGTTGACAATGACCACCTGGGCGGTGTCGAAGAGCTGGAATAGGGCGACGAACGCCATCAGTTGAACGGCGATCGCCAGCACGGCTGCGTCGCGCGTGTAGAGGGAAGCGATCTGGTGCGTCGCTAGGAAGATCGCCAGTCCGGCGCAGGTGGACACCGCAAACATGATGCCCATCCCGGCGAGTCCCGCGTGCCTCGCCTCGCGCGGTTCTCTGGCGCCGATCGCCTGCGCGGTGAGCACTCCGGTCGCGTTTCCGACTGCGAGCCCGAACATGTAGATCACTGCAGTGACGTTGGACGCGATCTGGTGGCCGGCGGAGGTGGATGCGCCCAACCGTGCGAGAAACAGAGCCATGAAAGTAAACGAGGTCACTTCGACGAAGAAGGTGAGTCCCATGGGCACGCCGAGCTTGAGGTGGCTCCAGATAACACGCATGTCGGGCCACGACCAACGCGCAAAGACCCGGAACTGCGCATAGAACGGGTGCTTGGCGCAATAGATCCAGGCGATCGCGAAGATCAGCCAGCTCGCGATCGCGGTCGCGACCGCGCACCCCGGGCCGCCGAGTTCGGGCGCACCGAGCGCTCCGTAAATGAACAGGGCGTTGAGCGGAATCTTGACGGCGAAATAAACGAGGTTGATCGCCATCACAGCGCGTGGACGGGACACGGCGGTTGTGAGCGCGAAGAACACGCGGAAGAACAGCATCGCGGGAAGGGCCCAGGCGACGCCTTGAAGATAGGCGCGGGTTTTTTCCTCGACCTCCGGCGGCGCGTTGGAAAGCCGCATGAACGGGTCGGGAAACGCGAGCACCAGGACGCCGAGCACAGCGAGTCCGGCCGCGATCCAGGCGGTCTGGCGCGTTTCCTCGCCGATTCTTTCGTAGTGTTTTCCCCCGAAGAGCTGCCCGGCGATCGGCGAGAGCGCCTGCACGACGCCCAACAGGCCGATGAAGACGCTGAAATAGACGCTCGTGCCGATACCTACTGCAGCGAGATCCACCGCGCTGTAGCGGCCCGCCATGATGGTGTCGAGAACGCCGCTTGCGATGATCGCGAGCTGCGCGACGAGAACAGGCCAGGCGAGGCGGACGATGCCTCGCGCAATACGGGGAAAGGTCGAAGTCACACAATACCTGTTGATGATTTCAAGTCCGGCGCCGCCGTCGCATGGGTTGCGCGGAGCCTCAACACGGGCCTCTTGCTGTCAGAATACATGCTTCCGTGTTGGCCCAAGCAGGAAGGACCGCTATGCGCGAAGAGACCAAAGTCGTTCACTCCGGACTTCACCCCGAGCGGCATCAAGGTGCGGTGAATCCGCCCGTGTTCCATGCCTCGACGATCCTATCGGAAACCGTGGAGGAGTATCGGCTCAAGCGCAAGGATTGGCAGAAGGACCTGCCGGGAACCTACTACGGGCGCTTCGGAACACCCACAATGGAAGCGCTCCAGGAAGCGATCGCGGCGCTCGAGAGCGGGCAGCGCTGCGTCCTCTACCCTTCTGGCCTTGCCGCTTGCGCCGGGGCGCTGCTCGCTTTTCTTTCCACGGGCGATCACCTGCTGGTGAGCGACAGCGTTTATGGGCCGACTCGCAATTTCGCCAGGGGCCTGCTCAGGCGCTTCGGCGTAAGCACGACGTTTTTCGATCCGCTCGTCGGACGCGGGATCGAATCCCTGATCCAGCCCAACACGCGCGTGATCTATCTCGAGTCGCCGGGCTCGCTCACCTTCGAGGTACAGGACGTTCCGGCGATCGCGGAAGTCGCCCGCCGCCGCGGGATCACGACGGTAATCGACAACACCTGGGCGACACCACTTTACTTCAAGCCATTGACGCACGGGGTGGATGTCTCGGTGCAATCGGCAACCAAGTACATCGTCGGACATTCCGATGCCATGCTCGGCGCGATCACCTGTACGAAAGAAGCCTGGCCGAAGCTCCGGAGTTCGACTTACGAGTTGGGACAGACGGCGGGGCCGGATGACGTTTATCTCGGGCAGAGGGGCCTGCGCACGCTGGCGGTGAGGCTCAAAGCTCATTGGGAAACCGGAGTCTCGCTTGCGCAGTGGATCGCGCGCCAGCCCGAGGTCGAGCGCGTGCTGCACCCTGCGCTTCCGGGAGACCCCGGGCACGCGATATGGAAACGCGATTTCACGGGGGCAAGCGGCCTGTTCGGCGTGGTGCTCAAGGAAGGCGTCACCGACCGTGCGCTATGCGCGATGATCGACGGCCTCGAGCTCTATGGTATCGGCTCGTCCTGGGGTGGCTACGAGAGCCTTATCGTGCCTTTCGATCCGCGCGAGGCGCGCAGCGCGACGCAGTGGCCGCACCGGGGACCATGCTTCCGGGTACACGCGGGACTCGAGAACCTGGAGGATCTGACCGCCGATCTCGAGGCGGGATTCGAACGGCTGCGTTCGATCTGACGGACCGGATCGAACGCCGGGTCCCCGGCCCGGATCTACGGGTTCCGGGAACGAAGACCCCTTCTACCAGGATCTAAGCCCACGGCAACTTGCTCTACAGCGTATCGGCACAGTTACCGCTAGTGCCAAACGGGCTTGGCTGGCCCGGAGGGGCAATGCCAAGGTTGGAATAGTCGGTCGCCAAACCCACCAGATCAAATGTAGCCGTGGCAGGAGTGCCAGAGACCCCCGCGCGAGCTTCGAGCGTTACCTGGGTCCAGTATGCGTAATCCTTCGCATACGCGATGGTTGCCTGGGCGAAGCCGAGAGAGTCCGATACGCCGGTAGGGTTCACGGCGGCTGCGCCGAAGGGTGTAAGCAGACTATTTCCGTTGAGGTCTTCGCCGGCATCGAGAATGCCGTTGAAATTGGCATCTTCGTTGGCACAGATTGCGGTCAGTGATTGGTTCCAAAATTGAGGGGCTGGCGCTGGAGGGGGCAGTACATAGAAACCCTTCATATACCCGCCGGGGTTCAAAGGGGTGCCGGAGCGCAAGGCAAATGTCACCGTTACACCGGGAACTGCGTTCCCATTGATATCGGTGACGACAGCGACCCAGAGCTTCTGGTACTTCGGCGGATCTTCCCCGATCAGATTATCGGTACCCAGGCGCACCAGCACCACCTGCCCGCCGGGGAGGGTGCCGCCCCCGGTTGTGCCGGAGCAGGTGAGCACCCCGCAGGCCCCCTGGGAGGTGGTGTCATCCGAGCAGCCGGCCAGCGCGAGCGCGCCCGCGAATAGAAGGGCTGCAAAAGCCGATCGAACGAGCTTATTCATGGCGCCTCTCGCAAAGTATCGACAAGAACTAGGGGGGACGGCCTCGTTCCCGACCCAAACGCATATGCTCCCCTGTGTCCGAGGCGGTGTCAGTGAACTCTGAACCGCCCCTGAGCTATCAGGGCACGAGTCACGCAATTACCCCTTAGAGTCCAAGATGATAGATCATAATATTAATTTTGTAAATCTACTAGAAGTCGTATGTCATTGGTTATTAAACGAAGCGACGGTATGCTGTCCCTTAGCCTGCTACCGAGGCAGGGACATAGGGTACCCGCCTAGGCCTCCTACCGGGCGACGCCCGATTCGGCGCGCAGGATTCTCGCGCCCTCAACCATTGCGCGCATCTTTCCGAAGGCGACCTCGCGCGGCAGGTATTTCATCCCGCAATCGGGGGCGACGATCACGTCTTCCGCCTTGACGTAAGGCAGGGCGCGGCGGATGCGGTCGGCGACCTTGTCGGGGGTCTCGACCGTCATGTCGTTCAGATCGATCACGCCCAGGATGATCTTCTTGCCCGGCAGGGTCGTCAGCACAGAACAATCGAGGTTGGATTGAGCGGTCTCGATCGAGACTTGGCGGCAGGAGCAGCCGGCAAGTTCGCCGAGGAACGAGTAGCCGGTGGGGCGAGCGTGGATGACGGCGGCGTATCCGAAGCAGATGTGTACGGCGGTCGTCCCTTTGATGCCCTCGAGGGCGCGGTTGAGCGCGGCAAGGCCGTACCGGCGCGCTTTTTCCGGGCGCGCCTGCATGTACGGCTCGTCGATCTGCACGATGTCGGCGCCGGCCGCGAATAGATCTCGGATCTCCTCGTTCACCGCGACGGCGTAGTCCATCGCCGCCTCTTCTTCCGACTTGTAGTAGTCGTTTTGCGCCTGCTGGCTCATCGTGAAGGGCCCCGGCACGGTCATCTTGACCGCCTTCTTGGTGTGCGCTCGCAGGAATTTCAGGTCTTCGACCTCGACCGCATGCCTGCGGCGGATTTTCCCGACGACGCGCGGCACCGGATTCGGGTGTCCGGAGCGGTCGAGCGCCGTTCCCGGGTTGTCGATGTCCACGCCTTCGAGCGCGGTGGCGAAGCGGTTGGAGTAGCTCTCGCGGCGGATCTCGCCGTCGGTAATGATGTCCAGGCCAGCCTCCTCCTGAGCCCGGATCGCGAGCAGAGTCGCGTCTTCCTGCGCTTCGGCGAGCAAGGGCTCCGGAACGCGCCACAGCTCCTTCGCGCGCACCCGCGGCGGGAAACGGCCGGCGAGCTTCTTGCGGTCGATCAGCCACTCGGGCTGCGGGTAGCTGCCGACGAGCGTGGTCGGAAACAACAGCGTCAAGGCTTCAGCCCCTGGAACAGTTTTTCGCGGCCGACCTTGATGCCGGCCTTCCCGTCGTACATGAACACATCCGCGGTGGCAAAGGTGTCGTTGAAATTGTCGGGGATGAAGGAACCGGTCCCGACCACGTCGAGCGGCGCCCTGCTGTTCGCGAACATCTTGCATTTGAATAAGTTGAAGCCCGAGGAGCCGACGATCTTGCAGGCGTTGAAGCCGTTCGCGTCGAGCGTGTGGCGCAACTGGATGACGGAGGCGACCGACACGCCGGTGCCGAACAGGACTTTCCGCACGCGGTCTTTTACGATGTTCAGGCTGTCGGCGTCGAAGGCCTCCTCGCCCATGACGTAGCGAACGGCTTCGTACTCGTTCGGGACGTGCAGCCAGTTGACCAAGATTTCGACGGATTTCTCATAGTCGAGACCTTCGGCGTAGCGCTCCCCGTGGGTGTCGATCCGCAGCGCAAGCGCCCGCGCGCCGGAGAGGTCCTTTGGCAGGGTGTCCTTGTACCACCATCGGCAGACCTCGAGCGAATCGGAGTACTCGTGGCCGTAGTAATCGATCAATACCGTCAGGTTGTCCTGCGGATGGGTCTCAACGTACATCTGCGCGGCGCGCAGAGTGGATCCGGCGTAGCCGATCAGGGCGTGTGGCATGGTGCCCACGCCCTTTTCCTGGCCGTAGAAGTGCGCGGTGAGGTCCTGGGAGGAACCGACGAATCCGACGGCGCCGGAGAGCTTCGCCATGCGGCTGCCCACGGAGGCGCCGTAGGCGGCGAGCAGCGACAGGTCATCGCCCGGGGAATGCCGCGCGTGCATGTCGATGAATGCGACCTTTTTCAGGTTCATCGCCATCTTGTAGGCATTGTAGGCGGTGACGCAGGCGACTCCGACGCGCTGCAGGATGAGTGTCTCCAGCTCGACCAGCGCGGCGAACGACCCGGTGTAGGTGAAGAGCGCCATCTGGTCGGGAACGAACGCGCCCTCCTCGTACAGGCGCGTGATCCTGAGGGGCGCCGCCGCGGAGTAGTAGGTGCGCAAGGCGTCGATGGCAGGGTTGACGGCACAAATGACGCCGCGCCGGAGGAATACGCCGTAAGTGACGGTCCGGTCGCCGAACTTCTCGATGACCGTGCGCGACTTGGTGAAGTACTTGTCGGTACGGCGCTTGAGATACTCGAGCTTCTCCGCGGGCAGCGATTCAACGGGTTTCATGGCAGTGCCTCCAAGGGGGATTTTAGCTCCGGCTTGGCCAAGTTCGTCCGAGCGTGCTAACTTTGCCTCTATGCGCGCAATCTTGCTCGGCTGCGTCGCCGCGGCGGTCTTGTCCGGCTGTACGGTGCGGTATTCGGCCGGGACGCATTCCTCGGGTAGCGCGATGACTTCCCAGGTGAGCGTTTCGAGCGGCACGCCCCTCGGCAACGCGATCATAATCGGCATGATGCTCGCCGACGGCATGCAATATTTCTGGCCCGGTCAGAACGGCGTGGCGCTCGAGGCCGATCCTACGCGCGTAATCAACGTCCAGGATTGCACGCGGCCGGTCGACTTTTCCGCGGGCAACCTGCTCTGCCGGTGAGCGCAACCTTTCACGGTCTTCGGCCCACTTCATGATTCATTTCGTAGTCCACGATGAGGATGACTCCGTCGGCGTAGTGGTCGTGGAAGGCCTCAAAGCGGGCGATGAGCTGACCGGCTGGATCATGGATCAAGACAAGGAGATCAGGGTCCGCGCGCGAAGCGACATTCCGATCGGCCACAAGCTCGCGATCCGCGACCTGAAAGCGAACGATACGGTCATCAAGTACGGCGTCGACATCGGACGCAGCGTGGCCCCGATTGCCGTGGGCGAGCACGCCCACGTGCACAACATCAAGACGAAGCGCTGGTGAACCATGGCGATCGACCTCAAGAACGCAACTTTCCGGGGCTACAAGCGCGAAAACGGTCGCGTGGGAGTGAGGAACCACGTCCTCATCCTGCCCATTGACGACCTCTCCAACGCGGCGTGCGAGGCCGTCGCGAACAACATCAAAGGCACGCTCGCCATTCCCCATCCGTACGGGCGGCTTCAGTTCGGCGCCGATCTCGATCTGCATTTCAGAACGCTGATCGGCACCGGCGGCAATCCCAACGTCGCTGCAGCAATCGTGATCGGTATCGAGGACGGATGGGCGAAACGCGTCGCCGACGGCATTGCGAAGTCCGGAAAGCCGGTGTCCTACTTCGGCATCGAAGGCCACGGCGACATGGAGACGATCCGCCGCGCCTCGAAAACGGCGAAGGAGTATCTGCAGGCGGCGTCCGAGCTGCGCCGCGAAGAGTGCCCGCTCAAGGACTTGTGGGTTTCGACCAAGTGCGGCGAGTCGGACACGACCTCCGGTATCGGTGCAAACCCCTGCGTGGGCAACGCCTTCGACAAGCTCTACCCGCACGGCGTGACACTGGTGTTCGGCGAGACGACCGAGCTTACCGGCGGCGAACAGCTGGTTGCGGCTCGGTGCCGGACGCCCGAGGTGCGCGAGCGCTTCATGTTCATGTTCAACCGCTACCAGGACGTGGTGAACCGCCACAAAACCAGCGACCTCATGGACTCGCAGCCGACCAAGGGCAACATCGCCGGCGGCCTGACCACGATCGAGGAAAAAGCGCTCGGTAACATCCAGAAGATCGGCAGGAAGTGCATGGTGGACGGGGTGCTCGACAAGGCGGAAGTCCCGACCGGCCCGGGGCTCTGGTTCATGGACTCCTCGTCCGCAGCCGCGGAGATGGTGACGCTGTGCGCGGCAAGCGGCTACGTCGTGCATTTCTTTCCCACCGGCCAGTGCAATGTGATCGGCAACCCGATCCTGCCTGTGATCAAACTCTGCGCCAATCCGCGCACAGTGCGCGTCATGGCCGAGCACATCGACTTGGATGTATCCGGCATCACGCGCAAGGAAATCAACATGGACCAGGCGGGCGACAGGCTGCTCGAGATGATGTTCCGCACCGCAAACGGACGGCTCACCGCGGCCGAAGCGCTCGGTCACCGCGAGTTCGTCCTGACGCGTCTGTACGAAAGCGCCTGAGGATTTCAGGAGACGACCATGGGAAGAATCTTGGTTCTGCTGATGCTTTGCAGCCAGCTTGCGCTCGCCGCCGAAATAGCCGGAGTCAGAGTGGAGGAGCGAGTGAGGCTGGGCACCACCGAGCTGCAGTTGAACGGTGCAGGCATCCGCACCCGTATTGTTTTCAAAGTCTACGTGGGCGCGCTCTATCTCCCCGAAAAGAAATCCGCCGCGGCCGAAGTACTCGCGCTGAGAGGCGCGAAGCGCGTTTCGATGACGATGCTGCGCGATCTCGGAGCCAAACAGCTGACCGATGCGCTCGAAGGCGGAATCCGGGCCAACCACTCGCCCGCCGAGCTCGCGACGCTCAAGGAGCGCGTCGATGCGCTGGTCGCAGTCATGAAGGAGATCGGAAGCGCGAAGGAGAAGACCGTGATCGCACTGGATTTCCTGCCCGAGTCGGGGACCCGGATCACGGTGGACGGTGCGGCACGCGGCAAATCCATCCCCGGCGAAGATTTCTACGCCGCCCTGCTCAGGATCTGGCTCGGCGACAAGCCGGTAGATGCCGACCTGAAAAAGGCCATGCTCGGGCAAGGCGGCTGAAATGTTCATCGGACATTTCGCAGTTGCGTTCGCCGCCAAGAAGGTGGCTCCGAAGGCGTCGCTCGGCACACTTGTCTTCGCCACGGTGTTTCTCGACGCGGTGTGGCCGGTGCTCGTGCTCCTGGGAATCGAGCGCTTTCGTATCGTGCCCGGGTACTCGGCGGTCAACCCCTTCGAGTTCCTTCATTACCCGTGGTCGCACAGCCTGCTGATGACGCTGGTCTGGTCGCTCGTGTTCGCGCTCGTCTATCTGGGCCTCAGGGGCGACCGCACCGGGGCGATATGGGCCGGGATCGTCGTTGCGAGTCACTGGCTGCTCGACTTCGTGAGCCACCGGCCCGACATGCCGCTTTATCCTGGCGGGAGCGAGCGGTTGGGTCTCGCCCTGTGGAACTCGCTCCCGGCGACCTTCGCCGTGGAGGGGTCGATGTTCGCGTTGGCCGCCGTTATCTATACGCGGGTCACTCGCGCGAAAGACCGCACCGGCACGATTGCGTGGTGGGCGCTCGTCGCGCTGTTGCTCGCACTGTACCTTCCGGGGCCGTGGTCTCCGCCCCCTCCCAGTGAAAACGCGGTCGCAATCGTTGGCATCGCCGCGCTGGTGATCTTTGTTCCCTGGGCCTACTGGATCGATCGGCATCGCGAAGTCAGGGGCTGACCTCCGGCGCAACCCTCGCGTGGCGCCTTAGCGCACGGCGGCGATTTTCACCGACCGATAGCGAAACGGCGGGACCTCCCCGAGCGCTGCTTCGTTGCGAGCCGTCTCGATCAGGCCGTGAGTGGGCGCCAGCCGGCAGGCCGGATCGGTCGCCGCGGCCTCGCCGGTCAAGTGATAGGACTGGCAACGGCAACCGCCGAAGTCGATGCTCCGTCTCTCGCAACTGCGGCAAGGTTCCGGCATCCAGGCCTCGCCCCGGAAAGCGTTGAAGCCTGGCGAGTCCGACCAGATCGCGGCGAGGCCGCGGTCGCGGACGTTCTCGAAAACGAGTCCCGGCAGCGTGTGCGCCGCATGACAGGGCAGCGCGAGCCCGTCCGGGCTGACGACGATGAAACGCCGACCCCAGCCGTCCATGCAGCTCTTCGGATAATCGGAATAGTAATCGGGGGTAACGAACAGCACCTCCATGCGTCCGCGCAGGCGTTTTCTCGCCTCCGCGGCGACGGCGCGCGCGCGATCGAGCTGATCGCGAGTCGGCAGCAGCGCGCGCCGGTTGACGAGCGCCCAACCCAGGTATTGCGTGTTGGCAAGTTCGAGTCTGTCGACGTTCATGCGCTCGGCGAGCGCGACGATCTCCGCGACGCGATCGAGGTTGCCGCGGTGAAGGACGATGTTGAGCGTGAGCGGCATGCCCAGCCCCTTGACCCATCCTCCGACCTCGAGCTTCCTATCGAACGAGCGCCGCCCCGCGATCCGGTCCGAGGCGTCGGCCGTCACGTCCTGCACCGAGATCTGCACGTTGTCCAGCCCCGCCGCTCGCAAACGCTCCAGGCGCTCGCGCGAAAGGGGGATAGCGCTCGTGATCAGGTTCGTATAGAGATCGAGCTTCCGCGCGCCGGCGATCAGCGCCTCGAGATCGCTGCGCACCAGCGGCTCGCCGCCGGTGAGGTTGAGCTGGACGACACCCAGGTCTTCCGCGTCGCGAAAGACGCGCAGCCAGGTCTCCGTGTCCAACTCCTTGCGCCTGCTTGCCCAGTCGAGCGGGTTCGAGCAGTAGCTGCAGCGCAGCGGACAGCGGTAGCTGAGCTCCGCGATGAGCGTGTAGGGCCTGAACTCTCCGCTCATGCCGCCTCCTGCAGCAAGCCGCGCTCGGCGAGCGCCGAAAGAAAACCCATCACCTCGCGTTCGATGACCGTCGCCTCTTTGCCGTACTTGGAAGCGAGCTGATCGACGATAGCGCCGACGGAATGGTCCCCGGTGCAGAGTTTCGCGATGTCGGCGGCGGTTGGATTGAGCACCAGCCCTTTCTCCGGATAGAGCAGCATGGTGCGCCCTGTTTTGCGGTCGTAGCGCAGCCGCGCCTTGGCGGCGATGCGCGGGTGCGAATCGCGTGAAATCATCGCGGACCGCCCGGGCCCCAGCCCGGCTCGATGTAGGCGGCGTACACGCTATCGAGGAGCTGCCAGAGGATCTCGGTTTTCCTGATGAGCGCAGCGACGCAGCGCTCCTGCTGCTCGAAGCTTGTGGCGTGCCGCACCACGAAATCGATGGCCTCTTCGGAATCGCGGCGCGCACGCGTTACGCGTCCGCGGAAATACGCGAGCATTTCCGGACTTACCCAGGGATAGTGTTTCTCCCAGGCGAGTACGCGCTTGGTCATGATATCGGGCGCGAAGAATTCGGTGAGAGACGAAGCCACGGCCTCGAGCAGGCTGCGGCTGCGAACGAGGTCGACGTAGGCGTCGCAGGCAAAGCGCACACCGGGAAGAACCGAGCGGCAGCTCGCGACCTCCTCGCGATCGAGGCCGACGCCTTCGGCAAGCCGCAGCCAGAGCGCGAGCCCGCCATCGCCTTCGGCCTCGCCGTCGTGATCGAGAATGCGGCGTATCCACATGCGGCGGAACGCAGGATCCTCGGATTTTGAGACGATCAGCGCGTCCTTGATCGGGATTCGCGTCTGATAGTAGTAGCGGTTGAGCACCCATTGCTGGAGCTGGGCGCGGCTCAGCTTGCCCTCGTGCATCAGCACGTGGTAGCGGTGCCGGTCGTGGTAGCGCGTCTCGCCTTCGCGGCACAGCCACGCGGTGAATTCCTCGCGAGGCAGGGGAGCGCGCTCCGGGGCATTCACAGCGCCACCTCCATGCCGTCGTAGGCGATCTCCCAGCGACTCGCCTCCGCCTGCGCGCGCTCGGGCGAGTCCGCGCGGAGCAGCGGATTGGTGTTGTTGATGTGGATGTATATCCGCCGCGTTGCGCGCAGGCCGGCGAGGGTGGCCAGGCTGCCGCCCTTGCCGCCGACCGGCAGATGCGCCATGTCCTCGGCGCGTTTCGTGCCGAGGCCGAGCGCGATCAGCTCGTCGCTGGCCCAGAAAGTGCCGTCGAAAAATACGCAGTCGGCGTCGTCGAGCGCCGAGCGCATCGGCGGGGTGATTCCGGCCGCGGCGGAAAAGTAGGCCAGGCGCTTGCCGTTGCGTTGATCGCGGACGACCACGCCTATGTTCTCGCCGGGATCGGAACCAGCGGAGCTTTCGAGATGAATCGGCGGTTTTCCCGGAGCGGGAATGGATTTGAGGGCGAGGCCGCTGGGTTCACCGTCGAGGCCGCAGAGTTCTGCTTCCTTCTCAGCCTCCAGCACCCGCCAGGTGACCTGCTCCGGAAAACGCTGAAGGGTGCGGTAGAGGACATTCGCTTCGGTGAAACCGCGGCGAACCCGATCGGTGGCATAGATCACGATCGGGTGGGATTCACGTAGCGAGAGCAAACCGAGGCAGTGATCGAGGTCCCCGTTCGTCAGAACGATCGCGGAAATCGGCGAATGGCGCGGGCTGCGCGGGTGCAGCGGTGCGAAGCTCTCGATCTGGGAACGGATTTCGGGCGATGCATTCAGCAAGAACCAGCGCTCGCCGTCGGCGCTGACTGCGACGCACTCTTGCGTTAGCGGATTTACGCCGGGTGCGCCGGAACGGACCTCACGACAGTTAGGGCAGCCGCAATTCCATTGCGGGAACCCGCCCCCCGCGGCGGCGCCCAGCACCTTGATGCGCATGTTGGATGCGCAGGCATCGTCCCTCGGCCGCCGTCAGCGGCGACGGGAAAGAAAGAGACTCGCTGCGGTGTCGGGCAGGGACTTAGACGCCGGTATCCCGGTCGTCGCCGAAATCATCCTGGTAGGAATTGATTTCGGCATCCATCTTTACCTCGACAAACGTCGGTGTTTCCCAAGTCATTTTCTTGACTCCTCGGTGGGTTCCAGCCTGGAAGCCGTGACTATACACCGGGGCCGGGCCCTTCATCCAACCCGGCGATTCTGGCCCTGGGCACAGTTGAACATCGCGACGATAACAGGTAATGTTGCACCGCATCAGCGACCCTAAGTTATTGTCTCGTAACGATCCGGAAACTTTCAGGCACCCGCCGCTTCCAATCATCCATGAGTACCCGCTCGAACCGCATGGTCGAATTCGAACGCCAGGTTGCAGACGTAGCCTGCACCGCTCGCGCCTGGGCGAGAGTGCCGGAGGCGCCGAGGCCAGAGGAACGCCGCGAGCTGAAGGCGCGCATCAAGCGCCTTCTCGCAGAGCAACGGGGGGTACTGCTCGCCCACTACTACGTCGAGGGCGACATCCAGGACCTCGCCGAGGAAACCGGCGGCTGCGTCGCCGATTCGCTCGAGATGGCGCGCTTCGGCCGGGTGCAATCGGCCCGGACTCTGGTCGTGGCGGGCGTGCGCTTCATGGGTGAGACCGCGAAGATCCTGAACCCCGAGAAGCGCGTTCTGATGCCCGATCTCGATGCAACCTGCTCGCTCGATCTCGGTTGCCCCGCCGACGAATTCTCCTCGTTCTGCGACCGGCACCCGGAGCGCACCGTGGTGGTCTACGCCAACACGAGCGCCGCGGTGAAGGCGCGCGCCGACTGGGTGGTGACATCGGCGATCGCGCTCGACGTCGTTCAGCACCTGCACGAGTGCGGAGAGAAGATTCTGTGGGCCCCCGACCGTCACTTGGGGCGCTACGTCCAGGAGCAGACCGGCGCCGACATGCTGTTGTGGCACGGCGCCTGCGTGGTGCACGAGGAATTCAAGGCGTTGGAGCTCGAGCTTCTGAAAAAAGAACACCCTCGCGCCAAAGTGCTCGTGCACCCGGAGTCTCCCGCCGAAGTCATCAGGCTCGCCGACGCGGTGGGCTCGACGACACAAATCATTCGGGCAGCGCAGTCGCTCGAGGCCGACGAGTTAATCGTCGCGACCGACAGCGGCATCTTGCACCGGATGAAGATGCTGATGCCCGAGAAGCGCTTCATCGAGGCGCCGACGGCGGGCGCGGGCGCCGCCTGCAAGAGCTGCGCGCACTGTCCCTGGATGGCGATGAACGGGCTCGCCAACCTCGCAAACGCGCTTGAGAGCGGCGCAAACGAGATCCATGTAGATCCCGAGACGGCGCGCCTTGCTTATCGGCCGATCGATCGCATGCTCGACTTCGCCGCGCGCAAGAGCGTCAACGTGCGCGCATCCGGCGATCTCGCGAAAGACGGAGCGCTGTTTCAGAGCATCGGCCCGGCCTGAGACTCCGAGTCCATGACCGCCTTGCCGCTTTTCCACCTCGCGTTCCCGGTCACGAGCCTCGCAAAGGCACGCGCGTTCTACGGCGGGCTGCTCGGTTGTCCCGAAGGGCGCAGCAGCGAAGACTGGGTGGACTTCAATTTCTACGGCCACCAGATCGTCGCCCATCTCGCTCCGGGAGAAGCCGGCCAGAAGAGCACCAACGCGGTGGACGGGGACAATGTTCCCGTGCGCCACTTCGGAGCGGTGCTCGCGATGGACGAATGGAAACGCCTCGCGACGAAGCTCAAGGCCGCGGGCGTGCGCTTTCTCATCGAGCCGCACGTGCGCTTCAAGGGCGAAGTGGGCGAGCAGGCGACCATGTTCCTGCTCGACCCTTGCGGCAACGCGCTGGAATTCAAGGCATTTCACGACACGGGCCGGGTTTTCGCCCGCTAGAAACGCCGTGCTGCCGGGCACTGGAGCGCGGGTGCCCTGACGGTACGGGGGAGGGCAAGTTGACCGCTTCCGGCGAACCTCTCTAAACTGCGTTCTCCTGTCAGCAGTTCATCAAAAGGAGGGAAAAAAATGCGCAAGCTCTTACTCGCGCTCGCAGCCTGTGCTGCCGCTGCGTTGCCCGCGGCCGCGCAGCAGAAAATAACGCTCTCGATCGCGACCGGTCCCACCGGTGGTGTTTATTACCCGATGGGTGGGGGCATGGCGAACGTCCTCACCAAGTACGTTCCCAATCTCAATGCCACGGCGGAAGCCACCGCCGGCTCGATCGCCAACCTCGAATTCATCCTGACGAAGAAGGCGGAGGTCGCGCTGTCGATGGCCGACGCGAGCTGGGACGCCTACAAGGGACAGGAGAAATTCAAGGGCAGGCCGGTACCGGTGCGGGGCTTGATGGTGCTCTATCCCAACCGCTTCCACATCGTCACGCTCGACGGACTCGGCATCAACAAGGTCGCCGATCTCAAGGGGCGGCGCGTTTCGACCGGCCCGCCGCGTAGCGGCACGGAAGTGAAAGCGAACCGCGTGCTGGAGGCGGCGGGGTTGAACCCCGACAAGGACATCACGCGCGAGCGGCTCACAGTGCAGGAGTCGGGCAACGCACTGAAGGACCGCAAGATCGACGCTTACTTCTGGTCGGGCGGCATTCCTACGGCGGCGGTTACCGACCTCGCCGCCTCGCCGGGCATCAAGATCAAGTTCATCGAGCATGCCGAGCTGGCCGAGGTGCTGAACAAGAAGTACGGTCCGCTCTACGTACGCGACATCATCCCCGCCAAATCCTATCCGGGACAGGACAAGGACGCGCACGTGACCACCATCTGGAACATCCTGGTGACGGGCGCCGATACGCCGGACCAAGTCGCCTACGACATCGTGAAGACGATGTTCGAGAAGAAGGAAGACATGGTCCGCGTACACAAGGAGTCGGAGAATTTCGATTTGAAGTACCAGACCAATGCGGCGATCGTGGTCCCGTTCCACCCCGGCGCGGTCAAGTACTTCCGCGAGAGAGGGCTGAACGTCAAGTAAGCTTCGGGTCGTTCCGGGGCTTAAGCAAATCCAGCGCGCTCCGCGCGCTGGATTTTTTGTTGCGCGGAACGCCGGAAAAGGGGAGAGGCGCCGATGCCGGAAAACAACCGGACGCCCGGGCCGCGGCAGGATGAAGCGCTGATCAGCGACGAGGCGCTGAAGAAGGCCGAGCGGTATATCGAGGCCGAGGAGGGCGCAACCAACCGCTTGACCGGGTTGCTCGGCCGCCTCGTGGTGGCGGCGGCGGTCCTCATGTCGCTGTTTCACATCTACGCCGCGTACGCGATCGTGCCGACGCAGCAGCTGCGCATGATTCACGTCGGCTTCGTCCTCGTTCTGGTGTTCCTGCTGTTTCCGTTGTCCCGGCGTTTCCGCCACCGCGTCCTTTGGTGGGACTGGATCGCCGTGGCGCTTTCCCTGCTCGTCATCGGCTATGGCCTCGTCGGCGGCGACGACTTCACCGATCGCAGCACCATCCCGAGCACGTTGGACATGGTATTCGGCGTGATCCTGACGCTGCTCGTGCTGGAGGCTGCGCGCCGCGGCACGGGGTGGATCATGCCGTTCGTGTGCGTGCTGTTCGTCGCGTACGCGATGCTCGGCCCGCAACTGGGCCAGCCGTGGACGCACCGCGGCTACGACATCTCGCGGCTCGTCGGTCACATGTACATGACGCTGGAGGGCATCTTTGGCGTGCCCGTGGACGTCTCCTCCTCGCTCATCATCTTGTTCACCATCTACGGCGCGTTCCTGCAGTTTTCGGGGGCGGGGAAGTTCTTCATCGATTTCTCGTTCACCGCGATGGGCGGCAAGCGTACCGGCGCCGGGCGCACGATCGTGCTGTCGTCGTTCCTGCTCGGCGGCCCGTCGGGCAGCGGCGTTGCCACTACGGTGACGCTCGGAACGGTGGCTTACCCCATGCTCGCAAAGGCGGGCTATAGCAAGGATGCAGCCGGGGGGCTGCTTGCGGCCGGAGGGCTCGGGGCGATCATCTCGCCGCCGGTGCTCGGCGCCGCCGCGTTCCTGATTGCGGAGTTCCTCAAGATCTCGTACCTCGACGTGATCCTGATGGCGACCATACCGACTTGCCTTTACTACTTTGCGCTGTTCCTGATGGTCGAGCTCGATGCGCGCAAGTTCGGAATGAAACAGGTCCAGTTCGACAAGGCGGAAACGCTCTGGAACCTGACCCGACGCTTCGGCTTTCACTTTCTGTCGCTGATCGCCATCATCTTCTTCATGCTGCTCGGCTTCTCGCCGGTTGCCGCGGTGTTCTGGGCGACCGTGGTGGCGTTCGTCACCAGCGCGCTGCATCCGGATTGCGCGTTGATGAGCAGGCGGCAGACGGTCCTGTTCGCGATCGTCGCGGTTGCGGCGTGCGTGATTTACTCCCTGGTCAAGGGCGGTTTCCGTCCGGACGCGTTGAGCTGGGCGTTTCCCGCCGCCACGGTCGCGCTCGTCGCGGCCGCTTTGGTCAGGCCGGCGTGGCGCCTTTGGCCTGGCAAGCTCGTGAAGGCGTTCGAAGCCGGCTCCGTCAGCATGTTGAACGTGGCCGCCACCTGCGCCGCGGCGGGCATCATCGTGGGCGTGGTGACGCTGACCGGCCTCGGGCTCAAGTTCAGCGCCATCGTGATCGGCTACGCCGACTCGCTTACCCAGGGCACGATGAGCGTGCTGTCGGCGGTCGGCGTAGAAGCCACCAAGGGGCTGGTGCACGACGTGAAACTGCTCTACACCGCGATCTTCACGTCGCTGATCGTGTGGATCGTGGGGCTGGCGGTGCCGGTGACGGCGTCCTACATCATTTGCGCCGTCATTGCCGCACCGGCGCTGATCACTCTAGGGGTGCCGGATTTCGCCGCCCATATGTTCATCTTCTACTATGCCGTGCTCTCCGAGGTGTCGCCCCCGACGGCGCTCTCGCCGTTTGCCGCGGCTGCGATTACCGGCGGCGATCCTTATCGGACGACGCTGCAATCGTGGAAGTACACCATGCCCGCGTTCCTCGTGCCGTTCGTGTTCGTGCTCGACCCGGCGGGGCTGGGACTGCTGCTGTACGGCTCGTTCAAGGGGCTCGCCAACGCCAATGCGCTGGACATCGCGACCGTGTGCGTGACGGCGATGATCGGCATCGCGGCGCTCGCCGGGGGAATGCAGGGCTGGCTGTTCCGGCGGACGACCCGGGTCGAGCGCTGGTTGCTCATCCTCGCCGGCCTCGCTCTGGTTTACCCGCGCGCTGCGTTTGACTATATCGGCATCGTGCTGATCGCGGTCGTATTGGTATCGCAGAAGCTGCGCCGCGCCGAATTGCCCGCTCCCGCCGGATAGCGAACTCGCGGCGGCAGCGGCGGATGAGTTTGTTTTGGGACCCTTAACGAGAGGAATGCATGAAAAACTCTGCAGCAATATGGGGAGCGGTCGTCGGGGTGTTGTTGGCTCAAGGCGCGGCAGCGGCCGAGATCGCCGTTTTGAGCGGAGGCGCAATCGAGCCGGGATTGAGGGCCGCCGCCTCGGCGTTCCAGAAGCAGACCGGAGACACGGTTAAGATCACATTCAATACGACGCCCCAGATTCGCAAGCGAATCGACGGCGGTGAGAAGTTCGACGTGGTGATTGCGCCACCGGCCGCGATGGACGCCTTCGCCAAGGCGGGCAAGATCGGCGAGGAACGAGTCGGCGTGGGGCGGGTGGGAATGGGCGTGGTGGTGCGCCCCGGAGCGCCGGTTCCCGATATTTCGAGCGCGGAAGCGCTGCGGCGTTCCCTGTTGGGGGCGGAAACCCTGGTGTTCAACCGGGCGTCCAGCGGCCTGTACTTTGAAGGCCTCCTCAAGAAAATGGGTGTCTACGAGCAGATCGAAAGCAAAACGACCCGCTATGCCGACGCCGGGTCGGTCATGGAGCACGTGCTGAAGGGCAAAGGCAAGGAAATCGGTTTTGGCCCGATCACCGAGATCCTGATGTACAAGGAAAAGGGGTTGAGACTCGTCGGCCCACTCCCGGCGGAAGTGCAGAATTACACTTCGTACACAGCGGCGGTTGCAGCCGGCTCGCCGAATGGAGAACTTGCGCGAAATCTGGTGCGCTTCCTCGGGAGTCCTTCCGGCAAAGCCCTATTCGTTGCGGCTGGCATCGAATAACGGCCCGGCTGGCAGATGCGGGGTCCTGGCTAGTTGAGTCCGGTCCAGACCTGGATCCAACCGTCGGGGAAGGGGAGGTGGAGCAGTTGGTCGAAGAGTCCGTAGAAAAACACCCACACCGCGAGCGTGAAGACCGAGCAGAACACCCACCCTTCCCGTCCCTGGATCCTCAGGTAAAGAAAAACGAACAGCGGGACGGCTATCGGGAAACCCGCCAGAACGATCGCGGCGAAAAATCCAACGATCCAGCCCACCGACACCAGCGTTCTTTGGAGCATCGTCTTTCGCGGCAGATGCGTGGAGAGCTGGAAGTCCATCGCCTGCTGCTGTGGCGTGGAGCCGAACAATACCCACAGCACCTCCGCCGCCGCCAGGCAGAACACCGGGATGCCGATCACCAGCGGGAAGAGCGCCGCTTTCCACGGCCACGCCGTGGCGCTGATCACCGCCCACGCCGAAAAGATCATGATGCTGAAGCCAAGTACCAGGGACGCCTTGCTATGCATGTGCTTCCTTCTTCTCCCGCGAACGTCTTGCCTGGATCAGCGGATAAAGGATCACGACGATCGCCAGGACAATCAGCACCATCACCACCGGCCTTGTGAGCCATGCTGCTTCGTATCTGGCCACAGAGATGTAGAGGTAGTTTTCGGCGATCTTCCCTAGGACCAGGCCGAGGACAAACGGCGCTCGCGGCCAGCCTCCCAGCACCATGAGATAGCCGATCCCGCCGAAGAGCAGCGTCACCAGCACGTCACCATAATGATTGTTGGCCGTGTAGCTGCCGATGAAGACGAGCACCAGGATTACCGGGATGAGCAGATGCCCGCGCACCGTGGTCAGCGCGGCGAGATGGTTCAGAAACATGAAGCAGGCCGCTACGGTTATGACGTTTGCCAGCACGATTGTCCAGACCATCGAGAAGGTGACGGCGAGGTGGGTGGTGAGCATGTCCGGACCGGGGACCAAACCGAGCAGAAAGAATCCGCCGAGGAGAATGGCCATGGCGGTGCTCCCGGGGACGCCGAAGGCTACGGTCGGGATCAGCGAACCGCCTTCCTTGGAATTGTTCGCGGCACCCGGGCCGAGAACGCCGCGAACGTCGCCGGCTCCGAAACCCTTGCGCTCTTCGGCTGTGCGTGCGCTTTGCGTGGCATGGCCGTACGCCATCCACTGCGCCACGGCTCCCCCGAGCCCGGGCATGATGCCGATAAAGGTGCCGATCAGGCTGCAGCGGATCGTGAGCCAGAAGTGCCGGAAGGTGTCCTTGACCCCTTCGAGCGCGCCTTTGTTGAGACGGCCGGGCGGCAGGTCGCCCGCGATCGAAGTGCCGCGCACGGCGAGGTCGATGATTTCCGGGATCGCGAAGATGCCCACCAGCACCGGCACCAGATCAAGGCCGCCCCAGAGGTAAAGCGTATCAAGGGTGAAGCGCGCGATGCCCGCCTGAGGATCCTGTCCCACCGTCGCGAACAATAGGCCGAGCCCGCCCGCGAGAAAGCCGCGCAGCATTCCCCGCCCGCCTTGCGCGCTCAACGAGGCGATGAACGCGAGGCCGACGATGGCGAGCATGAAGAGCTCCGGCGACCCGAAGGTGAGGACGAGCGGCCGCACCACGGGGATGGCGAGAGCGAGCGCGAACGCGCCGATGAGCGCGCCGATCAGCGAGCTCATGAGCGCCGCGCCGAGGGCGCGCCCTGCTTCGCCCTTCTTCGCCATGGCGTGGCCGTCGAGGATGGTCGCCGCCGTGGTTCCTTCGCCCGGCACGCCGAAGAGCACCGAGGTGATGTCGCCGGTCGTGGCGACGACGGCGTGCATGCCGAGCAGGAACGCAAACGCTTCCACCGGCTGCATCGTATAGACAAAAGGCAGCATCAATGCGAGCGTGGTCGCCCCGCCCAGCCCCGGGAGCAGCCCGACCCAGAAGCCGAGCCCGATCCCGAGCAGCATGAAGACGAGCGCCTTCCACTGCAGGACCAGCAGCAGCCCGTCGAAAAAGGCGTCGATCACTCGCCGAACTTGATGTACTTGCCGAACTCGTCGACGATGTCCTTCGGCTGGGAGAGCACTTCCTTGATGATCTTGAGGGCCTCGTCGCCGGGGATGAACTCGAGTTCCGTCTTGGCTTTCCTCGCTTCCGCGATTTGCTCCGGATCCTTGATCGTTTTGGCGAACGCCTCGCGCATGATCTTGACGACTTCATCGGGCGTACCGGCCGGCATCACATAAGGGCGGCCGATCACCTCGGGCGCGGAGCGGAGCGCCATGATGGCTTTTGCGCGCGGATTCGGGGCGAGATTCTCGTCCACCGGGAGCTGCTCGATTCCGGGTTCGACGGCGCGAGCGCGTATCAGGGGGCGGACCAGCTTGCGATCGATAAAGGGGCGGATGGAGCTGTATGAGCCTGCGCGCCCGTCCACCTCCTTGCGCTCGATCGCCAGCATGATGTCGGCGCTGCTCGAGTAGCCGCTCACGATCTTGAGGTCGACGCCGAGGAACTCCTTGAGGAGAAGCGGGAAGTCGTATGTATTGGCGCCCGGCCCGGTTGCCCCGATCACGACTGTCTTGCCGGCCTTGCGGAGCTCGTCGAAGGTCTTGTACGGGAGGTCGGTCCGGAGCGCGAGAATCGTCGTTTCGCTCGCCGCCGAGCCAATCCATCCAAAGCGAGTCATCTCGAACTTCACTCCGCTCACTTTCGTGAGTTCCGCGATCACGAGGTTCCGGTTGAATGTTCCGATGGTGAGCCCGTCGGGCTTGGCCACGGCGAAAACGTGGTTGGCCGCGATGATGCTGTTGGCGCCCGGCATGTTCTGCACGATGACCGCGGGCTTTCCCGGGATGTGCTTCGGAAGATGCCTCGCGAGCAGACGGGCGGTGGCGTCGTACCCGCCGCCGGGCTTGAACCCGACCACGATGGTGACGGTCTTGCCTGCGTAGCGCGAGGATTGGGCCTCCGCGGCCCGTGACGCGACGGTCACTAGCGTGAACACTGCAATGAACGCGAGCGTGATTCTCATGATCTACCCTCCTCAGTTTCCTGGTCGCCCCTGATTTACCGCCGAATACGCAACGGTGTCCGGAGGCGCCCCTGACTCCCTGTGGGCATGATATCAAAGACAGTTTCGGATCGGCAGTCGGTGTGCCGCCCTGTGCTAGCATTGCGTCGAACTTGCTTGGCAGGCGCCGGTAAACGATGAGTGTCATCCACGGAGGCTTCGAGGCCAAACTGCCGGTGCCGTTTGCCGTGCTCGGCATCCGTACGGAAGGCGATGTCCTCGCCGAGATCAAATTCCTGCCAAAGGCGAGCAAGGCGCTTGCGCCGCAGAATCACCTCGCCGCGCGGGCGTGCGCGCAGATCGGGCGCTACCTCGCCGATCCGGAGTTTCATTTCGATCTGCCGCGCGCGCGGCGGGGCACGGAATTTCAGCGGCGAGTATGGGCGAAGATCGCCGCCATCGATCCTGGCCGGACCCGAAGCTACGGTGAGCTTGCGCGGGAGTTGCGTTCTGCGCCCCGAGCGGTGGGCCAAGCCTGCGGGGAGAATCCCTTTCCGCTGGTCGTTCCATGCCACCGCGTAGTGGCTGCCGCGGCCATCGGCGGCTTTGCGCACAGCGATGGCGGTTTTCAACTTTCGGTGAAGCGCTGGCTGCTCTCGCACGAGGGTGCTGATACAGCCTCCTAGCCACGCGATGAACGCGGACAACGCCGCGCTGCTCGACGATTTTTGCGACGCCGTTTGGCTCGAGGATGGACTCGCGAAAAACACCCTGGAGTCTTACCGACGCGATCTGCGCCTCTTTGCCGGATGGCTGGAAAAACAGGGGCACGCTTCGCTGCTCTCCGCAACGGAGGCGGACCTCTCCAGTTATTTTGCTTGGCGCTATTCTCAGCGCGGCAAGAAACGGGGGATCAGATCGAGCACTCAGGCGCGCCTGCACTCCAGCCTTAAGCGCTTCTACCGGTTCCTGCTGCGGGAGGGCCGCACCAAGCTCGATCCCACACTCAAGCTCGACCCCCCGAAGAAACCACCGCGTTTTCCCAAAACGCTCTCCGAAGCCGAGGTCGAGGCGCTGCTCGCGCAACCGAACCCGGGGACGCGGCACGGGATTCGCGATCGGGCCATGCTTGAAGTGCTCTATGCGAGCGGGCTGCGTGCTTCAGAACTTACGCGCCTGAAGCTTGCCGAGGTCAGCTTCGACATGGGCGTGGTGCGCATCTTCGGCAAGGGTTCGAAGGAACGCTTAGTGCCGCTCGGCGAGGAGGCGATCGCTTGGCTGCAGCGCTACTTGAAGGAAGCGCGGCCCGCGCTCCTGAAAAGGCGCGCCAGCGAGTACGTATTCGTGACGGCACGCGGCGCGCCGATGACGCGGCAGGCTTTTTGGTTCTTGGTCAAGAAGCGGGCGGCAAGCGCGATTCCCGGCAAGGCGCTCTCGCCGCACACGCTACGGCATGCGTTTGCGACGCACCTCCTGAACCACGGGGCGGATCTGCGAGTGGTGCAGCTATTGCTCGGCCATGCCGACATCTCGACCACCCAGATCTATACGCACGTCGCACGCGAACGCCTGAAGGCGCTGCACGCGAAGCACCACCCGCGTGGGTGAGCTTCTAAGATCGGCTTCGCTCGATGCTCACGCCCACGTGGCTCGCGTCGCGCAGCACGCCGAGCTTCGCGATGCTCACTTTGACGCGCGGGGTGTTGAAGTCCCTGAGTATGAGTTCCGCGATGCGTTCGGCCAGGTTTTCGACCAGGCCGAAACGTTCCTTTGCGAGCAGTGCGCGTATATGTTCTACGACCAACCCGTAGTCGACGGTGTCCGCCACTTTTCTCGTTTTGAACACGGTACCGCCGGCAGGCAGAGCGATCTCGAGGTCGATCTCGATCGTCTGCGGGGAGACTTTCTCGTGGCGGTAGAGCCCGATCCAGGCCCGCAACCGGAGCTGGCGGATGAAAACGGTGTCCAAGAATGGCTTCCAGGTCTAAACTCTGCCGCATTCTAGTGGAACGCCATGGCCACCGCAGCGTTCATTGTCGTCGCGTATCTGATCGGCTCGGTTTCGTTCGCCGTAATCGTTAGCCGCGCGTTCCGGCTTCCTGATCCTCGCACCTTCGGCTCAGGCAACCCCGGCGCGACCAATGTGTTGCGCACGGGCAGGAAGCTCGCCGCGCTGCTCACGCTTGTCGGCGACGGTGGAAAGGGTTGGCTCGCGGTGTTTCTCGCGGGGCGTTACGCTGCCGATTACGGTCTGGACGCGACGGGTGTTGCCGGCTGCGCGGTCGCGGTGTTCCTCGGCCATTTGTTCCCGGTGTACTTCGGCTTTAGGGGTGGGAAGGGTGTATCGACCGCGGCAGGGGTCCTGCTCGCGATTCATCCGTGGCTCGGCTTGGCGACAATAGCGACGTGGATCATCATCGCGGTCTTCTTTCGGTATTCGTCTCTCGCTGCCATCGTCTCGGCGGTGTTTGCGCCGATCTACGCGTTTTTCATGTCGCTGCTCGGATTCGAATTGGGTTCGATGCCGGCCGCCGTCGTTCTGCTGGCGGCACTGCTCATCTGGCGACACAAGACGAATATTCTAAATCTCGTTGCCGGCAAAGAGCGTCGAATCGGCGAAAAGCGGGATTCGGCGAGCGCTCTGAGGAGCTGATACGAACAGGGGAACCTTAGGGTTCCCCCGTTACCCCCTTCGATTACGAACGGGGAAACCTACGGTTCCCCCGTTTACCCCCTCCGGCGATCAGGCCGCGACGCTCGCCAAATCCCAGCGCGGCATGACCAAGAATCCGCCCGAGGCCGCGTTTGTCATCCCGGCCTTTAGCCTCATACATCCCGCCAGCGCGATCATCGCGCCGTTATCGGTGCAGAATTCCATAGCCGGGTAGAACACGCTGAACTTGTCGTGCGCCGCTGCCGCGTCGAGCGAAGCGCGCAGACGCAAGTTGGCACCCACGCCTCCGGCCACAACCAGCCTATCCAGACCCGCGCGAGCGACTGCGGCGCGCGATTTCGCCACAAGCACGTCGGCTACGGCTTCCTGAAATACCGCGGCAATATCGGCGCGCGTCTGCTCGTCGAGTGTCCGCTGGCGGACGAGCGTCACGACCGCGGTCTTCAGACCGCTGAAACTGAAATTGAGGTCGCCGTGTTTTTCCAGCTGCTCGAGCATGGGGCGCGGAAGCTCGAAGCGATCGGACCTGCCCCGCTGCGCGAGCCTTGCGAGCGCCGGTCCGCCGGGATAGCCGAGCCCAAGCAGCTTGGCGGTCTTGTCGAAAGCTTCCCCGGCGGCGTCGTCCAGGGTTTCACCCAGCATCTCGTATTGACCCACGCCCGACACGCGCATCAGTTGGGTGTGGCCCCCTGAGACCAACAGCGCGACGAACGGGAAGGGCGGCGCATTTCTCTCGAGCAAAGGCGAAAGCAGGTGCCCTTCGAGGTGATGCACGCCGATAGCCCTGATCCCCAGGCCGAAAGCGAGGCTGTTCGCGACGGCAGCGCCCACGAGCAAGGCGCCGGCGAGCCCCGGGCCTCGTGTAAAAGCGATCCCGTCAAGGTCCCGCTCCTCAATTCCGGCCGCATGCAAGACCTCGCGAACGAGAGGGAGAAGCCGCCGAATGTGGTCGCGCGACGCCAGTTCGGGCACGACCCCCCCATACGGATCGTGAATATCCACCTGCGAGTGCAGTGCGTGGGCGAGCAAGCCGCGACCGCTGTCATAGACGGCGACCCCGGTTTCGTCGCAGGAGGTCTCTATCCCCAGCACCAGCATGATTGTTTGACTCCTCTGCCCCAGGAAAACTAGGGTGACTTCGGGAAGAATTCTCTGCTAAAATCCGCGCCTTTGCATCCGGAACGAACCCTGCATGCCGACCGTACGCGTCAAGGAAAACGAGCCCTTCGAAGTGGCGTTGCGCCGCTTCAAACGGACCGTGGAGAAAACCGGGCTTCTCACCGAGCTGCGCGCCCGGGAGTTCTATGAAAAGCCTACCGCCTACCGCAAGAGGAAGCTTGCCGCTGCCGTCAAGCGGCACTACAAGCGCCTGCGCAACCAGACCTTGCCGCCCAAGCTCTATTAGAATCAAGGACCAAGAATTCAGGATCAAGGGCCGGGCAGACTGCTTCTGTCCGGCCCTTCGTTTTCTCGACAACCGAACTTGTCGCCGGCCCTAAATCGAATCGGAAAGTCAGTTTTCAACCGTGTCTCTGAAAACCAAGATCACCGACGACATGAAGGCGGCGATGAAAGCGAGAGACGCCGAGGGGCTTTCGGCGATCCGCCTGATGCTCGCCGCGATCAAGCAGCTCGAGGTGGACGAACGCAAGGACCTGTCCGACCCGGAGATCATTTCCGTGGTCGAAAGGATGATCAAACAGCGGCGCGACTCCATCGCTCAATTCCAGGCTGCCGGCCGCAAGGACCTCGTGGACAAGGAGACCTTCGAATTGGGCCTCCTTTCGAGCTACTTGCCCAAACAATTGTCGGAGGACGACATCGTCTCGGAAATCACCGCGGTCCTCGCCCAGACCGGGGCGCGGGGCCCCTCGGAGATGGGCAAGGTAATGGGGCTGTTGAAGGGAAAGCTCGCGGGACGCGCGGACATGGCCAAGGTATCGGCGCTGGTGAAGGCGAAGCTGACGGGCTGATAGAGTTCCAGTCCGTGTTTCTGGCTTGCGCTTCGGAGAATTTCGCCTATAAAGGGAAGATGGTAAGGAGGGAGGGGCCATTGCGGCCCATTCATTGCGACGCGTACTCCTGCGCGGCGCTCCATCGCAGTGCATTTCGGCCGTGATACCGGATTCTTTTAAGCAAGAACTGCTCCATCGCGTCGACATCGTCGATGTGATCGAGCGTTATGTACCGCTGAAAAAGGGCGGGGCGAATTATTCCGCTTGTTGCCCGTTCCACACCGAGAAGACGCCCTCGTTCACCGTGAGTCCCACAAAGCAGTTCTATCACTGCTTCGGCTGCGGCGCGCACGGTAACGCCATTTCCTTCCTCATGGAGTACCAGGGGCTCGGTTACGTCGAAGCGGTGAAGGATCTCGCCGAGTCTGTCGGGATGAAGATGCCGGAATTCGAGCGCGGTGGAAGAAAGGGCGGCGCTGAAACCGAGGCCGGCGCCGATCTCTACCAGATCATGGAACGCGCCTGCGACTACTACCGCGAGCAGCTCAAAGCCGCGCCGCGCGCAATCGAGTACCTGAAGGGCCGCGGGCTCACCGGCAAGATCGCAGCGCGCTTCGGCATCGGCTATGCGCCCGAGGGCTGGCAGAACCTGGAGGGCGTGTTCCCAGACTACGGGGACAAAGCCCTGAAAGACGCGGGTCTTGTAATCGATGGCGAGGGCGGACGGCGCTACGACCGGTTCCGCGACCGCATCATGTTCCCCATTCTCAATCAGCGCGGATCCGTGATCGCGTTTGGCGGCCGCGTTTTGGGCGGCGGCGAGTCTGCTGACGGAGAAGCCAAAGGATCCCCCGGGCCCAAATACCTCAACTCTCCGGAGACTCCGCTGTTCGAAAAAGGGCGCGAACTGTACGGGCTGGTGCAGGCGAGGCCTGCTATCCGGGCCGCCGCCTGCGCTATCGTGGTCGAGGGCTATATGGACGTGGTAGCGCTCGCCCAGCACGGGATCGACTATGCCGTCGCGACGCTGGGCACTGCGACCTCGGCGACCCACGTGCAGAAGCTGCTGCGCCAAACCGACGAGGTTGTTTTTTGCTTTGATGGGGATGCAGCAGGGCGCAAGGCTGCGTGGCAAGCCCTCGAGGTGAGCCTGCCCCACGTCGCTGACAACAAGACGGTGCGATTTCTTTTTCTTCCGCCCGAGCACGATCCGGACAGTTTTGTGCGCGAGAACGGCAAGGAAGCGTTCGAAAACAAGCTGGGCGATGCACGGCCGCTTTCGGAGTTCTTTCTGGATGAACTGAAGGCGCGCGTTGACATGAGGACTCTCGAGGGGCGCTCGAGGCTCGTACACGAGGCGAAACCGCTCCTGCAGCAGATTTCCGCCAGAGCATTGCAGCTGCAGCTCCTCAAGGCGCTAGCGGAAGCCGCCGCAATGACGCAGGAAGAAGCGGCGCAGTTGACCGAGATTCGCGTGGCAAGCAGCCCCGTTGCAAGGCCCGGTCCGGCCCGCGGAATGGACCGGGCAGCGCAGGCCCCGGAGCTGCGGCCGTTCCGGATTCTGCTGCAGTGCCTGATTTCCAACCCGGCACTCGCCAAGGAACTTTCCACGGAACTGTTGGACCAAGCCTCGCTTGAAGAGCGTGCGCTTGCGGCCGTCGCCGAATTCTGCCGCGCAAACCCGGATGCGGAAGGCAATATCGTCGTGGACCACTTCCAGGGATCTGAAATCCGGGGTGTCCTCGAGGCGAGCCAAACCGCCCTTCTTGATATGAAGCTTGAAGGGGAGCATATGGAAGTGGATTTCCGCGGCGCCTTGGGGCTCCTCCGGGACAAGCGGCGCAAGCAGCGCTTTGAGGTCCTCAGGATAAAGCGCGATCGCACGCCGGACGAGGAGGCGGAAATGCTTCGATTGCTTCGGGAACGCAATCTGGGCACGGTAAGTGCTTCAAATAATGCTATAATTTCAGGTTCCCGTCCGACATCGTGAGGGGTAGGGAAAACATGGCGAATCAGAAACTTGGCTCAAAGGCGCGCGCCAAAGCGAAGGCAAAGCTGATGGCAAGACTCAAGGCGCAGAAAGCGAGGGCCGCGGTAAGGCTCCGGGCGCAGAAGGAGCGCGACAGAGTGCGCAAGGCGCGGGACGCCGTTCGCGTCAAGGCCGCCAAGGAGAGGGAGAAAATTCGCCGGATGAAAATGAAGGACGCCGCCCGGGCGAACGCCATCCGGGAAAAGGAAAAGGCCCGCAAAGCCAAAGACGCGGCGCGACTCAAGGCCGTGAAGGAGAAGGAACGCTCACGCCTGATGGCGGCGAAGGAAAAGGAACAGGTCCGCAAGACTCGCGAAAAGCAGAAGGCGCGCGAGCGCGCGGAAAAGGATCGCTTGCGCGTGAAGGCCGCCAGGGAAAGGCAGCGGGAGCGCGATCGCATCGCGCGCGAGAAAGCCAAGGCGCGGGAAATCGCCGCAGGGGAGAAAGCGAAGGCGAAGGAACTTGCGGCGCTGGAGAAGGCGAAGGCCAAGGAAGCTGCGCTTCTCGCAAAGCAGAAGGAAAAGGAACTCAAGGCGCAGCTCAAGCAGCAGGCGCAGGAACTCCTGAAGCTGCGCAAGGCGGGCCGGCCGCGGCGCAACAGCGACGCCGAACGCGCGCTCTTGCTTCGCGCCGAGGCCCGGCCCGAGGATGCCGAAGCTCGCCGCACGCGCCTGAAAAATCTCATCAAGCTCGGGAAAGAGCGCGGATTCCTCACATACGCCGAGATCAACGACCATCTGCCCGACGACATGGTGGACGCCGAGCAGATCGAGTCCATTATCACGACGTTCAACGACATGGGCATCCGGGTCTACGACGAGGCCCCGGACGCGGATACGCTCCTTATTTCAGAGGCCGCACCTGCCGCCGTCCCGGACGAGGATGCCGAGGAGGAGGCCGAAGCGGCGCTCTCCACGGTCGATCCCGAATTTGGCCGAACGACAGACCCGGTGCGCATGTACATGCGCGAAATGGGGTCGGTCGAGCTCCTTACTCGCGAAGGAGAAATCGAGATCGCAAAGCGGATTGAGGATGGCCTGAAGCATATGATTCAGGCGATCTCTGCCTGCCCGACGACCATCACCGAGATTCTCGATCTCTCCGGCAAGGTCACCCGCGACGAGATGCGCATCGATGAACTGGTGGACGGGCTGATCGACCTGAACGCGAAGGATGAGCCGATCCAGGAAATAGCCGACGACGTCGAGCCCGAGGATGACGAAGAATCAAACGGAGAGGACGACGCTGCCGCGCTGTCGGCGAGCCTGCTGCAGCTGAAGGAGGACGCGCTCGCGCGCTTTGCCAAGATTCATCGCCTTTACGAGAAGATGAAGCGGGCGCTCACCGAGCATGGCCATCGCAGCAAGGAGTACATCAAAGTCCGCGACCAGATCGGCAACGAACTCATGAACATCCGCTTTACCGCGCGCATTATCGAGAGGTTGTGCGACAGCCTGCGCGGCATGGTCGACGAGGTGCGCAGCCATGAGCGGGAGATCATGAACCTGTGCGTGAACAAAGGCGGCATGCCGCGGCCCCAGTTCATCAAGGAGTTTCCCGGCAGCGAGACCAATATGCGCTGGGTAAAGAACGAGATTGCCGCCGCGAAGCCCTGGAGCAGTCCCCTTTCACGCTTCGAGCCCAATATCCTGGAGCAGCAGCAAAAGTTGCTCGCGATTCAAAGGAGGATCGGCATTCCGCTGAAGGACTTGAAGGAAATCAACAAGCAGATGTCCACCGGCGAGGCCAAGGCGCGCCGCGCAAAACGCGAGATGACCGAAGCCAACCTGCGCCTGGTCATCTCGATCGCGAAGAAGTACACCAATCGCGGACTGCAGTTCCTCGACTTGATCCAGGAGGGGAATATCGGATTGATGAAGGCCGTAGACAAGTTCGAATACCGGCGCGGCTACAAGTTCTCGACCTACGCCACATGGTGGATCCGGCAGGCGATCACGCGCTCGATTGCGGATCAGGCGCGCACCATACGCATCCCCGTTCACATGATCGAGACGATCAACAAGATGAACCGCATCTCGCGCCAGATTCTGCAGGAAACCGGGCAGGAGCCCGACCCGGCGACGCTTGCGCAGAAGATGGAGATGCCGGAAGACAAGATCCGCAAGATACTCAAGATCTCCAAAGAGCCGATCTCCATGGAAACCCCAATCGGCGACGATGACGATTCGCACCTCGGGGATTTCATCGAGGACCAGGCGACCCTTGCCCCGAACGACGCGGCGATGTATGCATCGTTGCGCGAGGTAACCAAGGACGTGCTGGATTCGCTCACGCCGCGCGAAGCAAAGGTCCTGCGCATGCGTTTCGGCGTCGAGATGAACACCGACCATACCTTGGAGGAAGTCGGCAAGCAGTTCGACGTTACGCGCGAACGTATCCGGCAGATCGAGGCCAAAGCATTGCGGAAGCTCCGTCACCCTTCGCGTTCCGAGCGGCTGAAGAGCTTTTTGGACAACTCGTGACGTTGCAGGACGGCGAAGCTGCCGCAAAGTCTTCGCGCAGCGGGTTTGCGGGCCTGTAGCTCAGCCGGTCAGAGCAGAGGACTCATAATCCTTTGGTCCCTGGTTCGAATCCAGGCGGGCCCACTCAGAATGGATAGGGAGTGTTGAAGGAGGGAATGGTGAAGGGTTTGCTGGCATTGGGTTTCGCAGTGGCGGCGATGCTTCTGGCGCCTGCACAAGCTGCGACAACGGAGGAGGAAGTTCGCGCCGTATTCGACCGGTACGTCGCGATTCAGAACGCACACGATTTGAAGTCGATGCGTAATCTGCTCGTGGACTCACCGGATTTTCTCTGGGTTACCCGAGGCAAACCTATCTGGGGCAGGGAGGCGGCGCTCAAGGACTTCGAGGAGCGCTATAAGGGCACCTGGCACATCGAGTTCGACAGAAAAGAACTCCGGGTCATCTCGGTCAGTCGGCGCGTGGCGCAAGTCCACGCGACGACGCAGCTCACAGTCGGAGACCCTGGCGCCCGGCCGGCCAAGACCCTTGCCTACATCAACTTGGTCATGGTCAAGAAGCCCGAAGGGTGGCAGATCGCCAGTATCTTGCCCATACAGATTCCCCCGGCGGCGGGACCAAGACCGGCGGGCACGCGGTGACGCCGACCAGCAGCGCAGCGTGGTCCGCGGTGAAAACGAAGCAAGGGACGCGCGCACCGAATTGTCTATTCTGAACGGAAGCGAAGGGTCGGGCTCGGCGCGTATCGCCGGTACCGTTGCAGTCACGCTGACGGTGCAGGCGCTCACGGCGATGGCATTGGCGGTTCCCGCCGTGCTCGCGCCGGTGGCGGCGGGGGATTTCAACAACGAACCGGCCGCAGTGGGTCAGTGGGTCGGGTTCTCCTACATGGTGGCGATGTTCGCGGGGCTGGCGGGTGGCACGCTCGTCGGCCGGTATGGACCGGTGCGTTTGCTGCAGGTCGCGGTGCTTGGAGTGGCATTGGGTCTTGCGGTGGGTGCCGGCGCCCATGTGGCTTTGCTTCTCGTCTGTGGCGTCCTGCTCGGAACCGCACACGGCTTGGTTAACCCGGCGAGTTCCACCATTCTCGTGGTAGCGGCCCCGGCGCGCATGCGCTCGATGATCTTCTCGATCAAGCAAACCGGCGTCCCGGCCGGAGGCGCGATCGCGGGAATGCTTGTGCCCGTAATGTTGTTGTGGACGAGCTGGCAGAATGCAGTGCTTGTCCTCGCGCTCGCCAGCGCGGCATTCGTCGCCGTCCTCTTTCCGTTCCGACGTATCTACGACAAGGACCGCAGGCGCGACCAGCGCGTTCGGATTCGCCGCCTCGCGGCGCCCGTCGCCGAAGTCTGGGCAAACCGCCGTATCCTCGATCTCTCGCTTGTATCGGGGGTGTATTCGGGCGTCCAGATGAGCTTCACGACCTACCTTGTGTCCTATCTCAAGATCGAGCTCGCGTACTCTCTGGTCGTAGCCGGCTTGATTTTTTCTGCGGCACAGGTCGCGGGCGTGCTGGGCCGGGTTCTCTGGGGTGCCGTCGCGGATCGTTTTTTCGATCCGCGGCGGGTTCTCACGATGCTTGGAGTCGTCATGGCGCTCTGCGGGGCCGCTGCCGCCTCGTTCACGGTCCTCTGGCCGCTTGGCGCAGTGCTTGCGATTTGCGTGCTGTATGGAGCCACGGCGGTAGGCTGGAACGGTGTGTTTCTCGCGGAGGTGGCGCGGCTCGCCCCCGATGGCAAGGTCGCCATCGTCACGGGTGGAACACAATTCTTCACGTTCGCGGGCGTGCTCATCGGGCCCCCGGTCTTCGGCGCGATTGCCTCCGCGACGGGAAGTTACGGCACCGGGTTCGCTCTGATGGCGGTGCTGCCTTTCCTTGCGAGCCTGGGTCTTGTGGTCCGGGGACGGAACCCGGCGGACCGTAGCTGAGGGCGGCGTGGGCGCATCTTCCGGTGAAGCCGTACTGCTCCTTCATGGATCGTGGATGAACGGGTGGGTGATGAGTTATCTCGCTCTTGCGCTGCGACGAGAAGGTCTTGCGGCACAAGCCCTGACGTATCGCACGATGCGCGATAAGCTCGACGACCACCTCGGGCGGCTGACGAACCGCGTTGCAAGGATCGCCGCGCCGCGCGTTCATCTCGTCGGCCATAGCCTCGGCGGAGTGATCGTGCTGCGGTACCTTCAGCGCAAACCCGACGAACGTATCCGGCGCGCAGTGCTGATTGGAACGCCGGTCTCCGGTTGCCAAGCGGCGGCCGATCTCGCGCACAGCCCGTGCGGGGAGTTTCTGCTGGGTAAGAGCCTCGGAATATGGCGCGAGCCGGTCAATGCGTCGCTCGATCCGCGCTTTGAGATCGGCGCCATCGCCGGCACCCGGGCGTTCGGCATAGGCAGCATGGTGACGCGATTGCCGAAACCGAACGACGGCGTGGTCTGTCTGGACGAAACGAAATTTCCGGGGATGCGCGACCACTTGGCTCTACCTCTCGGTCACACGGTAATGCTGGTCTCGCGGCGCGTTGCGCGCCAGACAGCCGCGTTCCTGAAGATGGGCGCGTTCCTGAGATGACTCGGCTCCCGGCGCTCGGCGCGCTGCTCTTCCTCCTTTCGGGATGCGCCCCTATCGGCTACTACGCGCAGGCCGTGGGCGGGCACCTGGAGCTGATGTGGCTTGCCGGGCCGATCGAGGAGCGCGTGCGTGAAGCGGGCACCTCCGAACCGCTCCGCGCGAAACTCGCCCGGGTGCTCACGATTCGAGAATTCGCGAGCCGCGAGCTTGCGCTACCCGATAACGGCAGCTATCGCCGCTACGCCAATCTCGACCGGCCTTTCGTGGTCTGGAACGTGTTCGCCGCACCGGAGTTTTCCGTCAAGCCGCTCGTATCGTGCTTTCCATTCGCAGGATGCGTGAGCTACCGCGGATACTACTCGGAAGAGGCCGCGCAGCAATACGCCGCCGCGCTCGCGGAAAAAGGCTACGACGTATACATCGGGGGCGTGCCGGCGTATTCGACTCTCGGCTGGTTCGATGATCCGGTTCTTTCCACCTTTATCCAGTATCCGGAAGCGGAGGTCGCACGCATCGTGTTTCACGAGCTTGCTCACCAGACTATCTACATCAAGGACGACACGATGTTCAACGAATCCTTCGCATCGATGGTCGAAGAGGAAGGGGTGAGGCGTTGGCTCGATCGCGAGGGGACTGCCGCGCAGCGCACGGCCTACGCCGAATCCCGCCGCAGGCGCTCCGAATTCAACGCCTTCATGCTCAAGTATCATGCGAGGCTCTCGGATTTCTACGGTCGCCCCGCCTCAGTGGAGGAAAAACGCGTTGGGAGACAGCGCCTGTTCGCAGAGATGCACGACGAGTACGGCGCGCTGAAGACTTCCTGGGGTGGTTTCGCCGGCTACGATCGGCTATTCGCGCGCGGGGCGAACAACGCATTGCTCGTTTCCGTCGCGAGCTACGCCGAGCTTGTTCCCGCGTTCCGCGCGCTCCTCGGCAAAAACCAAGGCGATCTCAAGGCCTTCTACGGGGCCGCGCGAGATTTGGGCAGGCTGGAAAAGCTCGAGCGCGACGCGCGGCTCGCCGCTTTGGCAGCAGAATAATCTGTCTCCTCCGCGAGGTCAGCTGAGCGGGAGCATGAGATGCTTCTTGTACGCCGGGCGCTGCTGCAGCCGCTCGTAGTATGCCTCGACCCTCGTCAGCTTGGGACGTTTCACATTCAGCGCGTACCAGCGGTACACGAAGGCGCCGAGCGGTATGTCGCCCATGGTGAGCGATTTCCCGCCGACATAGTCGCGGCCTTCGAGGCATTGCTCGAGCACTTGGAACGCTTGGGCGGCTTTTTCCGCGTCGGCTTCTATGGTGGCCATGTTGCGCTTTTCGGGGGGCGTGCGGATGAGGCCCCAGAAAACAGGTGTTAGCGCCGGCGCGACGGTGCTCGTCGCCCAATCCATCCACCGGTCGGAATCGGCTCGCTGTCGGGGATCGCTCGGGCAGAGCGTTCCTGCGCCGTGCTTCGCAGACAGATAGCGCACGATCGCGTTCGATTCCCACAGCACGAAACCGTCGTCTTCTATCGTCGGTACACGGCCGTTAGGGTTCATCTTGCGATAGAAGGGCTCGTTGACCACGCCGAACTGCAAACCGGCGTCGATGCGTTCGTAGGGGACTTTCAGCTCTTCGAGCGCCCACAGCACCTTCTGCACGTTGATCGAGTTGATCCTGCCCCAGAGTTTCAGCATGAATGGATTGCCCTCTCGGTTGGAGTTGGAGCTGCGGTCAGCGCCGGGCACGAAAAGTCGAAACAGCGGCCAACGCGTTCATTCGGGGCATTCTACCCGCGCTGCGTAGCACCGTAGCCGGTGAGTTACCATAGGGACTCCGATGAATCGCTTCCGAGGCAAGATCACGCCCATCGCGGCCGCTATTCTGACGCTCGCGCTCTCAGGCTGCGCGATGTTCGAGGAGACCTACGACATACAGGAAGTCGATAACTGGGTCCGAAGCAACGAGCCCCTTGCCGAATCGGGGCGGATGAAGTGGTCGGAATATTATGCGCGGTACTTCGAGAAGGTTGCCGCCGCCCCGGTGATCAGCCAAGGGCCTGTCATCGAAGGCGCGGGCATCATGGTCACGGCCGCCTTATTCTATGAGCAAGGGCGACTGGATCGAGCCGGCTTCGATTCCGTCCGCAACATCATGCGCAAATATCAAACGGTAGACAATGCCGCAGCCAACTTGCTCGCGCGCGAGGCCCTGGTCCAGGCGTTGGAGCAAAAGGACAAAGCGGCTCCTCGGTCCGAGGCGGGGGCGGCAACCGGGCGGGCGCCGTAGCGCCGGACGCCCCGCAACGGGGATTCGTGTTGCACGCGCCGCGCAGGCACGCTACGCTGGCGCTGTCCAATCAAGGGAGAAAGTAACCCATGTTGATGCGCAAAGTGCTGCTGGTCCTCGCCGCGTTCACGTTCGCCCAGCCGGCGGCGGCGCAGACGTATCCGACAAAGCCGATCCGCATCGTGGTGCCGTTCGCGCCCGGAACGGCCACCGACAACCTCGTGCGGCCGCTCACCGAAGGCATGTCGGCCAACCTGAAGCAGCCGGTGGTGATCGACAACCGGGTCGGCGCCGTGGGCAAGATCGCCGCGGAGCACGTCGCCAAGGCGGCGCCGGACGGCTATACCGTCCTCGCCGGCGCGACTACCGTGATCTCCGCCAACCCGGCGCTGTTCAAGCAGCTCAACTACAACCCGCGCACCGACTTCGACGCCGTCATCGGCCTCGGCACCATCCCGCAGGTCGTGGTCGTCCACCCGAGCATACCGGCGAAGACCATGGCGGAGTTCGTCGCCTACGCGAAGGAGAACCGCGGCAAGCTCTTCTACGCCTCGGGAACCGCGGGCAATATCATTCCGAGCCGCATCCTCTCCGACCGGCTCGGGCTCGGCATGACCAACGTCTCCTACAAGAGCCCGCCGCAGGCACTCACCGACGTCGTCGCCGGGCGCGTGCCGGTGATGGCCGTGGATGTCTCTGCCGTCCTCGGCCAGATCCGGGGAGGCAGCGTACGCCCGCTCGCCGTCACGTCGTCGAAGGAATCGCCCGTCCTGCCTGGCGTGCCGCCGCTCGCAGACACGCTGCCCGGCTTCGAGCTGATCGTGTTCTTCGGCCTGTACGTTCCCAAGGGCACCGACCCGGCGATCATCCAGGCGCTCTACCAGGCGGCGCGCGCTGCTGCCGAGCGCGAAGACTTCAAGCGCAGCCTCGTCAGCCAGGGATTCGAGATCCGCACCAGCACCCCGGCCGAGCTCGCCGCGTTCTCCGCGCGCGAGATCGAGCGCTGGGCGCAGATGGTGAAGGAAGCGAAGATCGATCCGGAGTGAGGCCCGCTCAAGACCCTATCGCGCGGGGGGTCTACCGCGCCCGCGTAACCCGCGCGTAAGCCCCCTGTGAGCGAATCGGCGCGGGTTCGCAGTCAGAATCCTACCGGGAGGCTGTCGCGCCTGGCGTCCGAGGCGCAGAGATAACCGTCCTCGAGCCGATGCGCGATCTGCGCGCAGCCGAAGGCGTTGTAGTCCTCGGGCAGCTTCATCACGCGGTGACCGCGGCGCGCAAGCTCCTCGATGGTTTCGCCGGGCCACTCGTCCTCGAAAGTGACCTCCAGCCCCTGCACGATGCGAAATCGCGGTCCGTCGATCGCGCCCTGCGGCCCCTGGCCGTAGTCCGCCATGCGCACCATCATCTGCGTGTGGCCCTGAGGCTGCATGCTGCCGCCCATCAGGCCGAAGCTCATAACGGGCTCGCCGTTCCTCGTCACGAATCCCGGGATGATGGTCTGGAACGGGCGCTTCTTCGGTGCGACCTGGTTGGGGTGGCCCGGCGTGAGGACGAAGCCCGACCCCCGGTTTTGCATGCTGATCCCGGTGCCGGGGACGACCACGCCCGATCCGAAGCCCATGAAGTTCGACTGGATCATCGACACCATCATCCCGTCCGCATCCGCGGCGGTGAGATAGACGGTGCCGCTCGCGGGCGGTGAGCCGTGGCCGAAATCCTGTGCCCGCTTCCTGTCGATGAGCTTGGCGCGCGAGGCGAGGTAGTCCGGATCGAGCAGCTGTCTCGGCGTGAGCTCCATCGCACTCGGATCACCGACGAAGCGGTACGCATCCGCGAAGGCGAGCTTCACCGCCTCGATCTGCAGGTGCGCGCTGTCGGCGGAATCGACCGGATGGTCGGCGACGCCGAAGTTGGAGAGAATGCCCAGCGCCATGAGGCAGACGATGCCCTGGCCGTTGGGCGGGATCTCGTGAATCGTGAGGCCGCGGTAGTCCTGGCTGATCGTGCCCACCCAGTCGTTCGCGTGGGCGGCGAGATCCTCGCGCGTCATGGCACCGCCGTTCGCCCGGGCGTGCGCGGCGATCTTGTCGGCGAGCTCGCCGCGATAGAACGCTTCGCCCTTCGTTGCGGCGATTCTCTCCAGGGTCCTCGCCTGGTCGGGAAAGCGGAAGATTTCCCCCGCGCGCGGCGAACGACCACCGGAAAGAAACGCCTCGGCAAATCCGGGCTGGCCGCGCAACTCCGGTACCTGCGGGTCCCAGCGCTCGGCGACGAAAGGCGAGACCGGGAAACCGTTTGCAGAGTAATCGATCGCCGGCTCGAAGAGCTTCGGGAAGGGAAGCTTGCCGAAGCGCTTCGAGAGGTCCACCCAGGCCGACACGCAGCCCGGAACCGACACGCTGTTCCAGCCGCGCGCGGGAACGGTTTTCTGGCCCTTGAAGTATTCCGGCGTCCACGCGGCGGGCGAGCGGCCCGAAGCATTCAGACCGTGAAGTTGTTTCCCATCCCAGATGATGGCGAAGGCGTCGCTGCCGATGCCGTTCGAGATCGGCTCGACTACCGTGAGCGTGATGGCTGCGGCGAGCGCCGCATCGACTGCGTTGCCGCCGGCGAGCAGCATACGCAGGCCCGCCTGAGCGGCTAGCGGCTGCGAAGTGGAGACGACGTTGCGCGCAAGCGTCGGACGGCGGCGCGTTGCGTAAGGCGATGTGACGTCCGGCAGTACCTTGCGGGGTGCGAGCATGAGTCCCTTCTGTTTCAGGCGCCCGCGGTCTCGAAGTCGAGCACCGCGCGCCCGACGATTTTACCGGCCTTGAGCTCTTCCAGGGTCCGGTTTATCTCCGTCGCGGGCCGGGTCTCGATAGGCGGGAGGGGAAGCTTGCCGTCCTTCGCGAGCGCCACGACCTCCTTCAGCTCCTGCAGCGTGCCTACATAGTTTCCGGTCACGCTGATCGCTCGCTGCGCGACCGCGACCAACCCAAGGGACAGCTCGCCCCCCATGAGGCCGACCACGATGTGACGGCCGCCCTTGCGCAGCGCGGCTACGCCGAGACTGGACGTTGCGCTCACTCCGACAAAATCGATCGCGCCCGCAACGCCTCCGCCGGAGAGCTTCTGCACCTGCTTTGCGGCGTCCGCCGCGCGCGTGTCGACGGTTGCGCGCGCACCGAGACGCTTCGCTGCCTCGAGCTTTGCCGGGTCGAGGTCGCACGCCACGAT
>Ga0105252_10000034_pt1 | contig 125790 bp, 32 predicted proteins | sample EasRivMeERMZT100_FD_89675 | JGI IMG/M metagenome (GOLD analysis project Ga0105252, IMG submission 89675) | Soil microbial communities from meander-bound floodplain in the East River, Colorado, USA - East River MetaG ERMZT100 | ecosystem: Environmental > Terrestrial > Soil > Floodplain | place... | reverse complement strand
GGGGGCGATGACGAAACTCAACGCACCGCTGCTCGGATCGATCGTGAACTTGTTCTGGTCGGCTCCGCCCGTAATGCTGAAGCTCAATGTCGAAGACGCATCCACATCGTTGGCCGTCACCGTCGTGACAACTGTCGTGTTTTCCGGGACGTTCACCGCCGCATTGTCACCCCCGCCGTTGCTCGTAATCACCGGCGCTTCATTCACATTGGTCAGATCGATCGTGATGGTGTTGGTGCCACTTAAGGCTGGGGTGCCATTGTCGGTGGCCTGGACGATCAGAGCAAGGCTTGGGGTCACTTCGAAGTTAAGCGCCGCGCTGTTGGCTACCGTGATCACTCCGCTGTTCGCATCGATAGTAAACGCACCGTTGGTATTGCCGCCAGTAATGCTGTAGGTGAGCGTTTCGGTCTGGCCAGCATCCGGATCGTTGGCTGTCACCGTCCCTACGGTTGTCCCATTAGCGCTGTTCTCGGCAAGAGCAAAGGTGGCAGCGTTCACCACCGGCGCTTCGTTGACATTGGTCAGATCGATCGTGATCGTGTTGGTGCCGCTCAGCGCGGGGGTGCCGTTGTCCAAAGCTTGAACCGTGAGCAGGAACTGCGGCGTACTCTCAAAGTTAAGCGCCGCGCTGTTGGCGACCGTGATCACTCCGGTATTGGCATTGATCGCAAAGGCCCCTGCCGTGTTGCCTCCCGTGATGCTGTAGCTCAGTACCGTCCCCACATCCACGTCTGTGGCCGTTACCGTTCCTACGGTCGTCCCATTGGCGCTGTTCTCGGCCACCGTAAAGGTATCGGCGTTGACCACTGGTGCGTCGTTCACAGTGTTGACGGTGATGTTCACTACGTCGGTGTCACTAAACAGTCCACCGCCCCCGCTGTTCCCTTGATCGTTGCTCGTGATGCTGAGCGTCGCTGCGCCGTTAAAGTTGGCCGTTGGTAGATAGCTCAAGCCGTCAAGCGCTGAGTTGATGGCCGCTAGCGCGCCGCTAATCGTCATCGTCAGGTCGGCGCTTCCATCCCCCGTCGTAAAGGTCAGTCCCGCCAGACTCGCCAAAGTGAGCGCGCCGTTGGTCGCCGTTAGCGTCACCTGAACGGCTTCCGTACCGGCATCCACGTCGTTGACGCTGATCGCATTACCGTTGGCCGTCGAGAACACTAGCGTGGCATCTTCGTTCACCGCCTGTGGCCCGGGCACTGAATTCACCGGTGCATCGTTCACCGCGTTGACGGTTACATTAACCGTTCCAATGCTGGGTGTGCTCCTGGCACGGAACTCAGCCCGGGTGAAGTTCTCGTTCTCACCGTTAAAGATTTGCACGGTACTGGCAAAAGTCGTAAATGCACCGATCACACCGCCATCCACGTATGCGAATGAGGCCTGTATGGTGTTGTTTGCAAGACTAGCCCTCTCCAACCGTAACGCGATTTGCTGATGCCCTGGAGCCACTAACGCTTCGTCAATTAGTACATTGGTGTTGGCAGGATCATCGAGATCACGTAGTTGTATCGCTACGATCCCGTCTGACCGCCGCACGACTTCAAGGTCAACAATATCGTTTCCTTCAAGTGTCGGCGTCGCGTCGGTCAAACGAATCCCATAGCGAGCGGATGTCTCGCTCGGCAGCACCAAGTCGAATGTCCCGCGGAGTGAGAAGGTATCATCGCTTTTGATTCCTAGAGTGAGGTCGGCGGAATTGGTGTCGGTCAGCAACAGCGCGCGCAAACTCAAAAGAGAGGCCGATTCAGATATGTTGGTTGTCAGTGCCCCATTTTCGAGGTTAAGACTTAGTTTTCCACCGCTCTCGGGACCCAACGTTCCAGTGACGGAGTAAGAAAAATTCGGCGCGTCGGGTGGCGGAATGCCGTTATCAAAGGCGTCGTCAAAAAAGGTCACGCCGTTCCGCACAATGGTAAACTGATCGATTGCAAACGGCGTGACCACTGTGCCGTCGTTGAGACGGTAGGTGAAGGTGTCCTGCCCATTGAAGTTCGCGTTGGGTGTGTAGGTGACGGTGCCATCAGGATTAATGACGACGCTTCCGTTGGCACCTTGGGTCACTGAAGAGACACCGAGGGCGCTGTTTTCCGGATCGGTATCATTGGCCAGCACCGGGATCGTTACCAGGGTATCTTCATTAGTGGTTGCGGTGTCGCTGTTGGCGACCGGCCGCTCGTTAACGTCGGTCAAGTTAATCGTGATGATCGCCGTATCGCTTAACACCTGTGTGCCGTTATCGCTCACCGTCACGTTGAGAGAGAAGCTCGGCGTAGTCTCAAAGTTAAGTAAACTGCTATTGGCCACGGTGATTTGACCAGTGGCGGCGTTGACCGCGAAGGCGCTCTGTCCTGTGCCGCCGGTCACCGCGTAGCTCAGCACCGTCCCGGCATCCACGTCGGTTGCCGCAATGGACCCCACTACCGTTCCGTTGGCGCTATTCTCGGCCACGGAAAAATTCTGATCGTTGACCACCGGCGCCTGGTTGGCCTGCTCGCCTGGCCCGCCTGGATCATCGATAATCGCATTGGCGAGCAAATCGCTATCGCCGCGACCGCCGTCAACAAACGTGAGTGTGATCCGATCAGCAAGTGTGATTCCTGCGCCTGGATCGATATCGACGTCGTTTTCAAACCGTGCGCCGGTGCTACCATTGAATAAGAATTCGTAGAAGTGTGGAGTGGTATTGTCTGCTTCGGCGCCAAATTTCCAGAAAGTGGTCAAATTGGTGGTCGGCGGCAAAAGGATTTGTATCGTAGCGGTGCCGCCCAGCGTCACACCCTCAAGATTCCAATCGAAGAATCCCAACGGAAACGTTGTCCCCGCCGGCGCGGCGGCGGGCGTCGCGATCGCTGTAAGGTTCTTGAAGGAAGTCCCGTTGGGAGCCACGAAAGTCACCGGTTGGTTACCCGTGAAACTGATTAGCGACGCGACGTTGGCTTGCGTCGCGTCGGCGATACCGTCCCTATTACTGTCGCCATTTTCCATGTCGTCAGTTACCCCGTCGGTGTCGGTGTCGGTGTCACGCGCGGCGATAGTGATTTTGCCGTCGACGATGGTTGCGACAAGTTCTCCTTCATTTAAACTCACCGTACGCAAATCCAAAATCGTATCTCTATTCGGTGCCCCCGCCAAAATACTAAACTCGATTTGGAGCAAATCTCCTGTAACCGCGCCTCGTGGCGCCGTAAATGCCAGCGATATCGTGATCGTACCCTGGGCATCATTCACATTAGTTACGAGCGCGCCGCCGGTGGAAATTAATCCCAAGCGTACTTCGGTCACGTCCAGTAGCGCGGTTTCATACGCCAAGACGAGATCGACGGATTCCAGGCCATTTGCATTGTCGGGGGGAATAGCACCGGCTGTACCGATGTTTACAGGTACGGTAACGGTCGTGCCCGGACTACCGGTAACGTTCGGAATGCTCACGGTAGGATCATGGATTTGGAACACGTCGCCCTGCGTGGAGCTGACCAACAGGTCGAGGGCGTTTTTAAATGCGACGCCACTCACCTCGAAGTCAATTCCTATCGGCGCTACATCAACGAGACTTACGAGGGATCCGGTCGGAGTGATGACCGCCAGGTCGTTAGACTCATCCGAGCCGATCCAGAGATTGCCAGTCGCCGGGTTGATCGCCAAGCCGCCGGAGCCTATGGCAAATGGCGCGGCAAAGGTGTTGACGATCGCGCCATCGGCGGGATTAAGCTCGAGAATCTGGTCCCGCGCCGCATCCAGCAAAAATAACGTCCCGCGCTCGGCGTGGAACGCGCCGGCAACCGGATCAATATCTTGCCCGATGTCCAACACTGCGAGCTGATCGCCGCTGACCGGATCCAGAGCGAAAATTCTGTCGGCAGAAGCTGTGCCATTGGTCACCAACAGACTGCCGGCCGCTATCGCCGTGCCGCCTAAGGATGGAATGTCGGCGGGTAAAATCTGCAAGCCCAGCGAACTGGTAAATTCACTCCCAGGGATGTCGAAGGAGGCAAGAACTACGCCGGTACCGGGATCAATCCGACTGATGTCGTTGTTGTTCGCGACGAGAATTTCGCCGTTCGCCGAGTTGAAGGCGACGTCAATCAACTGCCCTTGGTTTGCCAGAACAACGTTGGAGGAAGCTCCATCCGAGGTTTCACCATCGGTTGTGAGATCAACCGAATCGCTCTCTAGGAGAGTAGCACTTGTCTCGGCGCTGTCAGCCGAAGTCTGATCGTCGATATAAAGCACTAAGGCGGAGGTATCAGAATTGATTTCAGGATCGGGAGCGACAACCGGGGTGACGAGATCCGCGCTCAAAAGCAGCCGGGGCTCAAGAGCCTCGATCTGAAACTTCGACTGGCGCTGAACTTTCTCGCGTTTCGCTTGCTTGCTACGAGCGCGGCGCTGTGACTTGAGTCGATTGCGACTGAAAAAATGATCAAACCTACTCATAACAAAGTCCTTATAATTTCCGCGCCGCCAACCACTTCCACGAGATAAATTTTCGAATCTTTCTTCACCACAAAGACACAGAGTTCACAGAGCAATTCGAAGGATCGAAACTCTTGCCTTTTACCTTTTTAATTTTTCCTTTGTCCTCTACCTCCGCGTATCCTGAGCTTAGTCGAAGGACGCGCCTGCCCGGTTGACCACACGGCTGTCTAAAAACTTTGGAATTTCAGGTAGCGTACGGTCATTTTAAAGCGCTTAAAAGTAATTCACTGCCACGCCGTCCGCTTTAGTAAAAGCCCGCCTATGTGTCAACCGAAAGAGAGCTAATTTTTCACAATAACGCCAAGTATTCTTATCCGTTGGAGCTAGCCATTTCAGGAAGGTTTCAAAGCCATGACAGTTCACGACAAGTCAGGACAATTCGGAACATCTAAAAAGTTCCCGTTCATACCCGCAACTTCACCGGCTCGCGTCTTAATCCCAACGAATCATTGGCACTCTCCGATGGTTAGAGCCAAACATACGCCTTTGAATATCTCGTGGGCTTAACCAGCCGCCGTCACTCAGATCGTTTGGCTCGTTCAGACGGATCGATGGCATGTCGAATACCGCGACCACGCGACTTAAATCTTTGATGGTTTTATCTCTGTCCAAATCGAACAACGTTGGAAATTTAATCAACGCATCGTTGAATGGAACGTTTGCCTTCCCGTAATTTACGTCAACACTGAATGAACTGGCCCTGATGAGCGTGTCGTTGTTTTCGACCGCTGTCACTGGAGCCACGCTTTGAGTGACAGTCGCTGACTCGGTATCAGTTATCTGTGCATCAACATTCTCGGTGAATCCAGACAGGATTGCTGCGGCGGATGACATTGTCGTGCTCTGTCCATCGATCGCATCCACTCCAGATTCCGGTTCGATTGTTTGAGCTGACTGTTCTTCATTTAAATTTAGACTTTGCGGATCGAGCGGATCGGTTTCACTAGCGACGAAAGTCGAGGCTGGCGCTAGCGTGAGCTCAGCATCCAACGTCTGCGTCAGCTCTGTTTGATCCTCGGCGAAAAGACCCGGCGCGGGCGCGGCCTGCAAGGTCAGGTTGTTGGAATTGTAGATTGGGTTAAAGACCAGTCCGCCGCCGATGTCGAGCCCGTTAATCGTATCGAATGTCGTCGTGCCGTGGGACGTAAAGGTGACGATTGCGAAATTTTGTCCTGAAATTGGAGTAAAACCATTGATCAAAGATACGTTCAACGTGCCTGCCAGATTCGCAGCGCCGGTGATTTGGAGGCGATCGAACAGCGTGCCGGCGGTCACGCCGCCAATCTCGATGTTCAGCACGCCTGCCGCCGTTTGCGTATAGCCGTTACTTACTTGGAGGTTGCCGGCGCTGTTGGTCCCGCCGATGGTAATCGCCGCGTTGTTGATGAGAGCACCCGTGACAGTGCCAAAGCCCGTGAACATGCCATTCTGTAGACTGACGGTAGGTGCGATCAATGTGCCGCCGGCGATGCGCGTTTCGCCGCTGTTCTGGACGTAAGTTCCGGCGAGCATGCGTACCTGGCTGCCGGCGGCGCCGACATTGATCAGCCCGGTGTTGGTGAACGGCCCGACCAGCAGAATATCGCCGCCGTTGAGTGCCTGGATCGTGCCTTGATTAGAAACTGTCGTGCCACTGACCGTGATTCCGAATGGGTTGGTTTCCGAAGAGATAGTCCCTTGATTGACCAGGTTGCCTGACAGACCAACCGTACCGCCTTGCGTCCCATGGACTGTAATGTTCGGGCCTATGGTCAATGTGGCCCCGCTGCTCCCGACCAGTTGGTTGTTGTCGCCGGTGCCGGCGAAGACGATCTCGCCCTCGCCACCGAGGGTCGAGCTGTCGAGGAAGCGCATACGTGCATTAACGAGGTTCACGGTGCCATCGGTGAACGTGACGTTGACGTTGTCGAGGGTCAGACCATTGCGCACGAAGACGTCTCTCCCATCGGGCACGGTCAAATTACTACCGAGCGTAACCCCGTCCAGCGTCACCGTGAATGCCGGAGTGAGCGTTGCTCCGCCCGAGGTCTCGAGGCGCCCACCCTTGAGCGTGCCGCCATCCGCGAAAAGCGTCCCGGTGTCCGCCGTGATGGCGAAGGTCTTCCCAGTGTTGTCGAGTGTGCCTACAAGAGTTACCGTGCCGGTGATTCCGACGAAGGTGCCGCGATCGCCGAAGGTAAACGTGCCATCCAGTTCCAAGGTGCCGGCGCGCGACTGGAGCATGCCGTTGTTAGTCCAGTTGCCGTCGATGGTGATTGTTTTTCCGGCGGTGTCCGCGGCGACCTTTCCTTCGAGAATCAGGCCGTCAGTGCCGCCCTCGATCCTGCCGCCCTGGTCGCCACCAATGCTAATCCCCGAATTAATCGTCAGCGGGCCGTCGCTGACGCTAAGCCGATTGTCGGAGTCGGGCCCGCTGAAAACAATGTCGCCGGTGCCACCGAGCGATTGCGCACCATCAAATAGAATCTCTCCGGAGAGTAGCGTCAGCGGAGCAGAGTCCAGCGTTAAGCCATTTTGAATCACGGCAACGGCGTCCGCGACCATGACTTCGGTAGCGAGTGTAACGCCGTCCAGTGTCACGAAGCTCTCAATCGAGACTCCGAGGTCCGGATTGCCTCTCTGGACGAGAGCGTGCCGAAGCGTCCCGTTGATAAGTCTGAAGCTGCTGTCGACGCGAATGGTGCCGCTGGCGTCGAGGGTGCCGCCAGTCAAGCGGATCGGCTCTTTGGAAACCAAACTGGTAATCACGCTGGTACCGGTGCGATGTTCGATGACCCCGCTATCATCACGTATGTCGATGAACACGCTGTCCTCGGGTCCCGGCAATCGGCCGAGATCCCAATTGGCGGCTACGTCCCAAAAACCGCCTGTGGGATTCACCCATCGTATCGTCGCGTCGCTCAAAGTGAAGGTGCTAATGAAATCGTCAACGCCGAGTGCGTTGCCGGCGCGGTCGGTAACTTGAGCTGCGGCGATTACGAGCTGGTAAGATCCCGCCGCAAGTCCGCCAAAAGACAGCTCCACTACCCGGTCTTCGGATCGGAGAAGGAAGTCGGTGGGTGCCACCGTAGTGCCAAACTCATCCACCACTCGGAACGTTTCGGTGCTGACCGTCGCCCCCGCTAGCGATTCGGAAAATCGCACCTGCACCTTGCGGATCCCTGCGCCCAAGGTTGCCCCGTCAGGAGGATCGATTGCGAGGATTGTCGGCGCGATGGTGTCGGGAATAATCTCAATTGAGAGCAAATTGGACAGCGCCGTATTGCCGGCAGCGTCGGTCGCGCTCGCCTGAACCTGCAAAGTCGCGGACGCGCCGCCCGAGGCGATCAAGGACTCGTAGGGGAACGATGCATCGGTGTCAACGACTTGACCGTTGACTAGGATTTCGACCATACGCACGCCGACGTCATCGGCCGCATCGACGACCAAGTGAATCGCCGTGTTTTCGATAACCTGGAAACCAGCGAGACCGGGTGCCGCGTCGGCATTGAGCGTCGCGAGCGTAACACTCGGTGCTTGTCCGGCGCCATCTGCCGATTGATAACCGACGACGAGTAAGTCGGACGCGCCGTCGGCTATGAGTGCGACGCCATTGGCAAGCGCGAGGCCCAGCGGAAACTCAGGCAGAATGAAACGGGTAAGGAATGAGTTTGTATTCGTTGGGTCGGCGATGTCTGCGACATCTACCACGTCGATAGTCCGCCCCGGCTCCTGTGGGTTAGGCGCGTTGCCGATCACCAGCGCCTGTTCGGAACCGTCAACAGCTACCGCGCGGTCGGGTCGTATACCGCTGGCGACATCGGAATTGCTGATGAGCGTGAGGTTGCCTGGGTCGGAAACGTCCACGGTAGCAAACCCGCCGCGCAATCCGCTGGCATTGGCCGCATACGCGATCCCGCCGCCGACGAAAAGCTGGCCGCCGCCGTGCAACAGCGAGAGCGTGTCCAGCTCGGCCATAGTCAGGAAGGCGGACGTATCGATAGCGTGAAGCGTGTTGGCGCTATCCATCGCGAACAACGTCTTTGCCTCGCGCGCCAGACCAGTGATGGAGGCGCTGCCAAGATCAAGTGAATGCAAAATGTCGCCGCTTACCATCTCGACGCTGATTATCGCTTCGCCGCTCGCTACATAGGCCACCCCGTCGAATACTTCGACATGGCTTGCACCGCCAGGCATGGCGATGGTTCGGAGCACCTGCGGCCTTGATGGTGTCGAGACGTCGACTATGTGGAGCGCCGGATCAACAAAATCATTGGAAGCTATTGCCGCCAAGCCGCGTGTCTCATCGATGGCAACCGATACGTTGAGGCCACCGAGATCTCTAGTACCGACCATAATCGGACGCTCTGGCCGAGAGATATCCACGATCGCGAGGCCGCGATCGCCGGTGGCGATGTAGGCTTTGTCCTCGGCGACGGCAATGTCCCATGCGTCGCCAGGAAGCGACAACGCACCGATGACGCCGGCATGTCCGGCGATGCCGTCGAGCGGGTTCAATCCATTGGCGATCTCGACAAAGTCGTCCAGACCATCGTCGTCACTATCTGTGTCGGCTGCAGAGCTTCCGATAGCGTCTTCGATGTCATTCGGTAATCCGTCACCGTCGCTGTCGGGCGCGATGCTCGCGCGGAAGGCGAGCGGCCGGGTGATGTCCGTGAAGCCGCCCAATTGGTTCGTGGCGCCTATGCTTTGCGCGACCAGCCCGCTCACGGGATCGAAAACGATCACGTCATAGGCGCTCCCGGGGCGAAGCACAACTTGAAATGCCCCGTCCGCGCTGCTGACCACGCGGGTCGTTTTGGAATCACTCGTTACGCGGACGAAATCTTTACCCCAGTCGAAGTCATCGATGCCAACGCCGCCTAGAGGAATGCCGGTGCCGACAACGGCTTGCTTTAGGACTGGCAGGTCGGGATCGTTGCTCGTGAAGCTGATTGTCCCTGGTCGCAGACCTAACGCCGAAGGCGAAAACGTTAACGGAATCGCGAGACTTGCGCCCGGCGAGAGGATCTGCGCCACTCCCTCGAAAGCGCCCAGATCGAAATCGCTGTCGCCGTCCAGCACTGCGGGGCTGAAAACGAGATTGACGCCGCCGCCGTTGCTGACGACGAGCAATCCGCTAGTCGTCGTGCTTGTTCCCAGCTCGACCCCGCCGACGTTGTTGTTGCCGCCGCTTACCTGCAGCGTCATCACGGGATTGGGATCGACAGCGCGCCCGCGCAAAGTGAAATGCACGATGCCGTTGGTGTCCGCCGGAATCGACAGCGAGTTGGTCTGCAAAGCGAGAGTCGCCTGAAGATCACCTTGAACGGTCGGGTCGAAAGTAAGAGTGATGGGAATTGAGGTCGACGGCCCAACGACCGCGCCCGGCGCGACACCCGCGATGCTGAAGCCGGCTCCCGTCACCGACAATGCGCCGATAATCATGTCGATACCGCCCGAGTTGTGGAGCAGTGCATTGATCGTCCCAACCGCGCCGCCGGCGCCATCGGCCGACACTGCGCCGAAGTCGATGGTATCGAAGAAAGAGGCATCGCTGGTCGGATCCAATACCGCGAGGGAGGGCGGGACCGTGCTGAAGCCGTCGTCCGCGAAGGGAACCAATGAGCACTCATTGGATGGATCGGGGGTTTGGAATCCCAATAAATAGGCCGGGATCGTCGAGAGAAAAATTTGCTCGACCGTGGGCGCGGCATCGAGCGCCATAAGCGCTGCGTAGCGGCTCGCGTTGCTCCAGGTCGCGTTGAGCGGGTTACGGGAGTGCATGACGTCCAGGGCGCCCACACCCATGTGATCCGAGTGCAGCAGCCCAAGCGTATGACTCACCTCGTGCGCCAAGGTGTTGCCCATCATGACGGGCGCGGGGCGATTGCCTGATAAACCGAGATGAGTGTCGATGAAGATCCCCGACACTTCGTTCTTGCTCGGATTGAAGAAGGAGTCCATCACAAACGCTTGCTGCGCTTTGCCAAGTTTGCCGTCCAGCAGCTTATCCGCAGCGTTTGCGTTGATGTCGATGGGCGAGAGGCCGCCGTAGTTATCCAGCTCGAGTGTTCCGTTGCCGTTCAGATCGTTGAATTCACCGGGATCGACTTGACCGTTGCCGTTGATGTCGTTGAACTCGCCCGGATCGATGCAACCGTTGCCATTAAGATCATTGATTTCGTTGTCGGCGAAGCTCCAGGCGATGCGGACGGTTGGGCCGGTGGCGGCGGCGCCGTCGGAGAAAGCGAGCGCGACGGAGACATCGCCGCCCAACTGGGCGAACAACTCTTCGGCCCGCTGCGTCGTTCCTGCGAAAAGCGCTTCCGCTTCGGCCGCATTCATATTAAAGCGTGGGCCGGTGGCGGCGGCGAGAAAGCCGGACTTGTTGAGCAAGATCGTCGTGGGCGCAGTGCCCGTGCCCCCGACCGCAACACCGGTTGGGCTGGTAACCTCGTGCAAGCCTACATTGACGCGAATTCTAAGCGTGGCGCTGCGCGAGCCCAGCGCCTGTGGGTCGAAGCCCAAGGCCTGCGTCGTGCCGTTGAAATCGGAACTCGCCTGTCCTTCAAAAACAAACGACGGCGTCGGCGCGCCCGCGGTCACCAGGTTGACGGTGCGCTGGGTCTTGACGTTGCCGGTGAACAGGGTGTCGCGGAAACGCAAACTATGATCGGTGGGATCGTCGTCGGCGTAGTCCAGATAAAGATACGGCAGGATAATTTTTGTTAATTCGTGCGATGAACCGTCCTCCAGTGTAGTGGTCTCGACCACGGTAATCTGCGATCCGTAGAGACGATCGTCGTCTAGGGGGCGGCCGCCGTTTACCCGGGCGAGCAAGTTTTCTAGCGTGCGGAGTGTGGCGGAACGGGTCACCGGAACATCGCCGGCGTGCAGCGTGAGCGTCTCGGTGCGGATGCGGTTGTCGCCGCTATTGTCGTAGAAGTCCTCGAAGAAGCTGTTGCCCAAAGTCACATTGACGACCTTGGTGGCATCGGGGTCGCTCGGCGGCGTGAACGCCAACTCGATTGTATCGCTCTGGCCGCCGACCAGAAAGCGCAGATCGATCTCTTCATCGCTCGTGTCGTCGGGAGGCTCGTTGTTCTCGGGACGGCTGCCGGGCCCGCTCGATCCTGCACCGCCGCCGGGGACCACAATGTGGAAGCACGCGACCAGGCCGCCCTCTTCACCGGGATCCCAGATGATCATGTCGCCTTGCTGCTCGAATTCGCCGTTCGCCGCGGCAAGACTCGCGTTGGGATTTGCGCCGCTCGCCACCGCGATGGCCGTGCCATCCTGCACCAGCTTGCCGGTCACCTGATCGAAACTGAGGACGACGAATCGTTCGCCGACCAGCGCGCCGCTAAGGTTTGGAAACGTCGCAACGAACGGCTTGGCTATATCGCTGGCGCCGCGCAGCTGAGTGGTGAAAACCAATGTTGGATCCGGCATCGTGTCGGGCAGGAACGGCGTGATCGCCGCGTCGGGCACCAAGCTCATGACCACCTGCGCATTACTCACGGGCAATCCGTTCGCTCCCAGTAAGGTTCCCGGAGCGAGCTGAAGAGTGAAGAGCTGGCGCTGTTCTTCGGTCAGTCCGATTGCGCCGGCCGGCGGCAGCGTGAGCACGGTGGTCGCGCTGTTGTTCACGCTTTGCACCGTCGCGGCGGCAAAGCGTGGCATATAGATCGTGCCGATGTCGTTATTTTTTCCGACGATCATTTCCAGATCGGCGTTCAATTCGGGAAAGGTGAAGCCCGCGGGCGCGTTGGCGAACTCACCTTGCATCGTGAGGGTAATAGCGCCGCCCGGCGCGGCGTCGAAGAAAAACTTGCCGTCGGCGCCCGTGAGCTTGAAGTCAGCTTCCAAGCCGCGCACAAAAACTTTCACACCGAGCAACGGCAAGAGCAAAATATCGTCGCTCGTACCCATGACGCCGTCGGGTCCGGCGAGCGTGTCATCGACCGTTTGCGGAATCATGTCAGGGCCGCTGTCGGCGATGCGGCCGGTGATCATCGTGCCGGGCAGCGCTACCGTGTTAGCCGTGGCGAAACTAAACTGGAGATCGCCGCCCGGCGCGCCGTTTTTGTCGGCGTCCAAGGCGGCGCCGCCGCTCTGCGCCAGAATAGTCGAACCGATGACGGTCACTCGCACCAACGTTCCACCCGGCATCGGTTCATCGAAGAACAAGCGCGCATAAAGCCCGCTCGGATCCGCCACGATGTTGGCGGCGAACGTTTCACCGCCGACGGTGGCGAAAAAAGCGGCGCTCGTGAGCGTGGTTGGATTCACCGCCGCGGAGAAATTGATGCGCGGATGGACGAACACGCCGACGCCTTCGGCGCCGTCCGCTGGCGTGAAGCTGGTGAGCGCAAATGGCACGCCTTGCAGCACGACGTCGACGTCGGTACGCGCGACGTTGCCAGCCAAGTCCGTGGCCGTGACGGTCAACGTGCGCTCGCCCGCGATCAAACCATTCGTCGCCAAAAGCTGATCGAACGCGCCGTCCGAGGCGATTGCCAACGCATGTGACGCGCCGGAATCAAATCGATAGGTGACGGACGACAGGTCGGAGCCCGTGCCGCCGGTGATGCCGGTAAGATGTGCGGCCGGCGTGATCGTGCCGCCATCGCCCGGTGCGGTGACGGCGAGAGCGGGCGGCGCGCTGTCGACAACGATGGAGAGGACTTGGCTGAGCGGTGAAAGGTTTCCCGCGAGATCTTCGGCGATGCTTGCAAGCGCATGTGAGCCGTCGGACAGAGCCGGCAGCGTCAACGTGACCACGCCGTTCACCGAGATCCCTTGCGTCTGTTGTATGCCGTCGACGAGCAGCCGCACGGTGGTGTCCGAGTCGGCGAATACGCGCACCGTCGGCGTCGAATCGGCGGTGATTGAATCGGCGTTGCTAATACCGGTGTCGCTCGACGGCAGAAGATCGGGCGCGGCGACCACTGGCGCAAAGGTATCGAGCGTGAAATCGAGATTCGCCAATGGAGAGGTATTGCCTTCGTTGTCCGTGGCCTGCAGGTAGAGCGTGTGCTCGCCGTCGGCTAGGAACCCACCGAGGATTTGTTCCAAACGGGCTCGGCTGAACGAAAAGCTGCCGTTTTGAAGATCAGCGGTGACATCAAAGAAATTTTTTACCAGGGTGCTATCCAAACTTGCGCGAAAGGAAACGATCGCGCCATCGTCAGTGACGGTACCGGTTAAAGCGGGATCGGAGGTCAAAGCGTCGACGTGGCTGGCTCCGGTATCGTTCGTTAAGGCGCTCAGAATCACCGGCGTGATCGGACCGATCTCGGCGCGATTCAATCCGACGACTTCCTGCAGTATCCGGGTGCCGTCGAGCGCGCTGAGCGAACTATTGCTGGTGATATCGGCGATCATCACGGGATCGATCCGAGGATAAGCCGCGAAGCCGGAATCCAAACCGACAGCGACCCGCAATACTCTCTGCGCATCTAACGCGCTGTAGCCCTGATTTCCCGTAGTCTCGCCAAAGTAGGCGACGACCTGCACGCCGTCGTCTTCGATGGCCGAGATAGCTCCGTTGTTTACAGAAACTTGCGTAATGTCGAGCAGCGCTGCCTCTCCATAGGCCGCATCATGGGGCACGCTGGAATGAATCCGAACCAGCTCCACGGGTCCTGGGCCCATGGCCGTGGGCGAAATGATTTTCAGAGTGACAATTCCAGGCACGGCCAGATTGGACTGGATCACAGTCCCGTCCGGCAGGCTCAAGCCAAGGTGTAGCTCTTCGATTTCTAATAGCGCCGAATCATAGGCGAGAGTGAGGCTCACCGATGTTACGTTCGTGCCGTCGCTGATGGAGATCGGCACGCCTGCGTCGGTGGCCGGAACGTTGACCGTCTGTCCCGGACCACGGGCAAAGTCGGCAATACCGACGATCGGTGATGAAAATGGAGTGATAACAAACTCGTTGACGTAGTCATCGCCGCTAATCCCATCATTGTTGCCGTCCAACAATCCGCCGCTTAGAGCTTTGAAGCCATCAGACCCGCTGCGCAGTGTCAGCGTGTAAGTGTCGGCGGCAAGGACGCCACCGGTCTTAACGAAATTGATTGTGTCACCATTGACTATTAGAGAGCCTTTTACTGCGCCGGTGCTAGCTCCAACCAATTCAACGTCTGCTTGACCGAGCGCACCGGACTCAATGTCGTAGAGGTTGAGGACCGATGCATCGACCGGCTGGTCGGACTGAACGTTGACGCCAGACGCAGTAGGTTGTATCTCGCTGACAACGAGATCGCCGCTTAACAAAAACCGCGGCTCGAGCGCTTCAAGATGAAACTTCGAACGATGCGATGAATATTTTCTTCGGATTTTATTGCGCTGCGATTTTTCTTCGCGCCTGCGCTTTGCCCGATTGAAAATCTCGCTAATAGCTCCCACGAATGCTCCCTTGCCTAGGCGAATTTATTAAACTCGAGAGCCTTGCAGTCGGTAACCTTGTCCTTGGCACCGATAAAGAACCAGTCATCGCCGGCAGCGCCAGTCAGCTGATCGACACACCCATCGTCAAATACGGTCGTGTTATTGAGCGCGAATGCGCCGTAGCTCAGCCGCTTAATCCTCTGGCTGTAACTTAAATCGGTGCAACTCCACTCTTCCAAAATCTCACAGAGCGCTTGGTGATCGTTGTCATATTTCGTAGTGCCACCGATCAAAATGTCATCACCACTCCCTCCCACCAGCCGGTCTGACCCTTCGCCACCGATGAGAATGGTTCGGTCACTGCCACCGATAAGCAAATCGTCACCCTCGCCTCCGAGCAAGATACTTGCTCCCGCTCCGCCCTTTAACCGGTCGTTGCCACCATCGCCCTGTAAGAACGCCGCTAAGCTGATGCTGCCCGCTACCTCAATGTCATCGTCTCCACCGAGTCCATAGGCGATGATCCTGCCTGTGGGAACAAATGTCCCATGAGATACGCCGTTGATGAGCACTTTGATCTCACCGTTGTTGCCCTGGGGCACGAAGCGAATCTTGTCATCTCCAACTGTGCCACCAACCACCAGTGCAGTCTTAGTCGAGTCGCAGGGGTCGGTCTGGAGATCGATGGCTTTGATCGTGACTTGCTTGGTGACAGTGGTTGTTCCGCCGTCATCATCACGAATAGTGAGCTTGACGATGTACGTACCTGTCGCCGTGTAGACGTGAGTCGGTGCAGACGCATCCGCTTCAGTAGATGAATGGAAAGCGACAATCGTTCCGTCACCGAAATCATACGACACTTGGTGGGTGTCTAAAGTGCCGGGATCAGTAAAGCTTCCAGTGAAAGAAAGCGTCTGTCCGCGCACGCCAGAGGTAGCGCCCGTGAGATTCGCAACTGGTGCGACGTTGTTGACCAACACGGTACGTGAAGCTTCGTCTATACCGCCATTATTGTCTTTGAGTTGCACTACAACTTGGTAATTGTCCGACGGCGTACCGGTCGGATTGTCATCGAGATAGCGGTGCGAGAGCGTGAAACTCTTCGCGTCGTCCATGTCGAAGACTTCAATCGACCCATCGCCCCAGTTGATCGTAAGCGAGAAGGTGTCGTGCAAATCAGGGTCGCTGAATGCGCCTTGTAGAGTTACCGCTTCGCCTTCGTTTATCACTGCCGTCGTCGACATGGTGTCGAGCACAGGCGTGTCATTGACCGAAAGCACGTTCACCGTAACGGTGGCGGTAGAACTCTCGCGGTTGCCGTCGCCAATCGTGTAAGTGAAGGTATCGACGCCGTAGAAGTTGTTATTGGGAGTGTATGTGAGCGTGCCATTGCTGTTGCTCACGACGTGACCATGGCTCGGCTGGGTGTACGCATTGACGGTAAGCGGATCGCCGTCCACGTCCCGATCGTTGGCCAGAACGTTGATAACCTTCGGCGTATCCTCATCGGTCGTCACGGTGTCATCAGTCGCTACGGGCGCATGATTGCTCGGGATGACTTCGATGGTCACCGTGGCTAGGTTCGATAGCGCCTGACCGTCGCTCACCCGGTAGGTGAAACCAGCCTGGCCAGAGAAGTTCAAACTCGGTGTGTAAGTGATTGTGCCGTCCGGGTTGGTCACTGCTGTGCCATTGGCGGGCTGGGTGACTACAATCGCCGTTACCGTATCTCCATCCACATCGGTGTCGTTGGCACGGACCTGGATCACAACCGCCGTGTCTTCGTCGGTGCTCTCAGAATCATCGTTCGCCACCGGGGGATCATTCACCGCGTTGATCGTGATCGACACCGTGGCGACGTTACTGTCGACGGCGCCATCCTTGGCTTTGTACGTGAATGTGTCGGTGCCGTTGAAGTTGGCTGCGGGCGCATACGTGAACGAGCCGTCGGCGTTGAGCGTCAACGTGCCGTGCGAAACGTTAGACACCAGAATCCCCGTCAGAGAATCGCGCTCAACATCCGTATCGTTGGCTAGTACCCCGTGTACGGCAAGTACGTTCAGCGCCGTGTCTTCATCAGTGCTGTAATTGTCATTTCTCGCCACTGGCCCATCATTGACGGCGTTGACCGTAATACTCACCGCCGCAATGTTGCTGTCATCGATGCCATCGTTAACCTTATAAGTGAAACTGTCCAAGCCGTTGAAGTTCGGAAGCGGCGTGTAAACAAACGAGCCGTCAAGATTATTCAGCGCAAGCTCGCCGTGCTGCGGGCCCGTTACTAGCACCGTGACTATTGTCGCACTGTCGATATCCGTATCGTTTTCCAACACACCCGGCGCCACTACCACCAACTCAATATCTTCGTTGGTGTTGAAGGAGTCGTTCACCGCTACCGGTGCATCATTCACTGCGTTGATCGTGATGCTCACGGTGGCGATGTTGGACAGATTATTCACCGCCTGACCGTCATTCGCTCGGTAGCTGAAGCTGTCCGTGCCAAAGTAATTTGCCGTCGGCGTGTAACTGAACGAGCCGTCGACATTGAACGTCAGTGTGCCGTGCGAAACGCTAGACGCCAAGATCGCTGCGAGTGAATTATTATCAACGTCGGTATCGTTAGTTAGCACGCTCGGTACGGCCACTATTAGTGTTGTATCCTCATTAGTGGTGAAGCTGTCATCGATCGCAAACGGCGCGTCGTTCACTGCGTTAATAGTGATGGTCACAACACCAATGTTGCTATCCGCAGTTCCATCATTCGCTTTATACGTAAAGCTGTCACTGCCGTTGAAGTTCAATGTCGGAGTGTAGGTGAACGAGCCATTCGTATTCAAGGTCAGCGTGCCGTGTGAAACATTAGATACCAAGATTGCCGTAAGTGTGTTGTTTTCAACGTCGGTGTCGTTGGCGAGCACGCCTTGTGCAGCAAGCACGTTCAGAGCCGTGTCCTGATCGGCCGAGTAGCCGTCGTTCACAGCCACCGGTGCATCGTTTACCGCGCTCACTGTGATCGAGACTAGCGCTTCGTTTGACACCAATCCTTGATTATCTTTTACCGTGTAGTGGAAGCTGTCGCTGCCGAAGAAATTCGCCCCCGGAGCGTAAGTAACGGCACCGGTCGACGAGTTTACGCTTAGGGTGCCGTGGGCGGCTACCGACGTAATCAAAACCGTTGTCGGATCGATCGTGCCGTCTATGTCGGTTTCGTTATTCAACACGTTGATCGCCACCGGCATGTCTTCGTTCGTCGTGGCGCTGTCAACATTAGCCACGGGCGCATCATTGACCGCGTTGATCGTGATGTTCACCGTCGCGATGTTGGAATCGGTCTGTCCATCGTTGGCTTGATAGGTGAAGCTGTCCGCACCACTGTAGTTCAGTGCCGGGCTATACGTGAACGAGCCATTGGCATTGAGCGTCAGCGTGCCGTGCTGCGGGTTGCTCACCAAAGCTGCCGTTAAATTCGCAGTGTCAACGTCGGAATCGTTGCCCAACACACCAGTAGCTTGGACCGTCAACGGCGTGTCTTCAGCGGTATTGTAGCTGTCATTTACCGCGACCGGCGTATCGTTGATCGCGTCAATCGTGATCGAGACAGTAGCCGCATTGGAGTCCACCTGACCGTCATTGGCTTTGTAGGTGAAGCTATCGGAACCGTTGAAGTTCGCTGCCGGGACATATGTGAACGAACCGTTGGCATTGAGCGTCAGCGTGCCATGCGACACGTTGGAGACCAAAACCGCGGAGAGTGGATCGTTTTCGACGTCGGTGTCGCTGCCGAGAATTCCCGGCGCCGCTACGTTCAGAGCGGTGTCTTCGTCGGTGGCGAAACTATCATTGTTGGCCACGGGCGCGTCGTTGACCGAGTTGATGGTGATATTTACCGTGCCGAGGTTGGAATCCAATCCACCATCATTGGTTTTGTACGTGAAGCTATCTGCGCCAAAGAAGTTCGCTGCCGGTGTGTAAGCGAAGCTGCCGTTCGGATTCAATGTCAACATGCCATGTGTGACGCTGGACACCAAAATTGCCGTCAGAGAATCGTTCTCGATGTCGCTGTCATTGCCCAACACGCCAGGAGCTGCCACGTCCAGCGTCGTGTCTTCGGTCGTATTGAAGGAGTCATTAACCGTGACCGGCGCGTCGTTGACGGCGTGGATGGTGATAGAAACGGTGGCGACGTTGCTATCGGCCTGGCCGTCGTTCGCTTTGTAGGTGAAGATGTCGGAGCCGTTGAAGTTTGCATTCGGCGTGTAGCTAAAACTCCCGTTGGAATTGAGCGTCAGAGTCCCGTGCGTAACATTGGCAACTAGCAGAGCGCTCAGCGTGTCATTTTCCGCATCGCTGTCGTTACCAACCACTCCAGTTGCCGTGACATGCAGAGTCGTGTCCTCGTCGGTCGTGTAGCTGTCATTTGCTGCCACCGGCGCGTCGTTCACCGCGTTTATCGTAATCGACACGATGGCTTCATTCGATGCCAGTCCTTCGTCATCCTTCACGGTGTAGCGGAAACTGTCGGGGCCGAAGTAATTGGCTGCCGGCGTGTACGTCACGGCTCCCGTGGCTGCGTTCACGCTCAACGTTCCATGCGAAGCGCCGGACGAGATCGCCACAGTCGTCGGATCAATGGTCCCGTCGGCATCGTTATCGTTGCTCAGCACGTTGACCAGCGCGGGCGTATCTTCGTTAGTCGATGCGTTATCATCGTTAGCCACCGGAGCGTCGTTGACCGCAGTGACGTTGATGGTCAGCAGCCGCGCAGTTGGATCGAGATCGACACCGCCATTGTCGGTGCCGCCGTTGTCTTGGACCTGGAAGGTGAAGGTGGCGTATGCGTTACCATTGGCATTTGCTGCCGGGGTGAAAACCAACTTACCCGCGTTCAAGTCAGCGATACTGATGAACTGCCCAGCGGTCACGGCTATGCCATTATTGGTAAGCATGCCGGCAGTCGGCAGCGTGGTGATCTTTACAGCATGCAGCTCATTCGCTGGATTGTCATTCGGATCGGTGAAGCCAAAGTCCGCCGCCTTGAAAACGTATGGTGTATCTTCGAGCGTGGTGACCGTGTTGTCAGTACCGACCGGTCCGTCGTTCGGCGTGACGATGAACACGTTGTCAATGGAGACCGAGCTATTGAACGGACCGAATCCCAACAGGTCAAAGTAGAGGGTGACTGACGTGCCAGCCTGCACGCCAGTCAAATTCTTCACCACCGTGATCGGCGTTGCCAGCGTGCCGCTCTGACCGGAAATCAATCTGCCCGACACCGTCACACCGGAGCCGAAGAAGATCTCGCCGTTGGATTGAACATTGAGGAAGGCGTCGGTGTTGGACATGCCATTCACCGCGCCGCCCACTTCCTCGCCGGTCAGCACATCGAGCAGCGCTGCTTCAAAAGCATCGGGCAAACTACTGTTGGAGTTGCCCAAGAAATTGAGCCCGGTGATGGTGAACTTCAACGCAATGGCATCCGCCGGCACGATAAAAGTCTGCGTCAACCGGCTCATCACCTGCGCGTTCTCGCTCAACACCGCCTGCCCCTGATTCACGGCAACGGAGCCAGCAGTTGTCCAAGCAAAAGCGGTGGCCGCCGTGTCGGCGACGGCGAAATCGCCATTAACAATCGGCGCCACGCCCGTGCCGACCAATCCGGAAGTGCGATAACCAATCGAGCTAAACGAACTCGCCGTCGAATTCACCGACGACGCAGTCGAGCGGACATAATTCAAAATCTGCACATCGAGCGCCGACGGCAACTTGCGCACCGACGGTGCCAACAGCGCATTCATCAAGTCGTACGGATAGGCCGTGCTATCGACATGATCGCCACCGGCACTCAACGGCGCGGTAAAGTCAGGACCAACGAAAAGCTGCGAGCCCTTCACGGTTCCAACGCGGCTAACGAACGAAGGCGTCTGCGAGTTAAAACCAAGCAGATGACCAACCTCGTGCAACAGCACCGTGAGCAGATCGTACTTGCCGGCCGCGGAGGAATTGCCACTTGCAAGGAAGGCGCTGCTAGCCAGCGTTGTGCCAAACTCGGAATAATCCAGCGGCGTTTCATCGACGAACCAGCCCACTCCGGCGGCGTCGGTGTCGAGAACTATGGTGCCTGCCATAGGAATTCCGTTCAGGTCGACCCGGGTTATAATCGATTCGGCAAGCGTGCTTGAGGGCAGGTCAGCAATCAAAAACTCGATAGATATTGGTTGTCTATCGCCAACAAGTGAAAACCACTGGGCCAGTTCCACAGATTGAACCTGCAGCGACCAGCCAGATGTAAAAGTAAGAGGAGTAGCACCCGCTCCGGCTAGAACCCCCCTAGATAAAACCCCTCGCCCACCCGTATAGGGTTCAAAGATGTCAAAAATTATTGAATTAGGCGCCGCCCTTCTGATTAGATCAGCCGCGTTCCTTAATTGTTGAGGAGTTTTGTCCATGACTAACCCACTTCCTCCGGGGGTCTTCACTCCTTCAGGAGCAGGAATCTGACTAAACCGCCCAGAGTCCGGGTCCATTATCCACGAATTGGGATCACCGGGCACTGGTCTGATTTCCCCGCTTATACGCGTCTTACCCCCCATCGCTAAATCCGTATGCTTCGTGGGTCTACCTGCTCCTTGTGGAAATTCTTTCGCTACCACCCCGGCTCCGCTTTCATCGATGATATAAATATACTTCCCAGGTTTGCCACTGGGGGTCGTATAAGGTTCCAAGTTGAGGGTTTGGTTCGCTTCACCCGGACCAATGACTTGGGCGCTTCGAGGCCGTGCTCCTTCCCCTGGACGGACCATCCAGGGTTCACGCGCCGGTCCATAGAGTTCATCTAAACTCAACGCCTCATTGATCGCACCGCTCTCAACCGCTAGAGGTTTCGCACCCGAAGTAGCCGGCCGCGCCTCACCCAAGGAGTCTTGGATGAGCGCATTGATATTGGCTTCCGGTGGAGCTGCAGCAGCGGGCGTGCGGGCGGCGGGCGCAGCGTCCGCGGCAGCCACAGGAGTGGGTTTTGACACGGCTTGTTTCTCGGCGGCAACGGGCATCTCGGTCGGAGTTGGTGTAACCGGCGCCTTTGTAAAGAATTTCTTCTTCAGCGCCCCGCCGGTCTCCCATGCCCCCGCCGCGACCCCGATGAAATCCATCACGCCTTCGATAACGCCCTCAGCACGGTCCCAGCTATCATTTATCGGCTGCCCTGCGAGCGTGCGGCCGCGGGCATTTTCGTAGATCTTAGTGAGGCCGGTAAAGTCGCCGACTGCCGCTACCGTCGCGACGAATCCGCTCTCCACTGCCGCCCTCTTCTTGTACGTGTCGACGATCTGGGCGCCCATATGCTTGACAATATGGTTGCCCAACACCCCGGTCACCCCTCCCGGAGTGAACAACATGAGCCCATCCATCACTTCTGGCTCTTCGACGATGTCGACCGCTGCCCTCGCTGTGGCGACGGCAAGCGAGGTGAGCAGTTCGCCGCCGTAAGTAAACGGCTTTAGATACAAGCCAAAACCCCGTTCGATCTTGTAGAGTGTTGGGTGATTTTCTTTATTGGTAGCATTAGTCTTTTCTTTTGCCTTGCCATAGTCGTGAACCCAATCGTCGATGACATTGTGCCCCGTCGGATCGACGTAGCGCAGCGGATTGCCCTGAGCGTAAGCGTAGCGATGCAGGCTTGGAGGAGAGTCGGCTTGTCCAAGATAACTATCCTGGGTGATGAAGGTACCGGTGGTCGCGTCGTAGTAGCGCGCGTTGGCGTAGTACAAACCGGTTTCCGGGTCCAGTTCGTAGCCGGTGAATAGTTTTGGATTGTCCGACGTTCCGGCTGTCGCACGGAGATTGCCCCAGGCATCGTACTGATGGGAAATCTGGATCGCGCCGGCCTCGTTGGTCAGCTCCGAAGTGCTGCCGAGCCCATCGTAAAGATAGAATTGCTGAAAGCGCGGATCGACGGCGAGAAGATTTACCTCGGTCCGCGAGAGCAATTGGTAGCCGTAGTTATATTTCGCCAGGGTCTGACCGCTGGCGTTATACTCGAGCAGCGTGGAAGTGCCGTCGTAGAGATAGCGTGTTTCGCCGGTGGAAGTCTTCTTTTTAACGCGCATCCCAGAAGCGTTGTAGTCAAACGTGACCACGCCGCCGCCGACATCGCTAGCGCGCACCAGCTGATCGCGCAAGTCATAGTCATAAACCGCCATGCTGGTGATGTTAGCGACGGTGACTTCAGGGTTGCCTTGGCTATTGACGACGGTCGTGACTTGGCCAACGACACGAGACCCGCGGTTGCCGTTGGCGTCGTAATCGTAGGCGACACTCTGGGTTGGGTTGAGATTGTCCTGCACGCTCCAGAGCCGGTTGAGCCGGTCGTAGTAATAGGTCCGGTCCAGCGCTTGGCCGGTCAGCGGATCCTGGCCCAGTTCGCCGCGGCGGTTGCCGACATTGTCGTAGGTGTAAACGATTTGCCCAGCCGTGCCGTCCCCTACGGCGCCATAATTCACGTCGATCAAACGATTCAACCGGTCGTACTGGTACGTCGTCGTGGCCGGCGCGCCGTTGGCAAAGGCCTGGTGCGTTTCGATCTGTTGGCGGCGGTTGCCGTTAGCATCATACGCGTAGGCGTAGCTGGAGATGATGACATCGCTTGCCTGGGGCGCGCTCAACGAGCCGGTGCGGTTCACCAATCCAATCAGCCGGTCGGCGGCATCATAGCTGTACTCGGCGAGTGTGCCGTTCGGATAGACGATCGAGCGCAGCAGGCTATCGGGCCAGTAGCCATATTGCGTCTCGCCGGCCTCGGTGACGGCGCGCACGAGACGGTTGCGCGAGTCGTAACCATAGGTCGTAACGATGCCGTCGGGATCGGTGACCGCCGTGCGGTTGCCTTGCCGATCGTAACTATAGGCAATCGTCTTGCCGTCGTAATTCGTGAAGCTGATGACCCGGTTGAGGCGATCGTAAACATAGTTGGAGTCCTCTGTCACCGCTGCGCCGCCGACGCGTTTCACCTCGCGGCTCAGGGTCACGTTGTTATCCTCGTCGTAGCTATAGCTCACCGACAGCGGCTGATAGTCGAGATCGGCGCGCGCGTGGATCGCGTAAGTAATCGTTTGGAGCCGATTGCGATAATCGTAGGTCTTACGAACCTCCTGGCCAAGCGGATCGACGAGCAAGGTCATATTGCTATTGGCGTCGTAATCAAAGTGCCAGTGCAGCGCGGTGGCTTGGTTGCCAGGCGCGGAGACCGCGCGGTTACTGGAGGTCAATCCGCCAGCCACGACATGCTGGAAAGTGTCGGTCAGTCGATTGAGCCTGTCATAGCTGTAGGTGACCAGGTTGCCGTTGGCGTCCTGCTGGGCGATCTTGTTGCGCTTGGCGTCATAGACGTAGCGCGTGATGCCGCCGCCGCGCGCCGTCTCATCCACGGCCAGGAGTGTATTGAGCTCATCATAGCTGAAATACGTGGTATAGCCGGCGCCGAGGGGATCGGTGAGACTGATCAAATTGTTGTTGGCATCGTAAGTGGAAACAGTGCTTTCACCCACGGCATTGGTGGCGCTGATTCTTCGGTAGCGGGCGTCGTAGACATAGGTAGCATCGAAACTGCCTGCGGCCGAGCGCGCGTCCTGGACGGTCAGAACATTGGCGACGTTATCGTAAGTAAACCTCGTACCCGCCTGCACCGCGGAGCCGAAACCGGCGACGACCTCAACCTTCCGGCCAGCGCCGTCGTACACATACTTCGTCTGATTACCGTTGGCGTCGGTGGACAATACTTCATTGCCGTTATGGTCGTACTCGTGGCGCTCGATGACGACGGCGTCAGTACCGTAGTGTGTCGCCAGCTCGCTATGCCGGCGCGTCACGCTGACAAGACGGCCCAATGAATCACGCTGGACGATCGTCTCGATGCCGCGGCTATCGACCTCTATCGATTGATAGCGGGCATCGTCATAACTCGTGGTGGTTACCGTGAGCGCCGTTAGTGCGGCGCCGGAGCCAAACTCCTCTCTTCGCCGCAGACGGTTTAGATCGTCGTATTGGAACCGAATCACGTTGCCGTTTTTGTCGGTTTGCTCGACGAGATTGACGCCGTCGTATCGCCGCTGGGCGACTTGACCGAGAGCGTCCACCACGCGGACCAACCGTCCCGCGGCATCGTAGGTCTCCGTCATTTGGTTGCCGTTGGCATCGGTGAAGGTAATCCGGTTGGCAGCGTCGTCGTAAATATTTCTCGTCAGCGTCAGCAGTCCACCGCCGCTGACAGTCTCGCCCAGGCTTTGGGTCAGCAGCCGGTTAAGGTTGTCATAGGTGGCGGTGAAAACGTTGCCGTTGCGATCGGTGCGTTGAATCACATTGCCGCTGTCGTCGTAGGCAAAGCGTTCGATGGCCGGGCCGCTGCCGGCGACATCCGCATACTGCGCGATAATTTTACGGTTCAAGCCGTCGTAGGTGTAGGTGAGATCGACGTCGCCGATCTGCGGGTCGGTGACTGTGCGCACGTTGCCGTTGGCATCGTAGGTGTACGCGGTGACCAGGTTCAGGCCACCGAAGTCAATCGTAGTCGTGCGCACCCGCTCAAGACCGTCCTTGCGCAACTCCCATAGCCCCCCGACATGGTCCGTCGGATCGTTGCCGCGCGGGTCGGTAACGACCACACGGTTGCCGGCGTCGTCATAGAAATAGCTTGTGACGTACTGCACCGTGGCGGTGCCAGCCGAGGTCGGATCGCCGAGACGCACGGTTGCCGTACGTGTGGTCGGGCGGCTCAGACCGTCGGCAATTTCATTGCCGTCGTCGTAGACAACAACCAGTGTCGTGGTGATGCCGCTGATGTGCGTCTCACGGACAATGTTTCCACCACGGTCGTAGTCGTAGAAGACTTGGTTGCCGACCGCGTCGGTAACCTTCTTGAGCCGATAGACGTCGTCGTAGACATAGGTAGTGGGGTGACCATTGGCGTCGGTTTCACGAATCTTATTGCCGACGAGATTATACCCGATCTCGGTGACGGCTGGCTGGCCGTTGGCTCTGGTAATCGGCAGATGCATCGCGACAATGCGGTACAGGCCGTCGTAGTCATAGGTAATGGTGTTGCCATGGAGATCGGTGCGCGACCTTACATTGCCAAGCGCATCGTAGGTCACCTTCTCGATGGTCTGATTGGGACCGATGCCAACCTTCGCCGCGTTGGGTCCGCCGAGCAATTGGGTCTCGGTGGGCCGGTCGAGATCATCGTAAAGCTGCCGGCGAATGACCGGGGAGGATACCCTATCGCGGAAGTCGATCATGTCGAGAATGTTGTTGTTGGCATCGTAACTGTACTGGGTGTGAATCGTCACTGGAGAACTGTTGGCATCCGCCTGCCGGACCCCATGCTCGATCTTCTCACTCAGACGATTGCCCGCGTCGTAAAGATATTCGGTCTCTTGTCCCAACCCGTCGATCAACCGCGCCAGTTGGCCGCCGGGCAGATACACGTATTTGGTTTGCATCGCCCAGGCCGGCCCCTGGTCGCCGCTGACATTGAACTGGTTAGTAATCGTTGGATAGAGATCGTCGAAGACGGTCTCGCGGATGACTCGATCCAGACCGTCGTAGGCATACTCAGTGTGCGTGTGAAGCGTGCCGCCGGGGCCGGCAATCGCCTTGCGGGTCAATCGGCTGCGCTCGTCGTATTCCAGCCGCGTCTCGTTGCCCACCGCATCGCGCATCACCGCGAGATTGCCGTAGTTATCGTAGCGGAGCATTTGAGTCACATGACCGCGCGGGTCAGTGATGCTCATCAAATCGCCAAGACCGTAGGCCCCGCCGGTTAAGTTTGCCGCCCGCGCGTAGACGTAGCTGATGACGTTTCCAATCGCGTCAACGGAAGCTAGCAAGTTGCCGGTCCGACCGCTGGCGCTGGGCACGGTGACACCGAGCGGCAGCGACGGGCGCGCCGCGGGACTGTCGTAAACGTAGAATGTCGTGTTGCCTTCGGCGTCGGTCACGCTCGTCGGCTTGCTGAACAGCGGATCATAGGTGGTACTAATCGTGATCTGAGCGTGGCTGTTACCGTCGCCGTCCTTCACCGTAACAAGTCCTGGGGCGAACGTAATCTTTTGCTCGATCACGTTGCCCAGTTTGTCGTAGCGGTTTTCTGTCTTGCGACCGAGGGCATCGATCTGCGACACCACCACGACATCACGGCCATCGTGCGACGGGACTATAGACAGGTCGGGGACGTAATTATCGTCGATGGCCCAGTGAATCTCAGTGGTCTGGCCGAGCGGCGCCTCGATCAGATTGGTCGCTCCATAGCTGTTGAGCGTGTAGATCGTCGGCGGTACTTCCTTGCGCCCAAAAGACACCGCGCGCGTGTTGGGCGTACCGAAGCTGGTGCTGAAATTGTAGACGAAGTCGGTGCTCGACGTTCCCACGCCGCCAGTCGCGCCGCCCGGCTCGATCACTTGTTCAACGATCTCGGTTGGCAGAACTCCGAAGAAACTAAGCTGGGCGGCATTGAAGCCCGGCCCTGGCAGCAGCGGCGTGTCCACACTGCCGATTTGGTTGATGACCGGCGGTCGATAAACGTAGCCGGTCGTGTTGCCGTTGGGATCGGTATAGAAAGTCAGGTTGTGCTCAGAGGGCGAGCCGCTAGCAGTATAGGTATAAACTTCTGTTCGTGTGTCGCTCGCGGACGCGCCCTTGCGGGTGACGCTAGTCAAGTTGCCATTGGTCTCGTCGTATTTGTACTCGATTTCCAGTCCCGCCAGGTCGTGACTCGTCGAGGTCGGGTCGTAACCAGTCACCCTGACGATGCGCTGTTGGAAAAAGATCTCCCGATAACTTAGGATCAACGCTCGGCCCGAGGAATCGCGCACAACGTCGAGGGTCGTTGGATCCTGATCGATCTGGTCTTTGAGTTCCGCCGGCAGTGCGGCAACGCGCGGATCGGCGCGGTCGTAGAACAGTTCGATCCTATTGCCGTTGGACTCTTCGATGTAGCGCAGCGTATAGGCGGAACTTAGCGGTGCAACTTCGGGTTCGATCTCGAAGTGATAGCGGACATGGCCCTTGGTGTAGAAGTCGAATCCACCCTGTCCCGGTAGGCGCACCAGCGTTGTGTGAAAACCGGGCTGCGGCTCGAACACGGCGGTGCCCGCCGGCAAACCGAACAGCTCGAGAATCTCGTTAGTATACATCGCGTCGGCGGCGCGGAAAGCGTTGCCGCTGCCTTCACCGCCGATAACCGTGAAGTGGCCAAATTGATCGGCAACCAGGCGAACGTTGTAGCTGTAGGTCCAACCGGCGCCGAGCGGCCCGGCGATAGAGTCGCCGGCGCTGCTGTAGGTTCGAGTGAAATCCAAAGATAAACCGCGGCCGGGGATGATCACGTCCTGACTCGATAGGGTCAGGTGCCCGTCCCAAATATCCACTCCCTTGATAATCGTGTGGCCAACGGGGTAGCTCTCGTTCTTCTCGAGTATATGGCTAATGACTCCACTCGCCGTCGCCTTGGCGCCTTCGCCATTGACCGCTTGCAAGGTGAAGGGATGATCGCCGGGCAGGCTGAGCGCATCCTGGGCGATCAGCCTCACGCGGTAGGTGCCCGCGGGCAGCTCGACATTGGTTAAACCTCCGGGCGGCAGGGAAAGAACCTCACGGCTGTCATAGTTCGTGATGCTCTGAAGCGTGGGAAACGCCGCGTTTTCGATCAGCAACGTGACTTTGGCCCTGGTGTTGATGGCGAAGTACAGGTCGGCCGAGCCAGGCAATATCTCCTGCTGGATGACATCAACTAGTGTGGTGAGCTCGATCCGGTTGGTGACGACAAGCCGCGGACCTTCGGTCACCGTGGTGCCAGTGCCTGGCGTGCCAGTTCCAGTCCCAGAACTATTAGTGGCCGATCGTGTTAGGCGTAGGACGGTGATCTGCGGCTGGGGCGCTCGTTGCACGGCGATGCCAGCGGGCCTGCCCCCGGTGGCGATCGGCGCATGGTTTGGATCAAACACGCGGAAAACGTTCTCGTTGGGATTGGAAAAGTCAAGCCGGTAGTCGGCATGCACGTCGATCACGGCGTTCGGCGCAATCACGCCTAATAGGTTGCTGTTCGGGTTTCTCTCCGGCCCGGCCGACAGTTTGTCGACCGCAGCCACGGTCAGATCATCGATGGCAACCTTGTGCAGATGGATCTGTTTGTTCTGCTGGAAAATGTAATCGATCAGCGCGGTCATGGCGTTGACATCGAAGATCATGACTCCGCCGCGAACGAACGTTGGCGCTCCTCCCACGGGCGATGCCACGAGCACCTCTATACCCTGATAGCCAACGTAGAGGTATTTGCCGTCCGCGGAGATCGCCAGATCGGTGGGCGATCCGAACGGAATTGGCCGGGTAGCGGCTACCAATTTTGGATTGGGCCCGAGCGGATCCTTGATGATGCCGATGTTGCCGCCGGTATAACGCGGCGTCAGATCCTGCTCGGTGAAGAACCGATTATGAATCTGGTCGGCCTTGCCGGCAATAAACGCATAACGGCCATCGGGACTAAAGACGATGCCGTTGGCTGCGCGGACCTGGAGAAACTGTTCGCTTAATGGATGCGAGAATGTCGGGAACTGAAGATCCAAGGGAATATTGCGTTTCTGAGCGTTGGCCGAATCGAGCACGAAAACCGCTAAGTTATCCGATTGCGAACTGGTGACAGCGACATCGTTGCTACGAGCGTCTGTTGAAGCACGAGCTACACCGTAGGTGCCTGGCCCGACCGGAATGGTCTTGAACTGGTTGAGATCGATGGCCCCAGGCACACCGTTCTTATCGAGGACCAAGTCGATCTGGATAAGGGTGCCGTTGGGATCGATAAAGGTGAAGGCGGGGTTAGGATTGGGCAAGGAGTTGGGCGCGGCCACATACAGACGAAGACCATCGGGGGACAAAGCCATTTGACGGAGTCCCGTTGGGGCCATAGTTTGCCCGCCTTGTCCGAAAGCCGGCACCTTGATGACATTGACCAGTCGATTGAACGTCGGCGACGCGGGATTGATGTCAATGACAAAGATCGCCGAATAGTGCTCGCCATTAGCACCAAGACGTCCGGGTTGCTCCGTGACGTAGGCGAAGTGACCGGCGTCATCGATCACGATCCCGTAGGGCATCGTGCCCTTGGGCAGCTTGATCTCGCGAGTTTTACTTTTGGACATGAACTCCACTAGCACTTCGGACTTGAGCCCGGTGCCGACCTGCGCGGTCAGCGTGAGCCTATAGGTGCCATCATCCTGGCCAGTCGGGTCGATGACGGTCAGTAGGCCGCTATCTACCGGGCCGGTTCCAGTCCAGCTATTGAGAACGGTCGTCGACCCGTAAAGAGTGAGTTCGAGCATCCACGTGGCAAAATTTGGAATCTTGACCGTGGCGAAAATTCCGGTCGGTTTGGTGATGTTGGCGAAGCGCAAGTCCGGATCGATAAGCACTCCTTCGGGAGCGGAAATATCGATGTCCGCAAGGCCAGCGTTTAGCGGCTCGGGAGCCGCACCGACGTCAATCTGTTGCAGCGTCAGCGCGTCGACTACGGCGATACCGGGGGGCTCGCCGTTTTGCGAGGAGCCGCGCAGGGTCACGTAGGCACGCGTGTTGTCCGGAGTAACCGCCACCGAGCGAGGCATCGGAAATGCGTGGGTCGAGCCGACTGGAATCAGCGCGACTAATGGATTGACGGCGCTTGGATTGGCGCCATCGAGCACGGCAAGCTGCCCATCTATACGGCCCAGTCGGGGAGTTGGAGGCGTGTTAGGATTCAAGTCGTCGTCGAATAGTAAGGTGGATCCATCCTCCGCGGTCTGGTTTACATACTGCGCTTCCGGCAAGGTCACAAAGACGTAGCCGCCCTGCGGATCGATCTGAATTAAGTTGCTGAACGAACTTCGGGTCTCCGGTTTATAACCGTTCGCGCCAATACCCTGGGCTACCGGCACGCGAACTTGATCCGGTCTGCGCACCGCGATCTTGGCCACGCCGAGTGCGAGTCCCGCGGGAACCGGCACATGGAGGCTGTTGTTGTTGCCTGAAGTCGGCGTCGCTACGTAGATTTGCCCATTGGGCAAGCCAAAGAAGACTTGGAGATCGCTCAGAGACGGAGCGCCAAATCCGGGATTGGGATCGAGGAAGCGCTCGCCGGTAAGAACCACTTCCGGTCCGCTGTTGAGAATAGCCAACTCCGCTGTGCTTATGGCCGGCGCCAGCGTCGCCGTGCTTTGCGTGGGCAAAGCAATTGTCGTTGTGAAACGGTTGATCTTGCCTGCGTCGATTTGCACGCCAGTCGTAAGCGTCACGGGCAAGCCGACCTGGGGAATGGCCTGGATCCGTAATGGCGTCGGTTGCGGCAGCGAAGGCATGGCCAGAACGGCACTGACGCCGATGCCGGCGATCGCGCCCATCGCTCCGGCGAGACTTCCTCCGGCGCTAACCACCGCGATGTTGAACGAGGCTAAGCCCACCAGAGCTGCGCCGGCAATCATGTTTGCCCGTAGCTCGAAGATCTTATCTCTGTCCGGATAGGTGACGAGATAGACGCCACCGTCGCGCACCGAGATTTCCGGCGGTGAGGTCGTGCGGGCGAATCCATCGGCACCCACCACGCCGCTATCGATCTGCCACCAGATCTGGATGGGATTGGCATTGGCATCAAGCGTCTGGCCGGCGCGATAGAAATAAACTTTGCTGCCAACAGGAATGCTCGGATCGACGCGCACCGCTAACTGCACACCGACATCGACAGTCTCGCTGCCCATGTTGAGCTGGAACGCTGCAGCATATTCATGGAAGTCAGGCAGGCCTTGTGGCAAATCCGCCAGCGTTAGCGGCGCGATGCTAACCGGAGTTCCTTCCGGCAGCGTCCCCGGCGCGACGGCGATGATGGATCCATCCGCGCCCTGCACCACGGCGCCCGCCGCGCCAACCGTCACGTTACCCGTACGCGGCGCTTCGACTAACACCGGGATCACCGACTCGGCGGCGCCATTGATGATCGTCAATATGACGGTGCCCGGAGCGACTCCGGTCATCAAACCATCGGCGCCGATCGTCACGACGCCGGCACGACTGAGGAAGTAGCGCGTGCCGGTGGCTGCCGGACTCAAGCTGGTGACGAGGTCACTATCGGCTTGCGCATAGATGACGAACTGTCGGGTGCCGCCGAGACTACTGAGTGACACCGCCGCCGGATACGAGTTAAGTCCCGAATCGTAGAGATGCTTGGCCAGCCCGCTCTGCGGCACGCCGACGGTGATAGCGGTGGCGGCTTGGAAACCACGGCTGGTCACGAGAATGATGCCGCTGCCGTTGGCCAATGCGAGGATTCTGCCAGTTGAAGAAATCGTCGCCACTGCGATATCGGTGGACTGGAACGTCACATAGGATGGATCGAGCACGACATCTTGCTGATCGCTGAAGTCGCCGATCATGACCACCTGTGCGACGCTGCCCTGGGCCAAGCGGAAATTACGCGCTTGGAAATCGAGCGCGATCAACGGCGCATTGCTGACGTTCACCGTGATCGTCGTCAGCGGCGACTGACCGAAACCATCGTCGGCCAAGAACTGGAAGCTCGCCGCGCCGAAGAATCCGGCCTCCGGATTGAAGCTGACCGTGTGACCGTCCGCATTCAAAGTCGCTATCCCATGCGCGGCGCCAACCACGCGGAAGAAAACCGCATCACCTTCGCGATCATGAGCCTGCGCCGACAAATCGAACGGCACGATCAGATCGACATGGGTCAGCACTTGCCCCGGCGTCACCAGCGGCGGGCGGTTCGCTTTGAAGCCCAAATTTTGTCCAACCAGTTGCACGTCGGTGGCGTCAATCACGCCGTCCGAGTTGCCGTCAGCCGCGGCGACATAATTTGCATCACCCGCGTGACTACCAAAGGCTTGTGCGACGATGTTACCGTCGAGACCATCCACAGCGCCGTCAGTATTTGCATCGCCCGCGACGAACACGCGTAGCGAGAAAACACCCGAAGTCACGACATCGTTGCCACGCAGTTCCAACAAATGGAGCCCGTCGCGGTTAACCGCGAACAACGCGAAAGCCTTGCCGGCGCCGACGCTCTGCAAGATCGGCGTGAAGCCGCCGAGCAGCGGCACACCCGGCACCAGAACGCTACCGGCAGCGGCGCTGACTTCAATGCCGATGAGAACCGTCGCGCTCTGCGTCGAAGCGATTTCCGAGGGGCGCAGGCTCAAGGCGTAGCGCTCGGTGGCACCGGCCGCCAAAGAACCTGAAAAGACATGGGTCAAAAACTGATCGGCGCTGCCAAGATCGGCGCGCAGCGGCAAGATCTGCACCGGCGAGCCGTAGCGGATCGCGTTGCCCGCCTGTGCGCCCGGCGTGGTCACCAGGGTGAGCAAGTGTGGACTATCACTGGCGTAGCCGTAGCGACTGCTCTGTCCCGTGCCGGCGTTGCGCACCGCGGTCAAGTTGCCGAGCGCGTCGTAGCTGTAAACCAGCCGCGTGCCATCGGGTCCGGCGATTGTCGTAATACGGCCGGCGCCATCGCGAGTGAACTGAATGCGCTCGCCATTCGAAGCGACGATGGCGTTATCGGAGAAGATCAAGCGCGCGCCATTGGGCATGATCTGCTCTTCGACGCCGCGCGCCGTACTGAGCAAATATTTGGTGCCATCGGGCGCGGTCAGCGTATACTCCGCGCCGTCAAATGAGCCGTTTGCCGGATTGTACGGCAGCGCGGTTTGTAGATCATAGAAACCGGCTCGCCCGCGGGTCAGCAAAGTCGCGACGGATTCGAGCTGATAGTCGACTCCTGCATCGGACTCGAAAGCAGGAGTGTAATAGGTCACGCCGGGCAACTCGTGTTTTTGCGGGTTGAATGTGAAACCGACGCGCCGGCCATCCGGCAAGGTGAGGTAAACGCGCGTGCCTTGGCGGAACGGATTGAAGATGCCGGTCTGTTCATGGCCCGTCGGCGCCACGCTGGTTTGAATGTCGAAGTCGCGATTCGCCAATCGCCAGCCGTTGCCGAACGATGAGGGTCGAGGATCGAGGATCGAGGATTGAGGATCGAGCGAGTCGTAGGCGCGGACTATATTTACGACTTGACCGTCGAGCAGCACTGACAGATCGGTGCTTTGCGTGACATATTGATTCGACTTGGTCGCCGTGTTGGCTTCGAGAACTACTTCGGCCTGCGCTGTGCGTCCGCCGATATCCACCGCCGACAGGCGAATCTTGTAAACGCCGTTGCGCACCGCGGTGGGATCGAAAAGCGCCAGCGTGCCGCTCGGCGGCGCGTTGCCGCGCGCCAGCGGCGTGAATTGATCGGAACCCAAAGCGGCATACTCGATCACCCATGAGTCGAGATTGCTGTCGACCACCGAGCCGATGATGGCGGTGACGGCCTTCAACTGCACGCCATTGATCGTGGCATCGAGTGTAACGATCGGCGCGGCGAGGTCGGCCGGATCGCGCACTTCGAGAATCGCATTGGTCTGGGTCACTTGGCCATCGCTGTTGGTTGCGACGGCGGTCAACTGAATTCGCCCAGGAGCGGTAGGTGTAAATTGTCCGCGCCCTTGTGCGTCAAGTGTGACTGTCTGACCCGCCGCTTGCAGCGTCAGACTGGTCAGCGGCGAGAAGCTGCCAACACTGACATGAACCAGCACCTGCTGATTCGGCAGCACCGGGAAACTCGGCGTCAACTCGATGGTTAGATCCAACGCCGGTCTGGTCACCAGCACGCGCAGCTCGGCGCTGTCATTGACAACTGCTTCGCCGTCGGAGACCGAGAAAGTGACGACGTAACTGGCGATCTGGCCAATCCCCGGCGTCCAATCGAACACGCCGGTCTGGCCGTTGAACGTCGCGCCGCTGGGCAAGCCCGTCGCCGTGTAGCTGAGCGTGGTTGCGCTGTCGGGATCTTGGCCGGCGACGACGAAATGCAAAGTCTCGCCCAACAACAGCGAACGGTTCGGCACATCGAGGGTCGGCGAGCGGTTGACGTTGACGATGCGCAGCAAGACATCGCGCGTGGCAGTGAGTCCGCCGCCATCACGAGCGCCAAAGCGGACCAGATAATCGCCGGCTTGATCGAAGCTCGGCGTCCACTGGAACTGTCCGGTTGCGCCGTTGAGTTGCGCGCCGGCGGGCAAGGCGGTCAAGGCCAAATATGTCAGCGCATCGCCGTCGACGTCGCTGGCCGCCAGGCTGAACTTCATTTGCTGGTTTTCGAGTCCGTTCTGATCGGCGAGATCGAACAGCACTGGCGTCTGGTTGGTTTTGGTCACCTGGATCGCGAAGCTACGGGAACTCGATTGGTTGCCGTCGCTGGCGGTGATGGTGATGCCAGAGTAATTGCCGCGCTGGAACACCGCGGGCGTCCAAGTGAGAACCCCATTGATGGGACTGAACTCAGCGCCGGGCGGGAGATTCGTTATAGACCAGGTCAGCGAGTCTTCGTCGGCGTCGGTGGCGGACGGCGTCACGACCAGTTTTTGCCCTTCAGCGACAACCTGATTGTTGATTGTGTCGACAACCGGGCCAGCGTTCGTGACGCGCACGACCAGATTGACCGTGCGCTGGTCGGTGAAAATCAAATTGGCATCGCCATTACCGTCATCGCTGACTTTGAACGTAACCACATGGGTGCCGATATCGCTGGGCACCGGCGTCCATTGGACGATCGCCTGACCGTAGATCACGCTCGGCGTAATCGTCGCCCCCGCCGGCAAACCGACGGCGGAGAAGCTGAGCGGCCCTTGATCGAGATCGCTGGCCTTCAAGGTGAATTGCAGCAGCCCATCGACGAGGGCGACTTTGTCGCCGATATAATCAAGCCGCGGCGGTTCGTTGGCGGACTCGGCGGCCAGCACGAAACTCACCTGGGCGAATAAAATTTTCGACGCGCCGCCGCCGTCGCCGTTATCCGTCGCGCGCAACGTGATCGCGTAGTTGCCGCGGTCGCCGAAATCTGGGGTAAAGCGGAACAGCCCCGTGCCGTTGCCGTTGTCGACGAAGGTGGCGAAGCGCGGCTCTCCGGTCACGGTCAATTGTAGCGGATTGCCGTCTGGATCGCTGGCGGTCACCGACAACTCGAGAGTCGCGCCGCGCTGCACCGTCTGGTTCGCTATCGCCGGCACAATCGGTTCGCGGTTGACGTTGGCGATGTTGATGATCACCGTCTTGCTGGTGGTCGCCGGCGTGCCGGTGCCGGCGCCATCATCGACGGCCGTGAACGTAACGCTGTAAACACCCGCAGCGGCGTATCCCGGCGTCCAGGTCAGCAGCATGGTCACCGGATCGAACACAGCGCCCGCCGGCAGATTGCTCGCCGTGACCACCATGGAAGAGACGCTGGTGTCTTCCTGCACCAGGCTGCCGTCGGCAGCGCGGTCCGGCGGCGTGAATAGAGGATTATCAGGATCGCGCGCGTCGGCGCGGATTTGCAGCTCTTGTCCCTCGATGCCGCTGTAGCTGTCCAGGTTGGCGATCAACGGCGCGGCGTTGACGTTGAGCACGACGATGCCGAGAAGCTGGGTTGCTTCTGTTTCGCCATTGCTCACGGTGATCGGCGCGACGTGGAGACCGTTCTGAGTGAAGTCCGGCGTCCAGGTGAAAACACCCGTCGCCGGATCGAGGCTACTGCCCGGCGGCAGCAACAAGCTGGAAAAAGTCAGCGGCAAACCGTTGGCATCGCTGGCTTGCAGTTGAACGACGACGTTATCGCCCTCGCGGATAACCACGTCGGGAGGCTGGAGAAAAGTCAAAGGCGGCTCCCCTGGCGCGATCACGATGGTCGTGCGCGCCACGACCGTATGCAGCCCGTCGCTGACGGCGAAAGTCACATGCTCATAAGTTCCGGCGTCGCTGAAGGTCGGCGTCCAGGTGAGTTTCTGCCGCGCCGCGTCGAAGCTCGCGCCCGGTGGCAGATCGTCGGCCCAGAATATCAACCGGTCGTTTTCCGCATCGTTAGCCTGGATGAGAATTTCTAAGAGCTGCCCTTCCCGTCCTTGGATCTGCGCCGGTAAGGTCACCAACACAGGCTGGCGATTGACACCGCTCACCGTGATGGTGAATGCCTGGGTGTCATGGGCGCCGGCCGAGTCATAAACTTGCAAGACCGTTTCCGCCAGCTCCGGGCTGGTGAGCGCTGGCGTCCACCTGACCAGACCGCTGGTGCTATTTACCGTCATGCCAGCCGGGCCGCGGACCAGGAGATAGCTCAGCGGATTGCCGTCCTGATCGAAGGCGCTGGCGTTGTACTGATAAATTTGTCCCGCCGTCGCGCTGGTGAACGGCGCGGTGAGAAACTCCGGTGCGCTGTTGGCCGACGGCAATCCCGACACGCTCGGGTCGAAGCCCACCGGTTGACGCGCCGGCGTGCGCACGGTAACCGTCCGACCGGTGGTCGATTGGCCTGGATTGAGAATTCCGTTGGCCGGGAAGTTCTCGCTCAAGTCGATGAGCCAGGAGCCATCGGCGGCGCGGCCCTCATCGCCAACCGGCGCGCCATCGAAGTTGAGCGCCGGGGCGAGCTGCAAGATCAACGGCAACAATAAGCGGTGCGCGCCAGTGTTGGTCACCGTGACATCGAAAGAGATCGTCCCGGTGTCGCGGTCGCTGCGCGAGTTCGAAAACACCAGACCCAACACCGAAGTCAGATCCGATATGGCCGTGAACCCGCTGATCTTTTGTTCCGCCAGCGCGAGCCCGGCCTCGCTGTGCATGCCGGTGAGCACGCGCAGTTGGTAACTGCCGGCGGCGAGCGGCTCGAAGCTCAGCACCGCGGTGCGGTTCAAGCTATCGTAGGTCACGCCTTGCAACAGAATCGCGACACCGTCCCGTTGCAGCGAGTAATTGCGCGGGTTCAAAACCGAACGCGGATCGTTGGCGCCTTCCACCAGCATGTCTTGATCGAAGGTGACGAAGATCGTCGCCATGGGCAGCGGCACGGTGACACCGTCGGGCGGATTGACGGCGAGCACGCGCGGCGCGACTAACGGCTTGAAGACGTCGATCTGATGCGACTGGCTCAAGAGCGCCCGGCCATCGCTCGTCGTGATTACGACATCGCCGCGGCTGCCGCCACGGGCGACGATCAACTGCTGGCGCGTGTTGACGTCGATCAAGAATACTTTTCCGTCGTTGCTGGTGACGAACAGCAAGCCAGCTAGCTTGGTGCCAGACTTGCCGAAGGCAAGAGAATCGATGGGTGCATTCAAGCTCGCGATGGTCTCGGCCTTGCCCTGGTTGTTGAAACGCACGATGGCGCCGCGGCTGGGCCAGCGCGCGCCCCACAGGCTGCCGTCGGGGGCGAAGGCCAGACTACCGACGCGCTCGTCGCTGAAGTGGCTGAACTTCTGCGTCGCCGGATCGAAGATCTCGATGCCGTTGCCGGTGGAGAGATAGATTTTGCCGCTGGTCGGATCAATCGCCAGAGCTTGAGTGATCGAGTCGCCGAACTGCGCCAGGATCGAACCATTGGCCGGATCGAGCCGCAGCAGCGGCCCGCCGCCAGTCGTCGCCCATAACCGCTCCTGCCCATCGAGTGCGAAGGCGAAAATAGGATGCGGCAAGGTCGCAATCGACGCACCCGCGGTCCCGCCTTCTCTGGTGAAGCGGAACAACTGGTTGCGTCCCGCGCCGCCGCTGGCGAGAATGGCACCGTCGCTCAGCTCGACGATGGCCATCGGTCCGATGTCGGCCCCGCTTTCCCCGATACCAGTGGCAAATGAGTTGACCGTGAACGGACGTAGCACACTCTGGAACTCGCTGGGGCGGCTTGTCGGCAACGCCGCCGGAATCCCCTGCTGCGCCAAAACGAAAAGCTCATTCGGCGGCAACTGCACCGGCGGAGGCGGCGCAGGCGGCGGATCATCATCGGCGCTGGTACGCGCCACCGTGGGGATCGCGCCGAGATTTGTGACAGAGCCATCATCGGGCGCCGTGGCGCCTATTGGCGGCGTTTCACGGTTGCCGGCATTGTCAGTCGCGAGGGCGAGAAACTTATAACTGTGACCGGCTTGGCCGCGATATACTCCTTGAGTGTCCGTGGTTTGCTTCAACCAGATGCGGTAGTCGCCGTTGTCCTCGCTGACATACACGGTCACATGCTTCACTCCCGAGCCGCCCACATCATCGCTTGCCTGCCAGCGCACTTCATAATTATTTGAACCGGACTCCAGCGCCGTGGCCGTGAGCGTGGTAACCGGCGCAAGTGAGTCGATCATGTAGGTCAGAGTGTTGCTGTCCTGCGGCGGCGCGTTGTTGAACAGCACTCGCGCCGATGCCTCGATGGTGCTGCCCCCGCTGTTCTTGTTCGCCTCCACAGTCCAGGTCACAAAGCCCGTGCCGGCGCCGTTGATGTTCGGCGGCAGCAACCCCTTGCTCGGATCCTGATTCACCTCGCCAGTGTTTGGATCGATGGCCTGGAACAGCCAGGTGGCGGTCCGCGACGGCAGGTCGATGCCCGCGGTCACGCGCACAATGACGCCTTTGGTTTGGCGGAAATCGAACTCGCGCTGCAACGAGCCGCGCGAGTCGGAGAGATGCACGGTGATGTCGCCCACTCTCATGTCGCCCACCCGGAACGAGAAGACATCTATGTCCGTGTCGAATTCCGTGACCACGCGCAGCTCTGAGACGTACGACGATGCGCTCGCTGGGTTTTCGAATTGCACCGTGAAAGGCAGCTCTTGACCGGCCGGCACGAACTGCTCACTGCCAAATCCCAGCGGACCCTGCAAGCTCGCCTGGCCCTCGACGCCCTGGGCCTGCAGGAATTGTTGCAATTGCACCGGCGTCGCTTCCCGGAACTCCGGCTGATCGGAGAAATAGAACCCATTCTTGTTCTGGAAGCGGACGAACACAGGGAATGCTTGGTAGTGCGTGCGCGCGTCGGCTTGCTGGTCAAATAGTGCCGCATCCGGAACAACGCGCGCCTGCCCTGCCAAGTCATGCGGGTCGATATTCGCAAAGACCAGCCCGGGTTGATCGCCGTACCATTGATGAATTTTTGCGAAGAAGCTCGCCAGATCGCCGCTCACGATGTCATCGCCGGTCGGTCCGGCCAGGATGCCGGCGGCCAATACCGACATCAGACTGTTGAGCACCGGATCGGTCTGCGCTTTCGGCGGCGTGTCCTCGGGCCGCAGAATTCCCGCTTGCTGCAGCGCTTCGAGATAGAGATCGCTCCAAGAGTCGGCGTCGGCCGCCAAAATGCGCAGCGCCGCGCTGGCGCTCGTATCGGCGATGATCGCTTTGCGCAGTTTCTCCGCTTCCGCTCTTTGCCGCTCGATAAACTCGCTGGCCGTCAGCGGCGTGGCCGCGGCGAGAATTTGGTAGGTGAAGCCGATATTGCGCGGCGGCGGATCTCCCTCATCGGGAAAACCCGTATCGGGTCCCAGATAGCTCGTGACCGAAAAATTAAAGCCGGCGAAGCCGCGGTTGATCAAATCCAAAGCATAGCCCGAAACCAGGTTGATTCCCGAAGTGTTGACGGTAGATTCCAGGCTGGCCCAAGGCACACCGGCGACCTCAGCCGTGCCCGTAACGTTGTTGCTGAAGTTGGTTAAGTAGGGCGGGACCAAATAGGGGTTCAGCCCCAGCTCGGGAATGCCCACTTGGAAATAGACATAAGGCAAATCGACGTTGGTCGCGTTGATCAGCGAGACACCGTAGAAAGCGCTTTCACCCGCCCACAGAACCCGTGTGCCGCCCAGGCCGATGACGATATCGGGCTCGATCGCTTCTTCGACGAGGAATCGGTACGGCAGGTGGGCTTGCTCGCCGTTCGGATTGATGACGGTGACGTCATACAGTCCATGTGGCGCGCTGCGGAAATCGAAGACTGCAACTATCCTCGTCCCGTCCGCCACGACGTAGCGCACCGGCTCGATCTCGGCGAAACCCGGTCGAACCAACTTGACGATGGCGTTGGGATGGAACTCTGCGCCCAAGATCGTTGCCGTGACGTAGCGGCTATCGCCGCCTTTGTCCTGGACGATATTGGTGACCTGGAACGGCAGCGCCTCGGCGAGCAATTGCACGGGCGTATTTGCCGCCGGTTCGGACTGGCCGCGGATCGAAATATAGTAAACACCCGCCTGGGTATTCGGGATTAATAGCTCCTGATTCGCTCCGAGCGGTCCGCTGTGGCTGAAGTCATGCGCCAGCGGGCTCGCCGCGTCGCCAAAGCGCGCGTAAATTTCATTGGCCGCGTCGCTGAACGGTGTCGTCAGCGTCAGTCGAATCGTTTGATTGGCTCCGACCTCCAAGCGATAGAGCCTGCTCTGGTTGGTGCTGAGCGTGGTATTTTCGACGATGTTCACTCGCAGCGGCGGCACGCTGACGGCCAGCGCGCCGGGCGCAGCGCGCACGTTGTTCTGCTCATCGATCGTCCCCTCGAATACTTCATCGAACAGATCGGTGCGGACGATGACGCGATAGTTACCGTCGCGCACGGCCGGCAGCATCGCATCGAGCATCCCGCTATAACTCCGGTCGGTGGTCGAAGTGCTAGTCAGAATGCCCTTCAGCGTGCCAGAGTGAGTTACCTTTCCTAAGAGCGCATCATCCAGGCTCCAGGTATCGTCGAGTGATAAATAAACAGCGTCGGTCCACGAACCCACCGCATCGTTCTCGCCATGGTTGGAGCCAGTCCAAGTCACGCGGACCGGCGTCCCAGTCTGCGCCGCGATAGGAATACTCACGCTGTCGATCTGGAGATCCGCCGGCGGCGGCCGGTCGACCAGCAGCGGCGCGCTCGGCAACATATTGTTGTTTTCGCTATTCAGCTCGAAGACAAAGCCGCGCGCCGGGTCGAGCGAGTTTGCGAACGGCGGATCGGTGAAAACCAGCACGTAGAAAAGTCCTTCGAGACTTCCCGCGACGCGAAAACTCTGATTGACCGTGTACGATGCCCCTGCTGCCAATCCGCCCTGATGGTCCACGGTGCCGAGATAAATGTCGCGGAAGCGGTCGAGCACTGGATCGAGGGAAAGGTAGACGTAATCTTGCCAGCGGTGCTGGCGCGCCGGCGTCGCTCCGGGCCCCTGGTTACTTACCGTCCAGCTTAAGTCGAGCAACTGACCGGCGGTGACGTGAGTTGGAACTGTAATCTGCGTCACCCGCAGGTCCGGCGGGTTGGCCAGCGTGATCGGCATCAGCTTGGCGGTGATATTGTTGCCTTCGTCGCGGAATTCCAGCACGCGGCCGGGTGTCGAAGGATCGGCTTCATCGGTAAAAACCAGAATGTAAAAATCGCCCTGCATGCCGATCGGCAACGTTACCGTGAGCTGCCCACCCGAAGTGTTAAGCCCGACATGATAGCTTTCTCCCGCAGCCAAGCCGATGGCAGGGAGTTTTTGGAAGCGGCCGAGGTTCACGTCGCTGGAATCGAGCGAAGGATCGCGTGAAAGATAGATGCTATCGAACCAGTCTTTGACTCGGGTGGCGCGGTTGCCCTGGTTGGTCACCGTCCATTCGATGTGGATCGTCTCACCGGAAAAGACGGTGCCCGTGGGCACGATCAAATCACTGACGATCAGGTCGGGCTCACGATAGCTTACCGGTAGCGTCGCCCGCGCCAAATTGTTGTTTTCCAGCTCGCTGGTACCGCCCTCCCAGGCGTGGCTGTTGTAGAAAAATGCCGGTCGGCCGTCGTCGTAGGGTTCACCATGTCGACCCGCTGGTGTGATGTAGGCACGGGGGTCGCCAAAGTAGTCGGTAAAAACGTAAATATAATAGTTGCCCTCGGTCCCCGGCGGCAACGTCACTTCCTGCGTGTTCGTGTAACTCTCGCCGGCGCCAAGCCTCGTCGTATTGTTGTGCACGAAGCTGTCGAGGACAGTGGCGCGATTGATATCAAACACTGGATCGCGCGACAGATAGACGGCATCATGCCAGAAACTCGTACCGGACCAGACAGGGTCGGTCCCGACGTTGGTCACCGTCCAGGAAATCGTAGTTTTTTCTCCAGAGAACGCGGAGGCCGCAGCGACCACAGAGGTCACCTGCAGGTCCGGGGTGGCGCGCGTGATGTCGGTCAACGCTTCTTTAACGTTGTTCTGGGTGAACTGTCCTTCCCAAGTGTAGTAGCCGAGGCGCGCGGGCTCGTGCAGCGGATCCGGACTCCATCGCGCGTTGGTCTCGACGATGATTACCTTGCCGCTCAGAGCAGGCGAAAGAATCCAGGTCGCACCCGCCGTGTAGCTCGCATCGCGCGCCAAAACACCCGTATGTTGTACCGAAGCCAGATGTTCGCGCCGATAGCCGGAAGCCGATGGATCGGTGCCGCTAGCTAAATAGACTTGATCGAACCATACCGCGTCTTCGGTGGGATTGGCGCCCTGATTGGTCGCGGTCCAGCTAATCGTAAAAGGCTCACCAGCCGGAGACGAGGCCGGCACGGTTAGATTGCTGATGATCAAATCCGGCGGCGGGTTCATCAGCACGGTGATCGGCCGCGCTTTGAAATTGTTGCCGGTCAGCTCGAACGGATCGTCCGGATTGACGTTGTTGTCGAAAGTGTCTTCACGAATGGTGCCGTAGGCGTTGGCGAACGGCGTGATGAAAAATTCCCCGCCGATATGCTTCGGCAGGGTGACCGTGACGATCTGATCGTAGCTCTCACCCACCGCCAGCGCGCCGTCATGACGCACCGTGGCCAGGAGGAAGTCGCCGCGCCCCGGCTCGGGCCGCTGGCGTGATTTGCCGAGCCAGATGGTGTCGAACCAGACGGCCGAATCGGTGGGGCCGGCGCCGCGGTTGGTAACCGTATAGCTCACCGTGAATTGGCTACCGTCGGTGACCTGCGTCGGAGCGATGACGTTGCTGGTAACTAAATCTGGCGGCGGGAGCGGCGTGATCTCGATCTGCAGCGGCGGATTTAACGCGTTGTTGTTGTCGTTGGGATGCTCTTGAACTCTATTATCGGCGTCGGCGACGACGATGAGATAAGCCGGACCGCGATAATCTTTGGGTATGACGAACGGGACGGCTTCCGTTCGATAACTGTCGCCCACCTCGCCGTGGGCCGCCAGCGCGGAACCGTTCTCAACCGTCGCAACCAATCGGTCGTCGGCGCTCAGCGTATCGTTGAGCGAGAGATAAACTTTGTCGACCCAACGCGGTGTTTGGGTTCGGACGGTCCCCTGATTGACAACGGTAAAGCTGATGGCGGCGGTACTGCCGGCGCTAACGGTGGACGGCGCGCTGGCGGTCGAGACTTGCAGGTCCGGGAAAGGCCTTTGGCTGATCACCAATGTTTCGTTATGGAGCTGCGTGTTGTTGCTTTCATTCGGCTCATAAATGCGCGGCGCGAAGAGCAGCGGCGCATGCGTCGTGACCTCGATCCGGTAGACGCCCTGAATGATTTCAGGAAGCGTCAGTGTCGCGGTGCGGGTGTAAGATTTTCCCGCCTCCAGCCCCTGGTCGATGAGCGCAACCAATCCTTGCACGTCGCTCCCGCCCACTTGGCGCAGCGCGACGAAATCCCACCAAGTGCCCACGGCGTCACCGGCACCAACATTGGTGACTGTCCAAGTAAAGGAGATCGTGTCACCGGAGTTCGCCGTGGTGGTTGACAACGTAAGGCTGGTGGCTTCCAGATCAGGCGGCTGAGTGAGGGTGACCGTGATCGGGGCGGAGATGAATTTATTGTTGTCGGTGTAGATGAATTCGTAAGGCCCGCCTGTTTGAACCACGATGTAAAACGTCCCGGCGATGCCGTTGGGCAATCTCACTTCGGCGGTGCGCTCATAAAAAGAGTCTTTGGCGAGAAAGCCGCTGTGGCTAAAACTACCTAGACCCGCGACGATATCGCTGCCGTCGGAGTTGCGCGCCAGCGAAACGCTGTCAGCCCAAAAACCGCGGTCACTGGTGCCGGTGCCCTGGTTGGTCACTTTCCAACTGATTGACAGCGGCTGACCGCTGGCACCGCTGTCTGGCACCGTAACAGTGTTGATGACCAGATCGGCATAAAGTGGCGTGATATCGACCAGGTGATTCGGTTCGGCGGCGTTGTTGGCGAGGACGTTTTCAAAGAGAGTCGCGCCAACATTGGTGCGGACAAAAAGATGGAAGCGGCCGGCGGGCGGTTGGAAGAAGGTCTCGGTGCGGTCGTATCCTTCATTTATCCCGAGGCTGCCGGTGCGAATGAAATTAGCGAGAACGATGTCATCGCCGTTTCCCGCCACAGCGTCTTTCGATGCGACAATCTGATCGGTCCAACTGACGTTGCCTGAGGCCTTGTTGCCGATGTTTTTAACCTGCCAATTGACGGTAAGAGACGCCGGGTCGCCAATCACCAAGCTCTCAGACGTAACTGCGGACACCGCCAAGTCGGGATAAGGAGCCAAGCTCGCCGTCACGGTTGTGCTGGCGCTATTGTTGGTTTCGGCCGTGTTCGTCAGGTTAAGTTCGAACAACGCGTTGGTTGCGTCCGTCGCGATCGTAAAACGTATCTCGCCGACCCCGGCGTCCCCTTCAGGAAGCTGGTAATTGAACTGGCGTTGACGCGAATCGTTCGGATCGATCGGGCCGTTGCCGCTTGCCGCCGGATCATAGGGAATCGGTATCGTCGCCAGAGTCGCGTTGGTCCGCAGATTGGTGACGGTCAGATAATCGCTCCAGCCGACTGAAGTTGCCCTCGTGCCGGTGTTGGCGTCCTTCCAGTGGAGCGTCACCGTGGCGCCGGATTGCAAGGGTAATGGCGCGTCGACGGTGAGATCGAAAACTTGCAAATCCGGGTAAGCGGCGAGCGGCGAAATCACCACTTGACCGGCGCTATTGTTGGACTCGCCGGTGCCGGCGGTATTGAACTCGCTGATCCCGTTGAATATGTCGGCAGTGACCGTAATCGAAAGATTACCCACACTGCGCGGCCCATCCGGCAAGGTCAGAGTATGCTGGCGGGCGCGCGATTGTCCGGCGTTGAGCGGGCCGTTTCCCGGCGCGTCGACGTTGTAAAAGATAAACGTATCGACGAGCGTCTCTCCCGTCGTCGTGTTGATCACGGCGACCCGGTCGTTCCACGACGCGCTCGCCGCGAGATTTCCCGTGTTGGCATCTTCCCAACTGACTTGCAGCGTCGAGCCCGACGTTACGCCGGTGGCCGGAGTCAATGAAAAGTTGAAAACTTGTAAGTCGGCGTAGGTGGCCAGAGCCGCAGTGAACGTCGCGCTCGCGGAGTTGTTCGTCTCTCCGCCGCCTGAAGCGTTATGCTCGAAGAGGCTGTTGGCGCTGTCGGCGACGACGGCGACCTGCAAGAGACCCACGCTGCGATTTCCCTCTGGCAATCTAAGCGAGTACTGGCGCGCCCGCGAAGCCCCGGCGGCGATCGGGCTGTTGCCGGGCGCGCTGGGATCGAAAGCCACCATCGTTGAGAGCAGGAGTTCGCTCGTGGTCAAGTTCCTGAGCGTCACCAAGTCAAACCACGCCGCCGTCGTCGCGCCGTTGCCGGTGTTGGCATCGTCCCAACGCAGCGTCACGATCTGCCCCGACTGAAGCGTCGGCGAGTCGACGCGCAGGTTCTGCACTTCCAGGTCTGGGTAGTTTGCCAGAATGCCGGTTAACAACGCCGTCGCAAGATTGTTGGTCTCGCCGGCGCCCGCGGCGTTCAACTCTGTGAAGGCGCCGGCCGTATCGGTTTGTACTTCCAGCCGCAGATTGCCGGTCGCGTTGGGGCCATCTGGCAGCGTCATTGTGACTTGGCGGGTCAGCGATTCTGCTGGGGCCAGATTCACAATTGCCGAACCGGTTGGCGCTGAACGCCCGACAAGGAACGCCGCGGTGTCGAGGTTACGCACTTGGATCGAATCGAACAACGATCCGGAGATTGGCACCGACCCGACGTTCGTGACGGTCCAAACAACCGTGAATGGCTGCCCGGTGATCAGCGTGGTCGGCAAACTCGTGATCGCGACAGCCAGGTCAAGATGGGTGACGACCACCGTGCCGGCTGCGACGGTGAGGTTGTTCCCTTCGTTGTCCCCCTCCGGGACCACAGCGCCGGCATCGGTTACCACCAAGAGCTGATAGTTGCCGTCGGCAACTGTGCCGGGCACGGTAAACGTCCTCTCGACCTCGTACTCGGCGCTGACGGCGAGCGAAGTGTTGCGCGACACCTCGCCCAAAAGCGCGGCGCCGTTGAGCGATCCATCCAGCGAAAGATAGACGCGATCCATCCAGGGAGCCGCGGCGCCGCTGTCGCCGCCGTTGCGCACCGTCCAGCGCACCGTCAGGGTTTGACCAGTGCGAACTGGGGCGGCGCCGGTGACTTGGGTCACACGCAGATCGGCAGGCAGTCCGAGGCGGATCCGAGTTGGCTGAGCCGAGACGCCGGTGTTGTTGAACTCTTCGGTCTCGGTCAGCTGACCGTTCTCATCAGTTCGGACAACCAACCAGCGGTCACCCAGAACATTCGTCGGCAGGGTCACGAGAGCGGAGCGCTGCACCGATGCGTCCGCACCGAGCGTCCCCGTGAACGTGACCGCGCCCAAGAAAGCATCGAGGCTGGCCGCCGCGGTCGTCGACAGATAGATACTTTCACGCCATGTGCCGGTCGCCGGTACACTGCCCTGGTTCGTGAGCGTCCAGGTCACTTCGATCTGGCCGCCCACCACCGCGTCAGCGGGTGCCGCCACGCTGGTCACGATCAGGTCCGGCGCCTCGACAACGAGGGGCACGATGCGGCGGTTGTTATTGTCGCTGCTCTCCAGTTGGTTGCGAAATATATCGGCCTCGAACACTAGGTACTTTTGGCCGGCCCCGGCATTGCCGAGCACGACAACGTCTTGCATGACCGTATAGCTAGCGCCGGCGCTCAGCGGATTGAACGTCGTGGTGCTAACCGTCGCCAGCACGGTGGCGGAAGCAAAGCTGCCGCCGGGATCGCTGGTCAAATAAATGTAGTCGGTGGCGAGCGCAGCCGCTGTGGTATCACCCTGGTTGGTCACGGTGTAGCTGATGTTGATCGTCTGGCCTGAGACCGCGCTCGCCGGCGCCGTGCTTTCGGTCACCACCAGATCGACCGCCTTGATCTGAATCGGCACGGCACGCAGGTTGTTGCCATTCTGCGTTTCGGTCACCTGGTCGGCGGCATCGATAACGAACAAAAGAAAGCGCGCGCCGGCACTGGTGCTCGGCACCGTAAAACTCTGATTGGCGGTGTAGCTGCCGCCGACCGGCAAAGTGAGCGAACCGGTGGAACGGCTGCCGACCAAGGTGTCGGTGAAATCGAACAGTGCATCGTTGGAAATATAAACGCGATCGATCCAGGTGCCGGTCAGCGGCACGTTGCCTTGGTTGCGCACGGTCCAACTTAAATTGATGCTGTCGCCGAGGGTCGCCAGCGCCGGCGCGGTGCTGGCGACGGGCACCAGGTCGACCAGGTTCGAAAGTAAAATCGCCGACGCCCGAACGTTATTGCCCTCGTCGCTCTCGCGGCGCTGGAAGGCGCCATCGGCGACCACCAAAAGATATCGCGCTCCGGTGCTGAAGCCGGTAGGAATGTTAACCGTCTGCGTCGTCGTATAGCTTTCCCCCGGAGCCAGCGCAGCCGGGTGATCGAATTGGCCGACAAATGTGTCGCTTTGATCCGCCGTCGTATTATCGGAAAGTGAGACGCGATCTAACCAGCCGCCCGGCGCGGTAACGCTGCCGCGATTGGTCACCGTCCAGGTGAGCGTGACCTGCCCGCCCAGTGCCGAAGAGCCCGGCGCGATCAGCGCGGTCAGTTCCAGGTCAGGCACCTGAACCGCGATCGGCGCGGCGCGCACGTTGTTGGACTTGTTCACCTCGCCTTGCTGATAGAATTGATTATTGGCTGACCAATCCGTCGCCACCAGCAAAAAGAAATTTCCCGCCGGAGTAGTTCCAGCAAGAGTGACGTTCTGAGTTAAGGAGTAGTTTGCTCCCGCCGCCAGCGAGCCGAAGTGAGTGAAGGAACCGAGTTGCTGATCGTTAGCATCGAGAAATTCATCGCGCGAGAAATAAATCACATCCGGCCAACTGGACGCCCCGGCGACGCCAGGTCCCAAATTGGTCACGGTGTAATTCACCGCCACCACCGCGCCGGCGACGACTGTGGTCGCGGCGCTGAGCGCGCTGACCGTCAGGTCCGCCAGCACCACCGTCACTGGTGTGGCCCGAACATTGTTGGTCTCGTTGGTCTCCGGCACGACGGCACTGCCAAAGGGCAAGAAGTTAAAATCCGCGACCACCAGCAAAAAGTATTCGCCCGCCGCTAGCGTGCTGCGCAGCGTGGCGCCAATCTGTCTTTGATAACTGGCCCCAGCCGCTGCCGGACCGGAGTTCACGGCGGTGAGAAAAATATCGCCAGCGTCAAGAATTGCGTCGCTAGAAATAAACAGACCGTCCTGCCAAGACGCTGCGGGGATTATGCCGACGTTGCGTCCGGTGTAAGTTACCGTGATGTTCTCCCCGGCGCTGGCGACCGCCGGACCCGTGGCCGCCGTGATGGTCAAGTCGACATCGAGGCCAGTGATGGTGAATGGCACAGCCCGAACGTTATTGCTCTCGCTAGTCTCTGCCCGGTTGTTTAAGTAATCCGCCGCAAAGAGCAGAAAACCGTTGCCGACAAAGCCGCCATTGAGAACCAAATCTTGAGCGTGACGATAACTCACTCCTGGCGCGAGCGGCGCGTGAGTTCCCACCGTCCGGTTGACGATGCGCAGGTCGTCGACGCTCAGGATATTGTCCGCGGAAAGATAGACTGCGTCGGACCAACTCACCGGCGCAGCCGCCTCGCCTTGGTTGGTAACGGTCCACTCGAGGTGAACGTTCTGCCCCTGCGCCGCACTCACCGGCGCGCTCGCCGCCGTCACTTCCAGGTCGACTCCCGCTCCCTGGATCGTGAAGGGCAGCGCTAGACTGTTGTTGGCGGTATTGAGCTCGGCGAGATTGGCCGAACCGAAACCGGACGAGACTGCGGTGCTGGCGACAAATATCAACAAATAGCCCGAGCCGCCCGGAAGCGTCGGCGGCAAATTGACCGTCAGCGTGCCGCTGTAACTGCCGCCGGCGGCCAGCGGTGCGCTACGTGCGAAACTACCTAGCAGCAAGTCATCGCCGCTGAACTGGGTATCGCGCGAGAAATAGACCTGGTCTTGCCAGCCGGCGAGATTATTGAAAGCCACTCCAGCGGCAAGAAAATCGCTCGGGTTGTTGACGTCCCAGGTTACGGTGAGCGGCACACCGATACTGCCGGTCGCGGGCGCGGCGCCATTGCTCGCCACCAGATCCGGCAGGCCGATGGTGATCTGCAACGCCGCCAGGTTGTCGCTCTCGTTGGATTCACCTTGCACGCCAGTGGAGTCGCTGACGATGAGCAGGTAGTACTGCCCAGGTGCGCCAAGCGCAACGAACGGATTGACAGTCACCTGGTAGTTGGCGCCCGGCGCCAGGCTGGCGCCACGCGCCTGAGAAACCAGCAATTGCGCCTGCGGGTTGAGCATGGGCACAGTGGAAATATAGAGGGCATCCGTCCACAGCGCATTAGCGGCGGCGCTGCCGTCGTTGCGCACGGTCCAACTCACAGCGATTCTGTCGTAACGTGCTGCCGCACTGGCTGGTGCCGTCGGAGTCACAATCGTCAGATTAGCAAACGAGAGCGACAGCGGCAGCGCCCGCACGTTGTTGCTTTCGTCGGTCTCAGGCTGCTGTCCATCGCGATCGGTGACAACCAGGAGATACTGGCCGCTGATCGAGAGAGGCAAGGTAACGGTCGTCTCGGTGGTGAGGCTCGCGCCGGCGGCGAGCGGGTCCGCCGAGCTGCGCGGCATAATGGCGACAAACGCATCGTTGCCATCGAAGACGGCGTCATTGGACAGGTACAGGTAATCGGTCCAGAAGGCCGTGGCTGCTGTCGCGCCATGGTTGGTCACGGTGTAGCGCACCTGTATCGGCGCGCCCAAAGCCGGCGCCGCCGTCAGCACCGCCGCCGCGGTCACTTCCAAATCCACCGTGCCGACGGCCATCGCCATGGCGAAGACGTTGTTGCCCTCGTCACTTTCAGCCACCAGCTTCGTATCATCGGTGACCACCAGCAGGTAGTACGACCCCGCGGCGGTGTTGGCCGGCAGATTCAGGCTCTGACTCCGTGTGAGTGTAGCGCCTTGAGAGAAGAAGAAATTGCTTGGGCTCAACTGTTGCGCGAGCAAAACGTCGCCGCTGTCGAACACCTGATCGGTGGAAAGATAAAACCCGTCGCTCCACTGCACGGAAGGGGAATTTGCTCCTTGGTTGCGCACCGTCCACGACACCGTAGCCGTTCCGCCTGGAACGAGTAACGGCGGTCCGGTCGCCGTCGTAATCGTCAGGTCCACGGGCGTGTATATGAACAACGGTCGCGCCACGACGTTGTTGTTCTCAATCGCCTCGGCCACCGATCGGTTGCGATCCGCTTCGACGAGCAGATACCCTTCACCGGTAAAACTAAACAAGGAGATATTCGTGCTTCTACTGTAATCGGCTCCGGGCGCCAAGCTGGCGGGTCCGGCCAAGCTACCGAGGGATATGGCGGTGCTGTCCCAGAACGGCTTGCGCGAGAGCCAGAGGAAATCGTTCCAAGAGCCGCTAATCGCCGCGCTCCCCTGGTTCGTCACGGTAAAGGACACCGGCACCGACGTGCCGCTCTGGCCAATGGCAGGACTGATAACAACGCTCACGATCAGGTCGCCGCCCGGACCTATCGCGGAGAAAGGTATAGCCAGGATGTTATTGGTCTCGTTGCCTTCGCCTTGTTGTCCGGAACGGTCGGCGATGAAGAGTAGGAATCCATTGCGCATCCGGGTGTTGTTGGAAATCGTCAACGTGCGCGTGACCGAATAGCTAACACCCACCGCCAAAGGCCCGCTGGTCGTGCGGGAACCTGAGGTCGCGAAATTGTCGATGCCGGAATCGAACAAGGCGTCCTCGGAAAAATACACTTCGTCGGTCCAAAATCCGACGGCTGCATCGCCGCTCTGATTGGCCACGGTCCAGCTCACCGAGATGGTGGCGCCAACCACGCCGCTGGCCGGGGCTGTGGCGCTGGTGACCACTAAGTCAGGACCAGAAGTGCTAAAGGCGACGGCACGGACGTTGTTGGCGTTGTCGCTCTCGCCCTGTTGCAGACTGCGATCGGTGTAGACGAGGAGGTAACCGTTCCGCACGGCGAGGTTGACGGGGATGGTGACGCTGCGTGTGACCGTGTAGCTGCCGCCTGCGGCGACCGGTGCAAGAGAACTGTGGTTAACATTAAGCGCAAAGGTGTCGCCTGTGTCGAAGACGGCGTCCGCGGAGAAATAGATATAATCGTCCCAGCTCGCGGTCGCGGCACCGGCTCCCTGGTTGGTAACCGTCCATGTTACGTCAATGGCGCTGCCGACATTACCCCCTGTGGGCGCGCTGACGTTGCTGACCACAAGATCCGAGCCAACGATGATGATGGGAATAGCGCGCTCGTTGTTGGCCTGATTGGCCTCGAAGCTCGGAGAATTAAACGTGAGAGTGCGCACAACCAGGTAGAACGCGCCCGGCACGGCATCGCTGGGGATGACGACATTCTGGTTGAGCGTGTCGCTTTGTCCCGGCTGCAACGCACCGGCGGGGACATGTGAGAAACTGCTGACGAACCGCGACGTCCCGGTTATCGTGGGAGTGTCGGAGAGGACCACCTGATCGGTCCAACTCGTCGGCCCGACCGCGTCCCCCTGATTCGTCACGGTCCAGCTCAATGAAATCGTCTGCGAAAGGCTCGCGCTGGGCGGTGCGGACAGCGCCGACACGATCAGGTCCGTCGCAGTGACCGTGATCGGCACCACGGAAAGGTTGTTATTCTCGTTGGTCTCGGCCTGTTGCGTGAAGCGATCAGTGAAAAACAGCAGAAAGAGCCCACCGCTCTTGGTCCCCGAGAGCGTGACATTCACCGTCTCGGTATAGCTGGCGCCGACCGCCAGCGGCGCTCGGCTGAATTGTGATATTTCCCGTAACGACACGGCGGTATTATCAAAGGTCTGCTTGTCCGACAGATAGACACCATCGACCCACGACGATGGCACCGGGACAGTGCCGTCGTTGCGGACAGTGTATGAAACTTGGATTTGGCGGCCGAGAGCACCCGTGGCCGCTCCGACAAGCGATGCCGCGCTTAGATTCAAATCCGGGCCGGCAAGGGTGATGGCTCGCGCCAGGATGTTGTTGGCCTCGTTGCTTTCCGGCTGCTGATTATCCACGTCGGCGACTAAAAACAAAAATAAGGGGCCCGACAGGTCGTTAGGCAGAACAATATTACTCGTCCCGAAGCCGTAAGTGCTGCCTACGGCAAGCCCACCGAAAATGGTTGTCGTTCCGGAGTGGAGCAGCCGAGCCGAGGCGTCCAAGGTAGGCGAGCTGCTGATGTAAATGGCGTCGCGCCAACTGGTTGTTCGCGCCGCATCGGCGCCAATATTCTGGGCGGTGAAAGAGATGCTGACGGTCTGGCCTGGAACCGCGCTGGTAGGCGCGTTCGCAGAGATCACAGTCAGATCCGCTGCGGAGGGACTGATGGTCAGCGACACGGCCCGTGTGTTGTTGACTTCGTTGGTCTCCGGAACGGCGTTGCCGGAGTCTGTGACCAACAGCAGGAACCGGCTACCAGTGCCGAAGGTCGGGACGGTAAATGACAGGTTGCTGCTGTAGCTGGCTCCGGTTCCCAGCGAACTAGAGCGCTCTACTGAAGCAGCAAATGTATCGCCAACATCCAGCACTGCGTCATTAGACAGGTATGCCGTCTCCTTCCAGGTAACGAGGTCCAAGCTGGTCGATCCCGCGAAGGCGTCGGCTCCGCCCTGATTGCTGATCGTGAACGGGATGGAGACCTGCTGGCCGAGTCGGATGGACGCCGGCGGCGTGAAGCCGTTCACGATCAGATCGGGCCCAGCCGTGAGACTTATGGCTAACGACAGGACGTTGTTGCTTTCGTTTCCCTCGACTAGCTGGCCCTGATGGTCCGCGACCGCGAGTATAAAGTAAGTACCGGTCGCCACAGTGCCTGGCATCTGCACGCTGCTTTGAATGGAATACTGCTCACCCACGGCCAGTCCGGACGCATTCGCCTGTGCCTGCGCGAAAATCAAGATGTCGGCGGCATCGAAGATTGAATTGGTCGAAAAATAGAGCGCGTCGCTCCAGGAACCGAGCGCCGTCGCGGTGCCTTGATTGGCAACCGTAAAAGTCACCTGGACCTGATTAATGATCATCGCGGAGGCGGGCGCCTGCAGTGCGGTGACGCGCAGATCGGGCGCCGCGGTCATCGTCACCGGCGCCGCGAAGAAATTATTTGTTGTATCGCTTTCGGCTTGGCCGTTGTTGGCGTTGGCGACGAACAACAGAAACGCCGGCCCTGCCGCGAAAGTCGCGGGAATGTTGACGATGGCGGAAGTGACGTAGTTCTCGCCTGAGCCAAGCGGCAGAGAATTGAAAGGATTGGCCAGCAAGATATCCCCAGCATCGAGCGTGGCGTCCGCGGAAAGATAAATGGCATCGCGCCAGGAACTGCTAGCCGGACCTTGTCCAGCGTTGCTGACCGTGAAACTGATCGTCGGGGAGGCGCCCAGACCCTGCACCGTGGGAGGAGAACTGGTAATGGTCAGGTCCGGCGGCGGCACTGTTATTGCTAGCGCGGCGGAAACATTATTGCCCTCGTTCGTTTCTCCCTGATGTTCAAATACATCCGTACGAACGAACAAGTAGAAGTCCCCTGGCTGCTGCTGCCCAAGGGGGACGCTCTGGTTAACCGAGTAACTGCTCCCCGGAGCGAGAGTGTTCGGCCGCTGGACAAAGCTCAAGCGTCGGTCCCCGATGTCCCAGGTTTGGTCGGTGGACAGGTAGAACGCTTCGTACCAAAAGGCGGAAGCATTGGCGGCGCCGCTGTTGGTGACGGTATAGGAAACTAAAAACTCGGTATCCTGCACTACGGCAACCGGCACCGACGCCGATACCGTCAGGTCCGGCCCGGCCACGATGATCGGTGTGGCACGAACATTATTCGTTTCGTCTTTCTCGATCTGATAGCGGTAGGCGTCGGTCACGACCAGGAGATAACGGTTCCCCGGAAGAATGTAGTCGTATAGAGTTACTTGAGTGGTCACGGTGTAGCTGGCGCCGTCGGCAAGCGGTGTTCGGTCACGCTGCCAAACATCCATCAGGTACTCGTCGTTGTTGTCGAATACCGCGTCCCCGGAAAGGTAAACCGTGTCATACCAGTCGGCCGCCGCAGCCTCAGTACCCTCGTTTCTCACGGTCCAGGAAATGGCGATCGACTGCCCCAGTGCGGCCGAGGCGGGCGCCGTCAACTCCGTTACGACCAGGTCGATGTCCGGCGCGGTGATCGTGACCGGCACCGCCCTGACATTGTTGCTCTCGTTGGTTTCTGTTTGTTGCTGGTTACCATCGGCGACAAACAGGAAATAGCGAGCCCCCGGCGTCAAAGAGGTGGGCAGGCTGATGTTTTGGGTTACCGTGTATTCCGCCCCACCGCCGAGGGGAGTCTGGTTGCTCGCCCCAACGGATGTCACGTACCTATCTTCGTCATCCAGGACGGTGTCGTTGGAAATGAAGATATAGTCATACCAATCGGCCGCCGCGGTCTCGGGGCCGTCGTTTTTCACGGTCCACGAGACGTTAACCGAACTGCCGATTCTCGCCGAGTCCGGCGTCGAGGACGCCGTGACGGTCAAGTCGACACCGCTAAGTAAAACTGTTACGCCCTGTATCGTGCCGCCGGCGAGAGTTATGTTCTTCGAGATTTGGAGAGATGTATTGATGACCAAGGTGCCGCCGCTGAGCGTGACCTCAGCATCGATTTCCGAGTCACTACCCAGAGTCAGCGAACCGCCCGATACGATGAGAGCCTCGGTGCTCAGCAGGCTGCGAGCAACTTGAGCGCCGGCACGAACTGTGACGGTAAGATTTTCGCTAACGACATCAATTAAGACATCGTCCGTGGCGGTCGGAACGCGCGATACACCACTGGCGTCTTGCCAGTTACTGGCATCATCCCAGAAACCGTCGGTTTCCGAAATCCAAAAAATAGTAGGAGTGATCGTTAACGCTTCACTCAGTGGCGGACCATTTGCGACCTTCAGTGTCTCAATTAGTTGATCGACGATTATCGTCTGTCCGTCGAATTGTGTTTCTGGGAATTCGCTCGCGTCAGTTGCGGGCAGGCGCCTTATTCCTGGCCGTATCCCAGACTGCATAAACGCAGTCGCTGCCTCGCTGCCGTCACTGTGGCCCAATCCCAGATAGTGACCTAACTCGTGGGTTAAAACGGTGAGAAGGTCCATGCGCCCTTCGGCTGCGCTCCCGTGGCCCGCTTGAAGTTCTGTGCCTTGTTGAACGAATTCTGAATTGTCAGCTGGACTATTGTCGATATACCAGTCAAAGCCATTGGCCTTCGGATCGATCTTGATTCCTTCATCGCTGCTTTCGGCAAGGGTCCAGCCGGCGAGATCGACGATCTTTATTTCAACTTGCCGCGCACGATCCAATTGCTCGGGACTGAATCCGAGATTGCTCAACTGATCAACGGCTTGATTAACTAACGGCTTTACGGCTGTAGTGGCTAAGGTTTCGGGTGTCAGATTTCGGGTATCCTCCGCACTCCCATCACTCGTCGTCTCATTCCATCCATCGAAGCTAACTGTGATATTAGAATCGGCCGGCAACTGCTGGACGATCGCAGGCGCGATGAGATTGGACTGGTCTTGAATAAGTGTGATCGCGGCGGCTTCCGGAACGAGATCGGCACTGAGCAGAATTCTTGGTTCAAGTTGCTCGACGCGAAAGCGCGAGGCGCGGCTTTGCCCTGACCGAGTCTTTGCTCTCGACTCGTTTCTTTGCCGCAACTTGCAAACAGCGGCGCTTATAAAGCTCAACACACCCATCGTTTGTATGAAATCCTAAGTGCAGAATGCACCCACTCGTGAATGGCTGCATCGTGCGGCGAGAAGCTACGAGCTTGCTCCCGCTTTAGTAAAGACAAATCAAACTGTCAAGCCAATTCGTTCTAAAAACTTCCTCCACGCTCCCTGGAGTGCCAAAGAATTCCCGAACTTTAAACCTGCTTTTCGACCGAGCAAGAGTCGTTATGTGCGTTTACCGCTTTCTGTGTGATGCCGGGCTTGGGTAAATCCGCGACTCAGCCGCCGGATATCTTTTGCCGTAATCCAGCCGTCGCCGTCCAGATCGAACGGATCGTTCAGTACGCTGCTAGGCGTATGGAGCGCGGTCAACAGTCCATGCATATCTTGGGTATCCACGTATCCATCTCCGTTCAGATCGCCGAAACTCGGAACGGTAATCACTACGCTGTCGACGCGCGGGCGCCTGCCGTCACTCACCACCAGATCGAAACTGTAACGCCCGGCTTCCGTAGGCGTGAAAATCGGCGCCACCGTATCACTCTTAATCAACGCAAGCGGCGACCCGCCAGTCTGTTGCCAGCTGTAGCTCAAAGGATCGTTTTCCGGATCGGAGCTCGCGCTGCCGTCGAGCTGCACATCACTCCCCAAACGCGCTGCCAGGCCTGATCCCGCGTTGGCCATTCGGAGATCGTCTATCGGCGCGTCGATCTTTTCAATCGCGGTTAATGGAGTCACGCTTTGAGAGACAACCGCTGAATTGGTATCAATCGTCGGCGCATCGATTTTTTCGGCAGATTCAGAAAGGCTTGCTGCGGATGCCACGATCGTAATCCGCCCATCGGTTGCATCCACACCCACTTTAGGGTCGACTGTCAGTACGAGCTGGCCTTCGTTGAGACTCAAACTCTGCAGATCGATTGCAATTGCTCCGGCAACGGCGTCGGAACGGATCTGGAAGTCGATCTCCAGTAAACTGCCTGCGCCCGCAGTCAATGCCGGTTGGGTAAGCAACGATATATAAATCGTTCCCACTGCATCATCGACGTTGACCAGCAAGTCGCCGCCATCGGTTAACGACGCGGTGCGAATTCCGCTCGCTGCGACGTCCAACAATGTCGTATCGTAGCTGATCTTCAGAACCACCGACTCGAGCAGATCGGCATTGTCGATCATCACCGGCACGGTGACCGTGCTCCCAGGTGTAGCCGTGATATCAGTCGGCATATTGACCAGCGGATCAGCCACTGGAGTGGGAACGATAATTCCCGGCAGCAGCGGAATCGTCGGCTGGTCTATGCCGACGACTTCCTGGAGGATTCTTGTCGCGTCGAGCGCGCTGATCACGCCGTTGCCGGTGATGTCGCCAATCACTACTGGATCGAGGAGCGGGAAGAGTGCGAAGCCAGAATCCAACCCTGCGGCGACGCGCAGGATGCGCTGCCCGTCGAGCGCGCTGTAGGTCCCGGTGCCCGTGGCGTCGCCAAGATATGCGATTAAATGAATCGCGTCGTCGCCCACCGCCGTAAGCTCATTCACTTTGACATCAGTGAAGTGCAGCACGTGCTTGGCGCGGTAGGGTGCGGTGGCCGGCACTATCGCTTGAATCGAAACCAAGTCCTGAGGGCCGGCACTGAGCGCAGTGGGCAGGGCAATGTGCAATCGCACTACGCCCGGAACGGTGAGATTGGGCTGAACCAGCGCTCCGCTGGGCAGCGTGGCGCTGGGTATAATGCCGGTAATCGTCAGCAAGCTCGGATCGTACGTCAAAACGAGATCGACGGAATTGACGCCAACCCCGTCGCTGATACGAATCGGAATCCCCGCTCCGCTGGCCGGTACACTCACCGCTTGCCCTGGCCCCCGGGCGAAATCGGGCAAGCTGATCGTCGGCAATCCGTTGGGCGCGATGGTGAAGGAGGCGATATAGGAATCGCTGGTCGTCTGATTGCCCTTAAATAAACTGCCGTCGAGAGCGCGCAGGCCGTTGATGCCGCTGTTGAGCGTTAACGTATAAGTATCCGGCAGCAACGGGCCGCCAGTCTTGATAAAGCTAAACTGCTGGCCATTGGGGTCGAGCACCAGGGAGCCGACCACAGGCCCAACCGCTGCGCCAACCAGCGTGACATCGGCTGGGCCTAGGCTACCCGTCGCCGTGTCAAAGAGATTGAGTCCGGTGAGATTGAGCGGCCGCGTCAAGTCGACAACAAATCCGCTAGATGTCGCTTGCAGATGCTGAACCGCGAGAATAACCGCGCCTGGAGTGACCGCCTGAACAGTGAGGCTATCGCTCGTTGAACCGCCGTTGTCGTCGCTCAGCTCCACCGTTACCACAAAGGCGCCGGCCTGGGTGTAAACATGATCAAGCGTTAGACTGCGCGAAATCAGCGTTGTATTTACCACCGGCGTGTTGTCGCCGTAATTGATCAGCGCCGTCCAACTGTCTTGGCCAGGATCGGTAAAGCTCAGGGTGCGCAGGAATCGTGCGCCAATGTCTACCGTCGCATCGGCGCCGAGATTAATGGCCGGGGCAACGTTTTCCACGTCGATGTTAAAAACTTCGCTGTCGCTGCCGCCGAAGGCGTCACTGATCGTCACGGTGGCCGTGTGCGGCGAGTTATCGGTGAAAATGCTCTCCAGCGTGAATGTCTTGTCGTTGAGTGTGAGCGGCAGTAGCGGCCCGTTGTCGTAGCGCACCGTAGCCGTCCATGAATCTTCTGACCCGCTGAGATCGGTAAAGTTTCCCACCGCTGTAAAGCGCGCACCTTCGGTTACGGTGGTTGGCGTGGAGGCCACAATCACCGGGGCGAGATTGGCGACGATGACAAAACGCGTGTCGGTGGCGGTCCCGCCGTCGTCATCGGTGGCAGTGCTAACAACGGTGTAGCTACCCGGCAGGTTGTAGAGATGATTTCCAGTGAACGCTTTAGCAGGGCTTAGCGTAAGCAACTGCGGCGCACTGCCGTCGCCCCAAATGACACTGACAACATGGCTGTCGAGCGTGCCGGCATCGCTGACAACGCCGTTTAATATGAGACTTGCGCCTTCGGTCAATGTCGCGCTCGACACCGTGAATCCGACAAATGCCGGAGCAACGTTGTTGACCGTTACGTTAGTCGTCAGTTGCGCGCTGGTAGCCGACTCATCGACCACCGTGACTGTGATTGTATAAGCGTCGCTCGCCGTGCCCGTGGGATTGTCGTCGAGGTACTGATGCGTGGCGCTGAAGTCCGTGCTGCCGGCCGGCCGGGCAATGCTCTCGATGGCGCTGCCGTCGCCCCAATTAATTGAAACTGTAAACGCATCCTGAATGCCGGGATCGCCGAAGCTTCCGCTCAGAGTGAGAATATCGTTTTCGTTCAGCGCTGCGGCGCTGCGTAATAGGCCGGAGAGTACTGGCGCGACATTTTGGACAGTGAGGCTCAGCGTCCCGGCACTGAGATGAGTGCCGTCTTCGTCGATCAGATCGACGCTGATCGTGCGCGCCGCGGTGCCGTTAACATAAGTGTGCGTGAGCGTGCGATTCAACGCGGTGAGCTGCGCTGGCGTCAACAGTTCGATGGCGCTGCCGTCGCCCCAATTGACGCGGTATTGCGTGATCGTATCACTACCGGGATCGGCGACCGCGCCAAGAATTAGGGTGTAGAGACTGCCTTCATTGATCAATGACGCGCCGGTCAATGCTACCGATGGCAATGCGTTAGAGACGGTGATGAGCGCGCTATCGACGGCGCCAGCACCATCGTCGTCGGTGACTGTCAGCGTCACGGTGTACGTGCCATTGTCGTTGGGCGTGAAGCTGAAAGACGAGGCGGTGCCAACCGGTATCACCTGGCCATTGCTTGCCACCACGCTCCACAAGTAAGTATGCGTATCGCTCGCGCCGGGATCGGTGATCGTCGCCGTAAGGGTGACCGGTGTCCCCTCCGCAACAGTCTGATCAGCGCCGGTGTCAGCTGTGGGGACGAGATTATTCGATGTGACTTGGAAGCTATCACTCGCGCTGCCGCCGTCGTCGTCACTGATCGTGACGACCACGATAAACACACCGCTGTCGGTGTAAGTGTGATTGAGCGCGATGGCTTTATCGGTGAGTTCCGAACTTGGAATGGTAACGACGCCGGAGCCATCTCCATAGTCCACCGTCGCCGTCCAAACATCCGCGCCCGGATCGTTGAACGTCAGGGCGTTGCGAACTAGCGTATCCCCTTCTTCAAGCGCCGTGTCGGAGCCGGCCTCAAATGTGGGCGCGACGTTGGTAACGAAGACGTAAACGGTGTCGACGTATTGTCGATTGCCGTCGTCCAGATCGGTGACAGTGAACGTGACCGTATAGCGGCCGTCGTCGTTGGGCGTGAAATTGAAACTAGACGCCGTCCCGCTGGGAATCACTTGGCCGTTGTCCGCCGTCACTTGCCACAGCAAGCCAAAGTTGCTGCCGTTGGCCGGATTGGGATCAGTGACCGTGCCGGTCAATGCGACTAAGCTCGCTTCGTTGACCTGACGATCGAGACCGGCGTCTGCCACGCGCAGATCGCCGAAATCCCGCCGCGCAGCGCCCTGCCCCGCGGGCAAGAAGACGGTGTGAGCGCCGGATTGACGCCGCAAGGTATAGCGCCACAACTCGTCCCCTTGAGCGGCGCCGGTAGCACGGAGGAACAGCGATCCGTCGAAGATGATCGGCGAGATGGGAGATGACGAAGCAGTTCCGCTATTGATATCGGCAGCTAGACTCACTGTTGTGCCGCCATATTTCCAAAGCTCGGTGCCGAAGGTGCCCGTGGTGGCGGCATCGGTGGCGGCGAAATAGAGCGTGTTGTCGAAGACGATCAAGCTTCCTGGATTGGACGAACCCGTTCCGGGGTTGATGTCAGTGATACGGTTGACCGTCGCGCCATCGTACCGCCAGAGCTCCCGGCCAAACGTGCCCGCCGTTGCGGCGTCACTCGCGCTGAAGTAGAGCGAGTTGCCAAACGGGGTAAGAAAGATCGGGAACGATGAGCCGGAACCAGGGTTAATGTCCGTGATACGTGTCAGCACCGGATTGGTGTACCGATAAAGCTCGGTGCCGAAGATTGGATCGAATGCCGTGAAAAACAGGGACGTACCGAGGGCGGTGAGATTAGCCGGCGACGAAGATCCAACGCCGGGGTTAATGTCCGCAACCACCGAAACGCTTGACTCGTTATACCTGTAGAGTTCCCGACCGGACGTTACCTGCGCGGTGAAATAGAGGAAGCCTCCGAAAGGGAATAGGTTGGCCGGCGATGACGAGCCTGACCCTAAATTAATGTCTATGAGCGTAAGCATGCTCCCATCGTAACGCCAAAGCTCTCGCCCATTTGTGCCAGCGTCTTCAGCGCCAAAGTAGAGCGCATCTTTGTACATGGCAAAGGAGGCTGGTGACGACGAGCCAGCATTCGGGTTCATGTCTGTGATTCGGGTAACAGTCGTCCCGTCATAGCGCCAAAGCTCATTGCCGAACGTCGTGCTGAACGCAACGAAGTAAAGAGCATTGCGAAAGATAGTTAGGTTGTTCGGTGACGAAGATGCCGTGCCGGGGTTAATGTCCGTGATCCGTGTAACTGAGGTGCCGTCGTAGCGCCAAAGTTCGGTGCCGAACGCGCCTCCAGTGCTGCCATCAGACGCGCTGAAATAGAGCGCATTGTTAAAAACTGTAAAGCCGACAGGCCCCGAATTTCCCGCACCAGGGTTGATGTCGGTGATGCGGCTCGCGGTCTTACCATCGTAGCGCCACAGCTCGATGCCCGCGCCGTCACCGCCATTGGCGCTGAAATAGAGGTGGTTGTTGAAGTTGATGAATCCGGTTGGGGCTGAACTCGCCGCCCCTGGATTGATATCGACCGCGCTTACCGACGCTTGGCTGAGATCGTAGGTTTGGATGGAATTTGCCGGCACCCGTTCGGCAACCGTATATGTCCCCGGCTCCAGTCCGCTGAACGCATAGTTCCCGTTGGCGTCGGTAAGAGCGATGGGCTCTCCCTGCACCGACACAGACACCCGCACGCCCCCCACGCTCCGATACAGTCGTCCCTGGGCATCGAAGAGTATGTCTACCGATGAGAACTGCGCAAGACCGGTGGGCGCGACGCCGAGCAGTAGCCCGCTGAGGCGGCTAAAGCGCGCCACACCGCCCAGATCGCTTACGACGTTGAGATTCCCCGTTGGGTCAAAAGCAATCCGCGGATTGGCACCGATCGCCGCTGCTCCGGGCGCGATAAACACCGCACCCGTCTGGCCAGGCGCAGGCAGCGCCGCCCCGGTGACTCCATTGATCCGCACGATGCTGCGCAGCGCCAGGTCGGCCAAGTAGATACTACCGTCGGGATCAATGGCGATATCGGAAGGCTCATTGAAAACATTGGCAACCCTATCCACGACGAAGTTACTGAGCAGACTCCGGCTCAAAGTGTCGAAGCGCAGAATCCGAATCTGAGCGGCGGACGGATTGAAATCAACAATATGGAGAACATTCCCGCCGGGTCCCGCGGCCATCATGCCCCGGTCGGAGAACAGTATTCCGCTACCGTCCGACCAAGTCGTGGTAATGAAAGCGCCGGTCTGGCCGTCATAGATCCGGATGTTGCGGTCGAAGCTCGATGCAACATAGAGCGCCCCGTCAGCACCGAAGGCAATCGACCTTGGACTGCGCGCCTCTTGCACCCCGGAAGGCGTGAACGACACGAACGCGCCAATTGCCGGATCGTATCGATGAATACGGTCGTTGAGAAAGTCGGCGTCGCTGATATACAGGCGACCCTGGGCGTCAAAGGCGAGATACCCCGAAGAGCTGCTGCCGATCAGACTCCCGCCTGAGAGCTGATCGACAGCAAACCACGGCGTGGTCGCCGTCGCCGCCGCCGGTCGATCGAGCGTGCCGTTGCCATTGATGTCGAGGAAAATTTCGACGCCGTCGATTGGACCCTCATTGGCGTCTCGCACACCGTCGCGATCGAGATCGTTCCACTTCGCGCCGCTAACCAACGCGAGCCCAACGCTCAAATCGAAGGTTTGCTCCGCGCTCCGACCGTGACCATCGCCGGGCCCGTACGGACCATCCCGCGCGCTCACGGTGATCCGTGCAATGCCGACGAACTTCGCGGCGGGCGTAATGGTGAGCCGGTTGCCGCTGATGCTGGTTGCGACGTCAGGATTGTCACTGAACGCGGCAAACGACACCAAATCGCCAGCGTTCGCATCCGTGGCCGAGAGCAACAGCGTCAGACTGCCGCCTTGAGGAATCGCCTGCGGTCCGAGCACCGAAGTCCATTGCGGTGTCGCCGTATTGGGATCGAAGCTGAAGACGAAGGTCGGGTCGGCGACGTCTCGCGTCACCAGCAGCGGCGCGAAAATATCCTGGGAGTTGGCATTCAGCGGGTTACCCTTAACATTGAGCAATTGGAGATCTGGCAAAACCGCGATCGGCAGTCCCGTGGCTGCATCGATTCGCACGAGCCGAATTGCGTCTGCTGCAACAATTCCGTCGGCGTTGTTCCTGAGCTCGACGCGAAACACCGTGCCGTCCGTGCTAAATACACCGAGGCTTTCCCACGGCCGCCCACCGACCACCGCTCCATTCGGCGCGAATTTCTGATTGACCAGTCTCGTCGACGACTGTTCCGTTATCGTGCCATTGGGTTGCATTGCCTGAATGACCACTGTGTACGGTGCGTCGCTAGCACGGCTCTCATTTGCCGGCCATGTGGCAAACACCTGATAGGTGCCAGGCACCAAATCGGTGAATTCCCATGTGGCAACCACGGTAGCCACGCCACTTACAGCTGCGTGGAACCTGTAGTCCTGTCCAAAAGTATCGGCCACCGGTCCGATGCTGGCTTCCCACCCGCCGTCCAGTCCGAGCACCCGCTCCGAGTAGCCACGATCGCCATCGTCAAGAACGTATTGCCCCGCAAACGGCCCGATATCGGCAATGTCGTTGCCGTCCAAAAAGGCCAACCGCAATTTCTCGAGACCAGCGAGTGGTGCGAAGTCCTCGATCTGGTTGTTCGAAAGGCTCAAGAACCGAAGTTCTGTTAAGCCAGCAAGAGGCGCGGTGTCGACCAGTCGTAATCCTTGGTATACGTACACGGCGCCCGCCGCCGCGGCGCCGGTGTTATCGAGGATCGATCCTGACACTGCCATGCCCCCCGCCAGAGCGACCAGCGGATTGCCCGCAGACGTCATCGGTTTTTCCAGAATGCGAACCAATCGCCCCGTGGGTCCATCGAAAAGGTAAGCGGCCTCGGCAACCTGGACGGCGGAGTTATCCACTATGACGCCAACCAGGACCGCGTCGCCCGCGAGAGCGAGCGCAAAGCCGAACCCATCGTTCACCGCGGGTGTCGGATTGTCGACGGTTTGCAACAGCGCGGCTCCCAGCCGGGTATCGTACAGGTAAGCCGCTCCCGTTCTGACGCCATTGACTGTTTGCGCGGGCGCGCCGACCACAGCCCGTCGACCCGACAAAGCCACCGAGGATCCAAAGTTGGCCCCCAGGAACGGTGAAGGATTCAATATCGGCGTCGGCGTGCCTTCAGCCACGAGATCAAAAAGGTAGGCAGCGCCGGCGTTGGCGAACCCGGCATCGTCGAACGGCGCACCGACGAGAGCCTGGGTTGCGGAGATCGCCACGGAAGATCCGAAGCTGTCGCCCGCGGCTGGCGTGGCTTTTTTCAAGGTGGCGAGCAACGATCCGGAGCGGGCATCAAACAGGTAAGCGGCGCCCCCTGGCACCGGGACGCCGGGCCGATCATGATTGGGCGCACCCACCAGCAGATGGTCGCCGGCCAAGGCGAGCGATCGTCCGAAATTATCTTCGAGCACACGAGTGGGTTCCAACAGAGTTCTCAGCAGCGCACCGGTTCTGAGGTCAAAGATGTAAACCGCGCCTGCATCCGCTGCCCCTGGTTCATCATGGAACGGAGCTCCCACGGCGATGAACTCATTGGATATCGCCACCGAATAACCGAAGTTATCGCCGATTGCGGGGAAGGGATTGTTCAACGTGCGCAACAACTGGCCGCTGGTTAAATCGAACAGATAGGCGGCTCCGGCGTTGTTCGCTCCAGTGTCGTCGAGCACGGCGCCGACCACGGCGAAGTTGCCGAACGCCGCCACGGAGAAACCAAAAAAGTCGGTAGCGGCCGGTGTCGGGTTTGAAATCTGACGGAGCAACGTGCTGTTCAAGGCGCCGCTCGAAAACAACGGCTGCAGCGCCGGCCGCCCGTCGATCGACAACCCCTTTAGCCGCTCGAACTCTGCTAACCGATCGATACTGGCAACTTGTGTGAAATCTAAGGCCAGATATTCGAGCCATCCAAGGCCGACTGATGTCCCGACGGCCTCGCCATCCTGGATCAGATGCGGCGTCAGCGGCGCGAGGTCGATCAATTCATTCCCGGACAAGCTGAGCAGGCGCAGGTTGGTCGCGAATTCGAGGCCGCTCACGTCAATGATACCGAGCCCGTTTAGATCGAGCCGGCTGAGTTGGGCCATCTGGCTGGCGCGGATCGGCTCCTGAGCGATGAAGCTGCCGTTGTATTTCGTGGTCACCGGCTGCCCGAGCGCGCGCGCCACCGCGATGCGCAGTGCATCATCGTGGAAGTAAGCCGCGACGACTGGATCCAGTGGGCGAAGCTCGCGCTGACTCGTCGCCGCATCTTCGCCGATGACCGGGTTGACAAGAAACTCCCCGTTCTCACGGTCATGGGTCTCCGTGGCCTCGGCGATGAAACCATCGTTGCCGCGCTCACCGAACAACCGGTCGAGATGCTCACCGCCGATCAACAGATCGTCGCCGTCGGCGCCGAAAATGAGGTCGCGATCGGAGCGCGGCCGGGTAAATCCTGGTGTCGGTGCGGTCACATTGACGCTGAACGGCAGCGCGCCGATCTGCGTCGCCGCCGGATTGTAGACCCTGAGATAGTAAGTGCCGGCCGCGGCGGCGCGCAGGTCGACGATCGATTGTTTCGCCGCCAGCAGCGCGCCCCGCGCGTCGTAGAAGTCAGCGACCACGCCGGTGATTTCCCGGGTCGTGATTTTGAGCCCGGTCTGGCGCGTCGGTACAGTAGAAGAAAAAATCTGCAACGGGCTCGACGGGTTGGGAGTATCGAGGCTGAGACGGAAGGTCACACGCGTTTTGCCGGCCGCCACGGCGTCACGCACCGCGGCCGTCACATCCACCTCTATGGACTGATTGCCGTTGACGGTGAGCAAATTCGTGCTGATCAGCGTGCTTGCCGGTGTATCAGGATTGGCATCAGCCGGCGACGGCGCGCCGTCGCCCTCGGCATCGAGCAGCCGCGTTTGAAGCGTGCGATTGAGCAGCGCGGCTTCCAGCAACGGCTTCGTCCCCGCGTCGGTGCCGTCACTCAGCCAGATCTCCGTCGTCCCGTTCGGCGAATCGCCGGCGATGAAATAAAGCGAGCCGTTGAAGTTCGCCAATCCGGTTGGATTCACCGGCCGCTGGCTGACGCGGAGCGTGCCCGCGGTCGTACCGTCGGTTTTCCATAGCTCAGCGACCCGCGCATCGGAGTTGGCGACGAAGTAGAGCGTCGAGCCGGCTACGGTGAGCGCGAAAGGATTGCTGCTCGCGCCGCCCGTGCCGATGTCCTTGAGCAACAGCGGCGTCGTTGACCCCGCGTCGAGCCGGTAAAGCTCGCGGCCATTGGCCGCGCTGAATGCCGTGAAGTAGAGCGAACTGCCGAGCACGGTGAGGTTCGCCGGATTCGCGCCAGCGGCGCCAAGATTGAGATCGGCCACCAACAGCGTCCCCGCCGCCGTGCCGTCGCTGCGCCACAACTCCTCGCCGTTGACGCCATCGTCGGCGCTGAAATACAAAGTGCCATTCAAGTTAGTGAGATTCTTCGGCTCCCAGCTCACCGGACGATTGACGGTTTCGACGCGCGCCGCTCCGGTTCCGGTGGTGCTCCACAGTTCGCGCCCGTTGACGCTATCGACGGCAGTGAAAAACAGCGTGCTGCCCACCACGGCAAATTCCCGCGGGCTAGAGCTCGCCGCGCCGCCACTGATGTTGGCCACCAAAACGGTGCCTGCCGCGGTGCCGTTGCTGCGCCACAACTCCTCGCCGTTGACGCCGTCGTTGGCGGCAAAGTAGAGCGTGCCGTTGAAATTGGTGAGCGCCATGGGCGCCCAACTGGCCGGCCGATTGATCGTTTCCACGCGCACGGTTCCGGCCAACGTCCCGTCGCTCTTCCACAGCTCGATACCGTTCACGCCATCGTCGGCGGTAAAATAAAGCGTGCCGTTGACGTTGGTCAGGTTCGCGGGACTGGAGCTGTTCGCCCCGCTCGCTCCGCCCGTCGCGTTGATATTGCGCACCAGCACCGTGCCCGCCTGCGTGCCGTCGCTCTTCCAGAGTTCCCGTCCAGTGGGCGACGCCGAACTCGAATCCGAGGCGGCAAAAAATAGCGTCCCATTGACGTTGATGAAATTCGCCGGGATCGAGTTTAACGGCAACTGATTCGCGCCAATCCCCGGATTAATATCTTTGAGCAGGAAAGTTCCCAGTACGGTGCCGTCGGTACGGAAAATCTCGCGGCCCGCCGCAATGATGCCGCCCGAGGACTGTAACGTGTTGCCCAGCGCCGAGAAAAATAGCGAGTTCCCGGCGGCAACCAATGTCGATGCCTGCGGCGAGGTGACCGCCGACAGTTCGCTGGAATAATCCAGCGACAGCAAAACCTGTTGCAGCGCCGTTGGATCGTCCATCATATCCATAAAAGCGGCGAGGTCGAATTCGAAGAGCGCCTGATCGCCGGTCTCTGCGCCAAGCCGCAGCAAATTCGCTAACTCGATGCTGCCGCGGTCCGCCGGCGGCGTCGGATCGAAGCGCGCATCCGCGCCGCGCAGGAGCGTCGTTAACAACGCTTCGAAACCTGGAGTGAATTCAATTTGGTTGCCCGCTTGCCCATCGCCCAGCGTGGTGAAACGGAACCAGCGCTCTTCACCCGGGAGCAGCACGAAGTCCGGCTGACCGTCGCCGTTGATGTCCTGCGTTGGGAGTGCACCGAAGACTTCGCTCTTGCCGAGAAACGCACCGGCACCGGGAATTGGAAAATTCTCTAACGGACTCACGGCGCTCGCGTTTGGTAAATCCGGACTGGCCGGTGGCGCGCCGTAAACTGTGTAAATCTTGCCGGACCTTGTGAGGGTCTGCACACCGACGGCATTCGACCAAGGTGCGCCAACGACCAAGTCATGAATGCCATCGCGATCTAAGTCGAACGATGGCGTCGCCGCCAAGAGACCGAATAAATCCAAATCTTGTTCGCCCTGAATCCGAACATCGGCATCGGAAAAATTAACCTCGACAGGACCACTGGAGAGGCGCGACCCGATATCGCGGAACAAGTACACGACGCCGCGCGGACGGAGGTCGAGAATTGTCCCGCCGGGTCCAATGTTGCCGCGCAGTTGTTCGCCGATGGCCAAGTCCGGTCGGCGATCACCATCGAAGTCGCCGCTGGTAACAGTCATCAACCCGTCCACGGACACCGTGTCGCCGAATTCCGAGTTACTCTGGCGCTGAAAGCGCGCCGCTGCATCGGCAGCGCTGAAAGAGCGTCCGGCGGAAGCAGTGAAGTCTGGCGAACCGAGGAATAGATAGATAGTCGCGGAGCCGGGGGCATCCAACTCGATAGTTCTCGATAGAGCGATGTCATCATAGCCGTCGCGATTAAGATCCCCGATGAGGGTACCTTGTAGATTGCCCGAAGGCGCGCCGGACTCGGGGATGAGAAAACTCCCGATGTCGAAGCTAGCATCGGCCGTCTGAAGCGTTAGATTGACCGCTCCGCTCCCGGCGCGGCCGACGAACAGATAGGCTTTTTTAACTGCCGTCGTGGCGTTATCGACAAACAGCGCGTCATCGAGGCCGTCGCCGTTCACGTCGCCGACGACATAAGCATCGGCGGCGAAAACCGTCGTCCCCGTGCGGCTGATCATCGCTCGATTGGTAACATGGCCCGACAAGCTGCCGTTGATCACGAGGTCTTTGCCCGCGACCACATAAGCGCGATCGTTCGCCACTACCAAAATGTCGGCCCGAGAGTCGCCGTCCCAGTTGAGCAGATGCACCGACCCGATGAAGTCGGCGATTGCCGGTTGGTCGAATAGGATCGACGTCGATCCGGCGGATAGCAGCGCCGGCGGATTGGCGCTGCCGAAGATCACTCGCAAACGATTGCCTTCGCCGGCGCTTCTAAAAACCAGGTCGTCGAAGCCGTCGCTATTCAAGTCGCCCCGGCCGAACGCCGGCGCGACCAAGCTCGTCGAGTCGATCTTGATGTTCACTCGGCTCACTACTCCTTCGGTTCCGTCGAGCCTAACCGGGCCGAGCAAGATGTAGCTGGTGGTAAATCCCGCCACCAACAGATCCTCGAAGCTGTCGCCGTTGAAGTCGCCGATCGATTGACTTCGCGCGCCCAGCCCCTCGTTGTTGGCGGCGCCGGTCAGGGCGAAAGCCGCTTGAATCGAGATCGGCGTGGTCGACTGTTTGGGCAAAGTAATTCCTTCGGCGTTGGTCGATGTAGTTACCAGCGGGGTCGCCAAAGTAAACGCGAATGCTTCGATCGCAAGCCGCGTCTCCATGTCTGAAGCGCTCGCAGCGGGCAACGGATTCTGACCCAAAAAGACATGCAGCAAACCACCCAGACCGTCGGCGAGCGCGAAGTCGGCTCGCTGGTCGCCGTTGATATCGCCCATGCCGGAGAATTTGTAGCTGCGGAAACTGTTGAACAGATCGTCGTTCTCGGACAGGCCAAAATCCGACACCTTCGGCTCCACGACGAGGTCCGGAGCCGTCGCTAACGGGTTGAAACTGTCTCTCGCCGCACCGAAAAACAGCTGACCGACGCCATGACGGTCGGTATCGAAAGCAGTTTCATTAAGCTTTGGATAGCGTAAGATCGCGAATGCGCCCAGATCACCGAAGCCATCGCCGTTGGTGTCGCCGAGCGCGAAGAGGTTTCCGGTGTCCAACCTGACCGCCTGTTTTGGGTTCTGCGCCAACAAAGAAGTCAACGGCACCGGGGTGTTTGAGGTCGGCAAGCCTTGCCCGCCGAAGACGACGTAGGACTTGGCGGCATCGGTAATGACAAAATCGTTAAAAGAAATTTCTCCCACATCCAGCGCGCCGTTGCCGTTGGCGTCGATAAAATCGCCGTTTACATTGCCGCCCGGCTTCACCTTGAAGTTGTTGAAGGACTGATTGGTTTCGGGGGTGAGCACGACCACGCTGGCATTCTGATCTGGGAAACCGTTGACCCAGGCGCCCTGACCGCGCGGCCCGCCGTAGAGAAGATAAACGCGCCCGGCGAACGCGTTGGCATCGACGATCGCCGCGTCGTCGACGCCGTCGCCGTTGACATCGCCGATCCCCGACACGCTGGCGCCGGTGGCGAAGTCGCCCTGGAAAACCACGTCCGCCGCGCTTTCCTGGAGAAATCGGCGCACCAGTATGTCGTCGACGTACCAGCCTTCAAACAGGTTGGCCGCCGAGTCCCCGGTATCGAACTCGAAACGAATCTGAATTCGCGCGCCGGCGAGACCCGCGACGATGTTCTGGGCGAAATTCTTAAGATCCAGCACGGCCCGCTGCCAGCCGCCGGACGGATCCAGCATGCCGCCGGACGGCGCGATATTCGTGATCAGCGGGACGAACTGACCGAAGGGACCGTTGTTGAAGGAAGCCGAGATCGACACGCGGGCGTTATCGAATGACGGCGCGCCGGCTTCGGTTTGCAGAAAGTAGTTGAACGACAACTCGGCGCCGGGCACCGTGGTCAGGTCGATGATCGGCGTCGTGAACGAGCCCGCCGTGTGGCCCACGTTGTAGTTGCCGCCACCGTTCGGTCCTTCACCTTGACCGAAGTACAAGCTGAACGAAGATGAGTGACCCGCCTCGCCGCCACGGCCGATCGACAGATGCCAGAGCCCCGCCACTTGAGTTGTGCCGGGCGGAGGGTCGTTTGAGATCGTAACGCCGTCGAGCGACGAGGTGCCGCCGGTGCCGGAAAAGTCCGCCAGGTAGATCGCCTGGGGCTGCCAAGCGGCGCGCTCGCGGCCGTAGAACAAATAGGAACGGTTTGACGGATCGCCGGCCGGTTTGCCGATCAACAGGTCGTCTCTGCCGTCGCCGTCCACGTCGCCGGCGTTGGCGAGCGTAAAAATTCCCTTGATTGCGATCTTCGCATCGGCGTCTTCCACCACGTCGATTTCGCCGCTCCACGGACCGTCTTTGCCGAAGATAATGTAAATCCCTTCCTCATCGTAGCTCTGCTCGCGGCTGAAGTCTGTGAGCGTGACGGCGACGGCGATGTCGTCAAATTGATCGCCGTCGTAGTTGCCGGGCAGAGCGAAGAAGGCGCGCCGGGAACCGTAGACGCCGGGGTTGGTCGCCGCCGCCAGCACCTGCGCCGGAATGCGCAGCATCGGACCACCGCTCGCCAGGGTCACGTCAGCCGTCGTCTCGCTGCCGAAATATAGGCGCGCGAGGGTCACCGGCACGGAGACATCCTCGCGCACCGCCGCGATGAAGTCGTTGAAGCCGTTGCCGTCGATATCTCCGAGTGGGATCACCACGGGCTGGTCGGCGCTGCCCGCGGGAGTCACGACAAAAGTGTCAGCGTCCGCCGGAACGTGGATCGAAGTACCGACCCGATCGGTGAAGTAAAGCAGATATCGTCCGGCGGCGCTTGGCCGCGCGGTTGTTTGATTGTCGCCAAAACGCAATTCGTTGACCGCGACGTTATTTGCGCCAAGCAGCTCCAGCGACGAGGCGGCGCCCGCGTCGGTTCTTCTCAGGAACAAACGTAGATCGGGAGCCACGCCGGCAACCACGTCGCTGTTCAATCCGGCGGTAATAAGCGCGCTGGTCAAATCGCTGACCAAATCAGCGGCCGAATCGTTGTCTGCGGTGGCGGCCGCGCTCACCGCGACAACTCCGACATCCGCGTCGCCATCCACTTTGAGAGTAAACGAGGCATCCGCCGTAAGCCGCCCATTGAACGGCGCAGGCGCGCCCGCTGAGATCAGGTAACGCTGCGGGCTGAGCACATGCAGCAAGTAGTATTCCGGCACGCCGACAAACCGTTCCACCGGTTCAATCGACAATCCGGAACCTTGATCGGTATCGACCGCCGGGAATAGGAAGAAATGAATCGACGGATCGAGACCGCTCAATGGCTGCCCGGCCTCGTTCAGAACTCGAATCATGTCCGGCGACAGATAGGCTTTGCTGGCGCCGCTCAAGCTCTTCAGCGCGTCCGGCGTCTTGATGACGTACCAATCACCCGTGTCGCCGTAGTTGAAACTGAGACCGTCGATGATCGTGTCATTGGTCACCGCGCCCAGATGAGCGGCGAAGATCACGCTGTCGTTGCGGCCAAATTCACCGGTGGCCAACGTGACGTACTCGAAGGCATCCGGCGACAGTGTGCTTTGATCGCCGGGCAGTGGCGACTGACCGTCCCCGGCGAGCAGATCGTCGCCGTCACCACCGAGAAGGACATCGTCGCCTTCCCCGCCCAGGATAAAATCGAGGCCCGCGCCGCCGTCGATGATGTCGTTGTACGCGCCGCCGAAGAGCCGGTCGTTGCCGGCGCCGCCGTCAATTTCCAGCGCCGAGATGAGACCCCGTTGTTCGAAATCACCTGGCGCAATGCCCCACTCACTTTCGGTTTGCGGGAACTTGTACTCGGGATCGGCATGGACTTCGTCGTCACCGGCTCGGGTGTCAATCACCGTCTGCTCGATGTTGAACGCTTGATAGTAAACGAAGGTTTGAGTGAATGGCCCGTTGGGACTGTCGCGCAGAAACTCCTGGTTAGCGATATCCCAGATCAAGCCGGTGAACTCGTAGCGATGCAGCTTGGTGTTGTAACGGATCGCCACGAAATCCGGCACCGGCTGATCGAAGCGGTCGCGGTCGCCGCCCAGGAAGAGAACTTGATCATTGCCGGCGCCGCCGTCGAAGCGCTCGCTCAGCGTTGGAATCAAGGTCCGCTGCGTTCCCTTGATGAAGGGCAGCTTGTCGGGAATCAGTTGGAAGATGTCGTCGCCGGCTTCGCCAAAGAGCAGGTCGCTCGCCTGGCGGTCGAGACCGCCCGTGAGCACGTCATTGCCCGGACCGCCGAAGATCCACTCTTCACCCGAACCGCCGGAGAGAACATCGTTGCCCGGACCACCGAGGATTACGTCGCGCCGCAGGATGCGCAGCGCGCTGCTGAAATCAACTGAGCTGCCGGGACCGAGGTCGAGGACCTCGCCGCGCAGGGTCCCGATTTGGGTAACCAACTCGTAACGTCCAGTAAAATTGCCGGAGATTTTTAACAGGTAATCGCCGCCGGCGAACGTGTACTGCGTGCTTTGGCCGACAACCTGCGTATTGCCCAGCAGGATGACGCCGGCGGTCGCCGTTTGCAGCAGTGTAACTCCGTCGGCCGCGTACATCTCAAAAGTAGCGGCGCCGCTGATGCCGAACGACGTTAAGCGGATCTGATCACTCGCACTCCTGAGCAGCGGCCGCGCCGGATCTTCCGCCGCTAACGTGAACTTGAACCAATCGTCATCAGCCGTACTATGCCGCGACAGGCCGGTAACTTGGGAGATCAGTTGGATGTCGTCGAGGGCAAAGGCGGCGTCGGCCGAATTGTTCCCCTCCGCGAGATCGGGCGTCGTCACGAAGCTAAACGTCAAATCGTAAATCGTCGGCGTCGCGTTGGTGCTGATACGCAGCCGGTATTGCAGGCCGGATTGCAGATTCAAGCCGCCGAGCTCGACGACGACGCGGCCGTTCCCGCTTTGCGTCGGCAGCACGATATTGTCCGCGGTGTCGCGAACCTCGACGCGCAGTTGATCCTGTTCCGAAAGGCCATTGATCGTCAGCCTGTCGCCCGCCTGCGGCGTCACACCAAGCCGGATAACATACCAGTCTTCATCCGTCGGGCTGTCAATGGTCAGGTTCTGGAAAGTCTGATCACTGCTGACCGAGCCGAGGTCGAACGCGCTAACCGGCGTGTCGTTGCGCGTATCGGCTTCGGTGGCGTCGCTAAGGATGGGCCTGCCCGAGCGGATTTCGACGCGATCGTCGCCCGCTCCGGCGTCGACCCAAACGCTCTTGATCACGGTCGGCCCGACGACCACTTGATCGTTGCCGGCCAGGGCATCGATGATGATGGCGAGGAAATCACCCTCCGGCGGCAAAAGTTTCTGCAAGTCGCGCAGCGTGACGTTCTTGCGCTTGGCCGCGTCGAAAACCAAATCATCAGGCCGCCAGATATAGTTTCCGTCTTCGTCCTTGGCTTGGAAATCGAGCTGTACCTGAGCATCGAAGGTAAACGCGTCACCGTTGCGCGTGAGCCGCGTGATTAGATGATGATCGCCCAGTAGCCCCGGCTCGGTAACAAAGTCGACATGGATCTCGTCATCGAGATTGGTCGCGCCGTAGTACCAGACCTTGTTGGTTTCGCGCGCGTAGGCTTTCCAGTCGGCGCTGTCGTCATCGTTGCCGCTGAGCAAACCGCCATCGAGATTCTCGAACAGTGTGCCGTCGGCGCGAAACAATTGATCCGCGCCGCTGTCGGCACCGTTGCCGTAGAGGAAATCGAGACCGGTGCCGCCATAGAGCTTATCGGCCTTGGGTCCGCCGAGCACACGGTTTAGACCGGTATCTTCGAGAGTGAGCGTGAAAATGATTTCACGGGTTGCTTGCGCGCTCGTTGCTCCGAATAGTTCGTATAAAGCGGTTTGAGAAACCGGCATTTGGTCGTTCGGCGAGATCACGAGCTGATAGTTTCCAGCCTGCAAGCCATTCAAATTTAACGTTGCACTCGCTGCTGTATTCGAAGTCGCTACGGATGAAACAAGAGTTGGAGGCTGGCTGCTATTCAGCCGGTAGAGTGACATCAGAATATTGCCGGCCTGACCGAGTCGGGTGAGTGTTAAAGTATCCTCTGCTTGTCCGGTCGTCGAAAGTGCAAACGTGAAGATATCCGCGTGACGGACGGTGTCGAGTGTGAGACCCTTCGCGGACTTAAAAGTACGAACATCTCCGAGATCTTCGTCACGTTCGACGAACACGCCGAATAGTGTATCGCCTGTTGGTTGAGGGAGAATGCTCCACGCGAATAACTCGTTGAAGCCCGGCCCGCCGATCAAATCGTCATGCCCTTGGCCGCCGAAGAGGACATCGTGATCCGTGCTGGTGCTCGCACTGGAGCCGTCGTCGCCGAACAGGCGGTCGTCGCCGCCGAGACCGAAGAGGATGTCGCTGCCAGAACCACCGTCCATGCGGTCACGGCCCGTCGTGCCGCGCAGAACATCGTTTCCGGCTCCGCCCTCGATCACCGTCACCCAGTCGTCACTGCGATTAATCAGATCGGTAAGATCGAGCGCGTTGGTGCCTTCGGCAAATTCCACCACATCGTTGCCGCCCAGCGTGGAAATACTGAACTGCTCGATCACCGGCCGATTCTGCGCATCGCGCCAAGCGGCGGTAATCACCCGCGGATCATCGATGGCATCACCGTTGTCGTCATAGGCCACGCGTAGCAAACCCGTGGTCGTCTGGCTCACCCGAATGACATCGGCGAAATTGGTTCCAGGAATCAGCAGAATATCGGTAGCGTTGTCATCGAGGCTGTCGCCCTGGGTGAGATTGCCGAAGTGGCCATTGAAGACCTCGCCGCCGAGCACCGAATATTCGGCGCTCACATCGAGCACGAGCACATCGATGCCGCCGCCGCCGTAGAGTTGATCGCTGCCATCTTGTCCTTCGAGCCGGTCGGAGTCGGCGCCGCCCCATAGCTGATCGCCACCGCCGCCGCCCAACAAATTATCCTCGCCGCTGCCGCCGAACAGTTGGTCGGCACCGCCGCGGCTAGCCGGCTCGGCATTGAGGCCGTAAAGCGGCCCGCCCAAATAATCGCCATGGAGAAAGTCTTTGCCGCTGTCGCCAAAGAGAAAATCCATGCGCAGGTTGCCGTAGAGAAAATCGCCGCCGGCGCCGCCGTGCAGCTCGTCGCCGGTGCGCAAGATTTCATTGCCATAGTCCGCGCCATTGATGGTGACCTCGGCGTAAGCGTAGAGGAAGTCGATCCCGTCACCGCCCCAGAGCCGCTGCCCCGCTTGCGTTTTATCAGGCGCGCCGGCATCGCCGAAGAGATAGTCGCGGCCCGCATCGCCGTAAATTTGATCGATGCCGCCGTCGCCGTGCAGGATGTCGTCATTGGTGCCGCCGCGAATGACGTCGTCGCCGAGACCGCCAAATACTTGATCCTGGCCCGCGCCGCCGTCGGCGTAATCGTCACCGGCTCCGCCATCGAGCAAATCGGCATCGCCGCCGCCGAAGAGAAAATCGTTGCCGGCGCCGCCGCGCAGAGTATCCGCGCCGTCATCGTTGGCGCCAGACTGCGATAAACCAGCCAACGTCTTGGCCGTGATCAGCGGCGGCTGAATATTTTGCTGCGCCGCTTCGGCGAGGAAATTCGGCGGCAGCTCGAACTTATCGCTCAACACTTCGCCTGGCGCGAGGCGGAAACGCTCGCGCGCGATCAGCTCGGCGCCGCCCCAGAGAATATCGCTGCCGCCTGTGGTGAGCCCGTCGAATCCATCGTCGCCGGAAAGGATGTCGTTACCGCCGCCGCCAACGAGCAGGTCGTCATTGTCGCCGCCGGAAAGATTATCCCTGCCGCTATCGCCAAAGATCAGATCGTTGCCGGCGCCGCCGTTGACAAAATCATCGCCGTCACCGGCGTTGATCGTGTCCGCACCGGCCCCACCTTCGATTGTATCGTTGCCCAGCCCGCCGGTGAGTATATCGTCACCGGAACCGCCCAAGATACGGTCATCGCCGCTTTCGCCATCGATGATATCGTTGCCGACGTCGCCGGAGATGAAATCGTTCTCGCTGCCGCCAAAAATGGTATCGCCATCCGCTCCGCCGGCGACGGTGTCTATCCCGGCGCCGCCGTTGATCGAATCCGCGCCTTCATCGCCTTCGATGCGATCGTCGCCAGTTCCGCCGTCGATGGTGTCGGCATCGGCTCCGCCCAAGAGCACATCGTTGTCGGGGCCGCCGAGCAAAGTGTCGATGCCGGCGCCGCCTTCGAGCCAATCGTCACCGGAGCCGCCATCAAGCAGCGGGTCATTGCCCTCGTTACCGAACAATCTGTCAGCTCCATCGTCACCGAGAAGGGTATCGTTGCCGCTGCCACCTTCGAGAATATCGTTTTCGGTGCCGCCGAAGAGATCATCGTCACCGCCTGTGGTGAGCTCGCCGAACTCATCATCGCCTTTCAACGTATCCGCGCCGGCTCCGCCGTATAGATCGTCATCGCCCGGCCCACCGATGAGCGTGTCGGCGCCGTCGCCGCCGATCAAGGTGTCGATCCCGGCTCCGCCTTCAAGCCGGTCATTGCCCCTGCCGCCGTCGAGCGTATCGTCGCCACCCTCGCCAACCAGGATGTCGTCGCTGGTATCGGTTAGATCGTCGGAGAGTTGGACCGTAGCGTTGCCGCCGATTAAGGTATCGCCGCCCTCGCCGCCGGTAAGCACATCGGCGTCCAGCCCACCGATCAAAATGTCAATGCCGCCAGTGGTGAGCCCGTCGAACCCATCATCGCCGCTCAGCTGGTCTGCGCCAGGCCCGCCTTCAAGTCGATCGTTACCCGTCCCGCCAGCAAGATCATCGTCGTCATCACCGCCGCGCAGTGTGTCGTTGCCGTCACCGCCCTCGATCACGTCGAAGCCGGCGCCGCCGTCCAGTAAAAGATCGTTGCCCGCACCGCTTTGCAGGCTGTCATCGCCGTCTTCGCCAAACAATTGATCCGCCCCGGCGCGGCTGACCAATTGATCGTTGCCGCCGCCACCGTGCAGGACAGCCGCACCCTCGCCGCCAAACAAATCATCGTCGCCGAAGTCCGCCGCACGCGCGGGATCGCTGAAGTCGCCCCACAGTTCCGACGTCGCGAGCACGCCTTCTTGAAGATTGATCGTGTCGTCGCCCAATCCGCCTTGGGCGACGATATGGCGAACTCCTGTATAGATCTGCTCGATGCCAAACGCGGAAATCAGCACCGTCTCGTTGCCTGCCACGCCGGACACATGGGAGACCATGAACGTCTCGTCGCCGTCTTTCGTATTTGGCGCCAGTCGGTCGGCTGCTCGCGGTCCCATGTTTAGCGTCAACACATCGCCACTCTGACTGGCGAGCACTGGCTCCGGGAGATCTCCGGGCAGAAAGTCGAAGTCGAAGTCGAGCAGGGTGACTTCGGCGATCTTGTAGCGCTTCGTCACCGAGAAGAAGCCGAAGTCCAATTTGACAAACGCAGACAAACCCGCCGTCAGCTTGCCGCCAACGTCGAACATGCGCAGCGGGACCTGGACCAGTTGCACAAACTCATTGGCGCGGATCTTACCGTCGGCTTTATTCGGTCCATTGGGGCCGTCGGGATCGAGGTCGTGGAGGTTGAATCCGACCGTGGCAAAGATGCCGCCGCCGACACCCGCCGAGGCGACGCCGACATCGAGACCACCGAAGGCTTCGATGCCAGCGCGCAGTGTCACCTCAGCGACATCGTCGCCGCTGCCATCGAGCGCTTTCGTGTCGCTGATGTAGAGCCCGTTGAGAATTAGACCAATGTCGCCCGGCTGGTAACCGCCCTGGGCGAACTGGCGCGCGCCAAAGGTGTCGAAGGCAAACGCCAAGTCCACCTGCGCGCCCACGGTGCCCACCAGCGTGACACCCAACGGCCCAATCAGCGGAAAAAACTGCTCATAGGCAAAGGAGAAATCCATCGGGGGCATGTCATAGCCGAGCAGTGTGACGTCCTTGCCCATCATCAAACCGAAGAGCGAGGCCGGGCTCTCGAGGATCGGAAATGCAAAGCCGCCGCCTGGCGCCGTAGTCAATTTTTTGACCGCGTCGCGCTGACCCGTCGAACCGGAGTTTTTAAACTGCTCCATCGGGTTGGCGGTCTGAGTGACATTGGGCGTAACGCCGTTCAAATCGGTCCTGCCGCGCACGTCGACGGTGCCAAGATTGAAACTGCCGAAGTCAAGCAACACAGTGCCGCCTGTCGAAATCCCATCGAGCAGGTCGGCGATCTCGAGGATGGTATTTACCGCATTCAAGAACGTTACCGCGCTTTCGAATCCCTCGCCGAGCAAAGCCGCCATTTCGATCAGCGTGACTGCGCCGTTGCCATCGCGGTCGAGGAAATTCCGCACCGGGGCGACATCCGAGAGCACCGGCAGTTTCGTATTGAGAATATCGAGCACCGGCCGAATAGGATCGAGCACCGTATTGATGCTGTCGATGAGCGGTTTCACCACGTTGGAAAGGAACGTGCCCAGGTCCAGTTTAATGTTGTCGAAGGAGATCTCGGGACGGTTGCCGAAGGCGGTTAGCGAACCGCCCGGGTTGGCGTTGGCGAAGGACCAGTCGAGATGGAAATCGGCGAGTATTCTTGGGAAGGCGGCGTTGGCGCCGAAGCTCACCTCTGTCTTGAGATTGACATCGGCGGCGGCGGTGAAGGCGGCGTCTATCAGATCGTCAAAATTGGGCCCGTTGGCGAGCTCGGAAAAACTCAAACGGTTATCATCGCCGCGCGGGTCGTTGAGATCGACGGTGAACCGTCCGCCTAGTCGGGAAGGCGCTGCCGGGTCGTCCTGAGCAAGCAATTGGAGAAACAACAAATTGCCCTGGGCGCTCAGACCGGGGATCGTCACGTCGAGATCGACGACCAATTCGGGAGCCGGATTGCCGGCGCTGTCAGTCGCGGCCGTGTTGAAATAAACTCCGTCGGAACGGCTCACCCCGAAGCCAAAGAGAAAATCCCAGCCGAGCTTCGCCGTGACGTTGCCGTTCACGTCAAGACCAAGGGCGGGCAAGCCGATGTCGAAGTCGATCGGCAACACAAGCGCGGTTAAACTCTGCCCCAGCCGCATGTCGAACGAAACGTCATCCGGTGTTGTTACCAGCTTGACATCTTCGGCGTCGACGATCGTATCCGGATCGCTGCCGTCTTTGAGCAGGTTTAGCCCCGTGGGTCCAAAAACTTCGAACAGGGCCTGTTGCACGGCGGCATCGGTCTTGTTCGGTAAACTGCGCAATTTGGCGAGCACGTCCTCGCGGAAATCCTCGATGAACTTGGCGCCGTCCTTTAAACCATCGCCAACCAGCGGCAACTTTACCCCAAACACTTCGCCGCTCAGCGCGTCTTGCAAGATCTTGAGAACGAGATCGAGCCCGTCGAGCAAGGCGCCGAGGTCTGTCGAGATATTCAGGCCGGCAATGGCGGTCCCCAGATCCGGCGTTGAGGTAAAAACTACCGGGGCCTGGCCCGGAATCTGGTTATTCGAATTGACCAATACGCTGATGAGATAGCCCAGGTCGGGAATGTCGATGCGCAGGGGATCGAGGGCCGCCGTCGGCGTGGGAGCAAAAACCGGCAGGTCGACTTTCGCGGCACCCAGTAAGGTCACACTCACCAAGCTGGTCGACAGCTCGTTCAAAAGATAACGATGATCGCTGGCGTCGTCGGTTATGTTCACGGTGAAAGCGGCGCGATCGATCGTCGCGGGATTGCCGTCGCGGTCCAGCGCGACGCTGCCCTTTTGCGTGTCGTTGCCAATAAAGACTCCTACGGGACCGATCGCCGCATCGAAGCGAATGTTGGAGCCCAGCACGGAGGCGTCAAAAGTGAGGCCGGTCGTGTCGTACAAGAACGGCGTTGGAATCGAAGAGTTCGCCAGATCGATGCCGAAGTCGAGATTGAAGCGCGCCCCGGCCGCGACTTGCATGACCGCTTCACCGCCGACGTCGACCAGATTGCTTACACCCGCCAGTGCGGCGGCCACCGTTTGGTCGCCGGCGAGAGCGGCTAGCGAAGCGAGATTGAAGTTCAGCGGCAGCGGGCCGCTGTCATAATCGCTGCCGAATTGAAGCTCTACTCTTAACGCCGGACGGTCGGTAATGTTCTGGTCGAACGAAAGCGTGATCTCGGGATTATTGAAATTGGGCGTGCCGACAGGATCAGGGAGCCCGATGGCGTCTTCGAGCAGCTCTTCGATCGCCTGAAGCGACCCAGCCGGGTTCTGTTTGAACGCTTCAATCTTTTCGGCGAGGTCAGCGGTGGCTTGTAAAAGATCGCTGATGCTGCGATTGAGCAGCGGCAGCTTCTGATTCAAGAAACCGAACTTTTCCAGCGTAGCGAGATAATCGATGACGCCCTGGATCGCGGCCAACAGATCGTTGAATGTGAAGTGATCGAACTTGAAGAGTTGATCGAGCCCAGCTTGATCAACGCGAAGCGTTGTCGGATCGGCTATATCGCTCCACGTCACCGTCAGCTTCGCCCCTTGCGGAAGCGTAAGGCCGGGCAGCGCCGGTTGAATGACCACCGGGAGGGTCAAGCTGGCAAAGCCGTCGAAATCGCTCGTCACCAAGCTCGAGACATTCGCCAGTCCTTTGTACAGCTCGGGGAGCGTGATGATGCCCGCGGTGTTGGGCTGTGTGTCGGGATCCGAGAGCTGGACTGCCAACGAAGCTCCTAACGAACCATTACCGTTCTCAAGACCGATCCCGACGAAGTCGAAGAGATTTGCCGCCGCATCGATATCGGCGGCATTGAGCCCGACCGTTCCGACGATCGAGGCGTCTTTGATAAAGAAATGGTTGCTCAGCGAATCGTTGTCCAAAAGATCGTCCGGCGTGGTGTCGGGGCGCAGCGGCGAGAGGTCGACGCCAAAGGTCAAGTCCAACGTCACGCCGCCGCTCAGGCTCACCAAGCTAGAGCTTGTGACGGCGCCGAGCGGGGACAATCCGAGATTGAAGTCGATCGGCACGTTGATGGGCGTGAACAACTCCGAAAGCGTGCTGTCGAAGCTCAGTTGATTGGTCAATGCGTCATACTTTACCTTAGATGGATCGGCGCCCAGCAACGACACGATCTTTTGCGCAAATTCTTGCAAGCTCGTGTAATTGGGCTCGCCCGAGTCCGTCACCAGGAGGGCGTTGACCCGGTTGACAAACGCCGCTTGCATATCAAGTACGTCCCCCAGCGTCGTGCCGCTAGTAAACGGAATCGTTTTGGCGAATACCGTCGAATTGCTGAGACCGCCGAGCCAACTGCTCAATTGAACCAACAGCGCGAGCAGCGACTCCGGCGAAATGTTGTTGAAGTTAAGCAGCTCGTCAAAGTTTCGCGCTTCGAACACAGGGAGGGGATCGGCGAATAGGTTTTCATCGTTGATCAGGATCGTCGGTTGGTTCGGTCCGGTCACGAGCGGCTGTCCGCCTACCGTCGCTTGCACGGGCAGCGTGACCGCCAGCGCTCCGGACGGCGTGAGCGTCGCAAGCGCATCGGCCGCCGATCCGAGTAGCTCGCCGCCATCGATCCGCCCGTCGCCGTTGGGATCGCTGAATTCACCTGTGACCCGCCCGTTTAAAGTGACATTGCCGCCCACGATGTTTGCGCCAAGGAATCCGGCGGTAATGCCGGCGTTAAGGTTCGGCGCATTCACCGACCCGGCGACAACAAACTTTTCTGCTCTGATAAAAAAGGCATCGGTTAAACTTTTCCCCGGTGTCAGATCGATACCAAAAGAAAACTTGGGCACGGTTTCATCGGCCGCACTGACGAAACGGATCGCGCCCCCCAATCCTAGAGTCGCAGCGGCGTCGACCGACAAACCCAATCCAGTCGCTTCGGCGCCAAGATCGATCGGCAATTGAGTGGTGCCGCTGAGATTAAGATCGAGATTGAACACCAACTCGGTCTGGCTTGCTTGCGCCACGACGCTGGCAAACTCTCGCCTGATCTCAGCGATCAGCTCGCTCACGGTTGGAGTCGGGTCCAAGGCAAAATAATTAGCCACCACGTCATAGAGTTTCCTGCGTAGCGTCGCAGGAAGATCGAGCGCGTCAGCCAAAGTTACGTCGACCAATGGCAGCGACGTCGTAAACGGCGCAGTATCATCCAATCGGTCGGCCCAATTCACCAGCGTGAGCAAACCTTGGAGTATTGCGTCACGTATAAGAGGTGGAATCGGAAAATCGTTCGGAAGCCCTAAATTACCTTCGACTTTGATCCGGCCGAGCACGCCGGTCAAATCGTCGAGGCTGTTGATTTTGCCATCCGTCCCGCCATCAATGGAAATCTTGAGCGCGCCCAAACTGACACCGGAAACGTCTGCCGCCAGCGTGAGGCCGGCGATGTCGAGCGCTCCCTCGATGTTCGCCTGGAACATATCCGTCAGCTCGGCCGGACCGAACTCATTTAGCGTGATCCGCTCGTCCGCGCCGTCTCCGCTTGCCGTTGGATCGATGAGGTTGATGGTGATCGTGCCAGTGAACGAGATGCCCTGGTTCGGTGTGACTGTGGAATCTTCCTCCAATTTGACCTGGAAGACGTCAGCGATCTTGCCGGTAATGCTGGGATCATCTAGAAGCACCGAAATTGCGCCGGTGATTTCTGGTTGTTCATCCTGCGCGATGAAAAAACGCTGGCCAATCGGCACATTGGGGCTCAACCGAATGCCGATTGGAAGCCTAAACTTCGGGTCGACGACGACCTGCACGTCTCCTGAGGCGTCCAGGCTCAGACTCTCAAGGGTCGAGCCAAAATTCAGCCGCTCGGTAAACGACAGCGGCTCCGGGTCGAACGGAATCGCCAGCTCGATGGTCCGATCGAGTCCAGTTCCCGTCACCCGGAGCTCGATCGCCTCCACGTCGACATCGAGAAGTTCAGCGATCTCTACGGCCAACTCCTGCAGCGTCGGCGTCGTCGCGTGGATGCCGAGACGCTGACGTAGACCGTCGATGAATGACGTAATCTGGCTCTGTATGGTGCCGGGACCGATGATGCGGAACGATGGATTCTCCTCGCTCGGTGTCTGCTCCAGTCCCAAAGCGAAGGCGACCGTGAACCCGAATGGGCTGACGCTGTCAATGGTGCCCTGTACCTCTCCGCTGGCGCTCTGATAGAAAACCGCATCGCCGATCCCCACGCCTTTCTTGACTAAGTCGAGTTCGATCACATCGACAACAAATTTTTGATTCACTTCATCGGAGAACACGTCCGACGCCAACGAGATGGCCTGATTGGGGATCACGATCGGATCGGCCACATCGGCCATGATCTCGCCGAGCGTCTTGTCAACAACCGGGATCTTCGTCGCAAACAATCCCGTTCCGGCCGATTCCTGGAGCTGACTGGCAACTGAGGCGAGATCCTCTAAAAACCCATCAGCGGAGCGCTGCAGAAAATTCAACAACTCTTCGCTGGGACCGGCACTGACGTCGAGCGTCACCTGCTCAGGTAAATTGACATCGGCCCAGGTGAGTTTGATTTCCGCGTCGCCGAGATCGAAGAGCGGCTCTTCGCTCCCGAAAAGCGCGGCCACCTGGACCTTGAATGTTAAGATCACATCAGGCGCGTTGGGATTGCCGACCAGGGTAGTTGTCACAATGTTATCGATATCCGCCTCGAGTTCATCGAGACGAATGAGCCCATCGGCGATATCTGTCCCTGGATCGCGGAGCTTGATATTGATTTTAACGGCGGGGTCCAGTGCAAACGTTGCGTTGCTTACCGTGACGCCGAGAAAACCGAGCTGTCCTCCACCTCGGACTTCCCCTGACACGCGGAGGTTGCTGATTGCGATCTCGGCATCCGTGGTGTTCGGCTTGATAAAAAATCCGGTGTCGTCCACACCTAATACGAGATTCAGGACAATATCGCCGGTAATTTCCAGCGTGCCGGCCAACTCCAATAAGCCGCCCAGCAACTCGCTGCTGACATCAAAAACCGCGGGCCCATTGAGCGACTTGAGGATCTGGACAGTGAAGGTCGTTACGCCATCAATATCAGTGAAACTTACGTTACCCGATATTGTGTCCAGCCCATCCAACGCCGCGCGTAGCGCTTCTACGGAGTTGATCTCGCCGTCATCCCTGAGTTCGTTGAGGTTGAATCCACCGAACCCCGATTGGATGAGCCGGAGCAGGAAGGGCGCGCTATCGTACGTCGCAGCGATTTCTCCGTCATCGGTCCTCGGTGTGTCCTTGCGGAAGTCAACGAGTTCCTTGCCTCTTAGAGCCCGCGAGTTACTTGCCCACTGGACCAACGAGTTCCCGAGCCCGGGGAAAGCCTGGTTGAGGAACAACCTGGACCACGTTCCCGATAATAGCAGACCGAGAGAGGCTGCTTGCACATCCGATGGCTTGTTAATTAGATCTTGCGGGTCTTCAACCCCAGTCCACGTGACCACCTGTTTGCGCGGTGTGCCGAACGGATCCTTCATGGTGAGCTTAAGTCCGCTACCGATGGACCTCCGATCGACAGTCCTTGTCCCAACCAGTCGCAGGTGATCGGTCTGGTTGCCGCCGTTGAAAACGATCCCATTACTGACGCTGACCGGACCGTTGTTGATGTCGACGACAAGAGTATCTTCGCCATCTCCGCCATTGACGACGATCTGCCCGATCGCCGAAAGCTGGAAGTGGGATATCAATAGATTGCCGTCTCCCAATTCCGCAAAAATCGCCAGCTTCCATGGCTCGATTGTGTCGCGAGAAAGCGTCCAAAGATCCTTTCCTGAGGTGCCGATGAGTGTGAGGATTGCCGGCTCCTTGAGCGCTGTCAACACGTCCGGGATTCTCCAAACGCCACGCCCAAATGTCCCAGCGATTAGGACGTCGTTCTTTTTGTTGTAGATCAGTTTTTGGACCGGTGCATTCGGCAATCCAGTCCCGAACTCCGTCCAGATCGAGTTGACTACGCTGATTGGATCAAACGCCCGAAAAACTCCGCCGAGACCTCCGACCAAGATGGCTCTTTTCGGCGCTGTGGAGTCGGTCGAAGAAATGTCGACGACCTGTACGGTTCTGAGCGCCGTATCCTGTAGATTGCCCGTTATCAGAGTCCAAGTCCGTCCCCCATTTTCGGTCCGATAGACTCTGTCAGGCGCGTCGTCGTCCTCATCAACTACCGCGTAGGCAATCTTCCAATCGCTCGGATCGAGCGCGATATCGCGGACCTTACCCTTTTCGTCGGCGGCCAATTTGAAGGGAGTCAGTTTTCCAGGCTTTTCCTGTACGTATATGATGCTTCCCGCCGCCGCTTGGAATGCCGCGTAAATAACGTTGGGATTGCCTTTGCCGGTCGCTTTGTCCACGCCGCCGAAGACCATGGCCGTAAATGCTCCGGGGTCCTTCACGGCGGGTTTTTGAATGGATTGGGCCGCTACTTTTCGGAATAGATCCCCATCTGAAAACTTGCCGCTGCTCCCTGCTTTAACATTATTGATCAGCCAAAGCTGAGAGCCACCAATCAAAATCCGGCGGGGATCGACGCTATTGAGAACAACGGGAGTAATAAACGGCAGATTTTTGTCGACCTTTTCGATCGACTTGCTTCCTACATTGACAAAAAGCCACACCTGCTCTCCGCCATCGATGATCCCATTCTTGTTCCGGTCGCTCCACTCAAATATAGGAGGACCGAGTTCCTGGTTTGACCAATAATAGATTGGAAATGCACCGCTATCGTTGACTTGGACGATGCCGCCATCGCCGCCTCCGATGGAAATCCAGTCGTCGGAATTTGGCTGCGTCTGAATCTGGTTGCCGTTGTCAAACATACCGGCGATGATTCGCCCAGTAATCGAGTCATAACCGACGGACTGGACCTCGCCGTTTTGTAAGCTTTGGTTGGCTGAGTTCGCAGGCGTTAATGACACCCATTTGCGATCAGCCTGGTCCGGGTTGACCAGTTTATTGATGCCGCCGTCGTCGACTTCAAGCAGGTCGCCGTTCTTGTCCAGCACCATGTCGCGGGAATCCGCGTGGGGCACAGTCTTATTTGCATTATTTCCCACGATCTGTGTCCAGATGACCGGATCAGGATTTCCCGACAGCGGCGGAACGCGACCCACGAAAATCCGCGCGAAGCCCCTGCTATTTAGTCCAACAGAGTTATTGGCCCCGCTGACTATCTGGCGATCTCCGCCCACATACACCAGATATTGGTCGTTGGGATCCGCGGCGATGGAGAAATGAGTAGTCGCTTGACCGCCCGGGTTGACACCCGTGTAAGTTTCCCCCGGACTATTGCCTTTCGTCAGGTCACTGTCCCCGACTAGAAACTTGTCCTTATTCGTCGTTACATCGACTTTGATTCCGTCCGGAAAAATCGTTTCCGGTAGATTGAGGTCCTCCCACTTGGGAGATGAGCCGAAGTCTTCGGTATAGAACAAACCAATCAATGAAAAGCTCTGAGCAATAATTCCATTGTCGACCACCAGCGCCGGATAGGTGCCGATAAAGGCGGCAAATATCGATCCCTTGCTTGCCGCGAGCCGAACCCGGATACCACCGTTGACGACATCATCGGGATCGTTCTTTGTCTTGTCCAGATCATTGTCGATGGAATCGTTGTGAACAATTCCCGAATTGACCGCCGACCACTCCATCTTTTTGCTGACCGCGAGGTTGCCGATATCGGCCCGATACACGCCCTTGCTTCGAATGCCGGCATAGAGCAGATTGGGCCTGCCGGGCACCGAGATGAGTTCCGTCACCCAGCTGAGAGGTTCGCCTTTGGCATCTTTAGACACCGGCGTAAACTTCACCTTTTCTGGGTCTGGGTCAGTGGCGTTAGTGCTGAAAAACACGAAGTTCTTTTCGTCTTTGTCGGGACTGTCGTCGATCGAAACAACCAAAATGGCGCCGTTCGCAACCACTCCGGTAATGCGCCGCCCGTTTAACCAGGGAATGCCTATAAGACTCCAAGTGCTTCCACCGTTAAGCGACCTGAGCAAACCGATCGCCGTCGTTTCGTCTTCGTCGCCGCCATCGGTTGATGAGGAACTTGAGCTGCCAGTACCCGCGTAAACGACTTCAGGATTTGCTAGATCGAGGCTGATCGTCGAGATCGAGAGCGATGGGAACTGGTCCGTTAATGGAATCCAAGTAGGCACCGGATTATCAATAGTAGGACTCGTTGCATTGGTTGTTTTCCATACACCGCCGTTTACCGTTCCGACGTAAATAATCTCCGGATGATCCGGATGGACCACCAAGTCCTTGATGGCGCCGACACTTGGATTTTTCTGGGCCGGCAATAGCACGCTGGTTTTAAATCCACTGACTGGCGCCGGCCCTTGCGGCTGCCAGTCAGGCACACCTTGAACGATGATCGCGGCATCCGCCACACCGCTTAGGCTTGTTCTATCGTCATGTTCACCAGCATGTTCAAAACCCATTAGATGCTTGGCCTCGTGCTCAATCAGTGTGGTTAAGGCCACGGCATACGTCTCGATGTTGGAGGCAAAATTAGAGAGCGTGTGTGGGAAAACATAGGCCATGTCATTTCGGTCTTGGTTGCCGACATCGACTAACTCGGCTAAACCGAAAAACGAACCGTATTGCGAAAAGGCTGAGTCGTCATCCCCAACATAGATAGTAGAGTAGGTGGCGCCAGCTGTTGGCCGGTTGGCTGTAAATGTCACGCCCAGCGAAACAAAACTCCGGTTGAGCGACGAGACAACGGACTGGATAATATCGAATTCTCGTCCAGCAAGATCGTTTGGCGCTACGAACGGTTCGATCTCGATACTTTCAATATAAACAGGTCCGTTGTAGATGAGGCCCGAGGCGCCATCGAAGTCGAGAAAAAACAGCTGCCCGCTGAGAAGCGACAAGTCCTCATTGACCAACTGCATCGCTCGCAGATTTAAGATGGGACTTGCCGGAGCAATGGTGACGTCCGGTCCGTCGGGCACCGGCTCCGATACAGTGGTATCAAACCATTGATCGGCCTGCACCGTACCCTCCCCAGTGATGATACCGCCGTTTTGAACTAGGTAGCCGTAAACGGCGAGTGATCCGTTCACGGCCAGGACGCCATCTTCCAGATAGATATCGGTGTAGATCTCCGAATCAGTTTCTAGAGTCAGCGAGCCGCCGGTAATAATTAGCGGCTGATAGCTGCACAAACTGTGAACCGCTTGGTCGCCTAAGCGGATTGTTACCGTAAAATAGAAATCTTGATTGTCGATGAGGACATCATCGGCAGAGGTGGGCAGGCGGGATACACCACTGCTGTCCAGCCAGTTGCTGGCGTCGTCCCAGAAACCGTCAGTATCGGAAATCCAAGAAATGGTCGGTGCGAGGGTTAATGCTTCACTCTGTGGCGGCCCGTTGGCTACTTTCAGTGTTTCAGTCAATTGATCGATGATGGTCGTTTGACCGTCGAAACTTGTCTGCGCAAATTCAGTCTGTGCGGTCGATTCGATTCCCGGTAACCGTCTTACTCCCGGCCGAATCCCGGATTGCATGAGAAGGTCTAGTGACGACGGCAGACCGGAGACGGAAGACAGACTTTCGGTCATTGGTCCACCGTCTTCAGTCGAATCAGAGTGGCTTAATCCTAAATAGTGACCCAACTCATGGGTGAGCACCGTGAGCAAATCAATCCGCCCTTCGGCTTCGCTGCCAGCTATCGCTTGAAGCTCTGAACCCTGCTGTATGAATTCCGAATTGTCGGCAGGAGTCGGATCGATATACCAGCCGAAACCGTTGGCGTCGGCGTCGATCGTTATACCTTCGTCGCTTGTTTCCGCCAGTGTCCAGCCGGCGAGGTCGACGATTTCAATTTCAACCTCTCGCGCCTTATCCAATTGCTCGGCACTGAATCCGAGTTGGCTCAGCTGATCGATGGCTTGATTGACCAACGGCGTTACGGATTCAGAGGTCAAGGTTTCGGGTGTCAGGTTTCGGGTGTCAGGTGTTTCGGAATTCCACTCGCTGAGATCGATGATGATGTTTTGTTCGGGTTGCTGATCTTGGAACAAGACAATCGCGCTGTCGTTTTGGTTTTGGGATGACGCCGTTTGGTCTGGTTGAGGTAGGAGGTCGCCGCTCAGCAATATTCGCGGCTCAAGCTGCTCGACGCGAAAACGCGAGACAGGATTTTGCCCTGACCGAGTTTTCGGTTTCGACTCCCGTCGTTGCCGCAGGTTTGTTACCGCGGCCCCTATGTATTTTAACAACCCCATGGTCTGGGATTTCTAAAATTTAACTCTTACAGGTCCACGAAAAATCCGTATTCACCATAGAGGCGCAGAGTTCACAGAGTGATTCGAATGATCGAATCTTTTGCCTTTATAATTTTTTCTTTGTCCTCTAACTCCGCGCCGCCGCGGTGAGGCGCACGGCCGCCTAAAGCGCTTGGAACTTTAGGTCATGTAGGGTTAGTTTTGGGCACTTAAAGGTCACCCCGTGCCACGCTGACCGCTTTAGTAAAAGCGCACTTCCATGTCAACCGAAAAAGCGGCGAATGTTTAAAAACTTACCTAAATTTTTCCAGCAGTGTGAGCTTGAACCGAGGAGATCGACGCTTAATCATGACAGATCAAGACAAATCACGACATAATTGACATCGCTTTGCGAAGTTGTGACTAGTCACGCCAGTACTATCTCAGTGCCAGTCCTCGCACATTGAACCGTTGAGGCACGGCACGCTTCGACGCGGAAGAGTAAACAATAATCTCTGCGAACTCAGTGCCGCCGAGGTAATTCACACGGAAGCCCGACGAACCATTATTGCTCAGACCCTAAGAGATGTTGAGCTGGCCGAAACGGTCTTCATACTGTTTCACGATGTTGCTAAGCAACAGCGACAGCCGCTTGGCGGCATGGGGACTTAAGATAATCCGATCCGTCAACTGCACCGTCACTTCCTTCTGGCCCGCGTGCCACGCCTGATTGACGCCAAACATCATCACCACTTCTTCCCGCGTGCTCATCACGTTGCACACGTTGGCGTACGAGCTCTTCATGTTGGTGTCATCCCACTTCACTTGCATCTGCGCGCTTGGCTGTTGAGCGGAATGCTGTTCCGCCGCTCTCGCGGCCGTTTCCTTAGCTTGATCTTTCGACATTACTTGTTCCTTTTTATCAGTTGTCGTTTTGTCATGCTGTTTTTCTTTGTTCGGGATGCCCATTGGCGCACCGTACCAACACTCGCCTCTCGACCATTTTTACAGAAGCGCCGTGCCACGCAGTCCGCTTTAGTAAAAGCGAACTCACCTGTCAACAGACACAACGGGGATTTTGCATTGACGAATTTGCCTTGAGGCGGCATTGTGCTCAAATCGCGCAAACGACTCCGCGAACCGGAACCGTTCCGGTTTCTACGGATTTAAACGATCTTTTTGAGGGAATTTTTTGGTATTCGATTCGGATTGATCCGTCGAGAATAAATCTTTAAAACATCGGGAAATAAACGGAGCATTTCGCGTACGGGGTATTAACCCCGCACGCGACCAAAGGGGATGCTCGCCCCCTTTGGATTCCCCATTTAATTGGTGCCCGCAGCAATCTGCGGGGAATTATTGGATTGAACCGTCTTCCTCGTCCTTCGGTGCTTTAAGCCTGCCGGCGTTCAAATCCACTCGCCGTGGCTATCCGATTAGCTCACGACTTATGAATTGGCGGAGCCCAGCTCTGAAGAAATGGCGTTCTGTTGTTCTCGTGAAAACAACCGATCCGAAGATTGACTGGCATCTGACGAAGTAGAGATAAGCTCCCTCTTGCTAGCGCGAGCCAAAATGCTCGCGCAGGATGCGCAGTACTTCTGCGATGGTCTCGGGGTGCGCTTGGGTCGAATGGCCGGAGTGCACGACTTTTTCCGACTCGACTCCCTCGATATGCGCGCTCTCGTAGCCAACCACGCCATCGGTTTTACCGATAAATGGCGCATCGCCGAGCACAGCGATGATCGAGTGAGCGGGGATACTCGGATCAATCTTGAGGTCATTTAGGGCTCTCAAGAATGGATGGCCCGGACTCATGTTGTCCACCGAGGTCGGCAATTGAGTGGTCCCCAGTTGCGCGAACGCCTGTCCTTTTAAAAGATCTTCGAGCTGTGATACCAGCGTGCCGGGCAACCGGATAAGCCGTCGCACGAGATTGAGAACCCATCCGGTCGCTTGATAGCTGCCGCGATGCGGCGTGGCGATGAAGACGACGCGTTTGACGCTCGCTACCGGGTCAAAAAACTCCGCCTCACGCAACATGTCGCGGGTCTCAGCAGCCATCTCCACTTGATCGAACGGTTCGCTGCTGACATTTTCCCAGAAGCGATTACCGCTTTTAATTGCCATCAGTTTGGTCAAAAGACCTCCCTGGCTGTGGCCAATGACGACCATGCGCCGCAACGCCGGATCTTCACCGTCCGGATCAAGCTCTTTGACAACGCTAGCCAGCGCACGGCGTAACAACATCGCGGAGTACAGAATCGGCTGCCCCGTATTGTACTGAAAAAGCCATATCTGATACCGGCCTTCGAGCAAGGGATCGTGCATGACTTCATTGTACAGCTCAGCCCAGCGCGCCGGGCTGGACGCCGTGCCATGAACAAGCACTACCGGAATGCGCCCCCGGCGGTACGGATGCATCATGATGAGACCGTCGCCGAAAATTCTTTGCGGATCGGCAAAACGGAAACCGGCGATTTCAAAGTCCCAAACCGGAGCCCCTTCCAGCCCGTACGCAAGCACCGCCGAGGGCTCCAGCTCTAGGGGCACGTCGCGCTCTCTCACTCGCACCGTCATTGTCTGATCGGCCGCGTAAAGCTCGATGCGTCCCTGAATCTTGCCTTGAACGACGCCGTCGAGCGGTTCGGCGAAGCGGACAAACGCTGTCAGCGGGACTTTGACCCGCGGGGGGATGCGCTTGCGGGCCGCCTCAGCAGCTGGGCCGGATTCCACCGGCTCCACCTCGGCGGCGAGGGCCGCACCGACGCCGGCCTGACGGTAACGGTTGCCCAACCCCCGAGTTATGAATTCGCCCACAGGAATGAATCGCTTGAAGCGATATCCCCCCCAGAGGTACTGCGACGGCTCGACCGCCAGGGTCATCTCGCCGAACGGTAGCGCCCGAGTGCCCGCTTCGAGTAGGACCTCCTCGCCGTCGTCTGACGCCAGCCCGCGGCTGATCCCCCAGTTGTAGAGGTCCACTGCCAACCGTGCCCGCGGGTCAATGGGACGGATCATCAGCTCTTCACGCTCGGGGAGCACGAAGGCGTAGGCGTAGGCCGCCGCCGCCAGGTAATATTCGCGCTTGCCCGACTGCTCCGCGTGGAAAAAGCACAGCTCCGCGAGGGCGAACAGACGGTCCGAATTGATCTGTTCCTGAAGGCGCTTGTGAAGCGCCCCGAGCGCCGCGACGGGATTGTCCTCGAACTGCTCCGAGAGGTTGTTGCGGTGCAGGACCTGCTTGGACCAGCTACTCGGTTCGCCCGCGGAGAGCACATTTGCGGTGAGCGCGTAGTAGGTCTGTTGGGTGGTGCCCCGAACGACACCGATCGGCGTGGAGCAGCCGGACAGAATCAGCACCACGCCAATCAGTAAAAGACAACAATGCGCGAACCGCGCGCTCACCGACTTTTCTTGCATCAAGTTAGAATTCAAGCGGCCCATTTATCGTCCTCGTTCCGGTTGGTAGTCTAATCTTCAGAAATGATTCCGATGAAAAAATTATTCGTTCATCCTTCGAGAGCCTCAGAGCCTGCCCTGCAGGTTTCGGCTTTCAGGCGCCAAAGACCTTCAGCGATCTCTCCAGACTGACACCTGACACCTGTGACCCCTAAGCCCTCGTCACTCGCCACTCGTCACTTTCCCTACTGCCGCGCTGGCGCCGCGGGTCTCGGCAACCCCTCTCGGATGCGCTGCGAAAACGCCGCATCCTTGTCCGCGGCATGAGCGCGCGTGTTTACGTGCGATATTTTTTCCAACTCGACAAACGGCCGCGACGTGTCGAGCCGGCCAAGCTCATAAAGATAGTCGGGGAGGTAACCGCTCAATAAAACTTTCCACGACATGGGCGGCGACTCCGGATTCATCCGGGTGTGAAACAAAATGCTGGTCGTGCAGTTGGTCGTCAGCGTATTGTAATAGCTCGGTCGCTCGCGCAGCTCATTGATCGACTTTATGTAATCGAGAAAAATTAGGCGGAGGTTTTTGAGCGACCCGGTGACTCGGTAAATATATACGTCCTCCTGCGGTTGGCGGTAAGTGGTGCGCACGCGAACCACGTCGCGCTCATCGGCCACGACGTAGTACAATTCGTACTGCCGAAAAAAGCCCGCGAGGGTTGAATAGCTCTCGCCTTTCTCTTTGCGCGTCTCGATCGACACCGTAAGATAATTTTTGCCGGCGAAGCCGAAGCTCACCATGATGTGCGCGATGGTCTTTCCCGCCCAGTACACGGCAATGATGTCCGCGGAATCGAGCTCACTGAAATTGTAAGTGCGCTTTTCCCAGCGCGCGTCAAAGTCGGTTTCCGTGCGATAGTCGAAGTTGCGCACGTTGTGGATGGTGATCACGTCGCCATCGATCGTGGCAAACGGCGTATGCGCCACTTCAGGTTGCCAGTCGCGGTTATTCGAAGCGGGAATCCGCAGAAATAATACGACGAGAATTCCCAAGACCGCCAGCGCTCCGAGCGCTGTTCTGCCACGGCGCGGCACAAAGGCAAAAGCCAGAAGCGTGAGCAGCGCATAAGCGCCGCTGCCATAGGGACGCCACGTCTCGGGCAAGAGCGGCGAGAAATATAACACGCCGGCACCCCACAGGGTTATCGCGAAAATCCCTGCGCCAGCGAATATGCGCAAAGTGAGTTTCATTATGGTTTTGGCACTACTGGCTCAGTTTGGCAGTGTATTCACCGCAAAGGTCACGAAGCGTTCGGATCATTAGGACTCCGAACTTCATGCTCCCTTCGCTGTTGTTCAACGCATGCTTGGCGCCAGGATCTTCGCGGTCAACAAATGCAAGGTGAGCGCACGCCTTCTCACCCGGAGTTAAACAAGCGCAGCTTTCCAGCCGTGCCTTCGCAGGTAAACTTGTAGAAGTGCCAATGGGTCACGCAGCGGTTCATGAATTGCGCAAAACCGATAATATCGGCGCGCATCCGTAGACTCTGGTGAAAATAGTTACTCAAGTAGACCGCGCCGATCGTCATCAAGCTGCGCTCTTTGATCAGCGTGAGGACCAAACTTCGAAGCAGTAGCAGCCCATAGACGAGGGTCGGTAACGCCTTGCCTTCATTGGCCCGCGCGCTGATCTCGGCGCGCCTCCGCGTAAAATCGGGATACTCGTTGACCTGGAAGTAGCGGTCAAGGAAGGCCTGCGGGTCATACAGCCGTTTCAGCAGTTGCCAGTAACTCTGCTGCAGCTCTTGCGGCGTCATCTGTTTGGGCACGATATTACAGTTAGGATCGTCAAGCCTGAGACGCCCCGCCTTTTCCAGTCGTTCATAGAGCGGAGTCTTGGGCACTGCCGTGAGCATACCGACCATCGCCAAGAGAATTCCATTATCCTGAATGAAGCGGAACTGATCTTCGAAGATCGACATGTCGTCGTTGTCAAAACCAACGATGAACCCCGCGCTGACTTCCATTCCGGCGTTGCGAATCCGGGCTAGCTTGGCCTCTAGCGAGTCTCCCCTGGTGTTTTGAAACTTCTTGGTTTCATTGAGCGAAGCTGCCCGGGGGGTTTCGATGCCGATAAACACCGAGCGAAAATTGGCCTGATAAAGCAACTCGAGCAACTCGGGATCGTCGGCCAAATTGACGCTGGCTTCGGTGGTCAAGCGCAGCGGATAGCCATGTTCTTTTTGCCAAGGGATGATCAAGCGAAGCAGCGCTTTGGCGGCTTTCTTGTTGCCGATAAAATTGTCGTCGACGATAAAGCAAGAGTAGAAGCCGACCCGGCGCATCTCGTCGAGTTCCTCGATAACTTGTTCAGGCTGCTTGGTGCGGGGGCGGCGGCCGAAGGTGACAATGATGTCGCAAAACTCGCACTGAAACGGGCAACCGCGGGAGAACTGCAGCGCCCCTGAAGCATAACGATCGACCTTGAGCAGGTCGAAGCGCGACTTGGGGACTTTGGTCATATCGGTGGGATGTGGCTGTTTGTAGAAGCTGTCGTGGTTTTTTCCCTCGGCAAAGCGGTGGACAAATTCCGGCCAGGTCTCATCGGCTTCTCCCGAGAACAGGACATCGCACAGACCATCGAAATAGCCCTCGTCGACCGAAGCGTAGGCACCGCCGACCACGATGAACAGCTTCATCTCGCGCAACTTCTCGAGGATCTGCCGCATGCGCTCTTTTTGCACGTTCATCCCGGTCACGCCAACGATGTCGTAATCACCGAGTTCTTGCCAGAAAATTTCCTCGACGTTTTCGTCGAGTAACCGGACATCGTGGTCCGGGACCAGACCGGCAAGAAAGGGCAGCGCGCCGGTGATCATCGAAGATTTCTTGTTGCCGGGATAGAGCGGCAACGCATAATCGAAACCCCAGTACGAAGGTTCAAACTTGGGATTGATGAGGCAGATTTTTAGTCGTTTGGCCACGTTCATCAACACTCTAGCAATTTAAGTGGAGAAAAAAAGCGCCTGTCTACTACCGGCCCATGCGCCGGTCGTAGGCGCGCGAGATCCGGCCGGCGAGTCCGGGATCGGAACCTTTCGGTCCGCGCTGAGCAAACTCTACGCGCACGTTACCGTCCGCTTGGGCGCGCATGCTAATCGTAACTTCTTGATCGCCTTTTGTGCCGTTAATGATTCCACTCACGCGGTCTTCAGCAACAATCTGGACAGCCTCGTCCCGCACTGCGCCGAGAGCAGCGCTCCACGCCCGGTCAAAAGTACTGGGAGCAGGCTCATAGCCAGGAACGGGCTCGCTCACGCAGCCCGTTAACAGGGTTAAGACGACGGCATAATAAGTTATCAGGTTTCGTTGCATCGACCTGTGATTGGATTTGACTCTCATTTGTCGAAAAACTCCAGTATCGCTCTTTGGCGCAGGAGCGCTGCAGTGGAATTGTCAGTGATTTTCAATGACCTTGATTAGTGATTGGCAAATCACGCATCGTGTTACATTTTTATTGACTAGGGAGCTTACGCTGTTCGGTATATATGGTCAAATGAGCCTATTGATATTATGCACGCAGAGCCCGCGCATCAGTTTGTCATGGCTCCCGGTCACACCCGCATTTGATTGATTGGCGGCTGTAAATTTTCAGATTGAGATTGGACCAATGGTCATAAACGAGATTGGAATACCCCATGATATTGATTGACCTCGTTGTTGTCTTGTTATTGGCCGCAGCGATTGTCGCGATCATCACGCGGCGCGCGGCATTACCCTATACGGTTGGTCTGGTGATAGCTGGGCTACTGCTGGCATTGATCCCGCAGGTTCAGGAGGTAAGGCTTTCCCAAGATCTGATCTTCCGGGTTTTCTTGCCGCCACTCATCTTCGAGGCTGCCCTACATATCAGTTGGAAAACTCTGGTTCGAGACTTGCCGGTGATTGGTGTGTTGGCCGTCCTCGGTGTGGTGTTTTCCGCGGCGGTGATGGCGCTGGGAATGCATTTCCTGTTGGGTTGGGGGCTGGCAAGCGCCTTCGTGTTCGGGACACTGCTCGCCGCCACCGACCCCGTCGCCGTCATCGCCACCTTTAAGGCAGTCACGGTGGACCCGCGATTGCGTCTACTGGTCGAAGCGGAAAGCTTGCTCAATGATGGTGTTGCGGCGGCCGTGTTTATCATCGCCTTGGCGGTCGCGGCAGGCGGCAGCACCGATGGCGCCGATATCGCGAAACTGATCCTGACCATGGCGCTAGGCGGTGTTCTCTGCGGCGGCTTGGTGACGGTGTGCTTGCAGTCACTGAGTGGCAGGACAACAGATCCGTTGGTGCTCATCGTCCTGAGCATCATCGCTGCTTACAGCTCATTCTTGCTGGCCGAGCACCTCCATGTTTCCGGGGTGCTGGCAACGCTGACCGCCGGCTTGATGATCCATAACTCCAGAAACAGCGAGAGGCTCCCGGAAGAAACCATAAATAATGTGAGGCTCTTTTGGGAAGCCGTGGCATTTATCGTAAACTCGTTTGTCTTCATTTTGATCGGTTTGCACCGCGCCAGTCTCGGTATTGCATTTTGGTACCTCGCTCCCCTCGTCTTGGGGCTGGGCTTGCTTGGACGGGCCGCTGCAGTCTATCCCCTGTGCGCTTTGTTTGCCGGCGCTTCGCGACGTGTTCCGATGCCCTACCAGCATGTGCTGTTTTGGGGCGGTTTGAAGGGCGCACTGGCTCTCACGCTCGCCCTCGGTTTACCGCCGGGATTTCCCCATGGCCAGGAAATACTCTATCTGACCTTTGCAAACGTCGCCGTTTCCATTGTGCTGCAAGGACTGACCGTGCTCCCGCTCTTGCGTAAGCTGGGATTGACCGCACAGCAACCGGTTTCGGCTCGACAGCCCAATCAATCAGCTTAAGCGCTACGTCTGAGCCGGTGAAGCGCGAAGATGGAACTCTGCCAGGCAGGCCCATCGAGGTACAGTCCGCGCGCTGGCAAATCGTCGCCTTCACGATCGTAAGTGGCGTCACCGATCAAGTCCTGCAGCCGCCAATGGCGGTTGCCGAGGTCGGCAATTGGACTTTCCCTAAAACAAAATGCCGAAGAGCTTTTTCAGCAGCTCTTCGAGCGGCATCATGGTGAGTAACAGCGGCACGAAGGGCGCGAGTGTCGCGCCCACCAGGCGAAGGACGGCGTCTTTCGTAATCGGCGCGAATTGCATCGTCCGCACCACCTCGAAACTGTTGCCCAGATCGGCGAGGGACTGGATGTCAGCGCTGCCGACGAATGGCTCGTCGGCAGGCGCGCCACCGCGCAGCCACTTGGCATCGAACTCGCGCACGTAACGCACAGCGAGCGTGCCGTACTCGCGTAGGCCTGTCCGCTTCGCCTGAGCCAGCTGGGGCGCAAACACCAGGAGCGGGCCAAGAACTACGCAGAGCAGAAAGATAACTATAACGGCGATCTCGATCTTGAACTCAGGCAGTGCGGCGCCGAGGTAGAAAATGCGGTTGGCGAGGTTTCCGGCAAGCAGCGCGCCGTGAGCTACCGCGAGCAGAACAAAGGAGTAGACTATGTTGGAAAGAAATCCCAGACCGCCGGCACGGTCCGGATGTGTGGGAACCAGGCTCAACTCGATGCGTGACACCTGCCAGGGAAAGCGGATCCAGATAAACATGCGAAAATACCAGCGGAGCAGCAGAAATTGGAAAACCGGCAAGCTCACGTAGCCGTACCACATCCCGGCGAGCGAGAGCGTCGAGCCCTCGACGGACGGTGTCGCGTACCATGTGGCCGTGTCGAGTGTCGTGTAGTGGCGCCAGACGATCAGGATGCCGACGCCGTACACGAAGGCGATCAGCAGCACCTCGGCGAGCACCGAATTGCGCAGCCGAAATGCCGACGCGATGGCGGCATCAAACCGCGTCATGGCGCTCTCGGGAATCAAATTGCGTTCCAGGAATTGCCGCACTACGAAACGCATGCGCTGGTGCACCACGAGCTCGGCAGCGATCAACAGGGGCATCGCCAGCAAAAACTTAACGTGAACTTCCACGTCCAGCAGGAAGGGTACCGCCACAGGCCCGCCCAGCAGCTGTCCTTGCAGAGCAGAGAGCACCAAGAGCGGCAGCCAGGCAAACAGCGAGATGACGACGATGCGTTGGCGCACGAGCTCCAGCGCATTGCCGGTCAGATGGGCCTTACGGAATAGCTGGAAGAGCGGCCCACCGAGAACGAGGGAGAACTCCGTCGACGCATCCGATTTGGCAATCGATTTTTTATCCGTGACTTGATCCTCGATGTTCATCGCCGTTGACACCCGAAACCTGAAGCCAAAAATTGTCCGAGTTCACTCGCCAATCGACACGCGTCACTCATCCCTCGCCGTCATCCCCTTTTCACCTTTGTGATTGAGAAAACCTGCGCTTCCCAGGGAGCCATGTCCACCCACAGCCCGCGTAATTGTGGATCGCTTCCTACTCTCAGAATCTTGGCGCATGCTCATGGCGTCACGATGTTGAACCAGAACGGAAACGCATCCGGAGTCCTAGGAATTCCGTGAACGCTTCCTTCTTGCCCTCGATCTTGAGATTGCCCGAGGTGATGGCCTGATCGGACGTTATCTCCTTGAGCTGGATCGAATCCAGTGTCACCTTGGAGAGTATAATCTTCGCGTCCGGCGTGTCCACCGGCTTCTGGGAGTAGTTGGGTCAGCAAAGGGGCAACGGGGTCAGGCATAACATTCATTACACTTTATCACTTTCACTCCGTCTGCCGCGCCGACAAGCGCGATAACATCGTACTCACATTCGCCTGATCGCGCCCCAGATACTTCGCCACTTCGCTGACCCCGTAGCCATGCTCCCGAACCAGTATTGCAACCGCCTCGGCTCGCTTGTTGGATATATCCCAACGCCGGTCCTTGCTTCGTAGTAACTCCGGCGTCGCCCCTACTCGCCGAGCGACTTCCTTGAACACCGTCTCGATCGGTTTCTTCCTCTTGGGCTTGGATATTTCTTCGACTTCCCGACTTATTTCCTCGCCAAATCCTGCCTCTCCCAAAAATCGCTGATCTTCCACGGCGTAGTATGCCTCATTGTGCTTCTCCCCCATTCCATCCAAGACAAATCTCTCGTAGGCCTTCTTGCCGCCCATCAATTTCAAGACCGGCGTTGTCTCGACGATCTTGCTCGTGCCGTTGTTCAAATAGCTATTATGGCCGCTGTAACGATATCGTTCCGGCCGGGTCGCGAGCTTGGCACGTACCGCATTGAGATGGATATAGCGAACCAGCGCCAACAGGTACTTGTCCCGGTCGCAGATAATCGCTTTATACCGGCCTTGAAATAAATGGCCGACTTTTCGATAGCGTCGGTTGAAATACTGGGTGTAGGATTGCTGCACTCCTTGCATGAACTTGGCCAGCGGCGTGCTGCCGGTCTCGACCAGCAGATGGACGTGGTTGGGCATCAGGCAGTAGGCGTAGATGCGCACTTGGCACTGGGTACAGTACTTCTCTAGTCGGTCGAGGTAAGCTCGGTAATCGTCATCGTGTCGAAACGTCTTTCGCCGTTGGTTGCCCCGGACAATGACGTGATAGAGCAGACCGGCTGCGAACACCCTGGGACGACGGGCCATGAGTCGACAATTAACAAAAACCCGGGATCGGTGTCAAGTCTGTATTGATTGTTATGCCTGACCCCACTCCCCACTCCCCCACTCCTTTGACCCTTTCTCCTCGCTCGTCACTCGCCACTTTTACGGTTACTTTTTTCCTGCCTCCAGCAACGCCACTTTTTCCAGGCGGCGCAGGTGCCGCTCGGCATGGGTGAACTTGGCGCCCAGGAATCCCTGAACGAGGTCCCAAGCCACAGACGGCCCAACGGTTCGGCCGCCCATGCAAATGATGTTCATGTTATCGTCCTCGACGCCTTGGACAGCCGAGAAGTGATCGTGAATGATCGCCGCGCGGATGCCGGGAATTTTGTTGGCGCAGACCGACGCGCCGACGCCGCTGCCGCAGATCGCCACGCCACGCTCCACCTCTCCCGCGACAACCGCGCGGGCTAGCGGCACGACGAAATCGGGATAGTCGTCGGTCGGGTTCAGGCTATGGGCGCCGAAATCAATGACCTCATGCACCGCCGCGCGCAGGTGCGCGACAAACTCTTGCTTCAAACCAAATCCGCCGTGATCCGTGGCAATGCCAACTCGCATATATTCTCCTTATTATTCACCACGAAGTGTCCGTGAGCTTACGCTCGTCTACAGAGTTAGGAAATTGCATCTCCCCCAGCGCCACATGGTTCCTTCCTTGATTCGTCATGCCGGCGCAGGCCGGCATCCAGGGGCGGGAGGGGATGCATACCGGCTTTCGCCGGTATGACGGAAGCCTCATTCCAATTCGTTGCCCAGATCGTACCTGTACGTGTATTTTTGAACGAGGCACGAAGGAAACGAAGGTCGGAATGATTTTGACTTCAAGACTTCCTGCTGTTCGTGACCTTCGTGGTAAAATCCCTTTCCGCATCTTGGGGTACGGTGCCTCGCGCACAATATGGCGTTCTTTCATCTCAGTGCGCTCCGGATCTTTCCGCCGCCGCGCGATCGGCAAGGATCACGGCGTTTTCCCGCTGAATCCGTCCCGCCGGAATCGACCCATCGGCGTCGCGCAGTTGCGCGAGCGCATCAATTTTGTCGCTTCCCGTCACCACCCATAGGATTCGCCGGGAACGATTAAGGATCGGATAGGTCAAGGTCATCCGGCGCCGTCCTTGATAAACACCGGTTAACGCGACATCTGAATCTGTGACATTGAAAACCGGATCTCCGGGCACGAGTGAGGCCGTATGGCCGTCCGCCCCGAGGCCGAGGTGGACAAGGTCGAGCACCGGTGGCGAACCGGCGATGTTCTGGAGCGTTTCGCTGTAGCGTTCGGCTACGCCTGCCAGTTCCGCCGCTTCCACCGGCATGGCGTAGATCTGCTCGCGCCGCAGCGGCGCATGCTCAAGCAAGCTTTCATACAAGTGCGTGAGGTTTCGATCCGGATCGCCAGCCGGCGCGACGCGCTCGTCCACTTGCACCACGTGCACGGCCTGCCAGGGGACGTCTTCGCCTGCCAACGCACGCAGCATGAGCCACGGGGTACGGCCGCCGCTAACCGCCACGACGAACCGGCCGCGCGCCGCCACGGCGGTTCGTGCCGCCGCGGCGATGATCTCAGCAGCTTTATTCGCCACCGCATCGGCATCGGCTAGAATCTCAATCTTCATGGCGGCTGCTACCCCACCAACGCTGGGTTATGCCAGCCTCCGGCGGGCAGGATTTTTTGCTCCACCTCGGCAGGCCCCCAGCTTTGCGGCTCATAATCGTAAACGGACGTGTCCGACTTGAGATACGGGTCGACGATCCGCCAGGCCTCTTCGACGTAATCCTGGCGCGCGAAGAGCGTCGCGTCGCCGGCCATGGCGTCGCCCAACACCCGCTCATAGGCGTCCTTCTCCTCGCTGCGGGCCGCGCGACTGCCGAAGATTTCCGCGGGTTGGGCCACCATTTCATCGCCTGGGGCCATCACTGACATGCCGAACGCCAACACCACTTCAGGACTGATGCGGAAACGGAAGTGGTTCGATGTCGTCGCCAACAATGAATAGACCGTCGGCGATCGCCGCAACCGAACTAAGACTTCCGTGCAGGTGACCGGCAGATTTTTCCCGGCTCGAATGTAGAACGGCACGCCTTGCCAACGCGAGGAACTGATCTCCAGACGCATCGCCGCGAACGTTTCTGTCTGCGAATTCGCCGCCACGCCCGGTTCGCTTTTGTAACCGCGGAACCGACCGCGAACGACGTCTTTGGCCTGCAGCGGCGGTATCGCCTTGAGCACCTTGACCTTTTCATCGCGAATCGATTCGCTGTCGGTTCGCACCGGCGGCTCCATCGCCAGATTGGCCAACACCTGGAATAGATGATTCTGAATCACATCGCGAATCGTGCCTGTGGCATCGTAGAAAGCCCCGCGACCTTGAATCCCAAAGTCCTCGGCCATGGTGATCTGCACGTTTTCAACATGGTTGCGATTCCAGAACGGCTCCAGGAGCGAATTTACGAAACGGAAAAACAGCATGTTGTTAACCGGCCGCTTGCCCAGGTAATGATCGATGCGATAGATCGTTTTCTCGTCGAAGGCGCTAAACAAAATCCGGTTGAGCTCCTGCGCCGAAGCGAGATCGGTGCCGAACGGCTTTTCGATGATCACCCGGGCGCCCTTGGCGCAGCCCGATTTTCCCAGCTGCTCGACAACCTGGCCGAACAACACAGGCGGGATGGCAAGGTAGTGCGCCGGCCGCTGCGCAACACCGAGTTCCTTGCGAATGGCTTGGAACGTCGCCGGCTCTTTGTAGTCGCCGTCGACATAGCGCAAAAGACCGCACAGCTTGTCGAACGCCGCGGCGTCGAATCCACCCTGTCGCTCCAGGCTGTCGCGCGCCCGCGCCCTGAGCTGATCGAGATTCCAACCGGCTTTAGCCACGCCGATGACCGGCACGTTAAGATCGCCCCGCTTCACCATCGCCTGCAGCGATGGGAAGATTTTTTTATACGCCAGATCGCCGGTAATGCCGAAAAAAACCAACGCGTCGCAGTGAGCGGTCTCCATAACTGGCTCCCTACTTCTCGGACTTTTCGACATGGCCGCCGAACTCGTAACGCATCGCCGAGAGCAATTTGTCGGCGAATTCAGACTCGCCGCGGGAGCTGAAGCGTTCGTAGAGCGCCGCCGTCAGCACATGGGCCGGCACGGCTTCATCGATGGCGGCCATGATGGTCCAGCGCCCTTCGCCGGAATCCGAGACCCGGCCACCGAAGTTTGCCAGGGTTGGGTCTTTGAGCAAGGCGATCGCTTGCAAGTCGAGCAGCCACGAGGCGACGACGCTGCCGCGCCGCCACAATTCTGCGATGTCACGCAGATTGAAGTCATATTGGTAAAGCTCGGGATCGCGCAACGGCGTGGTCTCGGCGTCGGTCTCATGCTCCTGTTTGCCGATATTGGCGGAGCGCAAGATACCGAACCCCTCGGCATAGGCAGCCATGAGGCCGTACTCGATGCCGTTGTGCACCATCTTGACGAAATGGCCGGCGCCGTTGGGGCCGCAGTGCAGATAGCCCTGCTCCGCCGTGCCGCCGACCTTGTCGCGGCCCGGCGTGCGCTCGATCTCGCCGATGCCGGGAGCCAGTGTGGCGAAGATCGGATCGAGGTGTTTAACCACGCCATTTTCGCCGCCGATCATCATGCAGTAGCCGCGCTCCAGCCCCCAGATGCCGCCACTGGTGCCGACGTCAACATAGTGGATTTTCTTCGGCGCCAGTTCTTTGGCGCGCCGGATGTCGTCGATGTAGCAGGAGTTGCCGCCGTCGATGAGGATGTCCTCCGCTTCGAGGTGGGGCAGCAGATCGGCGATGGTCTTGTCGACCACCGCCGCCGGAACCATCAACCAGACCACCCGCGGCTTTGCCAATTTCTTCACGAAGTCCGCGAGCGAGGACGAACCGACGGCTTTCTCCTCGACTAACCCCTGCACTGCTTTCGGCGACATGTCGAATACCACGCATTGGTGGCCTCCTTTAATCAGCCGTCGAACCATGTTTGCGCCCATTCTGCCGAGACCGATCATTCCAAGTTGCATCTTGTTCTCCTTTCGCTATGACAAAAAATTGTTCCAGCCGTTTAAACGCTGCGCTCCGTTCAATCGTTTGCTTCGCTCTCGCCGTTCAAACCGTCGGAGTTCGCCCGATTTAATTTCGATCGCAGCTCGACTCACATCGAGAATTTAGCGTGCTCACGCAACGTTAAAGCACGACTACCGAGTTTTCGCAGTTGCCGTGAGCCGACCATACATACCCGTCGGCATTCCAGGCGTTCTCCCAGCGCACCCCATCGATGACGAAGCGGAACTCGTATTCCTGGCCGGCTGGAAGCTCGACATCCAGGGAGAAATCGCCGTTTTTCAGCCGCTTCATTGGGTGACCGTCCACGGACCAATCGTTAAAACTCCCGGCCACCGCGACTTTCGTGGCATCCGGAGCTGCTGCCTTCGGCAGCCGGACGGTCACGCGGCACCGGCTCTTGTCAGCGGAGTATTTCCGCTTGATCGGCGGCTGGCGGCCCGCAGCCGAAGGTTCATTGGCGCTTTGCGTCTTTTTCATCATGCTCATCTAATTCCCTTCCGGACAACTTGATTCCCCTGGGTTGTGAACATCACCCACCCGCTCTCATCTCGCGGTAGCGCCGGATCAGATTGTTGGTAGAACTGTCGTGCTTGAGTTCCGGAGTCGCCGGGCTTTCGAGTTCGGGAATAATCGCCTGCGCCAGTTCTTTGCCTAGCTCAACGCCCCATTGGTCGAAGGGGTTGATGCTCCAGATGACGCCTTGAGTGAAGACGCTGTGTTCGTAAAGGGCGACCAACTTGCCCAACGCATCCGGCGTAAGCCGGTCGGCCAGAATCGTGTTCGACGGGCGGTTGCCTTCGAAGACGCGATGGAGCACCAACCCGGCTGCGGTGCCTTCGGCTTTCACCTACTCGGCCGTCTTGCCAAAGGCGAGCGCCTCGGCCTGGGCAAACACATTTGCCAAGAGTATGTCGTGATGCCGGCCCAGCGGCGTGAGCGCGCGGGCAAAGGCGATAAAGTCGCACGGAATCAGCCGCGTGCCTTGATGAATCAGCTGGTAAAACGAGTGCTGCCCGTTGGTCCCGGGTTCGCCCCAGTAGATCGGGCCGGTATCGTACTTGACCTGGCCGCCCGCCAGAGTGACGCTTTTGCCGTTACTCTCCATGGTCAACTGCTGAAGATAGGCCGGGAAGCGTTTCAGATAGTTTTCGTAAGGCAGCACCGCCACCGTCTGCGCACCGAAGAAATCGCTGTACCAGAGCGACAGCAGCCCCATCAGCACCGGCAGATTCTTCTCGAACGGCGCCGTGCGGAAGTGTTCGTCCATCTGGTGAAAACCATCGAGCATGGCGCGAAAGTTGTCCGGGCCGACGGCGAGCATCGTCGAAAGGCCAATCGCCGAGTCCATCAAGTACCGGCCGCCGACCCAATCCCAGAAGCCGAACATGTTGGCCGTGTCGATGCCGAAGGCGGACACTTTCTCGCCATTCGTCGAGACCGCGACGAAGTGCTTTGCCACGGCCTTGGCGTCTCCGCCGAGCCCAGCGAGCGACCAGTCGCGCGCGCTTTGCGCGTTGGTCATCGTTTCCATCGTCGTGAAGGTCTTAGACGAAACAATAAAAAGCGTCTCCGCCGGGTCGAGGTCGCGCGTCGCTTCGACCAGGTCGATCCCGTCGACGTTCGAGACGAACCGGAAGATCATCGAGCGCTCGCTGTAATGGCGCAGCGCTTCGTAGGCCATCACAGGCCCGAGGTCCGAGCCGCCGATACCGATGTTGATCACGTTTCTGATGCGCTTGCCGGTGTGGCCCTGCCAATCGCCGCTGCGCACGCGGCTGGCGAAGCCGGCCATCTTGTCGAGGACTTGGTGCACGTCGGCAACGACGTTCTTACCGTCCACCATGATCGATGCGCCACTCGGCGCGCGCAGGGCGACGTGCAAGACCGCGCGATCTTCCGTGCTGTTGATCTTTTCACCGCTGAACATGGCGTCGATGCGTTGGCGCAGTCCGCATTCCTCGGCCAATTTCACGAGGAGCTTGAGGGTTTCGTCGGTGATGCGGTTCTTCGAGTAATCGAGAAAGACGCCCGCGGCCTCAAGCGTCAGACGCTCGCCGCGCTTGGGATCATCGGCAAAGAGCTGACGCAGATGCACATTCCGGATCTTCTTATGGTGCGCAACAAGCGCCTTCCATGCCGGGCGTGCCGTCAGCGACGAGTTCGTTTTCTTCATCTGCGTGATCCTTTCGCGTTCTTTGCCTGGTCATCACGAGACCCTTGGAAAGCCTGAGGCGCGCGACTCGTCCACGGCTCCCACATTCGGTACCCGCCAATGAACGCGTTGGCGTCGCTTGCCCAATTGCCGGAACGATTCCCGGTCGCGCGCGGCCTCCTCCGGCAGCTCCTCCAGGGAAGCAAAGCTAACGATGCGGCCGGCCATCAGTTGCTGCTTGAACCAGGGATAATCGTCCTCGTGCAGTCGCACGGCAGGTTGCGGCCCCTGCTGGGCGCTGTACGGATGGGTGGGCGAGAAAAAACCCGCGGCTTCGTCGGAAAGTTGCCAGAGCACCAAGAGATCGAGGTCGAGAAACTCGCAGATGCGGCGCTGGACGTCCATGATTTCACGGTCCACTTCGCCGGCGGGCAAATTAACGAATTTGGACGAAAGATTGGCGAGCAGCGTCTCGAAGCGCAGGCGCTCTTCAAGCTCGGTGAACGGGTTGGCATTTTCCGGACTCATACAATCGTACTACTTGCAGCAAGCCCTTGTTCAGAGCGATGAAAAAACGCCATTCTCGATTCAAATTTATTTTTGGACTTCCCCTGGGCATAAAGATTTAACCGCCTTCACGATAACGATTAATTCGACTGCCATCGTTTTCCCCTTTAAAAATTTTTATTTCTGCCCGGGGCTCTGAATGTCTCGATTCATGCTCTAGCGCAAGTCTACCAACGCCTGATCGAAGGGCTCAGCTTTGGGGTCTACCAGGGGCTAACAGAGCAAACGGAGCTTCTTTTTAACTTCATCTCCGTTCTCTCCGTTGTCTCCTGTAAGAAGAATCAGTGAGTGTCGAGGGTCGGGTGTCGAGGGGAAGACCACTCATCAACCGCCGCTCGACACCGCATTTTCCCTCGACACTCGTCACTCGTCACATCTTTTTACTTCATCTTGATCGTCAGTCCACTGGTGCCTAGTTGGAGCTTGGCGCCCTTGGACACCGAACGAATGTGAATGATCACCCCATCCTGATTGCGCAGCACCATACCGCCCACGCCTCCGGCCAGAGTAATCCCGGCTTCAGCCGCCACGTAGGTGCCCGCCAACTTCGCGCTGTCGGTCAAATTGTACACGTCCCCAGTAGCGCTCGCTTTGCTGATGCCGAAATCTACCAGCGTCAAACCGTCGATGGAGAACGGGTAGTCTTTCCCTTTGAAACTCAGTTTTCCGTCGCCCCAGGTGATTCCAATGCCGGCAGCAATCGACTTGCTCTCCATCGTTAGCTTGCCTGAAGGCGCCGCCTTTTCCGCGGCGACGGCGTTGCTTGCTAGCGCCATGACCATAAAGAATAGAGCGAGCCGTGAAACGGTTATAACCTTTGACATATAAATTCCTCCTTGTTTGTCTGACATTTATTCTAAAACCCAACCAACCTAAATCACACAGTCCGATTTCATTTTCACATAGCGCTCCCTCCTTTTGTTGCGGCAGCTTGCTGTTCACTTCCGCTCAGCCCGCGTATTTGCATCGTTTCCCATAGACGTTTCCTCTTGCTTATTCTTCCGTTGACATGATGGAGTAACCCCGAGGCAGAACCCAGGGGACAGAGATTGCCGTGAAAACTATAAAGAAAATGATGCCAAAGATAGCGCCCTGTCGCGAAGCCCGGCGCGCTTTCAAAGCGCGCATCCTCACCAGACACTCGTCCCTCATCCCCTTGTCAGTGCAAAAACCCGCGCGCTCCAGGGGGGCTCATCCAGGTATAGTCCCCGCCCTTGCAAATCGTTGCCATCCCAATCGAACATCGCATCACCGAGCAAGTCCTTTAGCCGCCATTGGCTGTTGGCGAGATCGGCAAACGGCAGTCGAACATGGCACTGACTCTGGTTCGGCGCATAGTTCACTGTCACCAGCAGCCGCTCGTCGCCGGCGCCTTGCCAGGCAAAAACCAAGAAACAATCCCAGGTCCAGTTGCCGTCCCAGGCGGGAACGCATTCAAGCAGTTGCCACTGGTCGTTGCAAACGACCGGATGGCGCAGCACGGCAAGCAACCGGTCGTAGAATTTCTTCACACGCTCATCGACCAGTTCTTCCGGCCCTCGCACCAGATGCGGTGAGATCCGTTTCTTTCGCGCCTCGAATTGTCCCTGATGAAGGAAGCGCAGCCCCGGTGAAAGGAACGTAATCACAGCGGCGGCTTTATGAACTTCCGGAGAAAAAGTAGCCGCAGCGCGTGGCTCGTCGTGATTTTCTAAAAAGCGCGCCAGTTTATTTTGGTAAACCAGTCCAGCATAAAAATGCTCGCGCACCGGCCGCGCGTGTCCCTCGCGCAGCCGATCGTACAGTCGTTTGTCGTAGGCGTAATCGAACCCCTGCTGCTGCATCGTCCATTCCATGTCCCAGTAAACTTCAGCCATGAACTGGAAGTCTGGATTTTTCCGCCGCGCGGAGTCGGTGGCCTTGGGCCAGAAGAGCTCGGCGCGGATGCCCCAGGTGCGCTCGAACACTTCGGGCAGGACCAGCATAGCCATGTCGCAGCGCACGCCGTCGCATTGCCCGACGATTTTCTCCAGCTCGCCGATCATCGCCTGCTGCAAGTCTGGGTTGCCATAGTTCAGCTGCAGCGTGTCGGGCCAGCCGTCGAAGTACGGGTCGCGGCCGTAGGCGAGCACCACTGACCCGTTTTTGGTTTGTGCCCGGCAGTAGTTCTGCGGTGCGCGTGTCAAATCACTCTCGCTGCCATGGACAAAGTAGTCCGGATGCTCGTCGACCCACGGGTGATCCGGCGCCATGTGGTTCGGGACAAAGTCGAGCATCAGCTTCAGTCCACGTTTTTGCAGCCGCTGGCGCAAGCGTGCCAGCGCCGCAGCGCCGCCGAGATCGCGATGCACGGTGTAGCTTTGGATGGCGAACCCCGAGCCGGCGATGTCTTCTTCGCGCAAGTCCGGCAGCGTCTCTTGAAAATCATTGCGCCACTCGGGATTCGCCCGCGAGATCGCCTGGGCAGCCGGGCCGGTTTGCCAAACGCTCAGGAACCAGATCCAGTCAAAACCCAGCGCGGCCAGTCGATCCAGCTCGGCGTCGGGAATATCGTCCAGGGTCGCGCGCTTGTCTAGAACGCGAGACAACTCGGTCAACCAGACGCGGCTGTTGATTTGGTAAAGCACAGGATAGCGATGATCGGACATATTCCCTAATTCCCGTTTGTCACTTTTCCCGGTCTCTCGTGCCTCACGCTCGTCACTTCTTTACAAGAAGCAACAGTGACCCCTCGGAGTGACACTCGGTTTCGGGTTTCGGGTGTCAAGCAAGGATTTCGGCAACTGGAACCTGACACCCGACACCTGGAACCTCTTTCTGTTAACTGATCACCCTTCTTCCGCCCTCGACACCCGACTCTCGTCACTTTTCTCTTCTCCGCCGACCTGCCCGCTGATAACCTTGGCGAGCACATCCCCGCGTGCGGTCTCCAGCAGGGTTTTCGCGTCGACACGCCCGAAAATGTCCAGGAGGGGAGCGACCAGACCCGTCCAGCCCGTCTGGTGGCTGGCGCCAAGGCCGGCGCCGTTGTCACCGTGGAAGTATTCATAAAACAGGATCAAATCGCGCCAATGGGGATCGTTTTGAAACTTGGCCATCCCGCCGTAGACCGGCCGTCGCCCATCGGCATCGCGCAGAAAAGTGCCCGCCAGCCGGCAGGCAAGCTCCTGCGCCACCTCGAACAGCGTCATGTAATTCCCGGAACCGGTCGGACACTGCACTTTGAACTCATCGCCGTAGAAGGTGTACAGGTTCATCAGTGCCCGCACGATCAACGCATTGACCGGCATCCACACCGGACCGCGCCAGTTGGAGTTGCCGCCGAACATGCCGGTATTCGATTCAGCCGGCAGGTACTGGACCTTGTACTCCTCACCACCGACATGAAACACAAACGGATGCTCCAGGTGATAGCGCGACAGCGAGCGAATGCCGTGCGGCCCGAGAAACTCGTTCTCGTCGAGCATGTAGGCGAGCACGCGCTCGAGCTTGTTCTTGTTGAGGATCGACAGCAGCCGCCGGTCTTTGTAGCCGATGAAATCGCCCTCGGTCGGGGCGACATGGGAAACCAACTCGGGGTGGCGTTTCTTAAACAGGGCGATCAGCTCCATCAGCTTCGGATATCGCGTGGTGAAATTCGGCTCGATCACCGTGGAGGCGCACAGCGGCAACAGCCCGACCAGTGACCGGACCTTTAAACGCATTGCCTGGCCGTCCGGCAGCCGCAGCAGATCATAGAAAAAACCGTCATGCTCATCCCACATCTCGTCATGACGATCGCCTTGGCGATCCATCGCATAGGCGATCCACATGAAATGTTGGACGAATTTGAAGGCGAGCTCTTCGTACATCGGGTCGTATTCGCAAAGTATCAGGGCGATCTCCACCATGTTCTGGCAGTAGAACGCCATCCAGGCGGTGCCATCGGCCTGCTCCAGCGAGCCACCCGTGGGCAGTTGCGCGCTGCGGTCGAAGACGCCGATGTTGTCCAGTCCCAGAAAGCCGCCGGCGAAGACGTTGCGCCCCGAAGGGTCCTTGCGGTTGACCCACCAGTTGAAGTTGAGCATCAATCCCTGAAACGACCGTTCCAGGAACCGCAGGTCCGCCCGGCCCAACTGCCGCTCATACTTGTACAGCCAGAGTGTGGCAAAGGCGTGCACCGGCGGATTGACGTCGCTGAAGTTCCACTCATAGGCGGGGATCTGCCCGCTCGGGTGGAAGTACAGGCTGCGCAGCATCAGCAGCAACTGCTCCTTGGCAAAATCGAAATCCACCAGCGACAGCGAAACCGTGTGAAAAGCCAAATCCCAGGCCGCATACCAGGGATACTCCCACTTGTCCGGCATCGAGATCACGTCGGCATTGAGCATGTGGAACCACTCGGTGTTGCGCACGTCACGGCGGGCGGACTCGAGCAGCGGATGACTGTGATGCTCGCGCAGCCACTGCTCCAGGTCGAAGTAGTAAAACTGCTTGCTCCAAAGCATTCCCGCCAGCGCTTGGCGGTGAACGCGGCGCTGATCTTCGTTCAGCGATCTAGGTGCAATCCGCTGGTAGAATTCGTCGGCGTCGCCAATCCGGCTTTTGAATATCCGATCGAATGGGCCGAAGGCATCTTTTAGCTGGGCAGGCGCCAGGCGCAGACGGACCGTCTTGCTGCCGCCGGCGGGCACTTCGAGGGAATAGTGGGCCGCCGCCTTGGTCCCCGTCTTGGCGGGACTCACCGCCTCGCCTTGTCCAGAGATAACGTAGGCGTGGAATGCATCTTTGACGTAGGGAGACGCATTGGGCTGGCCCCACAGACGCTGCGCATTGCTTTCGTTTTCGGTGAAGAGCAGCTCCGCAGCGCCCTCGCAATGGAGCGAGTACTCGCCGAGCTCAGCGTGCTTTGCCTGAATGACGCCAGGTGCCGCTTCGCGTAGCGAAGGCTTTCCATCATTCTCGCCCCACGACCAGGTGTTGCGAAACCACAGCGTCGGCAAGACCCGCAGCCGGGCCGCTTCAGGCCCGCGATTGTGCACGGTGATCCGGATAAGGACGTCTTCCGGCCCTTCCTTGGCGTATTCGACGAACACGTCGAAGTAACGGTCATCGTTAAATATGCCGGTATCGAGCAATTCGTACTCGAACTCTTCCCGCGACCGTCCGCGGTTGGTTTCGATCAGGTCCCGGTAGGGATACTCCCGCTGCGGGTACTTGTAGAGGTACTTCATGTACGAGTGCGTCGGCGTGCTGTCGAGGTAGAAATAGTACTCCTTGACGTCCTCGCCATGGTTCGCCTCGCTGTTGGTGAGTCCAAACAGGCGCTCTTTCAATATCGGGTCGCGCTCGTTCCACAGCGCCAGCGCAAAGCACAGCCGTTGCTTGTCATCGCAGATTCCCCCCAACCCGTCCTCGCCCCACTTGTAGGCGCGTGAGCGCGCCTGGTCATGGGTGAAATAATCCCAGGCGTTGCCGTTATCGCTGTAGTCTTCGCGCACGGTGCCCCACTGCCGCTCGCTCAAGTAGGGTCCCCATTTCTTCCAGGGGATTTGCGCCGCGCGCGCCTCGTTCAACCGTTTTTGCTCAGTGACATCGACAATCTTAGTGGCCATTTCTCGCCGCCTCCTCCTTCTTATTTTCTGCCACCGTCTTACTCTGCGCCGGTAATCTCGACTTTATAATATGTTTCGCTTTAGTCTTTCCCATGCTTGTGACCGGCGATTTACGATTTTTTTTGACCGTCTCGCCTGCGAGTTGCACTGTCCTCTCGCTTGCTAGCTCCGCTTCCGCCTGCAGCCAATCCTCGGTCTCGTGGCCAGCTTCACGGCCGCGTCGCTCGTAGAGTTCGTAGGCACGGCGACGGATCTGCTCCTCAAGATCGACAGCGGATTCTTCGCTATTCGCGTTTGTGGTTTTCGCTTTGGAATTTTTCGGGGCAACTTTCACTCTATTTCGCGCTCCTTTTGTGTCGACGTAACATCGATTTATAAGTTTCCTTTAAACAGCCGATCCGCGACCGGAAATTGTGATCGCTGCATCCGCAGCGATTTGGTCGCTACCGTCCCGACCAATAAGCATGCGCCATGCCATCATTTGCCAGCACGCAACGAATTGGTCAGCGAGTGTATGCGAGAAGACTCGTTAGGTGCGTTTGTCATGGAAAGCAAAACCATCGGGAAATTTCTTACAGACGAGAATCAAACTTGCTGAATAATGCTTTACGCTCGCTTCTGCTGCCTGAGCCGCGTAAGATTGTTGACGACGTCCCACAGCCCGAGCACCGAATTGACGAGAACTTGCTTCACCCCTTCCTCATCGGCCAGGCTGATCATATCGTCTTTTGGCGCCTTCGAATCATTGGTACTCATCACGCTCGATCCTCCCGAAACAAATCACCGAGCCCGGGATTGTCTAGTCTCGTCATTAGCGTCTGGTTAATTACCGGATGCACCAGCGCATTCTTGATCAATTGCGTCGAGCAGATTTCGGTTCGCGGCAGACCCTATCTCTAGAATGAAGTCAAAAAACTGTCTATTGGACTTTGGTCCAATATGTTTGAGCGGCGAATGGCTAGCCCTATGCGGGCTGTCGAATGGGTCGGGGGTCCAGATCCGGATTCGCCCGTGGTGAGCACGGTCGAACCACGGCTAAAGACATGCGGGAATGACGGAATTAGCAATGGGAATTAATGCGACGCAGTGAGCTGCGGAGAATCGACCCGCAGAGTGTTCATGAGCTTACGCTCGTCTACAGAGTATGAAATTGCACGGCACCCCCTCCCCACAGGTTGTTTCATTGATCCGTCATGCCGGCGGAGGCCGGCATCCAAGGAAGGGAGGGGATGATAGGGGTCGGGAACGGCTTTCGCCGGTATGACGAAACCTTCGTGCCAAATCGTCGCCTGGATCCTACCTGCAGATGTATTTTCGAAGGAGATCTAATAGTTGTCCGGGCAATTGAGCGCGGCTCAAGCCAGACAAGGACTTGCGCCTGAAACCGATTTATCAGCAACTAGTCTACCCAGTGAAGTACGTTTCGGATCACTGACCAGCGGGGTTGCTTATCTGTGGCGAATTGTCCCAAGACCCAGTAGTTATAAAGTTTTTTAAAGGTGCCATCGCCCTTTTTGAGTTCCACCAGGGCGTTGACGTAATCGACCAGGTCCCGCTCACCGCGCGCCATCGCATAGCTCACCGGTAGCTCGATCTGCGGTTGCGGCACCACAACCGTGTATTCCGGATAGAGCAGGCTCCAAGCCGATCCCCCCTCGGCGCTATAAACAAACCCATCGAAAGTTTTTCCCTTGGGTTGAAAAAACTCTTCGGCGGAATTCACCATCACCAGCTCTGCTTTGGGCATGCGTTCCCGGACGAAAGAGATAAAATAGGGCACATCTAAAACGGCCAGCTTCGGCGCTTTTAGTTCTTTCAGGGCTTCACGGCTGCTAAATTCAGATCGTCGATGATCTTGGACCACAAAAGCCAGGGTCAGTTCCATGTATGGCGTAGAGAGACTCGCGGCTTCGGCGCGATCCGGAGTGACCACCATTCCCGACATCACGATGTCAAAGTAACCTTCACTGAGCTGTTGAAATATCTTGCTGCGATCGACGGCTACGAACTCGACGCTGACGCCGAGCGAACGCGCAAGAATATGCGCCATTTCAACATCCAGGCCTACTAATTCTCCCCTACCATTAAAGAAAGTAGCGGGACGATTATCCTCGAGATATCCGACTCGGATTACACCCCGGTCACGGATTCTTTTCAGCCCCGATTGCGACGAATCCATCGGCAAAGGCGGCGGCGCTGATTTGTAAACCTTGGCAGGGCCGGTGGCGAATAAAGGCTGCATTTGGCCGATAATCTTATCCTTGTCGTAGGCGTTCTGAACCGCCAATGAAAAATAGGCCCGCGCCCCAACCACCGCGCCCGCGATCAAGCCAACCGTAAGCGCTGTCACGGGAACGAAACGCTTCCACTGAAAACGCAGCGCCCCTGCCATGGCAAAGCCGCCGAGCACCGCCAGCGTAAATAGGTGCATCGCCGAGGCCAAAGTCCCAAATTGCGCAACGAAAATCCCCGAGGCAAGGTAAAGTTGCATCATGTCGGCGGGTAGGCGAAGCAGATCAAGCAAAAACGGCATGGCGGCAATCGGTTTGCCGAAAAAGCTTAACAGACCGGAAAAAGTTAAATTGACATACCCCGAAAGGCTTATGACCGTCTTGGTGAACCAAGCAGCAAACAGGATGAAAAGAAGCTGGAACAGCCTGCCGACGTTAGGAAAATTAAAGGAAATCGGTACGATCACGTCAACGCTACGCTCAGATTCGGCGCTCGCGCCCGCTGCTTTTCGCAGCAGTTCCTTGCCATTCTCAGTCAGCATCGGTATGACGATCAGCAAATTGTCCGTCGCGAACGCCATTAACAGCGCGTCTTTCGTGGTCCAGACGATCTCGCGGTAACCGAGCGGTGTCAGCAGCATGATGAGCGCAGGGAGCACGCCAAACGTCATCAACAGGGTGGCCAAAATATCGGTGACGATATAGACCTGCAAGCGGCTCAATTGATCGATATTCATGGTGCCGGCCGTGCTCGCGGCAATCGCGAAAATGCCGAGCGGAGTGAGTCTGGAGACAAATTTCGTGACCCGCTTGAGGGCGTCTTCCAGGACATCAAAGGCGGCAATGAGTGGAGCCTTGCTCTCGATCCCCATCAGGGCCAAGCCTACCGCAATGCTGAAAAGCACCACCGCCGGCACGATGTTGTTGGCCATCGAATAGAAAGGGTTGCTGGGGATGAACTCAAGGAAATTGAATCGCTGCGGCGGCTCGAGCGACGTCGAGCTAAAGAACGACGCGGATTGCCAATTCGGAAAGCTGAGCGGGAAGATATACAAGAGTGCGAAGGTCAATGCCCAGATCAGCAGTAGCAAACTGCCCACGCGTAACGAAAGCCGGACCGCCTCGCCGTATTTCAATTTGCCGATCCCGGACATCAGAGTAATGACGATGTACGGGAGCACGGCCATCTGCAGCAACTGGACATATGCTGAGCCAACCACCTTGAGCGGAGCCGTGATCTCGCCCAGGAATATTCCCGTCGCAATGCCCAGCCCTAATCCGAGGAATATTTTTGCCGATAAACTCATGAGCATCCGTCTCGCTAATATTTTTCGGGCACGAAGTTTCGGCCCTCTAGGCTGGCCTGGTCATCATAGGCACCTTTTTTCGAGCGCTTGGGTAGCTTCACCTTTTCCCGCGGCAGTTTCTTGTAGGGAATGAGGCTCAGGAGATGCGAAATACAGTTGAGACGCGCCCGTTTCTTGTCGTCCGAACGCATGATATACCAGGGCGCGTGCTTCGTATCCGTCGCCTGCAGCATCATGTCGCGCGCCTTGGAGTAATCGTACCAGGCGCTGCGCGACGGCAGATCCACGGGACTAAGCTTCCACTGCCGCATTGGATCGTTGATGCGCGCCTCAAACCGGCGCTCCTGCTCTTTGTTGCTGACCTCCAGCCAATACTTGATCAGTTGGATGCCGCCATCGACGACGATTTTCTCCACACCCGGACAAACATCGAGGAAACGGCGGTGCTCCTCCTTGGTGCAGAAACCCATGACATGTTCCACTCCAGCGCGGTTGTACCAACTGCGATCAAAAATCACGATCTCGCCTGCTGCGGGAAATTGTTGGAGGTAGCGCTGGATATACAACTGCGATTTCTCGCGATCCGAAGGAGCGGGCAGAGCCAGGACGCGAAACACCCGAGGGCTGACGCGCTCGGTGATCGCCTTGATGGTACCGCCCTTGCCGGCACCGTCGCGTCCCTCGAACACCACAACAATCCGCAAGCCTTTGGCCTTGACCCACGCCTGAAGGTGGCAAAGTTCCTCCTGCAGCCGCTGCAGTTCCTTCATATACTGCTTGCGCTTAAGCTTGGGCTTCTCGTCGTTGTTGGTTTTTTTTGCCATGTGTGCTCCTTTGCGTGTCTGTGTTTGGTTACGATGCCAACGCTGCCGTGATAGCCGCTTGCAATGTTCTCAAGCCATTCATGATGTCCGCACCGAGATGAGCGCGTAGAGCGCGGCGCTCGCGCTCCACGAGAACCTGAAAAACTCCTCGGGCCTGGGCCGCTTTGACCACACCGAACGTGTATTTCTGCCCCGGCATGGGTAAATCGTTTGCATCGTCGCAGGTGATTTGCAAAAACACACCCGTGTTCGGCCCGCCTTTGTATGTCTGTCCTGTCGAGTGTAGGAAGCACGGTCCAAATTCTAGACACGTGCCAACGCACTTGGCATCGCGCGCACCTTGGCGCGCCGCCTGCAACGCCCGCTCATGTGCCTCGTTCATCTCGATATAGGCGAGCAGTGCAAAATTATCAACGGCGCCGCGCCGGTTCAGGTGCGCCCTAGAGCCCGCCAGCGACTCCTGACCGTTCAACTGCTTTTTTAATACCGCGCATTCTTTTCATCCCTGTAGAGCTTGATCCCGTTCGCCGTGAAGATCGGCGTCTTGACCGGCAAAGCGCCGTTTTTTTCGTACTCGCTGGTCAATTTCCGCGTCGCGATCTTGCTCGCTTACACGTCTGGCTGATCGAAGGGGTGAATGGCGGGATGGAACCGGCCACGACGGTGGCGATCTCCCAACGGAAAAATTCCTCACCGAGATCGTAAATGCCCGGCGACGTAACGATCGTCAGCTTGTCGCGGCCGAATTGTTTTGCCGCAACCCCGAGGATCGTGCCGAGCACGACGCCAGGATTCTATTCCACGGGTACCGACGGCATGCAGGCACAGACCATCTCGTCGGTCCGGTCCAAAAAACTCTTCACTTCTTCCTTCAGGTCGAAGCCGGATGGCTCAGCCCCCTGTCCCTCCCTAATACGGCCAAGTCCAATTGGCGACCTCCGGCCGGTCCGTGCCCTGTTCGTGCGCGTAGCGCAGGTTCTCGATAATGGCGTTCTTCATCTCCTCTTTTAAATGCGCAGCTTTAGTGCGCAGCTTCGGCACCCGATCGATGACGTCGATCACCAGGTGGAAACGGGAGGTTTCGTTCAACATGGCCAGCTCCAGCGGCGTGTTGATGTTGCCCTTTTCTTTGTAGCCGCGCACGTGCATGTTTTCGTGTCCCGTGAAACGGTATGAGAGCTTGTGGATGAGCCACGGATAGCCGTGAAAGTTAAAGATGATCGGCTTGTCCGTAGTGAACAGGCTGTCGAACTCGCGCTCCGTGGAGCCGTGCGGATGCTCGGATGCCGGCTGCAGCTTGAAGAGATCCACGACGTTTACGAAGCGAAGCTTCAGATCCGGTGCCCGCTCGCGCAAGATCGCAGCGGCGGCCAATGCCTCCATGGTGGCGACATCGCCGCACGTAGCCAAGACCACATCCGGCTCCTCGCCCGCATCGGTGCTCGCCCGCTTCCAAATGCCGACACCCTTGGAGCAGTGCACGACTGCTTCGTCGATGTTGGTGAATTGCAGGTGTTTCTGCTTATCGGCCACGATGACATTGATGTAGTCGGTGGACCGCAGACAATGATCCGCAACCGATAGCAGGGTATTGGCATCAGGCGGCAAATAGACCCGTGTCACACTCGAACTCTTATTGGTGACCAGGTCGATGAAACCGGGGTCCTGATGCGAAAACCCGTTGTGGTCCTGGCGCCAGACTGTCGAAGACAGCAGGATGTTCTCGGAAGCGACCGAGGCGCGCCAGGGCACGTGGTTCTTGGAGATGTCAAGCCACTTGGCGTGCTGGTTGAACATGGAATCGATGACATGTGAAAAAGCTTCATAGGTGTGGAAAAATCCATGCCGGCCCGTGAGCAGATATCCCTCCAGCCAGCCGAGTAGGGTATGCTCGGAAAGCATCTCCATAACTCGCCCGTCACGGGACAGCTCGCCGCCATCGGCGTCCTCCGGCAACATATCCGCCATCCAGGTTTTCTTACTCACCTCATAGATCGCCTGTAACCGGTTAGAAGCGGTCTCGTCGGGGCCGAAGACGCGGAAGCTGGTCATGTTCTGCTTCATCACGTCGCGCAAAAACTCGCCAAGGGGTTTGGTATTCTCGTATTCCGCTGTGCCGCGTGAAGGCACCTCCACGGCGTACTTGCGGAAGTCGGGAAGCTTGAGTTCCTTGCGCAGCAGCCCGCCGTTAGCGTGGGGGTTGGCGCTCATGCGCCGATTGCCCTTGGGCGCGAGCGCCTTCAGTTCCGCAATGAGTTTGCCGTTTGCATCGAACAGCTCCTCGGGCTTGTAGCTGCGCATCCAGTCTTCCAGGAGTTTTAGGTTCGCCGGATTGTCGCGCACATCGGCGAAGGGCACCTGATGCGAGCGCCAGAAACCTTCCACTTTGTGTCCCCTGATCTCCTTCGGCCCGGTCCAACCTTTGGGTGAGCGGAGCACGATCACGGGCCAGCGCGGACGGAAAGGGTTGTTCGATTGCCGCGCGGTTCTCTGCTGGGCGCGGATCTCGCCGATCGCCTCTTCCAGGGTGGCGGCCATCTTTTGATGCATCTGCGCTGGATCGTCTCCTTCGACGAAGTAAGGCTTGTAGCCGTAACCGACAAACAGCGCTTCCAACTCCTCGTGGCTGATGCGCGCAAGAATGGTCGGGTTGGCGATCTTGTAGCCATTCAAGTTCAGGATCGGCAGCACCGCGCCGTCGCGCACAGGATTGATAAATTTGTTGGAATGCCACGCCGTAGCAAGCGGTCCGGTCTCCGCCTCACCGTCACCCACGACGCAGGCGACGATCAGATCGGGACTGTCGAGCGCCATACCGTAGGCGTGGGACAGACTGTAGCCAAGCTCACCGCCTTCATGGATGGAGCCCGGCGTTTCCGGAGTAACGTGGCTGCCGATATGCCCGGGGAAGGAGAACTGTTTGAAAAACTTCTGCATCCCTTCGGCATCTTCGCTCTTGTCCGGGTAGATTTCGGAGTAGGTGCCTTCGAGATAGGCCGGCCCCAACACCCCCGGCGCGCCGTGGCCCGGCCCGGCAACAAAAATCACGTCGAGGTCATGCTTGACGACCATCCGGTTGAGATGCACCCAAACGAAGGATAGCGCCGGGCTCGCGCCCCAGTGGCCGAGCAGCCTGTGTTTCACATGCTCGGTCTTCAAAGGCTCCTTGAGCAGCGGATTGTCCTTGAGGTAGATCATGCCCACCGAAAGGTAATTGCACGCTCGCCAATAGCCATTCATCAGCTCCAATTCTTTATTGCTTAGCGGACTGTCCATCGCACCCTCCCATTGTTTTCTGATTAACCTCGCGGCGCGCGGCGCCGTCATTCAGCCCCAGGTCCTGCCAAAGCCTGGCTAATCAGCGCTTGGGCTTCCTCCTGGATGCGTTTGAGGTGCTCACTGCCGCGAAAGCTTTCCGCGTAAAGTTTGTAAACCTCCTCTGTGCCGGAGGGACGCGCCGCGAACCAACCATTTGCCGTGACAACCTTGAGACCGCCGATGGCCGCGCCGTTGCCGGTCGCGGCGGTGAGCATCGCTTGAATTGGCTCACCGGCAACCTCGGAGGCTTTGACATCTCGGGGCGAAAGTTTAAGAAGAATTGCCTTCTGTTGCGCCGTGGCCGGCGCGTCGATGCGCTCATAAACCGGTGCGCCGAGATCGCGGGTAAGGTCATGGTAAAGCTCGGACGGATCGTGACCAGTGCGCGCCATGAGTTCCACCGCGAGAAGATCCATGATGATGCCGTCCTTCTCGGTCGCCCATACCGTTCCGTCGCGGCGCAGAAACGACGCCCCTGCGCTCTCCTCTCCGCCAAAGACCAACGAGCCGTCGAGCAGACCAGGCACGAACCATTTGAATCCCACCGGCACTTCGACCAGGCCGCGCCCAACCTTGGCAGCCACACGATCGATGATACTGCTGCTCACCACGGTTTTGCCGATTGCCGCATTCGCGCGCCAGCCTGAACGGTGCGTACAGAGATAAAAAATCGCGGCCGCGAGATAATGGTTGGGATTCATCAGGCCGGCGCTGCGTGTGACGATACCGTGCCGGTCATTATCGGTATCGTTGCCAAAAGCGATGTCGAAGCGGTCTTTGAGGCCGATCAGTTTGGCCATGGCGTAAGGAGACGAGCAGTCCATGCGGATCTTGCCGTCCCAATCCAAAGACATGAAGCGGAAAGTTGGGTCCACCACATGGTTCACGACTTCCACCTCAAAGCCATAGCGTTCGACAATCGGTTGCCAGTACGCTACGCCCGCTCCACCAAGCGGATCGACGCCGATCTTGAGCTTGGCGCTGCGGATAATTTCCATGTCCACAACCGAGCCCAGGTCGTTCACATAAGCGCCGACATAATCGTGCTTGTGAGTTGTGGCGGCGCGGCGAGCTTTTTCGTAAGCGATTCGCGCAACGTTTTTGAGATCGCTGGCAAGGTGGCGGTTGGCTTTATCTTCGATCCAACGTGTTACGTCCGTATCCGCCGGTCCACCGTGCGGCGGGTTGTATTTGAAGCCGCCGTCTTCCGGCGGATTGTGCGACGGCGTGATCACAATGCCGTCCGAGAGACCCGACGTCCGGCCACGGTTGTAGATAAGAATCGCATGAGAGACCGCGGGGGTCGGCGTATAGCCGTCGTCGTGATCGATCATGGTCTCGACACCGTTTGCCGCGAGTACCTCCAAGGCAGTGGCGAAGGCTGGCTCGGATAGCGCGTGCGTATCTTTGCCGATGTAGAGGGGGCCGGTGATGCCCTGGCTACCGCGGTATTCGCAGATCGCCTGGGTGATCGCCAAGACGTGCGCCTCATTGAACGACCTACGGAGCGACGAGCCACGGTGACCGCTGGTGCCGAAACTCACCCGTTGCGAGTCAACGGTGACGTCGGGCTTTAACTCGTAGTATTCCTTGCGCAGCTTATCGATATCGACCAGCAGCTCCGTCGGAGCGGGCTTGCCGGCAAGTGGATGGATCGCCATTGCTCTACCTCACTTGTGAAATAGCCTGGTCGGCCGCTTGAAGCGCCAGCGTCAGCATTACCGCAGAGCGCGGCTGCACCACATATGTTGCCTGCTCCACAAAAGGCGCGGTCTCCCAGGAATAAAAAGCATCGGGTGACGCGAGCGCGGTGTCGACGCAGCGTCGCCAGCGTCGCTGCCTTTGCGCGAGGACGGGTGGCAACTCGAACGTTAAAGGAAAAAGCTGCGGCGACAAGTATCGCCAACGTCTTCGACCAATGAATTCGCCCGAATATTGGAGACGTTTCGCCCGGACGCACTCGTTGTTTTCGCTTTCGAATTCCCAATAACACAATAGTTCCCAACTATTTGTCCGGCGATAAGGATTATTTACATGCTCAAATTTAGCCAAGATGACCTCAGGGGTTACCCAAAGCTCCCATGCCCTCCTCCCATCGAGTGTGAAAAAGGCTTGCGGAGGGGGTACTCGTGGGTCCACCGACGCGAGATCGACATTTATGGGGCATTTGTGGAAGCTGTTTTTCAAAGTACCAGACGGATAATGCAATGAGAATAGAGAAATAGCGGACGTTGTTGACTTAGCCGGAAAGTTAGACGCAAGACCAGAGGTAAGTAAAAGTCTCTTGCACCTCGGTCGTTCATTTCAAGAGGGCGGCCAAATAAGTCCGATTGTCCTTCGCCTCAATTCTCAAAAAATATGTCGCCTGTCGTCTCTAACCAGTTCCGGCAGGGAAGTTTCTGTGGGATCGGACGGGGAAGATGGCAGATGATCCTGCTTAGACACGATTTCCAGTCCGACGGCGCTTAGATCCCGCCGCACGAGCCGACCATTTTCATAATAGGACCACAGGTCAACCGCTCCGTCGCCGTTGAGGTCCCATTCTTCCTTCAATACGATCTCGCCGTCTTTGGTTGTGTCGTAGTAGATCCAAAAATTGATTTTGCCGCCGCCGTTGGTTTCCTTTTCTACCTTGGCACGGCGGCCGTTTTGATATGTTGCGCGGAAGGTCACATGGCCAGTACCATTTTCATCACGCTCTTCCCTGATGATCTTGTCGTTGTCGTAATAGTAAACCAGATCAGCTGTCCCCTTTGTTTTAGTATCGACTTCGCGCCTTACTAACTTCCCGTCTTTGAAATAGCTCCAGGTGTCGACTCTTCCATCCCAGTGGGTGGATTCCTCCTGTCGCACGATCTCGCTGGGCACAAGCGGGCTATAATAAATCCAGAGGTCGGGAACGCTGTCGCCGTTGATGTCTTTGACCTCGACGTTCTTAAATAGGCTGGGGGGCGAGCTACTAGGATTTTCTTTCTTGCTCACGGAAGCCACAGTGCTTGGAGCCTCCTTCATGGCGACTGTCATTACTTTCGGGCCTGCCGGTTTTTGGGACGACTGCGGCGGCTCTGCTTGGTTTTGCTGTGCCGGATTCCCTGCGCTATTTGCGAGTTGAGCTTCCAGCTCTCTCTGACGCTGCATCTCCTGTTCGATCTTCGCTTCAAGTTCTCTATCTTTGGCTTGTTCTGATTGGATCTGGGTGTTGAGCTGGTCGTAATGCGAGTCCGCGGTAAAGAGCCCGGCCAGGAGACCAAGGACTAAGCCTCCTCCTGCTCCATAAGGCCCAGCAAGAGAACCACCCATAGCCATGCCTTCCAGGGCTTTCTCCCAGATGTATTGACCTCGTTGTGATCCTGTCACCTGAGGTTGGGGCTGCGTGACTGACCCGGGGAGGCTGGAAGATTGGCCGGGCGCAAGACTGCAACCTGCCAGGAGAAGGATAGAAAGCAACAACAATCGTGATTTTTTTGAACCCATCTTCTTCCAGTTGTCGCTTTGTTAGCGATCCTTTCTCCCGCGCCGCACAGCGGGAGCATCGATCCCGCGTGATTGCCATTAGGTAGAGCAACCCGGGTGCCGAACGCCTGTCAAAGAACCCTATTGATTTTTTTGGTTTTTCTCACGCATCATCGCGGCAACCTTCGCACGGGTGCGAGAAACAAAGCCGGTATTTTGCATTTTTGCAGTTCGTGCCCGCTGAGCTTCGGTAGAGCGCGGAATTATGACTGAAATAAACAGCCCCTAGCCCGCATTTCTCACGACCTGGCAATTGTGGTGGCCGCAAGGTCAGAGCAGTGAGATTTGCGAACAGAGTTAGGGTTGGGAGGGTTGGCAGAGGGGAAAATCCGCAAACCGTGTAGCG